>Ga0310345_10000172_pt1 | contig 127115 bp, 120 predicted proteins | sample HC15DNA20500_MG_FD_204667 | JGI IMG/M metagenome (GOLD analysis project Ga0310345, IMG submission 204667) | Marine microbial communities from station ALOHA, North Pacific Subtropical Gyre - HC15-DNA-20-500_MG | ecosystem: Environmental > Aquatic > Marine > Oceanic | place: Pacific Ocean... | reverse complement strand
TGTCGGTCTCGCTGTCGCCCAGCGGTGCGTCGTCGGGGCCGAGCAGCAGCCGGAAATAGGCGTCGCGCATGAGATGGTGCGGCTGGTAGGCGGCCGGTTTGAAGCGAAAGCTCAGGTTGTCGAACGCCTTGTTCTGGTCCGGGTTGTAACCGTCGTCCAGGTCCGGGTGGTAGTGCAGCGGCGACCGCTGGCCGGCGATGTACAGATGCACGAGGTTCGCGAGTTCGTCGCGCGCGCTTGCGGCGTCGAGCCGGCCGGCGTACTGCACGAGCGACATGTTCTTCGGCTCGGGCGACAGGCCGGCGAGTTCCAGATCCACCTCGTGGCCAGCGGCAACCACGGCGAGATAGTCGATCCAGTAGCGCAGGCGAAAACGCGTCTTGAGCTTGCCGGTGCGCAGGCGGCGCAGCGCGCCCGGCCAGAGCTGGCCGACGCGGCCGGTGATGCGCACGCCCGCGACGTCCTCGAGCTGGATATCGACCGTTTCCGGCGCGCCCTCGGCCTTCCACGCCTGCCAGATCGGCAGTAGCGCGTTCACGGTTTCGGCCTCGGCGGCGAAGTTGGCCTCGGCGAGCGGCGGGGGCGGCAGGGTGCCGCGGGCGCGTTCCAGTGCGCTCGGCTCGAGTGCGATGTCGTCGCGCCCGGCCTTGTCGGCGCTGTCGAACAGGCGTTGACGCAGCCCGGCGGCCGAGAGCGGGTCCAGTGCCACGGGTTCGGCGTCGTCGACCTGATGATCCTCGATTTCCAGATCGAGCTTCACGCGGTCGCGAAAGAAGGCCCGTGCGGGGTGGTCGAAGAAGCGCTTGAGGCTTTCCAGATCGATTGCCTCGATCGGATCCGTCGTAGGCGCCTGGGTTTCATCCAGCAACGGTGCGCGGACGCTGCGTGCGCCGACCGCGGCCCGGGTGGCGGCACGCCAGTCGCCAGCGAAGGTGAAAACGCGCGCATCGGGCTCGTTGGGCGAGAAATAGCGGATCGAGAACGGCTGCATCGGCTGTTCGTGGACGAGCCGCTGGCGAAATGCCTTGGCCGACCAGTCGCGGAAGTAGTGGCGATGGATGAATTCCAGCGTCTCGCCCACGATCGGCGAGGGCGGCAGCGCCTCGCCGGTATGCACGTCCTGGCCGACGTGGCTGATATAGAAGGTATCGCGGGCCGCGGTCAGCGCCTGCAGAAACAGCAGGCGGTCGTCGTCTCTGGTATTGCGATCGCCCAGCCGCGGCTGCTTGAACATCACGTTGAACGCGCGGCCGGTGTCCTGGCGCGGGAATGCATCGTCGTTCATGCCGAGCACGCACACCATGCGAAACGGCACCGCCCGTAGCGGCACCATGCCGCAGAAGGTGATGCCGCCGGCGAGAAACGGCTGGCGCTCGCTGGCGGAATCCAGCGCGGCGCGCAGCATGTCGCGTACCGCGGGCCAGGAGATGCGCCGGTCGTCGTCCCTGGCGAGCGCGATCTCCGAGGTGCAGCGTTCGGCGGCCTCGAACTGGGCAAACACGTTGCGCAGGCCGTCGACGGCGCGCTGTTCGTCCGGGGCATCCGGCGCGGGCGCAACGAGCCGGTCAACGAGGTTGTTGAGCCGTGTCTGCCATTCGCCGGGCGTGGCCGGTTCGGCCAGCGCATCGGCAATGGTCGAAAGGGTGTCCTCGAAGCGCCACAGCTTGCCGAGCGCGGCGGTGATGCCGCCTTCCAGATCCGACCAGGGGGCGACGCCGTCGGTGAGCGTTTCGTCGTCGGCTTGCGCCACGCCGAGCAGCAGGCGATCCAGCCCGAAACGCCAGCTGTTCTGATCGAATGCGCCGGCGCCGAGTTCGGCGCGATGCGCGGCATCGCGGCCCCAGCGGACGCCGGCGGCGCCGATCCAGTCGGTAATCGCGTCCAGATCGCCCGCCGATAAACCGAAACGCCGCGATACGGCCGGCACGGCCAGCAGGTCGAGCAGGGCACTGGCTTCCCAGCGCCACAGCGGCAGATCGAGCAGCGCGGAGACACAGGTCACGACCGGATGCGCGGCCGAGCGGGCACGATCGGCAAGCCCGAACGGCAGATAGCGGTCCGCGGGGGCGCCGCCGAACACGGCCTGGATGGCCGGCGCATAGGCGGCGACATCCGGCAGCATGACGATGATGTCGCGCGGGGCGAGCCGCTCGTCGGGCGAGATGTCGCCAGCGGCGACACGGGCATCGTCCGCGGCGAGGCGATCCAGCAGCTGGTCCTGCAGCACCTGAATTTCGCGCAGCGGGCTGTGGCAGGCGTGGATTTCCAGCGAGGTGTCGTCGGCCGCCATGCCTTGCACGGCGTCGCGGCAGTCGAGCGTGACGATATCGCTCTGAATGCGATGCAGCAGCGTTTCGTCGCCGGGCACGTCGTAAGCCATGGCTTCGCCGAGTTCCGGCTCGATCATGCCCGCGAATTCGTCGGAATAGAGCACGCGCAGCATGTCGCGCGCCATGCGCCCGAGCGCGCCGAGCAGCGGGTGGCCGTCCTCGACGTTTGCCTCGCCGGGCAAAAGATCGACGGCGGCGCCCGCCGCCGGCAGATCGAGCGCGAGGCGGCCGGCGGTGACGTCGCCCCAGTAGGCCTCGCTCGGGTTCGGCAACAGAAAATGCACGTCGATATGTTCCGCCAGCGCGTAGAGCAGCCGCAGATGATCCGGCGCGAGCGTGACCAGGCCGAAACAGTAGAGCCGGTCCGGGCAGTGGGCGATCACACGCGACTGCAGATCCGCGTCGTCACCGAGGCGCGTGATGAAATCGGTGAGCACGCGGGCGCGGTGGCGGCGTCCGAGCTGGTCGGCGTGCGTGAGCCAGCGCCAGACCTGAGATTGCCAGCGGCCGGGGTTGTCGGCCGGCGTTTCGCCGTTTTCCCAGCGCGCGAGCATGTCCGCCCGGTAGACGAGATACTTGTCGAAGACGTTCGCAAGCTGGCGTGCGAGCTGGTAGCGGCGCACTTCGTCCACGGTATCGCCGAGATAGTCGGCGACGGCGGGTATTTCGGCGGCCATCGCCGGCAGTGCGGCATAGAGATGCCAGGGCAGGCAGTCGGCCTCGAAATGCGCACCCGCCGGGGCATCGTCGCTGACTGCGCGCAGCATGTCCCAGATCCAGCCGCCGGGCAGCGCCACGTCGAGATTCGCTGCGATGCCTTCGCTTTCTGCGAGCTGGATCGCCAGCCACCGCCCGATGCCGGGGTTGGGCGCGAGCACGGTGTCGATCGCCAGCGGCGATATGCCACCGGCCGTCGCGGCGTTCTGGCGCAGCGCGCCGCACAACTCAGCGAGCCGCGATAGATCGTTGTGGTGGTAGAGATAGAACATGGCCGCGGGGTGTCGATCGGGACCGTAAAACGAGGGCCCAAGTCTAGCGCCCATGGTGGGTCATACGGCGACCCTTCAGGCGTGCCGCGTTGGATTCCCGAACGCGCAACACCTGCGCCGACCCATTACGCGCCGCTCAATGGGCTGACGGCGCATGGGTTTTCGTCGGGCCGCGCGGAATCACGCGAATGATTCGGCGGGTGCTTGCGGCCACTCGCCGACCGGTCTATATTTAAAACATGACTACTGAGTCAAACGTCATGTAACGAGCGTGGCGGTTGACGAGAACAACAACGTCAGGCGGCCGGGACGATCGGCCCGCAACGGAGGGGATATGAAAAAAACGACACGCGCGCTGGTGGCGAGTGCGCTCGCCATCGCCGGATTCCAGGCGAATGCGGCCGACGACACCATTACCATTGCCCATGTGGCCGGCTTTACCGGGGCGCTCGAGGCCTATACCCAGCAGCTGCAGCACGGTCTCGAGCTGGGCTTCGAGTACGCGACCGACGGCAGCAACGAGGTGCTCGGCAAGAAGATCAACCTCGTCACCAAGGATACCCAGCTGAAGGCGCCGCGCGCCCGGGCACTGCTGGCCGAAGCCTATACCCAGGACGATGCGACGATCGCCGTGGGCGATGTGTCGTCCGGCGTGGCGCTGGCCATGCTGCCGGTGGCGGCGCAGTACCAGAAGCTGCTTATACCGGAAGGCGTGGCGGATTCGATCACCGGCGCGAACTACAACCGCTATATCGTGCGCGTAGGGCGCAATTCCTCGCAGGACGCGATCTCGAACGCCGCAGCCGTGGCGGACGACGGCGTGTGCATCTCGACGCTCGCCCAGGACTATGCCTTCGGGCGCGATGGCGTCGCGGCCTACACGAAGGCCGCGAAGGCACGTGGTGCGGAGATCGTGAAGGAGGTCTATCTGCCGGCGGAGACGACCGACTTCACGGCCGCCGCGCAACGGCTGTTCGATTCGCTCAAAAGCCGTGACGATTGCGCAGAGAAATACATCTTCACGATCTGGGCCGGCAAAGGCAACCCGATGAGCCGCATCCAGGATCTGCAGCCCGAGCGCTTCGGCATCAAGTTGACCACGGGCGGTAATATCCTGCCGGCCCTGGTGGCCTACAAGCAGTTCCCGGGCATGGAGGGCGCCACCTATTACTACTACGAGAGCCCGGAAAACGAAGTGAACGACTGGTTGGTCGAGCAGCACCAGGCGCGTTTCGATGGTCCGCCGGACTTCTTCACCGCGCAGGGCATGGCTCAGGCGATGGCGATCGTCGCCGCGATCAAGAAAGCGGGCAGCACCGACACCGAAGCGCTGATCGAAGCCTTCGAGGGGCTGGACTTCGATTCGCCCAAGGGCCAGATGCATATCCGTGCGGCCGATCATCAGGCCATGCAGCCGATGTATCACTTCAAGATCAAGGTCGAGGATGGTGTCGACTGGGCCGTGCCGGAACTCGTGCGCGAGATTCCGGCCTCGGAGATGAACATCCCGGTCGACAACGGCTGACCGCACCGGACTGTTGCTGGAACGATACCGGAACGATTGTCGGGGGGAACCGCGGAGCCGGTCGCCTGAGGGCGGCCGGTCTTCCGTTGCCCGCCCGAGTCCACCGAGCGCCTTATGAACGCTTCCGCCACACCCACGAAACCGCTGCTCGAAGCACGGGATCTGAGCATTCGCTTTGGCGGCCATACGGCCGTCGACGACGTGAGCTGCAGCTTTTCGAACGGCAGTCTCACGGCGATTGTCGGCCCCAATGGTGCCGGCAAGACCACGTTTTTCAATCTGTTGTCCGGCCAGCTCATGCCGACCGGCGGTCAGATTCTGTTCGACGGCAAAGACATCACGCGCGTCAAGGCGCCGCGGCGCGCGCAGATGGGCATCGGCCGCGCGTTCCAGCTCACGCATCTGTTTCCGGAACTGAGCGTGCGAGAGAACATGTGGCTGGCTGCGAGTGCACGTACCGGCGCGGGGCTGGTGATGCATCGTCTGGCCGACGGGTACGGCGATATCCGTGACAAGGTCGAGCACTATCTTGAACGGGTGTCCCTGCGCCACCGCGCCGACTGGCTGGCAGCCACGCTGCCGCACGGCGATCAGCGCAAGCTGGAGGTAGGCATGCTGCTCGCGCTCGAACCCCGGGTGTTCATGTTCGACGAGCCGACCGCGGGCATGAGCGTGGACGAAGTGCCGGTGATTCTGGATCTGATCCAGGCGATTCGCGAGAGCCGGGACAGGGTGGTCCTGCTGGTGGAGCACAAGATGGACGTGGTGCGTTCGCTGGCGGATCGCATCATCGTGCTGCACGAGGGGCGGTTGCTCGACGAGGGCGAGCCCGAGAAGGTCATCGCTTCGCCGCTGGTGCAGCAGGCCTATCTGGGCGAAGTGCTGGACGAGACCGAGTCCGAGGCAGACGCGTCCCGGTCGTCGCGGGCCCCGGCATGAGTACGCCGCTGCTGCGCATGGAAGGCGTGCATACGCACATCGGCCACTACCACATTCTGCAGGGCGTGGACTTCACGCTGCCGCGTGGCGCGCTCACGGTGCTGCTGGGCCGCAACGGCGCGGGCAAGACCACGACGCTGCGTACGATCATCAATCTCTGGCAGGCGTCGCAAGGACGCATCGTGTTCGACGGCCAGGACATCACGCACTGGCGCACGCCGAAAATCGTGCGTCAGGGCATCGGCTACGTGCCGGAAAACATGGGCATCTTTTCCTTGCTGACGGTGCAGGAGAACATGCGGCTCGCCGCCGAGCGCCGACATTTCGACGAGGCGCGGCTGGCGTGGATTCTGCGCCTGTTTCCGGCCTTGAAGAAATTCTGGACGACGCCGGCCGGGCTTCTGTCCGGCGGGCAGAAGCAGATGCTGTCGATCGCCCGGGCGATCATCGAACCGCGTCAGTTCCTGATTATCGACGAGCCGAGCAAGGGGCTGGCGCCGGCCATCATCAAGGATCTCGTGCAGGCGATCCGCGAACTCAAGACCACCGACACGACCATTCTGCTGGTGGAACAGAACTTCAGTTTCGCGCGCGCCGTGGGTGATCACGTCGCGGTGATGGACGACGGGCGCGTGGTCCACGCCGGCGCGATGGCCGCGCTCGCCGACGACAGCGAACTGCAGAACCGCCTGCTCGGTCTGAGTCTCGATGCCCATGCCTGAATCGCAAACCACACTTTCCACCCAGGCCCAAAGGCCGTCCGGCCTGGCGAAGCTGCGCGCCGCGCTCGATGCGCGTCCCCATTATCTTCTGCTTGCGCTGGTCGCGGCGATTGGCCTGGTGATCATGCCCTGGCACGTGTGGCTGTCGCTGACCGTTGCCGGGCTGGCAATGGGGCTGATTCTGTTCGTGGTGTCTTCCGGCATGACGCTCATTTTCGGCCTGATGGGCGTGCTCAATCTCGCCCACGGTGCGTTCATCACCGTGGGCGCTTATGTAGGCGGTACCGCGTTTCTGATGCTTTCGGGCTGGGGGCCGCTGGCGGCTGTGTCGCAGGCCTTGCTGATCTTTCCCGCCGCGCTTGCCACGCTGGCCGTGGCCGGGGTCTTGGGGTTCGTTTTCGAGCGGGTCATCGTCAAGCCGGTTTATGACGATCATCTGCGCCAGATTCTGGTCACCGTGGGCGGGGCGATCGTGATCACCCAGCTCATCATCGTGTTCTGGGGCGCGCATGAGATTCCGCTGCCGCGGCCGGACATTCTGCGGGGTGCGTTCGTGGTCGGCGGCGTCGCGTTCGAGAAGTACCGGCTGTTCGCGGTCGGCGCCGGTCTGGCGGTGTACTGGGGCATGCTTGCGGTGATCCAGTACACCCGCGTCGGTCTGTTGATTCGCGCGGGGGTGGAGAACGGTGAGATGGTCCAGGCGCTGGGCTATCGCATCAAACTGCTGTTCATCGCGGTGTTCGCGGTCGGCAGCGCGCTGGGCGCTTTCGGCGGTGTGCTGTGGGGCTTCTACGAGGAGCTGATTCACGTCGAGCTCGGCCAGCAGCTGCTGGTCGACGTGATCATCGTGATCATCATGGGCGGGCTCGGCTCGATCACCGGCTGTTTCTACAGCGCGCTGATGGTCGGGCTGCTGACCAACTACATGGGTTTCGTGGCGCCCACGTTCTCGGAGTTTTCCAGCATCGTGCTGATGGTGCTGGTGCTGATGTGGCGACCGCAGGGTCTCATTCCGGTGGTGAAGGTCTGATGGTGCGCCTGTTTTCCGGCGATACGCCGCGCAGTCCGGTATTGACGGGGTTGCTTGTCGTGATCGTGCTCGCCCTGGCGTTCGCGCCGTTTCTGTTTCCGGGGCCACTCGCGTATCGCACCTATTCGTCGATCTGTCTGTTCACCATGCTGGTGCTCAGCTACGACATCCTGCTGGGCTATACGCGCATCATTTCCTTCGCACATGCCATGTTCTATGGCATCGGCGCCTATGCGATGGCGATCGCGTTACGCGATTTGGGCGGTGGCTGGGGCGCGATCGGCGTTGGCCTTGTCGCAGGGCTGTTGACGGCGTTGGCCGTGGCCTTCGTCATCGCGCTGTTCTCGCTGCGTGTGCGGGCCGTGTTCTTCGCCCTGGTCACGCTGGCGGTGGCGGTGGGTTTCATGACGCTGGTGTCCAAGCTCTACCACTTCACCGGCGGCGAGGACGGCATTGCTTTCCAGGTGCCGTTCGTGCTCGGGCCCGGATACACGCTCACCGACGAACCGGTACCCGGATTCGATCTGGTCGGTTTCCTGATGTCCGGGGATCTGGCGGGCGCCGTCTTCGACGTGCGCACCAGCGGCATGGTGCTTGTCTACTACGTGCTGTTCGCGGCCGCCGTAATCGTGTTTTTCGCCTTGCTGCGGATGATGAACTCACCGTTCGGCCGGGTGTGCCAGGCGATTCGCGAGAACGAGTTCCGGGCAGAGGCGCTGGGTTATCGCACCGTGGCGTTCCGTACCATCAACGTCTGCATTTCGGCGATGATCGCGGCATTCGCCGGCGCGCTGGCGGCGCTCTCGCTGCGCTATATCAATCCCGAATCCACGCTGTCCTTCGATCTCATGGTGAACGTGCTGCTCATCACGGTCATCGGCGGCATGGGGACGCTCTACGGGGCGATCGTGGGGACCGCGCTGTTCGTGCTCGCCGAAACCTATCTACAGAGCCTGCTGGACATGGCGCACGAGGCCACTGCGTCGCTGCCGGTCGTCCATGCCATGCTCGATCCCGAGCGATGGTATCTGTGGCTCGGTCTGCTGTTCGTGCTCAGTGTGTACTTCTTTCCGCGCGGGATCGTCGGCCAGCTGCGCATGCGCAGCGACAACCGGCGCCGTCGACGCAGCGCCGACGTCACGCCGGATCCGGCGCCGAAAGAAACGCCCGGATAGCCGCGATCTCGTCGTCGCGCATCAGCGCGGGGGCGTGGCCGGCATCGGGGATTTCGAGCACCTGCGTGTCGGGCTTTTGCTCGATCATGCGATCGAGCGTCGCGCGGCTCAACAGGTCCGACTGGCTACCGCGGATGACCAGCGTCGGAATGTCGATGGCCGCCCACAGCGTCCAGAGCGCCACGTCCGAAACGATGGGTTCGTCGAAGGCGGAGGCGATCTTCGGATCGTAGTGCGGCAGGAACTGTCCCTTCTCGCGGCGGTGCGATTGCTCTGCCAGGTGATGCCACTGGGCGTCGGTGAGTGGCCCGAAGCTGGCGTGAATCTCCATCAAGTGCGCCTGGTAGTCGGCGAGTGTGTCGAACGCGGGCGTTTTGCTCACGTATTCGCCGATACGGTTTAGAGACGCCGCGCTGATCTGTGCGCCGATATCGTTTAGCACCAGGCGCCGCAGGGGGTTGCCCGGTTGCGCGGCGAGCATCATGCCGACGATGCCGCCCATCGAGGTCCCCACCCAGTCCACGCTTGCTGCAGGCTTGTCGGCGCCGTCCGCCAATGGTGCGGTGATGCGGCTGAGCAGGGTGGCGTTGTCGCGCAGGTACTGGTCGTAGTTGTAGTGCTCGCGGCGAACCAGCCAGTCGCTTTGCCCGCGCCCGACGGCGTCCGGGCAGTGGACATGCCAGTTGTCGCAGAGCTGCTCCGCCAGCGAGTCGAAATCCCGGCCGTTACGTGAAAAACCGTGGGCGCAGACCAGCGGACGCGCATTGTGCACTGCACCCCAGCTGGTGCAGCTGATCCGGTGGAAACCTGCAGGGTTCAGACAATACTGCTTGGAAATCGTGATAGTCATTGTAAAACAGCGTCTTGTGTTAGCGATGGGTGGGTCGTAAAAGGGTGCTTTTCGGTTGTGGGGGTGAAACTGAAACAGTGATTCACTAACGGGTTGCAGCTCTAAAAAAAATACTATAAACAGTAACTCGTGACTTATGACTCATTAGTCACTACAGGGGGAGTATTCAGCATCGAGTAGCGGACGACCATCACCCGGTTGCAGAGGAGCAAGCGAACCTGGTGAACAGCGGTCGTTCGAGGTGCAGGCGAGAAACGGGACGTACTCAAGGGTGTCGCCCGGATCACCATGCCCGCGACCGGCATGCGGAGTACTCAAGAACAACATCCGAAGGATTCCCGTTGTAACGGAGGGGAGAATCAAAAAATGATCCGCGATATCAAGCAAGCAATCGAGGCTTATCAGCCGGGCCGTCGGGGTCATCTGCCCCGCGTCATCGGTGTTTCCGCACTCGCCGCACTGGGCTGTGTCGGTACGGCCCACGCAACTATCAAGACGGATATTGGTGTCGATTATCGAGCCACGGGTTTCTATGTCGAGTCGGAGTCGTTCGCTACGCAGCCTGCGACCACCGCTGACGGCCAGGTTCTCGACGACCGAGCCGATCCTGACGACAGCGATAATGGTTTCGCCCACTATCTGCGAGTCAAGGCGGACTTCAAACACGAGGAAACGGGCGTAGAAGTTCACACCCGCGTCGAACTCGCCGGCGACCGCTGGAGTGGCGATGCACGCCCCACCCAGGGCACATCGCCTAACGCTTTCAACGCAGATAACGACGGCGACAACGTGCGTCTGGATCTCGGCTTCGTGCAGATTCCGTTCAAGTTCGGTTTGTTGCGCGTCGGTCGCCAGGAAGCGAACTGGAATAACTGTTTGCTCGTTTGCGACGACCGCCGCGACCGCGCGTTGTTCTTGACCAAGCTGGGTAATGTGAGTGCGTTCATTGGTTATGACCGCCGTCAGGACAACACCAGCTTCCTCAACGAAGACAACGGTAATCAGATCTTTCCGGGCTTTGTTGCCCCTCTGGGTGACACCGGCTGGTCGCTCGGCATGCTCTACGTGCACTGGCTGAACAACTACAACGGCGATCTGGTGGATACCGATCCGGCCCTCATCGATACAGACGGTGATGGCGTGCCGGACGCTGCTGCACCTGGGTCGACTGGCGCACGTAATGCGTACGTCCTGTCGAACACGAACATCTATTCTCCCTATATGCAGGGCAAGATTGGTCCGCTCGACGTGTCGTTTGGTGGTAACTGGCTAGAAGGCGGTAACGTCAACGCGAATCAGACGCTTGAAGACGGCGATTACTTCAGTGACGACGCCTATTCCGGTTACTTCCGCATCGGCGCCGATGTCGGCATGTTCGAGTTGAAAGCTCAGTACGTGGCGACACGCGACGGCGGTCTGATTTCGACTGGTTTCGACACCTACTCCAGTCTGATCAACTCCAGCCCGGAGTCCACGGCTAACCCGACCAGTCTTTACCAGATGGGTCGGTTCCTGGGTCGAGAAGGTTTCGACGAGTCGCTTTACATCGGTAGTGTCGCGATGAATGTGACCGAGAAGTTCGCGATTCGTGGCGCTCTCGGCTTCCTGGATATCGAGGTGCCCTCGACCTCGGCCGTCAACGGTGAAACCAGCGACACGAGTACCGTCTACGACCTGCAGGCCAGCTACCAGCTCAACGAGGCAGTACGCACTTGGGCGACGCTCGGCATGATCAAGGAGAACGACGTTGGTCAGCTTCGCGGCAACAGCCTCGTAGGCACCACGCCCAACGGCGGCAGCTTCGCCGATGATCGGGTGATCGCGGGCAGCGTGAACCTTGGTGTTCAATTCTAAGACTGGGTAATGTAGAGGCCCCCGTTCGCGGGGGCTTCTTTTTTTGGAGAACGTGTTTTGTCGGATCTTCTTCTAGCAAAGCGGCTTTGTTCGGTGGCCCTGACCTTGGCCGCGGTATCGTTTGTCGGCGGCTGCGCCACCAGTTCCAGCAGCGGCAGCGACACGTCGATGGCCGATTCCGAGGCTGCTTTCGGCTATGAGCAGACCGAGTGGGGCACGCCCTTTTGGGAGCGATGGCTGGAGGAGGCGCGCGCCGAAGGCCGTGCTTCCGTTGCGCGAGAGAACGGTCAGCCCGGCGTGGCGACCACCGACGCAGGCGGGTACGCGCAGGCGCCGGCTCAGGTTCGCCCCGACAGTGACGGGCTGCGTCCCAAGCTCGGCATCTATATCGAGGCGAGCCAGCGTGATTCGCTGTCGGCCTATCGCGTGATCAACGCGCTTGATCAGTATGCCGCCGCGAACGGGCTCACGCTGATCAAGCCCAATGAACTCGACGATGCGGTTGCCGGTTCGGATGCCTGTGGTGCCGAGACGGCAATGGGCTGTCCCGGCCTGCTTTCCATCTTCCCGGGTATTCGCGCGTTGTTGGCGATCGACGTGACGTCGTCCGGTGCGGGCATGACGCGGGTAAGAAGCCGTATGGTCGATACCGATTTCGGTATCGAATACGACCCGATGTCGACCGAACTCGCGCTGCGCGCCAAGAATTCGGACATTTCTGTCTGGAGCAATCAGATCCTCGGCATGGCGGCGGACCGGATCGACCTTGCGCCCTGGTTCACTCACAGTTTCGCGCTCAACGGCGAGGACATGTATATCAGCGCCGGGCGTAATTCGGGGCTCAAGGCAGACAGCACACTGGCCGTGCACGACGAGGGTTCGGTGGTCCGTTCGCCGGCGGGCAATATCATTGCCTGGGAGCCGGGGCCGGAGGTCGGGCGCATCCGTATCAAACAGTTCATCGGCCAGAACGTGGCCGTGGCAGAGCAGGTTTCCGGGCGGATGCCGACGCCTAAGGATCGCCTGACAAAAGCGGACGAATGAGAGATCGCTGAAAGCGGGCCGATCGATGGCCCGCTTCATCAACGAACGCCCCGCCGCATTATTCCGCGGCGGGGCGTTTTTGTTTCGATGAGGCGAAAACGGCGCGGCCTGCCGGCTCGCGGTATAAGTCAGATTGGTATTTCGCTTATCCAGGGTTTCACGCAATTCGAGCCCATAATGGTCGCGCGTGACACGAACAGGTTGGGCCGCTTTCCCTGGCCACTGACAGTGTAGCGACGCGCGGGACCTCAGGGCCGCGAAGCGCTCGCCGTAAAAGGGGCCAGGCGGCGGCGCCAGACACGTCACGGATCGAGGGACAACATCGTGCGGAGCATCCGCAATCGCGAGCTGCATGGCCGCATACCCGCGCGAACGAAGTGCCTAGGTCCGCCTCTGGTGCATCTGGATTTTTGTCCGCGGATGATCTGCGAACAGATCGATCAATCCCCTGGCGTCGTGCAAAAAAACCGGGAGATGCGACGGCCGCAGCTCCCGGTCGGCCTCCCGCACGAGGCGGGAGGTGTAGTGAAAGCGGTTTGCTATTCCGCGTTCTCGTTGTATTCCTCGATATCTTTCGACAACTCCTGACTCTTCGCACTTGCACCGTGCGCCGCGTGATCCGAGGCATGGGTGTTGTCGTCGAGATCGGTGCTGGCGGGACTGTCGGCGTTGAGAGAGCCGCCGCTCTGGTTATAGCTATTGACCTCGCTCGATAGCTCGTCGGCACGCTCGTGCTGGGCATGCGCGTCGGCCGAGGATTCGGTGGAACTCTCGAGCTCTCCGACGGCGCCGGAACGCGCCGCGCTTTCTTCCTTGAGCGACCCGCGATTTTCGTTGAAGGTCTTTACTTCCTGGGATAGCTGCTGCGCTTCTGTCTGCTTGCCATGCATGTGATCGTCGGCGATCGCGGTGGCGAACACACCAAACGTGCCCGCACAGAACAGGCCGTAGGCGAGCACGCGTTGCTTGTACCCTGAACCCTGCATATCTTTTCTCCTGATGGCCCGCCGTGCGATGCGCTGCGGCGATTGTGGCGGGCTCTTTTTGTAGTCGTTATCCAACGCCGCCCGAGTCTCGGGTTGCTTTGTCGGAAAGCCGGCCCCACACCGACCGTTATTCGAGTATAACTCGGTTGCACACAAAAAAGCCGGAGACCAATGGTCTCCGGCTTGTTGCGGTAGCGCGGTCTTCCGAGCTTAGAAGCGCACGCTGTTGAGGCTGCCGCCGCTCTGGTTGTAGCGGGTCAGTTCGGCGGCCAGTTCCTGTGCGTCGCCACGGTTGGGCTGGTGCATTTCGTCGGCCGGGATGTGGGTCGACGGGATGCGGCCTTCGGTGGCGCTGGCGTTGTACGCGTCGATCTCGGCAGCGAGTTCGCGCGTCTGCTGCGCGACCTGCTGCTGTTCGGCGTTGGCCGGCACGTGCGTTTCCGGGGCGTAGCCTTCGTCCTGCGTGTTGAAGGCATCCAGATCGGCGGCAAGCGCGTCAGCCATCGGGTGCGATTCCGCCTCGACCGCTGCGGTGTCGTTCTGAGCGTCGCGCGCGTTCAGCGCGTCGACGGCTTCCGACTGCGCAAAGCCCGCGCTCGAGAAGCCGAGCAGGCTGGCGACAACGGCCAGGGACGCGATCTGTGTGGTGGTGCGATTCTTCATGTCGATCTCCTGAGGCAGCGCCTCGTAGACGAAAGTCGTATTGAAAACTGGTACGACGCTTAACCTAGGGGTGGGTCGCTGTATATTCAAGGAATGCACTGCAACAATTTTAGTCGGCGCCGCTAAGGCTCTCATTTGGCGAGAAAAATGGATTGAAATTAATTTTTGCCGCTTCCGGTTCGTGCAGGCATACGCGTTGATCTGCGCACGGTGGGCGTGCGATCACAGCCTTTGGGATACGACGCGCGGTGCACCGTGGGTGGTGTTCCTCTGTCTTGGCGCGCCGGATAAATGCCGCGGCGAGGTCTGCCGTCGCCGCGTGAGAGGTGAGGTCAGCCGCGGGTCCCCGGGCTTGCGGGCACGATCACGAGCGTTCGCGCAACGCCTGCTTCTTGATCTTGCCGACTGCGTTGCGCGGCAGTGCGTCGAGCCATTCGAAGGCGCGAGGTATCTTGTAGCCCGCCAGCTCGCGGCGACAGAACGCGGCGAGTTCATCTTTCGAGGGCGTGTCGACATCCGGGCGGCACACGAGCCAAGCCATGCCGGCTTCGCCCCAGCGCGCGTCGGCGACGCCGACCACCGCGGTTTCCGCGATCGCGGGATGACGCGTGAGCACGGCCTCGATCTCTGCCGGATAGACGTTTTCGCCGCCGGAAATGAACATGTCCTTGTGGCGGTCGACGATGTAATAGCAGCCGTCGGCATCGCAGCGGGCAATGTCGCCGCTGCGCAGCCAGCCGCCGTCGACGAATGCATCGGCGGTGGCGTGCGGCTGCCGCCAGTAGCCCGGGGTCACCCCCGGTCCGCGAATGAGCAACTCGCCACATTCGCCGGGGGCAACGTCCTGGAGATTCGGGTCGACGATACGCACCTCGGCCAGAAGCTGGGGATGCCCCACGGAGCCGATCTTGTCGAGCGCGAGGGCTTCATCGAGAAGGAAAACGGTGGGCCCGGTCTCCGTCATCCCCATGCCGGTGCGTACCCGTATGCCGTGATCGGCGAAGCGCTGTGTAACAGGCGCTGCCAGGGCCGCGCCACCGCAACCCCAGGAGCGTACGCGATCGAGGCGGGCGCCTTCGAAATCCGGCTGCGCAAGCAAGGCCTCGTAAACCGCAGGCACACCGAAGAATACCGTGGCGCGGCGTTCGAGCACGTCCAACGCCGCCCGCGGGTCGAATTGCCGGGCGATGAGAACCGTGCCGCCGGTGATCAGCAGCGGCGTGGTGTAGAGATTGATGCCGGCGGTATGAAACAGCGGCAGCACGTTGAGCAGAACATCCTCGCCGGTCAGCCCGACCGCCGGTGCGATATTCAGATGGTTCGCGAGCATCATCCGAAACGTCTGGATAACGCCCTTGGGCCGGCCCGTCGTGCCCGCGGTGTAGAGCAGGTACCAGGGGGTGTCCGGGTCGCGCGGTGCGACCGGACGCGTATCCGGCCGGGCCGTTGCGAGATCTTGCGCATAGCGGCGCGCGGCGTGGTCGTCGCCGTCGATCGCGATGCGGAGCACCGACCGCTCGGCCGCGAGTGCGGTTGCCGTTTGTCGGAATTCGTCGCCATGAATGAGCGCGGCCGGCGTGCAGTCGTCGAGCAGACTGCTCAGCTCGGGTTGGGCGAGGCGCCAGTTGAGCGGCACCAGAATCAGCCCCGCCTTGGCGCAGCCGAACAGCATGGCGAAGAATTCGGCCCGGTTATGCCCGAGGTAGGCGACCCGCTCGCCCGGCATGAGAGACCACTGTTCGATTGCGGCGGCGGCGAACCGCGCTGCCTGTTCGTTCAGGCGCGCATAGGTATAGCGTTCGCCGCTGGCGAGATCCTCGAGTGCGACCCGGTCTGGCGTGGCACGGGCGCGGTGGCCGAGAAGGTCGAACATGTCCATCGAATCCTCCTTGTGCAGCGCCTGCGTTTGCGTGATCAATCGCGGTGGTCAGCCTGCCATATTCCGCGTGGGCGCGTGCCAGCGCGGACACAGTGCATTCCAGACATAGCCGATGCCTGCCGCCACCAGCACCGCAAGATCGCCGTGCTGCAGGCGCCCCGCGTCGCGCGCCAGCGTAAGACTGAGAATCGGGTCCACGGGGCCTATGTGGCCATAACGGTCGAGATAATCGAGCGCGCGGCGGGCAGCCCGAGCCGGGCTAGCAGCTCGTCGTGCGCGCTGCGCTTCATGTGCAGCAGCGCGAGATAGGCGATATCCGCGGTGCGGGCGCCGGATCGGTCGACGGCCTCGTCGATCAAGTGCTGGAAGTTGTGCGGCGATCGACAGGCCAGACGTTACTTCATGCCCGCCGGGTCGGGCACGCGCAGGCAACAATCGGCGCCAGGATAAGCGGTCGACGGCGCCTTGGTGCCGCCTACCGGCACCCGTACGTCATCGGCCAGGGCACCATCGGTGCGAATGGCGCTGCCGAGGATGGCGTGGACGGGCGTGTCCCGCTGGATGACCGCGGCGCCGGCGCCCGGTGCGAGGTTGTACATGAAGCGTACCGCCGGGTCTGAATAATCGATGAGATCGCCGTTTCGGTAGCCGCCGGCGATGAGCACGGTGTCGATATGCGGATCGGCCGTAATCAGGTCGCGCGCGAGCTTGAAGGCGAGTACCGCCGCACCGTATTTCTGGCCAAGGTCGAAAGCATAGGCGTTGGTCGCGCCCAGTTCATGCGCGAGCTTGGCGCGCGCGCTCCACACCGGATCGTCCTTGTGCTCCTCGGTGATGCAGATTGCGACATCGATGTGTTGTGGCGCGACGCCGGCCTCTTCGAGTGCTCGATGCGCGGCACGCACCGCCATCGCGGTGGGGTGATCTTGCGGCGCGGCGATGAGTTTTTAATGGACCCGGAGCTTGTCGCGAACCACGGCCGCGGGCAGGGCACTCGCCCGGGCGATTTCAGCCGCGGTGATTCGGCCCTTGGGCACATAAACGCCCAGGCCGGTCACGCAGGCATGCGTCACGAACGGTTCGGCTCCGATACGGCGATGCCGTTGCGAATGAAGTCCATGACGGCGTCGAGTTCGGTATCGCCCAGGCCGTTCTTCGCCCACAGGCCGTAGCGCAGACCCAGAAAATGGCCGACGCCCATGAGAATCCACACCCAGACCTCGAGATTGCCGTCCCGGATTTCGTTCTTTTCGACCGACTTTTCGAGTGCGCTCATGTAGCCGCGGGCAAAGTCCATGTAGTAGCCGCGGTAGATCTCTTCGTCGACGAAAAGCGATTCCTGCACCACCCGGTAAAGATTCTGCCGCTCGGAGACGAAGCGCATGAACGCCGCAATGCCTTCGCGTTCCGCGTCGAGCCGGGTCAGGCCGGTGGGTATGGAATGCGTAAGCATGCGGCGCAACTCGCGACCCATATGCCGCACCAGCTCGCCGAGCACGTCTTCCTTGTTCTGAAAGTAGAGATAGAAGGTACCCTGTGCGACCCCGGCGCCTCGCGTGATATCGCTAATCGAGGCACGGAAGAACCCCGAGCGCCCGAAGGCTTCCTCGGCGGCCGACAGTATCTTCTGGCGTGTCGCCTCGCCACGCGCGGTGATCGGCTTCAGGGAAGCGCCGTCGCTACTCGTCATGGCAAAGGTGACTAGTGAAACATGTTTCATATGAATGCTAGCTGGCCTCTACAAATACTGTCAACGATAAAGCGGCACAGCGGGCTGGGTGGGGCCGATACGCGCTCCTCACGCAGCCGTACCAGGCAAGGTTGGGGCGCGGGATCGGGTATCGCTGGCTTAATCGATCGATGGGGCCAGCCGATGCGGCGAACGCTGAGGGGGCGTGCCGACAGCGATCTCAGGCCGCCTCGATCGGCGCGGTCGACGCCGGCCTGGTGACACGCGGCGTTGAGTTCCGCCACTGCCGGTGTTGCTGCTTGCTGCCGCAAGGGATAGCCCTGTATCCCATTACTCGTCCGTGACGGGTCGAGATCGGCGTCGCGGTGCGTTAATCTAGCGCCGCGCAAGCGCAATGCCCCGGTAGCTCAGCAGGATAGAGCAGCCGCCTCCTAAGCGGCAGGTCGCAGGTTCGACTCCTGCTCGGGGCACCATGAATAAGAGCGGTCAACGACCGCTCTTATTCATGGTTCTGTATCCAGGGTCGAACCTGCGACAGACGAACGATGTTGGTTCGACGGATTCGCGCTGCGAATCCGAACCGCGGAGCGCAGCGACGCGGGCCCGAAGGGTAAGCGGCGCAGCCGAGAATACTCCTGCTCGGGGCACCATGAAAAAGTGCGGTCAACGATCGCTTTTTTCATGGTTCTGTATCAAGGGTCGAACCTGCGACAGACGGACGATGCCGGTTCGACGGATTCGCGTTGCGAATCCGAACCGCGGAGCGCAGCGACGCGGGCCCATAGGGTGAGCGGCGCAGCCGCGAACTGGCTCGCTTGTAGCAACGTCGCGCCAAGCCTCTTCACTATGTGCGATCTGCTGTTTCACGTGCGCGCGGCATCGAAACAGGGCCGCTCGATATTTGTCGCGAGCCGCGAAATTAGTCCTGAACTACAAAGCGAATACGGGTTGTCGCAAAGAGCGCGCCTGATTCAGTTGATCTCAGCCCGAACACGCGGGGTTAGTATTGTTGCCGGCGGTGGACCACTCCTCGTGCACACGCCGTATCTCAAGAAAACGAGCCAGCGACGCCGGTTGGCTGTTTTCAGAACGATGAGCCGGGTTCGGCAAGGAAAGCCTGTTCGTCCGGTGTGCTTTCGCGCCCGAGCAGTGCGTTGCGGTGTGGGTAGCGGCCGAATCGCTCGATGAGCCGGTAGTGCTGGCGTTCGGCATTGAGATGCCCTTGCAAGCCCAGGGTTTCATACAGCGCGAGCGCTGTTTCGTGATCCGCGCGCGTCTCGCTGTGCATGAGCGGCATATACAAGAACGCGCGCTGCTGGGGTGTAAGCGACTGGTCGTCGCCCGTGTCGATCGCTTCGCGCGTGAGGGCGCGCGCGGAGGCGTCGTTTTCGAACGCGCGGGCGCTATCCCGATGGATATTGCGGGAGAACTGGTCGAGCACGAGTATTTCCGCGAGCCGTCCGGCAGCGGTTTCGCGCCATGCCTGAAGGCCTTTCGAACCGGCGACACGCAGCGTGGCGCCGAATCGGTCTGCGATCTCGCGATCGAGGGCGTCGGATTTGCGAAACCAGTCGCCGGGGGTGAGTTCCTCGAACCAGAAACGCAGCACCGCGTCGGGTGAACCGATCGACGCGGGGTCGGCGGCCGTGCTGTCAGCCATGTCCGTCGGCCAGCGGAGCGTTGTCGCGGCCGGCGGCGTGATAGGCGGTACGGGCCTCGCCGAGCACGCCAATGGACGAGCGCAGAAACAGACCGGCAATCGCGGCGCCGATGAGCAGATCCGGCCAGATGCTCTGTGTCCAGGCGACCAGCCCGGCAGCGAGAATCACGCCGCTGTTGGCCACGAGGTCGTTACGCGAGCAGACCCAGACCGAACTCATGTTCACGTCATCCTCGCGGTGGCGGGTGAGCAGCGCCAGGCAGACGATGTTGCCGATCAGCGCGAGCGCGCCGACGACCGCCATCAGTGACGCCTGGGGCGGCAGCCCGTAGATGAGCTTGAACACGAGCTGCACCGCGACCAGCACCCCGAAACCGAGCATGATGGCGCCCTTGAAGCCGGCCGAAAGGGCTTTCGCACGTGCGCCCTGCGAAATCACCGCGAGGCTCAGGGCATAGACCATGGTGTCGCCGAGCATATCCAGCGAGTCGGCGAGCAGTGCGGTCGAGCCTGCGATCCATCCGGCGGTGAACTCGCCGACGAACATGGCCGCGTTCAGAAACAGCACCGTCCACAGCACGCGCTTCTGGCTTTCGCGCATGCGCGCTAAATGGGCGTCGTCTTCGCTGCAGCAGCCGGCCATCGGTTGGTTCCGGTAGGGGTGAATACCCCGATTCTACGAGCCCGGGGCGTTCATGACGACCGCCGACAGCTCAGTCGTCGTCCCGCGCGTAGTTCGCGGCCGGAATCTCGACGCGTACGCTGCTGGCATCCTCCAGCGACAGCTTCACCTTGAACCCGAGGCTGCGCGCGAGCGCGAGCATCGGCTTGTTCTGGGCGAGCACGTCGCCATACACGGTGTCGATCTCGCGCGCGCTGGCCTGGCGCAACAGGCAGTCGAGCAGGTGGCGCCCGAGGCCCACGCCCGTGTGCGCGTGGTGCACCAGAATCGCGAATTCGGCTTCCGTGCCGTCGGGGTCGCAGATCAGCGTGCCCATGCCGGCGAGCTGGTCGGGCGTGTCATAACGGCTCACGACCAGCGACACCTCGCGGTCGTAATCCACCTGGGTGATGCGGGCGGCCATGTCGTGCGAGAAATGGCGGATGAAGTTGAAGAACCGGAGCCGGATTTCGTCCGGGCTCAGGCTTTCCAGCAGGTCGAGCACGGCCGGCTCGTCCGATGGGCGAATGGCGCGCACGATGTAGCGGCTATCGTTCTTCAGCGAAACGATATGTCGCATGCGCGCCGGGTAGGGCGACATGGCCAGGCGCTGACGCGCGGGCAGCGGGCTGCCGGTGATCTCGATCAGGCTGTCGGCCGGGGCCTGCAGTCGCCCCCGCGGGCCGGCGGCCACGCGGATGTCGAGCCCGGACAGCGGCGGCAGATCGACGATCATCTTGCCGATTCGCACGAGGGCCTGGGCGAGCGCTTCGAACGCGGCGCGCGTGCCGCGTAGCCGGCCCGCGCTGGCACCTTCGAGCATGCGCCGTGCCAGCAAGGCGTCGAGCGGCGCAAACCCGTAGGCGGGTGCGATGCCGAGCGCTTCGTCGCGCACGCTCATCACCATGCCGAGTTCGTCGTGGCGGTACACGCGAACGCGGACCTGTACCGCGGTTTCGGCCGGCGTTTCGCCGGCAATGCCGTAGGCCGTCAGCAGGTGCGCTGCCTCGTCGCTGGACAGCCATTCGACACCGTTGCTCGACAGCATGGCCAGCCGCTCGCGTAGCGCATCGACGTCCGCCGTCACGGTCGGGTCCGGTGGCGGGGTGGCGGTGAGCAGCTCGCGCGTGAAGTGATAGCGCGCCCGGTAGCGCACCGCGCGCACCGCCTCGTCCGCAGATGAAAAGGTCGCCAGACGCGCCTTCGCGCTGCTGCGACGTGCCGGTTGTGCGGTATGCAGGCCGAGCCAGACTGTCATCAGTCGACCGGCGAGTTCGGTGCCGGCAATCGCATCCACCATGGGTTCGTGCGGCTGGCCGGCGACCGGGCTGTGAATAAACAGTACGGCGTCGACATTGGCGTCGTCGGTAGCGCACGCCAGCGCTGCGAGACTTTGATCGATGTTCGAACGGCCCAGGTCCACCGCAACGCCCAGATCGCTCGCGTGCGGTGCGGCAGCGACGAGTGCGGCGCGGCTGTCGGTGGATAGCCGCGCCGGCTCGATGTCATGGCGAAACATGGCGTCGGTGCCGAGGGCGCAGGCCCCGGCGCCGTTGGCAAGCACGGCCACGCGGTTGCTGCCCACGGTGGGCAGCAATTCCATGGCGGCCAGGCCGTCGAACAACCCGCCCATGTTCTCGCATTCCACCAGACCCGAGCGGGCGAAGGCGGCGGAACGGGCGGGATCCGGGCCCTTGGGGCCGTCGTCCACTGCGCGTCGCGTCTGCAGCACGAGCACCGGTTTAACGCGCGCGGCCGCGCGCGCGGCCGACATGAACTTGCGCGGCGAGCGGATATGGCCCACCTGCAGGACCACGGCGCGCGTACGCGGGTCGAGTGCGGCGTAGTCGAGCAGGTCGGCGACGTCGATATCCGCCTCGGAGCCGCTGCAGGCCATCCAGGAAAAACCGATATTGCGTCCCAGCGCCCAGTCGAGTGCTGCCGCGGCGAGCGACTGCGACTGGGTGATGAGCGCGACCTTGCCGGGCCGCGGCGCGAGCGCGAGAGTGCTGAAATTGTGATCGGCGCGGGTCTGTACGATGCCCGCGGATCGTGACCCCAGAAGCCGCAGATTATAGGGCTGGGCCGCGCGCAACACGTTGCCTGAAATGCGATTTTCCGAAGCCCAGAGCACGGCGCGACAGCCCATTGCGCCGAGCCGGTCGATTTGCGCCGGCGTGCCCCAGCGCGAATCCAGGATGACCGCCAGGGCGGGTTCGAAGTCGGCCAGCCTGTTGGCGCCGGCGCGCGAGACCACGTGTCGCCGGCTGTCGGGCGCGAGGCTGGCTTCGATATTGCGCATGAGCTGCGACTGCGCATCGCCCCCGGGCTCGCCGAGAAGCGCCACGCCCTTGGCGTGGAACAGCGCATCGATATTGCGAAGTGTCATGCGTCAGCGTGTGCGACGGCGAGCGCGCACGATGCAGAGCTGTCGGGCCATACATTCATCCAGGCCATCACAGCAGGGTTGCGCCTCGCGCTCAAGCGCAGCCCGGCCCGTCACCGGCCCACGCCAATGGCATCATCGCTGGGATGACACCATCGATGGGCGAAACGGGGCCCGGTACGGCAATACCGCGCCTCGAACAGATTCTGATCGCCGGTGAGCGCGGTGCGCCCATGCGCGCCGTCGCGCAGGCCAAGGCGGCACGTGGGCAAGGCCTGGTCGGCGATCGCTACCACGTCGGGCGCGGCACGTTCTCGAAACGCGCGGCGGTGATGCCCGGTGCACGCGACGTGTCGCTGATCACCCGTGATGCCGTCGCGCTCTGCAGCCGCCGGTTGGGTGTGCCGGTGGAGGCGGCCTGGCTGCGCCGCAATCTGGTGGTGGATGGCCTCGAGATCGCGGCGCTGCGCGGTCGCACGCTCGCGATCGGCGAGGTGCGCCTGGAAATCGTGAGCAGTTGTCCGCCCTGCGGTTATCTGTCGCGCCTGTTGGGTCTGGATATGCGCAGCGGGTTGCATCGTGCCGGCGGGATGCGGGCCGCCGTACGCACACCCGGTCTGCTTGTCGCGGGCGCACCGATCGCGATCGAAGCGTGACGGTGGCGTGGCACCCGCGCGCATGCGGCACCGGCCGCGAGATCACGCCGGGCCGCGTGGGATACGTCGACGCCGGTGGAAATTTTTCATATCGGGCTGTTACATACAGAAGATCTGCCGATACTCACAACAATACTTGCCGGTTCACCGCGAAATCCACGGTTCTGATTCATGGCGAAATGCTTGCGCGACGAGGAGGGCGGCTGCCGCCGCTGCGACGGGGGGCTCGATTTCGAGTTCACCATGGCCTTTCAACCCATCGTGGATGTGGCCGCCGGCGCGCCTTTCGTTTACGAAGCCCTCGTGCGCGGCGTGAATGGTGAAGGCGCGGGCGCGATCCTGAGCCAGGTGCAGCCGTGTTCGCTGTATCGTTTCGACCAGGCCTGTCGTATTCGTGCGCTGGAAATCGCCGACCGGCTGGGTTGCCCGTGCCCGGTATCGATCAACTTCCTGCCCAATGCCGTCTACGAGCCGAGCGCCTGTATCGAAGCCACGCTGGCGGTCGCGCGCGAGCTCGGTTGGCCGGAATCGCGGATCATGTTCGAGGTGATGGAAACCGAGGAGGTACGCGACCGCGCGCATCTGCAGAATATCGTCGAGTCCTACAACGCCATGGGGTTCTGGACGGCGATCGACGATTTCGGTGCCGGCTACGCCAATCTCGAGCTGCTGGCCGACCTTCAGCCGGACGTGGTCAAGATCGACCGTCATCTTGTCTGTGCCATTCACGAGTCGCCGCGCCGGCAGATCATCCTCGAGACGCTGGTTACGCTGGCCGCGCGTCTGAATATCCGTCTCGTCGCCGAAGGCGTGGAGACCGGCGAAGAGGCCGCCTGGCTTTTCGCCGCGGGCATCACGCTGCAACAGGGTTACTGGTTCGCCTATCCCGCGATCGAGACGTTGCCGATCGTGGACGAGGCGCGCATCGAGGCGGCCCGCGGGCGCTCGGCCTGACGCCGGCGAGACAGCGACACCCGCGTCGTCGCCTCGCCGCGGCGCGTTGCTCGGCCGGGCACGACGTGTCGCATGTCAGGCCGCACAATGGCTCGCCGGCTGCCCGCGTCGAGCGCGCGCACGGCGCGTTTTGGTGGCGACGGGGCGCGGCGATCGATACGGCCGGATGTCTTGTTGAGCCCGGACGCGGCGTTGGGTATGGTCGCGCCACTCTCGCCGCCCGCCGGCTGCCGCTGCGCGCGGCCCTGGCGCCGGCACGGCGGATTTCCTGAACGATAGAAATGGATGACCCGGCATGTGGCTAAAGAATCTGTGCGTGTTTCTCGGAACCGAGCGCTTCGGCTGGACGGCTGCCGAACTCGAACAGCGCCTTGCGGACGCGCTGTGCCCGGAATGCGGCACGCAGAGCCAGAGCACGGAAGGCTTCGTTCCGCCGCTCAAGGCCGATACCGCGATGGTCCATGTGGTCGATAACCTCGCCGTCTGCATGCATCAGGAGATCGTGCGCATGCTCCCGGCCGCGGTGCTGGCCGAAGAGGTCGAGGAGCGCGTCGAGCAGATCGAGACCAAGGAGGGCCGCAAGGTCAGCCGGCGCGAGAAGGCCGACATCAAGGACGAGGCCCATTTCGAGCTGCTGCCGCGGGCGTTCACGCGTTCGCGCCGTACCGTCGTGGTCATGGATCTGCGCGATCACCGCGTATGGGTCGACAGCGCGGCGGAAAAGCGCGCCGAGCAGGTGGTCGCCGCGCTACGCACTGCGCTGGGCACGCTGCCCGTGACACGGCCCGACGCCGGCACACCGCCCGCGCAGGAGATGAGCACCTGGCTGGCCGAGCCGGCGCGCCTGCCCAACGGCTTCGAGTGCGGCGACCGCTGCGTGCTCGAATCCGACGACGACACCAAGTCCAGCGTGCGGGTGACGGCCATGGATCTGCAGCGCGACGAAGTGCGTGCCCACCTGGGCGCCGGCATGCAGGTCGTGCGGCTCAACCTTGCGGTAGACGACGCACTGGAATTCGATCTGGCCGACAATCTCGATCTCAAGCGCCTGCGGCCGCTGGATCTGGTCCAGGACGATCTGGACGCGGTCGACGCCGAGGACGCGGTGGCCGAGCTGCAGGCGCGTATCAGCCTGCAGGGCCAGGTACTGCGCGGGCTGCTCGACCGGATCTACACCCATTTCGGCGTGGCCGGCGAGGTCGACGCCCGCGCGGCCTGATCGAAGGCACGGCGGTGTCGTTCAACACCATTGAGGCGAACCGGCGCGATGGCCGGTTCGCCGATCGCGAGCAGCTCTGGCTGTTCGGCTACGGATCGCTGATCTACAAGGCCGGCTTCGACTATATCGAGCGTCGGCCGGCGACGATCCGCGGCTGGCAGCGGCGTTTCTGGCAGGGCTCGCATGACCATCGCGGCACGCCCGACGCGCCGGGGCGCGTGGCAACGCTGGTTGAGGCGCCCGGCGAAGTCTGCACCGGCATGGCCTATCGCATCACGCCGGCGGTTTTCGGTCATCTCGATCATCGCGAGAAGAACGGTTATCTGCGCTTCGCCACCGAAACGACCTTTGCCGACGGCGGCCACGAGGAAGGACTGGTCTATATCGCCACGCCCGAGAACGAGGCATTTTTGGGCGACGCGCCGGCCGACGCCATCGCGCGGCAGATCGCGGTATCGCAGGGGCCGAGCGGCCCGAACCGCGACTATCTGCTCGATCTGGCCGACGCCCTGCGCGAACTCGGCGCCAACGACGCGCACGTGTTCGATCTCGAGGCGCGCCTGCGCGCGCTGGAGGGTGGCTGACGGGTGCCGCTATGTCGTCTCGGCGGTGTCCTGCAGGGCGATATCGATCGCTTGGTCGACGTGGGACACGTAGCGAATATCGAGCGCGCCGCGCACGTTCTCGGGAATGTCGTCCTCGTCCTTGCGGTTGCGTTCGGGCAGCAGCACCGTGTGAATGCCGGCCTGGTGGGCGGCCAGCGTCTTCTCCTTCACGCCGCCGATCGGCAACACCTGGCCGCGCAGGCTGATCTCGCCGGTCATCGCAACATCCGCGCGTACCTTGCGGTCGGTGAGCAGGGAGACGAGCGCGATATAGAGCGCCACGCCGGCACTCGGGCCGTCCTTCTTGATCGCGCCGGCGGGCACGTGGATATGAATATCGGATGTGTCCAGGCGCTCTTGCTCGATAGCAAGTTCGCCGGCGCGTGCCTTGACCAGGCTGAGCGCGGCCTGGGCGGATTCCTTCATCACGTCGCCGAGCTGGCCGGTGATGGTCAGCCGGCCCGAACCGGGTGCGCGTGACGCCTCCACGAACAGGATATCGCCGCCGGCCGGCGTCCAGGCCAGGCCGGTGGATACACCGGCGATACTCGTGCGCAGCGCGATCTCGTTGTCGACGCGCTTCGGGCCGAGGATGTCGGCCAGATCGTCGGGGCCAATCGTGCCCGGGCCGGGCTTGCCTTCGGCCACCTGCACCGCCGCATGACGGACGATGGCGCCGATCTCGCGGTCCAGATTGCGCAGGCCGGCCTCGCGGGTGTAGTCGCTGATCAGCGCGTTGAGCGCTTCGTCGCCGATATCGCACTGATCGGTGGTGAGCCCGGCCTGTTCGAGCTGGCGCCCGACCAGATAACGGCGTGCGATCTGCTGTTTCTCTTCGCGCGTATAGCCGGGCACCTCGATGACTTCCATGCGGTCGCGCAGCGGCCCGGGAATGGCGTCGAGCACATTGGCGGTAGCGATGAACATCACTTTCGACAGATCGAAAGGCACGCCCAGGTAGTGGTCGTTGAAGGTGTCGTTCTGGGACGGATCGAGCACCTCGAGCAGGGCCGACGCCGGGTCGCCGTGGGCCGAGGCGCCGAGCTTGTCCATCTCGTCGAGCATGAACACCGGGTTGCGGGTGCCGGCCTTGCGCAGATGGCTGATGACGCTGCCCGGCATGGCGCCGACATAGGTACGCCGATGCCCGCGGATTTCTGATTCGTCATGCACGCCGCCCAGCGATGCCCGCACGAACTCGCGGTTCATGGCGCGCGCGATCGAGCGGCCCAGTGAGGTCTTGCCCACGCCCGGCGGGCCGACGAAGCACAGGATCGGCGCCTTGCCTTCGGGGTTGAGCTTGTGCACGGCCAGATGCTCGAGGATGCGGCGCTTGATCTTGTCGAGGCCGTAGTGGTCCTCGTCGAGAATCTCGCGCGAGGCCTGGATATCGATCCGGTCTTCAGACAGTTTCGCCCAGGGCAGCTCGGCCATGAGCTCGAGGTAGGTGCGCACCATCGAATATTCGGCCGACGCGTCGGACATGCGCTCGAGCCGGCGCAGTTCGCGATCGGTCTGCTCGGCGGCTTCCTCGGGCAGCTTGGCCTCGTCCAGCTGTTCGCGCAGGCGCTGGACTTCCTCGGCGGTGGATTCGTCTTCGCCCAGTTCGCGCTGGATGGAGCGCATCTGCTCGCGCAGCATGGCCTTGCGCTGGTGCTCGCCCATGCGCTGCTGGGTCTGCTGGTTGATATCGCGCGACAGGCGCATGACTTCCAGCCGGTAGTCGAGAAACGACTGCACACGGTCGAGCCGCGGCTCCAGCTCCACGGCCTCGAGAATCTGCTGTTTTTCCTTGGCCTTCAGGCCGAGGTAGCCGGCCACGGCGTCGGCGAGCAGCGCCGCCGAGGTGATCGAGCGGATCGCGTGCGCGAGTTCGCGCGAGGGCTGGTCCATCAGTTCGATCGCTTCCAGCGCGCTGTTGCGCAGGTTGTCCATGCGCGCGTCGACATGCTTGTCGCCCTCGGGCGCGGGCTCATCGATCCAGCTCACCTTCGCGCTCAGGCGGCCTTCTTCATCCTTGAAGAACTCGCGCACGCGAAAGCGCGAGATACCCTGACAGACCAGATGATGGTTGCCGTCGGAGCCGGTGACATAGCGCATGATGTTGGCCCCGGTGCCGACGCGATGCAGGCGTGATTCGGGGCTCTCGTCGTTGTCGTCGCCGTTGTCGTCCGGCGTGGCGAGCAGCAGCCCCACGGGCTGTTCGTTGCGCATGGCGTGTTGGGCGCCCGCCATCGGGCCCGGCCGATCGAGCACGACCGGCATCACCAGTTCCGGAAACAGCACGGTCTCGCGCATCGGCAGTATCTGGATCACCTCCGGCTTGGGGGCGCTCCCGCTATGAACGAGCGTATGGCTGATCTCGTCCTTGTGGTTGTCCTGATGCGTCGTATCGGTGTTCTGCGTGGTTTCGTCGTTCATGAGCGTGTGAAATTGGCCCGGGCCGCCTGCCTCACGGGTCGGGGCGTGCGGCGAAGAATGATGTGGGAAGCGATCAGGCGAAGACTGGCCGCATGAAGCTGCGCTCGTAAGACACGATGCAGCCGGTCTCGTCGGCGTAGCGGAAGGCGGCCATGCAGTCGTCGTCCGTCGCGGCCTGCTCGCGATAGCGTTCGTAGGCCGCGAGCGAGTCGAAGCTGAATAGCGCGTAGGCAATGTCGCTGGCGCCTTCATGCGGCAGGAAGTAGCCGTGATGATGCCCGCCGAAACGTTCGACCAGCGGGATCCACAGTTTCGCGTAGTGCTCGAATTCGGCCGTTCGCGCCGGATCGATCACGTAACGCAGGTAGCAGGTGATCATCGTGCCGGCCTCAGCGCTTGCGCAGCGTGAGGTACAGACAGCCATCGCGCAGCTCATGGCCGGCAATGGCCAGGCGCGGATGCGCCAGCGTGACCCGGCGCTGAAACCGGCCGTGGGGGATTTCCAGTCGGTGCAGCGCCGCACGCGCGTCCGGTGCCGGTACTCGGCGCTCGCCGGCCACGATCAGCGTATCGTCGCGCACTTCGAGCTCGGTCAGCGCATCGGCCGGCACCCCAGGCAGGGCGACGGTGACATAGATCGCGTCACGGGTTTCGAAGACATCGACCGGCGGTTCCCACTGGCGTCGGGCACGGCTGCCGGCCGGCCGGAAGAACTGGCGCTGAATCCGGTCGGCCCGGTCGAGCCGGCGAATTGCCTCGCCCCACATGAAATTTTCCAGATCGCGTCCTGACATGTCGGGTGTTCAACGATTTTCCTTAACCCGAGCATGGGTATACCGCTGTCCGGAAACAAGCGCCGGGGGAGTTGGCGGCGCTACAAACCGAAAAGCCACACCAAAAGCGGCACGAGCAGCGCCGTCAATGCGCCGTTGAGCCCCATCCCCAGGCCGGAGTAGGCGCCAGCACGCTCGCTGTGCTCGAACGCGCGTGCGGTGCCGATGCCGTGCGCGGCCACGCCCATCGCGAAGCCCTTGGCCACCGGATCCCGCAGACCCAGCAGCCGCAGCAGCGGAATGCCGATCACTGCACCGGTGATGCCGGTGAGGATGACGAGCACGGCGGTGAGCGACGGCAGGCCGCCAATCTGTTCGGTTACGCCCATGGCGATCGGCGTGGTCACCGACTTGGGCAGCATCGACAGCAGCGTCTGCGAATCCAGCCCCAGCAACCAGCCGAGTGCCATCGCGCTGGCCACTGCGGTGATCGACCCGGCGCTGAGCGCGATCGCGATCGGTCGCCAGTAGCGACGCAGTTCGCGTGCCTGGCCGGCCAGCGGCACGGCGAGCGCCACGGTCGCGGGTCCGAGCAGGAAATGGATGAACTGGGCCCCGTCGAAATAGTCCTCGTAGGGGGTGCCGGTGGCCGCGAGGATCACCACCAGCGCGACAACGCTCACGAGTACGGGATTGAGTAGCGGAAATTCGCCCAGGCGCCGATAGAGCTGCTGGGCGAGCCAGAACACGCAAAGGGTGAGCGCCAGCCACAGCAGCGGCGTTTCCTCGATATAGACCCAGACCTGTGCGAGGCGATTCATGTCACTCGCCCCGTCCGGTGGTGAGCGCACGCAGGGAGAAGGCGGTCACGACCATGGCCAGGGCGGTACTCGCGATCAGAGTGACGGCAATCGCGACCCATTCGTCGGCCACGCGCGACAGATGGCTGATGATGCCGACGCCGGCCGGCACGAACAGCAGTGCGAGATAGTTGAGCAGGCCGCGGCTTGTGTCGTTGAACACCCGCGGGGCCGAGCCGCGCGCGAGCAGGGCGGCAAACAGCAGGAGCATGCCGAGTACCGGCCCGGGTAACGGCAGGCCGGTCAGGCGCACCACGATTTCGCCCGCGAGCTGGAACAGCAGCAGGGTGGCCAGGCTTCCGATCATGAGACTCTCCGACAGCAGCATGAAGTCGGGGCCGCAGGTCGAACCGCCGGCCCCGTCGGTATCTGCTGTCGATGCTAGCCCATTTGCCCGGTCCGTTCGGCCCTGGCCGGCATGGCGCCGATCAGTCGAAGTAGCTGAACGTCTCGCCGGCTTCGATGCTCGTCACGGACTGGTGAATCAGGCGGATGACGTTCTCGACGTCTTCGCGATGCACCATCTCGACCGTGGTGTGCATATAGCGCAGCGCCAGCGCGACCAGCGCCGAGGGCACGCCCTGGTTGCTGTAGGCAAAGGCGTCGGTATCGGTGCCGGTGGCCGGCGCACTGACCAGCCGCTGGAACGGGATCTCGTGTTTTTCCGCGGTGGAGATCAGGTGTTCGCGCACGCGGTTCTGCACGGCCGGCGCATAGGTGATGACCGGGCCGGCGCCGATCTTGGCGGTGCCGGTCTTCTTCTGCTCGATCATCGGTGTGGTGGTGTCGTGGGTGACGTCGGTGCAGATGGCCACATCCGGTTTGATGCGCTCGGCGATCATGCCCGCGCCCTTGAGGCCGACTTCCTCCTGCACCGAGTTGACCACGTACAGCCCGAAGTTCGGGCGCTTGCCCGATTCGTGGATCAGGCGCGCGACCTCCGCGACCATGAAACCGCCCATGCGGTTGTCGATGGCGCGGCAGACGAACTTGTCGTCGTTGAGCACGAAAAACTCGTCGGGATAGGTGATCACGCAGCCCACGTGTACGTCCATTTCTTCGACTTCTTCTTTCGAGCTCGCGCCGACGTCGACGAAGATGTTGTCCTTCTTCGGCGCCTGTTCCTTCATCGGATCACGCAGGTGGATCGCCGGCCAGCCGAACACGCCCGGCACGATGCCGCCCTTGGTATGGATGTTGACCCGCTTGGAGGTCGCGATCTGATGGTCGGAGCCGCCGTTGCGCAGCACGTAGATCAGACCGTTATCGGTAATGTGGTTCACATACCAGGAAATCTCATCGGCATGGCCTTCGATGACGACCTTGTAGTCGGCATCGGGGTTGATGACGCCGACCGCCGAGCCGTAGGCATCGGTGATGAACTCGTCGACATAGGGGCGCAGATAGTCCATCCAGAGTTTCTGGCCCGGTTGCTCGTAACCGGTCGGCGACGCGTTGTTCAGGTAGCGCTCGAGAAAATCCAGCGAATCGTCGGTCAGGATGGACTTGTTCTTGGCCATGCGATGTATTCCTTGAGCAGCGCCAGGCGCCGGCTAGTCAGATGAGCGAAAGCCTGAAACTCGGGTCGGCTCGGCCGGGCTTCAAGGCCCGCAGGCATCCGGCGTCAACGCGTGGTGCGCAAGCTTAGCCACGAACCGTCGATCGCGGAGGCGGCGTCTCAGGCGTTGTCGCGCGCCTCGATTTCCTCGCAGCGCTCGAGCGCGGTGCCGTCGTTCGCGCGTTCGGACAGCACTGCGGTCGCGCCCGCGCCGGTTCCCTTGGTCCACCACTGCAGGCCATCGTCGACATAGCGCACGCCGCTTGCCGCGCGGGCAACCCGCATCTGGTGGGTCTGGCCGCGATAGCGCACCAGCGCGATGGCATCGGTCGGATAGGTCGCGCGGATCATCGCGCCGCTTTCGCAGCGGTACGTTAGCAGCGTGACCGTTGGTTCATCGGTCTGCATGTCGGCGGACCGCGTGGCGTGGTCGCCGGCGCAACCGGAAACGAACAGGCCGAAGGTGAGCAGCGCCGCGGTGGCCGCCGGGGGGCGCATGGATGCTGGCATGGTCGCTACCGTCGTCGAATCGCGCTGTTAGCGTCGCATATCGCGCGTCTCGTGACAGCCGTTCACATCGGATCGGTGTTTCGCGCCATACTCGTGCCTGCGAGGGGTCGCGTGAACCAACGGAGTGTGTCGTGAAACGCGCACCAAAAATCGGAATCGGTATCGCCGGCGTTCTGGTCGGTCTCGTCGTCCTGCTCGTCGTGTTCGTGCTCGTGTTCGACTGGAACAGCATCAAGCCGACGATCAACGAACAAGTGTCGTCGGCCATCAACCGGCCGTTCGAGATTCGCGGCGATCTCGGCCTCGACTGGGCGCGCCCCGAGGACGCCAAAGGTCTGGCCGCCTGGGTGCCCTGGCCGCATGTGCATGCCGAAGATATTCGCCTGGGCAACCCGGCGGGCTTCGATGCCGACACCATGGCCCGCGTCGGACGTGTCGATGTCTGGCTCGCGCCGCTTGGACTACTGGCCGGGCGCGTCTCCATTCCGCGCATCTCGGCCAACGGGGCCGATGCCACGCTGATCCGGCAGGCGGACGGCCGGGACAACTGGACCCTCGACCTGGGCAACGACGAGCCGGCGGAGGAACCGGACCCGGCCGAAGGCTCGGGGTGGACGGTCAGTGTCGATGAGATTGCCTTCGACAAGGGCCAGGTTCGCTATCGGGATGCCACGCTCGACGCGGATTTCACGCTCGTGGTCGATCCGTTGGGCAAACCGGTGCCGTTCGCGCAGATCAGCGGCGACGACAGCGCGGTTGCAGCGGACGCCGCGTCGATACGCGATTACGTCTTCGGCTGGAAGATCGACGGCAGCTACCGTGGCGAGCCGTTGTCGGGCAACGGCCGGATCGGCGGTGTACTGGCGCTCAAGAGCGAGACCACGCCGTTTCCGGTGCAGGCCGACGTGCGCTCGGGCAACACCCGCGTGCAGCTCGCCGGCACGATAAGCCAGCCGCTGAATTTCGGCGGCGCGGATCTCGACGTGTCCTTTTCGGGAGAAAGCCTGGATGCGCTGCGCCGCCTCACCGGCGTGACCCTGCCGCCCACACCGGCGTATTCGACGCGCGGACATCTGGTCGCCGATCTCGATCACGAGAACGGGTCCACCTTCGCGTACCGGGAATTCCAGGGCCGGATCGGCGACAGCGATATCGCCGGCAGTCTGTCCTTCGACCAGACCGGTGAACGGCCCAGCCTCAGCGGTGAACTGCTGTCCGAACAGCTGCGCTTTGCCGACCTGGCGCCGTTGATCGGTGCGGACTCGAACGCGCAGAAGGCCGAACGCGGCGAACAGAGCCGTCAGCCGGCCGACAAGGCACTCCCGGTCGAGCAGTTCGACACCGAAAGCTGGGCGATGATGGATGCGGACGTGAAGTTCACCGCTCGACGCATCGAACACGGCGAATCGCTGCCGCTGACCGATCTGTATACACATCTGGTGCTCGACGCCGGCGAGATTCTGCTCGATCCGCTGCGCTTCGGCGTCGCCGGCGGCGAACTCAACACCACGGTACGCCTGGAAGGAAACAAGTCCCCCCTGGCGGCACGCGCGGATCTGCACGCGCGGCGGCTGCAGCTCGACGAGATCGTGCCGGAAGTCGAGGCGCTGGAAGGCAGTCTCGGCCAGATCAACGGCGACGCATCGCTGGCGGGCAACGGCAATTCGGTCGCGGCGCTTCTCGGCGGCGCGAACGGCCGTCTGACGGTGCTCATCGACCGCGGTGCGATCAGCCGCAACCTCATGGAACTGGCCGGGCTGAATGTCGGCAACTGGGTGGTCGGCAAACTGTTCGGCGACGAACAGGTCCGTATCAACTGCGCGGCCGCGGATATTCCGATTCAGGACGGGCTGGCGACGCCGAACGTGTTCGTATTCGATACCGAGAACGCTATCATCAACATCACCGGCGATATCGATTTCGGCCCCGAAACGCTGGATTTGACCATCACCCCGAAGAGCAAGGGCCCACGCCTGTTCACGCTGCGCTCGCCGCTGTATGTGCGGGGCACCTTTGCCGACCCGTCGCCCGGCGTTAAGGCCGGGCCGCTGCTCGCCCGTGGCGCGGCCGCGGTCGCGCTGGGCGCGGTGGCCACGCCGGCCGCGGCCCTGTTGGCGCTGGTATCGCCGACCTCGGGCGAAAGCGGCCAGTGCCAGCCGGTGCTGGAGCAGATTCAGGCCGCGGACGCGGGCGAGGCGCCCGACAGCGACAACTAGCCCGGGCGGTGCATACGAAAGAGGTTGCTCGCCGAAATCGCGAAGTAATCGGCGGGACCGCCCGCACGCATGATCGGCTCCCCGGCGGCGGTGTCATACACGCCGTCCACCAGCAGGTGTCGCGCGATATGCACGCCCACCACTTCGCCGAGTACCAGCCAGGTGTCGGTCTCGCTGCCGTCGGCGCCGGTCAGCCGCAGCAGCTGGCTGAGCCGGCATTCGAAGGAAACCGGCGTCTCGGCCACACGCGGCACGTCGATCACGCGTGACGGTTCGGGCGTGAGCCCGGCGAGTTCGAATTCGTCGACATCGGGGTCGACGGCTTCGCAGCTCGCGTTCATCTGTTCGGCGAGCGGCTTGCTGGCGAGGTTCCAGGCGAATTCGCCCGTGGCTTCGATATTCGCCACGCTGTCCTTGTAGCCGACGCTGGCGAAGCCCACGATCGGCGGCGTGTAGTTGAAGGCGTTGAAGAAGCTGTATGGCGCGAGATTGCGCGTGCCCTCGCGGCCAAGCGATGAAATCCAGCCGATCGGGCGTGGGGCCACGATCGCATTGAAGGGATTGTGCGCCAGGCCATGGCCGTTGCGCGGTTCGTAGAAATGCACGTGGTCGCTCATGTGGCTCCTGGAGTCGCCGCGGCGGGCGAGCGGTGAAAGTCGGGGCCAATCCTAGCGTGGATATGGCATGGGTACGGCCATCGCTCAGGCTTGGGCGGCCTCGTGCCTGGCCTGGCGCTCAACCAGCCGATCGACAATATGGCCGGCAATCGGCAGCGCCGAGGTCGCCGCCGGCGAGGGCGCGTTGCAGACATGCAGACTGCGCGGCGTGTCGATGAAACGGAAATCGCCGATCAGCGTCCCGTCGCGGGCCACGGCCTGGGCGCGCACACCGGCCGGATAGGGTTCGAGATCGGCCAGCGTGAGTTCGGGGCAGTAGCGGCGTACCTGTTCGAGATAGCCGCGCCTGGACAGCGCGTTCTTCAATTCGACCAGGCCGGGTCGCACATGGCGGCCGAGCATGCGGCGCACGCCAGGAAAGGCCAGCATTTCGGCCAGATCGCGGGCATTGAAATTACGCTTGCGATAACCCTCGCGCGCGGTGGCCAGCACCGCGTTCGGGCCGACCGTGATCGAGCCGTCGATCATCGGCGTGAGATGCACACCGAGAAACGGCATGGCCGGGTCGGGCACCGGGTAGATCAGGTGGCGCACGATGTCGTGGCGATGCGCTGCCAGCCGGTAGTACTCGCCGCGAAACGGGCAGATGATGAAGTCCGGCTCGATATCGAGCATGCGCACCAGGCGATCCGCCATCAGCCCGGCGCAGGCCACGAGCTTGCGTGCATGAAAGCTGCCGTCCGTGGTCTCGACGACGACCTCGCTGGCGTATTCCGCCAGACCGGTAACCGCGCAGCCGCGACGAATGGTGCCGCCCGCGGCCTCGACCTCGACGGCGAGTGCTGCGCAGACGGCGCGGTAGTCCACGATGCCGCTGCTCGGCACGAAAACGCCCGCAACACCGCGTACCGCCGGCTCGCGCTCGGCTAGCGCCTTGCTGTCCAGCCATTGCCGTTCGATGCCGTTCTCTCCGATGCGCTCGAACAGACGCGCCAGGCCGGGCCGCTCCCCGTGATCGGTGGCCACCAGCAGCTTGCCGCGAATATCGAACGGGATATCGTGCACGGCGCAGAATTCACGTGTTGCCGCATTGCCCGCGGTGCAGAAACGCGCCTTCAATGACCCCGGCGCGTAGTAGACGCCGGCGTGGATCACGCCGGAATTGTGGCCCGTCTGGTGGGCCGCGAGTTCGGCCTCTTTCTCGACCACAAGCACGCGCTCTGCGGGGCGCCGGCGCAGCAGTTCGCGGGCCGTTGCGAGGCCCACGATGCCGCCGCCGATGATGATCGTGTCGTACATGCGTTGCGCTGTCTGCGGAAAAATTCCAGCGCCCGACTGTAGACGACTCGGCGGCGATTCGTGTCAGCGACGGGCCGTCGGGCCGATCAGCGCCGCTTCGAGCAGGTCGATATCGGCCAGCACGCGGCGCAGCGTTTCGTCGTTGATCTGCAGGGCGTTGCGCAGGCGGTAGATTTCTTCTCGTTCGGCGCGCAGTGCGGTCAGGCGCAGTTGTTTTTCGATCTCGAAGGCGCGGCGCACGCGGGCACTGTCGTCGCTGGCATTGTCCGGGTCGAGGCGCGGTTGGTAGACCGACAGCACGCGCGCGCAAGCATCGGCATAGAGCCGTGCTTCGCTGCTCTCGCGGGAATCGGCGTGTGTGCGTTCATGCGCCTCGATCGCGCGAATGGCTGCCTGGGCCGCGGTCGCGCGGGCGTCGCGCTCCTCGCGCTCCATGGGGTCGTCTTCGGGATCGCGCGCCGCGCGAAGCAACGCGGGCAGGCCGATGCTCGCGATCACGAGCGACGCGAGAATCACGCCGGCTGCAACGAAGACCAGCACCCCGCGGGCAGGAAACGGGCTGCCGTCGGCCAGCGTCAACGGCAGCGATAGCGCGGCGGCGAGCGTGATCGCGCCACGTACGCCGGCCAGCGTGCTGATGGCGATCACGCGTGTGCTCAGGCGCGGGGCCGGCTCACCGCGCCAGCGCGCCTGCAACCGCATGGCCCAGAGCATGAGCCATATCCAGATATATCGCGTGGCCAGCAGCACGAGGGTGATGGCTATCACGAACCAGCCCAGATGCCACAGCTCGCCGCCGGCGATGTCGGCGACGCTGGCGGTCGCGCGCGCAACGATGTGCGGCATCTGCAGGCCGAGCAGCACGAACACCATGCCGTTAAACACGAACTCGAGCATCGACCAGAGATTGTTGGCCTGCATGCGCGTGGTCAGCTCGCCCTTGAGGGTGTTCAGCCCGTTGAGCGTCATGCCCGCCGCGACCGCCGAGAGAATGCCCGACACGCCGAGCGCATCGGCGAGCAGATAGGCGGCATAGGGAATGAGCATCAGAAGCGCGACATGGCTGGCCGGGTCGTCGGCGCGCCAGTGCGTCAAATAGCCACGCAGGCCGCTGAACAGCCAGCCGAGGGCGATGCCCACCAGCAGTCCGCCGGACGCGATGAGGATGAAGCTCATCGTGGCCGGGCCGAGGGCGAAACTGCCGGTCAGCGCGGCCGCGATGGCGAACCGTAGTGCCACCAGTGCCGAGGCATCGTTCATCAGCGCCTCGCCCTGGAGGATATGCATGAGCCGGCGTGGCATGGCCGTGCGGCCCGAGACCGACGAGACCGCGAGGGCGTCCGTCGGCGACAGCACGGCGCCCAGCGCGAAGCCGACGGATAGCGGCACGCCCGGGATGATCCAGTGCACGAAATAGCCGACGCATACCACCGTGAACAGCACCAATCCCAGCGCCAGCGCGACGATCGGCGCGCCCAGACGGCGGAATTCGCGGCGCGGCATGCGCCAGCCGTCCGCGAACAGAAGCGGCGGAATGAACAGCAGGAAGAACAGATCCGGGTCGAGAGACACGTGCAGGCCAAAACCCGGTAGCGCCAGGGCGGATCCGATCGCGATCTGGACCATCGGTTTCGGCGCGGCGAACGGCAACAGGCCGATGAGCACGCCGGACAGGGCGACAGCGAACAGCAGAACGAGGCTGGTGAACACGATGTCCATGATCGAACCGGGATCCCCAGGTACCAAGCGCGAGCGCGCGTGAAGACACACCATCCGCCATGCACAAGCCGTGCAAAGCTGCGGCGCGGCACCCGTACGCGCAAGAAAGCGCGTGTTGCCGCTATCATCGGGGCAAGTTTCTATCCCGGCGATCTTTCAGATGGATGAATGGGTACAACGCGCACTTGCGCGATGGCCGAACGTGCCCGCGCTGTTCGGCTGGCTCGGTCTCGACCGGCGTGGTCACTGGCTGATCCAGGGCGAACGCATTAGCCATCCGCGTATCGTCGATACCATCGCGCGCAATTACGCGGCGGACAGGCATGGCCGCTGGTTCTTTCAGAACGGCCCGCAGCGCGGCTATATCGCGATCGAATTCACGCCGCTGGTCGTGCGCGTGGAGGCCGACGACACGCTGATTGCGCACACCGGGCAGCCCATTCGCGAAGCGAGCGCGCTGTATCTCGACGAGCAGGGCGCCGGCGTGCTCGGCACTCCGCACGGTGCGGCCGGTATCGACGGCGCGGCGCTCGCCTGGGTGCTGGAACGCCTGCAGGTCGACGGCGCGCCAGTCGACGACGACGCCAGTCTGGCAGACGCGCTGGCACAGCCGGACGGCGCGCAAACCGCGCTCACGCTCGCCGCCTTCGATACGGTGCTGCCCGTGATGCGCTGCGACAGCGCCTCGCTCGAGGCGCGGCTGGGCTTCGAGCGCGACCCCCAGCCGCGGGAAGACGATCCGGGCTCGGCATGACAGGCCGCGACGACGAGCGACGTGACGACGTGTTCGCCTGGGCCGATCTGACCGGCCCGGAACTGGCGGCGCTGGCCGCGGCGGATCCGGTTGCGATCCTGCCGGTCGCCGCGATCGAACAGCATGGCCCGCATCTGCCGCTATCCACGGACGTGGACATCGGCCACGGGCTGATCGATGCGGCACTCGTCGGTGGATCGCCGGGACAGCGGCCGGTACTGCGCCTGCCCGGGCTGGCGATCGGGTCGAGCATGGAGCACGCGGACTTCGCGGGCACGCTGAGCCTGTCGCCCGAGCAGGCGATCGCACAGATCGAAGCGATCGGCGCGGCCGTTGCGCGTGCGGGAATCCGGCGCCTGCTGCTGTTCAACAGCCATGGCGGCAACAAGGCCGTGCTCGACATGGCGGCGCTCAAGCTGCGGGCCGCGCACGGCCTGCTGGTGGTCAAGGCCAACTATTTCCGTTTCGCGCCGCCCGCGGATTCGCTGTCGGCGCGCGAGCTGGCGCATGGCCTGCACGGCGGCGCGCTCGAAACGTCGCTGATGCTGCACTTCGCGCCCGAAAAGATACGCCGGGACAAGCTCGCGACGTTCGAGCCGCTCGGCCAGCGCCGCGCGGATGACGGCGCCACGCTGCTGCCCGAGGGCGATGCCGCGTTCGCCTGGCTGGCGCAGGATCTACACCCGGCCGGTGTGGCCGGCGATGCCCGCGAGGCCAGTGCCGCTCACGGCGCGACGCTGTGCGCGCATTTCGCCGCGCGCCTGCGGGTGATCATCGATGAAACGCTGGCGTTCGATCTGGACACGCTCGGCGCGCGCTGATCGAAACCGGGCCGGCGCCCGTCAATTATCGGTGGCGGGCACGTCGTCGGGCGCGGTCCCGAGGACGTGGTCGAGCCAGTGGCCGGCCTTGGCCGCCTTCGCGGTGAGATAACGCCGGTTCTGTGCCGTCAGACGCCCGTAGACGCCGCTGCGCTGTACGACCGTGACGCCGCCGCGGCTCATGGCGTCGATCTTGTTGGGGTTGTTGGTCAGCAGCTCGATACGCCGGATCTCGAGTTGCGAGAGCATTTCCAGGGCGACGTTGTAGTTGCGTTCGTCGTCGCCGAAGCCGAGCACGTGGTCGGCGTCGACCGTATCGAGGCCTTCATCCTGCAGGCTGTAGGCGCGCAGCTTGTTGGCGAGGCCGATGCCGCGCCCTTCCTGGGCCAGGTAGAGGAGCACACCGCCGCCGGTTTCGGCGATTCGGGCCACGCTGGAGCGCAGCTGTTCGCCACAGTCGCAGCGCAGGCTGCCGAACAGGTCGCCGGTGAGACAGGCCGAGTGCAGCCGTACCGGCACCGCGTCGGCCCATTCCTCGGGCTCGCCGATCACGATGGCCACATGCTCACGCATGCCGTCCGCCTCGCGAAAGAGCACGAAGCGCGACTGTTCGGAGCCGGCCAACGGCACGTCGGCCGCGCTGATCCGGCGCAGGAAACGGGGGGCGCTCTGTTCGTAGTTCGCGATGGAGCGGGTATCGAGCGCGAGCAGACTGCCGTCCGCGATGCGTGCTTCGACGGTCGCCATGCGCTCGGGCGCGACCGGTACCGTGATCGCGGCCGGTATGAGCAGACCGCGGCGCATGAGGGTGAGGGCGGCGGCATCGTTATCCGTGATCTCGCGCGTATCGCGTGCAGGCGCGGCGGACGGCTGTCGGGCACAGGCCCATTCGATCACCGAGGCGGCGCTGTCCGCGGTGGTGAGCGGCAGACAGGCCGCTTCGTCGTCCACCTCGATGCCGAGCAATGCCAGGCGGTGGCGGGTCAGGGCCAGCGCACAATCGTTGCCGGCGTGTTCGGCCAGACGGGCGAGGGCGTCGTCGTTCATCCCTTCGAGGGGGGCGACCAGTGTCGCTCGCGCGTTGTCGTCCCGGGCGTCGCGGACGAGTACCGGCAGGCCGCGCCGTAAATCGAAGATCGAACGTTCCACCTGTCGCATGCTTACTCTCGGTATGGACCAGTTGCTTTCAAATCAAGCGCCAACGCGTCTATACGTCGGCGCGGGCCTGCGTCGGTTCGCGTGGCGCGCGGCATTATCCTAGAGTTGCCTGCCGCGCGGCGACGCCCGCCGCATCGGATTGTCTATGCAAGCGGCGGGAGACGCATGGCTGTGATCGACGAAAGCTACGCCTGGCAATTGATTCAGGATGCACGCAGGCACTTGCCGGCCCTGCCGGCGGTACTCGCGGCTGCTGCCGACCACGCTCCGGAACTGCACGTGGATGCGCAGTTTCGCTGGTACAGCGAGGCCGAGGTGACACCCGCGGCGGCGGCGCTTCTGGACGCGTTGCTGCCGGTGGCGTTCGGCGGCTCGCCGTTCGTGATCGCCCAGATCGGCCAGAGCCTGGACGGGCGCATCGCAACCGAGAGCGGCCACTCGCACTATGTGACCGGCGAAGCCAGCCGGGTGCATCTGCACCGTCTGCGCGCGCTGGTGGATGCCGTGGTGGTGGGTGCCGGCACGGTGACAGCCGACGATCCACAGCTGACCGTGCGTCACGCCGAGGGCAGCAATCCCGTTCGCGTGGTGCTCGATCCCCGCGCACGCGTGAGCGGCGCGTGCAAGGTGTTTCGCGACGGTGCGGCGCCGACGTTGCATCTGGTGGGCCACCCGCATGCGGCGATCGGCCGGGGTGTCGAATGTATCGGCATCGACGTGGGGGAAGACGGCGTGTCGCCGCAATCGATTCTGGACTGCCTGGCCGAGCGTGGCCTCACGCGGGTGTTGATCGAGGGCGGCGGCGTGACGATCTCGCGTTTTCTTCAGGCCGGCCTGCTGGATCGCCTGCATGTGGTCGTCGCGCCGCTGATCATCGGTTCGGGGCGGCCGGCCGTGTCGCTGGCGCCGATCGCGCGCCTCGACAGCGCGCTTCGGCCGCCGTGTCGCAGCCAGCCCATGGGCGCGGACATGTTCTTCGACCTCGATCTGCGCGGCTAGCGATGCCCGCGGCGACCGGCGTCAGCGGGTTCCCGGCATGGCGAACAGATCCTGATGGCCGACGGTGATCCGCAGTTCGCCCGCCCGCAGCTGGCGACAGCGGCGTTCGGCCCATTGCGAGATGCGGTCACCCTCCGACGGCGATTGCTCGATCGCCGCGTCGCGCCAGCCGGTAACAAGTGCCATTGCAACCGCGGCCTGCGCCGCGTCGTCGATAACCCAGACCGCATCGGCTGCGTGCACCGCGTAGCCGGCCCGCGAAAACGCCTGCCTTACGACCCGGGGCGCGTCCGTGCCGAGGGCCGCGCCAAAGCTCTTGTCGCGGGCCTGGTGCGCCTGCAGACGTGCGAGTACCCGTGGATCCTCGGGGTCGCTTGGCTGCAGATCGATGGCGCCATCCACGCTCAGCACGAACAGGCCAGGAAGATGTCGCTGTGCGCAGGCGTCTGCCAGGCTGTTGACCCAGTCTGCGGTCACCAGATCGAACAGGGCGGATGCGGTCACCAGGTCGGCGTCGTCGAGTAGCCTGTGCCAGGTCGGACCGGCGAGATTCGTTTCATGCGTCTCGATTGTCGGCCGCCTGCCGTCGCGGTCGCGGCAGTTGCCGGCACTCGCGGCGTCGAGAAGCGTTCGGTCGTGATCGAGCAGATGCCAGCGCTGCGGACCGGGTAGCCGCGGGGCGAGGTAGCGCAGGTTCGAGCCGCTGCCACAGCCCAGGTCCACGATCGTTTTCTCGGCGACGGGCCCGGTGTCGAGCGCGCGGGCGGCGCGCGTCGTCAGTGACGCGTCGCGGCTGGCGTGGTCGAGCGGTTCGCGCAAGGCGAGCCAGTCGCCGGCGAAATAGGCGTGCGCGCTCATGTTCGTTGCCCCGATGTCTGGAGTGCCGCTGCGAAGGCCCGTGCGGCCTCGGGCCAGTCGCCCAGCTGCGCGCCTGCCGTCTGTGCCGCCTGGCGTGCGGCCGTGTACGCGCTGCGATCGGTCATGATCGTACGCAGCGCAGTGGCGAATGCGTCGGCGTCGCCCGGCGGGGTCGCTCGGCCGGCGCCGGCGGGCAATGTGTGGGCGAGCGCGCCGCCGGTGGTCGTGACGACCGGCAATGCGTGCGCGATCGCCTCGGTAATCACCATGCCGTAGCCCTCGTAGTGGGACGCCAGCACGAACAGGTCGGCGTCCGCATAGTGTGCGTTCAGCCGCGATTCGTCGACCGCGCCGTGGAGCGTGATGCGATCCGAAAGGCCGGCCTTGGAAATCGCGGTTTCGATCGCGGCGGTGTGTTCGGGATCGCGATCGGTGGCGCCAACAAAGGCGCACTGCCAGTCCAGATCCGCAACCCGGGCAAGCGCCTCGACGAGGACCGCGTGTCCCTTGCGCGGAATGAGTGTGGCCACGCACAGCAGGCGCCAGGGTGTGCCGGTGCTGGGTGCGCGGCGTCGCCCTTTGGCGCCGGGCAAGTCTTCAACGCCGGGTTCGATCACCACGGCGTCGTTTGTGGTGAGGCCGAGCTCGTGCAGGCGTTCGCGGGTAAAACGGCTGGTGGTGATGATGCACGCCGCATGCGACAGCGTCTCGGTTTCGCGTGCGCGCAGCGCATCGGCCGTTCCGATGTCGAGTCCGGTCTCGTCGCAGAGCGGGTGATGCACCAGCGCGGTAATCGAAAGTCGTGCGGCGTGGCGACCGACGACATCCGGCAGACCGCCGCCGGCGAGCCCGTCGATGACGACGCGCGATCCGGCTTCGCAGCCCGATAACGTGCGCTCGAGCGCGCGGGCGGCCTCGTCGTCGGCCAGCGGGAACCGGCCGGGCAGTTCAACCACCGCGACCCGCCAGCCGAGTGCGCGTAGTCCGGCGATGATGCGGGCGTCGTAGCGATAACCGCCGGTGGGCTGGTCGAGCGGGCCGGCGATGATGAACGTTATCGTCTGCTGCTGTTTCAAAGATCGCCTTCGAAAGTCGCCCAGGCGATATGGGATTCGGCCAGCGTGACGCGCAGTGCCGACAGATCCTTGGCGCTCTGGCCCAGATCGCCGGAACGGATCGCGGTGCGCAGGCGATCGAACACGGCCTTGGCGAGGAACTCCGTCGTGGTGTTGTGGCCGCGAAACTCACTGGCTTCGTCGAGGTTGCGCATGTTGAGTGTGGCGAGCTGTTGCTTGAGCGCCGCGCTGGCGAGGCCGATGTCGACGACCAGGTCGTCGCCGTCCAGTTCCGGCCGCATGAAGGTCACGTCCACCACATACGTGGCGCCGTGGGTCTGCTGTGCGGGGCCGAATATCTCGCCGGTGAAGCTGTGGGCGATCATGAAATGATCGCGAACGGTCAGGCTGAACATGCAATCTCCTTGCGGCTTTGAACAGGAATCAACGAACGATCAGTCGTAGCGGATGCGCTGGCAGAGCGTGGCATCGTCCGGGTCGGCCAGGCGTGCCATCACGTCGGGCAATGTGTCGAAGGCGACGTCGGGCGCAATCAGCGCATCGAAGCGTGCATCGTTGAGCAGCGACACGGCCAGTGCCAGCCGCGAACCGTGATCGCGTCGGGGGCGGCGGCCGGGCGATACGGCGCCGACCTGGCTCGACCGCAGGGTGAGTCGTTTCGAATGGAACGGCCCGCCGAGCGGCACGGTCACGGGCTGTTCGCCGTACCAGCTCATTTCGAGCACCGTGGCCTCGAAGCCGGCGAGGCCGATCGCGGTGGCGAGCCCCGCCTCGGTGGCGCTGGCATGGATGACGATGTCGCGTTCGCGCGTCGCGTGCTCGGGGGCGCAAAAGGCGACACCGAGCGCGTCGGCGAGCGCGCGTTTGCGCTCGTCGATGTCCACCAGTTCTACATCGACGCCGGGCGTGCCGACCGCAAGCCCCGCGATGAGGCCGCCGATCACGCCCGCGCCAATGACGGTGACGCGGTCGCCAATGCCAAGACCGGCGTCCCAGAGCGCGTTGACCGTGGTTTCCATGTTGGCGGCGAGCACCGCGCGCTCGGGCGGCACGTCGTCGGGCAGCAACACCGCCGACGCGGGGTCGATATGAAACCGCGTCTGATGCGGGTATAGACAGAAGATATGCCGCCCGAACCAGTCCTCCGGCCCGGCTTCCACGACGCCGACGTTCGCGTAGCCGTGCTTGACCGGCCCGGGCAGTTCGCCGGCCTGGAAGGGCGCACGCATTCGCGCGTATTCGCTGGCCGGCACGCGGCCGGTATAGACCAGTGTTTCAGTGCCGCGACTGACGGCGGTGTAGCGCGTGCGTACGGTCAATGCGCCGGGCGCGGGCGGCCCTAGGCGCTCTTCGGCGATAAAGCTCTCGTTGGGCGGGCGTAGCCACAGCGCGCGGGCAGACGACGGGCTCACGGGCAGCAGGGCCCGGCAAGGGACCGCGTGCCGCGCAGGCATACGGCATGGGCGATGGGGACCGGCATTGGGGTGCACTCCGAAGTAAATCAAGCTGACGGCATGATAGCGGTCATGGCCCGTGTTTCGAGACCCCGCTCGCGGTTACGGGTCCGGCAACCCGTGTTGTGGCCGCGTCGCGAGGGCGTCGCGTGGCCGTGACACTTACCTATCGCAGCTTCTTGGGTGGACAGATCTGCCCGCAAGTCTCCTAAATTTGCGATCCCTCCCAGTCGGCACAGATGCAAGCCAAATCGGCGCCCGGACGGCATTTTTTCAATCGCCAGTACCGCGGTGCGCCGCGCGCCCGGCGTCATCGCGCGGCATGCAGTATGGGGACGCATTAATGATGTAATGTACACGTATATAATTTTTGGTTATGATCGAGTCAGGCATGAAACGGCGGATGACGTCTTCTGCGCGTTGTCCGCGGGAGCGGGGACGTCATGAAAACGCGTTTTTTCGACCGGCTCATCGATCACGGCACCCTCGTGATCCATTATCCGGATGCCAATACCCAATTGATTGGCCAGGGATCACCCACCGCTCATATCCATCTGCGCGACCGTCGGGTGCTGGCACGGCTGCTGTCCGATCCGGAGATGGCGTTTGGCGAGGCGTATATGGACGGCGACTGGTGGCCGGGCGAAGGCGGCTTGCTGGCCCTGTTCGAACTGTATTTCGCCAATGTCGAAAATTTTGGTTCCAGCCGCATTCTCGATCTGGCCCGGCACGCGCTGCGCGGGCTGCGCGAAGCCAACTCCCGGCTGCGCGCGCGCCGTAACGTCAAGCACCATTACGACATCGACCACGAGCTGTTCGAGAAATTTCTCGATGCGGACATGCAGTACTCCTGCGCCTATTTCGAGTCCGCGGAGATGGACCTGGAGGCCGCACAACAGGCCAAGTGCCGGCATATCGCCCGCAAGCTGTGTCTGCAGCCGGGCGATCACGTGCTGGATATCGGTTGTGGCTGGGGCGGGCTGGCGCTATATCTGGCGCGCCACCACGACGTACGGGTCACGGGCCTTACGCTATCGGACGACCAGTACGGCTACGCTTGTGCGCGCGCGGCGCGGGAAGGGCTGGCGGATCGGGTCCGATTCCTGCAGCAGGACTACCGGGAACACGACGGCGATTGCGCGCAGGGCTACGACGCGATCGTGAGTGTCGGCATGTTCGAGCACGTCGGGCGGCCGCAGTTTCAGGTGTTCTTCGACCAGGTGCATCGCCTGCTCAAGCCCGGCGGCCGCAGTCTCATCCATACCATCGGGCGCAACGGCCCGCCGATCGAGTCCACCCAGGGCTGGATCGAGAAATACATCTTCCCGGGCGGCTATATTCCGTCGCTGTCCGAAGTCGCGCCGTGCGTCGAGCACACCGGAATGAGCCTGTCGGATCTGGAGATCTGGCGGCTGCACTACGCGCGCACGCTGGACTGCTGGAATCGCCGTTTTCAACGGCATCGCGACGCCTTTCGCGAGCGTCTCGGCGAGCGGTTCTGTCGGATGTGGGAGTTCTATCTGCTCGGTTGCCAGGCGATCTTTCGCTGGGGCGAACTGGTGGTGTTCCATATCCAGCTGGCGCACGAAAACGATACCGTGCCGGTGACCCGCGATTATCTCTACAAGGATCTGGCGTCCGCGCCGCGCCGGATTCAGGAAAACGAGTTCGAACGCACCGGGTAGACCACGCGACCGCGCAGCAGGTCGATCACGGCGCCGGTCAGGAAAAGCACCGTGCACAGGGCAAGACCCCAGACGTTGATGCCCAGCGTCTGCGCGTAAGGGCCGGTGCCGAGATGAACCCAGTCGGGAATCGTGGGCAGATCGGCAAGTTTCTGCAGTGCGAGCAGCAAACCGATCAGTACGCCGGGCCAGAGCGCGAGGTGAAAAGACAGCGTGCCGGCCGGGCGAACCCAGGCCAGCAGAAAGATCGGCGCGAGGCCCATGATCGCGGTACCGCTGATGGTGGTGGCGGCGATTACCGCCGGGCCGACGCCGTCGATATAGAACGAGAGCAACGGCAGGTTGCCCAACAGCGCGATGATCCACATCGCCCGGCGCCCGCGCGCCTGGTCGTCGAGCGTCGGCACCGCGCGGGCGATCCGCCAGTCGCGGGCGCCGAACTTCGCCGTGGACGCGAATGTGGAGTCGAGCGTCGACCCGGCACTGGCCAGCATAACGGCGTTAAAAAGCAGCATCATGCCCAGGCCGAGCGCCATGGGGACGGCGATCGCGACCGAGGGCGCCGGATCGATACCGTTGACCAGCGCATACAGGCCCGCGACGCTGAAGCCGGCGATGAGTGTGCCGCCGAGCAGCGCGGCGAGTACGAAGCTGGCGACCATCTTCAAAGGCGGGCTCACGAAGGCGCGGTCGGTGAGTACCGGGTCGTGAAAACCGTAGGACAGCGTCTGCACCAGCGCGAGTATGAAAAAGGTAATGCCGCCCGCGACCATGTCGGGACGCAGGCCGCCGTTGGCGACGCTCGGCACGCCGCTGGCCGCCACACCGGGCGCCAGGACCGTCAGCGTGATGACCAGCAGGAGCGCGATCAGCAGCATCTGGATGGCGTCGGTCACGATCGACGAGCGCAGGCCGCCGCGTCGGCTGTAGTAGAGCGTGAGACCGGTAAAGGCCAGGGCGGCCAGCCAGTAGCCGACGCTGCCTTCCGCGCCGAAATACAGCGCGGCGACCTTGGTGTTGGACCAGACCTCGTTGAACAGACGAATGCCGATCACGACCAGGAACAGCCGCGTCGCCGGCAGGCCGTATTTACGGCCGAGAAAGGCGGCGAGCGAGGTGTCGCCGCCGCGTGTACGGATGAAGTAGACCGCGATGGCCACCACCACGAAGGCCAGCCAGTAGGCGGCATAGCCGATACCGCCCCACCAGCCGAAGGCGACCGTCAGGTTCATGGCGTTGTCGACACTTTTGGCCATCACCCAGGACACGGCCGCCGAAGCGCCAAGCAACCAGATCCCCGGCGCGCGACCCTGCAAGGAGTGGCCGCCGAAGAACGCCATCGGGCCGGCACGGCCCGGCGTGGCGCGCAGCACCATCACCGCATAGCCGAGAAACACCAGCCAGGGCAGCGACAGCCAGGCCGCTTGTGTCAGGCTCACAGCCGTCCTTGTTCGCGTACGCGATGCCAGCCCTCGTCGTCGGCCTTGCCGAGCTGGTCGAGCATCGACCCGAGCCGCTGGTCCGCGCCGGCCCGCGCGCGCAGCGCCGCTTCCATGCGATAGCGGCGGCTATTGTCGATGGTGATCTGCCCGTCGAGTGCGAGCGGGCCACTGCTGTCGACCACCGTCAGCTGAACGCCTTCCTCGGTAGTCGTGAGCGCGGTCGTGACCTGGCCGAGCTGAACCGGCGGATTGAGCAGTTCCCAGCGGGTGTTGCCGAGCCGGATCTGGCCGGAGAGGGCATCGAACTGCAGCGTGTCGTCGAACGCGGCGCGTTCGATATCCACGTTGATATCACCGGCGAGCGGCAGGAAGGTGTAGCCGCCCAGCTTGGCGAGCCAGCCCGCAGAGGCGCTGCCGGTGACGTTCTCCAGGGTGGTCGCGCCAAACAGCGAGCGCGACACCTCGGCGCTGAAGCCGTTGATATCGGAGTCGATCCGGATATCCGCGCTCAGCCGCCCGATCAGCAGCGCCGCGGGATGCAGCGTCCACTGCAGATTCTCGACCGCACCGCCGGGCCCGGACGCATAGCTGGCCTGGCCCGCGAATACGGTCCCCGTCACACCGCCCAGCGAGACCGGCGCCATCTGTTCCGCCCAGCCGGCGGCGACACGGGCCGGCAGAAAGGCGACCAGGCCGATCACGAAGGCGACAAGACCGATCGCGCCGTAGCGCAGGATGCGTGCATTCATGCGGCGCCTCGCGACAGGGTCATGCGCGCCTGAACCGTACCCGATTCCTCGTCGCGCGTGACCGTCATCTGGCTGGCGGCGACGCCGTAGTCGCGCTGCAGGCTGCGCAGCCAGAAAAGCATCTGGTTGAAATTGGCCTTCTCGAGCGTGACTGTCGCCTGATCGTCGTCATCGGGCTGTATCCGGCGCACGGCCTCGCCGAGACCGTTCTCCCGGCTGGTGGCGTCGACGATGGACAGCAGCGAATCGTTGCGGCCCTGAATCTGGCGCCGCGTGTCGCTGGCCTGCAGCAGCCGCGCTTCGTCACGAATGCCGAGCACCCAGCGTGTTTCCTCCGACTGGGCGTTCAGGCGAATCCGGCCTTCGGTGACGCTGCTGTCGAGCGGCACCCAAATGGCGTAATAGAACAGCGCGAATGCCACCGCGATCGCGCCGGCGATCACGGCGATGCGCTCGCGTGGCGCAAGACCGTCGTACCACTGTCGCAGCGCGTTCATGCAGCTTCTCCGGTCACGCTGGCGCGGATCTGCACGCCGTCCGCTGCGGCGTCCGCGCTTTCCACGTTGAGCGCGGCACCGCGCTGACGGGCAAAGCCGGCACGCAACGCCTCGAGCGATTGCACGCTGTCGCCGCGCAGGCTCAGGTACAGCGCGCCGTCGCGATACTGCATTGACTGAATGGTGAGATCGCCGGCCTGACCGGTGACCTCGGCCGTGGCCTGCAATAATGGGAACATGCCGCCGCTGCCGCCCGAGCCGCGCAGGGCACGAATGTTCTGCTCGGCCTGTACGCGCAGATCGTTGATCGTGCGTACGTTGGGAAAGGCCTCGCGAAACGCGGTCTCGCTCTGTGCTTCGAGGGTATCGATGCGTTGATGCAGCTGCCAGCTCTCGATCCCGCGCGCGGCGAGCGCCACCAGCAACCAGGCGGCGGCCAGGCCGGCGGTCAATTTGAAAGGCTGCCACCACGCCTGCATGGCCGAGGCTCGGGCGAACGTGCCCTGGCGCAGGTTGATCGCGCGCTGCGTGTCGGCATGCGCGAGCAGTCGTGCGAGCAGCGCATCGGGATCGGGGTGGCCGACCTGTTCGATATCCGGAGCGGGCTCGAAACGCAGCTCGTCGACCAGGGCGCGTGCTTGGCCATCGTTGTCGCTGGCGTGGAGCACCATGTGCTCGGGTGGCGTACAGCCGCCGGCAAGCGTGGGCCACAGGCCGCGCTCGCAGGCGAAGCCGTGCAGGGTATCGGTCCGCGTGATCACGCGGTCGCCGATCATGGCCACCGACCAGCTCTCGGCACCGGTGTCGGGCAGGGCGAACATGTCCGGCAGCAGTTGCACGACATCCAGTCCCGCTTCGCGGCAGGCGTCGAGCGTGGACTGGACCAGCGCGCGCTCGACGACCAGCACGGGCGTTTCGCCGTCGGCTTCGGCACGCGGGGCGAGGGCGAAGTGCAGATCGTCCACACGGGAAACCAGCCGGTCTTCCAGGGCGAAACTCGCCGCCTGAAGCCGGCGACGGGCCTGGCGAATGGGGGGCAGGGCAACGCGGGTGAGAAGGATGTCCTCGCCCGGCATCAGCACCGTGGTCTCTCGACCGTCGGCGGCCGTGGCGGCGTCGTGCAGTGTGCCGCGCACGAGTTCCTCAGCCGCGTTCAGCCACGCTGCCTGCTCGCCGTCGAAATACACGATGAATCGTTCGGACACGAAACTGCTACCCCCGGTGTTCGGGCCGGCCGCCTGTCGTGCCGACGACAGGGCGGCGCCGTGCGCGATTGCCGGCCGGCGCCCAGTCTACCCTAAGCAAACCGCCTTGAAATAAGGTGTTGCATCCGACGCTGCGAGCATTGAATTCCCCGCCGTATGCGTTCATGGGGCGGGCATGCCGCATGCCGTGCATGCCTGGGCCGCGGATGGGCGAGCCGGTGTGCAGGATCGTCATGGATCAGTCCACGTTGGTGCTGTGGCGTACGGTACGTACCGCACCGTTGTCGGCGCGTTCGAGCACGCTGAAAAACTGGATCTGGGCGCGGTCGACGGTGATCTGGCCGGTGGCCATGAAATAGTTCGTGATCACGCTCAACCGTCCGGAGTCGATCTGACGGCCCGCCAGCGCCGGATCCTGGAGAAACGCATCGACCGATTCCCAGGGCTCGTCGGCCCGCGATTCCACCAGCGACTCGCCGGTGGTGGGCGGCAGTTCCGGCGCGATCGTGGCCAGGACCGGCGCGGGCGCGGTATTCACGTTGATGGCGGTGACTTCGGGCAGTGCGCAGATATAGGGCGCGAGGGCGGCGTAGAGCGCCGGCGTCATGCCCTTGACCATGCGCAGTTCGCTGGCGCTGGACATCTGCGTATTGGCCACGCGATAAGCCGGCGACAGGCCGAGGTAGTAGTCGTCCTCGGCGCCGTCGGGCAGCGTCGGGTTGATGTCGGCATCGATCCAGTCGCGCACGGAGGCCGCGATCGTGCGTGCGGTGACCTGGTCGGTGTCGCCGACCAGCTCCACCAGTCGCTGGAGCTGTTCCTGGGCCGCATCGGCGTCGCTTCCGGAGAGATTGTTGAGGTTGAAACGCCCCTGCAGGTCGATCACCTGGCCTTGCAGCGCGCCGCCATCCAGGGGTAGATAATCCACGGGCTGCGCCCAGGGCTCGTCGAGGCTGTCGATGTCGGTGAACTCGGCGTCCTGGCGCAGCAGCTTGCCGAGCCAGTTCTCGATGCCGACCGCGTACCACCAGGCCTGCTCCGACTGCCAGATGTTGCCGCTGCGATGCAGGGCAAGGTTCATCTGCGAGAGCATGCCCGCCCCGATGATCGCCACCAGCGAGACGATCAGCATGGCGGTCAGCAGGGCGACGCCCCGTTCGCGACGCAGGGCGCGCACCGTCACTTCTCGGCTCCCGGGACCATGAACAGCAGCCGCAGGTCGCCCCATTCGGGCGTGGTCACGCGCAGCTCGATGGCCAGTGGCGGCGCATAGCGTCGTGCCTGCTGGGCGGCGCCGGTGGTCGGGTCCACGGTGGGAATGGCGCCGGGTGCGGCATCGACGGGCCACCGGTCGCGCCATTCGCGATCGCCGTCGAGAAAGCGCCATTCGAGATCTGACACGTCCTCCAGCAGGGTCGACTCGACGGGCGCGCTGTCCTGGGCCTGATCGAGTACCCGCCAGTAGGCCCGGACCAGGTTGTCGTCCTCGTCGATGCGATACGCGACGCGCTGAAGGCTGCTGCGGATGTCGCCGAGCGGATTGCGCCAGCCGTTACGGGTGAACTGCAGGCCGAGATCCGGACTGCCTGTGATCGCCGGCTGGCTGTCGCCGAAGCTGTCGCGCACCGGGCGGTCGACGATCTGTTCGATGTCCTGGCGCATCCGCCAGACCGCCATCTGCAGCGTCTTGCTGCGCTCCAGGGCGGCGGTCACCGTTTCGCGCGTCGAGATCACCGACGACAGTCCGCCATAGGCCATCGCCGCCATGACCACGAACACCGCGATCGCGATCAGCAGCTCGATGAGCGTGAAACCGGCCTGTTGTCGGCTCGCCATCAGAAGCTCGAACCGTAATCGGCGGCATCGTCGGCGCTCGCTTCGGCCGCGTTGTCGCCCGGGGCGTTCACCGGATCGATATGCTGGGTGACGAAGCCGCTGAGCAATGCCGTCGACTCCGGCTCTGGATCGCCGCTGTTGGTGTCGATCCGGAAAACTCGCAGGTCGATGCGGCGCACGTCCGGGTCCGGGGATTCGGAAATCTCGGCGACCCAGCGCCAGTCGCTACCGCCCATTTCGGTATCGCCGTCCTCGGTGCCGGTGTCGGGCCATTGTTCGGCAATCTGGTACTGGACGAGCTGGTTGCGTGCGACCCACTGGGCCAGGGTGCGATCGTGGATGTAGCGGGCATAGTCCGCGTAACGCGCGCCGCCGGAGATGAATGCGCCCAGCGCGAGCGCCAGTATCGCAGTCGCCACCAGGACCTCGATGAGGGTGAAGCCGCGCTGCCGGTTCATCGTCGCCCCTCGATGCGTGTCAGTTCGAGGGTGCCGGCGGCTTCGCCGACGAGGCGATAGCGGTGTTCGACATCGGGCGAGAACAGCTCGAGCTCGAACGGAATCATCTCGCCGCTGGACAGGAAGACCGCCTCCGGCCGCACCACGTCCTCGTCGTCTTCATCCTCGTCGGGCTGGACCAGCTGGGGCGTGTCGTCGTCGCGGGCGATCAGCGCGATCACCAGTCCCTCGCCGAGTTCGCGCGGCCGCAACGGCGTGTCCGCACCGGCGAGCGGCTGCCAGCCGTCGTCGCCGAGGCGCAGGAAGCGATAGCCGCCGCGTGTAATGTCGAGTCCGATCTCGCGACCGTAGAGGATAGCGTCGTCGGCGGCCGTCGTGGCCAGCGCTTCCAGTCGTTTTGCTTCGGTATCCAGCCGGTCCGCAGGGCCGGTGGGATTTATCGACAGCGACACGAACGCCATCACCACGCCGATGATCAGGGCAACGACCAGCACTTCGACGAGCGTGAACCCGGTCTGTGCCCGACGCTGATGATGCCGCGGTTGACGCATGTCTTACGCGCGGCGCGCGGGCTAGCTGTCGAGCGCCCAGTTGCCGATGTCCGCGTCGCTTTCCTTGCCGCCGGGACGGCCGTCGCGGCCCAGCGTGTAGACGTCGATCTCGCCGTGCTCACCGGGGTTGCGATAGTGGTAGGTCTCGCCCCAGGGGTCGGTCGGGATACGGTCGAGATAGCCGCCGGATTTCCAGTTGCGCGGCTCGGGCTGCGTAGTCGGCTTGTCGACCAGCGCGGCGAGGCCCTGCTCGGTGGTGGGGTAACGGAAATTGTCCAGGCGATAGAGCTTGAGCGCGCTCTCCACCGCGCGGATGTCCTGGCGCGCCTTGGCGACACGTGCGGCATCCGGGCGGTCGATGATGTTGGGCACCACGATGGCGGCCAGGATGCCGAGGATCACCACCACGACCATGATCTCGATGAGCGTGAAGCCGCGCTGCGTGGCGCGAGCGGCTGCGGTAAGACCCTGTCGCATCATATTGTTATCTCCTGCGGATGACGTATCCGAATAGTGTAAGCCGGGCGCGCGAAGACGGGCGTCGGGCCGTTGATTATTTGACCAGCTGGTTCAGGTTGAACACCGGCAGCAGGATCGCGAGCACGATGATCAGTACGAGTCCGCCCATGGCCAGGATGACCGCGGGCCCCAGAATACCCATGACCCCTTGCCGGAGTGTTTCCACCTCGCGTTCCTGATGTTCCGCCGCGCGGCCGAGCATCATGTCCAGTTCGCCGGAAATCTCGCCGTTGGCGATCATGTGCAGCGTGATCGGCGGAAACAGACGCTCGCGCCCCAGGGCGCGGTGAATGGCGTCGCCCTCGCGAACACGCGCCGATGCGCGCTTGATCGCATCGCGCATCGGCAGGTTGGTGACCACGTCCGCGCCGATGGTCATCGCGTCGAGCGCGGGGACGCCGCTGCGGGTGAGAATCGACAGCGTGCGCGTGAAACGGGCCGTGTTCACGCCGCGGGCGAAGCGTCCGATCAGCGGCAGCTGCAGAACCCGCGACTGGACCGCGCGCTTGAAGGCCGGCCGGCGCATGCCGTAGATGAACCCCGTGACGCAGGCGCCGAGAATCAGCGCCAGCAACCAGCCCCAGTAGCGCAGGAAATCACTGACCGCGATAAGCCCGGTGGTCAGCGGCGGCAGGTCGGCGTTGACGCTTTCGAAGACTTCCACGAGATCGGGCACGACGGTGGCGAGCAGTGCGATGACGATACCGATGGCCACCACCGACAGGAATGCCGGATAGATCATGGCCGCCAGGACCTTCTGGCGCATGGACTGCTGATCCTCGACGTAGTCGGCCAGCCCGGTGAGCACTTCGTCGATCCGCCCGGACTGTTCGCCAGCGGCCGTGGTCGCCCGATAAAGCTCGTCGAAGCTGTTCGGGAAATGGCCCAGGGCATCGGCGAGCGTATGGCCCTCGACCACCTGCGAGCGCACGCCGACGATGATGCGCTGCACCTTGTCGCTATCCGTCTGTTCGGCGACCGCCTTGAGTGCCTCCTCCATCGGCAGGCCGGCGTGGGTCAGCGTTGCGAGTTGGCGCGTGAACAGAGACAGTTCGGTGACGCTGATCCCGCGCGAGAACGAAAACCCGCGCGCGCGACCGCTCTTGCGGTCGGCGACTTCGTGCACCTCGATGGGCGTGAGGCCCTGATCGCGCAGCTGCGCACGAATGGCGCGCGCGGCATCGCCCTCGAGCACGCCTTTCTTTTCGCGCCCGCGGGGGTCGAGCGCGGTGTATTCATAAGCGCCCAAGGCTAGGCTCTAACTCTCACGGGTCACGCGAAGCACTTCTTCGAGCGTCGTGTTACCCGCCAGGACGTTGGCGATACCGTCGGCGCGAATGCTCGGCGTGGTCTTGCGCGCGTGGCGTTCCAGCGCCTGCTCGGAGACCTGCTCGTGGATGAGATTGCGCATCTCGTCGTCGACCACCACAAGCTCGTAGACGCCGGTCCGCCCGCGAAAACCGGACTGGTTGCACGCTTCGCAGCCGGCCGGCTTGTGCAGGATCGGCGGATCCTCGGGATCGGCGTGCAGCAGCTCGCATTCGCGTCGGTTGGCGACATACGACTCGCGGCAGTCCTTGCACAGCGTGCGCACGAGCCGCTGCGCCATGATGCCGATGAGGCTCGAGGACAGGAGAAAGGGTTCGACGCCCATGTCGCGCAGGCGCGCGATCGCGCCCACGGCCGTGTTGGTATGCAGGGTCGAAAACACCAGATGGCCGGTGAGTGACGCCTGCACCGCGATCTCCGCGGTTTCCAGGTCGCGAATTTCGCCGATCATCACCACGTCCGGATCCTGGCGCAGGATGGCGCGCAGCCCGCGCGCAAAGCTCATGTCGACCTTGGAGTTGACCTGCGTTTGGCCGATGCCGTCGAGGTAGTACTCGATCGGGTCCTCGACGGTCATGATGTTGCGGGTGCGGTCGTTGATCCGGGTCAGGCCGGCGTACAGGGTCGTGGTCTTGCCGGAGCCGGTCGGGCCGGTGACGAGCATGATGCCGTGCGGCTTGTGGATCAGCGCGTCGATGCCCTCGAGAGTTTCCTCGGGCATGCCCAGCTGTGGCAGGTCGAGGCGGCCGGCCTGCTTGTCCAGCAGACGCATCACCACGCGCTCGCCGTTGCCCGACGGAATGGTCGAGACGCGCACGTCCACCGGCCGGCCCGCGATGCGCACCGAGATACGTCCGTCCTGCGGGATACGCTTTTCGGCGATATCCAGCTTGGCCATCACCTTCACGCGCGAGATCAGGCGCGGGGCGAGCTGGCGGGGCGGGCTGAGCACTTCACGCAGCACGCCGTCGACACGAAAACGGACCGTCAGCCGCGACTCGAACGGCTCGATATGAATATCGGACGCGTTCTCCTTGATCGCTTCGGTGAGCAGCGCGTTGATCAGCCGGATGATCGGCGCATCGTCGGACGACTCGAGCAGGTCCGCCGGTTCGGACAGTGCGCGTGCAGCATCCGAGAGATCCATTTCCTCATCCATGCCTTCGACGATCTGCATGGACTCGTTGGCCTTGCCTTCGTAGTCGTTCTGCAGCAGCGCGTCGAAGGAGCCGGCATCCACGCGGTGTATCTCAAGCGGGCGCTTGCAGTAGCGCCGGACCTCGGAAAGCGCGGTCTGGTTGACCGGGGCGCGAACCGTCACTTCGATGGCGCCGTCGCGTTCGGCGCCGAGCATGATGCCGTGGCGCTTGGCAAAGGCGAACGGAAGGCGATCGACGCCGCCCGGCCCGGCGGTTGGCGCGGGCGTGGCCATGTCGTCGGCGATCGGTTCGAGGCTGAGCGTTTCGAGATTGTCGCTCATGTGCTTTCCTGCCGGTTACGGCGCTTCTAGAACTGGTCGCCGCGACGCTTACCGCCCGGGGCATCGCGGTCGGAGTCGCGCGGCGTGCTCTCGTTGTTGCTCACACCCGAATCCTCCGAGAACGAGTCGCTGTCGTCATACTCGTTGATCGGGGGCAGCTGTGGCCGTTGTTCCTCGCCCATGAGCGGGATACTGGTCTCCGCCTGCTGCTCCTGCAGGGAGCGGATGTAGTTGTATTTCTTGCGCGTGTAGTAGTCCGCTTCGCCGCCGCCGCGCAGAATCGTCGGCCGGATGAAGTTGAGCAGGTTGCGCTTGTTCTTCTGCACGTTCCGGAACGTGAACAACGCACCGAGCAACGGAATATCGCCGAGCAGGGGCACCTTCTGTTCGGACTCCGTGACCTGATCGTCAATCAGGCCGCCGAGGACCAGGATCTGGCCGTTCTCGACTTCCACGGATGTGGTGAGAGTGCGGTTGTTGGTGATCAGATCGACCGCGCCCGTCTGGCTCGAGCCCTGGGCGATGCTCGAGATCTCCTGATCGATGGTGAGCTGGATCGTGTCGCCGGCGCTGATCTGGGGCGTGAAGCCCAGGGTGAGACCGACGTCCTTGCGCTCGATGGTCTGGAACGGGTTGGTGAGGCCGTTGCTCACGCCGCCGCCGGTGGTCCCGCTGGTGTAGTTGCCGGTCACGAAGGGGACTTCCTGGCCGACCTTGATCTCGGCTTCCTCGTTGTCGCGGGTGATCAGTGAAGGGGTCGACAGCACGTTGGTGTTGGTGTTGCCGGACAGGGCGTTGACGAGGACCGCGAAACCGGTACCGCTGTCGTTGATGTCGCCCAGGGCGACATTGAGCCCCTGCTGGATCAGGCTCAGCGGGGTGCCATCCATGGCAAGAGAGGGCACCGCGGTCAGCGTGTCCTGGTCCAGGATGCTTGCGGCCGCAGGGCCGCCGTTTTCGAAAGCGGCGACGTTGACACCCAGCTGTCGCGAACGGGTCAGGCTGACCTCGGCGATGATCGCCTCCACCAGTACCTGGCCCCGGCGGATATCCAGCTGCTCGATGACCTGCTTGATCTGGCGCATCGTATCGGCGGGGGCGGTGACGACCAGCGCGTTGGCGCCGGGTTCGGCGATTACGCTCACACCGTTCGCGCCGCCGCCGGGACGGCGTGCCGCACTGCTGCTGGCATTGCCGCCATTGCCGCCGCTGCTCGTCGACGTGGCGCCATGGCCGTCGGCATAGTTCTGCAGCACGGGTGCAATGGTTTCGGCGTCCGCGTAATCGAGATAGACGACTTGCGTGCCGCCGCTCTGTTCGGACTCGGTATCCAGATCGGCGATGATCGCGCGCAGGCGCAGGCGCTCCTGGCGGCCGCCGCTGATGATCACGCTGTTCGTGCGCTCGTCCGGGATTATGGTGAAGTTGCCCGCGGCTGCATTGCCGCTGGCGCCGGCCTTGAGCTGATCGACGACCGCCGCGACTTCCGACGCGCTCGCGTATTGCAGGCGAATGCTTTCGACGTCCTTGAGGCCGTTGCGATCGATCTTCGCCACGATCGCGGCCATGCGCTGTGCGTTGGCCGCGCGATCGGAAATGATCAGCGTATTGGACGCGGAGTAGGCCGCCAGATGCCCGTACTGCGGCACGAGCGGGCGCAGGATCGGCACCAGCTGATCGGCAGGCACGTTGTCGACGTTGATCACGCGCGTGACGATGTCCTCGCGGGTCGCGTTGCCGCCGCGGCGGCCGAACCCGCCGTCCTGCTTCGCGTTGATCTGCGGGATGATCTTGGTGACCTCGCCCGAGGGCACTGCGGCGAAACCATGGACCTCGAGCACCGAGAGGAAGGTCTCGTAAAGCTGGCTGGGCGTCATCGGCTCGGTCGAGAGCACGGTCACGTCGCCCTTGACGCGCGGATCGACCACGAAATTGCGCCCGGTCACTTCGCTTACCGTCGCGATCAGCGTCGTGATGTCCGCATCCTTGAGATTCAGCGTGAATGAATCTCCCTGAGTGGTTGCGGTCTGGCTGGTAGCGGTCTGGGCCGTCGCCGTCCCCATGGCGAACAAAGAGAGTGCGAGCAGGCAGAAAAACCGGCGCAAGACGATGGCTGTCATTTTAGAAATTCACCGTGACGGTACGTTGCTGGCCATCGCGTTCGAGCGTCACGGACGCGCTGCTGGCCTCGGCGAGATTGCTCAGTAACCTGAGCGACGCGGCCGGGTTGTTCAGCGGTTGCCCGTTGACGGCAGTGACCAGTTCCCCCGGTTCCAGGCCGGCCTTCTCAAATAGCCCCCGGTCGGCCCCCGGATAAATACGGTATCCCACGAGGTTGCCGTTTTGTCGCTCCGGCTGCAAGCGGATGTATCGCGATGCATTTGCCGGATTGGCAAGAATTTTCTGGCGTACCTCACCCAGGTCGCTGGCGAGTTCGCTGGAGACGGCCTGGGTGCGTTCGATGCCCTTGAGCGCCTTGGCCTGCTTGACGCTTTCAAGCGTCAGCGTCTCGAAGCGGCCGCTTCGGTCGAGGATGACCCGATTGGCGTAGATGGCGTGCAGTTTCACGCCGTTGTCAATGGCATCGCCCACCGCGTAGCTCTCCTGGTCGGAACGACCGCTGCGGATCAGCGCACGGGAGCGGTTGCCGTTTTGCTCGGACACGATGCCGGTAAGTACGAGGTTGAGCCGGGTCTCGGGCGCGTTGATGATCTCGCGCTGCTCGGCCGCCGAGCTGTCGACGCTCTGTTCGCCGAACAGGTGAGCACTCGCAATGGTGTCGACATCCACGCTATCGCCACCGCGGTCGTTCGTCGGGCCGGTGACGGCGGGCATGAGTTCGTTCTCGCCGGCCGGCCACGCGAGCCAGAAGAGCCGGGCGGCCGAAAGGGCAATGAGGATTACCAACAGAATGTTGGCGATTTCGGGCAGGCGGCCAAGCCAGCGCTGCGCGTCGCGGGAGAGTTCAACGGCCATGGGGCGGAGTCTACCCCACGAAGATGACGTTGCGGTCAAGCCGTACGGCGAATTCCAGCGAGCGTTCGAGTTTGCCGTGCCGCGGGTGCGGGTTAGACTTGCGCCGTTACCGCTCGCCTGTGTTTTTTGCATGTATCTGCGCTATTACGGTCTCGATGACTATCCGTTCTCGGTGACGCCGGACCCGGCGTTCCTGTATCTGAGCGCGAGTCATCGGGAAGCGCTGGGTCATCTGCTATACGGCGCAGGCGAGCACGGTGGCTTCGTCGCGCTGATCGGCGAAGTCGGCACCGGCAAGACGACCCTGATCCGGGCGCTGGTCGATAACGACATGCCGGAGCTCGATATCGCGCTGTGCTGGAACCCGCATCTGGAGGTGCGCGAGTTCGTCGCCACCATCTGCGACGAGCTGGGCGCGGAATACGACCCACGCCGCGACACGTCGCTCAAGGATCTCGTCGATCGCCTGAACCGCCATCTGCTGGCTACCCATGCCAACAATCGGCGCACGGTACTGATCATCGACGAGGCGCAGAACCTCAGCCGCGGCGTGCTCGAACAGCTGCGTTTGCTGACCAATCTCGAAACCCACAAGCACAAGCTGTTGCGCATCATTCTCGTCGGGCAGCCGGAACTGGAACAGCTGCTGGCCCGCCATGACCTGCGACAGCTGTCGCAGCGGATCACCGCGCGTTTCAAGCTCAATGCGCTGGGTTACGGCGAGACACGCGCCTATGTCCAGCATCGCCTCAAGCTCGCCGGCGGTTCGCAGCATCTGTTTTCCGCTGGCGCGCTGTTCGCCCTGCGCCGCTATACCGGCGGCATACCTCGGCTCATCAATATGGTGTGCGAGCGCGCGTTGATGGGCGGTTATGCCCACGCACGCTCGAAGATCGGGCCGCTCATCGTGTCGCGCGCGGCGCTGGAAACGCTGCCGCGCGAACGCCATTCGCGCTGGCTGCGGGTCGCGGTTCCGGCGGCGAGCCTGGCTGCGGTGGCCGTGGTCGGCGCGCTGGCATGGTATCCCGGCATCGAGCTCACGCGTGCCGCGGAATGGATGCAGAGCGGCGGGGCGGGCGCCTCCACGCCCGTAGCCGGCGATGTCGTGGGTGAGGACAACGCGCCGAACGCGGCCGCGCCGGAGAACGGCGGCGCGAACGCCATGCTGGCGACCGGGGAGGGCGGCGACAGCTACCGGCCGATGCCGGCGGATACCGACGTCGCGGCCAGCGACGTCGAGGAGACGGAAAGCGCACCGGATACCGATGTCAGCAGCGGCAGTGGCGGCAGCACGACTGCCGAATCGGTACCGGCGCCGGGGGGCCTCCCGGCGGGCGACGCCGACATCACGCAGTTGTTGCGCTTGTGGGGCGTCTTCGGCTCCGAAGTTCGTACCGATTGTCGCAGCCTGCGGGTGGGGGATCTGCGCTGTCTTGCGGACACCGGCAACTTCTCCGTTATCCAGCGCTATAACCGGCCTGCATTGCTGACCATTCAGGATGAAGGACGCACGCGCAAGGTTCTTCTGAGTTCGCTCGACGGGCCCGAAGCCACGCTGGTGGGGGCGGACGGTACCCGCCGGATCACGCGGGCGGCCTTGGGCCGCATCTGGACCGGCGAGTTCGAGGTCGTCTGGCGTGCCGACTCGGGTGTCAGCCTGATTCAGCCGGGCGCCGTGGGGTCGGCCGTCGTATGGCTGCGCAAGCGCCTCGACCGTATTCGTGGCCGCAACCCGGAAACGCAGCTTGGCCCGGCATCGCCCATTTACGATGAAGCGCTGCAGCAGCGGCTGCGCGCCTTTCAGGCCGCGAACGGCCTGAAGGCAGACGCCATGGCCGGCCCACGCACCCAGATGATGCTCAATGGCGCCGTGCCATCGCCCGGATCGCCCGCGTTGAAGCCCGTGGAGGAATAGGCGTGTCGTATCTGGTCGATGCTCTCAAGAAAGCCGAGCGTGAGCGGCACGAAAATCAGCGTGCGGATCTGCGCTCGCTCGCCGAAGGCGGGCCGGGGCCGGGCAGCGGTGGCTCGGGCCGGGCGCTTCGGTGGCTGGTCGGGCTGCTGGTTGTCTGCAATGCGGCGCTTCTGGCCTATCTGTTCATGCCCACGCGCGTGTCGGAGGCATTCGTCGAACCTGCGCCCACGGTTGTGTCCAGCGCGGGTGAAACACAAGCGCCGTCGTCGTCGGAGTCCGCGGGGAAAACTGAAGAGGCGGGCGCCCAGGCCAGCGGGCCGGTGGCGAAATCGTCTGGCGAGAACACCGAGGGCGCGCCGGCGCAGTCCAACGTTGGCGCGCGCGCCGCAGCCGCGCCGCAAGAGGCGCCGGAACGTGTGCAGGCGCGTGGCAGTGACCAATCCGCGCCGACGGCGCCGTCGAGCCCGACGTTGCCGCCCGCGAAGCCGCGGCCCATGGAAAATCTCCGACTGTCGAACGATGCGCCGCGCGCTGGCGGCGGCCAGGTCACCTACTCACGCACGCCGCTCGACGACGCCCCATCGGCTCAGCCGCCGGGGCCGCAGCCGAACGCGCCTGCGCCGCGTGGCTCTGCGCCGGCGGTCGCGATCAATGGCCATCTGTTTAGCACCGTGCCCGGACGAAGTTTCATATTGGTCAACGGACGCCGCTATCACGAGGGCGAACGTCTCGCCGAAGGCCCCGCCGTGGAATCGATCGACGCGACCGGCGCGACGCTGAACTACCGGGGCGATCGATACCACGTGAAGGGGCCGAGCTAGCCATGAGCCGAACAACGCGCACGCACAGTATCTGGGCCGGTTTCGTTTTAGTCCTGGGTCTGTGTGTGCCTGGCGGACCGGCTGTGGCCGACAGCCTGCGCTGCGGCGGCGCGCTGATCCAGACCGGTGACCCGGCGGCCGTCGTGCGCAACAAGTGTGGCGCGCCGGATTTCGTCGACCCGTGGATCGGCGGAAGCGGTCTTGCCTATGGGCAGACGCTCTCCATGGAGGAGTGGACTTATAACCGCGGCCCGAGCCGCCTGTTGCAGATTCTCGTCTTCCGCGACGGCAAACTGCAGCGCATTCGCGACGACGGCTACGGTTTTACCGTGAGGCGCGGCGCGAATGAATGCCGCCCCACGGATATCGCCCGGGGCATGAGCAAGTATCGCCTGCTGCAGGCCTGTGGCGAACCGATCCAGAAAAGCGGCGGGTTCGTTTTCAGCAGGCGCAACGACGTCGGGACCTACGACTACCGGCTGCGGCGCGGCGTGAATCCTGTTTACCGTGAAAAATGGGTCTTCAATTTCGGCGGCAATCGCCTGCTACGCGAAGTCACGCTGGAAAACGCGATCGTCGTCGACTCCGATACGCTCGAGCGCGGTTTCGATCGCTAACGAAAACCGATTGGCGATCCGCGACGGCGGCGTGGGCGATATGTAGGGTGCAACGCGCACTTGCTACGTTGGCCGCATAGCAGGCAGCTGTCTTATATAAGGAAGAAGCCGGCGAGCGCGGCGTGCAAGGGTACTCAATTGAGGGAGATGGCTCCCCGGGACGGGCTCGAACCGCCGACCTAGTGATTAACAGTCAGAATAGATAGCCGTCCGCAATCGCCCGTCACAGCTAGAAATCTGCCACTAAATACCATGGAATAAGGCGTTTAGCGGTGACGCCTAGTGACATTGACTGCCACTATATACGCACCCATACTGTGACTAATCTGTGACGAGTCACATCTTGGCGGGGCGGAAAATGGCGGCACTCAGCGACAAACTTGTGAACGAAATCGAAGCGCCGGCAAAAGGGCGCAAGATGATCTTTGACGATCACAAGGACGCTCCCAAGGGGTTCGGGCTGCGCGTCACGGTCAAGCGCAAGCGAGCGTTCGTTCTGCGCTACAACAGCCAAGGCAAAGACCGCCTGATGACGATTGGCGAGTATCCGACCTGGACACTGGCCGCGGCACGCAAGAAAGCAGGCGAGCTGCGCCGCGAGATTGACGGCGGAACGGATATTCTCGAAAAACGTCGAGAGCAACGCGCCGAGTTGACCGTGGCGGAGGTGATCGAGAAGTTCTGTAAAGCGCACGCCGACAAGCTGGCGAGCGGTCCGGCGATCCGGGGCGCGCTTGCGAAGCATCTCAAGCCGGCCTTGGGCGAAAAGCGAATTACTGACGTTCGACGGCGTGACGTGATCGCGGTAGTCGAGGCGCTGGCGCAAGAGAAGGGCAGACAAGCGGCTTTGCTGCTGACCTATACAAAGCAGATGTTCGCCTGGTGCGAGGATCGCGAGATTATCGAAGCGAATCCGGTGGCGACTCTCAAGGCGCAAAAGGTCGCCAAGGAGCTATCGCCGAAGTCTCGCGCCCGTATTCTGACTGATGATGAAATCCGCGGGCTATGGGACTGCAAGGCCGCCCCGGAAGGTATGCACGCTGCGACCCTGCTAGTGCTGCAATTCATCTTGGTAACAGGCCAACGCCCCGGCGAAGTCTGTGCGGCACGATTGAGCGAAATACAGGGGCGTGTCTGGACGATACCGGCCGAGCATCGCGGCAAGACCGACGACGACCATTCTGTACCGCTGACGGATAGCGCGTTGGCACTGATTCAGCGTGCGGCTGGCGACGAATACCTATTCGAGCGATACAAGGGCCGGCCTATCGACGTAAACGCGCTCAGCAAGGCTGTGCGGCGCTGTGGTGACGCTCTGGGCAACGGTGGCGACAAATCGACCCGCTGGCGGCCCCACGACCTGCGGCGCACCATGCGTACAGGGCTGGCAGCGGCCGGCGTATCCGAAACGGTGGCGGAGACGACCATCGGCCACGTTCGCAAGGGCATTGCGGGCGTATATGACCGGCACCGATACGACGCTGAGAAACGGGCGGCGCTGGAAGCGTGGGAGCGGCGGTTACTGGCGATCGCATCCGGCGAGTCTGCGGATAATCCGAAGGTGGTGGCGATCCGGAGCAAGACCTGATGCCGGTTATCAGGTTGCCGACGATCGGCCCAGCCAATTCCGTAGAAGCCTGTGCGGCACCTTTAGCATATCTCGCCTGGGTGGCATGGCCTTGGCCGGATCAAGCTGACGATCGGGATATGTGCTTCAAGGGAGGTCTATCGTCGTGTGCGAAAGCGGCCGGCGTTCGCCTACCTGAGTTTCCGGACTCGATGAAAGGCTGGAAGCCGAAAAGGGTGGATGACAAGCTTAATAAGGCATTCGAGATAGCGTTCGGTCCGCGCCTGCGTGCGTTGGCTATCGCAAAATGGGCCATTGGCGAGGATTTGTCACAACTGGCGGCAAGGCGTCGGTTAGTCGAATGGTCTGTCCGAAAGCGTGGTTTATCTGGCGACGACGGGTCTTTTTCTGCTATCCGCCAGCGCGTCTGGGACAAATCGTTACCGGCGATTCCGATGGCCACGGGGTTTTTGTACGCCACGGGCTACATGACAGGCGCGCCGATGCCGAAAGCCGAAATAATCCGCAACCCGGAATGGCTCCCGGTGGCCGTGAATATCTGTGACTCAACGGCCGCGGAATTACGCGAGCGATACCCGGAGACCGACTTTGTAACGGCGCGGCTACGATAGTTTTGGGACAAACGGCGTCCCAAGACCGGGAGCTCATGCGCTGGCCAAATGATTCTCGACACAGCCAACGAGAGTCATACAGATGCCAAACGCATACCCACAATCTACAGGCGGTTATCTCACATCCGAGGCCGCCGATTATCTTCGAGTATCTGAGCGAACGCTGATCCGCTGGCGCGGTCTGCGAGTCGGTCCGGCCTGGGCGAAGGTCGGCCAGCGTGTCGTTTATCGGCCCGCGGACCTTGATGCCTACCTGAAAGCGCAGCGTGTCGAGCCTGTCGCCGAGGTGTCGGCATGAGCGAGCAAGAGATCGAGTTCATCGAGCTTTACCGCTCGCTCAGTGAGAAAGACAAGCGCGCCATTCGTTTGCTTGTCGATTCTCTGCAACCGGCCGAGGTGCGAGCATGATCTTTCCCGCAATCATGCCGTTCCCTTTCCATAAAAACGGCAACTCCGCCCGACGCGACACAGATGCTATGCCGCAATACCTATGGTGCGGCATGGACTTTGAGCATCACGAAGTCTGGTTCCACCCGGCCGGCGACGACTATATCCGCACTCGCTGCGTGTTCGACGCCATGCACGACGAGGACTTTATCAACGGGTTCGTGCCTATGGATGCAGCCCGGATCGCCCTGGAATACGCCAGAGCGGCGAGCATGAAGGCCGATCGAGAGATCGAGGCGCTAAAAGCCGCTGAGGCCGACTAATGGGCGCGGTCCCGCTGTACGACACGGAACTGGTAGACGCGCCGGCCCAGATACCGGCCGGCGTCTATCAGGCCACCTATCTGCGCCACGAAACCGCGTTCATCTTCAAGTCGCCCAAGGTATTCATTCACTTTCGGATTGAGGGCGGCGAATACCACGGTATGAAGCTGTATCGCGCCTATCGAGTGAAGGAACTACGCGGTAAGCCGCGTAAGGGCGGCGGTATCAAGCTGCGTCACTCACAAGAGCTATACCGGCAGTTTGTGCGTATGGCGAGCAATCACGTTGAGCGGCCTGATCGGATCAGTCTGCAACGCCTGCGTGGCTGCCTAATCAAGATCAGCGTGCGCACTGTGGCCACGGACTCAAGACAGCGGGCGCTACCGGCTGCCCTTCAATACTCAGTTGTGGACGAGATGCTTTCCATTGAAGTAGGGAAGCTGTGACAAGCAGTACCAATACCCATAGCTGTAGCAGTACCCGCCCGCCAGGGCAGGGAAGCATTGGCCATAAAGGGATAGCGGCGAATGCAATGGCAACTGTGGGTAAACCGAATCGGGCCTTGATCGAGCGGATGCCTGATATTCAAACCATCTGAAAGACCGCGCCGGGAGTAGCGCCGGCCAGGTATGCGCTCCCGGTTCAAGCCAACAATTCAACAGCCATTCAAGTATAGCGAATGGCTATGACGACAGGAACAGACATGACCCATGCAAGCGTGCCGTTGTTGCACAAACCCAATCGAAACCCATCGGGTGATCGCATCAACAACGCTTCGGAACTGGTCCCAATGCTGCGGACTTCGGAGGGGGTGATGCACGCAGGGGTGGAGGTATCTATTTTCATTCACAGGACGGCCCCATGAATCCCGGCAAGGCAGCAATCGAGTTCATCCAATCGCTTGAAGTTCCCGAAGGCCCGCGCGCTGGTAAACCGATCCGGCTGGCGAAGTTTCAACGCGACTTCATCCGCGGCGCGATGCGAAAGAAAACGACGGTCGCGGTGCTGTCGGTCGGTCGCGGCAACGGCAAAAGCACGCTGTCCGGTGGCATCGCGCTGGGTTCGCTGCTGGGTATCTGGGACGACCAGCCACGGCGCGAGATTCTGGTGGCCGCACGCACCCGCGATCAGGCGCAAATCGTCTTTCAATACGTCATGGGTCTATCGACCAGCCTGCCGGATGAACAGCAAGAGATGCTGACCTTTCGGCGTGGCCAGCGGCTCGAAATTGAGTATGACGGCGGACAAGGCGGTCATATCCTGCGCTGTATTGCGGCCGATCCCAAGAACGCATTGGGCACAAGTCCCACGCTGGCGATCATGGACGAACGTGGTCACTGGCCCGACGACAAGGGCGACGATTTGGAGGCGGCGCTACTGTCCGGCCTGGGTAAGCGTGCCGGCCGCTGCCTGATGATCTCGACCAGCGCGGCCAGCGATACGCATTCGTTCTCGCAATGGCTCGATAACCCGCCTGACGGCTGTTACGCGCAAGAGCATCGACCCGCCCCCGGTTTGCCGGCCGACGATCTCGACTCGATCATAGAAGCGAATCCGGGCGCGAAGTCTGGCATCGGTTCGAGCGCGAAGTGGCTACAGGAACAGGCCCAGCGCGCTATCGCCCGCGGCGGCTCTGCCTTGTCGAGTTATCGCTTGTTCAATCGCAATGAGCGCGTATCGGGCGAGCGGCGCGACATGCTGCTGGATATTGATACCTGGCTTGATGCCGAGACCAGCGAGCTACCGCCCCGCGATGGTGGGTGCGTGGTCGGTGTGGACCTTGGCGGCTCCGCGTCCATGAGCGCGGCGGTCATGTATTGGCCGAACACGGGCCGCATGGAAGCCGTGGGCGCGTTCCCGAGCGTGCCGGGGCTATCCGATCGCGGTATCCGTGACGGCGTGCGCGAGCGCTATGTCGAGATGAAGGACCGCGGCGAGCTGGTGACGATGGGCGAGAAGATCGTACCGGCCGGGCAATTCCTGCAAGCCGTGATTGATCGTCTCGACGGCGCCGCGGTGACGTGCTTCACGGCCGATCGCTACCGGCAGGCGGAGTTCATCGACGCCATGAACGCGGCGGGCCTGCGCGTGCCCTGCGTGTGGCGCGGCATGGGCTTTCGTGACGGCTCCGAAGATTGCGAGCGATTCCGGGCGGCGGTCTTCGACGGCGAGGTGAAGGTGGCCCCGTCCCTGTTGCTGCGCTCGGCGATGAGCGATGCGGTCACGGTGGCGGACGTATCGAACAATCAGAAGATTGCCAAGGCGCGAGCAACCGGACGCATCGACGCGGCGGCGGCTGCAATCCTGGCCGTGGCCGAAGGGCAGCGGCGCAAGGCCGCCCCGATTGCGCAGGCCCGGGCGCCTACATGGGCATGAAGCGCCCCGACTATTTTCGGCCGAGTCGTGCGGTGCAACGCGATCGCCGCTGGCCGGCCCTGCGACTGGCTGCCCGGCGGCGCGACAACTATCAGTGCGTTCAGTGTGGCAGCCGCTACCGGATACAGGTCGATCATATTCGCCCGGTACGCGATGCGCCCGGCGTGGCTTTTGATCTGGATAACCTGCAATGCCTCTGCGCGATCTGCCATGCCCGCAAGACCGCCGATGAGGTCGGCATCCGCAAACCCAATCCCAAGCGCAACGCCTGGCTGCGCGCGTGCGACGAATTAAGTCAAAAGTCAATAGTTAAATAACTGTTCATGTGTTATGCTGAAACTGTACGTACATACAGTGAGGCACGCATGCTTGAAAGCACGAAACTCCAAGGCCGGCAGTCTGAAATCCGGCAGCGCATGGCGGACCTGTCCGCCAAGGATGACCCCAGCGAAGTCGAGACCCGCGAAATGGACACGCTCCATGGCGAGTACAAGACGAATGAATCCCGCTATCGCGCGGCATTGGTCGCCGAAGACGAGGAACGTCGCGACGCGGGCAAGGATCTGGAAAATCGCGAAGCCGGCGAATGGGATCGCCTGATCGGCGCGTATGAAGTCCGACAGGTGGCGCTGCATCTCGACGAGGGCCGCGCCCTGGACGGTGCAACGGCGGAAGTGGTCGCCGAGCTGCGCAATCAGGGCGGCTATCGCGGTTGCCCGGTGCCGTATGAAGCACTCGAAGTCCGGGCCGGCGAGACCACGGCATCCGGCGTACCGGACCCGGTGACGACTCGCCCGATTATTGACCGGCTGTTCCCGCAATCTGTGGCCGGTGCCATGGGTGCGCGCATGGTCAATATCGCATCCGGCGCGAATGAATACCCGGTGAGCACGTCCACGGTCGAGGCCGGCTGGGCGAACAGCGAGGGCGGCAACGTGGCCGGCCCGACCCGGTACACGACCGTCGATCGGCCGCTGGTTCCCGATCACACGCTGGGCGTACAAATGCGCCTGACCCGCAAGGCCATGAAACAGTCGAGCGGTATCGAGGATGCGGTACGGCGCGACATGCGCGGCGCGATTCAGGCCGAAATGGATCGAGCCGTCTTTCAGGGTGCCGGCGCGAACGGCGAGCCGCTGGGCGTGGTGTCCGGTGCCGGCTCCTACGGTATCGACTCGACCCCGGTGGATGCGGCGGCGACCTATGCGGCGTTTCGTGCCGCCATCACCGAGTTTCTGATCGCCAATGCCGCGGCCGGCCCGAATGCCGTGCGCGTGCTGCTGCGCCCGGAAACCTGGAATGCGATGGACGATGCGATCTTCGATGCCGGTTCGGGTGTGACCGAATTCGATCGACTCGCGGCCAAGGTGGCCAGCGTCATGCAGTCGAGCAATGCACTGGCTGCGCCTGAAGGCGACCCGGCGGCGGCATCGGCCCTGCTGACGACCGGCTCCGGTGGCGTGTCGCCGATCTTCGTGGCGACCTGGGGCGCGGTGGACATGATCCGCGATCCGTACAGCGATGCACAGTCGGGCGGTCTGCGTCTGACTGGCCTTGTCACGATGGACACCACGATCAGCCGAGCCGAGCAACTGCGCGTCCTGACGGGCTTGCAGTAATGCTCTGGGCGCCGGCCAATGGCGGCCTGAGTGTTCGGGCCGAAGGCGATGGCAGTCGCGTCATTACGGGTACGTTTCCGTATGGCGTGACTGCGACGCTATCCGATGGCGGGCGCAACGGCGGCCGGCCCCGTAAAGAGCGATTCAAGTCGCGGGCGTTCTCGTTTCGCGTGGACGACCCCGAAGCCGACATTAACTTGCTGGTCGGGCATGACTTCGCCAAACCGCTGGCCTCCAAGCTGACCGGCTCGCTATCCCTGACCGATGCCGACGACGCCTTGAGCTTCGAGGCCCGCGTAGCGGCAGACGTAGCCGATACCAGCCACGGCCGCGATGCGCTGGCGCTAATCCGGGCCGGCCTGGCCGTGGGCTTGTCGCCTGGCTTTCGGATTCCGCCACAGCGAGCGGTCGAGGAAGCCGAAACCGTCGAGGATGAAGACCCGGCCGAAGGCGACGCGATCATCCGTACCGTGAATCAGGCATTGCTCTATGAGCTGTCGATCGTGACTCGGCCGGCCTATAAGGAAAGCCAAGTCGAGGCCCGTTCGTGGGCCTTGTCGCGGCCCGCAACGCGGCGACGGGGGCCGATCTATCTATGAGCGATGATCTAACGCTGTACAAGCAGACTGAGGCCCCGGTGACGTATTCGAGCGTTCCCGGCCTGTCGGATGCCGCGATGGTGCTCGATCAGGATGCGCTCTGGCAGCGGCTTGAGCAGTGGATCGCCTACCGTTGGCCCAAGCGCGAGGTGCAATGGGTTGTGCAGGGATGCGGCGAGTTCATGCCGCCCCTGGCCGATGCCACGGTGACGAAAACCGAAGTCGCACAGGCCGGGACATGGGAAACGCCCCCATGGCTCGAAATCGACCTGATGCGTGGCCCGTTCGGCGTAGAGCTGCGCGGCAAGCGTTACCGCATTACGGCCGACGTAGGCAGCGACGATGATCCGCCCGCGGCCGTGCTCGAAGCCTATCGGCGCCTGGCCGAATACATGGCCGAAGCCGATGCCAAGGTGAGCAAGTACCAGCCGGGGGCGTTCACGTCCTACAGCGAGGGCTTGTCGGATGCGTCGATCAGCGTATCCCGGCCGATGAATCACAAGGCGCGGGCGATTCATTACAGCGGAGCCGCCGATCTGCTGCGGCCCTGGCGTGTCGCATGAGCTGGCTCGACCTGTTCAAGCGTAATCGTGGCGATGCCACGGAACAGCGCGCCGAGGGCTTTACCGATATTGCGATGGGCGTGCGTGCCGACTGGATCATGGGCCGGCAAGGTATCGCCGAGCTGACCGGCGCGGTGCAGGGCTGTGTGTCCCTATGGGAACAGGGCCTATCCATCGCCGAAACAGAAAACCGGCTGTTGACGCCCCAAATGCTCGCCCTGACAGCGCGTAGCCTGGGCATCCGTGGCGAGTCGGTCTGGGTAATCGACGGCAATCGCTTGATTCCCGTTGACGAGTTCGACCTGACGACCCGCGCAGCCAAGCCGCGGGCCTATCGCGTGACCATTCCCGACACGGGCGGCGGTTACTCGACGACGGTGCTCGCCGACGAGATTCTGCACTTCACCATTGGCGCGAATACGCTCGCCCCCTGGCGCGGCACGGCCCCGCTACGGCGTGCGCAGCTATCGGCCAGCCTGCTACATGCGGTCGAGGATGCGCTCGGCGAGGTCTTCACGAATGCGCCCATTGGTTCCCAGATAACACCCATGCCGGAAACGGCCCCCGGTGACAATGACAAGCTGGCTGCGTCATTCCGTGGCAAGCGGGGGCGTGTGCTGCTGCGTGAATCGACCAACGTGCAGGCGGCGGGAGGGCCGGCCCCGGCCTCCGACTGGAAGCCGTCGGATCTGACGCCAAGCCTCAAGGACTCCATGGCGATCGAGAGCTGGCGCGAAGCACGCCACGCGATCATGCACGCCTTTGGTGTCTTGCCGGCGCTGATAAGCGCACAGGCGACCGGGCCGGTGGTGCGGGAAGCACAGCGCCACCTTGCACAGTGGACCTTGCAGCCGATCGCGACGGCAATCGCGGCGGAAGCCTCCGCCAAGCTGGATACGCCGACGATCATCGAGGTATCGAAGCCGCTGCAAGCCTATGATGCGGGCGGCCGTGCGCGCGCTCTGACGGGCGTTGTGCAGGCGCTCGCCGCGGCACAGCAAGCCGGCCTATCCGACGATCAGGTGAACAAGGCGATGCAGTTTTCCGGCGTGGTCGATCCGTGAAGGCGAATTACGACCGCTGGCTGACCGATACGGGCACCTACTGGCCGCCCGGTGTGAATGATGGCTTTGGTGGCACGACAGCCGGCCCGCCTGAGCCGGTGGCGATCCGATGGGAAGACAAGACGGTCTTGTATCGGGATTCGTCCGGCAACGAAGTCACATCGAGCGCGGTGGTCTTTGTCGATCGGCCCCTAGAGCTTGAGGGCAGTATCGCCAAGGGCGACGAAACCGGCTCAAGCGATCCGACCAGCGAGGCGCGCCAGATTCGACAGGTGCAAACGTCGCCCAGCCTGGACGGCTCCACGCAGATTACGAAGGTGATTCTCTAAGACTCCGGCCACGAGAGTGCATCGGCTTTGCTCCGTTCGATGCGATTGCGTGGCTGCGGACCAGTCGGCGGTGTCCGCATTGCAGCAATAACACCGACAGCCGGCGGCGTAACGACAGTCTGCGCGCGGTCGGCACCTATCAACCGGGCAGGGCTCGGCTCCGTTTATTCATTCAGACAAGGGTTGTCGGGTGTGGAGTCGGGCCTTTTTTGCGCGCTGTGACGGCTTGCGCAATCTGTGACAAATCTGTGACTTCCAGCGACAGCGGATACTCAGGCGGGAGGGCTAAATCATTGATTTAGATGGCTCCCCGGGACGGGCTCGAACCGCCGACCTAGTGATTAACAGTCACCCGCTCTACCAACTGAGCTACCGGGGAACTGAGTATCCCTGTGTTTTTCGCTGTGTAGCGAAGGCCGCGTATGCTAGGCGAACGATGGCGGATTGGCAAGCGTTGTGAGGCAATTTTTCCATGCCGCATTTGGGCAAGCCTAGAAGACGCGCGTGCCTCTGGCCGTACCGAATTTGCGTAAGGCGCACATCTGTTACTTCAACCGCGCGTCGCTTGTTTTCATGCGAACCGCGCCAATCATGACGGCATGAGCGAAAGCAACTTCAATCTCAAGGCGGACTGGGCGCCCGCAGGTGATCAGCCAACCGCAATCCGTGGGCTGGTCGAAGGGCTGGACGACGGGCTGGCCCATCAGGTGCTGCTGGGCGTGACCGGCTCCGGCAAGACGTTCACGATGGCGAACGTCGCCATGCAGGCCAACCGGCCCATGCTGGTGATGGCCCCGAACAAGACGCTGGCCGCGCAGCTGTACGGGGAGATGAAGGAGTTCTTCCCGGACAACGCGGTCGAGTACTTCGTGTCCTATTACGACTACTACCAGCCGGAAGCCTATGTGCCGGCCTCGGACACGTTCATCGAGAAGGATTCGTCGGTCAACGAGCACATCGAACAGATGCGCCTGTCGGCGACGAAGGCGCTGATGGAGCGACGCGACACGATCATCGTGGCATCGGTCTCGGCGATCTACGGTCTCGGTGATCCCAAGGCCTATTTCTCGATGGTGATGCACCTGGACGAGGGCGACCGCATCGGCCAGCGCGACATCGTCAAGCGCCTCACCGAGCTTCAGTACAAGCGCAACGACGTGGCGCTTGAGCGCGGCACCTACCGGGTGCGCGGCGAGATCATCGACGTGTTTCCGGCAGAAGCCGATGATGAAGCCGTGCGTATCGAGCTGTTTGATGACGAGATCGAGCGTCTTTCGTATTTCGATCCGCTCACGGGTACCGTCAATCGCAAGGTGCCGCGGCTGACGATTTATCCGAAGACGCACTATGTGACGCCGCGCGAACGCATGGTCGGCGCCATGGATGCGATCAAGGCGGAGATGAAGGAGCGCGTCGCCTGGTTCGAGAAAGAGGGCAAGCTGCTCGAGGCACAGCGTATCGAGCAGCGCACGCTCTTCGATCTGGAGATGATCAACGAGATCGGCTTCTGCTCCGGCATCGAGAACTACTCGCGCTATCTGTCCGGGCGTGCGCCGGGCGAGCCGCCGCCGTGTCTGCTCGACTATCTGCCGGACGACGCGATCATGGTGCTGGACGAGTCGCATGTGACCGTCCCCCAGATTGGCGGCATGTACAAGGGCGATCGCGCGCGCAAGGAAACGCTGGTGGAATACGGCTTTCGTCTGCCGTCCGCGCTCGACAATCGGCCGCTCAAGTTCGAGGAGTTCGAGCGCGTGGCGCCGCAGATGGTCTATGTGTCGGCCACGCCCGGCGCCTACGAGACCGAGCACGCCGACAACACCGTCGAGCAGGTGGTGCGTCCGACAGGGCTGGTCGATCCGGCGATCGAGATTCGGCCGGCCGAGAATCAGGTCGACGATCTGCTGTCGGAAATTCAGGAGGTCACCGGCAGGAATCAGCGTGTTCTGGTGACCACGCTCACCAAGCGCATGGCGGAGGATCTCACCGAGTATCTGCACGAGAACGGGGTGAGCGTGCGCTACCTGCATTCGGATATCGATACTGTCGAACGCAGCGAGATCATCCGTGATCTGCGCCTTGGCGAGTTCGATGTGCTCGTGGGTATCAACCTGCTGCGCGAGGGGCTGGATATTCCCGAGGTTGCGCTGGTGGGCATTCTGGACGCCGACAAGGAAGGCTTCCTGCGCGCCGAGCGGTCGCTGATCCAGACGATCGGCCGCGCTGCGCGCAACGTGGACGGCCGCGCGGTGCTGTACGCAGACAACATCACCGGGTCCATGCGTCGGGCGATCGACGAGACCGAGCGCCGTCGTGCCAAGCAGATTGCCTTCAACGAAGAACACGGCATCACGCCGCAGACCATCAAGAAGGCGGTGGCCGATGTCATGCGCCACGGCTACGAGGAGTACAGCGAGGTCAAGGAGCGCAAGACGGTGGCCGAAGTGGGCGCCGACTATGCGCGCATGACGCCGAATCAGCTCGCAAAGGAGATCGAAAAGCTCGAGAAGCAGATGTTCAAGCACGCCGAGAACCTGGAATTCGAGCAGGCCGGCGAACTCCGGGATCGCATTTCCAAGATCCGCGAGCATGCCTTCGAACTGCCGGCGAAGGCGGGCTGATCGCGTCTCGGTAACGCGGAGCAGGGCGGTCAAAAAATTTGCAACTAACGGTTGCCGCGCCCGCCGATAGCCGGTATCTTTGCGCCCTCATTAGGCGCGTAGCTCAGTTGGTTAGAGCGCTACCTTGACATGGTAGAGGTCGGTGGTTCGAATCCACTCGCGCCTACCAGACTATAGAAAAGCCGCTACGGGTCCCCGAGCGGCTTTTTGTTTATCTGCAGTCTTCGGACTGCCCATGCACGCGGCCTCTGGTATGGGCCGCCACTGAAAAGGAAGGACATCATGCCCGCCATCACGCTGCCCGACGGCACCGTCAAATCCTTCGACCAGCCGGTTACCGGTATGCAGGTCGCCGAATCGATCGGCGCCGGCCTTGCCAAGGCAACGCTTGCTGCCCGTATCGATGGCCGCCTGGCCGATGCCTGTGTCGAGATCGATCACGATGCCGAGGTCGCGCTGATCACCGCGCGTGACCCGGAAGGCCTCGATATCATCCGCCATTCCTGTGCGCATCTGCTGGGTCAGGCGCTCAAGACGATCTACCCGAACGTGCAGATGGCGATCGGGCCCGTGATCGACGACGGCTTCTATTACGATATCGCCATCGACCGCACGCTCACGCCCGAGGATCTGGAGAAAATCGAGGCGCGCATGCACGAGCTGGCGGAGCGCGATCACGAGGTGATTCGCGAAGTCGTGACCCGCGACAAGGCGTTGGAAACCTTTGAGGCGCGCAACGAGCCCTATAAACAGGAGATCGTGCGCGGCATTCCGGAAGGCGAGACCATCGCGCTCTATCACCACGAAGACTACACCGACATGTGCGTAGGCCCGCACGTGCCGAACTCGCGGCACCTGCGCGCCTTCAAGCTCACCAGCCTGGCCGGCGCCTACTGGCGCGGTGACGCGAACAACGAGATGCTCACCCGCATCTACGGCACCGCCTGGGCGAACAAGAAGGACCTCAAGGCGCATCTGGCGCATATCGAGGAAGCCAAGAAGCGCGACCATCGCCTCATCGGCCGCCGGCAGGAACTCTTCCATATCCAGGAAGAGGCGCCCGGCATGGTGTTCTGGCACGACCGCGGCTGGCAGATCTATCTGCAGATTACCGACTACATCCGCGCGCGGCTCAAGCGTCAGGACTATCGCGAGGTGCATACGCCATCGCTGATCGACCTGTCGCTGTGGGAAAAATCCGGCCACGCCGACAAGTTCATGGACAATATGTTCATCACCGGCTCGGAGGAACGCCAGTTCGCCGTCAAGCCGATGAACTGTCCGGCGCATGTGCAGATCTACAATCGCGGTCTGAAAAGCTACCGCGATCTGCCGTTGCGTCTGGCCGAGTTCGGCTCCTGTCATCGCAACGAGGCCTCGGGGACGCTGCACGGGCTGATGCGCGTGCGCGGCTTCACCCAGGACGATGCCCATATCTTCTGCACCGAGGCGCAGATCGGGGCCGAGGTCGGCGCGTTCATCGACCTCCTGTATTCGGTGTACCGGGACTTCGGCTTCGACGAGGTGTTGATCAAGCTCTCGACCCGGCCGGAACAGCGTGTCGGCTCGGACGCGATTTGGGACAAATCCGAAGCGGCGCTGCAACGCTGCCTGGAAGACAAGGATCTGGATTTCGAGTTGCAGCCGGGCGAAGGCGCCTTCTACGGGCCCAAGATCGAGTTCTCGCTGCGTGACTGCCTCAATCGTGTGTGGCAACTGGGCACTGTCCAGCTGGACTTTTCCATGCCGGACCGTCTCGGCGCGGAGTACGTCGACGAGAACGGCGACCGCCAGGTGCCGGTGATGATCCATCGCGCCATTCTCGGCTCGCTGGAGCGCTTCATCGGCATCCTGATCGAGCACTATGCCGGGTCGATGCCGCTGTGGTTGTCGCCGTCGCAGGCCGTGTTGCTCAACATCACCGATGCGCAGTCCGATTTCGTGCGTGCCGCCGAGAAAAAGCTCCAGGACGCGGGGCTCCGGGTGGATACGGACTTGAGAAACGAAAAGATCGGCTACAAGATCCGGGAACATACGATGCAGCGCGTGCCCTATCTGCTCGTGGTTGGCGATCGTGAAGTCGAATCCGGATCAGTGGCCGTACGGACCCGCGAAGGCGAGGACCTGGGCAGCATGACGGTAGACGACTTCATCACGATGGCCCGAGAGCGGGTGGAGGCGAGAAATTAGCCTTTCGAGGCTGGTTTGCGCGCGATCATCTGCTATACTCGCGCGCTTCGCGCAATTCGTGTACGCGAGACGCAGTGCGAAATGCCGCTAATGCAAGGAGGACGCTGAAATCGCTTCTGGACAAAAGGATCGTCGCAACGATGCAATAACGGCGCGGGAAGTCCGCGTGATCGACCCCGAAGGGGAGCAGGTCGGCATCATGCGAATCGAGGATGCGCTCGAGAAAGCGGCCGAGTATTCACTCGACCTAGTCGAGGTCTCGCCGAACGCCAATCCGCCGGTCACCCGGATCATGGATTACGGCAAGCACATCTTCGAAAAGAAAAAGACCCAGCAGGCTGGCAAACAGAAACAGAAGCAGACGCAGCTCAAGGAAGTTAAGTTTCGCCCCGGTACCGACAAGGGCGACTACAACATCAAGCTGCGTAAGCTGAGAGAGTTTCTGGAAGACGGCGACAAGATCAAGATCACGCTGCGTTTTCGCGGCCGCGAAATGGCCCATCAAGAACTCGGCATGGAGTTGATGGACAAGGTTCGCGACGATCTGGAAGAGATGGCGTCGGTCGAGCAGCATCCTGAGATGCAGGGTCGCCTGATGACCATGGTGATGGCGCCGCTCAAGGGCGTGCCCAAGCACAGCAAGAAATAGTGAATCCCGATCATCCGGACGCCGGGCGCCCGGACACGTTGATTTAGAGAGAAGTTATGCCCAAGCTCAAGACGAACCGCGGTGCTGCCAAGCGTTTCAAGCGTACCGGTAGCGGCAAGCTGCGCCGCCGTCGCGCGTACGACAACCATATCCTGACCAAAAAGTCGCCCAAGCGTAAGCGTCGGCTGGCTCAGGGCGCCATGGTTGCGCATTGTGACCAGCCGGGAATGGATCGGCTGATTCCCTACAAATAGTAGGGCGCATTCGGATACCGCGGCGGCCCGTTGCAAGTGGCCGCCGTATTTGATTTTCAACAGTTAGAAACAGGATACGCGAAGATGGCACGAGTCAGTCGCGGCGTGACGGCAAAGGCCCGTCACAAGAAAGTACTCAAGCAGGCCAAGGGCTATTACGGTGCGCGCAGCCGCACGTATCGCGTTGCCCGTCAGGCCGTTTTCAAGGCCGGCCAATACGCCTATCGTGACCGTCGCAACCGCAAGCGCGACTTTCGTGCGCTGTGGATCACGCGTATCAGTGCCGGCGCCAAGGAACTGGGCACGTCGTACAGCGTGCTCATGAACGGTTTGAAGAAGGCCGGCATCGAGCTCGATCGCAAGATCCTCGCGGATCTGGCGGTGCGCGACAAGCAGACGTTTGCCGCGATCGTCGAGCAGGCGAAGTCCGCCCACGCCTGACCCGCGTGTCCGGCCGGGCACGGCCGGACGCTTGACGGAGCGCCTGCGCATTGCAGAGCGCTCGCGAAAGACATGAAAGGGAAAGGCGCGCGCCTTTCCCTTTTGTTTTTGTGGCTGCTCTTTAGCAGCCCAGGGAGTCCCGGCGCATGACCACCGAACTCGATCGCCTGCGCGATCAGGCATTGGCCGATATTGATGACGCGTCCAGCCTCGCGGCGCTCGACGAAAACAGGGTCGCGCTGCTCGGCAAGAAAGGGGTCATCACCGCGCAACTCAAGCAGCTGGGTGCGCTCGCACCGGATCAGCGCAAGGCCGAAGGCGCACGTATCAATGCGGTGAAAACGGAAATCGCGGAAGCGATCGCGCGGCGCAAGCAAACACTCGAAACGCTGGCTTTGGAGCGCAGGCTGGAGGAGGAAAGTGTCGACGTCACACTGCCCGGCCGCGGTCGGCGTCCGGGCGCAGCGCATCCGATTACGCAGACCCGTGAGCGTATCGAGCGATTGTTCGTGCACAACGGTTTCGAAGTCGTCCACGGCCCGGAGATCGAGGACGATTACCACAACTTCGAAGCGTTGAACGTCCCGCCGGATCATCCGGCCCGCGCGATGCAGGACACATTCTATGTCGACGGCGCGCGGCTATTGCTTCGTACGCATACGTCGCCGGTGCAGATACGCACGATGGAGAGTCGTCAGCCGCCGATTCGGGTCATCGCGCCCGGTCGCGTGTACCGCTGCGACTCGGATCGGACCCACAGTCCAATGTTTCATCAAGTCGAGGCGCTTTACGTCGCCGAGCGCGTGAGCTTTGCGGAGCTGCGCGCGGAATTGCAGTCGTTTCTGGAAGCGTTTTTCGATACGGAGCTGAAGCTGCGTTTCCGTCCCTCCTATTTTCCTTTTACCGAGCCGTCCGCGGAAGTCGATATCGACGGGCGCAGTCTCGGTACCGGTTCCGGATGGATGGAGGTTCTCGGCTGCGGCATGGTGCATCCGCGCGTGCTCGAAGCGGCCGGCATCGATGGCGAACGCTACACGGGCTATGCCATTGGCATGGGCGTGGAACGCCTGGCCATGTTGCGCCATGGCGTCACCGATCTGCGCCAGTTCTACGAAAACGACCTGCGTTTTCTTTCCCAGTTCGTATAGGAAGTTCGTCCAGCGGTTTATCCGCGCCAAGCTCGCGGACCTGCGCCGTGGTTCGGCATGATCCAGGCGCGCGAACCCTGCTGAAACACGATTGGCCTGATTTATGAAGACAAGCGAACAATGGTTGCGGGACTGGGTGGCGTTGGATGCGTCGACCGATATGGTCGCCGACACGCTCACCATGGCCGGGCTGGAGGTCGACGCGGTACTCGACGGCGGCCCTGACCTCGACGGTGTTGTCGTGGGCGTGATTCAACACTGCCGCCCGCATCCACAGGCGGATCGTCTCAAGCTGTGTCGCGTCGACATCGGTCACGCGACCCCGCTGGACATCGTCTGCGGCGCCCCCAACGCACGTGAAGGGTTGCACGTGCCCGTGGCCTGCGTTGGGGCGACGCTGCCGAACGGAACGCGTATCAAGGCAACCGAGATTCGCGGCGAGGCGTCGTCGGGAATGCTCTGCAGCGCGAGTGAGCTGGATCTGAGTGTGGACGCGAGCGGCCTGCTGGAGCTCGCGGATTCGGCGCAGCCCGGAACGCCGCTTGCCGACTACCTGGGTCTCCCGGATCGCGTCTTTGATATCGATCTGACGCCCAACCGCGGTGACTGTCTCAGCATGCGCGGCATCGCGCGCGAACTCGCCGTCGCCTTCGACAAACCGATGACGGGGCCAGAAACTGACATGGTAGCGGCCAAAGGCAACGAACGTCGTGCCGTTACCATCGAAGCGCCCACGCGCTGTGCCGGTTACGCGGCGCGCCAGGTCTCGGATATCGACCCCGAGGGCGCGACGCCCATTTGGATGGCGGAACGTCTGCGTCGTGCCGGCGTAAGGCGCATCAACCTGCCGGTCGATATCGGCAACTACGTGATGCTCGAGCTCGGTCAGCCCATGCACGCATTCGACGCCGACAAGCTCGTGGGCGGTATTCGCGTGCGCATGGCCGAGGAGGGCGAGCAGATTGTCACCCTCGATGGCGAGAACGTGACGCTGTCGGACGAAACCCTGGTCATTGCCGACGACGACGGGCCGGTCGCGATTGCGGGCATGATCGGTGGGCTACGGACCGCGGTGAACGACAGCACCCGTCATGTAGTGTTCGAGTCGGCCTGTTTCACGCCCGCTGCCGTCGCGGGCCAGGGGCGCCGCTACAAGATCCATACGGATTCGCTGCACCGGTTCGAGCGCGGCGTCGACCCAGCGCTGCATCCGGTGGCGCTCGAGCGTGCGACGGCGCTGCTCGTCGCCGAGGCGGGCGGCACGCCAGGTCCCGTAGTGCATAGCGAAGGCAACGCCGTCTGGCCCGAACAACCGGAGATTCGGCTGTCCTTCGACCACGTTGCGCGGCTGCTCGGTCAGGATATCGACCGCCGCTGGATAGAACATGCACTGGAAGCACTCGGCATCGGGCTCCAAGACAACAACGAGACATCGCTGGTCGCGGTGCCGCCGAGCTGGCGCTATGACTTGCAGATCGAAGCGGATCTCATCGAAGAGATCGCGCGCGTTTACGGTTACGACCGCCTGAAAACGGCGGCGCAGGGCGTGAGTCTGCCGCCCGTGGCGGCGGATGCCGGTTTGGCGGTCGCGCAAAATGCCGATTCGGTCCTTCGCCAGAGGGGGTATAGCGAAGCGATCACCTACAGTTTCGTGGAGCCGGGGCTCCATGCCGCGCTCACCGGCGGCCAAGAGGCCGTCGTGCTGGACAACCCGATATCCGACCAACTGGTCGAAATGCGGCGCACGCTATGGGCCAGCCTGCTGCCAAGCTGGGCGCATAACGTGCGCCGCCAACAATCCACCGTTCGTCTGTACGAACGCGGCCTGCGGTTCATGCCAGATGAGGCCGCGGAAAACGGCATCGGCCAGCGCGACACGCTCGCTGGGCTGATCAGCGGTCAAGCCGAGCCGACGCACTGGGACCGTGTTGCGCGGCCGGTCGATTTCTTCGATATCAAGGCCGATGTCGAGGCGCTGTTTTCCGGCACGTCCGGTCGACTGAGCTTTGTCGCGGCCCGCCACGCCGCGCTACACCCTGGGCGGAGCGCCCAGATATATCTCGGCGATAAACCCGTGGGATGGGTCGGGCAGCTTTCGCCAGTTTTCACGAAGCGCTATAAAAACAGCGAATTGCCGTATCTTTTTGAACTGGATTCGAGTGCACTGCCTTTAGAGGCGGCGGTGCGCTTCGAGCCGCTCTCGGAACAGCCCACCGTACGGCGAGATCTTGCGGTTGTTGTCGCGGAAAAGACACCGGTCGCGTCGCTTGTTGGTGCGATCGAGTCGGTTAACGAGGCGGCAATACGGTCGATCGAGGTCTTCGACCTGTTTAGAGGCGAGGGGCTTGAGACTGGTTTCAAGAGCGTGGCTTTAGGCTTGATTTTCCAAGATAAAGCGAGCACGCTAACCGACGAAGGGGTCGATACAATAATAACTCGCGTCGTGGCGGCTCTCGCTGAACAATGCGACGCGCGAATTAGGGGTGAATAACCGTGGCACTGACCAAAGCGGATCTGACCGAAAATCTCTTTGAGCAGCTCGGCTTCAACAAGCGGGAATCCAAGGAATTCGTGGATTGCTTCTTCGAGGAAGTGCGTTCGACGCTCGAAAGCGGGGAATACGTGAAACTGTCGGGGTTCGGCAATTTCGAGTTGCGCGACAAGAACCAACGCCCCGGTCGTAATCCGAAGACGGGTGAAGAGATTCCGATCTCGGCACGACGCGTCGTGAGTTTCAAGCCGGGCCAGAAGATGCGTGCACGCGTCGAGTCGAGCATTGACGCAGCCAGCTGAAGAACTTCCCCGGATTCCGGACAAGCGCTACTTCACGATCGGTGAAGTCAGCGAGCTGTGTCGGGTGAAACCGCATGTGCTTCGCTATTGGGAGCAGGAATTCACCCAGCTGAAGCCTGTAAAGCGCCGCGGCAACCGACGTTATTACCAGCAGCATGATGTGATTATCGCGCGGGATATACGCATGCTCTTGTATGAGCAGGGGTTCACGATCCAGGGCGCGCGACTGCAGCTTCGTGACAAGGGGCGCGTTTTGGCGTCCTTGCCGGTGGCGAGCGCGGCGGATTCACTGGCCTCCATTCGCGGCGAACTCGAAGCCATCGCGCGCCGTCTCGAATAACGGATCGAGTTATTCCGCGGCGTGTTGAATACGTCTCGACGTTTTCTTTTTCTCTGTTAACATACGCGTCTTCTCGGGGTATGGCGCAGCTTGGTAGCGCGTCTGCATGGGGTGCAGAAGGTCGCAGGTTCAAATCCTGCTACCCCGACCAAATTCCTTCCTCGGTCGTTCCTCGAATACGAGGTCGTACGGCCCAAGGTGACGTCGGATGTCACGACCTTTGCCCGGTCGGAAAGGATTCGTAGCGGCGTTGGTCTGCTGCTCCGGCGCGAGCGGACATTCGAGACACAAGCAATCGACCGTCTTCGGCTTGCCGGCCCGGCCATGGTCGCACTAGCCGGTCGTTTCGCGCCGTCCCCGAGCGGCCCTCTACATCTTGGATCACTGCTCGCGGCGCTCGGTAGCTATTTGCAGGCCCGCGCGCAGGGCGCGCGGTGGTATCTGCGAATCGACGATCTCGACACCCCGCGTGTACAGCCCGGCGCGGAGCGCACCATTCTCGATGCGCTCGTCCATTTCGGGCTCGTCTGGGATGCCCCTGTCCTGCGCCAGAGCAGTCGCCGCGAAGCCTACCGGCGCGCGATCCGCTGGCTGAAGCGACACGGCCACGCATTCGACTGCGGTTGTACGCGGCGAGAAGCGCAGGATGGTACGCACGGTATTGAAGGGCCCGTATACCCCGGGACCTGCCGAGGTGGCTTGCCTGATGGCCGTGAGCCCCGGTCTGTACGGTTCATTGTCGACAGCCGGGTCCGAACCGTGAACGATCAGGTGCAGGGGGCATATACGCAGCGTCTGGATCGGGACATTGGCGATTTCGTCATACGTCGCGCGGACGGCATTACTGCATACCAGCTGGCAACCGTTCTCGACGATCAGGAGCAGGGCGTATCGGAGGTAATCCGCGGCGCGGATCTACTCTCGTCGACGCCGCGCCAGATCGCCTTATATGACGCGTTTGATCGGGCGCCGCCGGCATATGGCCACCTGCCCATCCTCGTCGATGCCGGGGGTGAAAAGCTCGGCAAGAGCACCGGCGCGCTCGCGCTGGAGAGTCATGCGCCCGCGGCGCAATTGTATCGATGTCTCGTTCTGCTCGGTCAGGATCCGCCCCCCGCGTTCCTAGCGGCATCGGTTTCCCGTGTTCTGGCCTGGGCGACGGACAACTGGTCGCTCGAGTGCGTACCGGCGACGGCGCAAATCACCCTGTAGACATCACCAGCGCTCCTTGTCCCAGCGCTCCGGATTTGCCCAATAGCGTGAGCTGAGCCAGTCGGGCGTTGTCTTATAATCGTGAATGTCGTAGCGATAAACCGACCAGCCTGCGGCGAGCTGCGCACTCGTCCTGTATTGGCGAAATCCCATTGCGATAAAGTCGGAAATGCACCACGTCGTGTGATCGTCCGCATCGTCGGACCGAGCGCGCACGCTCGCAACAACGGATTGCGCAAGCACGTTGCGGAGCCGTCCGAGAAGCCGTTTGCCGGCTTCGGGCGATAACGTCTCCAGCGTATGAATCACGACCGCGAGATCGAAGCGCACGTCGTTTGCGAGCGCTGAGGCCGAGCTATCATCGGCGGACAGCCGCACGACGTTGCATTCATCGGGAGCACACGCCGTGATTCGGGAAACGTCCGCATCCGTGGCGCCGATGAGCAGAAGCCGACCCGGCTCGCGTTCTGCGACCACCGAGCCGAGCAACGTCTGTATCGATTCGGGCGTTTTCATCGTTCGCTCAGCCTAGTCTGTATTCGAGCGTTTACCGCGCACGTCTCGGCACCACCATAACTTGATGTGCCGGGATGCGGGCCTTGGTGTTTGAAACGCGCAAAAAAAAGCCCGGCCTCCGAAGAGGCCGGGCCCGACTTTAGAACAGTCGGTCTATCTGATTGTTACTGCTCGGTAACGTTCAGCTCGACGCGACGGTTCTGAGCGCGGCCGGCGGCCGTCTCGTTGGTCGCAACCGGGTTGGACTCGCCATGACCCTGCGTGCCGGTGATACGGCTCGAAGAGATGCCGTGCTGGATCAGGTACTGCTTGACCGAATCCACACGACGCTGCGAGAGACCCTGGTTGTACTGCTCGGTGCCGATGCTGTCGGTGTAGCCGTCCATGCGGAACTTGACTTCCGAGCTGGCCTGCAGCGCATCAACAACGTTGTTGAGGCGGTTCTCGGCCTGCATCGTGAGCTTGGCGGAATCGAACTCGAAGGTCACGCCCTTGAGGACGATCGGAGCCTTCTTCTCGATCGGGCAACCACGTGCGTCGACCTCGGTGCCGCGCGGGGTGCCGGGGCACTGGTCGTTGGCATCGATGACGCCGTCGCCGTCGCTATCCATCGGCTGTGCAGGAGCGGGGGCCGGAGCCGGCTCGGGAGCCGTCGGGGGCGCGCCCAGCGGGATCTGGAGACCCAGCGAGACGATGTGATCGTCAAAGCGCTGGTCTTCATAGCCGGCGCCCAGCACGTCGGCGGTATCGACGGTGGTGTAACGATAGCGATACTCGGCGCGAACGGCGAGACCGTAGTCGTTCAGCTGGTACATGTAACCCAGACCGGCGTCCAAGAAGTCGGTGTCGGCATCGTCGCCAACATCAACGCCGTTGACAGAGCCGTAGCCCGGGTCCGTCTTGCCGAAGGCCGCACCGAGGATGCCGTAGATCGGCAGCGTATCGCGGGCCGGGAAGAACAGCGCGTCAAGGCCGAAACCGTAAAGGTCGGCATCGTCGGCAGTATCGCTACCGGCAGAGTTGCTCAGCCGCTGATCCGGGTTGAAATAAAACCCGAACAGCTCGAGGTTCAGCCAGCTGTTGATCGGCTTACCGATCGCCAGCGTGCCGCCGATGCTGTCGTCGTTGTCCGTGTTCACTTCGCCGAAGCTGCTCGTGGAGCTGCCCACAGCATCGTTATCGAAGAAGCCGTAGCTGATCATCGGCGCCACATAGAAGCGCTTGTCCTGCGGCGTATCGGTCTGCGCCATGGCGCCAGTCGCGAAGGCGAGCCCCAGCGCGCCAGCAACACCTGCGGTGAGTGGTTGCTTAAATTTCATAGTTCAAAACTCCCTTGAACGGGTTTAGGTTTGTTGTGCGGTCCCATTCACCAACCTGGCGAACAAGCGTTCCCAAACCGGTGACGTGCAACCGGATTATGGGGCCTATCACTGGATTTAGCAATTAATCGGGTGGCTTGTGCTGTAAATATTTAGCTGTAATGATCCGCGCCCGCAACGCACACCCAGACCTTTGGAAAGCCCATGGATACCAACGCTGTGAACACCCGAATGCAGGATCTGCGCGAGCGACTCGGCGACCTCAGGGGGTATCTTTGACTACGCTGAAAAGAAGGATCGGCTGGGCGAGATAGACGCGGAACTGGCGCAGGGCGACATCTGGGCGAACGACCCCGACAAGGCGCAGGCGTTCGGCCAGGAAAAGGCACGGCTTGAAGAGGTCGTGGGTCCGATGGACAAGTCGCTGGCCATACTTGACGAGAGCGTAGAGCTGGTCGAGCTGGCCGCGGCAGAGGACGACAGCGACGTGCTCGCCGACATCGAAGCGGAGCTGGACATGGTGGAAACCCACCTGAAGCGTCTCGAATTCCGCCGCATGTTCTCGGGCGAGGCCGACGAAAGCAACGCGTTCGTCGATATCCAGTCGGGCTCAGGCGGTACCGAAGCCCAGGACTGGGCGGATATGTTGTTGCGCATGTATCTGCGCTGGTTCGAGCGGCGCGGTTTCGAGACAGAAGTCACCGAGCTGTCGCCGGGCGACGTGGCCGGTATCAAGAGTGCGACGATCGCGGTGACCGGCAGCTATGCCTACGGCTGGCTGCGGACCGAAACCGGCGTGCATCGGCTGGTGCGCAAGTCACCTTTCGACTCAGGCGCGCGCCGGCACACCTCTTTTGCGGCCGTGTTCGTCGCGCCCGAGATCGACGACGATATATCCATCGATATCGACCCGTCCGATCTGCGTGTGGATGTCTATCGCGCCAGCGGCGCGGGTGGCCAGCACGTCAACCGTACCGAGTCGGCGGTGCGAATCACGCACGAACCCACCGGCATCGTCGTGCAGTGTCAGAATGACCGGTCACAGCACAAGAACCGCGCGACGGCGATGAAGCAGCTGCAGTCCAAGCTTTACGAGCGCGAACTCGCCGCCCGTCGAGAGCAGGCAGAGGCCACGGAAGCCGGCAAGTCGGATATCGGCTGGGGCAGCCAGATCCGCTCATACGTGCTGGATCAGTCGCGTATCAAGGATCTGCGCACCGGCGTGGAAGTCGGCAACACACAGGCCGTGCTCGACGGCGAACTCGACGTGTTCGTCGAGGAAAGTCTCAAGCAGGGACTCTAGCCCGCAGGATTCGCGACAAGGACCCGATTCAATGACCGATTCGATTTCGAACGATACCGACACCCATCGCCTTGTGGCGCAGCGCAAGGAAAAGCTGCAGGCCTGGCGTGCCGACGGTAACGCGTTCCCCAACGACTTTCGCCCGGATGCGCTCGCCGGGGAACTGCAGCAAGAACATGCGGGAGACGAGGCGGATGCGCTCGACGCGGCGGGGCATGAGGTAGCCGTCGCCGGGCGCCTGCTCGCCAAGCGTGTGATGGGCAAGCTCAGCTTTGCCACGCTTCAGGATCGCAGCGGCCGTATACAGCTGTTCATGCAGCGCGATCTGCTTGGTGAAGAGGCGTACAAGGCATTCAAGCAGCTCGACATCGGCGATATCGTCGGCGTGCGCGGCAAGCTCTCGCGCACCAACAAGGGTGAGCTGTCGGTGCGGGCCAGCGAATGGCGCTTGCTCACGAAATCGCTGCGGCCGTTGCCGGAAAAATGGCATGGCCTGTCGGACACGGAAGCGCGTTACCGACAGCGCTACGTCGATCTGATCATGCATCCGGATTCGCGCGCCGTGTTCCAGGCGCGCAGCGCGATCGTGCGCGGTGTGCGCGACTTCTTCGAGAGCCGAGGGTTTCTCGAGGTCGAGACGCCCATGCTCCAGGCCATTCCGGGCGGCGCGACGGCAAAGCCATTCGTGACGCATTACAACGCGCTCGATCACGACTTCTATCTGCGGGTGGCGCCCGAGTTGTACCTCAAGCGGCTCGTGGTCGGCGGGCTGGAAAAAGTGTTCGAACTCAACCGCAATTTCCGCAACGAGGGTGTGTCCACGCGGCACAATCCCGAGTTCACGATGCTCGAGTTCTATGAGGCCTATGCGGACTACCACGTCCTCATGGACGAAATCGAAGCGCTGCTGCGCACGCTGTCCGCAATGGTCGCCGAGCGCCATCCCGACGCCTGCAATGAAGATGCCGTGTGCTTCGATGCACCGTTCGAGCGTCTTTCGATGCGTGATGCCATACTCAAGTACAACACGAATTTAAGCGCAGAGGATATTGATTCTAAAGCGCGTTTTATTGCGGCTTGCGAAGCTGCTGGTGTGCGCGGAGAGCCATCCTGGGGCCATGGCAAGTGGCTCACGGCGCTGTTCGAGGAGACCGTGGAACATCAACTCGACCAGCCGACGTTCGTGATCGACTATCCGGCCGAAGTGTCGCCGCTGGCACGCCGGCGCGACGATAACCCGGACGTGACCGAGCGTTTCGAGCTATTCGTGGCCGGCCGAGAGATCGCGAACGGATTTTCCGAGCTCAACGACGCCGAAGACCAGGCCGAACGGTTCCGCGCGCAGTCCGAGGCCAAGGCCGCCGGCGATGACGAAGCCATGTATTACGACGCCGATTATGTGAACGCCCTGGAATACGGGTTGCCGCCGACCGCCGGTGCGGGTATCGGCATCGACCGGCTCGTGATGTTGCTGACCGGCCGCTCGGCGATTCGCGATGTGCTGCTCTTTCCGCAGCTGCGCCCGCAGGGCGTGCCTAAAGCCTGACGAGCGCGTACCGGCTGCGGCGTCAGTCGGGCGTCGCGTAGGGCAGGGTCAGGAGTTCGAGATGCGCGCTCGCGGTGGTTAGGGCGTCGTTCACGGCGCGCACCTTAAGCACGGCGAGCGCGGTGCCCTCAGCGCGACTGTCGGTCGCGGGCGCCGAACGCAGGATCGTGCCCTGACGGTCGCCGGACTCGTCGGTCACGTCGTCGCCGACCGCAGGTTGGGTTCCGCGCCAGCGCAGGCGAAACATGCGGCGCGTCAAGGTGCCGCGATAGTGCAGCCGGGCGACGACCTCTTGGCCGGGGTAGCATCCCTTGTCGAAGTCGATCGCCATGAGCCAGTGCAGATTGAGCATCTGCGGTACGAACAGGCCGGCGGTCGCGCTTCGGATCGAGGGTAGGCCGCTGTCGATCTCGTGGCGCTCCCAGGCCTCGCTATCCGTCGCCATCCCGTCGGCAGGTGTTGCGTGCTCTGCCGCGGGCGAGATCACGAGCGCTCGCGCCCGGCCGTCGACGTCTTCCGGCAAACCCAGCCACTGCTGTGCGCCGCGATTTTCGCATCGATTGGCAGGCGGGAGATTCTCTGCGCTTACCCCGACAACATGCAGTTCGTCGCTGTAGTCGGCGATATCTACCTTCGATCGGAGCACGAACATGCGCAGCCGCTTGAGCAGGGTAGGGATGATCTCGCGCGGCACGATCAGCAGATAGGCGCCATTGCGCTCGCAGATGCGGCCGACCATCAACGTGCGGCCCTTGGCGTCGCACCAGCCGCTGAGAAAGTGGCGGTCCGGGCCGAGGCGCATCACGTCGTTTGTCAGCTGCGCGCGCAGGAATTCCGCGGCGTCCGCGCCGTCGACGGCGATGGCGCCGAGCGCCGCGCCGCTGTGCGATTCCGCATCGGTCATGGCTGCATCCAAGTCACTATTCGGGCGTATTCTAGCCTGTGCGTAAAGCGGCTGTTCGGCCCTGCGAGATGCGGCCGATTCAGCGATCGTTCACATTGCCAGAAACATGTCACCCGTTTAGAGTATCGCCATGTCAGACGAACGTTTGCCGGCCTCGGACGAGCCCCAGGCGCCCACTCCCGCCAGCTCGGCCGAGCAAGATCGCGCGCCCGGCGTTTCCGATTCCACGGCCTCGCCCGCGCCTCAGACGGATGATCTCCCGCGTGAATACGGTGGCCGCAAAGGCCCTGATCCCGTGCGCTATGGCGACTGGGAGAAGAACGGGCGCTGCATCGACTTCTGACACCCCTAATAAGAATTGTTTTCCACCGCCATTCGGGGACCTTCATGAGTCAACAGGCCAACCGTCCGCTATCGCCGCATCTGCAAATCTATCGCTGGCAGATTTCCATGCTGACTTCGATCGCGCACCGTGCCTCGGGCATCGTGCTCTCGATCGGCAGCGTTTTCCTCGCGATCTGGCTTATCGCCGCGGGCAGCGGCCCGGATGCGTTCGCCAGCGTGAACGGCTTTGCGGCGTCCTGGTTCGGTCAACTGCTGATGTTCGGTTGGTCCTTCGCACTGTTCTATCACCTGTGCAACGGCATCCGTCATCTCGTCTGGGATGTCGGCATCGGCCTGGACCTCGAGACCGCGCGCCTGACCGGCTATGCCGCGATCGGCGTCGCCGCCGCGCTGACCCTGTTTGTGTGGATCTGGGCGTTCATTGCCTGAGCAGGGCCCGATCCCCATCGATTTCGTGTTCCGGGAGACTTTGAAATGAGCAGTATTCGTTCATCACTCGCGAGTGCGCGCGGGTTGGGCAGTTCCAAGACGGGGGTTACCCACTGGTGGGTCCAGCGCGTGAGCGCGGTCGCACTGGTGCCGCTGACCCTGTGGTTCGTCGCTTGCTTGGCCTCGCAGCTCGGCGCCGACTACTCGAGCGTCACCGACTGGCTGTCCTCGCCTATCCAGGCCTCGCTGCTGGCGATCTATCTGGCGGCGATCTTCTACCACTCGCAGCTCGGCCTGCAGGTCGTGGTCGAAGACTATATTCACCACGAAGGCATGAAGATGGCGCTGCTGATCACGTTTCAGCTCGTCAACATCCTGCTCGCCGTGGCATCCATCTTTTCCGTCATCATGATTCTAGTAGGAGCCGCCTGATGAGCGAGAGCTACGACATCATCGACCACCAGCACGACGTCGTGGTGGTGGGCGCCGGTGGTTCCGGTCTGCGCGCCACGCGCGGGCTGGCCGACGCAGGGCTTTCCACCGCCTGCATCACGAAAGTCTTCCCCACCCGCAGCCATACGGTAGCGGCACAGGGTGGCATCGCGTCCGCCCTCGGCAACATGGGCGACGACGACTGGCGCTGGCACGCCTACGACACCATCAAGGGCGGCGACTGGCTCGGCGACCAGGACGCTATCGAGTACCTGACCAAGGAAGCGATTCCGGCGATCATCGAGCTCGAGCACGACGGCGTGCCGTTCTCGCGCACGGAAGACGGGCGTATCTACCAGCGTCCGTTCGGCGGCATGACCACCCAGTTCGGCGAAGGCCCCGCCGCGCAGCGCACCTGCGCCGCGGCCGACCGTACCGGCCATGCGCTGCTGCATACGCTTTATCAGCAATCGCTCAAGGCGCGCGCGGAATTCTTCATCGAATACTTCGCCACCGATCTGCTGATGACCGAGGACGGCGAATGCCGCGGCGTGCTGGCCTGGGATCTGCAGGGCGGCAAGCTGCATCGCTTCCGTGCCCAGCAGGTGATTCTGGCGACTGGCGGCTATGGTCGCGCCTACTTCTCCTGCACGTCGGCGCATACCTGCACCGGTGACGGCATGGGTATGGCGCTGCGTGCCGGCCTGCCGATCCAGGATCCCGAGTTCGTGCAGTTCCACCCGACCGGCATTTACGGCGCGGGCTGCCTGATAACCGAAGGCGCGCGCGGTGAGGGTGGTTATCTCACCAACTCCGAAGGCGAGCGCTTCATGGAGCGCTACGCGCCGAACGCCAAGGATCTGGCCTCGCGTGACGTGGTCAGCCGTGCTGAAACGGTCGAGATCAACGAAGGCCGAGGCGTGGGCGAGAACAAGGACCACACGCTCCTGCATCTCGAGCATCTCGGCCCCGAGGTACTGCACGAGCGCCTGCCGGGCATCACCGAGACCGCAATGATCTTCTCCGGCGTGGACGCCACCAAGGAGCCGATCCCGGTGCTGCCGACCGTGCACTACAACATGGGCGGCGTGCCGACCAACGCCTTCGGCGAAGTCGTGACCCTCAAGGACGGCGACCCGGATTCGGTCGTGCCGGGCCTCATGGCCGTCGGTGAAGCCGGCTGCGTGTCGGTTCACGGCGCCAACCGTCTTGGCTCCAACTCGCTGCTCGATCTGGTGGTCTTCGGCCGTGCCGCTGCCCACCGCTGCACGGAAGTCGTGCGCAAGGGTGCGCCGCATCGCGGTGACATCAAGGCCTCCGAGCAGAAAGCGCTGGAGCGTTTCGACCGTCTGCGTCATGCCAACGGCGACACGCCCACGGCCGAGCTGCGCGCGAGCCTGCAGAACTCGATGCAGAAGTATGCAGCCGTGTTCCGCAACACCGAGAGCCTTAATACGGGCGCCGAGCAGATCAGCAAGGAAGTCGAGGCGTTCGCGAACGTCGGCGTCACCGATCGTTCCATGACCTGGAACAGCGATCTGGTGGAGACCCTCGAGCTCGAAAACCTGCTGGGCTGTGCGATCACCACAATGCACGCAGCGGCCAACCGCAAGGAAAGCCGGGGCGCGCATGCGCACGAAGAGCACACCGAGCGCGACGACGAGAACTGGATGAAGCACACGCTCATCTGGCATGACGGTGGCCCCGATACGCATATCGACTATCGGCCGGTACACATGCAGCCCATGTCGGATGACATGCAGCACGTCCCGCCGAAAAAGCGCACCTACTGACACGTATTATCGCTGCCGGCACCGAGCCGGCGGCGCGTCTTTGAGTAATGGAGGCCTGTCATGGCTGAATTTCGACTGCCGAAGAATTCGCGGGTTGCCAAGGGCAAGAAGTTCGACGCCCCCCAGGGTGCGACAAACACCAAGACTTTTCGCATCTACCGCTGGGAACCGGAGGCGGGCGAAAACCCGCGTGTGGACAGTTTTACTATCGACCTCGACAAGTGCGGGCCGATGGTTCTGGATGCCGTCATCAAGATCAAGAACGAGATCGATCCGACCTTGACGTTCCGGCGCTCCTGCCGCGAAGGCATTTGTGGCTCCTGCGCGTTCAACATCGACGGCAAGAACACGCTGGCATGCACGCAGCGCATTACCGACATCGAAGGCGACGTGCGCATCTATCCGTTGCCACACATGCCGGTGGTCAAGGACCTGGTGCCGGACCTGACCCATTTCTACGCGCAGCTCGAATCCATCGAGCCGTGGATCAAGACCGACACCCCGGCCCCGACCCGTGAGCGTCTGCAGACCCCGGAAGATCGCGCCAAGCTCGATGGCCTGTACGAGTGCATTCTCTGCGCCTGCTGCTCCACCGCGTGCCCGAGCTACTGGTGGAACCCCGAGCGCTATCTCGGCCCGGCGGTGCTGTTGCAGGCCTATCGCTGGATCGTGGATTCGCGCGACGAGGCCACGGGCGATCGGCTCGACGATCTGGAAGACCCGTTCAAGCTGTATCGGTGCCATACGATCATGAACTGCACCAATACCTGCCCGAAGGGCTTGAACCCGGCAAAGGCCATTCAGGAAACCAAGAAGCTGCTGCTCGAACGCCGCGGCTAGGTTCGATCGCATACGGCCCGCCTCGACGCGGGCCGTTTTCATCGGGTCGCGCGCCCGGCTACAGGTAATCCATGAGCGAAAAATCTCGTATACGCTGGCTTTGCCGTCGCGGCATGAAAGAACTCGACGTATTGCTCGAACGCTTCATCGCGGGTGAATACGACGATCTCGACGAACGCGAACGCGCAGGCCTGCTCGAACTCGTCGAAATGGAAGACCCGGATCTCTACATGCTGGTCATGGGGCGGGCAGAGCCGTCCCATGCGCTTCAGGCCGATCTGCTCTCGCGGATCCGCCAGTTCCAACGGCCGCAGGGCGTGAGCCGCTAGGTCGTGACCAACCCGTTCGCGGATACGCTGCACCTGCGCGTGCGGCCATCGGCGACCCTGCAATATCTTGCGTTGCTGCTTCATGCCAGCGCGGCGGTAATCATCGCCACAATTGCGGTCTACCGGCCGCCGATAGCCTTGCTCCTGCCCGGTATCGCTATAGCAGGCACGTATGCATGGCGGCGCGCCGACCTGCGCACGTCCGGGGCCATCGTTCGCCTGCGCTGCGGCGGCGATGGAGTGTGGCACTGGCAGACCGCATCCGGCAACTGGCATGAGGGCCAGGTCACGAGCGCCGTGTGTGTCGGCCATCATCTCGTCTGTCTTGGGCTAAGTCCTGCGCAGGCGCGTCTGCGCGTGTATTCGTGCGCGCTTTTTCGCGATGCGCTAAGCGAAGACGGGCATCGCCATCTGCGTGCACGGCTGACGATTACGCGATCGCGCGAGCGCACGAATCTGCGTGCGCGGCCCTAGATCAAGAGCGGTCTCGCGGGTGCTGCTCGCGGTAGCGCTGATCTTCTTTTCGGCGCCGGCGCTCATGGCAGCGCCGTATATCGAAGAGGACGCTTGCCCGCAGCAGGCGCAACAGGCCAGCGCCGCTGCCATGACCTGTGGATGGTTTTACCCCGAAGAAACGTTGGCCCAGGCGCCGGTTCGGCTGCGTTTTGTGATTCTTCGTGCCAGGCCGGGGCGTATGGACCCGACCCCGGTGATCCATCTTCCCGGCGGGCCGGGAGACAGCGCCGGACTCGGCCCGGACGCGCTCGCGCGGTGGCGCGCCTGGCAAGAGCATGCGGGCTGGCCGCACGATATCGTCCTCTACGATCCGCGTGGTACCGGCCAGAGCCGGCCCCGGCCCGCCTGTGGGGACGGCGCGGTCATACCGCGGCGGCTACCCGAGGCACTCGCGACGGATGCGCCAGTAGCGACAGAATCGCGCGAGGCGATTCAGTGCCGGTGGCGCCTCGGCAGGGCGACGGCCGAAGCACTCGGGCCGCGCGCGCAGCTGCGCGATCTGTACGGACTCATGGCCGCGCTCGATATCGAGCAGGCTCATCTCTGGGCAATTTCCTACGGAACGAGAATCGCGCGCCTTTTCGAACAGCGACATCCGCAGCGCGTGGCGTCGCTCATCCTCGATTCCATGGTGCCCTTTACTGAAAACGAAACGACCGCCCTGCCGCTACAACTCCAGGGGGCGGTCGATGAGCGGGTGCGCGTCTGCAGCGAGCGTGGCTGTGCGTCGACGAATCCGCGCCGCGCCGTGGCCACGCTGCTCGCGCGCTACGATACGACGCCGCCGATTATTACTCTGGGGATCAGGCCGTCAGCGCAGCGTCGTTTGACGGTCACGCCTTACCGTCTGCTGGTGATGGTGCTTTTGTCGACATACGAACCCGGGCACGTGGTCGACACCGTCCAGCGGCTCGAGCGCGCGGTGCGTGGTGACCCGACCACGCTTCGTCCCCTGGCGGAACGGCTCGACGCGCAGGCGAACGATGCCGAACGCAGCGAGGCCGTGTTCTGGAGCGTGCGGTGTGCGCTGCAGCCACGGCTCGATGAATCCGTATGGCAAGCCGCAATCGCCCAGGCGCCGGATGTCGCACCTTATGTGGACGCCGCGCGGCGCACGGTGCCGTGCCGGCATTGGCAGGTGCCATCCCTGGCGCTGCCGGATAGGGACACAAAGCGATCGTCGCCCGTGTTGGTGGTGACAGGGCAAGCGGACAGGGCAACGCCTCCGGCCTGGAGCGATGCCTATATGGCGCGGCGCGCAAACGCCGTGAGAACCGATATTCCGGGTGCCGCCCACGTCCCCACGCTATACGACCGCTGCGCCCAACGCGTCGTCGCCGCATTCCTGCGCGCGCCCGATATCAGGCCATCGCCCGAATGCCTGAGCGTAAGGGCGGCTCAGAGGGGACGATAGCTCACCCCGAATCCGCCGTTCGCGGTTCGCTCCGGCTCGGGCGAGAGCACCGTATGCATGGCGCGTGGCAGGGTGTGCGGGTAGTCGCGGATGAAATGAAGACCACGGCTTTCACGCCGATCCAGCGCGCTGCGAATGATCAACTCCGCCACCTGGGCGAGGTTGCGCAGTTCCAGCAGGCCAGGGGTGACGCGGAAGCTGCCGTAATAATCGTGAATTTCGCGTCGCAGCAGTTCGATGCGGTGCAGCGCGCGTTCCAGCCGCTTGGTGGTGCGGACGATGCCGACATAGTCCCACATGAAGCGTCGCAGCTCCTGCCAGTTGTGCGCGACGATCACTTCCTCGTCCGAATCCGTAACGCGGGATTCGTCCCAGCTCGGTAGCGGCAGTGGCTCGAGTGTTTCGTCGCGTGTGGCGATATCCGCCGCGGCCGCGCTGGCGTAGACGATGCATTCCAGCAACGAGTTGCTGGCCATGCGATTCGCGCCGTGCAGGCCGGTAAATGCGCATTCGCCCACCGCGTAGACGCCGGCAATGTCCGTGCGGCCGGCGAGGTCCGTGATCACACCGCCGCAGGTGTAGTGTGCCGCGGGAACCACGGGCAGCGGGTCGCGGCTCATGTCGAGGCCGAGTTCCAGGCAGCGCTGATTGATGCCGGGAAAGTGTTTCTCGATGAAGGCCTTGTCGTGATGCGTGATATCCAGCCAGACATGCGGCTGGCCGGTGCGTTTCATTTCCGCGTCGATCGCGCGGGCGACGACGTCACGCGGCGCGAGTTCGGCGCGGGCATCGTGGCGCGGCATGAAGCGGCTGCCGTCGGCCAGCCGCAGAACCGCGCCTTCGCCGCGCAGCGCCTCGCTGATCAGAAACGACCGTGCCTGCGGATGGAACAGGCAGGTCGGGTGAAACTGCATGAACTCCATGTTCGCGACCCGCGCGCCGGCCCGCCAGGCCATGGCGATACCGTCGCCGCTCGCGGCATGCGGATTGCTGCTGTAGAGATAGACTAGATTCGCGCCGCCGGTCGCGAGCACCACGCGGTCGGCGGCGAAGGTGCGGACGACGTCGGCCTCGATATCCAGCACATACACGCCCCGACAACGCCCGCGCGGCTCGTCGTCGTCGGCCATCATGATCAGCTCGACCGCCATGTGGTGTTCGAACACCGTGATTTCGGGCGTCTTGCGGGTCAGGCCTTCCAGCGTGGTTTCCACTGCGCGGCCAGTGGCGTCCTCGGCGTGAATGATGCGGCGATGGCTGTGGCCGCCTTCACGGTTCAGGTGATACGCATAGCCGGCATCCCCCTCGTTGCCGTCGGCGCGGGTAAAGGGCACGCCGCGATCGATCAGCCACTCGATCGCCTCGCGCGAGTGCGACACGGTATGGCGCACCGCGGCTTCGTCGCACAGGCCGGCACCGGCGGCCAGGGTATCGGCCACATGGGCTTCCACGCTGTCGTCGGCATCGAGCACGGCCGAGATGCCGCCCTGGGCGTAAAGCGTGCTGCCTTCGGCAAGCGCGCCCTTGGAAATGACCGCGATTCGCTGTCCGCTGTGCGCCAGCCGCAAGGCCAGGGTAAGACCGGCCGCGCCGCTGCCGACGACGACGACATCGAACCGCGGGTAAGGCTGTGAATCGGTGTCTGGCATGACGAAACGTGATTGCGTCGATAGACTGAGCGCCTCGACGCGAGGCGTCCCATTCGAATGTGTGGCAGGCAGATGACCGCTGGCAGCATAGCGCAAATTCATAGCGAACTTATTGTTGAATCCGCGGTCTACGTGTGTGACGGCGATTTGACGCGCCACAAACACGAGGTGAATTCGCGCATCGATTGCTCCTGCTTCACGGTTGCTCGGCGCTGCATCTAGATGACTGAAGACGTCAGTGACGAGCAACTGGTAGCACGTGCCCAGACCGGCGACGACCGCGCGTTCGACTTGCTCATACGCAAGTATCAACACAAGGTCGTGAAGCTGGTCGCACGCTACGTCAATCCGGCGGATGCGCCGGACGTGGCACAGGAAGCATTCATCAAGGCCTACCGGGCACTGGGTGGATTCAAGGGCAATAGCGCTTTCTATACATGGCTCTACCGAATATCGATCAACACGGCCAAGAACTTCCTGGTAGCGCGCTCGCGCCGACCGGCAAGTCAGGACATCGACGTCGCGGACGCCGAGGCCTTCGGTCATGCCGACCGTTTTTCCGAGCAGGACACGCCCGAGGCGTTGCTGGAAAGCGAGGAAATCCGCGATGCGGTGGTCGCGGCCATCGGCGAACTGCCGGAGGATCTGCGCACCGCGATCATGCTCCGCGAACTGGATGGCATGAGCTACGAAGAGATCGCACAATCAATGGATTGCCCGGTAGGTACGGTACGATCACGTATATTTCGTGCACGCGCGGCGATCGAGCAGAAACTGGTGTCCCTTTCGGACAAGTGAGGTCAGCATGAACGAGCAGTTTTCCGCATTCCTGGATGGCGAGGCGACACGCGATGAAGCCGACTCGGTGATCAGCGCGTTGCTGCGCGACAACCAGCTGCGCGACAGCTGGGGCCGCCAGCACTGGCTTCGCACCACGCTGCGGGCGCACAGCGGCGAGATCGCGGTGCCGCTCGATCAGGACTTCTCTTCGCGCGTGATGGCCGCCATCGCCGACGACAAGCCCGAGTCGGTGGCCGCGCGCCGTGTCGTTCCCATGCGGGTGGCTGCACGCCGCCGCTGGCGCAGCATGGCCGGGCTTGCCGCAGTGGCTTCCGCGGCGGGCATCGTGTTGCTGGTCAGCAACCCGCTGCAGCGCGATGGCGCTGGCGGCACGGCCCCGGGGGCAACGGTCGCCTCCACGGCGAGCAGCGCCGCGTCGCCGGTGGCGGCTGCGTCGGCCGGCGGTGCCGGCGAAATGGTCGCCTCCAATGAATTGTCGAGCGATATGCTGCGCAAGGCCGGGCCGAGCAGCGCGGCGATTCAGCAGGGGCCGGCGGACCATTGGTCGGTGTCGGACCCGGACCTCCAGGATGAACTCAACGGCTACTTGGTCGAGCACAACGGGCTGGCACGGGGCTACGGCATGTCCGGAACCACACCCGGTTTTGTTCGCGTGGCCACTTATGGGCAGGAAACGACGCAGTGACACGAGCGCTTTCTGCGTTCCTATGGTTGTTCGTCTTCACCGCGCTTGCCGGCACTGCCCACGCCGCCGACGACGCACCGTCCAAGAGTTCGCTCAACGACCTGTTGGGTAATGCCTCGCAGGCCGTACGCAGCGAAAACTATCGCGGGATTCTGGTCTATCTGCGCGAAGGCCAGCTCGACACACTTCGGGTGATCCACCGCTACAGCGACGGGCTGGAGCAGGAACGACTCGTCTCGCTGACCGGCCAGCCGCGCGAAGTCATTCGTCGCGGCGGTGTGGTGACCTCCATTCTGCCGAACAGTGAAGTGGTGCTGATCTCCCGCCACAAGCGCGAAAGCCTGCTCGGCAGCGTCGCCCAGTTTTCGGCCGAGCGGATGCGCGAACACTACACCGTGAGCGACATGGGTCAGCGCCGGCTCGCGGACCGTATCGGGCGCCTCGTGCGAATCGAGCCGCGTGACGCGTTTCGCTACGGCTATCGCATGCTCATCGATGAGCAGACCCGCTTGCCGCTCAAGCTCGATCTCATGCGCGACAACGAGGTGCTCGAGCAGCTCATGTTCACGCAGATCGACTTTCCCGATGCCATTGCCGACAGCGAGTTCGAGCCGGGCTATGACATCGAGGGCTTTCGCGTGGTCAAGCACCAGGCGGTCCAGGTCGAAGACAAGCCGGTGTCCGAAGATGCGTGGAAACCCACGGATCTGCCGCCCGGGTTCGAATTGGCCGAGGACGGCGTGCGTCGCGTGACCGAGTCCGGTTTCGTGCGTCAGATGCTGTTCACCGACGGCGTGGCCACGGTCTCGGCGTTCATTGCGCCGGCCGGCCTGCGCAAGCCCCTGGAAGGCGCGACCACCATGGGCGCTGTCAACGCCTTCGGCCATGTTGTCGAGGATACCCAGATCACCGTGGTGGGCGAGGTACCGGCCGTAACCGTCGAGCAGATCGCCCGTAATCTCGTGCGTGAAACCAAGGCCGCGGAAACCGCGCACTGACCGCGCTCGGCTGGAAGCTGAATGCGGGGTTGCGGCGATGTCGGCCAGACGGCTTGGCCTTTAATATCAAAAAGACGTGTTTTGCCACGCCAGCGAAGAGCGAGTCGCCATGAATACCTGTTTCCGTCCCGCGCAAATCACCGTCCTGCTTTTCGCCATGCTGTTGCTGCTGGCCGGCTGCGGAAGCGACGAACCCGCGCCAGCTGGCAGCGCCGGGCAGCTACCCGATTTCACGGGGCTCGTGAAGCAGGCGTCACCCGCGGTCGTGAATATCAGCGCGGTGCCGGCGGAAGACGAGGAAAACGAGCCCGAGTCCGGGCCGGGTAGCGACAACCCGCTCGAAGGGTGGCTGCGGCGCTTCTTCGAGGACGGCCAGGGCCAGGCGCCGGGCGACGAGCGTTCACCGATGCCCATGCCGCGTGGGCCGGGCGGTTCGCCGCATCCATCGCTGGGTTCGGGTTTCATCATTTCTTCCGACGGCTACATTCTCACCAATCGTCACGTGGTGACGAATTCGGGTCAGATCGTGGTCAAGCTCAACGACAGGCGTCAGCTGCTTGCCGAGGTCGTCGGTCAGGACAGCTACAGCGATCTCGCGGTGCTCAAGGTCGACGCCGAGGATCTGCCGACCGTACGTATCGGCGACCCGGACAAGCTGCCGGTCGGCTCCTGGGTGGTTGCCATCGGTTCCCCGTTCGGGTTCGAGACCTCTGTAACTGCGGGCATCGTATCGGCGAAGCAGCGCAGCCTCGCCAGCGATCAGTACGTGCCGTTTCTACAGACCGACGTTGCGATCAACCCGGGCAACTCGGGCGGGCCGCTGTTCAACCTCAAGGGCGAGGTGGTCGGCATCAATTCGCAGATTTACAGCCAGACGGGCGGTTATCAGGGCGTGTCGTTCGCCATTCCGATCGATATCGCCATGGACGTGGCGAACCAGCTGCGCGATAACGGCAGCGTGACCCGGGGCTGGCTCGGCGTGCAGATTCAGGACGTGGATCGCGAACTGGCGGAGTCGTTCAAGCTCAAGCGCCCGGAAGGCGCGCTGGTCGCGCGGGTCATGCCCGACAGCCCGGCGCAGGCGGCCGGCTTGCAGGCGGGCGATGTCATCCTGTCGTTCAACGATCATCCGGTCGACTCGGCCGCCGCGCTGCCGCCGCTGGTCGGCACGGTCGAGCCGGGCCGTAGCGCGACCGTGACCGTTCTGCGCGAGGGCGAACGCGAGCAGATCGATGTGGAGATCGAAAAGCTGCCCAAGGATCTGCTTGCCCGCGGCGGCGCCGGCGAGCAGCCGGCGGAAAAGACCCGTCAACCCTACGGGCTGACGCTCGAATCGCTGAATACGGCGCAGCGGCGCGAACTCGAGCTTGAGCAGGGCGGGGTGCGTGTGACCGAAGTCGGCGAGGGCGCAGGCGCGCAGGCCGGGCTGCAGCCCGGCGATGTCGTGCTTGCCGTGGGCTCGAAGAACGTCGAGGATGCCGCGGCACTACGCGCCGCCCTCGAGGCCGCCAAGGGCCCGGTCGCGCTGCTGGTTTTGCGCGAGGGCAATCGTCTTTATCTGGCCATGCGCCCCGGCAGCGATTGACCGCGGCGTCGCCAGCGGCTGAAACGCCGGGCCGCGACGGCGTATACTCTGCAACGATCGCATCGCCCCGGTTCGGCCGGGGCGATTGTTTTATGTCGCCACCGCGCGCTGCAACGAAGTCCTGATGCAATCACGCATACGCAATTTCTCCATCATCGCGCATATCGACCACGGCAAGTCGACGCTCGCGGATCGCTTCATCCAGGCTTGCCGGGGCCTGACCGAACGCGAAATGGCCGAGCAGGTGCTCGACTCGATGGATCTTGAACGTGAGCGCGGCATCACGATCAAGGCGCAGGCGGTCACCCTCGATTACCAGGCTGCGGACGGGGAGACCTATCACCTGAATTTCATCGACACGCCAGGGCATGTCGACTTTTCCTATGAAGTCTCCCGGTCGCTGTTCGCCTGCGAAGGCGCGCTGCTGGTCGTCGATGCCTCCCAGGGCGTCGAGGCGCAGAGTGTCGCCAACACCTATACCGCCATCGAGCAGGATCTCGAAGTCCTGCCGGTATTGAACAAGATCGATCTGCCGGCCGCCGATCCGGACCGGGTCGCGCAGCAGATCGAGGACGTCATCGGTATCGACGCCACCGACCGGCTGTTGTGTTCGGCCAAGTCCGGCGACGGCATTACCGACGTGCTGGAAGCCATCATTCGCCGGATTCCGCCACCCGAGGGCGATCCGCAGGCGCCGCTGCAGGCGCTTATCGTGGATTCGTGGTTCGACAACTACCTGGGCGTGGTATCGCTCGTGCGTATTCGCAACGGCCGGCTGGCTAAGGGCGATCGCATGAAGGTGATGTCCACCGCGCGCGAATATCAGGTCGACGATGTCGGCATCTTTACGCCCAAGAAGAAGCCGCTCGACGCGCTCGAGGTGGGCGAGGTCGGCTACGTGATCGCCGGCATCAAGGATATCGACGGCGCACCCGTGGGCGACACGCTCACCCATGCCCACGCCCCATGCGCGGAGCGCGTGCCCGGCTTCAAGCAGGTCCAGCCACGCGTTTTCGCCGGCGTGTTCACCGTGGATTCCGATCAGTACGAGGATTTTCGCGACGCGCTATCCAAGCTGCGTCTGAACGATTCCTCGCTCAACTACGAGCCGGAAACCTCTGCCGCGCTCGGTTTCGGGTTCCGGATCGGCTTCCTCGGCATGCTGCACATGGAGATCGTGCAGGAACGTCTGGAGCGCGAGTACGGCCTGGATCTGATCACCACCGCGCCCACCGTGGTCTACGAAGTGCTGACCACCTCCGGCGAGGTGCATGCGATCAGCAACCCGCAGTCGCTGCCCAGCGTGGGTGAGATCGAGGAAATCCGCGAGCCGATCATCCACGCCAGCATCCTGATGCCGCAGGAGTTCGTCGGCCCGGTTCTGCAGCTGTGCATGGAAAAGCGCGGCGTCCAGAAGGACATGCAGTACATGGGCAATTCCGTGTCCATGAACTTCGAACTGCCGCTGTCGGAAGTGGTGCTGGATTTCTTTGATCGACTGAAATCGGTCTCGCGCGGCTTCGCCTCCTTCGAGTACGACTTTGCGCGCTTCCAGGCGGCGCAGCTGGTGCGCCTGGATGTGCTCATCAACGGCGACCCCGTCGATGCGCTCGCCCATATCGTGCACCGCGACAAGTCCTATGAGCGCGGCAAGGCTCTGGTGGAGAAGCTCAAGAAGATCGTGCCGCGCCAGATGTTCGACGTCGCCATCCAGGCGACCATCGGCACGCGCATCATCGCGCGCTCCACGGTGAAGGCGATGCGCAAGAACGTTACCGCGAAATGCTACGGCGGGGACGTCTCGCGCAAGCGCAAACTGCTGGAGAAACAGAAGGAAGGCAAGAAGCGCATGAAGCAGGTCGGCAGCGTGGAAATCCCCCAGGAAGCCTTTCTCGCGGTGCTGTCCACCGACGATTCCGATTAGCGCGCGGGAGTGCGTAGGCGATGAACAACGTCCACATGGATTTCGAGGCATGGCTGGCCATCGCCACGCTCGTTACGGGTCTCGTCTGGCTCGTCGATCGGCTGGTGCTGCGCCGCAGCCGTGGCGCGGACACGCAGCCCAACGCGGTGATCGAATTCGCGCGTTCGTTCTTCCCGGTTCTTATCGCCGTGCTGTTGCTGCGTGCCTTTGTGTTCGAGCCGTTCCGGATTCCGTCGAAATCGATGGTGCCGACGCTGCTGGTCGGTGATTTCGTGCTGGTCAACAAATTCAGCTACGGCCTGCGCGCGCCGGTGTTTCATACCAAGTTTCTCGATCTTGGCGAACCCGAGCGCGGCGACGTGGTGGTGTTTCGCTATCCGCCGGACCCGACCAAGGACTACATCAAGCGCGTGATCGGCATGCCGGGCGATCAGATCACCTACGCGGACGAGCATCTGTTCATCAATGGCGACCCGGTCGCGCTCGAGGATCTGGGCGTCTACGACGGCCCGGACGCCGATACGTTCGCGACCATGCGCGAGTTCGTGGAATCGCTGCCCGATGGCGTCGAGCATCCGGTCCTGCAGGTTGAGGGCCGGCGTGGTCCCGACGTGAGCGTGACGGTGCCGCAGGACCATTACTTCGTCATGGGCGACAATCGCGACAACAGCGCGGATTCGCGGGTCTGGGGCTTCGTGCCCGAGAAAAACCTGGTCGGCAAGGCCTTCATGATCTGGATGAGCGTCGATTTCGGCGAGTTCGACGTGCGATTCGACCGTATCGGCAATATCCTGCACTAGTCACATGAGCACGAGTACGACCATGTCCGAAAGCCGAGGCGCCCCGCGTTCCGTCGCCGCCATGCGTTATCAGCGCGGCATGACCCTGTGGTCACTCATCTACGTGCTGTTCACGGCCGGGCTGCTTCTGCTGGTGGGCATCAAGAGCGTGCCGGTCTATCTCAACGCCTACGATATTCGCGAGACCATCGACTGGGCGAGCGAGCAGCCGGACCTGATGACCGCGCCGGCCGCGCAGATTCAGAGCGCCATCCAGCGCCGTTTCGATGCCGGCTACGTGGATAACGTCAAGGGGCGTGATGTGGCCGTCAGCCGGGTGGCCGGCGGCGGGCGCGAACTGTCCATCGCCTACGAGGTGCGTCGGCCGCTGATGTTCGGTGTATCGCTGGTCTATGCTTTCGAAGAGAGCGCGCCGCTGACGGGGACCGATGGCGGATAGTGCCGAAAACCGCAGTCACGCCCGCGCGACGCTGGAAGCGCGGCTCGGTTATGTCTTCGAGGATCGGTCGCTGCTCGATCGCGCGCTTACCCATCGCAGCGCGGCGGCCGATCACAACGAGCGTCTTGAATTTCTCGGCGACGGGGTACTGAACTTCGTCGTCGCGGCGGCGCTGTTCGCACAATGCCCGGAGGCGCCCGAGGGCGATCTCTCCCGGCTGCGTGCGGCACTCGTGCGTGAGCGCACGCTTGCACAGATCGCCGACGAGATCGAACTCGGCCAGGCGATCGTGCTCGGCCCCGGAGAACTGCGTAACGGCAGCCGCAGACGCGCTTCGATACTTGCCGACGGCGTCGAGGCGCTGCTGGGGGCGATATTTCAGGAAGGCGGCTTTGACGCGGCGCGCGGCGTGATCGCGCATCTCTACGCCGAGCGTCTGGCGAACCTGCCGAGCGCGGCGAGTCTCAAGGACGCCAAGACGCGACTGCAGGAATGGCTGCAGGCACGCGCACGCAATCGCCCCGAATACGAACTGGTGCGCGTGACCGGCGCGGACCACTGCCAGCATTTCGTGTCGCGTTGCGTACTCGCCGACACGGGCTTGTCCGTGGAAGGTGAGGGCGGCGGACGTCGCAAGGCCGAACAGGATGCCGCGCGGCGCATGCTCGAGATGCTCGACGACGACGCCACAGACACCGACCCCGCAGTTATCAAGGACGCCCCGCAATGAGCGACGAACCGACAACCCGAAGCGGCATGGTTGCCCTCGTGGGCCGGCCGAATGTCGGCAAGTCCACGCTGGTGAATGCGCTCGTGGGCGAGAAGGTCAGCATTGTCACGCCGAAACCGCAGACCACGCGGCATCGGATCGTCGGGGTGCTGACCCAGCCCGGCCTGCAGATCGCGCTCGTGGATACGCCGGGCCTGCATACCGGACAGCGCAGCGCGCTCAACCGCGTGCTCAACGAAACCGCGATATCCAGCCTGGCGGGTATCGATGTGGTGTTGTTCGTGGTCGAAGCCGGTCAGTGGCGCGCCGAAGATGCTGCCGCGCTGGCGCGCCTCGCGTCGCTGCGCACGCCCGTGGGGCTCGTCATCAACAAGGTCGATCGCGTGCCGGACAAGACCGAGCTGCTGCCGTTCATCGAGCAGATGAACGCGCGCCGTGAGTTCGCTTTTGTCGCGCCGGTATCCGCGCAGAAACAGAAGAATCTGGACGCCATCGTCGCCGAATGCGCGTCGCGCATGCCCGAAGGGCCGTATCTGTTCCCCGAAGACGAGTATACGGATCGGAATCTGCGTTTCATTGCAGCGGAAACGGTGCGCGAGAAATTGACGATGCACATGCAGCAGGAGCTGCCGTACTCGGCGGCCGTCGAGATCGAACGTTTCGAGCAGGGCGCGGAACAGATCGAGATCCATGCCTGTATCTGGGTGTCCCGTGAAAACCACAAGGCGATGGTGATCGGCAAGGGCGGGGCGATGCTCAAGAAGATCGGCCGCGCCGCGCGGCTGGATCTCGTCGACCGCCTGGCGCACCGCGTCGATCTTCGGCTGTGGGTGAAGGTGCGCGAGAACTGGATCGACAGCGAAGCCAGCGTGCGCGATCTCGGTCACTAGATCGGAGCTGAGCGCAGGACAGGGCTATGCGGGTCGAACTGTCGGCGACGATCATCCTGCATCGACGCGCCTGGCGCGATACAAGCTTTCTCATCGAGGCATTCTCGCGCGAGCATGGCCGTATCGGGCTCGTTGCCAAGGGCGCGCGGCGGCCGAAATCGCGCTGGCGCGGTGTGCTCGAACCGCTGGCGGCACTGCAGCTATCTTGGTCCGGCCGAGGTGAGCTGTACACGCTCACCGACGTGGATACGATCCGCGCCCATGCGCTGACGGGCAATGCGCTCATGGCCGGTTTCTACGCGTGCGAGCTGGTCCTGCGCCTGACCGCTCGCGATGACCCCCACCCCGCGATCCACGACAGTCTTGCGGCATTGCTCGCCGCGCTGGCCGACGGTGCGCCGGCCGTCGTGGCACTGCGCTTTTTCGAACGCGACCTGCTCGACGAGCTGGGTTACGGCGTGCCGCTGGATGCGACCAGCGACAGCGGCGAGACGGTACGCGCCGATGGCGACTACATCTACGACACGGAGCGCGGCCTGCGACGCGGCCACGGCGTTCGCGAGGGCGATGCGCTTCAGGTATCCGGCGCCGCGCTCGTGGGCCTGCTCGAAGGGCGTTTTCCGAACCGCGCGGCGGTGCACGATGCACGCGCGCTCATGCAGGCTGCGATTGCGCCCCATCTGGGCGGTCGGCCCTTGAAATCGGTGGAAACGCTCAAAGCAATGCAGGCATTCAAGGCGTCGGACGCGACGCGTGCCGATACCGCTTCTTCCGGAGATCAACGATGACGAACGACAACAATACGGGCCACGCGCCGCTGCGTCTCGGGGTGAACGTGGACCACGTCGCCACGCTGCGCCAGGCCCGCGGCACGCGCTATCCCGATGTCGCAGAGGCCGCGCGTGCGGCGATGGCGGCAGGCGCGGACAGCATCACCGTGCACCTGCGCGAGGACCGTCGCCATATTCAGGACGCCGATGTCGAAACGCTGACCGGCGCCGGTGACGTGCCCGTCAATCTCGAGATGGCACTCACCCCCGAGATGCTGGACATCGCGGACCGCCTCAAGCCGCGCGACGCCTGCCTGGTGCCCGAACGCCGGGAAGAGCTGACCACCGAAGGCGGGCTCGATATCGTCGGCCAGATCGAGGCCGTGCGTGATGCGCTAACGCGCCTTCACGGGGCGGGCATCCATGCCGCGCTGTTCATCGATCCCGATGCCCGCCAGATCGACGCGGCGGCCGAAGCCGGCGCGCGCGTGATCGAACTGCACACGGGGGCCTACGCCGACGCGGCAGACGACGCCGAACGCGAAACCCAGCGCAAGCGAATCGCGGATGCCGCGCTGCAGGCGCGCGATCTGGGTATCGAGGTTCATGCCGGCCATGGGCTGACCACCGACAACGTCGGCGCCATCGCCGCCATCGAGCCCATCGTCGAGCTCAATATCGGCCATGCGCTGATCGCGGATGCGGTGTTTATCGGTATCGCCGAGGCGGTGCGCGAGATGCGTGCCGCGATGGATGCCGGGCGCCGCGCCCTGCGCTGATAGGCCCATGGTTTCGGCCCGGCGCATACCTGCTACACGGCATTAACCTGCCAAGCCCGCACTGCTAGACTTCGCCAATGAACAGCAAGCACAACGCGTATCCCACCCTCGACCATTTCGTCGGCAAAAGCGCGCTCACGCGCCTGCAACGTCTGCCGGACAGCTATTCGGTGCATGCCTCGAATACGCTGCTGGCCAAGCTCGAGGGAGACAATCCGGCCGGTTCGGTCAAGGATCGACCCGCCTACAGCATGATCCGGCGCGCCGCCGAGCGTGGCGAGATCAAGCCGGGCGATACGCTCATCGAAGCCACCTCGGGCAACACCGGTATCGCGCTGGCCATGGTTGCGGCCATGCAGGGCTATCGCATGGTGTTGATCATGCCCGAGAACATGAGCGAGGAGCGCCGCGCCTCGATGCGGGCCTACGGTGCCGAGATCATTTCGGTGTCCGAGGCCGAGGGCATGGAAGGCGCGCGCGATCTCGCTGCCGAAATGCACCGCGACGGCAAGGGCGTGGTGCTCGATCAGTTCGCCAATCCGGACAATCCGCGGGCCCATTACGAAACCACCGGCCCGGAAATCTGGAACGCGACGAACGGCCAGATCACCCATTTCGTGGCCACCATGGGTACGACGGGCACGATCATGGGCTGCTCGCGCTATCTCAAGGAAATGAATCCGGATATTCAGATCATCGGCGTACAGCCGGCGGGTGAATCCAAGATTCCGGGCATTCGTCGTTGGCCTGAGGAATACCTGCCGAAAATCTTCGAACCGGAGCGTGTCGACCGCGTGATCGACGTCGAACAGCACGACGCGGAGACGGCGATGAAGCGGCTCGCGCGAGAAGAAGGCATCTTCGCGGGCCCGTCTTCGGGCGGCAGCGTGTTCTCCGCGCTCACGCTCGGCCAGGAAGTCGAGAATGCGACCATCGCCATGATCATCTGCGACCGCGGCGATCGCTATCTGTCGACCGGGGTGTACGACAAGCCGTGAGCCGTTTTTCGATGCATTCAGCGTACGCGCGGCGGAACCGACGCGCATGAGTCGTCGCCAGCGCCGGCGCAAGCCGGCCGAACGAGGGGTAGTCGACATCGCCGACCTCGCGAGCAACGCGCGTGGCGTGGGGCATGTCGACGGCAAAGCGGTTTTCGTGGCCGATACGCTGCCCGGTGAGCGTGCCCTGTACCGGCCGACCAAGCGCAAGAAGAGTTACGAGGAAGCCAGCCTCGAGACGCTGTTTTCCGCTTCCGACAAGCGCGTGACGCCGCGCTGCGCGCATTTCGGTGTCTGTGGCGGCTGCGCGCTGCAGCATGCGGGCGAGCACGCCCAGCTCGAGTTCAAGCAGCAGCAGTTGCTGGACGCGCTCGAACGCGTCGGCAAGGTGACACCGGACATGGTGCTGACGCCGTTGGTGGATGCGCGCTGGGGTTATCGCCGGCGCGCGCGCCTGGGCGTTAAGTATGTGCCCAAGAAGGGCGGCACACTGGTGGGTTTCCGCGAACGCGGCGCGCCGTTCATTGCCTTGCTCGATCGCTGCGAGGTGCTGGTCGAATCCGTCGGCACGCGGCTCACCGATCTCGCGGAACTCATCGACGGCCTGTCCATTCGCGAGCGGCTGCCGCAGATCGAGGTCGCGGCAGCCGACAACGCCGTCGCGCTGGTCTTTCGCGTGCTGGACGAACCCACGGCCGCCGATCGCGAACGCCTACATGCTTTCGGCGCGCGTTTCGATTTCTCGATCTACCTGCAGCCGGGCAACGAAGACACGATTGCGCCGCTCGACGACGACGCGCCGGCGCTCTACTACGATCTGCCGGCCTGGAATGCGCGGCTGTATTTCCAGCCCAACGACTTCGTCCAGATCCATGCCGGCAGCAATGCCCGGATGATCGATCAGGCGATCGGGCTGCTCGACGTGCAGGGCCACCACCGCGTGCTCGAGTTGTTCTCGGGGCTGGGCAATTTCTCGGTGCCGCTGGCACGCAAGGCGCAACGAGTGGTGACGGTGGAGGGCGAGAACGGGCTCGTCGAGCGCGCGCGAGACAATGCGCGCCGCAACGGCGCCGACAACATCGAGGCGCATGTGGCCAACCTGTTCGAGCCGCCCGCCGACGCGCCGTGGATGCACGAAAAGGTCGATCGCGTCCTCATCGATCCGCCACGTTCCGGTGCAGCCGAGATGCTCGGCGCCATTGCCGCGACCGGGGCCGAGCGCATTGTCTACTGTTCCTGCCATCCGGCCACGCTCGCGCGCGACGCCGGCGAACTGGTGGGTCAGTACGGCTACCGATTGACCCACGCCGGCGTGATGGACATGTTCCCGCATACGGCACACGTCGAGTCGATGGCGGTATTCGTTAAGGAGGGGTGACGATGGCCACCGAGATCGAGCACAAGTTTCTCGTGACGGACGACAGCTGGCGCGCGGATGCGCACGCCAGCCAGGATTTCGAGCAGGGCTATCTCTGCGGCGACGGCCCCGCGTCGGTGCGGGTCCGGGTCGAGGGCAGCCGCGCAAACATGAACGTGAAAGCCGCCGTGGTTGGCAGCGTGCGCGCCGAATACGAGTATCCAATTCCGATCGAGGATGCACGCGAGATGCTGGCGAGCCTGTGCGTGGCGCCGCCGGTCATCAAGACGCGCTACTGGGTGGCGCACGGCGAGCATACGTGGGAAATCGACGAGTTCGCGGGCGACAACGCGCCGCTGGTGATCGCCGAAATCGAGCTGGACAGCGTCGATGAGCCGTTCCAGCGACCGCCCTGGCTGGGCGAGGACGTCACGGACGACGCGCGCTACTACAATCATGCGCTGGCCTTCACGCCCTACGCCGGCTGGAGCTGCTGATGGCGAACCCGCAACGCATCGAGATCGACCTCACCGCGCAGACGCTGACGCTGTTCGACGACGACGATCACGAGGTCAAGCAGTACCTGGTATCGACCGCGGCCAAGGGCGGCGGTGAGTTCGAGGGCAGTCACCAGACACCGCGCGGCAAACACAGGATTCGCGCGAAGATCGGCGCGGGCGCGCCGCCGGGCACGGTCTTCAAGGGCCGGCGGCCCACCGGCGAAGTCTATTCCGTGGAGCTCGCGCAGGCCGCGCCGCGCCGCGACTGGATTCTGTCGCGCATCCTCTGGCTCTGCGGTGAAGAGGTCGGTCGCAACCGTCTGGGCGCAGTCGATACCATGCGCCGTTTCATCTATATCCACGGCGCGGCCGACACCGCGGTCATGGGCAAGCCGGGATCCATTGGCTGTGTGCGCATGACCAACAGCGACGTGATCGACCTGTTCGAGCGCGTGGATGTCGGAACCAAGGTAGAGATACATGAGTGAGCGCACGCCGCGCCCCGGGCCGTTGATTGTCGACATCGCGGGCACCACGCTGACCGACGAAGACGAGCGGATTCTCGCTCACCCTGCGGTGGGCGGCGCGATCATCTTCACGCGCAACTATCGTGATCCGGTGCAGCTCGCCGAGCTGACGGCGGCCATGCGCACGGTACGCCCGAATCTGCTGATTACCGCGGATCAGGAAGGCGGGCGCGTGCAGCGCTTTCGTGACGGCTTCACTCGCGTGGTGCCCATGCGTGCCATCGGCGCGCTCGCCGCGCGTGACCGCGACGCCGGGCTGCACGCGGCACGCGAGATCGGCTGGCTGTTGGCTGTCGAGCTCGGTCGTGCAGGCGTGGACATGCCGCTCGCGCCGGTTGTCGACCTGGATTATGGCGCCTCCACCGTGATCGGCGATCGCGCCTTTGCCGGCCAGCCGTCGCAGGTGGGCACTCTGGCGCAGGCGTTTGGCGAGGGCTTGCACGCGGGCGGCAGTGCGGTGACGGCAAAGCATTTTCCCGGCCATGGTTATGTGGTGGCGGATTCGCACGCCGAATTGCCGGTCGATACGCGCGATCGTGAGGGCCTGGCCGACGACATGGCGCCGTACGGCGCGCTCATCGAAACGGGGCTGGATTCGCTGATGATGGCGCACGTGCGTTATCCGGAAGTCGACGACCTGCCCGCCAGCCTGTCGCGGCGCTGGATCGCGGAGATCCTGCGCGGTGAATACAGGTTCGACGGCTGCGTGTTCTGCGACGACCTGAGCATGGGCGGCGCGGCCGTGATCGGCAGCTATCGCGAGCGCGCGCAGCTTGCCCAGGAGGCCGGCTGCGATTATCTGCCTGTCTGCAACGACCGCGACGGCGTGCTCGAAATCCTCGAAGACGTGCGCCATGGCGACGACGCGGCCTGCACGCGCCGCGAGGCGCTGCATGGGCGGTGCGGCCCGGCCGACGGCATCGACGCCACCCACACGCTGGAAGACAACGCGCGCTGGCAGGCCGCCTGCGCACTCAACGCGCAGCTCGCGCAGGAATACGAGAACGGGTTGTAGACGATGGCCGATTGGGGGTGGCTGCAGGAGCTGATCGCGGCGTACCAGGGGCTGCGCGACCAGTGGGGCCTGGCCGTGGATATCTTCTGTGTCGTGTTCGCGACCGGGCTGCTCGACCTGGTCACGCGCGGCCTGCTGGCCTGGCTCGGGCGCCGGGTGCGCAAGAGCCACAATATCTGGGACGACGCGCTTTATTACAGCGTCAATGGCCCGCTGCAAGGGGTGATCTGGGTCGTCGGCCTGTCGGTGGCCATTCGTCTGGCACGGCCCGATGAAGGCCTGGAATGGCTGAGCTACCTCCCCAAGGTGCGCGGCGTGATCCTCGTCGCGCTGTTCACGTGGTTTCTGTTTCGGCTGATCCGTTCCGCGGGGGCGAACATGCTCGCGCGCGCGGCGGGGCGCGACAATGCCATCGACCCGACGACCGCCGACGCCATCGGCAAGCTGCTGCGCATATCCGCGCTGATCACGGCCGGGCTGATGATCATGCAGGTCTTCGGCGTATCGCTGTCGGCGCTGGTCGCGTTCTCCGGTGTGGGCGGCATCGCCCTGGGTTTTGCCGCCAAGGACGTCCTCGCCAACATCTTCGGCGGCTTGACGATCTACCTCAATCGGCCGTTTTCGGTCGGTGACTGGATACGCTCACCCGACCGCGAGATCGAGGGGGTGGTCGAAGCCATCGGCTGGCGTGCGACGACGGTACGGCGTTTCGACATGCGCCCGTTGTATGTGCCCAACGCGGTGTTTTCCAACGTGTCGCTCGAGAATCCCTCGCGCATGACGCACCGGCGAATCATGGAAACGGTGGCGCTGCGCTACGACGACGCCGCGGCGATTCCGGACATCGTCGATGAGGTGCGGCAGATGCTCGATGCGGACGAGGCGATCGACAGCGATCAGGTGATCCTCACCTATCTCGACAGCCTCGGTGAAAGCGCGATCAACCTGCTGGTGTACTGCTACACCCACACCACCGACTGGGCGGAATACCTGGCGGTCAAGCAGAGCGTGCTCCAGCGCGTGCAGGACGTGGTGCGTGATCACGGTGCCGCGATCGCATTTCCCACGCGCACCATGCACGTGCCGGACGATCTGGTCGTCGCCCAGGCCAGGCGCGGGGGCGACGACGAACAGGAAGAGATCGACACCGAGAAGGTACAATCCGAGCGCAACAAGGCCATGGCGCGCGAACGCACGCGCGCGCAATCAACCCGGGGCCCGGATAGCCCCACCGAAGAAGGCGAAGCATGAGCGGTTTTGACCAAGAACGATACGACGAAGCCTGCGCGATCCGCGCCAGCGCGGACTGCCTCATCGACGAGGCCGGCCTGAGCGCCTGCTACGACCGCATGGCGCAGAAGATTACCGAGCAGCTGTCGGACAAGGCGCCGATCATCATGTGTGTCATGTTCGGTGGCCTGCATCCGACCGCCGAGATCACCAAGCGCCTCGACTTCGGTTTCGAACTCGACTACCTCCACGCCACGCGCTACCGTGGCGAGACCAGTGGCGGCGAACTGGTCTGGAAAGTCAGCCCCGGCCTGCGTCTGGATGGCCGCCACGTGTTGATCATCGACGACATTCTCGATGAAGGCCACACCCTGGAGGCAATCATCAACGCCATCGAAGCCCAGGGCGCGGAATCGGTCACCACGGCCATGCTGCTCAAGAAAGACCACGATCGTTGTGCGCCGGGCGTGCACGCCGACATCGTCGGCGCCGATATCGAAGACCGTTACGTGTTCGGCGCCGGCATGGACTACAAGGGCTATTTCCGCCAGCTGCCGGCCGTCTACGCGGTCGACGGCGATCAGCATCCCAAGCACGCCTAGCAGGTCGCGTATCGCATCGGCGCGCGCATGATCGCGCCCGTTGCCATTGCGCCTGTCGCCGATACGACTGACCAACGCTCGAAATCCGCATGACTGAATCGGCCCGCCATGATCACGCGCCCATCGGCATCATCGGCGGCACCGCGCTCGCCGATCTGGCGGCGCTGGAAGCCGTCGAGACACATACCGATATCCAGACAGCCTGGGGCGCGCCCTCCGGGCCGCTGGTGCGCGGTCATCTGGCCGGCCGCGCGGTCTGCTTCGTCATGCGTCACGGGCCGGGCCACAAGCTCGCCCCGCATCGCATCAACTATCGCGCCAACATCCAGGCGCTGGCCGATGCGGGTTGTCGCCAGGTGATCGGCATCGCCGCCGTCGGCGGCATCACCGACGCCATGCATGCCGGGCGTATCGTGATCCCGGATCAGATCATCGACTACAGCTGGGGCCGCGCGCACAGCTTCTACGACGATGAAAAGGGCGGGCTGCTCGACCATATCGATTTCACCGAGCCCTACGACGCCACGCTGTCGAAAGCGCTTGTCGAGGCCGCAAGCGAACTCAACCTCGACCCCGCCGCGGGCGGCGTGCACGGCGTGACCCAGGGGCCGCGCCTGGAGACCGCCGCCGAGATCGATCGCATGGCGCGCGATGGTTGCGACATCGTCGGCATGACCGGCATGCCCGAAGCCGCGCTCGCCCGCGAGGCCGGGCTCGACTATGCCTGCTGCGCGGTCGTGGTGAACAAGGCCGCCGGGCGTAGCGGCGGGGCGGCGATCCACGCCGAGATCGAGGCCACCTTGGCACGAGGCATGGCCGATATCGAGCGGTTGCTGGTTGCGGTGTTGCCGAAGCTTGCTTGAGGGAAGTTTGGGGCGAAACCTTAGCGACTGGTGATTTGAGTCAAATCAGCTGTCGTCCACGGCAAAGAGCTTTGTAGTGGAATCCGTTGCCCGATCGGATTAGGTTTCAGCAACGCGATTAAGGTACATCGCGCTTGTGAACGCGGGAAGAACCCCGGCCTTAAATCACGAGTGATTGGATCAACGTCAAGGGTTTGAGTCACTTGGGGTTTCGCACTGCAGTGCGACTTACTTTCTTTTGCTTGTCCAAAAAAAGTAAGCAAACAAAAGGACACCCTGTCTTGCGCCGATGCTACGCATCGGTGCCCTGCGCTGCTCGCCCGGCAGGGCGCAGCCGGAACTCACCGCGCTGCGCGCGGCTCAGACAGCCGTCTGCTTCATCCCTGCCGGGCTCCGCTGCTCGGCGCTACGCCCAAGGGGACCCAATACAGGCAAAGACCGGCTCGCTAACGCTTCGCAAAGATCGCGAAGCGATCTTCGTCGGACAACGCCGAAGGCGAGTCTGACCGGTACGCAGCAAGGATTTAATTTCCGCTCGGTAGCCATTTCAACGCTACGGGCCGGCCTAGCCGCGCCTGTATTGGGCCCCGTGTGGCGCGACGAGAAGCGCAGGGCCGAAGGGTGTCCGGCGCACGGCGCCGGTGCGGACAGCTGTTTGAGGATCGCCAAAGCGATCCGAGTTCTGGCCGCATCCCTTCGGACCGAGCATCGCAGTGCACCGGCGCTTCGCGCCGGCGCGTAGCCCGGGTGTCTTTTTGCTTTGCTTACTTTCTTTTGGACAAGCAAAAGAAAGTGAGTCGCACAGCAGTGCGAAACAAAAGGAACGATTAACTCGTGAGCGGACTACGAACCCGCGAGCGGACTAAAAAACTCGCGCTCGAAAAAGCGGTATAGAAGCGAACTGGAATTCGACCTATTCAGGCCTCGCCCGAGGAGGATCGCCAAACAACCGTCACCGCGATTTAACAGGTGCGCAACGCGAGCAACGATCCCTTGCCTCACGCGTTATCCAGCGCAGCTTCCGACTCGTTCCGCGCCGCCGGCGCACCAAGTTTCTCCAGCAACGTCTGAATCCGCTCGACCCGGGTTTCTACATCCGGCATGTCGTTGAAGAACACGAGCCGGGCGTCGCCTTCCAGGCGGTAGGATTTCGCGTCGGCCTGAACCAGCGCAATCAGGCGGGCCGGGTCGATGCAGCTGTTGCGGGCGAAGTTGATACGGCCGACGTCCGGGCCGGCTTCGATCTTGGCGATGGCCAGCGGGCTGGCCATGAGTTTGAGCCCGGTGGCGGCGAACAGGGTTTCGGTGGCCTCGGGCAGTAGGCCGAAGCGGTCGATCAGCTCGACCTTGAGCGCGCGCAGGGCGCCGTGGTCCTTGGCGGCACTGATGCGCTTGTACAGCACCAGGCGCATATGCACATCGGGGATGTATTCCTCGGGCAGCAGGGCGGTGGCACCGAGCTCGACTTCGGTAGCGGACATCAGCTCGTCCGCATCCGCTTCCGGCACTTCGCCGCGCTTGAACGCATTCACGGCGCGATCGAGCATCTGGCGATAAAGATCGAAGCCGATCTCCTGAATCTGGCCGGACTGGCCTTCACCGAGCAGCTCGCCCGCGCCGCGAATCTCCAGGTCGTGGGTCGCGAGCGCGAAACCGGCGCCCAGATCGCCGAGCGAGGCGAGCGCGTCGAGACGTTTTTCGGCATCCGGCGTCATCGATTCCCGCGGCGGCGTGAGCAGATAGGCATAGGCGCGATGGTGAGAGCGGCCCACGCGACCGCGCAGCTGGTGGAGCTGGGCGAGGCCGAAGGTATCGGCCCGGTCGATGATGATGGTGTTCGCGCTCGGTACGTCGATGCCGGATTCCACGATCGTGGTGCACAGCAGGATATCGAAGCGTCGATGATAGAAATCGAGCATCGCGGCTTCCAGCTCGCGCTCGTGCATCTGGCCGTGGGCCACGCGAATCCGCGCCTCGGGCAGGATCGCGGCGAGGTCGCGCGCCTTGCGCTCTATATCCTTGACCTTGTTGTGCAGGTAATAGACTTGGCCGCCGCGACGCATTTCGCGGCGTACGGCTTCCTGGATCAGCGCGGTGTCCTGACGTGATACGAAGGTCTGAATCGCGAGCCGTGATTCGGGCGGCGTGGCGATGATCGACAGATCGCGCAGACCGGACAGGCTCATGTTGAGCGTGCGCGGGATCGGCGTGGCGGTGAGCGTGAGCAGATCGACCTGTGCGCGCAGGCTCTTGATGCGCTCCTTGTGGCGCACGCCGAAGCGGTGTTCCTCGTCGACGATCAGTACGCCAAGTTTCTTGAAGCGGATATCCTTCTGCAGCAGCCGATGGGTGCCGATGACGATATCCAGCTTGCCCGCTGTCATGTCTGCGAGCAGTTCGTCGCGCTGCTTGCCGGTGCGCAGGCGCGAGAGTGCGGCGACCCGCACCGGCCAGTCCGCAAAGCGATCGGCGAAGTTCTGGTAATGCTGCTGGGCGAGCAGGGTGGTGGGCACCAGCACGCAGACCTGGTAGCCAGCCGAGATCGCGGCAAACGCCGCGCGCAGGGCCACTTCGGTCTTGCCGAAACCGACATCGCCGCAGACTACGCGGTCCATGGGCGTATCGCGTTCGAGATCGGCCAGCACCTCGTCGATCGCGCGCTGCTGGTCGGGCGTCTCCTCGAACGGGAAGCCGGCGGCGAAACGCGCATAGTCGTCGGCGTCCGGCACCATCGATACGCCCTGGCGCGAAGCGCGCTTGGCCTGAATCTCGAGCAGCTCGGCGGCGACGTCGCGGGCGCGTTTGGCGGCTTTCTTGCGCGCCTTGGCCCAGCGGTCGTTGCCCAGCCGATGCAGCGGCGCGGTTTCGGCATCGGCGCCAGTGAAGCGATGCACCAGATGCAGGGAAGCGACCGGCACATAGAGCAGATCGCCGCCGGCATATTCGATGGTGACGAATTCGTTCTCGACGCCGCCGGCCGAGAGTTTCTGCAGGCCCTTGTAGCGGCCCACGCCGTTGTCCTGATGCACGACCGGCGCGCCGGGCGCGAGATCGGTCAGTTCGCGGATCGCGGTTTCCGGGTCGCGCTGCACGCGCCGGCGTTTCTTGGCCGGCGGGCGACTGCCGGTGAGCTGGCTTTCCGCAATGATCGCGATCGAATCGCCATCCAGGATCGCGCCGGCTTCCAGCGGCGCGCTGGTGACCGCGATGTGCTTGTTGTAGTCGACGAAATCCGACCAGCCCTCGGCCCGCGCCGGCGACAGGCCCAGCGAGGTCAACCAGTCGCGTAGCGCCTCGCGGCGGCCGGCGGAATCGCCAGTGATCAGGATGCGACCATCGAATTCGTCGAAGAACGCACGCAGCGCACGGCCGGTGGCGACGATGTCGGCGCCCGTGAGCGCGGGTACGGGCGAGACGTCAAAGAGTTCACCGTCGTCGCCTGCGCCGTCCACCATGCGGGCAGCGGTGATGGCATCGAGTCCGCTGCGCAGCCGCGCCGGGGTGACGAACGCCTCGCCGGGCGCGAGCAGCGGGCGCTCGGGGTCGACCGAGCGCTGCTCGTAGCGGGATTCGATCGACTGCCAGGCGCCATTCACGGCGGCATCGACATCGCCCAGTTCGATGACCGCGCTTTGCGCCGGCAGGTAGTCGAACAGCGAGGCGGTATCGTCGAAAAACAGATTGAGGTAGGACTCGATGCCGCCCGGCGGAATGCCGCGCGAGACATCGCGATAGATCATGCTCGCGCCCGGATCGCCTTCGAATCGTTGGCGGTAGCGCGACCGAAACGCCTTGATGGCCTCCTCGTCGAGCGGGAACTCGCGCGCCGGCAGCAGACGAATCTGATCGAGCTTGTCGGTCGAGCGCTGCGTATCGGGGTCAAAGGCCCGAATGGTATCGATCTCGTCGTCGAACAGGTCGAGCCGGTAGGGCGTGTCGGTGCCCATCGGGTAGAGATCCATCACCGCGCCGCGAATCGCGTACTCGCCGTGCGTTCGCACTTCCGAAACCGCGGCATAGCCGGCCGCTTCCAGGCGCTCGCGCAGGGCGTGGAAATCCAGCGTATCGCCGGCCTTGAACACCATCGCGCGCGCGTCGACGAAGGTGGTCGGCGGCAGCGGCTGGAGCAGCGTGTCGGCGGCGATGATGAGAATGCCGCGGCCCATGCCGGGCAGGGCATGCAGCAGCGCCAGCCGTTCGGAGACGATATCCGCATGTGGCGAGAACACGTCGTAGGGCAGCGTTTCCCAATCCGGGAAGTGGCGTACGGAGAGATCGGCCGCGGCGAAGAAGCGCAGTTCTTCCTCGAGCCGATAGGCGCGGTGTTCGTCGGCGACCACGGCAACCGTCAGCCCGGTGTGGTCGTGCGCCGCACGCGCGAGCGCGAGCGCGGCGGCACAGCCATGCAGGCCGTGCCAGCGGTCGTGGGCGCCCGGGCGCAGTGGCGGCGGGGCGAGCGCGCGCACGGTCGCGGTTTTTTCGGAGAGACTGGTCATCGCAAGGGCGCGGATTATTGCACAACCGCCGGACCGCAACGAGCCCAGCGCCTGAGGTGGAAAACGGCGTTCTAGTCGCGAAAACGGCGAGTGATGTCGCCGAAGGCGTCGATACGCCGGTCGCGAAGGAACGGCCAGATACGTCGCAACTGTTCGGTGCGTTGCAGTTCGACGTCGGCGACGAGCAGCTCGGGATTCTCGCCGGCTTCGGCCAGGGTTTCGCCCTGCGGGCCGAACACGAAGCTGTGGCCCCAGAAACGAATCTCGGTGCCGTTGTCGCCTTCGATGCCGACGCGGTTGGAGGTCACCACGGCGAGGCTGTTGGCGATCGCGTGGCCGCGCTGTACGCCCTGCCAGGCGCCGAGCTGGCGGGTCTGTTCCGCGTTGTCGTCGGTCACGTCGTCCCAGCCGATCGCCGATGGATAGATCAGCAGTTCGGCGCCGGCCAGCGCCATCAGGCGGGCAGCTTCCGGATACCACTGGTCCCAGCAGACAAGCACGCCGAGCCGGCCGATCGAGGTGTCGACCGGGGTAAAGCCGAGATCGCCCGGGGTGAAGTAGTACTTTTCGTAATACTCCGGGTCGTCGGGAATATGCATCTTGCGATAGCGCCCGGCGAGTGTGCCGTCGCTGTCCAGCACCACGGCGGTGTTGTGATACAGCCCGGCGGCGCGGCGCTCGAACAGGGACGCCACGACTACGACGCCGGCGTCCTGCGCGGCGCGGGCAAGGCGCTCTGTCGACGGGCCGGGGATCGGCTCGGCGAGATCGAACAGCGCCGGGTCTTCGCGCTGGCAGAAATAGGGCGTGTTGTGCAGTTCGGGCAGCAGCACCAGCTTCGCGCCGGCCGCACCCGCCTGCTCGATATAGGTCACCGCCGTATCCAGATTGGTGCCCGGATCGGGCGTACAGGCGTATTGCGCGATGGCGACGCGCAGGGGATCGGATCGGTTCATCTAGTTCGGCTCGGCCGGGATCTGCATCGCGGCACAATGTAGGCCGCCGTGCTGGCGAATCAAGGCGCGGCTGTCGACAGTGCGGATATCGCGCTCCGGGAACAGTTCGGCGATGATCTTGCGCGCGGTTTCGTCGGCCGGGTCGTCGAAAGCAGGCATGACGATACACCCGTTGGCGATCAGAAAATTGGCATAGCCGGCCGGCAGGCGGTGGCCGTCGTCCGGGTCGTGACTCGGCCGGGGCAGCGGTAGTTCGACGAGCCGATAAGCCTGGCCGTTTGCATCGCGCAGGGCGGCGAGTTCTTCGGCCATCGCAGCAAGCGGCGCGTAGTGATCGTCGTTTCGATCCCGACAGCCTTGATAGACGATCGTATCGGCGGCCACGAAGCGGGCGAGGGTGTCGATGTGACCGTCGGTATCGTCGCCGATCAGGTCGCCCTGGGTGAGCCAATGCACGGTCTCGACGCCGAGTGCGTCGCACAGCAGGGCGGCCGCGTGATCGCGATCGATATCGATATGATCATTGCGCCGGCCCTTGATCAGGCAGCGTTCCGTGGTCAGCAGCGCGCCGGCGCCGTTGGACTCGATACTGCCGCCTTCGAGAGTGAGCTCGTGGCGCTCCAGTGTGCCGCCGCCGAGACAGCCGGTGGCATGCATGGCGGCGGTGAAGGCGTCGTCTCGGCTGGCGGCGAACTGACCGCCCCAGCCATCGAAGCGGAAATCCAGAAAACGGCGTTCGCCGTCGTCGAATACCGTGATCGGGCCGGTATCGCGCGCCCAGATATCGTCGTTGGGCACGTCGACGACCGTCAGGCGGTCGGGCTCGGCGAGCGTCGCATGGGCCGAGATGCTGTCACGGCATTCGGCATCGGCGGCCGCGAGTATGACCGGCTGGTAGGCGCAAAGCACTGCGGCAAGCTCGGCAATGGCATCGCGTGCCGCCGCCAGGCCGTCGCCCCAGTCGCCGCCGGCGCGCGGCCAGACGAGCACGGTGGCCTGTTGCGACGCCCATTCGGGCGGCAGGGTCCGTTCTGCCATCTAGTTGCCGGTCTGAAGTTCTTCGGTATGTGCAATCGGCTCGGGGTGATCCGGGATTACGGCATGCAGTACGTGATCGTACTCGAAGTAAAGCCGGTAGTCGGGATAGTCCCAGCGCGAGATCGGCGGCTGACCGACGGGCCCGCTCTGGCTGACGGGCTTGCCGTAGCGCGCCAGCACCCGGGATTTGGTCATTCCGCGTGGCGGCGTGTCCGGGCGGGCCGAGGGCGGCGAAGATGCCTGTCCCGCGGTATCGCTTGCGGCGGGCATCTCCAGCACCGTGCCGCGCGTAGTGGTTTGCGCCGTACGGCTTTGCGATTGCGGCGCGCTGTCCTCGCCGCTGCCGTAGCCTTGCGCGCTCGCGGCGAACGCGCCGGCGGCCGGAAAAATCAGCCCCGTGACCTGAACTAATAGAAACACAGACGTTCTCATGCGCATGACCGATTTCCCCCGGTGTGCCCGTCGGCAGCAGACCCCCTGCGCCGATGAACGCCATTATGCTTTAATGCGCGCCAATGTTTAGACCCCTAGAACTCTACGCCGGCCTGAAATACACACGGGCCAAGCGGCGCAACCATTTCATCTCCTTCATTTCCTCCATCTCGATGGGGGGAATCGCGCTGGCGGTGATGCTGCTCATCACGGTGCTGTCGGTCATGAACGGCTTCGAGGCGGAGCTGCGCGATCGTATTCTCGGCATGGCGTCCCATGTGGAGATCTCCAGCGGGCGCGGCGCGCTGCAGGGCTGGCAGGATCTGGAGACGCAGGTCGACCGACGCATCAAGGATGTCGAAGGTGCCGCGCCATATATCAGTGGCGAGGGCATGGTGCGCTCGGGGCGCAACATGGCCGGCACCATGATTCGTGGCGTCGTCCCAGCGCAGGAGCGCAACGTCTCGGACGTGGCCGATCACATGGTCGCCGGCGAGTTCGGCGCACTCGAGAAAGGCAAGTACCGCATTGTCATCGGTGCCGAACTCGCGACGCTGCTCGGCGTGGGTGTGGGCGACAAGATCGATCTGATGATTCCGGAGGCGAACATCACGCCGGCGGGCATCGTGCCGCGTTTCCGGCGGTTCACCGTGGGCGGCATCTTCAAGGTGGGCATGTACGAGTACGACCGCGGCATGGTGATGGTGCACATGGGCGACGCGGCCACGCTCTACAACATGAAGGACGGCGTCAGCGGCCTGCGTCTGCACCTCAAGGACATGTTCGATGCGCCGGACGTCAGCCGCCAGCTACAAGTGGTTCTCGACCCGGGCAAGCGGGTATCGGACTGGACCCGTCAGCATGCGAACTTCTTCCACGCGATCGCGACCGAGAAGACGGTGATGTTCATCATCCTGAGCCTGATCATCGCGGTGGCGGCGTTCAATATCGTATCGATGCTGGTGATGGTGGTCACCGACAAGCAGGGCGATATCGCGATTCTGCGTACGCTGGGCATGTCGCCGAAGTCGGTGATGGCGATCTTCATGGTGCAGGGCTCGCTGATCGGCGTGATCGGCACGGTGGTCGGCGTGGCGCTGGGCATCCTGCTGTCGATCAACATCGAACATATCGTGCCCATGCTCGAAAGCCTGCTGAATACGGATCTGCTGTCGGCGGACGTGTATTACATCAGCCAGCTCAAGGCCGAGCTGCATGAAACCGACGTGGTGCGGATTGCGCTGCTGTCGCTCGTGCTGTCTTTCCTTTCCACGCTTTACCCGGCCTGGCGCGCCGCCCGGGTGCAGCCGGCGGAGGCGTTGCGCTATGAGTGATCAAGCCACCAGCGTGCTGGGCTGCACGCATCTGTCGAAGACATTCACCGAGGTGCGCGAGCCGGTCACGGTGCTCGACGATATCAACCTCGACGTGGCGCCGGGCGCCAAGATCGCGGTCATCGGGGCCTCCGGCTCGGGCAAGTCCACGTTGCTGCATCTGCTCGGCGGGCTGGATGTGCCCACCACCGGCCAAGTGCGGATCGGCGGGCGGGACATGACCACCCTCTCGAACGCCGCGCGCGGCAAGCTGCGCAACGAAAAGCTGGGTTTCATCTACCAGTTCCATCATCTGCTGCCCGAGTTCACCACGGTCGAAAACGTGGCCATGCCGCTGCTGATCCGGCGCGGTTCGCCCGCGCCAGCGCTCGACGCGGCCCGCGATCTGCTGCGCAAGGTGGGCCTGGGTGATCGCCTCGAGCACAAGCCGACCGAACTGTCCGGTGGCGAGCGTCAACGGGCGGCCGTCGCACGCGCGCTGGTTACGCGTCCGGCGTGTATTCTCGCGGACGAGCCGACCGGCAACCTGGATCATCGCACCGCGTCGAGCGTGTTCGACATGATGCTCGAGCTCAACGAGTCGTTGAACACCAGTCTGGTCATGGTGACCCACGACCGGGAACTGGCCCAGCGCATGGACCAGGTCTGGACACTCGAGGACGGGCAGCTCGCGCCGGCAGAGGACGCCGCCCTGGTCTGATCTGCGGCGCGGTCGCGTCGTCGAATTTCGCGCCGCGGTGAGCACACCCGCAGGTTGTCTACCCGCCACCTTCGCGGTACGGCAGGTGTGCGGCGTGCGCTTGTGGCAATCGTGGCCGATACAGTAACCGCATAACGATAAGGGCACGCCGATGTCGCGTGCCGGAGCGGTCATGGTCGGCGACGGAGTTACAGGCAGTATTGCGGGACGGCCCCGAACGAACGTGGCACGTCTGGTACGTGCGCTCGACTCGGATCCGCGTGTACTCGCGGTAGCCGTCATCGCGAGCACGCTTGCGACCTATCTGCGACCCGCGCCGGTCTCTCTCGTCTGGCTGCTCGTGGGCCTTGTGTTTTGTCTGCGGCGCTGGCCGGGGCGAACGATCGTCGCAGCGTTGCTGCTCGCGAGCGCGTGGACGAGTATCGACATGGGCCAGCGTATCGATTCGCGCTGGCCCGTGGCGCGTAGCGGCGATACGGTTTCGCTGACGGGGCGAGTGGCAGGCCTGGTCTCGAACGACGCGTTTCGCAGCCGCTTTGTCCTTTCGCGTGACAGCCCGCCGTATCGGTCTCGAATCTCCTGGTACGACCCGGCGTACACGCTGCGCCCGGGCGATTGTGTGAGCGCGGCGATCAAACTCGATACGCCACACGGTTCCGCCAACCCGGGCACGTTCGACTACGAAGCCTGGCTCTGGCGCGAGCGCATCGATGCAACCGGCTATGTCAGGCAAATGGGCCGCTGCGATCGACCTGCGGTCGAGTCCATGGATCGCTGGCGGGCGACCGCGCTCAATCGGCTGAACACGACGCTGGGCGACGCGCCGATGCGCGGGATCATCGCGGCGTTGGCGCTCGGTGCACGAGACGACATCAGCGATGCCCAGTGGGATGTGCTGCGCGCGACCGGCACGAGTCACCTCGTGGCCATATCCGGACTGCATATCGGTCTGATCGCGGGTTGGCTGTTCTTCGCTGCGCGATGGCTGGCACTGCGGCTAACCCCGGGTGTATCAGCGCTCTTGGTCGCCGCGCCCGTCGCCTTTTTTGGCGCGCTGGTCTATGCCCTGCTGGCAGGGTTTGCGTTACCCACGCAGCGCGCATTGATCATGGTCGCCGCGGGACTGATGGCGCTACTGTTGATGCGGCGCATGGCGGCGTCGCGCGTGCTCGCCATTGCCGCGATCGCGGTGGTGGTCTGGTCGCCGGCCTCCGTGATCGCGCCCGGTTTCTGGCTTTCGTTTGGCGCGGTGGCCTGGCTGATCTATCTCGCGCGTTTTGCCGCGGCACGCCGGGTTATCGGTTTCGGCGTTCTGCAACTCGGACTGATTGCAGGTCTCGCGCCGGTCACGGCCTGGTTTTTCGGTGAGGCGTCGCTCGTCGCGCCGCTGGTCAACGCCGTTCTTGTGCCCCTGGCGGCGTTTGCAGTGCCGGTGATCCTGATCGCGGTGCTGCTAGCGCTGGTATGGCCGCCGTTGGGCGCGCCGCTGCTGGTCGCGGTCGCAGCCGGTTTGGCGCATGGCTGGCCGGTGCTCGCCGGCATTGCCGCTTGGCCGCCCGCGTCCCTCGCCATCGCCATGCCGGGCACGATTGCGTTGTTGCTCGCCGTCGTCGGCGTGGTGGTTGCGTTCTTGCCTCGGGGCTTGCCCGGGCGTTGGCTTGCGCCGATCTTCCTTTTGCCGGCACTGCTGGGGTGGCGGCCACTATTTCAAGAGATCCCGCCCGGCGCCTATCGAATGACGGTACTGGACGTCGGTCAGGGCTTGGCCGTGGCGCTGCGCACGCGCCACCACACGTTGCTCTATGACGCCGGCCCCGCGTATCGCACCGGTTTCGATGCCGGGGCCGCGTTCGTTGTGCCTTATCTGCGCCACGTGGGCCGTTCCGAGATCGATCGCATGATCATCAGCCACGCCGATATCGACCATGCCGGCGGTGCCGCGGCGGTGGAGCGCGATCTGACGGTGAAGCAGCGCATCGGTGCGGGCGGCGCGCGCCCCTGCCGGGCAGGGCAGCGCTGGCAATGGGACGGCGTGAGATTTTTCGTCCTCTACCCGGCGGCGCGCGATATCGGTGCCGAGACGCCGCGCAACATGCGCTCCTGCGTGGTTCTTGTCGATGGCCCCGGCGGGCTCACCTTGTTGACCGGCGATATCGAAGCCGCGACCGAAGCGCTGCTGGTCGAGCGCGCTCCTGTGCGGCTCGGCGCCGACGTCCTCGTGGTGGCCCACCACGGCAGCGGCAGTTCGACGTCGAAAGATTTCCTCGACGCGGTATCGCCGGGCCATGCGCTGATTTCGGCCGGGTGGCAGAACCGCTGGGGGTTTCCGGCGCCGGAGGTGATAGAGCGCCTGGGTGATATCGGCGCCGAGGTTTCGAACACGGCCAGTGCCGGCGCCGTCGAGGTGCGCGTGCCGGCGGTGCCCGACGCGATAAAGATCCGGCGCTGGCGTCATGTGGTGCCGCGCGTCTGGCACGTGCCCTGAGCGCGCCGGGTGGCCGGCATCGGCGCGCGCGATTATCATGCCGTCTCGCCCGACAGCGCAAAGGAGAGGCATGGCGGAAATGCTGGCGGCCGGCGGATGGCTGATGCTGCCGATCGCGATCTGTTCGGTACTGGGACTCGCAATCGTGATCGAGCGCGCCTGGGCACTGCGCACGCTGCGCATTGCACCGCCGAATCTCGTCGCGCAGCGCGACCAGCTGGCACGATCGCCCGCACTCGATGCGCCCGATCGAGAAGCTCTGGAAGCGCACAGCCCGCTCGGACGTGTCTGGGCTGCGGTACTCGCCACGCGAACCGAGGCGGCAGATATTCGCCGTGAGCGTATCGAGGAGGCCGGGCGCCAGGCCGCCCACGACATGTCGCGCTACCTGAACACGCTGGGCACGATCGCCGCGATCACCCCGCTACTGGGTCTGCTCGGGACCGTGGCCGGCATGATTCGCATCTTCGCGACCATGACGGAATCGGGCCTTGGCGACGCCCAGGCGCTGGCCGGCGGTATCGGGCAGGCGCTGGTCACCACAGCGACCGGGCTTTGCGTGGCGATTCCCGCGCTCGTGGCCTATCGCTTTTTCAACGGTCTGGTAGAAAAACGCGGGCTGTTGCTCGAACAATGGGCGGTGCGGCTGATCGAACTGCAGCGTGCCGAGCGCACCACATGAAGTTCGTGCGACGAACGGTCGATCAGGAGCCGTCCGTCAACCTCACGCCGCTGATCGACATCGTCTT
>Ga0310345_10000171_pt1 | contig 127412 bp, 135 predicted proteins | sample HC15DNA20500_MG_FD_204667 | JGI IMG/M metagenome (GOLD analysis project Ga0310345, IMG submission 204667) | Marine microbial communities from station ALOHA, North Pacific Subtropical Gyre - HC15-DNA-20-500_MG | ecosystem: Environmental > Aquatic > Marine > Oceanic | place: Pacific Ocean... | reverse complement strand
TGAAATCAACGGTCTACCCAGACCACCCCCGCGCCAGTGCTAGCTTTGCGTACCGTCACTTATTGCACTGAAAACGAGGAGACCCCATGCCTCCACGCACGCGCAAATCAACAGAGAACACCGCAGACATATAGGCGGATCCCTGCCCTGCGCCACACACAACGCGTGGAGCACAACGCTCACCAGCCCAGGTCCGACCATGAGGCTTAGTACATCACGCAGGTATTCATGACCGTTGAAAACTTCTGGATTTTGTTCGTAGCTGGTGCGACCTCCGCTGCAAGCAGCGTCGGCTTCTTGATTCAAGTATGGTCAGCTCGGAAGACCGCCTTGGAGATCGAGAAACTTAAGCTCGAAATCGCTGCACTACGAGAAGCTCAGCGAAGCGCCCGTAGCCGGATAGCCCTTCCAACCTCCGAGGAAGTCAAAGACGTCGTGCGGGCTCAGCGCCATTACACGCGCGATAAGGCGCCGTCATCAGGGAATCGGCCGATTCAAAGTGAATATGGCATTCTTGGCGTGCTGCTCGGCATACTGGCATTGGCGGGCTATCTCTTGTGGAAGCACTTCATCGGGTGATTGCCATGCCACCATCGCGAAAGGCTCAGAGCCGAGCGGATTGGCGTTGACACTTACCTAAGGTCGCCAAAATGCACGGCTTCTCCCGGCCACCGAGCGTGGTCCCCAAAACTTGAGCAACGACATGCTCGCAGCTAATCCACAGGCCACACCGAGCAACACCAGGGCTGGCTCATCGGTCTTGGGACTATCAAATAGCTTCAAAAGAATTCCTACCACCATGCAGGCAATGACCGGAAACCAGTAGCGCTTCCAGTCAAGCCTGAAGGGTTCGATATCGTGGATAGTTCGGGAAACCAACTCCGCATCTGATCGCTCCTTGCGGGCGAGCTCATCAAGGTCAAGAGCCCTGTCTTCCTCAGCCGAACTGCGGGGCTGGTTATGAAAATTACGTTGACGAACGGCTTGTATGACTAGGTCCTTGTCGGGCATGTCGACGAGCTCGCGCCAGCGAGCTTCTTTCACGCCATAAGCGCGCATCATCGCGCTCGATACCTCTGGCCGTCTGAGAACTTGCACGTATCGTCCATCCAATATCGCCAGCCATTCCTCCCCCTCATCTGGCTTAACGATGGTAATGCGGTCTGCGTCAGGGTACATCGCTTCACTCACCCACGCAGCAATTGCAGGCTGGTCGTGGGCACGCATGAACGCGACACGGTGTTTTCCCTCGTGCGCGCAGAGAATCCCCAAAGCGCGATACCAGATGTAGTGGACGTTATCTATCGAACCGAACGTTTCCGCATATTTCTTGATACGGCTAGGGACTTCAGCAGCAGCTATGTCTTCCGGTTTTCCCTTGATACTCGCCCCCAACACGAACCTGGGATCGACAAAGGCCTGGAAAGGCCGGCTATGGCCATCCTCCCACCTCAAGAACGGGATTACAACCTCCAGGAACTCGTCACCCCAAAAGGCGCACGTCCCCGGTCCTCCCATCCAATCATTCAGGTAGGCCTGACCAACAAAGCGGCGCGCATGTCTGTCAAGGGTGATCTTCAAAGCGCAGAGGGCCGCAGATGCTTCCAGCATGCCTGACGATACGCCAAGCTCTAGCTGCTGCGGCTCAACAACTTGGAGGTCTGTCATAAAGAATCTCGGATCCTGATGCGCAGTGAATGCGCAGGGTTGGTGTCCATTTCGCCGAGCTTGGTCGTCGCCATGCAAATCCGGCTGGATGGCCGCTCGTGCGGCCATCCCCTCGACTTCGTTACGGCAGCTGAACGGTCACCTTCAGGGACGCTCCGTTCGATCCACTAAGCGACATCGATTCCGACTTGCCGCTGGCCAGGTTGAAATGGCTCTCGGCGCTGGCGCTATCAACGTCCGGCAGCTCGATGTAGCAGCCCCCCTGCTCCACCTTGTCCATCTTGCGAAGGCGCGTGTTGACTGCGACAACGTTCGCAATCACGCGCGTCCCATCGTTGATTTGCTTGGGATGCACTGTGACCGTCGTTCCTTCGAAAACCGTGGCACGCTCGATGCTCGGCTTACCGCTGCCATCCACCTTGCAGGATCGTGCGTAGCTAATCGTCCTGCCATTAGAGGTGACCGAAGGCGCGAGCGTCGACACCAACGCTTCTTGCTTCCCCGAAGGGGTTTCGATCGAGAGTGTCATGGACGGTGTGCCCACGTTTGCCGCCATCACCGCTGCCGAGCCAGACAGGAGGCCCGCAAACAGGAGTGTCTTCTTCATGATTTTTTCCGTTTTCTTAGTTGACAAGTACTGCATTACGCAGTCTATTTACTATCGGCTCAAGTCAAGAAAAAGTTGAGGTCCGGAGCGTTCCTGCCGGTCGATACGTACCCTGCAATAATGGGGAAAAGCACAATGGACGCCAAAACAAAGCCACGACAGTTTCGCACTCAAGAAAGTCTCCAGGCAGAGCGACGTAGCCGAAATCTCGTCAAGCCATTCCTTGAATCGAGGGGCTTCGTTGCCGTTGACGACAACAGACGTCCGGTAGGCGAGGCCGAATCACAGACCGTCAGCGCGACTAGCCCCTCAGGGACACGCATTTCGGCCCGAGTCCGATTGTGCTGGCGGTATCAGCGCGGAAAGCCCGAGACCATTTCAGCCGCCCAACTGCGCGCACGCCTTACCGACGATGACTGGGATCTCACGCTTTCGGAAATCCGCGACAGAGCAATGGAATCTGGCGTGACCCATTTTCTCCTGTTACAGCCACGAGGCGATGGTTTCGATTTTGCCGCCCTTCTCCCCGTTGCCGATGTTCCTCGCATATGGAGAGCACAGTGCGAAACGAGCGAGTCTCTGATTGCCACCGGAAAGCTCGGGCGAATCCGGAAGAACCACGCCAAAAACGGCGGCAGCCCAACGCTGTATCTGAAGGACACAAGGACACCGGACGCCCACGCGGTGCCGGATGTCCTATGGTCGTGGCCTGGCGTAAGCGACTTGTGCTCGTTGCAGGAGGTTGGAGGGGAATCGCCTTTCGGTCCGATTGACGACACGCTGGATGACCTACAGGCGCCCTCGCCTGCCGCGGCCGGTAGCGACAGCCCTGAAAGAAGGACTGCAGAGCGCTCGTACGTGAAACGCGATGACCGCGTCCGGCGTCAGGTATTGGACCGCGCTGATGGCGTCTGCGAGAATCCGACGTGCAGCATTCGTGCGCCCTTTCCAAGCTTCCTGGACGTGCATCACATTTTCGGCGTCGAAACTAGCGACCGAGCGTGGAACTGCGTTGCAATCTGCCCAAATTGCCATCGAGCCGCTCACTATGCTCCGGACAGGAGCGCCATCAATGAAGAGCTGCTGCGTGTCGCCTCTCGAGCTGATCATGAAGCGACGTAGGCACGTGCACTCAAGAAGTGGCACCGTTTTTCAGCTTGTTTCGAATCTCGATGGTAACTGCGCAATCGACTTCATCGTCCGAAGTAAAACATCCAAACGTCCGATGCCATTCGGCTTCTGGTAACCACTTGGCGCAAAGGAGTGCCTCCACCGAAGCGAGGTCCGTTCCTTTGTGCCAAACGTAACGCCCGCGATATCGGCCTCCGCCTTCGTCGATGATGCGAAGGGAATAGACAGCTGCGTCGTCGAGAACCAGCACACCTACCGGAAACTCATCCGCCATTGGCCCCTCCCATTAGTGCCGCGCAAAAGTGGGCAGCGCCCTGCCTAGCGCCGTCGCCTGCCCACACCGTGGCGTTACGAAGTCTCCCTCTTCAGCGCGGCCTCCACGATAGAAAGGCTGTTTAGCACGAACTCTCTCGGCCGACAGGATTGGTACCCAGCAGACAGAATTTCGCGTACACGCCGCACTGCCGCGAGCCTGGAGGGACCGTCCAGAAGAGGCCTGCCATTTGCGCCTCCGTAATAAAGATCCAGACTCTCGCCAAGGCCTGCCTTGTGCTCCAACGAAATCCAATTGTCCAACGTGGATCGGACTTTTCCTACCGCCATCGTTTGGCGGTACTCAAGATCGGAGACCAAAAGCGCCTTCAGCAAATACGCAGCCTCGCGGTGGCTCGACACGCCCATTGGTTTGGCTGGCCGCCATAGCGACCGGCTTCCTCCAACAGCGTTGCCGTATGGCAAGGCTCCATTGCGAATAAGGCCCGGCACAGCCGGCATCGGCCGCCGCCGACGGGGCCTATCCAATGCGGCACGCGCGGGACTGACAAATTCACTGTCGTAGCTGCCCACCTCCCACGTGCCAGGAGTACCGTTCGTTAGCCGTGCGATGGCATCCGCCACACTGGTTGCGACAGTTTCGTTATCGCAGAAGAAAAAAGGAACCGTCAGTTGAGGGGAGTAGAGACCTTCCCACGCGGGGCGAACCATCGTCATTCCATTGCGCTCTGACCAACTGGCACGCTCCGCAAGCTCCGGCTTGTTATACGGTTCGTCCATATAGATCCAATCGCCGTTGCGGTCGATCCACAGGGAATAGTGATCGGCACCAGGCAACGTCTCGAATCGCGAAAGTAGCGGCCAGCGCTCCCTTTGGGTGGTAGCCGGACGCAATCCAGTCGCAGCCAAGAAACGCAGCGTCCGCGCCGCAGCTTCCAACGTTTCACGAGCGCCCTCTTCCTCCCGTGGGATATCGAGCTTTAACTCAAGATGATCCTGGGCCTCGATGCGAAAGCCGGCTAAGTGCCTGGCGCTCATGAGCTGATGCCTGGATACAGTCTGATCAAGGGGCTTGGACAGCTGGACTGACAAAGTAAGCCGGCCGCGCTCGAAATACTCGCCTCGCGGCTTGACCCAATAGGCCGTAAGGTGGGCCGTATGATTTGTGTCAGCGACCACGGGTGCCGACAGCACAGATGAGGCATGGCGGAAGTTCTGGAAGCCGGCTTCCTTGGCGGCCAAGTCCAGAGCCAAGCTATGGGAAATCTCGTGCTCGCGCTTGATCTCGATGCCCAAGCGCTTGATTCCAGCCACAGTAGAGGGAGGGGTAGAACGACGACTCATGACGATCTCCAGCCCGGATTCAAGCGTCACCCGTCAACCGCTTAGCCCAGGGCCAAAAGATAGCCATGGAAGAATACTCATGAGGACGCAGTGCCGTTTCCAGCTTTGCAATGACGGGTAGCAGGCGCCTACGTTGAGCGCACCTGTGAATGCTAGCACAAATTGGAGTGCCTACCCTCCACACGATGGTTAAGCGGTGCCAAAATTGGCGATCTCCTTTGTCAGACCCCGCTTCGTTCCCATGCGCTTTACTCCTACTGGCCCCTCAATACCCGATGAACTGCTAACCGCCCGCGATGCCGGTGACGTTCTGTTTTTTTGCGGAGCGGGTGTTTCGAAGGCGAGCGCTGGGCTCCCGGATTTTTACCGTCTCGCCGAAATGGTGATGGACGAACTCGGCGCAATTCAAACTAGCCCACCTCGGCAAGTATTTGCAGCTACAAGAAAGCTCCAGGAAGAAATTCAGAATCCTGGCATTGGAGGCTTGGTTGCAGCTGACCGACTTTTCTCGCTGCTTGAACGAGACTTCGACGCGATCGACGTGCGAGCCGCTGTCGCTAAGTCCCTGAAACCGGTAGTCGATTCATCATCTGCGCTCACACCCCACCGTACTCTCCTAGACCTCTCAAGAGGGCCCACTGGAGAGCCGCGCCTGGTCACAACGAACTTTGACCTGCTATTTGAGCAATGCGATGCGACTCTCCCTCAGTTCAGCCCTCCCCATCTTCCAGACCCACGCCGCGAGCAAGACTTCCGCGGCATCGTCCATCTACATGGTCGGGTCAACGACTCTTACACAGCAGCGCATGACAACGAACTTGTCATGTCGAGCGCCGATTTTGGGTATGCCTATCTGTCGGAGGGATGGGCGACACGCTACATCAATCTTCTGCTGCAGAGATATCAGATCGTGTTTGTCGGCTATTCAGCAGATGACCCACCGATCCAGTACCTGCTCGAAGCGCTAAGCCGCTTCTCCACGCCAGGGAACGCCATGTATGCATTCCAGTCTGGTGACACGGCGCAGGCCGGTGCATTGTGGGCGCACAAGGGTGTTACTCCGATTGCCTACAGTAGCGACCACCAACATGCCGCACTATGGGAATCCCTAGAGCAATGGGCCATTCGCGCACGGGATGTGGATGCCTGGAACGACGATGTCTTGTGCAAGGCCATGTCTGGCCCTGTTGCCCTCGAACCTCATGAGCGCGGCATAGTCGCGCATCTCGCCTCGACACTGGACGGTGCCAGCAGGATCGCTGCTGCGCAAGTTCCGATCCCCGCAGAGTGGTTGTTTGTTTTTGATCGCAACGCCAGGTACTTCGGGCCACCCCAAGAACCCCGAATCTTGCTAAGCAATGATATTCCGCCATTCTTCGATACCGTCTGCCTCGACTCCGACGAGCCACCAATTCGGGACGAAGACTTGACCCTGAATGCTTCGAGCATGCCCGCTGAGGCGTGGGACGCGTTCGAGATCAACCGCGGGGATATCGCAGTCGTTGGACCAGAGTCTGTGGCTGGCTGGCGTGATTGCCAACATCCAGACTTGCCGCACCGGCTCAGATCCCTGCAGCAATGGTTGCTTAGAGTGTCGCACCAACCAAGCGCCTTGATCTGGGCCGCCGGCATCAGCGCCCTGCATCCGGGCATTATTTCGCGGCTACAGTACAGACTCCGTTTCGACTCGGCCAAGTATTCTCCTAAGCTTCGGAGTGATTGGCAGTTCGTCCTTTCTTCCCTTAGTCAGCACCGGTCCGATCCGGACCACCAAAAGTACTCCGTCGAAGGCAAAGCCAGCGTCAGCGGCTGGACAGCAAGCTTGGTACAGGAAGCGATGCGGCTGTATCGGCCACAGCTACGCGTGGAGCCGTCACACGGGGTGTCCGCATTTTGTGGAGCAGCCGAGCAAGATCTGATACATGTCAGCCTCGATTATGTCAGGCCTCACAGCGAGATTGATATTCCACCTCATCAGAGGAAATACGCTCTGTCGCTACTCAGACAAGAGATTGAACACGCTATACGCCTGGAGCGGGAGATCAATCCCGATTTCTACAGCTACCTACATACTCTCGTCCGCAATGACGGGGCACCAGGAGACCGCGATTCGCATGGAATCACTGGACACGTGGTTGCCTACATTGGACTGCTATTTGCGCTCGCCGATGTCGATGCAGCAGGCGCACGTCTCGAGGTATCGCACTGGGGGGACTCTGACGACATTTCCACTCGAATCAGGATTGTGGCCGCTTCAAGATCCGATCTTGCGTCGCCGGCGGAAGCCGCGAATGCTTACTTGAACTTGACGGACGTTGATTTCTGGGATGACGCGCACGAACGAGATCTGCTTATCAGCATCAGAGCTCGATGGCCCGAACTCCCGCCAAACGCCCAAGAGCAATTGACCAATCGCATACTCAACGGCGAAATTCCATACGATGGTGTGGCCAACGACACGAAGGTGAGATGCCGACTTGGTCGCGTTCAATGGCTAAAGAAGCATGGCATAGATATCGAAGCAAGCCATTCGGACAAGATCGACGAACTTCGCAATCTGGTTCCGGATTGGACTGAAGATGCAGCATTTTTTACAGGACGTCCGAAATTCGAGGTCTTTTCTGTTGACCAAGATACAGCGTTGGCTCCACTTGCGGGAGTTATGCTGGTTGGAGCGGCCCCACGTATCTGAGGACACAAGGACTCTCTTAAAATAAGGGATAGTCTTGTGCCTATCAGTAAGCCTAGTCATTACGTGGAACCCATCGAAATTCTGACCGAGCCGGAGCGCCGTCGTCGGCGCACGGCGCAGGAAAAAGTCGCTATCGTGCAGGAGACGCTGGCCCCTGGCGCCTCGGTGTCTGCCGTGGCCCGGCGGCATGGCGTGAATCCGAACCAGGTGTTCGGCTGGCGCAAGCAATACCAGGAAGGCAGTCTGGCAGCGGTGCAAGCTGGCGAAACTGTAGTCCCGGCATCGGAGCTGGCCGCCGCGATCAAGGAAATCAAGGAACTGCAGCGCCTGCTTGGGAAGAAGACGATGGAAGTCGAGATCCTGAAGGAGGCTGTTGAGTGGGGCCGCTCAAAAAACCTGATTGCGCGCTCGCCCTTGCTGCCGGGGGACGACCATTGAAAACGGTCTGCGAAGTTCTCGGCGTAGCGCGCTCCGGTGTGGCGGTGAAACGGGTTCGTCCGTCCGATTGGCAGGATGGTCGCAGCGCTAGAGTGACTGACGACACGGAACTGGTCGAAGAAATCCAGGCCCACGTTGCGCACCTGCCAACCTACGGCTACCGGCGCATCTGGGCGCTGCTGCGCCGCACTCGCGAGCTGGTCGGCGCACCGCGCACCAACCACAAGCGCGTGTATCGGGTCATGCGCGAGCATCATTTGTTGCTGCGCCGTCCCGGCGTGCGCCGAGACACTCGGCGGCACGACGGCCGCGTGGCCGTGGACAGGAGCAATAGCCGCTGGTGCTCCGACGGATTCGAGTTCCGGTGCGACGACGGCACGCCGCTGCGCGTGACCTTCGCACTGGATTGCTGCGACCGAGAAGCGATTAGCTGGGCGGCAACGACTGGCGGCCATAGCGGGGACGTGGTGCGCGACGTCATGCTGGCTGCCGTCGAACAGCGCTTCGGCACCACGCATGCCCCGCAGCCCATCGAATGGCTTACGGACAACGGCTCGGCCTACATCGACCACCGCACGCGCAGCTTCGCTCGCGAACTGGGCCTGGAGCCGCTGACTACGCCGGTACGTTCACCGCAGAGCAATGGCATGGCCGAATCGTTCGTGAAGACCATGAAGCACAACTACGTCGCCTATATGGACAAGGCCGACGTGCCAACGGCACTCTCTCGCCTGGCCATTGCGTTTGAACACTACAATGAGCGCCACCCGCACAAAGCCCTGAAATATCGCTCACCGCGCGAGTTCAGACGGACTGCAGTGTCATCAACCTAGCGGTGTCTGCGTGTCCTGAGGTATAGGGGCAACTCCACTGGTAGACATCGTTGCCAAGGTGGAAGAGATTCGCAATCAACAGCCTCGCCATCTACATACCGTAAGCGAGCCCTTCCTTGGGCTTGTAAATCACAGTCCATCGAAGGCACTTAAAGCGCTGGTACTGGCCCAAAGAAAGGGAATCTATCACCCTTGGACGTGGGCGACACTGTTGAACAAGGAACATGCATCTCCGCGATTGGTGTACGCGCTCGCAGCGCGACTTTCGCGCCTCTCGCCACACCAACTCAGACAAGTGGTACGCGAAGCGGCCAATTGGTTGCGGCGCAATACCCAGCGTCTTGATTCCATTAGTCACCAGATGTTTTGGGATCTGTGGCAAGCCTGCGCTGAAAGCCTCCGCTGCGAGCCATTCGATGACCCCGCTGGCAAACGTAACAGGAGTTGGATTGAGCAGAGTGTGGACAGTGCGGCCGCCCGGCTCGCCGAGTCGGCTTTTTTGGTCGACAGCGACTTGGATACTCCTGTGATTCTTTCCGAATTGACGACCCGCATTGTGCAACTCTTGCAGCTGCCGGCCCCTTTTCGGCAGCACGCAATATTCCGCATCGCGATGCGTTTCGAGGTCTTCTTCGCGAAGGATAGTCAATGGACCACAGAGACGTTGCTACCGCTATCTTCATCTCAAGGCAACGATTCGGCAGCATTTTGGCAGGGCTACCTTTACCGCACTACTACCCTTTCTCCCAAGGCATTCGCCTTGTTCAAGGATGTCTTAATCAGTCACGTGCGAGATAGAACTTTATTGAAAGGTGGCAGTGCGCTAATTGCAGCAACACTTCTTGATCGTTGGATGCAAAGAACCGAGGCTGCTTGCGCCGAGGAAGCAATGTCTGACTCAGAGCTACGCGAGATCTTGGTGCTCTCGGATGAAGAGTTCCGCGACGAGCTAGTTCGGACACTTGCAAGATGGACGAAGGAGTCTCCCGCCAAGTATGACGACCAAGTCCTCTACTTTCTGGAGAAAGTATGGCCGCTGCAGAAGGTCGTGAAAAATGCTCGTATGACTGCCCGGCTTGTGGATCTTGCTTTCGCGGTTTCCGACAGGTTCAGTGAGGCGGTCAAACTCATCGTTCCAAAAGTGGTAATCGCACCGCGGGAACTATCGATGCGATATTACAAGGTCGACGAACGGGTCGTTCAGAGCCACGGCCCGGCATTAGTCGACCTCCTTTGGCAAACACTACCGACAGCGGCGTCGATGTGGCCGGACGATGTCGACAACCTACTGACAGAACTCCAGAGACTACCGACATTAAATGGATCGGCTAAGCTCTCGACACTACTTCGTCGGTCAAAGTATCGCAGGTGAACTAATCTAGCAACCACACTGTACAGCGTCGTGCCCAGAGGCCTTTTTCTTCGTGCGGGTAGGATTAAAACGGCACGGTGTCTTCGGTTGTTCCGCTTGACGGAGTTAGATGTTGAAGCAAGAGCCGCAGTTTGCCGAGTAGCTCATCGAACGTCACGACCTCAACGTCTTTACAGGCGTTCCGAAAGAGTTCGAAGCTTCGCCTTTGCGTCTCGTCGCTTGGCATCGTCCCTGCGAGCACTATGCATTTGATGGCATCCGGCTGCGAATCTCTCAGGGCGGCTTCTGCCCGATGCAACAGCCAGTTGCTTTGAATGGCACTTCGCTGGTAGAGCACCTGGGTTATTGCGCCGCTTAGTTCCGCATGTGGACCGAATACCTCGCGATTGCGATATGGGGTAGCCTGCACAAGTGACGACGATGGTTTCTTGATCTCGACGATCGCCAAGGCTTGCCCCTGCTCCGCGAAAAGGAAGTCACCTATTTGGGCCCCGGTACCGTCCAACCGAGATGCTTGCGCGTGAAATTGCGTGTGCAACAGCCGAACGGGCCGCGAAAACACGAGCGACAGAACAAAAAGGTTGTTCTCGAAGAACTGTTGCCATCGTGGTTCTGGCAGGGACTGCTCCAGCATGGTTGCGTACCGGTCGATCATCCTTGCAAGGGTGACCCGCTCGATTTCGGCGTGCAACTGCAGGACCTCTGCCGGTGCTTCCGTCGCAATGGTTGCAAGTTCCTGCCGAACAGCTCGTACCGCGGCTTGCCTCTGCGCGCGTTCACTGACATCGGCGCGCCTCCCTCGAGTACGCACGTACTCGACAAGCGGTGCAGCCGCAGCCGCAGGAGCCATGTGAGGGAATCGGTCGGGATCGAGCGTTGCGAGTAGATTATTTCTGACATCCCAGCGCCTAGCAACATGCACGTGCTCGCGGGCTAGCCGCTTGAAACGCTGGAAGTTGCGCCGGAAACGATGGAGATCACTCACCGTGATCCACGCGATGCTTTCCGTAACCGTCGAAGTTCCGGACCTGGTGACGCCGATGGCGGTAATCGCTGGAATCCCAGATAGGCTGCGCCACACCTCGTCAAGCTCCGGAACGAGGCCAAGGCCATAGGTACTTTCGGAGAAGCATTTCCATGGAAGAGACAGATCGATTTCCGTAACTGCCGCGTCGGCCGTTTCAGGCAATGGCTCGTCTACTTTGCGGTGAAAGATGACGGAAGTGAGCGGGCCATGCTTCGGGCTCAGATATCGCTGGGCGTGGGGGTTGGTAAAAACCGGATAAGTAAGAAGCCGGTCTGGATACACCCGTGCGAGGCAGTGCCACTGCTCCCTCGGTTGGGCCACCCATACGTTCGGATCATTGGCTCCTCGCTGATAGGTCTGCAGATACAGATCCCGATACTGCACGCCTTGATCGACCCCGTGCGACAACTCAAAGGATGGATTCAAGACCTCATTGTTGTTGAACGTTGCAGTAACTTCCAGCCTACCTTGCTCCATATCCCCTCACTCAAAAACACCTCCCTACACGGGCGAATACCGCCCGGATCAGATCCTTGGCGGCATGGTTGCATCATCTAGGCGACGATGAATTAGCGATACCAGAGTCAGCAGGTCCTCAGCGTCTCGTTGCGTCATGTTCCAGAGGATCTTGGGTGTGTGCGCGGTTGGGTTGCGGAACATCCCAAATACACCCTTTACCAGGGTCGCGAAGCCGCGCTGCTCGCTCCATTGGCTTTCGTCGGCCAACTCATTGATGGCTAGCATCGGAGGATTCCCCGCGAGCCCACGGTCGACAAGTAACGCACCGTCGTCCACCAGTCCCGTTTTATCGCGAATTTTGGCCGCGATACTCTTCGTTGCCTCCAACACGGCGTGAAAATAGTTGTCCGCGACGAGCTCTGCTCGACAATAGGACAGGACGTCCTCGTGAAGGCCGCGCGCAGCAAGATCTGTTCTAAGCGTTTCCGCCCTGCGTTTTGCTTCGACTAGTGTAGAGACACCGTCGCTCTCGGCGAGCGCACCCGTGGGCTCCACCTGGAGAGCGGCAAATGCCAAGGCGCGATTTAGATTCGCCCGCAAAGGTTCAAACCGATGAGCTTCATGTGCAAAGCGCTCAGGTTTCATAGCGAACCGTATGAAAGCAAGTACGTTGCGCCGATGGCCGAGCTGGTTTTGACAATGCGCGAACGCATTGAACAAGCGCTTCCACTTCGTCATCAACGGATCGCTGTCCGTGATGTGGGCCTTGGCCAATAGATACGCAATCTCGGAGCCCGTAAGACCCTCTCCAGTGTCGCCCAAGGCGCGCGCGATCGCTTCCAGTTGGCTAGCTGTGAATGTGATGTTGCCAGTCATGCCGACGATTCACTCCCCTTTTCCAGCACGACTGCTCGCGCTTACCAACAAAAAAGCCTCCCGAAGGAGGCTTGTCCGCTAGAGCGCTGCACTACTTAGTAACCGAATAAAGATCGGATAGTGCAACGCGAAGCTTGCCGCTATATGCACTGCGAGCGGGCGCGCGTGCCTTCACGCTGCCGGATTCTTCAACGCGTGATAGCAGTACTTGAACACCACGCTTTTGCATGGTCACGACATCCGTCCGCAGCCGTTTGCTCGGCTTGCGCGCGGTCGTCAGACCGACCATCGTCGACTTACCTGCGTTCAAAGCCATAGAAACCTCCTGTGTCTGCATTCGGGCGCGTAACACATTCGAACCGGGGACCGTAAGCACCAGCCTCGAAGCGCCTTCCGAGTCTATTGTAAAGCAGATCGAGTTGGCTCGACTGCGTCATATAGAAATACTGGGGGATGCCCGGGAAAAACTGAGCATGGATCGATAGTGCTCTAGCAAGCACTTCACAGAACTGCCAGATCAGCCGCGGGTGGGGCAGCGGCCAGGCCTCCGGATCGAACATCGTATCCGCGTCGGCATCTGCACGCATGAACTTCACCAAGCGAGCTGCCGGAGCAGGCTGAAATCCGTTCGCCCACTCGTCTGCCGTCTCCTCGATCCACTCTGGGTCACCCAGTGCATAGACGAGTACATCGGCAAAGAACACGACGAAACGTAGGCCTGCGAACAAGATTCCAATCACCTCAATGCCCTCGTCCAGCGACAGCGGCTCGGTAATGTCGATCACATCGGGCTGAAGACCTGCCGGTGGCTGGCCCGCAAACAGATCCTCAAGGACCTCCGGGGTAATGTAGTGATACATAGTTAAACGGCGGTAGGCATGTGCCCATTGTATCTCCCGGCTTTGAATGTCAAGCCACCAATTCATCGACTAGGAAAACGCTCCATGTCGGCGCCGAAATCGCCCCCGACAATTGCCGCTTGTCTAACTAGTAGGAGCAATCAATGCCCCTTTCCCGCACCGCCCAGATGTTCGTCAACCTGGCACGCGAACGAGACCGCGCTGATCTGCAGCACCCCTACGTCGAATGCGCCGGCCACGGCGGGCAGACCGAACGTCATCCCCACACCGGCGCAGCACGGGCCGCCAAGATGGAAATCCTCACTGACGAGGAATATGCCGTGCGCCTCGGGGTGAGTCACCTGTAGGGTAGGAGCGCCGGCTCGGTGCCGTCGGCATTCAGGCATAAGGGCGGCGCGGGGCTGACCACTGGGGCAAGAGGTGTTGCAAATGATGCGGCCGGTGCCGCTCCCGCCCAGGGCGAAACTATGGATTTCATCTATATATATATTGCGCCGCCCTGCCCCCGCCGGCGATCCGCGCCCGCGCATCGCCTCCGAGCACGGCCGAGGACCGATTCGGCGCAGTAAATCTTGGCGCGCGGTTGAGGACCGCCTATGCAGGAGGGAGAACGCAAAACGCCGCCAGCCGCTTTCTCGCCTGCTTCGCGGGGGTCACCGAGGCGCAACGCCCCATTCCTGGTCGAGCGCAAGCCTAAAAGTACCGAAAAAATCACTTTAAGGCATACTCTGCTCCCTACCATACCGTTTTTCGCATTCTTGATAATCTTTCTTATCAAGAAGCGAATCCTGGCGGCTGCCGCCCAGGAACCAGCAGACTGCCCCAGAGTTGGTCGTCTCTGCGGAAGCCTCGATTACGCCTTCACCTCCACGGCAGATCGAGAAGTTAGCTTGGACGACCGCGCAGCGCCTGTCGATATGCGTCCACGCCAGCACGCGCTGTCTTGAGCTCCTCCTCCAGAAAACTTACCCGCCCCGCCAGCGTGTCGCGCTCGGCCCGGTAGGCCTGCCGCACGGCGTCGGTCTCCAGCGCCCGCCGGCGCTCGGCCGCGGCCTGCCGCTCGCCCATGCGCGCCAGTTCCTCGGTGGCCGCCTGGAGCGCCGCCACCAGGCCCGCCTCCTTGTCGGCCAGGGCCGCCCGCGCGGCGGCAAGCGCCGCCTGCGCGGATGCCGCTTCGTCCTGCGCCGCCCGGCTGGATGCCTCGGCGGTGGCCGCACGCTCCCGCAACTGCCGATTTTCTTCCTCGAGCGTGGCCACACGCTGAGTGAGCAGCGCCGCCAGGATTCCCGACGCGGCGCCCTCCCCCACCGTATTGCCGCCCGTCGCTGACAACGCCGCGGTTGCCGGCACGGCCAAGCGCGGCGCGCCCGCGCCGGTTTCGTCCAGCGCGACCCGGATCTCCTTGTGCAGGAAAGCCCGCAGGCCGTCGTCCAGGATGCCGCGCCGCTCGGCTTCTACCGCGTCGGTCGGCTGGGCCTTGCGCTCGGCAATCACCGCCGCCACGGTCTGGCCGCTCGGCGACCGGGCGACGCCGGCGGCGGCGAGCAGGCGCCGGTAGACGGACGCCCCGAACGTGCGCCCGGTGATGCGATCAATCGCATCGAAGGCGCGGCGCAGGAAGGCGCGGTTGTCGGCGTGGGCGACGTCGAGTTGCTGCAGCGCGCGGGTGATGGCGAGCAGTTCGGCGTCGGCAAAGGCGGTGGGGGTGCGGGGCATGGGCGAACTATCAAACGGCGTCGAGACGGACGGCTGATAGTCTACCCTTTACTAATACGATTAGCAGTATCCTATACCTCTACGATTTGTCATTATCCTAATAATGACAAATGGATGCCCACAAAGGCTATACTGCACCTGCCGTGAGGCGAAGCCGCCTCCCGCCTTGGCTGGCGGGCACCTGCCGCCGCTTTTGCCCGCCGATTTCGCCGCCGTTGCCGCCTGATGGAAGATCTCCTGCCTACGCTCCCCTCGCTGGACCACCGCGACGCACTACCTAACGCCCTGGCCAGCCCCGTACTGCCAGCCGGCCAAAGCGATGCCCAGTTGGTGCGCACCTGGCTCGACACCAAGTACGCGGCGGGCCTCGGCATTCGCGCCAGCACCCGCGCCCAGTACGCACTCGAGGCGCACCGCCTGCTGTGGTACGCCCACGCGCTCGGCCGGCCGCTGGCCAGCTGGCAGGTAGCGGACGCTAATGGTTACCTTGCCTTCTTAGCCGATCCGCCAGCGCACGCGGTCGGGGACGGCCGTGTGCGGCAGGACAGCCCGGCTTGGCGGCCCTTGCGCGGCCCGCTCTCTGAGGCGTCGCGGCGTCAGACTGCCACCATCGTGGGGGGCCTGTTCGAGTGGCTGGTCGGGGTGGAGGCGCTGCGCGTGAATCCGTTCCAGGCGGTGCCGCGCGCTCGGTCGGCGCGCGGGCCAGGCTCGCAGCGCCGCTTCCTAGAGGCCGAGCAGCTAGCGGCCGTGTTCGACGCCGTCGAGGCGCGACCGGCGCCCACGCTATGGGCGCAACTGCACAAGGCACGTGACCGCCTGCTGCTCGCCCTGCTGTTCCACACCGGGTTGCGCGCCTCCGAGGTGACGGCGCTTACGTGGCCGGACTTCGAGCGTCAGCGCGGCAGGCATGGGGATTTCTGGACGGTGCGCATCCGCGAGGCCAAGGGCGGCAGTGACCAGCTCGTGCCCTGTGATAACGTCATGGCGGAACTGGCCCGCTTTCGCCAGCTGGTGGGGCTCTCGCCCGAGCCGCGTGCCACCGACACGATGGCCGTCGTCCCAGCCATGGCCGGAGGCCGGCAGCGCCTGGCCCCGCTCACCGACACGCTCGCGCTTCAGCGCCGGCTTAGCCGTCCGGTACGCACGCGCCAAGGCCTCTACACGATCGTGCGGCAGGTGTTCGAGGCCGCAGCTGTTCGGCTAGAAGCATCTGGATACGCCGAAGGCGCGGCAAACCTGCGGGCAGCGTCCACGCACTGGCTGCGCCACTCACACGCCACGCACCTGCTGCGGGCCGGCGTGCCGGTAACCGACGTGCAACGCACGCTGCGTCACCGCGATATCAACACGACGCGACGCTACACCCATGAGGCGCTGGAGGATGTCGCGCGCAGCATCGGCGGCAAATTACCGGCGGTGTAGGGTCGGCCGACTTCGCTGTGCCCTCCCCCTTCACGAGTTCCAAGGGTCTTGGGCGGGCGCGATGCCGATATCGTAGGCTTCCAGAAAAGCCGGCAGCAAGGGGAACTGCGCTAGCGGAATTGGCTCTCCTTGCGCCACGATGCGGACCCGATCGAAAATCGCCACGCTAGCTTCATTGGCAAAGCGGGACGTGAAATACAGCCCGTCAATGTCCGGGTAAGCCGCGTGGATGGCGGCGCTCCACAGGTTCGGACCGCGGTAGTCTGCCGTCGACAGAATGCGGTTGTCCATTCCAAGGTGAAAGTGGGGCTGCGTGAGGTCGGCCAGGCGCAGCGGGCGATTCGTTGCGGTGCCCAGTCGGCTTACGCAGCGCAGCGTCAGCTCCGCTTCGTCGAGCAGCAAAGGTAACGACTCGCCCTGAAATCGGTCCCGGACCACCGCTTCGGCCATACATGCCGCAAAACTCGGGGACGCATACAGGACGCCAAACGTATCGTCGGGTGCGTCAAAGCGGTAGGGTTGCCCTCCCGTGGAGCGGCGGTTGTAGTGGATCGGCCCGTAGACGCCGCGATGGATCCGCCACAACTTAGTTACCCCCGGGTCGAGTTCCTTCACCGGCATGACGCGGGCAGCCAAATCCTGCGGAGGCACCGGGCAACCCAGCGCCTCCGCTGTCAGCACCGGCATCAAGCAGCTCCCTGCTCGCCGGCGTACCGGGCGTTGATGACCTCGACGAGTGGCGCGATGGGCCGCGCGGCGTCCATCACCCAGTCCATCGGCCGTGCACCGTCAAGAACTTCCAGCGGGCGCTGCATGAAGTGATGGACCACCCAGCAACTGGCCTTGGCCGCGATAAACGGGGCGAGCACGGCTGCCAGTCGGCTAGCCTCGGCATCAAACTGCCATTGGGGGTAGCGCAGGCCGCGTTGCTTGCCTGGGGGCACCAGTGCATACAGCTGCCCGCTCAAGCGGGCTTCGTTGATCGCGCGGTCGGAGCGACCCGCGTACGCTGCCGCATCGCGTAAGGATAGGTTTTCCGGCTGCTGCAGCTCCTCCAACGCGTATTGGCGGCCGCGCTCCCGAGCAGCTTGAAGCGCATCGACAGGGCCATTCTGGGTGGTCGGCTTCGTGCCAACTTCGCCCAAAGCTTCCGCCGCGCCCAAGATCAACCGGTCCAGGAACGCGACCGTCATCTTTTGACTGTGCACCTCGTCCCCTGCCAGCTCCACGACTCGCTCTAGAAGCTTGTCGGCAAATATCCTGCGCCCGGCGTCCGTTGGCACGACGGTAGTTCTCGCTACGCCACTCGAGCCAGCGGCTTTGTAAGTGATCCTGCGATTCGGAACGGGTCGGTTTTTCGTTTCCATGCGAACATGATAGTTCATGAATTTCATGAAAGCAATTCTTGCCTGCCGATTTTCGTGGGCGTATTGCGCTTCGTTCAGTATATAAATACTGTTTGCCCTCGCCCTCTCGGCGCAGCGCATCGTACGAGGAAGGTTCATCGCAATGGCATGAGACGCTTCGGGCAACGGTAGCCCCGTTGCTGTGGGCCGCTCCGTGGTGTCATGACCAATTGCGCTCGCGCGTCCGGTGATCCGTTGCCAATTCGGCGATACCTCATCGCTCGATCATCTAACGCAGTTCCTATCCGTCGCGCTGCGACGAATTCTGGTCCGAGTGCTTCGGACGCGGGCTGGGTGACGTCTGCATGTCAATACGAATAGCAGCCGCGAATTCGCCTATGTTTGCTTGGTCGGTCTTTACCTGTTGTCGCCAGCGTACCTCTTGCCCTGCCCTATTGCCGATAGCTGCTATCACTGCTCACTTGGAACGACTGCCGTGATCAGCTAGGCCGCGTAGCGCACGGTAGGGCGAAACGAGCTTCTCCATGGCCTTTGCGCAGTTTTAGCAGCAGGTCTGTCCTCTTGATCTGATTGGTGAGCTGGAATCCCAAGAAGCCCATGACCATGTTCGCCACGGTGGGCAGGACGACTACGTAATCTGTCAAATCGGACATATGCCCGTCTCATGCGGCCGCGCTTAAATAATTTGCATTGATTTCCGGGCGACAGAAACGCCCGGATCGGCATTCAACAAGGCGTGAAGCCTTGATCTGCCAAGGCTTGCCGGACTCCCTATGGCTTCGATCTTCACGGAAGCCTCGTCGTGATCTAGGCCCACTCGCGAATGTCGAAGCGGGCCGCGAAAATGCCTAGTGGTAGGCAAGTTCCAGGGTAACGGTGACAGTGGGATCGATCTCAGGCACGTGGGCTTCCCGGTTTGGAAGGTTCGAAATCGAGCGTCACGCCGCCGTCCCATTCGAGCGTAACCGTGGCATGGCAAGTGCTGCAGTGCCCGGCGTCGCCATCGTGGGTGTCATCGTCAAAATGAACCTGGCCGCGATGGTCGCAGGCAGAGCAACGGTAGACGTACAAGACTTGGTCGGGCATGAAGCTTCCATTCGAAGTCGTCACAAGTTATGCAGCTTACTGCTTTTCAGGCGGGGCCTGGTCGAAGGACGGGCTCCGTGTTCGTTCGGAGATTCTTTCAGCGCAAAACACACCCTAGGCCATGGCATGAGCATTGTTCGTCGTGTTTGCCGCGTTGGCTGACCTGCGGTCGCGCAGCATCGCTCGCAACGCCGATAACGTCGAAGCCGCCTCCTTTCCCCGTTTCTCGAGCCGGCCGCTTGCTCTCTGGGGAGCAGCGTAGACCTCAGCTTTCTGGTACGCACCAGCGTGTAGTCGCCTTGCAAATTCGGCGAGGGAAGTTCCTACCAAGCGGGAAGTGACCGCACTTTGGACCTCGGTGACAAGCACTGAGCTTCCGTCGCTTTCGACTTCGAAATGGTTGCCTTTTTCGTCCACGAAACACTGCCGCGCTGCCCCTGCGAGTATCGAACGCACGAAATCGCGGTCCTGCACTTGGATTCGGGCTTTGTCTTCTTTGAGTGCCTTTGCTTTGCAGACAGCACTGAAATCGGTGCGGGCGGTGAGTAGGGCAAGCAGATACGCTTTTGGCACGCGTGCTTTCGCAAGACTCTCCCATGTCGCGCTTACGACATCTGAGAGAAAGTGGCCTTGCTCTTTAGCCTTTCGCATCAACCAAAAAATTAAATTTACATCAAGACCCAGGCCGCGCAGACGTGTCAGGTCCTGGGGGAGCCGATCCTGCTGTCTTTTTTGAAAGGAGTATGGGACACGATCTTCTGTAAACAGGACTCTCGTTTTGAGAGACGGTTGCGCCATAGAAGAGGGTGGTGGAACGGCCGGCTCGCCGAGCTGCGCTGTGTCGTCCTCGCCCGTACCCGTGGTTTCTTCTTCTTTTCGCGAGCTTAAGCCGAGCATCTCCGTCGCTTTTTCCGTCAGGTAAATGTAGGCTCCTGCGAATCGGCCAAATCGCTTCCGAACTTGAACGTCGACGGTAATTAGGCCCAAGTCGAGCAGTTCTCGTTGAGCACGGTACCAAGTAGCCGGCGACATTCCGGTTTCGGCACAAAGCGTTTCCCGGTGCTTAAAGATCTTACCGGTGGGGTCATCGTTATTCGCCGTGCGGGCGAGGGCGGCAAGAGCTGATCGGGCGCTACGCCCGATCCCGACGATTCGAGTTGCGCGCTCGACTGCTTCGATAGTCTTGCGTTTGAGGCGCTTGGGCGCCGGAGCAATCAGAGCGTCTGTCTGGTTAAGGTGTTTTTGTGGGCGAGCAACATCCTCGCCAGCAACGGAGCGTTGCGCGAAAGTCATATGACCTTCCCATTCGTAAAAAATGGTTGAAGTCGCTTGACTCAGGTTCGCGTTCCGCTACACTCCGACTAACGAATCCATGTCGAGTGGCTTCGGTGTGTAGCGGCCGGGAAACTGGTCAGCTTGAAGTTCTCAAAAGCCCACGGTTGCCGCCGTGGGCTTTTGTTTTTGTAGGATTACAGTCTAGACATGGCTTAAAACCTCGATTCGTAGTACGAAGTCCTTAAAAAACAAGCACTTAGCTTTTTGCGTCTTCCGACGCAGCTTTAGCTAACCCTTCCAGATGTTCGCGAATGGCCGATTGGGCCGCTTCCGCTTCTTCCTCGCTGCGGAACTCAATGCGCATGACTTTCTTTGCGATACGAACATCGCACCAAGTCGCCTTTCCCGCCTTGATTTTGAAGCCGGTAGATGCGGCAGGCCTGGTCTTAACCTGCTCGGCCTTAGTCATCCGTACGGCCTGCTGTTGATCGATCTTCTTCTCGGCCAACAACTTAACCGCTTCGACGACCCGATCCCCGCGACCGTCTTTGGTCGCCCTTGCCAACTCGGCGCCAGCATTCGACCCGAGCAGGTCTGGGCGGCTATCGAGAAGGCTTAGGACCTCGGGAGGCAAGTTCCGGAACGACAAAATCTCTGAGAGAGTCGAGACAGGTACACCAGCCTGTTCAGCTATTGCGGCTTGAGTCTTGTCTGGGCTGCGAAGCAGCAGTTCGTCGAACTTCCGAAACTTCTCGAAATCCGTTAAATCTGACTGCATAAGGTTCGCGTAGAACGCGCCCGTGTCAGCCTCGTCTGAACTAAGTTCGCCGAGCACGCAGCGTATGTGATCGCGCCCAAGCTCGCGGTACGCGTCTGTCCGGTGATGCCCGGAGACAATCTCGAAGCCTCCCGCAGGCCGAGGGCATACAATCACAGGATGAACGAGCTTGTTGTGCCTGAGGTTTTCCCTCAATTCGACATACTTCTCGGGAGGCATGAAGCGTCTGCGGCCTGGGACCTCATGCAGTTGGTCGATAGGCACATCCACTGCGCCGCCGCTGACGCGGGCCGACTCAAGTTCTGCTCTTAGTTGCGCGATCTCGTTAGCCTGTCGCTCAACCTTCCCTTGCATATGCATTAACTGACCGGGCGCAGTTCGCGGCGCTTGCGGACCGCGCGCAGCGGCTTTCTCCAAGTCTTCCGCCGTGACCTTGATGTTCCCAGCCTTTGCGGCAAGCTTTTCTCTCAAACTCATTCTTCAATTCCTTGCCAAAGCGCGCTGACCTTGTCGTCCACATAGTCGACAAACTCATCGCAGGGTTGGCGAATGCGTCGCATCGTCTCGGTGTTCGCCTCGCTAGAGGAGAGGTCATAGACCGTGCGAAATTGAATGCTGCTGTTACGGGCGAGGTCCGTCTCAGGGATCTCAATCGGCAGCACGCGCGACCCATAGACGCCGCGAATCCAGTCTGCCACCAGGCGAGGAGCGTTCTTTTTCTCCATGCGTGTCATGAGAACATCGAGAAAGTCGAACTCCTTTTTAGATCCCTCGCTCTGCTCTTCCATGCCTGTTACTAGGTCCGAGAAGAGTTGCCAGAACTGGACCATAGACGCGAAAGCCAAGGTGTCCGGGACCACCGGTACGATGACGCCATCGGCAGCGAAAATCGCGTTGATGGTCAGGTAGCTGAGGGTAGGAGCCGTGTCGAGGATGATGTAGTCATATTCGTCTTTCAACGAATCGAGGCCGTTACTTAACACGCGCTCGAACGGAATATGGCCTTCCTCTGCCGTCGCCCGAGCCGGAAGCATAAACTCCGCGTTGAAAAGCTCAGTAGACGAAGGAATCAAATCCAGGTTAGGCCAGTAAGTCTCCTGAGGAAGCCCTCGCATATCGAAGGACTCGCCCGCCAAATACGCCTCGATGAGCGGCATAATGGTGTTTTCGGACGACACCTCGGCATGTGGATTGATGCCATACAGCGTGGTTGCGCTTCCCTGCGGATCCAGATCAACGTGGCACACCTTCCGACCTCGCCGCAGACTCAAGCCCTGGCAGAGGAGGGTGGACATAGTGGTCTTCGTGACACCGCCCTTGAAGTTCGCAACTGCAATGACTTTACCTGGTCCCCTTCGCGGGACAGGCTTAAGTTCCGCTCGGATCCATTGCATTGCCTCGCTGAGGCTGAAATAGCGCACTGCACCGGGTCGCGATTGCTGGCCCTGAGGGAGATCCCCCTTTTTGAGGGACCGGTTCATCCGCGTTTTGTCGATGCCACACAATTCTTGTAGGCGGCCAGACGGGATCAGCGGGGCTTCCTTCCGAGGAAATGGCTCCAGCATCTCATCCCGAATTTTCTGCAGCATCACCGCGGAGAGATTTGCCAACTGCTTCAAATCCTCAGGCGTCGTCTTGCTGGGGTGGGCTAGCTTGATATCCATTCGGTTCAAAAACCTTTAAGCTGTTCACCGGAACCGCCGGTGGATCGTGCAACCGTTTTCGGCAAAAATGACGTCCGCGGTTGCGTTGCCGTGAAGGTTAGCGGCCCTTAGACGTATACGCAAGTTAACTTTGTGCCTGTTGTACCCGAGAGATCGAGCTGTTCCCCCGGTACTTACGGGTCGTTGTTAAAGTAAAAGGCGAGGAATTCTACGAAAGTGCCATATAACGCACAAAGAATGCGCGCCTCAGGAAGTAAGGCTTAGGCCAGCCTCAAGGACGAAGCGCGAGGTCGGGTTCTTCTTCGCCGTTGAGATAAACAGGCAATCCCTGGCGCGCGTGACGGCGACGTAGAAGAGGCGCCTTTCTTCGCTTTCTGGGCTTTCGCTGTCGGGAACGATTGTCTCTTCGGCTCGGACTATGGCTACGCTGTCCCACTCCCGTCCTTTTGAGGCGTGCATGGTGGTTAGCACGAGGGCGTCGGCGGCGGGTTCGTTGTTTCTCCGTCGAAGATACTCAAGGCGGGCCACGAATGGTCCGTTGAGCTGGCTGAGGACGTCGTAGCAGGTGTTGATGGCACGCTTGCCGGCGTCCTCAGTCACATACTTGAGCATCCATTCGCGGACCCCATCCAACGTCAGCGCATGGAATTCGCGATCGTATAGGGCACGCCATTCGGCGAGTCGTTTCAAGAAATCCCTGTACTTCTCGGCCGTCTCCTCTGATATTCCCGATTCGACCAGGTCCTTTTTGCGCGGGGCAGAGATCAACTCACCCTCGGCGGCTTCCTGGGCGTGAAGCTGTTGAAGCTCAAGGGTTCCGATGCCAGAGTATCCAAGTAGAGCATCGACACCAGTCAACTTTGCTCGCTGTATAAGCTCCAACATATCTCCCATCAGTGCTGCCTCGGGACGATCGAGGATCGATTTGCCGGCGGCACGGTAGTACTTCACTCCATGGGATCTACACACCGCCTCTATGGGATCAAGAATGCGATTAGTCCGAGCGAGCACCGCGGCGGTCTTCCCAGCACGAATCGCCGGCGCCAGCGTTTCAACTACGGCAACCGCTTCCTTGTACTCGTCGTCGAATCTCTTGAATTCGACTGAGCCGCCGGAGCCCCGATGTGCCAACAGGTCCTTCGAAATCCGCTGCGCGTTGTTACGGATAATTTTGTCAGCGGCACTCAGAATCTCGGAATGAGAGCGATAGTTCTTGCCGAGCACGATAGCGCGAGCATCAAACTCCTTGATGAACGCCTCCATGCCCTGATAGCCGAGGGCGTCACGAAAGCCAAAGATGGTTTGATCATCGTCCCCGACGACACACACAACAGAGCCGGCCGCCGCATGCAATGAAGTCCACCGCGATTGCAGGCTATCGCAATCTTGATATTCGTCGACCAGCAGGTGGTGAACGGAGTAGGGCCGGATGCCACCCGTTAGCATGCCGGCCACCGCCATGCGCAGCATGTCCTGAAAGTCGATCTTCCCGTTTCGTGACAAAGCGGCTTGGTATGCCTCGAAGATCTGTGCGTCTACAGTACCGGGCTTCGGATCGTCCAAATGATGCTTCGAACGTTCTATGGAGGCCAGCGCATCCTCCACCTTCCAATCGATGCCGCGCTCCTGAAGGATCTGGCCAACGATCGCTGCGCGGACACCGTCGGTGACGATGTCGTTCAACTTGCCTCCATTCTTGCCCAACTGCTTGTATGCGAGTGAGTGAAAGGTGCCTGCGACCAGCCGCTTTTTTGCCGTAGGACCCGCCAATTTGAGAATCCGATCGCGAAGCTCAATCGCAGCATCCTTGCTAAAAGTGACCGCACCTACGGTAAGGGCTGGGTTGCTCAGAAGCAACGCGGCTTTGGCGGCAATCGTCGCTGTCTTCCCTGCACCAGGCACAGCGACGGCCACGCAATGGTCGCGGCAGTCAACGACTTCCCGCTGGGACGGATTCAGCTTTTCGAGAACTTCTGCGAGAGACATAACTCGGTGTGGCGAATGCCTGGGATGGTCATTGACCGACTTGGTCGGACTTGGTGCCAGCAACGAAGAGGAAGTGCCACCAACTGCCTGTTGCTTGACTTGTGCCGTTATGCAAACAGGCACCATGTAAGACTTAGCCCCAATTGGTGGCACGTGCTGACACAATGTCCGACTTACGCTGTGGGTAACTCCGATCCGTCATCTGGCACCTAATGGCACCACGTCCAACCATGTCGGATGGCGACGGACTTGGTGCGACCATAGTCGCGCCGGAAGCACTAGATGCCGCGCACGGTTGTCATGAGCTTCAGGTGCGTCGTGTAGCTGCGCAGGCCCAAAGGCTGGAACTTACGCAAGAACCGCGACACCTCTTCATTGACGTCGCTCTGGTCGCGGATGCCGTTCCACACCATGAAGTCGAACTGGTCCATCGTCTGGTCGAATTTGATCAGCACCTGCAACGCCCGCACCGCGAACCGGGAGTACGCCTGGACCTCAAGGGAGACCGACGGGCGCTGGATCGTAGGTACAAATACGATATCCCCGGCCCCCCGCATCTCGGTTTCGCGTTGCTCTCGGTATGCGCTGGCCACTCGCACCTGCTCGTCCACATAGTCCTCGAGCTTCGACAGTTCGCGTTCCAGGAACGTCTCCAGTGTGGACAACTCCGTTCGCGTGAAGGTGCTCTGGCCGAAGCGCTGGAGATTCAGCGACATCCTGTTCATGTAGGGCCACCATTGTTCGAACAGGGGTCGCAGGCGCGTGTGATTCAGCTTCAGGGCGACAGACACGACGGCAGCGCCCGCGAGTTCGCGGTCCAGGATCTGCAGGCCCAGCTCGCGACGCCGGCGGATGATTGCCTGGCGCTGTTCCGGCTGAAGTTCGCGAAAGAGCTTCCGGGTTCGCTCGACCTCAGCCTTGCGTTGCTCATGATCGGCCGGCGAGAGCAGCCCCTCATTGCGCAGCGCATCGGCGGACGCGTCCATCTCGTTGAGCTCGTGCTCGACGTCCCCGGTGCTGTCGATGGTTCCGAGCGTGCTCGGGGTAGGGGAAGCCGCTACCGAAGCGTCAAGGCTGCTCTCATCGGCGGGGATCAGGTCGGTCGTGGTCATGATTTCTCCGTTTGGAAGGCCATCCACATGGCCTCGTCGTAATTGAGTGGCCGGACTATTTGCCGACATGGAACGACGCCGCGAGGCGCCAGCAAAGCAGGCCCACCAGGCACACCACATAGGTCCACCAATTGGCGAGCAGGGAAATCGGGAGAAGCAAAGCGGAGGCTCCAATCCCGAAGCAAAGCATCAGGCCGTGGGCTGCGACATGGAATGACACGGGATTGGCGAATCCCGCGCTTGCAGCGTGGATCTTTCGCGATACCGATCCGTCATTGAAAATCGCCAGAATCAACACTGTCGCGCCCAAGAGCCAGTGGTGGGCAACCGCGGAACGGTATAGCGCCCGATAGATGGTCAGCCAGAAGTGCTGCATCCAGCCGCGGCCGAACGTTGACGCGCCCCCGTCCGAGAAAGCAGTTGGGGCATCGGAACCGGCGAAGGATGCTTTCACCGCCCCAGAGTCGATGAACCACTCGCGAAAGCGAGCGTTTGCCGATGCCACCGCGATATCGGCCTTCTCCGTCCCAAGGACCCCTTCCACAGACGCCCTTTCGGAACGACTGATTTCGAACGCTGTCTGGTCCTGAATGAATGGCGCCAGCGTGCAGATCATGAGTGGCGAAATAATCAGCCAAAGACGGACGTGGGATGCGAATCGGCTACTTGCCATGGTTCAGATCCACCGCAGTAGCAGCAGGACGGGGAAGCTGGGGATCGCAACAAGCGCGGCCCAGAACACACCCGGCTTGGCGAGAGAGATGTTCACAAGCGCGAAGCAAGGTGCGGCCTTGGTGGCTGTGAACGCCTCAGGCGGCGTCTCGTCCGGGTAAGCATGCGAGACCAACCAATCTTGCATGGCCAGCGCCAGGGCCGGGTCGACGTTACAGATGCGTGCGGCCACCATAGCCGGAATACGGCGAAGCCGCTGCCCGACCCAGCGGGCGTCAGTGTGCAAAGTTGCCAGCGACATCGTAGCTCTCGAAGTAACGGGAGAAGGCGTATCCGGTCAGCACCCGGGCCGCGAGTTGAAACGCAGCACAGCGCTGGGAAACCTCGCCGGGGACCGGCTCGTCAACGACTTGGCAGACGTAGCCCGCCAGCTGCCGTTGCTCGAATGCCGGGATCGATTCGTGGAACGGGTACCAGACGTTGTACTTTTCGCCCTTGAATGCGGCATAGCGCTTGTTGTACAGGTCATGCGCGCGCGAGAAGAGGCCCTTCATGAACGCGACAGACGGATCACCATGCTTGCGCGCGGCGCGCCATGCTGCGATGCCGTCCGTCAGCATTTCTTTGATCAAAGGCTCTTCCCGCACACGGTAGTTCGTGCCGATGTAGTCGACCACGCGGGCACAGATCTCATCGAGGTCCGGAGAGAGGGTGAACACCGGGGAGAGCTTCGCCGACAAATTGTGTTGCTTGATAACTTCGCGGAACAGGCTGCTGCGCATGGATGGTTAGTCCTGAATAATTGGAATACGACCTTGGTAGACGGCGCCGCCGGATATCCGTAGGAAGTACTGGAGGTTCGGCAGTTGCATGACCAGGTCATGCGGAATCAGGGGTACCTTTTCAAGCTGTGCGGATCGCGAAACGGAGCCACTAAATTCACCTACGTGCGCTTCCGTGCCGGTACTCGTGCTGCTGGAGATCACCAGGTTGCGGATAGCCGTCGTCCCGGCCTTCTCGGCGAACCACTGCGCGGTGTCGATGTCTTCCAAGCGTAGAACGATCTGGTTGTTCAGATTGCCCAAAACCTGCTGCATTTTGGCCACGTTTCCAAGTTTTGCCGTGAAATCGGAACGCGTCTGGTAAGCAACGAACGCCTTGAAGCCTGCACCACGCCCCTTGTTGAGAAGCTGGAGCAACTGCTCGTTGATGGCCTCAGCCGTTTCGTCAACTTGAAGGACGATCTCGGGAGGCTTCGCGTAGAAGTTGTAGATCGCGCCAGCGACCGAAGCGATGTCCGCGAGCAGCATGGACATCACCGCTTGCGCGACCATGGAGTTCGACAGGGAGTCCGCACCGACGTAGAGCACGGCCTTCTGTTTGATGACCTTGTCGATATCCCAGATTTCTCTATCGTCCTCGAAGTCATCCGCTTTGGGCGCTAGCATGAGGCCGGTCTCGCCGGTGGCCAGCATCTGCAGGAGGGGCAGGGCAGAGGCGATGATACGGCCGTAGTGGTCTCGATCGTGTTGAAACGTCGAGATGAGACCGTCGATCGACTCGTGGCCCTTGCCCAGATTCGAGAAGCGGTCGATATACAGTCGAACCATAGCGTCCAGACGGGTACCGCCACCTTTCTGACCGACTTGCTGCATGTATCCGGCGACCTCGTCTTCCCAGTCCGTCATGCCGGCTTCGGGGAAAAAGCGCTGAAGCGCACGCTCGAGCAGGTTGTTGATACCGTTCTGTGCGTATTGGAGGATGGAGCGCAGGTTGGGCTTGTCGCCGACGTAGAGCTCGCCTTTGACAGAACGATCGATGAACAGGAACGCAAACTGCCGGAACGGGCCTTCCTCCATGAGCTGGGCGACGCGCGTGGGTATCTCCGACGGTTGCGACCAGTTTTCCAGTGGATTCAAACGGATGGATTGGGACGGCGCCGCCTGCTTCCAATACAGAAACTTCCGACCCGTACGCTCGCATTCTCGCCGGCATCTTGCGACCCACTCGACGTCGTTCTTCGGATCGATCACGATCAAAACGTCATTAGGGTTATGAATAACCTGCGTGGAAATCAGTTCGAATGTGCGCGTCTTGCCCGCACCGGTGGTGCCGCTGATGGACGTGTGGCCGCCCATCGCCTTGTAGTGAAACGGCACTGGCTGCTTCTTGGTCTCCAGACCCGCAATCCAAGGTTTGCCTTGAGGCGAATGGTCCGCAATGCTGTTGGCGGGAGCAAAGGCCTTTTCGATGGCACGTACCGTTTCGTTCGGCAACCATTTTGGCAAGCCGGGAATATCGGTGGACGGCATGCGCAGAATATCGTGCGCAAGTTGACAGTGCTTCTGGGTCCATTCGTAGCCGGTGCCGAGGTACATGGCGTCCACGTCTTTGTCCTTCGAGCGGAGACCGCGGCTGGCATCGAGAAGATCATCGATCTTGACCACGGTAAGCCACTTGGTGGAAATGGCGAGTCGGAATCTGAGGGCGCGCCAAACCTGCGCGGACCGTAGCAGTAGGGCACATAGGCACAAGAGCGCGAAATAGCCAGCGTGCGGCATGCCGCTCAACAGAATCAACAAAGCTGCGACGGTCCAGCCAACGGCCGCGCGAAATTCGTAAATGGGCCGGAAATGGTTGATGTAGTGATTCATCATGATGCAGTCTCCGGCGCGATGAGACGTCCTACTTCGTCGACCAACAGAATATTCTGGCCATCGACCTTGTATAGGTGCTTGCCCTTTCGCAGATGCTCGACAAGGGTGTCGGACGCCAGGCCAAAGTTGCCGAGCGAGCGCTTGCTAATCGAGACTTTGCCGTCGATCCGCGCGACCTTGGCTTTGCCGCTGGCAACGTCCTGGGCCAGCGCCTTGAAGAACTCCCGCATCAAGTTAGAGCTGCCGGCCAAAGCCTTGAAGGGATCGTCGGCGGATAACTCCTTGCGCAACGAACGCGCTCCGTCGAGCTGAACCACATTTCGCGCCGCCGAGGCATCCGAGGCCGTGGCATCCGGCGATTCGACCTGAGCCTGCGAACCAAGGCCCGCGGATTCCGCTGGCGAGACGTTACCCTTTCCGTCGGCGTGCTGCGTGGAAGTGGCCGGCGGCGGCGCCGGCACCGGTGCGTCAGCCTGAGCCAAGGACGGATTGACAGCCTTCTCCAGCCTCTCGGCTGTCGGAACGGGCGTCGAGTCCGGGGGGAATTCTGCTTTTCTGGCCTTGATCTCGAACTGGGTCAGTGTGTCGATGGATTGCCGTACAACCTTATGCAGCAGCGTTTCGAGTCCGGTCGGTCGAGGATCCGGATTGATCGCACCGAAAAGCTCGGTGAGCACCTGGCTGTCGAAGGCACTTAATCGTTCGCTACCAAGAATCTCGCGCGCGAGAAGTGCGGTGCGCATACGCTCAATGGGCTGGATAGCCTCGCGTCTCGTGACACGGTAATTGCTTGTGCCGACCCAGGGACCGAAGGCGCCGTGGGCAGCGGGGATCCACTCTGCACCATCGCTGTCGCGATAGAACTGAAAGTGACGGCACGGCTCGTCGAGCCGCGAGCAGCACGCTGCAAGGAAAAGGGCGTAGAGATACTGAGGCTCGAGCATGCGCCGGCGCTCAGACGGCTGGTCTGCACCGAACTTCTGCGCGCCGGACAGGCGCATCGCAAAGTACGCCGCTTCGACCGTAGCGCGGAATGCACCGCCCGGTTCCGCATGTTCAGCGAAGCGCAGGGGCATACTGGAAAACCAGTCCGCGCACCGCGTCAGAATGCTCAGCCACTTTACGGCGAACAAGTCGCCGGACACCTCGTTTGCATACTGCCGAATCAACGCGATCCGGCTCTCGTGAGCTGACAAAAGCGCTGCTGCCGGCATCGAGGAATGGGTGTGCGTACTCATTATTTCAACTTCGCAAGGAACTTGCCGATGCCGCCGGCGGCCTTGAGGCCAACCCGCATGGCCCCACCGCCGCTGATGCCACCACCGGAGCCGAAGATCGCACCGGCGATTTTAGGAAGCTCGAAGGCGACAAGAATCATGAACAGCGCAATGCTCATGGCATACACGGCACCAGCCAGCGTCGCTGTGCCGGCGCTCTTCTGATCGATAAGCGTGGACACCAGTGCACTCGAGACGAGGCGAGCCATCACAGCGGCAACGACCGAATACATCGATGCGCCGATCATATAGTCCAGCCACGAAGAGAAGTAGCGACGGCTATAGTCGGAGAATCCGAGGGCGACTGCGATAGGTCCAATTACAATTCCGATGGCTGCCGCAATCTCGCCCAGGGATATGAAAAACGTGTAGAGAAGAGCTGCGAGGGCGCAAAAAACGAACGCAGCCAGCAACAGCATTCCAGCAAACGCTATCATCAAGACGTCTGAGATACCGCTTGCCGCCTTCATAGACTCAATATAGGAATCAATGAATCCGGCGCCGACGGAAGCGAGCGTCATCGCAGGTGACATCGCTTGTGTGCCTGCGATTTTGTCGGCGAGATGCTGGAAGTATTCGTAAATGCCAGGCCCGAACTTGTCATATCCGGTGTAGAGGGACGCGAAGATGCCAAGCATAAGGAGCGTCTCGAAGACCTCGGTCCAGGCCGCGACAGGTTGCGACGCCGCGGCGAAACGAATTCCAGCCAACGTCAGCGAAATGACGGCAAGCCCGAAGGCGATCTTGTCCGCGTCCGGAGTGAGGGTCTTGCTCAATGTGGTGGCGCCCCCGATCAGACCGGTACGGAACGATTCGAACTGGCTGAGCCAGCTCTTGAGCGATTCACCAATCGATCCCGGCTGCGCGAATAGCCCGGGCTTGCCACCCTTGTTCGGGGCAGTTTGCTGTGCGGTGTCGGTGCCCGCTTCAGGGGCGGACGCTTGTGCGAAAGCCGGCGGCGAATGCAATAGAAGGGCCGTCAGAAGCAAGACGATGAAGCGGGCGATCTGCATAGTGTGTGACGGTCAGTTGGACTGCAGCTTGCGGGAGAAGACGCGGGCCCGGAGGTTCTTGAGCTCTTCATCTTGAGCGGCTGCCAGTGATCGCATCGCTTCTGCGCTCTGGGTCTCCTTGGCAACGGTCTGTTGGTCCCGATCGGCGTCGGCCTGGGCACGCACACTCATGAGCTGTAGCAAATCGGAGTTCTGGCTCGCCAATACGTCGAGCATCTGGTTCGTGGTTTGCGCGGCAGCTTGCGCGGTTGCCGAAAGCTTGATTTGCGACTGGATCTTCTGGCGGCGCTTGGCGACCGATTGTGTGTTCTTGAAGATCTGCTCGCCCAGGCTGAAGAGCGCCTTGGCAGTTTTGTCGCCGTTGGTCAGGAGGGAGCGCTGATCTTCGAACCACTGTTCCTTCGTCTTGCCGGACGAGACGACCATGCTCTGAATCTTCTTCAGATAGTCGGCGTTGTCGGAGACGGTGCCATAGAGGTCCTTGAGCGTGGTGCCGTACACCTCGTACTTTCCGATCTCGTCTTTGATGCTGTTGAACTGCTCGGTGATGGCCTCTGCATCCAGACCTGTAGCTTGCAGCAACTGATTCGCCATCATCTGGTACTGGTAGACGATGTTGGTGTTCTCGTACACCTCGGACTTGATGGACTGCAACGCCGAGATCGTGGTTTGCACCAGACCCACCCAGTCGGTGACGGGTAGGGCGGCGTGAGCGGGGGCGGCGCCGAGCACGGACGCGGCGACGGCAAGGTTGGCGATCCACTTCTTCACTCTTATATCTCCCTGTTTAGGCTGCGCGCGCGAGCATTTCGCGCACGTAGCGGTCTTGCCAGTCGGGCTCGCCCGACGCGTAATGGGTGTCGCAGATGGATTGCGCCACACCGTCCGAGCGCAGCATCGCCACCATCTCGTCGTTGAAAGCGGTCTGGAGCATGCGGGTCTGGACGTTGGTGATCCAGAGGTAGTCACGGTTCGGTACCGCATCGGAGATCATCTGGATCTGGTCTTTGGTCAGGCCAAACATGTCTCCGTAAAGGTCCGTGCTCGTCTTTGCCTGGCTGTTCGGCAGATAGATCCAGTTGGCGATGTTTTCCTTGAGGATTTCAAAATTCGCCACACGCGCGATTTGCCGCAGGGACTGCGTCGCCGCCCAGATGGCTCCGTTGAGCTTCCGGATGGTGGTGATCCAGTCTTCGAAACGCTTATAGAAGCGCTCGTTCTGAAAGAAGAAGCCGCATTCCTCCACTTCGATGACGGTGTAGCGGATGCCGTCCATCGACTGGCTAATCCGGTAGAACGCATAGTCGGTGAAGAGAGCTGCCGCCCGAGGAAACTTCTGGAACAGTTCGCCGCACTCGATGCAGAGGTTGTCGCTCACTGCGAACGCATCCTCGACGTGATCAAAGAAGTGGCCGTACTGCCCGCCCACCAGCCAGATCTGAAGCCGCTCGCGCAGATCGGCATGGAGCATCGTGGAGAGGGCACTGAGGGTCCACCGCTCGCGGGGATAGCTCGCGAGCAGCTTCACTGCCTCGAACATGTCCTGACTCTGTTGCGGAGAAAGGGAGAAATCGTCGTCTTCGAGGGCCAGCGTTAGCCATTCGGTGACGTAGGTAAAGCTGCCCGGGTCGGCGAGCAGAGACAGCGGATTGACCGGTGTGCTCGCCTGGAACTTGCCGGTTACGTCGATGAATGCCCCCCCGCTCAGCAGCGTGGGGATACGCGTGGAGCGGTCTTTGTCGAAACGGATGCGACGCGCCTTGTGCCGATCCGCCTGCGACACTAGGAAGTTGAGGAAAACTGACTTCCCCGCGCCGATGGGCCCGATTACAAACAGGTGTCCATTGCCGCCTGGTTGATGCATATCGACGCGCTGGCCAGTCCGATGACGGGTGGGCAGGCAGGTGAGTGGCGGCACTTCCGTGCCTGTCTTCTCCGACAGCCAGTCGTTGCGCGTCGGACCCTCGAGCACCGACCGTACAGGAGCAATGTCGGAAACCGCGGGTGTCTCGACAAACTGCAAGCGTCGCTGGCGGTCCCAGCGGCCGGGCAGCGTGCTGTTCCACGCCGCCATCAGATTGGTCTTCTCCCGAATCGCGCCAAAGCCAGCGTTCGTCAGTGTTCCTACCACCTCGCTGACGGCATCCTCGCATTCCGCCTCGGTGTCGGCGTAGACGACTATGGAGATGTTGGCGAATCCGTGCTGTACGCCTTCAGCGGTCAGTCGCTTTAGTGCCTTGCCCGCTTCCTTGGCGAGTTCCTCCCGCCCCTCGTCATTCTCGTTCTCCTCCTTCGACATATATTGCTGGACCATCGAACGGAGGTTGACCGCCGCCATCTTGTAGAAGCGGCGCACCTTCTCGATATAGGCCGTTGCCCGGGCGGTGTCCAGAAAGCGGTACATGATGCAGATATCCAGCTCGGCGTCGACTTGCAGCAGAGTGTCGAGCGCCGCTTCCTGGAAGCTCATCCATTCCTTGACGGCAACGATAGCGGCATAGCGTTTGCCATGTGCGGATTCGAACAGAAGGCGCTCGGAGCCAACCGTAATTTCCGACTCACTCAGATGGGTGTCGAGCATCGTTACCGGGAAACGGATGCGACGCTTCGGCACACTGGGGTTGGCGACCTGGTGGAGCGCGGCGTAGCTGTCCTGCATCGCAAGGCGCGTTGGCTTGATGCGCGGAATCCCACCGGTAAATGCGTCCAGCATGGCTTCGAAGCGCCGCGTGTCGGAGCGGATTTTCTCCATGTCGAAGGCGAACGCGCTGCGGGCAAGGACCGTATCCTTGGTCGCTTCGAGCAGGGCGGCGAAAATCGGCTTACCGCCCACGGTCATGTGATGCCCAATCTTCTCGAAGAACTTGGCCACGCCCGTCTCGGGGGTATAGGCGATGCTCAGCGAATGCGCATTGCGGTAATACCTGCCCGTGGTCATGTGGGCGCGGTTGAGCGCGTCGAGACGTGCATCCGTTCCGTTGCTGAACTCGCCGTCGACGTATCCCTTGGTACGTCGGTGCGTCAGGCGCCACCAAGCTGTGATGCGGTTGTCAAAGGAGCGGCACGCTTGGTCGAGCTGGTCTCGCGCGGAGGTGATGTCGCTCGCGTCCGCGCTATCGGCATCCACACCACGGAATTCGTAGTTAGCGAGCAGTGATCCGTCCTTGTTCAGGATGAGCTCGGGAGTAATCGAGGTGAGCCACGGCGCGATTTCCGCCAGCGGCCGTCGTTTCAGCTTCAGCATGGCAGGTCGCTGTCAAAGCCATAGGGGCGGCGGAACACCGCGTGAGACTTGCCGTGCCATGGCAGCGACTCGTACAGGTCTCCGTACTGGTTGTAGACGTTCAGGATCTGGTTCCACCACGGATCACGACTCGTCAGCCACGCCAGCAGTGCGTGGCTGCACAGGCCATAGACGAAAACTGCCAGCGGGATTTGCCAGCCGCTCCGATATGTGACGTAGATCAGGAGCGCGACAATCGTCCCATTGGCGATAGCCAGACTTCGTACTGCGCCAGCGATCAGGCGCGGCATGGACAGGCCGATGCTTACGTGGTGCTTGCGCATGTCAGAAACCGACACAGGAGGCGATCAGGCCTAGCGACTTCAGGATGGAAGGGGCAGCGGCCGCTAGACCCACGCCGACGCAGGCGCCGGAGATAAATTTGGAGAGGGACGACTCCGCGTTCGCGTACGCGTAGGCGCCCAGGACGATCACGATCAGGCCCACCACGAAGAGATACTTCGTGTTGATGAACGTCGCGATGCCACAGATGAAGTTGCCGAGGTTATTCAGGAATGCGTCGTCAGCGGCAACCGCCGACGTGGCGACAGCCATCATGCCGACCATCAGCAGGGCCGAGGGCGCGTACTTGCGTGCGGTGGCGCGCACGCGGTGGTTGAAGGTTAGGGTCATTTCGGAAAGACTCCGTTGGTTAAAAAACGCGGTTGATGTCGTAATCGCCGTTGCTGAAACCCTTGATCTCAATGATTTCCGAGACGTGACGCATTTCACCGGTGCGCTTCATGTGCACCACGTAGTGAATGCAATCGGCAATGAGCTTTCTCATGTCGTCGAGCTTCCATCCCGAGCCGGGGGGAATCCCAAGAAGCGCCATGCTCTCCAGGCGAGATAGGGCCGAGCGAGCGCTGCTGGCGTGAAGGGACGCCATGCCGCCGTCGTGGCCGGTGTTGAACGCCTGCAACATGTCGAACGCCTCGCCAAAGCGAACTTCGCCAACGAAGATGCGATCGGGTCGGAAACGCAAGGCGAGCGCGACGAGGTGTTGCGTAGTGACGCCCTTGTCCTTGTTCGAGAGCAGACGCACCAGATTCGGTACCGTCAGCTTGAGTTCCATCGTGTCCTCGATGGTGAGGACTCGGTCGGTGGCCGGGACGCGGCCGGCGAGCGCGTTAAGGAAAGTGGTCTTGCCCGACGACGTGCCGCCCGCAACGATGACGTTCTTGCGCCTTACGATCAACTGCTCGAGCGCACGCATCAACGCCTCGTCTTCCTCGTTGCCCAGGAAGATCGGCTCCTCAGCCTTCGTGGTCGCGTTGCGCAATGAAAACGCGCCCGCCTTGGCGTAGTCCTCCAGCGTCAGGTTCGTTTCGCGGTGGCGACGAATGCTCAGTGCGTGGCCGTCGATCGCGGTCGGCTGCATGACCGCCGCGATCCGCAGACCTTTGTGGCCGGCATTGATGATGCCCTGGGAGGTTCCGCGCACAGCGGACTTTTCAACGGAAGAGGCGAGGGAGCGAACGGCGCCTTCCACCTTAATTGGGTCCAAGACGATATCGAGCTTGGTCAGTACCCCACGTCGCTCCACCCAGATACTGTCGTGGCGGTTGATCATGACTTCCGCGACGTCCGACGCATGGATGACATCGTGCAGTGGCGCCAGCGACTCGAAGAACATCGAGACTGCGCTGTCGGCGAGCTGCGTGAGCTGCAAAAGAGGGTGGTTGTTCGCTGGGGATTCCATGCCCGCTATTGTTGGCGGGCAAATGGGCAAATGAGGCGGCGAAAGATGGCCGATTTTCAGTAGCTTTCGACAAATTCGCTTTGTTCCCACATCGGGACCGATTTCGCTTCAGCCCGACCGGAGGAACATGTTCCTTTCAAAAACGACGAATCGCACGGTCAAAACCTGAGTATTCGCGTTTCTAAGTCCGTATGCGGGGTCGAACCGAGGCATGCCAGGCATGTCGTCCGTACATCCAGACTCTGAGGAGATTTCCTTGATTGCGGGGGGCGGCATGGGGATATGACAGTCGCTCTAATGCAAATAAATGGAAAGCTCCGCGAAATGGCATAGCTTTCGGGATAAGCGGAAGGCGAATCACTGATTCAATTAGCGGCATCCCATTGGACCGCCGCAGCATGCCATTCTTTCGAAAATCCGCCGACAAAGCCAAGCCCCTGACCGTGGCGCCAGGTATGTATGGCAATGAGCGTCCGGAGCAAGCGATATTCGATATCACCACACGCATCAGCGTGGATCGCAACCATTGGAAGTTGGCAACGTTCGGGCTCGGCGTGATTGCGGTGGCTGCGATCCTGACCCGCGAGCCTCCGCCGTCTGTTGTGAAGGTGGTGGGCGTATCGTCGGACGTGACTGGCAAGCCCATCACGCGCGAACTCGACGCATTTCGTCCCGATGAGCGCCAGGTGCAGGCGGCTCTCAAGGATCTGGTGCAACGCTGGTTCACGGTCGAGCCGATCCTGACGCCGCAGATTGAATCGTCGCGTATGGCATCAAACCTGCGTTCGGTTCGTGAGCAGATGCTGGGTGCCGCCAAGGACCAGTTCAACGCTTGGGTGCAAGAGGACGAGCCGTTCCGACAGGTCATGTCGTCGCCCACGCTGACGCGAGAGCCGAAGTTCATCAACATCGCGAGCCTGCCCGATAGCACGGTCGTCGTCGAGTTTGTCACGACAACTACCGAAGACGGCTACAAGCCTCGCAAGCAGCGCTACACCATCACCTTCCGGTATCAGACCAAGCCTGCAGACAAGGAGGCTGTCCTCGGTACCAACCCGTTTGGGGTGTACCCCATCTTTTTTAGCATTCAGAAATCGGCGGCTTAATCGTCGCGCATACGCCCATGGAAGCTCGCACCCCCTCCCGGTTCATCCCTCTGGCCATTGCGCTGTGCATGGCCATGCTGCTTTCCGCTCCGGACAGTCATGCGGCCGACAAAAATGCGCGTCGCACCGGCGCCGGCATGGCCGGACTGGGAATCGGCGACCTCAGCGACGCTATGAATCCGGCCAATCCGTTCAATGGCGGCGTTGATCCGATCGCATTGCCGGGTGACTCTCGGCTTGTGGTCTTCACCTACAGCCGAGATCAGATCTTCCGCGTGCTCAGCGCACCGCTGAAGATCACAACCATCGAATTTCCAGACGACGAACAGATCGTTGGCGATCCCGCCTGGGGCGAAAACGTGCGATGGGACTACGACACGGACGGTGCCAATCATCTTTACGTGAAGCCGCAGGCGGCGGGGCTGGTCAACACGCTGTCGGTCAATACGAACAAGCGGAGCTATGAGTTCACGCTCGTATCGTCTCCGCTCGGCGGCATTTTTTACCAAAAGGTCCGGTTCAAGGTTCCGACGTCGATCTCCGCCAAGGTGAAGGCGCGCAACGACGCGCGTGGTGAAGCGCCGGACGAAGCCAAGGGTGCAGAAGCCGAAGGATCGCGCAATCCGGATGCGGTTGGCGTTTCTCCCGATCAACTGAATTTCGAGTATGCGATTTCGGGGAGCGCCAGTTTCAAGCCGGAAACTGCCTTTGACGATGGCAAGGCGCTCTGGTTGCGCCTGCCCAACGCAGCGCTGCAGAACTGGCCGGTCGCTTTCATCAAGGACGGCAGCGATTTCGTGGTGGTCAATGCCATCCGCCGTGGCGGGTACCTCGTGGTGCAGCGACTGGCTGATACCGTCGTGCTGCGCTCGGGCGACGATGAAGTGAAGATCGAGCGCGGCCGCCGCCGCATCCTGGGGCTGTTCTGATGCGTGGCAAACAAAATGCGGACAACGTCACCGACGTGACGGACGCGCAGGAACGGACCGTCAAGGGGAAGCTCCCGCGCAATGTCGTCCTCGCACTGGGTGGTGCGGCGGCACTGATGGTTGGCGCCCTGGGCTATTACTTCCAGACCGTCTCGGACGAGCAGATCGACGCCAAGGCTCAGCAAGCGCGAGCCGATGAAATCAAGCAACGTGCCGGCAGCGCGGATACCGGGCAGAGCCTGGATGCGGTCATTCGTGCGCAGGCGGACAAGGCGCGTGAGGAATCCGAGAAACAGCGCAAACTGGCCATTGCGACGGATACCAAGGCGCCCGTCATGACCGCCGGCGATCTCACTAGCGCGGCGAAAGCCACAGGCGCTGCGCCGGATGCGAAGAAGAATGCGGAAGATGACCTCTTCACGTCCTCAGTATTCAAGAGCGGGACACGCAAGTCCCAGGTCGCACAGGTAAAGCAGCCGTCAGGCATGCCGGACGTGACGGATCCCGCGCAGATGCGTGCAATCCAGCAGGCTGTCGCGGCAAAGGCGGCCGCCGCGAATGCTGCGGGGGCGACCCCGGAGGGCGTTGCGCCGCAGGCATCCTCGTCGGATCGCCAGTTCCTGCGCGACGCGGGAAGTCTGAACACGCTGCGAACCGGGTTCGACGGCAAGCTGCCGCGCTGCACGCTGAGCCGCGGCTTCGTGATTCCCGCCAACTTCGCCGGCGGCCTCAACTCGGACAAGCCGGGTGAGTTTCGTGCAACGGTATCGCAGGACGTCTACGACACCGTCAAGGGTACGTGCAAAATTATTCCGGCCGGCACCACGTTGGTTGGGATGTATAGCGCAGACATTGCTGTGGGCCAGGAACGCATCCTGACCGCTTTCGTGCGCATGCAACTGCCAAATGGGAAAACCGTTCCCCTGATGGGCATGCAGGGTGCGGACCCGGACGGCACGGCTGGCAATACAGGCGACGTCAACAACCACTTCCTCAAGATCTTCGGCGGTGCGCTCGTGATCGGCGCCCTGTCGCTGCGTTTCAACGACAACCCGACAACTACCACGGTAGGACCCTCGGGTCTGGTGGCGTACGGCAATGCGGCCGGACAGGTAGCGACCCAGACGGCGCAGACGATTCTGAACCGCAACCAGAACATCCGCCCGACCATCACCACCGAGCCGGGGCAGAAGATGATGGTGCAGGTCAAGCACGATATCGTCCTGGAGCCGTATCGTGACTAAGCGGCTTGCGACGCTCCTGATTGCCGTTGCCGCATCGCTTGGCGCACAGGCTGCAACGATCGAGGCCGTCATCAGCCCCAACGCTATCGTCGTCAAGGCAGACGGGCAGGCACGCGTCCATATGCTGGATGGCAAGCCGGTCCTGTACTGCGGCCTTGACGCGTTCCTTGGCTGGTCCGCGCGGCTTCTCGGCGCGCAGATCGAGCCGGGTGCCGACGACGGACCTGTCGTGACGTTGGCTGGCAAGGCGACGCCCATTGCCCGACTGTTCACGCGAGAAGGCTGGCTGCGACCGGCCGTGCTAAACGATGCGGCGCAAGAAGCCCTGGCCGAGCGACGCGGCGGCTGGGCGTGCGCGCCGAAGACCGAGCCGTTTGCCCAGATGGGCGTTCGCGTCGATCCCAAGATCACAGCCGGCATCGCCATGAACGAGTCGTCGTATCGCGGCCGTCCGTGGCCCTGGACGCTTAACGTGTCGGGTCGCGGCATGTTCTTCGCCACGCGCGAGGAAGCGTACGCGGCCGTCAATCGTCTGCTCGCGAATGACCGTTGCGACTTCGATGTGGGCTTGATGCAGGTGAATTGGTGCTACCACGGCAAGCGTTTTGCGTCGCCGTGGGAGGCGCTTGCCCCAGCGACCAACATCCGCGTTGCCGAAGACATTCTGGCAGAGAACCTTCAGCGCAGCGGTTCGGCCATGAAGGCTGTCGCCTGGTACCACAGCGCCAATCCCGAGCGCGGTGGGCCGTACTTTTCCCGCTTCATGAAACACGTCGCCCAATTCCAATGATCAGGCCGCTCCTCTTCTCCGCTGTTGCGCTGGTCGCGGCGTGCGCTCACGCGGCCGACACTGATCCGCTCGACTTCGACTACCAGGTCGTCGCTCGCGCTGCGGATCGCCCCGCCATGGTCTTCAACGACGGCCTTTCCACCTACATTCAACCCCGGCATGGGCAGCTTGTCCAGGCGGACGGCGCCATTCAGAACGGACCTTATTGGGTCATCGATGGCGTGCCCGATGTGCTGCGCTACACCGTGAACGGGCAGCCGGTGGTGGCTCGATGGAAGAGGGCAAACGGCTTTACCTCGGAGCCGGCCAACCCTAGCGGGGATATGCCGCGGAGTCTTGCTTCCGTCTCCGGTCGTTTGGCCTTGATCGGTAACTATGCGGACCTTCCATTAGTACGGGTCGGCCGCTCGTCACTGCCGCTTGCACAGATGGTGAAGTCCATCGCGCCCGCCGGATGGAGTGGCACGGCCCAGAAAGATATCCCGCTTACCGACGACGTTTCGTTGGACGCAAAGGCGGGCGAGAACTGGGTGCAGGCGCTGGCGCGCGTGCTCGAACAGCGCAATCTCTATGCGGAGGTGGACTTCGTTCGCCGGAATATCTCGCTGCGTGCCACGCCGCCCAAAGCGTTCTCTGTAGAGCCGGGCCACGCTGCGCAGACGGCCGGCATGCTGCGTGTTGCCGCGCCAGTGGCCGACGCGGCGCCTACCGCCACACCCCTGCCGGAGGGGCCGACTCTGGCTTCGGCCTTCAATGCGCTGGCCATTCGCGATGCCAAAAATGGCCGCATCGAGGTGCGCTTCGAATCCGAACCGAAGGACCTGGAACTGCGCGATGGCTCGGGCGACAAGCTCCGCACACGATGGGATGACACCGAAAAGGTTCTGTCCTTCCCGACGGTCGACAACTTTACCGCCAGCGGTGGCGGCAAGCGCGTGGAGGTCGCGCGCGTGCCAGGCATCAACTTCCTGTTTCCGCGGGACAACAGCGCTGGCCTTGAGCGCGTTTTCGAGAAAGATGGCGCCACCTACCTGAGCTTTGCCAAATCGATGGCCAGCATCTCCGTCTTCGGAGACAACCATCAGGGAGGCGGGGAGCAAAAGGACCGGTATTACAAGTTCAACGGCGTATCCGACCACCTGACCGTCATCGCCGACGGGAACATCGTGCGTGTGGACCGCCTACCGGAGGTTCGCTTTTACGAGCGAGCGGCGGCGCAATGATCGCGTTGCGAATCGGGCTCCTGATCGCCGGGACCGCGTTTGCGAGCTTGGTCCGCGCCGACTGTCTGGACGATGCGGCCGCGTTCCATCGCGTGAGTCCCATCCTTGCCCGCGGCATCGCGCAGGTCGAGTCCGGCATGCGGTCGTGGGTGACCAACCGCAACAGCAACGGCAGCGAGGACATCGGCCTCATGCAGATCAATTCTGCCCATCTGCCTCGCCTGGCGAAGTTCGGAATCACTCGGCAGAGCCTCTTCGATCCATGCACCAACGCTTACGTCGGCACATGGATCCTCGCCGATTGCCTCAGCCGATACGGCGAGACGTGGACTGCGGTCGGTTGCTACAACGCCGGCTCGCCGGATAAGCGGCTGCGGTACGCCAATCGCGTCTACCAGAAGCTGCAATCGACCAAGTAACCCATTCGAATTGAAACGGAATACAGCCATGCACCAGTCTCGATCGTTGTCCCGGATGTGCCGGGTTCTCCTTGCTGGCGCCGCGGTCCTTGCGGCGTATGCGCATGCCGCAGTCCCTGCGTCCACCCCGTTCGGCGCCGACCCCTCGGGCAACTTCGAACCGAGCAAGCCCTTGGCCGGTGGCGGCTGGCAGCTGCTGTCCGATCGCAAGGCGCCGAAGGTCGATGCGACGACGGTCGCCGCGCTGGCGCCGACCCCTGCGGGCGCCGCGCCGGTGGCGTCTCCGGTCGCGGCACCGCCAGCAGCCCCAGTGCCCGTGGCGGCACCGGTCATGGCCAACGGCCAGCGCGATTGGTCGGTGTCGCCCGGCGACGGCAATTACCGCCTCCTCATCGAGAAGTGGGCCCGCGATGCCGGTTGGACCATGGCGCCTTGGGAGCCGGACCAGGACGTGCAGATCGAAGGCGCGGACGCTTTCACCGGCGACTTTAAGACGGCGGTCCGCCGCGTGCTATCGGCGACGGAAATGACCGACTACAGCCTGAAGCCGTGCTTCTACTCCAACAACCTCGTCCGCGTGGTGAAGCTCACCACGAAGTGCGACCCGACCAAGTGAGAGAGCTGCAGATGAAGCTGAAACACATTATCCGACCGGCAACTGGCGCCGCCCTGGTCTGTACCACGCTATCGGGTTGTGTCTCCCCGACGCTGCTCAAGGACGTTCGGCAAACGACCGACGCGACCACGATGCAGATCACGCAGACGACGGAGGACCTGTATGCACGCATTCGACGCGATCGCGCCGCGGTGGAGGCAGAGCAGGAGGTGAACCGCCCCTTCCTCGCCGGCAAGCGTGTGCCAGTGGCGCGTAACGTGACGCTGCCCGTCGCACTGCGCAAGGATGTGGACACTCTGGTCGTGTTCCCAGAGCGCTCGATGTCGCTGGCCGTTGCCGCGCAGCGCGTGCAGATGGCGACCGGTATCCCGGTCAAGATCGAATCGGATGTGTACCTACCGCCGAATCTGCTGTTGCCGCTTACTTTTGCCGCGCAGGCTCAGCAGCAACTGCGCACGGCGCAGCAAGTACAGGGCAGCGCGGTGAATCCACTGTCGCAGGGCCTGGGCCCCGCACCGGCGCTCAACTCGCCGCTGCCTTCCGCGTTGACAGCCGGCGGCGGCGTTGGCGCGACGCAGGCCACGGCGCTACTTGAGACGCCACTGAACGTCGAGTTCAAGAACAGCGAAAAGATGCCGCTGGCGAACATGCTCGACCTGATTGCGACACGGCTGGGCATCAACTGGGAATACAACGCCGAAAAAGGACTGGTCCGGTTCTATCGCCTGGTGACCAAGACCTGGCAATTGCCGATGGCCGGCGGCACCAACTCGTTCACGACCGAGTTCAAGCAGTCGGCCGAGGGTGGTTCGTCGGGCGGCGGTTCGGGAGGCTCGGGGCAGTCCGCTCAGATCGATGCTGCGGCCAAGGCGGAGATCAAGGAACAGAACGACCTCGAAGGCGTCAAGAAGAGCATCTTGCCCGCCATGACGATGGTCGGCAGCGCCGAGCTGAACCCCGCCACCGGCGTGCTCACGCTGCGCGATACCAAGGAAGCAGTCGATGCGGCCGACGAGATCATCCGCAAGCAGATCGCGATCTACTCGCGCATGGTGACCCTGAAGTTCCAGATGATCGACCTGACGGTCTCGGACGCGGGTGAAGCCGGCGTGGACTGGAACGTCGTGCTCACGAAGGCGCTGCAGAACCTGCCGGGCTTCACGGTCAACGCGCTGTCACCGGCCACCCTGGTTTCGTCGACTGCCGGTGGGGTGGGCCTGGGTATCACCTCGGGCGGATTCAACGGCACGCAAGCCATCGTGAATGCCCTGAAGCAGTACGGAACGGTGACCTCGGGCGTCACGATTCCCGTTTCCATGCGCAACCGTCACGGCTTCCAGTACAACAATCGCCGGACGTTTTCGTATGCATCCGGCTCGACGCCGGCGACGACGACGGCGGGCGGTACGGGTGGGATCCCGGGGATCATCACATCGACGGCGACGGTCGGTTTCAAGCTGGCGGCCTATGCCGACGCGACCTCGCGCGACGACGTGAACCTGACGATCGCGCTGGACCAATCCAAACAGGACGGGCCGCTCGAGAAATTCACTTCGGGTAGCGGCAACAACCAACAGTCAGTTCAGACCATCAACATCGTCGGCAAGGGCATTCCGAAGCAGGACATCATCGTCCGCAATGGACAGACGGTGCTCATGGCCGCACTGGACCAGGACGACACTGCGAACACTCGTCGAACGCTGGGCGAGTCGTTGCCAATGCTTCTCGGTGGTTCGCAGACCGTCTCGAAGACGCGCACGTTCACGCTGCTGCTTGCCACAGTCATGGTGCAAGACCACGGGGAGGGCAAGTAATCATGCGTGCTATCCGAACGCCATCTTCTGATGCGTGGGCCGAGCGCGTGGCGCCGGGAGTTGCCCGATGATCCTCGAGATCCACGGCAAGGCGATTGCCTTCGGCATGCAATGGCGTACCCTGACCGGGAACGCGCCCGCGCCTGACCTCGCCGCGAAAGTCGCCAAGGAAGTGAAGGCTGCGCGGATCTGGCACGACGGCGCGGCGCTGCACATGGGCTATCTCGCCCAGGAAGACGCGCAGACCAAGGTCAAGGACAAGCTCTATTCGGCGGCTGTCGCGGTGGCCCGCATTCCCGGGCTGATGCCTAATGTGTTCTTCGCGTACAGGCTGGAACATGCGGGCCAGCATGTCGGCTATCTGGTCTGCGGCATCCTCAAGGGCCGACCACGTGTCGGATTCGACCGCGTCGTTCAGGACGAGCAGACCCTCTCCGAGCTTGCCGTCGAGTTCGCACGGGTCGCAGGGGGCACCTTCCGGCTGGCCGGCAATCTTCCCGAACTGGCGCAGTTGCTCGGCAACGTGCCGGCGCTGACGTTTTCGGAGCTGACGCTTGAGCAGCTCGCCGACGCCGCCGACCAGCACGCAGCCTTGCGAAAGCCGAGCTCGGCCGCCGCGAAGAAGCGTTTGCTTGCGCTGGTCGCCCTGATCGTTGTCGGGGCCGTGGGCTACAAGTACGGCATGGCGCAGTACCGAGCCTATGAGGCGCGCAAGCATCCGCCGCCGCCGCAGAAGAGCCCGGCGGAACGCTATGCCGAAGACATCCTGGCCCGCAGCCGCGCGCCGTCGGCGGTCGCTGCGGTGGCGGTGCCGCGCTTCGCAAAGTGGTTCGTCGACGTCGATCCGCTGTTTGTCGGCGGATGGAAGCTCACGAAGATCAACTGTGGTGCGGTCGCGGCGCCGCAAGCGTCGTGCTCGCTTACCTATGGACTCGGCGGCGCGAAGGACGCGCCACGAGGTGTGACGAACGCTACCTTCCTCGCCGCGCTGCCGGACGCCTTCAGCGCGCCCGCCTTCTCCAAGGAGGACAAGGAAGTCACCGTGCAGGCGATGGTGCCGTTCGGCCCGGACGCACCGCTGGGCAAGCTGCTCCAGACGCTGCCGACGTCGATGGCGTTGCGCACGGACTTCGGGTCGACCCTCCAATTGCTGCGTCCGGCTGCATCCAAAGCGGTGCTGCAGGACATCGGATTGTTCGGCTCGATCCCGGGAGAGGGCCTCGCTTCAATCCCGTATGTCTACAAGAGCGCCAGGTGGGAAATGGAGGGGCCGCTGCGCAACGCGGCGGAGATTGGCACTTTCCCGCCGTACGTCTCGGTCAACGAGATCGTCCTGACGATCAACCTGGATGCGGACTCCGATATTCAGAAATCGAAGTTTGAACTCAATGTGAAGGGCGATGCGTACGCCCGCGATGGAGGAAAACAATGAAACGCATTGCCATGATTCTTCTCGCAGTTGCCGCCTCGCTGGCCCATGCGGAAGGCGACAAGACTGTGACGCGGGTGCTTCTGGAGAAAGACGCGCAGATCGCCGTGCAAAAGGCCGATCAGGAGCTGGCCAAGACGAACCCGGCGCCGGTCGTCACCACGACGGCACCCACTGCCGAGCAGCGTGAGGCCCGCGGCGTGCCCAAGACCGTGGCGATCTTCGGCGTGGATGGAAGCAAGGCTGGCCTCCCGGTCACGCTGCGCAGCTATGTGAAGTGGGGCAGTCAGGTCTATCCGGCGAAAGTTGGCGGGACCGTGCGCGGCTACAAGGTGGTGTCGATCTCCGAATCAGGCACAAAGCTCGCCAAGGGAAAGCAGACGCTCACCGCGGAGCGTGCCGACGACGATGCCATGCCGTTCGAGGAGCCTCCCGTGCAGCGCGCGTCGGTAGCGAATGGCGGTGGTCCGCTGCCCGCTCACGCCACCGGGACGCCCACCGCGATGCCGTCTCAGCCCCCGGTGATGCCTGCACCGTTCCCCGCCGCGCCTGGCAATGGTGTGTCCCCGATCATGCCACCGGTGCCGCCGGTGCCTGCACTGCCGGCCGCGCCTGCGGCAGTGGCGCAGGGCTAAGGAGTCCATCGTGCGACTCTTTGAACGCTCCAAAAAGGGGCTGGTGCCCGAGGCCGCCGGCGGAATCATGGTCATATCCGGCGCGGGTGCGGCTCGCGCGGGCACGGCGCAGGTCGCCGCGGCGCCCGTGCACGCCGAACCCTCCCTTTCACTGCCCGAGATGAGCGACGTCGGTTGTACGGAGGTGCGAACGACCGATGATCTGCCACCGTTCTCGCGGGTGCTGTACGACGATCTCTCGTTGGCGCAATCACTGCGGCACCAGATTTGCCCGGTGCTGATCGAGGCGGCGGCCGATGGCCAGCGCGGCAAGTTCGCGTTCATCCTGTTGGCCGATATGCGGTACTCGGACTATACGGACGAGATCCTGCGTCAGGCGAAGTTGCGCTGGGACGCCGCCGACCCGCTGTTTTACACGGCCACTCCGCAGGTCATGACTGCGCTGTCGCGCGGCGTCGAAGGCAGTACACGTCAGGAAGGCATCCAGACCACGGGGCTGCGCAATGCGAGCGGCCTGTGGCAGACCTTCCTCGCTGCAGCGCAGTTCGCCAAGCGCGAGCAGGCATCCGACATCCACTTCGAGGTGAAGGACAACAGCGAGCTGTCGCAGATCCGTTTCGCCATCGATGGCCATCTGGTTCTGCCGCCCGAGTTTCGCCTGCGCACGACCGACCTGCTGGACATGCTGTCTCACGTCTTCCAGAAAGGTAAGGGCGGCTCCCACGGGGTGTTCAGCCGCGTGCAGCCGCAGCAGACGAGCATCCGGACGGTGGTTGACGGCGTGCCGATGGTGTTCCGGTGGGCCTCGATGCAGAGCGCGGACGGTCACGTGACCGTCATGCGTATGAATCCCGAGAACGCGACGACGACTCAGGTCGATTTTGTCAAAGACTTGCACTTCTTCCAGCAGCAGGCGGATGTCATCGACCGCTGCACGATGCAGATGGGCGGCGGGGTGGTGCTGGTCGGCACGGTGGGCTCCGGGAAGACGACCACCGCGCACGCCGTCATGCAGCGCCTGCCGTCCTGGATGAACAAGATGTCGATCGAAGACCCGGTCGAATTGATGGCTCATGGCACGCACCATTTCTCGGTGGCACGCCAACTGGATGGCTCAAACCGGGAAGAAGATCCGTTCATCGTTGCCAAGCGTCAGCTCAAGCGGATGAATCCCCATTTCGTGATGGTTGGCGAGGTGCGGGATTTTGAGTCTGCAGGGCTGTTCCGCGACGTTGCCGGCGCGGGCCTGCGTGCGATGACCACGCTGCACGCGCCCTCGGCCACGGCGGCCACCGACCGCCTGGCTGACAGTGAACTGCAGATTCCGCGCAGCGTGTTGGCCACTCCCGGCTTTGTGAACCTCTACGTGTACCAGGCGCTGCTCGCCAAGACGTGCGACTGCGGCCATCACGGCGAGGAAGCCAAGAACATTCTGGGTGCGGCGAAGCTCCAGCAGATCGAGCGCCTGTTCCAGTTCGACATCGAGGGTATCCGCGTACGGCGCGAAGCCGGATGCGACAAATGCCGGCGAGCGAACCTGCCTGATCTGAATGGCATTCGTGGCCGCGTCATGGCCGCCGAGATGTTCGAGCCGGACGAGCTGGACCTCATGTACATCCGCGATGCGCGCGCGATCGAATTGCAGGCCCATCAACGCGAAAAGCGCGTGACCGGTTTCGACGTACCGGACAGTACCGGCAAGTCGGTATTCGAAGTGGCCATGTATCACGTGTTCGCCGGCACGGTGGATCCGCGCCAGGCCGAGCGGATTCTGTCTCTGGATGCGTATGAAGCGAAGTTGAAGCGACTGACGGGAGCTCGACAATGATGCAACGATTGAAAGACGCACTTGCCGCGATCAAGCGCAAGAAGTACGCCGCGGCCGCCGAGAGCATCGGTGGTGCGACGGGGCGCTTTCCGGACAAGCTGTGGTTCGCAAAGCTGGAGTTCTCGCCCAAGCGCGCGGACTATTACTACGACCTCGCCATGCGCATCGAGAAGATGCCGGGTGAGCCGATCTCGAACCATTTTGCAAAGGATGCAGCCCGTCGCGCCGGCGAGCCGCTGGGTCTGCTGGCAGCGCTATGGCTGGCGCGCTACGAAGGTCTCGACGGGCAGACGCAGGAATCGCGGCTGGCCGAAATTTTTCGGGGCACAGTTCCTGACGAAGACCTCGCTATCCTGGCGGTGGCCGAGCAGGGCGGCGATGTCAAAGACGGGTTGTTCCGATTGGCGGAAAACCTCCGCGCGATGAGCGAGGCCAAGTCCAACATCTTGCTGCTGCTGGCGAGCATGGGCATCACGCTCATCATTCTGCACGTCTACCTTGGCGTCATGGCCTTTATTGTGGCGCCGATGCTGGACCGCAGCTTCGCAAACCTCCTCCCCGTCGACGGCTACGGGCCGATTGCCCGCGCATTCCATCTGGGTACCACCTTCCTGCGCGAGTGGGGCTGGCTCGTCCTCCTGGGTGAGGTGGGGCTCGTATGGTGGGTGCTTCGTGCGCTTCGCAACTACACGGGACCGTACCGCGCATGGCTGGACAAGAACGTCATCATCTTCGACTTCTTCCGGCGCTTTCAGGGCGCACAGTTCCTCGCGGCCATGTCTGCGGTGACGCAGCGCTTCGGCGGCGATATGAACAACCTGACCAACGCGCTGGAGATGATGCGCGCCAACGCGTACCCCTATCTCGCCCAGCACATCCGGCGTATCGAGGCGACGCTTGAAGAGTCGCCCAATGCCGGCGGAAAGATGTTCGACACGGGGCTCTTTGACCGTGACACCACCTATCGGATCCAGGACATCGCGGAATATGAGGACGACCTTTCCAAGATGCTGAACACGGTATCGGTGACGGTGTTGAAGACCGCGCCGCGCGAACTCGAACAGCGAGCGTCGAAGTTCAACCGGCGTTCCTCCGTTCTGCTGATCGTCCTGATTACAGCCCTCGCATTCATGCCGGCGTTTATGGCGCGTGAGCTGAAGAAGAGCATGCAGGTGCACGGCATCAAGACGCATCAGAAGAGCATCAACCCCTCCACCCTCCCATCCAATTGACGAACAAGGCTGAACTATGGACAACAACCTCCAAACCAACGCGGCGGCTCGCGAAACGACGGCGGGCGAGAATCCGGTACCGCTCAACCGCCTGAGCCGTGCCGAGCAATGGAAGCGAATTCGGAGCAATCCGCGGCTTCGTGGCCAGCACGGTGGCATTCTGGACGAATACGGCTTCTACCTGCTGCTCGTCGCCTTCTCTCTCGTTGCCATCCTGGTGCTCTTCTCAGGCAACTCGACAGACTCGCAGGTCCAGCAGTTCACGACCGAGCTGAACAAAGTGATGGGCAAGGTCAAGACCAACTATCGCGGCCGGTACGCCACGGTCACGGTTGCGTCGGTGGTCGACAACGGCACGTTCAAAGACCTGACGACGATGACGGTCGATAGCGGAACGGTCACCGTGCAGCCTGGCGGCGGCACGCTAACGATCGTGCCGGGCAAGCTGCTGACCGCAAACGATTCTGTGCAGTACACCATCCCGAATCAGCCCGATGCTGCCTGCACGCAGATCGCTTCGGCCTTTCAGAGCAGCGCCGGCAAGATCGTGGTCAATGGCACCACCATCAAAGACGTCGGGGGCAATGTGAACATGACGCAGGTCAAGTGCTCTAGCGACAGCAACACGATCGACCTATTCATGTCCTGATCGCGGCCTGACGCGCGGATAGACTGCCCGGCCGTTGGCCGGGCTTTGGCATAGGAGAGTGGAATATGTTGATGTCGAACTACGCTATGGGGCTGGCGCTGAGCAGCGTCGCACTAATGGCATCGGTGCCGTGGACGTACGCGGAGATTGAAGAGGTTCAGTCGGTCGGCACGGGCAACTACATGGCAAACATCGCTTCGGCCGTGAATACCTACACATTCGAGGCATTTACGGACCTGGCGAAGAGCCCGACCGTCCCGACCAACCTCACGGTGGGCGGCAAGACGATTGGGGTGGCAAGTCCGCTGCATCCGACGGTCCAGGATCTCATCAACTTTGGACTTCTGCCGATCGGCTACACGGACATCAGCCCGCTGGGTCTCTCGTTCCGTGTGGACCTGACGCCAACAAATTGCGGGGCTGACATCACCGCGTGCTCGATCCCCGGTCTGGTGTACTCGACGACCGGATACCGGGACGCTGTTGGCCGCGTTCGGACCGACCTGCTGGGTCTTGCTGTGGCGAAGGCTGGGCAGGACGCCGGCGTTTCGTATGCGGAGACGCCGGCCACAATCACCGGCATGTCCGCCAGCTGGTCCACGGTGAATCCGGTTGCTGCACAGCCCTCGGGTGTGCTGGCGATGCGGACCGGATCGAGTTCGTTGCTGGCCCAGTCGATGAACCAGTTCTACAAGCGAGACGGCTCGCTGAACTTGACCGGCCCGATGGACGCGAACAACCAGGCGATGAATCGAGTTGGGAATTTCCAGTCGAATGGGTCCGTGTCGGCGGCCGGAAATGTCGCCGCTAGCGGTAACGTGACGGGAAACGTCTTGGCCGGCAATGGGGTCCAATCCTACGGAAATGTATCTGCAGCTGGAAACATGTCGGGAAACGGCGTGTACGGCAACTACGTCCAGTCCAACGGCAATATGGTAGCAACTGGTCAGGTCGTCGCGAGTCAACTGACCTCGAATGGTAATGTTAGCAGCGCGGGAAACGTTACAGCCAATGGGTATCTATTTGCTGCCGGCGCAATTGTCCCCTCGGCGGCAGGCGGACAGCAGGTCTACGATGGCCAAGGTTGCGGTGATCCTCAAGGGTCCATCCGGAGCGATTCCGCGGGCAAGATCCTGTCTTGCCAATCTGGCGTGTGGCGCAGTGTCGGCGGGGGTGTCGGCAAAGCGGTCGCGCAAGTCTATATGGCCAACTGTAGCGATTTGATGGTTCGGTACACTGACGGAACGGAGGGGTTGGTCAGTAGGTTCGGATTCACCTGCAACTAGCGGACAAAAAATATCGGCCAGCATGGCTGGCCGATATCTACTACGAGCTACGGAGAATCACTGGCACTTCAGAATCACTACGCCCGTGACATCTCCGCTCGACGGTGTGGGCATTGCGTAACCGATGGCGAGCAACGGTTGGGACTGGGACGTCCCGAGCGTTTGGACGTGATGCAGAACACCATTAGATTGCGTCACACCGTTCAAGACGGTGCCGACAATGTTTGCCGTTGCGTGCGCGTCAGAGCCGATAGCCACATCAAGGTTGAGCGTTTGCAGCGTAGGGCCATTGAGGTCAATTACCGCAGTGGCGGAATTCAGCTTGCCGACAGGGAAGTTTCCGGACACCGCTGTTGGGCTGGTCGACGCGATTTGGGTGCACGCCAAGGTCTTGCCAATGCCCAGAACTTGCAACAACTTGAGTGGCGTGCCGACGGCATAGTGATCGCCCTGATTCACGTTGACTGCGCCAATCGTCGACGAACCATCGGTCCAGCGGCCGATCGCGTAGTCCCCATTTCCGGTCACATCGACCACCTTACCGCTGGTCAGCGTGATAAGGCTGTTGGCGTCGATCCCGACCTGTGTGTATGCACCGCTTTGCGTGGCTTTCTGATATTGCGCGGGAAATGCCGCATGCGAGATTGACTGGAAGGCCGGCCGAGTCGACGTTTCAGTATGCGGCACATACACGACGGCCAACGGGTCCGCCTGAACCGCTGCCGCGCTGCCCTGAACAGTGATAGACGGCGTCGGCGGCGTCGGTGTTGCCGGTTGCTGCGTGACAGCAGCGCTGTCGCCACCGCCGCCGCCACAGGCGGCGAGGGTCAGCAGTGCAGCAGCAGAAACGATGGAGAGAGCGATTTTGGTCTTTTGCATTTTTTCTTCCTCTGTTGTTCAAGATGGACCGCGATTCGGTTTCGAACCGCTTGATTCCATCCTACGGGCTTAATCCGCAAGTCAAGCCCGCAAAAAATTATCGACCGCGGCTATTGAGGGCAGCCTGAATCTTCTTGTCGGTCTTGTACTGGCTTAGCGCGTAGGTCGACCAGATCGCAGCCGGAATCCACCCGATGATCGTGAGCTGAAGGATCAGGCAAATAATCCCCGCAAAGGGACGGCCGATCGTGAAGAACTGGAACCAGGGCAGCAGGATCGCGAGCAGCAAGCGCATTTCATCAATGTCAAAAGTGGCAAGGACCGCAAGAATACAAGATTGCGGACCGTCCTTGTATCGACGGAGCAGTTCTAGGTCTTAACCCCCAATAAGGGGGGTTACCGTGAGCGGTACAGCGTTGTCCCGCAGTGGTTGCAGATGTGGTATTGCCGGACCTTAATGAAAGCTTGCTCCCGCCACACCCGGATGCTGCGCGACCCGCAGCGGTTGCAAGACATACCGCCCGCAGCATTGCCGGGATTTGTCCGAGCGTACTCTTCGACCGTGGGTAAGCCTCGCCGGGTCAGCGCGAATGCAATTAGCCCGAACCAAGAAAAAACGAAGCAGGCGACCGTCCACGCCCATTTCGAACGTTTCTCCTTTCCAGACCAACGGAAAGCCAAATAGGCGGGCAGGAAGAAGTTGAAGCCGATCGTAATCCAGTCTTTCACAAATGCTGCTCCATGGCAGGGTGATTGGGAAGCGAAGTCTACTATTTACGGCGACGATTCCCACCGCGCGTTGCAGTCAGTGTTCCGTTGCAGCAGGGACACGTAAAGGAATGCAACAGTTCGATCTTGTCCGATGAGTTGGATGCCAGATAAGGCGTGCCGCATTTCCGGCAAGGCCAGACCGCGAGCTCCTCGCTCATGGCCATTGATCGTGCCAGGTGCATGGAACGCTCAGGCGGCACCTTGCAATCGTCGGCAAAAAACGTTCTGTTGATGTCGATGGCGGCGACGAAGCTCTCGGGCGTCGACACTTCACGCGCGATTGCAGAGCGAAACAGCCACATCTGGAAGGTCGATTGCACGCGGCGGGGCGGGGTCTCGATGAACCAAGTCAAGGACGAAGGTGGCTGGCCAGACGGCGACGATCGGCCATGGATCCTGCGGTACGCGTCGCGGGCGACCTCGAGACTGGTATTGAAGAGCGAAGACACGCTCTTGGCACGGCACCCGAAGTAGAGGAATGCTTCGAAGAGGGCATCGCGCACAAAATTTTCGAGGCGGAACTTGCCCCACGGCTCCGAATGCGGCAGCTTGTCCGTACGCATTGGCGACGACTCCATCAGGAAGTGCGCAATGAGTTCGCGCGTCAGCCTTCCCGCGTGGGTCTCCAACCAGAACATCTCGTCAGCGAAACGCCAGTGGAACAGCGGAACCAGTCGCTCAGATATGGCGACATCCATTTCGTGCTGTGGAACCGAGCGGAGATAGGCGGCGAGTTCATTGGAGATGCCGATCAGTGGGGCGGCCAGCACCGACATGTTCAACATGTCATAGAGCGCTGTGATGTAGGACCGATTGGTGTGCTCGAGGGCGAGCCGCTCGACGATTGAGAGATCCGCCGGCAAGGACGCCTGCAACCGCTCCATGGTAATCGTCGGGATCCCTCCCTCGATGAACGACCGCCAGTCTGCGACGGAGGAGAGCGCGGGTGCGAAGGCAAGGAACGGGGTGCAGAAGACCTTATTTGAGTGTGTCTGATCGCTACGCAACGAGAACAGATCGCTATGGGTAACGCGGAAGACGCGTTCCAACTCCGGGCGCACGGCCACGGCGTTTACAACGTAGTTGCTGATGCGAAGATTAGCCGAGAGGGCGCGATCCTGGACCCAGCTTGGCAAAATGAACTGCTCGAAGATCGAGCGCGAGGGGTTCGTTTGCATGTCAGGCTCCAGTGAGGCCAATCAGTTCGTTATGGAAGGACTCAACCCGACGGCGCAGCGACAGCAATGCCGCGCCGTGTTCCTTTTTCTTGATCGATTTGATCGTCGCGCGGAGCTTACTCAGTGCGTCGTCTAAGTCGGCGCACAGTCCATCGATGCGAAGTGCTGTGCTGCGGGAATCTGCCGCCTGAGACTCATGCGCTTGAATCTGGACGTTGATGTCACCAAGGTGTTGCTGGGCCTCGCGCAATTGCGCCTTGGCCTCATCAAGTTGCCGGTTGGCCTCGATTACCGCCTCTGCAACGTCCTTGTACTCCGGCGGCACCACTTCGACCCGGACCTCCCTGACAACCTCTCGGATCTTCGATTCAGCGAGGGTCTTCTGCAGTGCGGTTTTCTCGGTGGTCAGTCGCTGCACGAGAACCTGCAGCGACTCGACGGTATTCGCCTGTGAATTCAACGCTGCCGTGGAGCGGTCCAGTTGCTCCTTCTGCGCGAGCTTCTGGGCGTCGGAAACGTTTGCCTGTTCTCGCATGGCACGCATCTGGGCTTCGAGGTCACGCTGGCGCTCGAGGCTCTCGTTCAGCTGGTCTTCGGCCGCCTGGAGCGTAGCCATGACGCTGTTCAGCTCCTGGTGTGTTTTGCGCGACCATTCGATGTACGGGATGATGTCCTTGCGCGAGTACGTTTCATCGGCCTTACGTGCATCAATGAACCGCTGGATCTCCTCTTCCGTAATGTCCGCGCGCTTCAGGATGGTCAGTTCGCCGAGGTTCAGAAAGGTGATGGCGTCTGCGTTGTCGGAGAAGTGGTGAAACGCCTGGAGATACTTGATAGCCGAACCTCGAGAGATTCGCAGCGCCTTGGCGGCGAAGGAATACAGCAAGGCATCTGCCTCGCTCTGCGCGCGCTCTCCAGCCCCGAAGCGCTTCTGGACTGAGGTCAGGATCGCGTGATAGATCTGGAACATGCGCGAGCCGATGGCGGTGTGCTCGCTCAGGATGCGTCGGCGAGAGAGTTCGATCTCTTGCGCCGCCTGAACGATCCGGCCTATTGCCGCATTGTCGACGTACTGGCCCAACTGGTGAACGGCCAATTCGCGTAACGAGTTCGATGCGCTCGGATTAACGATATCGAATCGCGGCTTCTCGTCTTTGTCTTCGTTTCCCTTGTTATCCATTGTTGCCCCGTCATTAAAGGAGAGTGATGCGGACCCGTATGCGCCGCAACTCCTTCAACCTACCACTCGAAAATCAATGTCAAGTGAGACGAGAAACAGATGCAGCGATCAGGCTGAAGCTTATGACGTTATCGAGTACTCGTGAGGACCGAAAGCGAGGCAAAACCATATCGCTTTCAACGTCCAAGCTCGAATCAGCGGTACTTCAGTACTTCTTTTAACGACTTGGGCTTAGGCATTTTAAGGTTAGTGCCACTTCAGGGGGGACTGCCTGTCTATACAGGTTGCGTGATAACGACCCGCTAAAAGGGCGAAGAAAAGGAACATGTTCCTTTCAAAATGGGCGAAAGCTCAGTTCCCGGACGTCTAATTCGCGGTCAAAGCCGCTATACGAGCGAGCCTTGCCAGGCCACTTATTCGGGTGTAGAGTTACCTCACCTCCAGCGTCACAGACGCATCGATATCGCGGTGGCTACCCAGCCTCCATGTCGCGCCGGTAACATCGCGCCACGTACCGCCAATTTCCCCTGATTTTCCGCCGCACATAGATAGCGCCTTTAAGACATGCATTGCATGCCTTAAGCGCGTTGTGATGCGCGCTTCCATGGATTCCTTGCTCGTCCGAGCATCGAAGAATCGCCTGGCATCCGCCAGGAAATCCCTTTTAACGTTTCTCGAGAGAAACCATGGAATCCTTTGCCAACAACCTCATCAAGCGCCCGCTCAAGCTTCTCGCATGGTCCTTGGCCCTGTTTTCAGCTTCGCAGTCGTTCATCGTTGCAATGTTTGTCTCTGCTGTTCTGTTCTTTTACCTGAAGGAGAAGGCGGTCCAGTGGAGCAAGGTCGTACCGGCAGCGCCGAAGGTATCGACGCCGGACAATCCGGCAGAACGTAAGGCTACCCCGGTTCAACCGGCGCAACCGCCCGAGACGCAGTACGAACGCTCGGCAGTGGTTACGCCTATCCGTCGCACCGGAACGCATGACCGTTCCTAACTTCTAGCCGCCCAATTCTGGGCGGCCTCATTCCACCTGTCGCGGGTATTCGATACCCGCCGACAGGTGGGTCTTCGGATACTCGTCCGGAGACCATCTTGGAAACAACGGCAGTAGGGTGGCAGCTGGACTTCTTCGGTGAAGCGGCCGCTATCGTTGTGCCTCCTCCGAAAGTCGATCCACTGCCCGACCCCTCGCTTTGGAGCGAATCGGTTCGGGAGCAGATGATCGACGCGCTTATCAGCTTGGCTTGTGACAGCCGTCGCGGCGACAACATGCCAGAGTCACTAGTCGATTGTGCTGATCTCTTACGTGACCGGATCCGCAACAAGTCTTCACTGGACCTGGAGGACTACTCCATGACCCTCGGCTGGATCTTCGGTTACTGGGACGGTGCACTGCCCTATACCTACGTCTGTGCAGTGTGCGGCGTGAGTCCCGAGGTGCTACAGGACGTCATCCTTAACCATGCTCGCCTGAAAGCCGACCTCGATGAGGTGCGCAGACAGTGCTGCGGGTCTCTTCTCTGATTTCCCCATGTCACTCTTCAATCTTTTCAAGCAAGCGGCCATTTCTTTGCTTGGCCACAAGAACCCTACACCACCCAGCGCGAAAGTTCATGTGGGAACCGGCGCAGACAATGAATTTCAGATCCACATTGGCGGCGTGCCCCATCTCTTTCGGGATGAGGGCGATCGCGTGGTGCATTTCAGGGCCGTATTCGACCGGACGATCCAACACACGGCGTTCGGTGACAAGTTGTTGCCCGAAGTGATGCCGCGATGGAGCAAGGTCGGCGTGCACGACGCAGATGGCGACACCCTGCAGTCCGTTGCGGAGAGAGTCGTGCGTGACGCAAAGCTGAGCGCTTCAGTGTCGCGGCAGGAGGATTCCAAAGCGGAGGTTGTTAGGCAGCATTCCACTGGCCTTCAAAAGGCTGGTCAGCTAGATGATCGTGCGGTGCATCGTCCCCAGACTTCTGCATCTGACGCTTCGTCGTCGACGTACACCGTCGGCACGCTGCTCGAATGGGGAGAAATGGAGTTCCCCAACCGAAAGCCTGGCGGAAAACGCACCTACACATCGTTTGCAGTGAAACTCGATACGGGCGCTGGCGTGAAGACGCTGCAAGGCGAGGGCCTGAAGGATGTCCTGGCTGATGCCCGTTGCAAGGTGGGCGAGCGCGTCGGCGTCAAACGCCTCTATAAAGAGAAAGTTCCTGCATTCGACCAAACGACGGGGCAGCCCCTTCGTGATCGAACAACAGGCGAGCAAAAGCTCTGGGACCGCTGGGTCTGGTCGATCAATCGCATTCATTGACAAGGAAGCATATGGCATCCGTTAACAAAGTAATCCTCGTGGGCAACCTCGGTGCCGATCCCGAAACCCGTTATCTGCCCAGCGGTGACGCCGTCACCAATATCCGCATCGCTACTACCGATCGGTACAAGGACAAGCAGTCCAACGAGTTCAAGGAAGCGACCGAATGGCACCGGATTGCATTCTTCGGGAAGCTGGCGGAAATCGCCGGCCAGTATCTGAGGAAGGGCTCGTCGGTGTACATCGAGGGCCGCATCCGTACTCGCAAGTGGCAGGATCAGTCCGGTCAGGATAAGTACAGCACCGAGATCGTTGCCGATCAGATGCAGATGCTGGGAGGGCGCCAAGGCGGTCAATCGGCTGATGATGACGCGAGCGAGGGCGCTGGACGTCGCGCAAGCGAAGACCAGTTGCATGGTCAACGTCATCAGCAGCGATCGACCAGCGGCGGTGCCAGCGCACGCAATGCGCAACAAGTCGGCTATGGCGGTGGCGGCGCGCAGCGTGATGGATTCGACGGGTTCGATGAGGAAATTCCATTCCATGCGGTGAGGGCGCTCGACGGAATTCCCTTCCGACGCTAAGGCGCATCGAACGAAGGGCGGGCGATAGTCCCATCGACCGCCAGGTCACACTGTGTCGTGCATATTTTCCCTACTTCTGCCGGAATCCGGCAGAAGTAGCGGCATCTCTCCTGTCTGCGCGGTCCTTGCCGCAATCCACCCACTTCCACCTACGCATGACGCTATGCTGAAAAGACCTTCTGGTTAAACCGGGATGTCTTTTGAGCAAGCGTTCCTTCGCCTGTTTTACAGGCATCGACCCACCAACTCCCTCAGGAGTCATCCCATGCAAGATATCAGTGTGATTGTGAAGAGCTGGAAGGCAGAGCAGTGGGACGCCCTCATCGCTCAGTATCTGCCAGCCGGCATCCTCACGGATGCCTTCTGGCGCGGTCGCCCTGGTCCCTGCCCGATATGTGGCGGCAAGGACCGGTTTTCTTACACCAGAAACCGCGGTCGCGGCGACTGGGTGTGTCGCAAGTGCAATAACGGCAGTCCCGCTGGTGGCGACGGTCTAGAGTTGATCCGTCGATACACCAACATGTCCTACTCGGAGCTGAAGCGTCGGCTCAATGGACAGTGCAGCGAGCCACTTCCTCCGGTTGCGGCACGGGTGCCGGCGCGCGAAGTTGTGCCGCCAAGTGAGCTGATGAGGCGCGTCATGAAGCAAGTCAGCAAATCGAAGCCGGTTCAACCTGGCGATGCAGCCATGCGCTACCTCGCGGCAAGGGTGCCGGGGCTACGCGCCCCCATCCCGCAGTCGCTACGCATGGCCGAGCAGGACTATTGGCACGAGCGAAAGGTGGTTGGGAAGTTTCCGACCATGATTGCCGAGTACAGGCTGGCAGATGGCAGGCTAGCCACTGTGCATCGTACGTCGTTGCATCCGGATAAGCCGGAGAAAGCAATAGTCGTGTCGGATGATGGGGAGATCCTGCCTAGCAAGCGCAACTACACGGGCGCGCTGCCGCTGGATGGGGGCGCTGTCCGATTGATGGCGCCGCGTCATGGCGAAATCGGTGTGGCCGAAGGCATCGAGAATGCCTACGCCGCATACATGCTGTTTCGCGTGCCGACCTGGTCTTGCCTGAACCGAGTGCTGATGAGCAAGTTCGTGGTACCGAACGACCTTGGGATTCACACGGTGCACATCTTCGCTGACTTTGACAAGGTCGATGCGAAGACTGGGAAATCGCCAGGCATGGCCGACGCGCTCACGCTGCAAAAGCGCCTTCGGCGTGAAGGCTTCAACGTTGTGCTGCATCGACCGAAGGTTCGGGGCAGCGATTTTTGCGACGAATGGCGCACGGTCTATCAGTTGCGCGAGATCTCGCAGCAGGCGGTCGCCGCCTAGTTTTCTTCCGCCGCATACGCGGCAAGCCTCAATTTCTGCCCTGTGGGTTCGCCCACAGGGGCGGATTCCCTTGTGGCAGTCTCAACGGAGAATGCAATGCCACAGAAAGGATTTACGATGATCGTGAACAAGCTGCACATCCAAGCCATGCGGAGCACTGCAACTCAGGATGTCCAAGCGTGGAAGTCAGAGGCACAGTTCTTCCACGTCTACAGGAAGGACGCAAGCAACAGCTTCACGCTGGTCGAAAGCAATCTTTCGTATGAATCGGCGGTGGATTTCTGCCTTGCCCCTGGCACGCTTCACTGATGTGAGCCCAAACCTTAAACAAAAAGCCCAGCGATCATATCGCTGGGTTTTTTTTTTGTGGCGTGCGCACTTGGCCTACGCTTTCTTGCGTGCCTTGGCACCTCGGTAGACTGCCACGACAGCTTCCACCACGCAGTAGCAGATCACGGTGCCGAAAACGAATCGATTAATGTCATGGTTGGTCGAGAGGAAGTCGAAAAATTTCATGTGGATCTCTCCGTCAGGTTTTCTGTAGCTTGCCACATAACTGTTGGCGGTCAAGCCCTAGGCTAGTACCGGGCCATAGCGTCATTAAGCGCTCCAATGTCGATGCCGGCCAAGGGGTCGACGAGGTCGCTATCATTCCCCTCCATCGCGCCTTGCATTGGTCCTGTCGCTGCAGGAGGCGCAGCTACCGTCGGCACTGATAGCGGTGCCTCGTTGTGTGGTCGAGGCACGGCACCTCGCATTATCGGCTCCTGAGTTATGGGAGCAGGCGTCCGCACTGGCGTGGAATCTAGGCCGCCCGCCGGTGAACCTGACACTGGTGGCCAGACCACGGCCTCTTGCCCGCTGGCCCGTCCTGACTGGAGTCCCCGCAATGCCAACATGCGCAGCATGAAGGACCGCTCTCGTGGATCTGAGAACTGACGCAGGTAAGCGAGCAAATCTGGCTCGACCAGCGTCACGGTCATTTGAACCTTATCCATGGCCTTACCTTACGCGGCTCGGCTTGCCTGCCGAGTGGCGGCACCGATCGTGTAGAAGCCGCGCACATTCGCGAAACAGGGAGAGTCCATCATGTGGATGGGGTTCAGGGGAAACGCAGCGCGAATGGCCGGTGCATAGAGCTGCGCGCCGCCGCCGGTCAGGATGATGGCACGCAAGTCGTCGGTTCGGCCGACGCGCGTCTGGATTTCCTTTACGGGCTGATTCGTGAGCGCCATCGCTTCAGACAGATACGGTCCCATATCCAGATCCTCCCCAAAATACACGAGCGGCTTGGCGTCCCTAATGGCCTGGTCGATGCGCTCGATGCCGACATCCGGTTGGTTGCGGTCGGCAGTGATCAGGCTTGCGACCTGCTGATAGATGCGCGCTGCGCCGCCTGGAACGCCACCGCTGCGCGTGTCGTCGACCGTGTAGCCGCGGGCGACCACCCAGTCGGTCGTGAAATAGCCAACATCGATGACAAGATACGAGTTGTCGGGGTCGTATTGTTTGCCGCGTTGCTGAATATAGTGAATGAGTGTGCCAAGCGGTTGGGGCAGTGGCAGCACGCTACCGACATGTATGTCTCCCCACCCAAAATTGTGCGTGCCTGCGAAACGCTCTTTGAGGTGGGCTGCATACTTTTGCGTGTTGTGGACCGGCAGGCCGAGCACGAGACGGTCCACTTCGCGCGCGCCGGCGTAGTGCAACGCTCCTGCCAGTAGAGCGGCGTAGCCGGCGGTGGTCGCGAAGTCCTCAGATAGCGAACGGCCGGTGTGCACATGCGCGCCACTGATCGATACGCCGGGGCCGACCTCATACCGCGCACCGTCAACTTCGACGTTGAGGACATTCCGGCCTTTGAACACGCCCCCGCCGAAGGCGTTGAGGGAGCTGTTTGCTGCGAGCGGAGCAAGCGACGGGAACATGTTCGTTGCGATCTCGGCGCCCATTGCCCAAGCGGTTTTCGTATTGCCGTAGCCTACGTCGATGGCGATGGTCGGGTGCTTGATAAGTTCGTTCTGTTGTTTCATGTCAGCTACCTTGATGGATTGAGTTTGTTTCGGTCGATGCTCCATCGGGAGAGAGTCTGCGTCCTGGTCCGAGCAAGTCCCACCAAGTGGCACTTGGCGGCGCCATGTCCTATCTAGTGCCACCATGTCCGAGGACTTTGATGGCACATGGTGGCACTTGATTTGCCCAAGTCCCACCTGCTCCGACGTGGACCGACTTCGTGGCACATCGCTATCACCCACTCTACCGTTGAAAAGCCGAAGTCAAGCGCCGAAAGCTGATCGATTTGCGGTGTGATACGTTGCCAGTGATTCGTTCCGTGGTTTATGCTTGGCGCACCTACCGCGTCCCCGACGCATCGACTCCGCCGCCATTGCGCGGCACAAAACGGCCTTCGATCCTTCCGTACGGAGGGGTACTGCAGGGCTCACTGTTCATGCCGGAAATTGCACCGGCTTTTTTTTCAATCAAATCAAGTGGACCGTGTCGGATAGTGAGGACACCGGACACCGCGATACCAAGCCGATTGGCGGTCTGTTTGTGAAAATAGACCGTAGTGCGGACAATTCCGAAGCCGGACACCGGACAGGTGCTCTGTGGAAATTCCGCGTATGCCCGACACCCTTACAGCCGCGTGGCTGGGTGCGGATCACGAAGCCCAAAACACTGCGGCGGGGATGATCTGACTTTGGGGTGGGGAGCTGCTTTGCGTGCCGAATGACGGCGAACGCAGGCTTCTGAGCAAATATCGATCCGGGGGGCGCCACCGGTACCAGAACGGCGCAACAGGTAATCACCCATCACGGCAAGGGCCGCAGGCGTGTGGACGCAATCCACGCGAAGGCAGGCTCGCATCCAGAGATGCACCGGATAGGGTGGCCGCGCAAGCGGTGCGTGAGGCGAGAGCCTTGCATGTTCGCGAAGCGGACGGTCACGACGCATTGCTTCCATGCTCAGGGCCGATCGGTTTGGCATCGCTAAAGGACCGGAAGAGTGGTTGTAGGACCGGCAGGGTGGGCCGGCAAGCTGGGGGTGGTACCCCGGTGCACCAAGCGGGCAGGGCCAATTCGGGGTTGGCGCCGCCGAGAATTGGGTTGCGCAGATTTGCGCGGCCGGCGGGATGCGCTTAGCGCGAATAGGAATCCGTCATGCTGAAGACAATCAACCTTCGACCAATCCTGGACCAGTACAACCTGCCCGAACGTTTCAAGGCCGAATTCGCGGTATTGGCGAGCGAGCACCTTCACCTACCGCACAGCGGCACGCGAGTCAGCGGCCGGTCGCTGTCGCAGATGTCTCAACGCCAGAGGGCGCAGGCGCTTCTTGCGATGATGGTGGAGTTACGGCGCATCGGTGGAATGGCGGTGACATCGCCGTATGCAATCCGGCAGAAGCACGTTCGCTGGCTTGTCCGCTACTGGGTAGAAGATCGCAAGCTGAATGTCGGCACTGTAGAGTTGCGGCTGACGCATCTGCGCGCCTTCATGTCGTGGATGGGCAAGGTCAACATGGTGGGACGGATCGACGACTACACGGCGCGCCCGGAGGGTTACGTTCGCGGCTACGTCGCGAAAGAAGATCGGTCCTGGGAAGGCAAGGGGATCGATGCTCTGGCGAAGGTTGCCGAGATTGAGGTGACGGATCGGCACGTCGCGCTGCAGCTGAAACTTGAGGCCGGATTTGGATTGCGTGCGAAGGAAAGCTGGCGGCTGCGTCCTGCTCTGGACATCCTTCCATCGGGCATGCTGCATGTCCACGATGGCACCAAGGGCGGCCGGCCGAGACGCGTGCCTATCGAATTCGACTGGCAGTACGACCTGCTAGGGCAGGCCGCGCGCTTGGCGCAAGCGACCAATCCTGGGAGGGAGTCGCTCATCCCGGCGACCTATACGCAGAAGCAATGGCGCCGGCGTTTCTATACGGTGTTGGAGAAGCATGGTGTCACCAAGAATGGCGCTGGCGTGACGGCACACGGGCTTCGCCACCAATATCTGCAGCAGATGTACCAGCGTCACAGCGGGCAGCCCGCTGCCGTCAAGGGCGGGGGCAAGGTTGAGGACGCGGCTGCGCACCACGAGGCCATGCGAAAGGTGGTGGAGGCCGCAGGCCATAGCCGCGCGACAAAGGCCAACGCGTACTTATCGACGTATGCAACGCAGCGCGCCCAGGACAGGCCCGAACCCACGGTCGCAGAGATCGAGGCGGCAATTGCGCAAGCCGACGGTAACAAAGCCGCTGCGGCGAAGGCATTGGGCATTTCGCGCGCCAAGCTATATCGCGTGTTGTCGAAGCGGGACACGTAATGGCCGATATTGTGGGTGGTGGCGCTTTTGGCACGATGAAACATAGCCAAAGTTGCAGGCACGCTTCCCCCGGATTTCCTGTAAGCCTCGCCAGCGCTGGCTCTGGTTAAAGGGGGAAGCCACGGCCATTCGGCCGTCGCGTTTGCCGCGACGCCATTGGCTAGGATGCGGCGAAGCGCATCGTCAGAGTAGAGTTTGTCTACATACATGGGTCATCTAAGCCTCTAGCTGGCTGAGAAACACGCTACAAAGCATCACTTAGCTAAGCTGGAAACGGGGCGGATTCTACGCCAAATATACGAGCAATCCCCCGGCTACCACGACGCCGGCCGCCTCTCTCCATAAGCTGGCAGCAAGCCGGTGGCATTCGGCATGATGGGCGTCCACGTGGGCTTGGCGCAGGCTTGAGGCGGGGCGGATGTTCGTAAGCCGGAGAAGCCGCCGAAACACGCGATCTCGCCCCGTACCCTACCTACCACCACTCCTATCCTCGGAATCGCGCTTGTGGCAAATTCCTTCCGGCTTGCCCGGGCATAGCCGCAGGGCTTCACACCCCGCGCGGTAGAATCGCCGTACCGTCACTTGGGCCGGTGCCGTCCGGCTCTCCGTCGCCATGCCAAAGGCCATCGCCTTTTTCCCGTGGGTTGCCATCAACGGAGCGCGCAGCTTCGGGGCGCTTCGCCTGATTCCTTACGAGCTCGGCAAGGCGCCGGGCGATCTTCCCTACGCAACGCAAGCCGATATTGAGGCGGTACTCGGAGCGTATGCCGAGCATCCGAGGCACCCGATTCGCGCCGCTACCCTGGTCGAGTTCGGCGATTGGCAGACGGGTATGGATATCGAGGATCGGGCGCAATGGCTGTGGGCCTTGCAAAAGCTCGTCGCCTTCGCCGCGCTTGCGAATCGCCGGCTATTCACGGTGGCCTACACGAATACCGATACCTATAAGCTCGTCATCCAGCGGTATCGAGCGGGTGAGGCAAACCGGTTCGGATTTCACACAAGGCGGCGCGACGGCAAAGGTTTGCACAGTTGGGGCACCGATGAGTTTGCCTTTCATCGACCGCACCACGTCAGCCGGTCGTGGTTTTCCATTGACGAGCACTTGCTATGCGCGTTGATGCCGGACATGCCGCCGCACTGGCGCAGTGCCATCGAAGACTATTGCGCGGCGAATACCGATTCGCGCGACATGCCAGACCATACCGAGGCCGTCTTGCTGTATTGCGCGTTCGAATGGCTCTTCGGCTTTAGCAACAACTGCAAGAAATTTATCGATGCGCTCGACCGGACCTTTCCCTATCACGCTGACATGCAAGGTAACGGGCCGCTTGCCGATGATTGGAAAGGGAAATACCAGCACGTGACGAGGCCGCTAACAGCATGGGCCAGCGAGTTTTGCCAAGTACGCGGGCAGTCCGCGCACGGCCTCTCGCGCGAGGTGCGCCGCTTCGTCTGGCCGGTCCACACGCATCTCGCTTTCGCCTCCATGTTGTTTCCCTTGGCGTTCAAGAAAACACTCGCCGATGCCGGCCGTTTCGAAATATCAGAGGGAGACTTGCAGCGTATGCGGCAGATTGACGCCTATGTGTTACATGACCCATTTGCATTCGACTTCACGATGGAAACTGAAGACAACAAGCACCCGTGGTGCGAGCTCGATACCGAGCACACCTTGCGTGCCATGATCGAGCAAAGCATGCGGGAAGTGATGGTGGGCAAAAGCCCCGGCGCCGACACCGAGGCTTGAGGGGAGAAGTGTCCCGCGCACCGTTCATTGCCGCGCGTTGCCGTTTGAAAGGGGAGCGGCATGCGCGGGACGGCGTTGACCATAAGACAACCGGTCGGTCTACTATCGAGCGGCGCCCGCACTGGCAGGCAGAACTCGCCGGGGCGCCATCGGCAAGAGTTCGGCAGCTCGACGCCGTCAAGATCGAGACGCGGGCCAGTCCCTTACATGCTGGCGACCCCCGCGATAGAGATAAAGGCCAGCCGAGCGCCCGCGCCGCCTATGCGAACAGCAGCGCGGGGGGCTGGCTACGTTGTCCGAGGCCGATTCTTCCGGGGCGAAATCGAGGTTCGCGGGATAGAGGCTTCGGCAGGCGCGATGTAGGAGGGTGCATCGATTTCTTGATAAACCCCCTATGACCGAAAGCTAGACTTGGGTAGCTGTTCCAGTGCCTTCATTAGTGCTCGCGTCTCCCGAACAATTTGCTCATGCGGCCTTGAGTTCCTGGAGCTATCGGCGTAGATGCGATTTACCGAGAAGCGAACCGGCGTAAGTAACGGCTTCCGACCGTTGTGCAACAAGCCCCACAGCGCAGAGTGCAAGCGGACCAAGAACGTTGACAGGCGCCACAGGTCAGCGACTTTACCGCGCGCAAACAGTGCTTGAACTTTTGTGTTTCCGTGCGCTTGCCGATGAGCGAGATACTGATGGCGAACCGGCATAATGGCGCGCTCATAGACGCACCGGTATTTCTCAATATTTCGCCTCAGGCGTGCAACGTCCGCCTTAGTTGGATAGTGCGCGGCGGAAAGGTAGGCATCCAGCCACGCTGGGTCGCTCGTCGCACCATTGCGCTTGCGGTGAGCAAGAGCATCTCGACCGAAGATCGTCAAATCGCGCTCCATCGAAATCATGAGCGCTTCGAGGTTGTAAGGAGATTTTTGATCGAAAACTCTACCGAGTGCAATATATGCGGCTGATTGTAAGGCGGCGGTGCAGGATATCCAGAAGGTGGGGGTTTCGTTTAAGTGGTCTAGCAGTTTTTTAGATTGCGACGCGGCATGCTGAATGGTCATCTCCGCATACGTATAGTTGGCAATGACGTTGGCCTCATGTTCAAGAGACTTCAACTGATTCTCGAACGAGTAATCTGGTTTCACGCTGCACTCTGCCCTATATAGTTCTAATTCTCAATTAGAGTAGCATACCGCCAGCGTGAGCCTCCTAGCACGAGATCTTTTGCTGGCGGAATTTGCCTACGGTCCGCACTTCGCACCGTTAGCCAGGCGGCGGCTGAACGGGGCGGGGTGGCAGCTCGAGGATCACGATACCGAGGCTGGAACGATTTTTCGCATTTCGTCCGCCATGCCGCCGGAGAAGGGCGATGTGTTGGGAAAGGCGTTGGGTGTAGCGCTTAAGCAGGCCGACGTCGCGCATCTTAGTCTCGCATGCCAGGGGCGCGCTTACCTCGATGGTTTGAAGGACTTTGCGGAGCTGCCTGCTCGGCCGATAGCGGGCAGGCCAGGCTCCAACTCCGAAAGGTTGTGAATTTGGCGGGTCTTTCCAGGCGAGAGATGAGGTCGAGGCGTGCTTGAATACCTCGGCACATCCAACGCGCAAGGAGAATACCCGCATGACGAAATCTGAACTGATTGACGCCGTTGCTCGCGGTGTCGACGGTCTCACGAAGACCAAGGCCGAGCAAGTCCTCAATGCAACGCTCGATGCCATCGTCGAGGCGGTAGGCCGCGGCGAAACCTTGAGCCTGATCGGCTTCGGTACCTTCAGCAAAGGCGAGCGTGGCGAACGCATGGCGCGCAATCCGCGCACCGGCGAGGAAATCCGGGTCGAGGCAGCCAAGACCGTGAAGTTCAAGGCGGGCCAGCGATTCAAGGATGCGGTCAATGGTGGCCGGTGGCCGGTGACGCGATGCATGCGCCCTCCCCACAATACGTGCCGGTCGCGGAGCTGCTCGCCGGCACCGCGGAGATCCCGCAACGCCTCGATGCGGCGACGATCCGATATCGCGGCGTCACTTGCCATGTCTATGGCGTGCTCCATGGTCTGACGGGTGGCACCAATCGCCAGTACAAAGCTCTGGTCGAAGACGCAATCGAGAATGCCCCGGGAGAGCTTGTCTTTGGCGAGACGAAGTTCGCGAAGCTGTACCGGGGCATCCAGGTCGAGATGGACGACTGGACTGAGATCCCACTGCGCGATGCATTCCGGATGCAGTTCAAAGCCGCTCTCACGCCGATGCGCATGTTTATGGTGGCCGCTGGCATGCGGCGCGAGCGGCGGACGATGGCGGACCGCTTCGGAGCGAACGGGTTTCGTCGTCTCCAGGACATCGGTGGCTCTGCCGCCTTCCATGCGCTCTCGCCCGACGAGCGGCGCAGGATTGCTGGCTTTCCGGAGCCGTACGCCTATCTCGTGGAGAATTGCCGGCGGCGGGCGGGCGGGGGTGATCGCTGCGGGCCTGTGTTTCCGGATCCTGATTGGCGCTGGCTTGCGATGATCGAGCCTGAGCTCAACATCCCGTTGCGAAGCGTCTTCATGCTGGAGTTCGCAGTGGAACGGGCGAGGGTGTTTGGGGGCAGCGAGATATCGATTTTCGTGGGCGAGATTCACAACTCCGACATGGTGTGGCTGGCGGGCTTCGACGAGTCCGCGGTGGACCCGAAGGTACGGGACATGGTGGACAATGTCCGCTGGCGCGCTATCGAGCTTGCGCGGGCGCCGCGGCGCCCTTCCCGGCTCCGCTTCGTTCTGGCTTCGCTGGCGGGGGCATCCATCCCGCTATCCTTGTACTTCGGCCTCGGAACGTGGCTTTGGGCACGAGGCTGACTGTAAATCGGCCAGTATGAAAGCGAAAGGCGCGTCAAAAGGCGCGCCTTTCGTCTTTTTTGAAAGGAACATGTTCCTTCCGGCGGGATGCTACCGCGCGTAGGCCAGCATGAGCGTGGCCAGCGCACCGGCGTGCTGAACCAGCCCACCGAGGGATTCAGCCGCATCCCCTGCTTTGTCGTTTCCAACAAGCCTGGCAAATGCGACACGGCGAGCCGCCTTCTCCCCCGGATGCGGTGTCGGCGGCGGTAGATCCAATGCGACGCCTCGCTTTGTCGGCGCCAGAGCGGGGAACGGATCGATGCCGGTGAAGCGCGACAGTTCGCTAATGCTGATGACGCTGTAGGCTTGCGTCGCATCGTTACGGACGACGTAGGCCGCAGCGCCGACGCCCGGCACATAGATTGCCTTCCACAAATAGTCCGGGATGCGCACGCGGCCGTTCAGCATTCGGGCGGCATTGGTGAATGCCGGACCGGTCACGACATGGATGGCGCCATACTGACGCGCGAGCTTGCGCGTCGATGTCTCGATATGGCTCCAGGTCCTCCGGTTCGACGTGCTGTTCTGAGGCACGACGTTGGCGAGGCTGAAGCTTTCGGCCTGAGACGCCTTGTCTCCGAAATCACCGCTCGGGGCAAGGTGCAATACCCGGCGGAAGAATATACTCAAGGTGGCGGGTTCAGCGAGAGTACTGCCGAGGGCAGAGGTCGGCCAGAAGCGGTCGGTCGACATGGTCACCAATATCGTCGACAATTCGTTGGTCGCCTTCACTCGTATCGGCCCCTAAGAGAAGCAAAATCCAGACGGAGCATTCTGTGCCTTGTGATCAATGTGTGGACCTATGCGTTCGCTATGCAATCAGGCATCCTCGCGAACTGCGCAAAGCGATACAAATTGCGGCGGAAAACATCGCCGATGAAACACTCATCGAGGTTATTCCCGACGGCACGTGTGTCTCTGTTTCATTTGGCGAACTCTCCAAGGGCGCGGCCTGGGACGACTACGCTGAATATCATTTTCGCTGCCTACACTGTGACGAGAACTTCTGGTTGCATGCAGAAACCTATCACGGCAGCGGTGGATACTGGGAACCCCAAGACCCAAAATCAGTACGCGCAAACGTCACCAATTAATCGCGAGCGCCATGGGAGGCTGGGTCCGGCCAAAAGCGGACCTTCTGCCATAAACGCATCGAGGCAGAACGCTTCCTCCGACCGATTCTCGCTGATTGCAAATCATGTCAGATCCACTTCCTCACTTTCGCTATCATCCAAATCCCATAGCTACGGGCGCCGTAGTAGGCAGTGACAGGAAATGCGCGTGCTGTGGTCGACCACGAGGCTACATTTATGTAGGGCCCGTTTACGGCATCAACGATCTCGATGAGTCGCTGTGTCCTTGGTGCATTTTCGATGGCTCAGCGGCGCGCAATCTCGGGGCATCGTTTGCTGATGGCTACCCACTGCTTCAGGGTGGTGTTGCAGACGACATTGTGGATGAAATCAAACTGCGGACACCAGGTTACATCGCGTGGCAGCAGGAATCATGGCTCGCTCATTGCAATGACGCCTGTGAGTTTCATGGGGATGCTACAGTGCAGGACGTTAGCCACGCATCTCCAGAAACAAGGCAACACTGGATCCGTGAGTACAAACAGGACGACGAGGGGTGGGAGTTCGCTACGCGCGGATATAAGCCAGGAGGATCGTCCGCACTGTACAAGTTTGTCTGTCGGCACTGTAAGACGGTGCTATTGGGCTGGGATCTGTGCTGATCTCCCCACCGTCCGCCAAGGGTCGGAAGTCGCCGCTGGCGCCGGCGAGCCCCGTCCCAGCTAGCCCGGCGGCCGAGTCCGGCCAGTTCCGGGCACTGGCCCACGGCTTTCCTAGGCCATTCAGATGTCGGTTCAGCCCCAGCAACGGACCTTCGTGTTCGATTCTGGTTGGCTGCAGGAACTGACACCAGCCTGCAGGCTGATTCTAGACGTCGTCATTTGCGCGGTTGTAAATGGCTCGGCAACCAGACCCAACTGGCAGCGGCCACCGACGAGCTGATCGCCGAACTGGCAGGCTACCGCCGCACCCACGGACTACCACCCACGCCGCAGCCCGAGGAGACACTCCCGCTGGCGCTGCCGGTCATCGGCCGCGAGACAGGTCGCGACAAGGCCCCGGGTTCACCCCAATCAAATTTTCCTGCCCGTTTATCTAGATCTCTAATAGAATTGATAAGCACCAGTCGAAGAAGGCGACGACCGCCTGGAGACAAATATGCTGACCCATAAAGAGGGCGCGAAACATGCCTTGCCGGATGACCAGCCCGCAGCAATCGCGACCGGCTATCAGGTCAGGCAATGAGCGATGCTGGCCATGGAACAGTGCCCTTTGCGCATCGAGCTCGCAGGACTGGGGCGAGCGTCGCGGCAGGCCCCGGCCGGCACGGAACGCGCGCTCGCCAACCAGCACTTCGGGCCGGTCATCGTGAGCTGCGAGCATGCCGATATCCAGCCGATGCCGGACGGCATCTGGGTCTACGCCGACACGCAGCGCGAGCACATCCCCTGCCGGCACCGGCGGTGCCCTGCTTCGAGGTCTTCGACGAGCTGGTCGATGCCGTCATCCATGGCCGCGACCCGTTCCATGACGGCGCGTTGGCGCCGTCCACGCTTGAGGTCTACCTGGCGATGCTGACCTCGGCGCGCGAGGATCGGGACGTAACGCTCACGCGCCAGGCGATGGCTTCGCCACATCCGGTCGATGTATCACCGGTCGCCTGAACCTATAGCTCGCCCAAGACCACCATCTGGATAACCCCCGCGCAGCGAGTCCACGATTGCCGTCGTCAGAACGGCATCGCCAAGGGCCGCCGCGTGCACTACGATCGTAAAGTGGAGACAACATATGAACCGCCCCCAAATCCGGCTTGCACGACGCAGGCTTTGCCTCAGCCTGGGCCTCGGACTCACCGCAGCATTCGTTCCCGCATTGGCCATGGCCAGCACCGATGCCTGGCCCACCAAGCCCATCCGCTTTATCGTTCCCTACGCGCCCGGAGGCTTGCCTGACACCGTTGCGCGCGTTTTGTCCCAGCAACTCACCCAACGCTTGGGCAAGCCGGTCGTCGTTGACAACCGGCCCGGCGCCAATGGCGTGGTCGCCGCCCAGGCGCTCATGACGAGCCCTGCCGACGGCTACACGTTCCTGGTGACCGACGGCTCGATGATGTCCATCAATCCGGTGATTTACAAAAACCTGGCGTATGAACCCAAGCGCGATTTCGTACCCGTCTCGCTTGCCGCCACGTCTCCGCTCTTCCTCGCCGTCAATGCCCGCGTTCCAGCCAACTCACTCAACGATTTTGTCGCGCTGGCGAAATCCAAATCGGGCACGCTGAACTATGGATCTTCCGGCATCGGCAGCACCCATCACCTGTCGATGGAAGCACTGAAAGCCGCCCTCAAGCTGGATATCAAGCACGTACCGTTTCGTGGCTCTGGCCAGTCCGTTCCGGCTTTGATCGGGGACCAGGTCCAGGTGGTGTTTGCTGCCTTGCCGTCGCTGTCGGGCTTCGTCAAATCGGGCCAGGTCAAGATTCTCGGCAGCAACTCCCTGAAGCGCTCCACTCTTGCGCCGCAGATTCCGGCGATCTCGGAGGTGGTGCCAGGATATGACTTCGCTGTGACGGTCGGGTTGCTCGCCGCAAAGGGAACCTCGGACGCCGTGGTTAAGAAAATGGCCAACGCGGTTTCCGAGGCAGTCAAAATTCCCGAGGTGGTCTCGCAGTTCCACGTTGCCGGTATCGAACCCGTGGGAGGATCCAGCGCGGACTATGCGAAGGTCATCGCCGACGAGACGGCTCGCTATGCGCAGACCATCAAGGTTGCGCATGTCGTGGCCGAGTAAGTAGCAAAGTCCATCCGATGCTATTCCTGAGCCTGATGACCAGGCTCAGGATTCACGCCTGCTGTTGGCGCTCACTAATTCTGCTAGCGGTGCCCATATGTGAGCTAGCGGACGCATCGTGGCCTGTTGCGGCCGCGTCCGTGAGTGCCGCTAGTTAGAGACCGGCGCTCCTGGCCTGCTCGATGTGAGATAGGTCGATCATCTCTCGCCTGTACGCGAAACCTCCACTGTCTGGCGCCGCCGGCATCAACCGCACCCCGGCCATGCCCACGCGGATTGGCGCGGCCGACGCCCCGGCCACCGTCACCGCCTAGCTCGGCAACCAGACCCGGCTAGGACCGGCCACCAACAAGCTGATCGCCAAACAGGCACGCTACCGCCGCGCCCATGGACTGCCACCCACCCCGCTGCCCGGGAGACACGCCCGCTGGGGCTGCCGGTCATCGGCCGCGAGACAGGTCGCGACACGGCCCCGGGTTGACCCTAATCAAATCTTCTTGTCAGTTTCACTAGATCTCTAATAGAATTGAACGGTACCGGTTGACGAAGGCGACCGACCGCCTGGAGACAAATATGCTGACCCATGAAGAGAATGAACTGTTGTGCCGCGTAGAAGGCGATGCCCCGATGGGCAAGCTGATGCGCCAGCACTGGACCCCTGTTTGCCTGATTGAAGAAGTCAGCGAACCGGACGGCGCGCCGGTCAAGGCCCGTGTCTTCGGCGAAGACCTGGTCGTGTTCCGCGACAACGAAGGCCGCGTCGGTGTGATGGACGAGTATTGCCCGCACCGCCGCGCATCGCTGGTGTACGGTCGCAACGAAGACGGTGGCCTGCGCTGCCTGTACCACGGCTGGAAGTTCGACGTGCTGGGCAATGTGCTGGAAATGGTGTCCGAGCCGGCCGCCAGCGGCATGACCGAGAAGGTCAAGCACAAGGCCTATCCTTCGAAGGAATGGGGTGGCATGGTCTGGGCTTACATGGGTCCGCAGGACGCCATTCCCGAATTCGTCGCACCCGCCTGGGCACCGACCGCCGACACCCGTGTAAGCATCGCAAAGGCGCTGCTGCCGTGCAACTGGGCACAGGTCCTTGAGGGCGCCATCGATTCCGCACACAGCTCAAGCCTGCATTCGTCAGACTTCGTGCCGGCACGCGTCGGCGGCGCCGAGGCAACGTCGAAGAACTGGCTGCGCCCGTCCACCGACAAGGCACCGCGCCTGCAGGTCGAGCGCACCGAATATGGTTTCCGCTACGCTGCGCTGCGCCGCCCGATCTTCAACGCCAACACGCACGACTACGTGCGCTCGACGGTGTTCGTTGCACCCGGCACCGTGCTGATCCCACCCAACAACCTCTATAACGTCGCCAACATCAACGTGCCGATGGACGACACGAATACGGCGTTCTACTTCATCGCGTGGGGCGATCCCGCGACGACGCCGGAAACCGAAACCTGGCGCAAGTTCCTCCGTCAACAGATCGGCCCCGATCTGGACGAGCGCTACCGTCCGCTACGTAACCACGAGAACCGCTTCTGGCAAGACCGCCAAGCAATGAAGGCCGGCAATTTCACCGGCATCACGGGCTTCCCGAACCAGGACATCGCCATGTGGGTCACGATGGGTCCGATCGCCAATCGTTCGGACGAGCGCCTGGGCGCGAGCGATCTCGCCATTGTCGAATTCCGTCGCCGCATGCTCGATGCCATCGCAGAGTTCGAGCAGGACGCCGAAGCCATCGGTACCGGCGCAAAGGCGATCCCGCAGACGGTCTGTTCGTATCAGGCAGTGGTGCCGAAGGAAAGCGACTGGCGTGCGTACGCCGCCCGTTATGTCAGCGCGAAACATGCCCTGCCGGATGACGAGCCCGCAGCAATCGCCACCGACTATCAGGTCAGGCAATAAGCCATGCAGCCGGCCATGGAACAGCGCCGTTTGCGCATTGGGGTCGCAGGACTGGGGCGAGCGTTTTCGCTGATGTTGCCCACCTTCCTGCAGGACCCGAGGGTTCAACTCGTCGCCGCGTGTGACCCGCGCAAGGAAGCCCGGCAGCAGTTCGCCGCCGATTTCGGCGCACGGACCTACGCAGACGTGCTCGACTTGGCCGGCGACCCCGATGTGGAAGTTATCTACGTGGCCAGCCCCCATCAGTTTCACGCGCAGCACACCGAAATCGCCGCAGCCAACGGCAAGCACGTGCTGGTCGAGAAACCGATGGCCCTCAACGCGACCGACTGCGATCGCATGATCGCCGCGTGCCGGGCTGCAAACGTGCATCTGATCGTCGGACACTGCCACAGCTTCGATACGCCGTACCTGCGCACGCGCGAACTGATCCGCTCGGGCGATTTCGGTGCGGTGAAGATGATCCAGGCCTTCAACTACACCGACTATCTATACCGGCCGCGCCGCCCCGAGGAACTCTTGACGGCTGAAGGTGGCGGTGCCGTATTCAGCCAGGCCGCGCACCAGGTCGATATCGTGCGGATGCTCGCGGGCTCGCGCGCGACGCACCTGCGCGCCAGTGTCGGCCGGTGGGACTCGAAGCGTCCGACCGAAGGCGCGTATTCGGCGCTGATCTGGTTCGAGAATGGCGCCTATGCCTCCCTCTCGTACAGCGGTTATGGCCACTTCAACAGCGACGAGTGGATGGGCTGGATCGGCGAGATGGGTGACCATGCAAATCCCGATGCCTACGGTGGCGCTCGTAGGCGGCTGGCGACCCTCGCCTCCTCGAATGATGAAGCGCAGCTCAAGGCTGCCGGCACGTATGGCGGCGCCGCCTACAAGCCGCCCTCGACCGCCGCAGACGAGCCGACACGCTGCCATCAGCATTTCGGCCCGGTAATCGTGGCGTGCGAGCACGCCGACCTGCGCCCCCTGCCCGATTCCATCATCGTGTACGGCGACCAGCAACGGGAAACGCTGCCGCTTTCCCGCCCCACCGTGCCGCGCGGTGAAGTGATCGACGAACTTTACGACGCCGTCATCGCGGGGCAGGCGCCTCTTCATGACGGTGAGTGGGCAAAGGGCACGCTGGAGATTTGCATCGCCATACTGGAATCAAGCGAAACCGGCAAAGACGTGTCGCTCTGATCCTCGCCAGAAAACAGAAAGCCCTCGCGCAGTTCATAGCGAGGGCTTCTTGTTTTTGCGTGGCTCGGTGGGCAGCCGACGAGGACTGCCCCAGCCAACACTACGCGCCTAGCGCCTCGACCCGCAGCGAGAAATCCACCGCCCTGACATGCTTGGTGAGCCCGCCAACGGAAATGCGGTCCACGCCCGTTTCCGCAATAGCACGCAGCGTTTCCGTTGTCACGCCGCCTGACACCTCCAGGCTCGCGCGCCCGTTGTTGATGCGCACCGCCTCCCGCATTTGTTCCAGCGAGAAATTATCGAGCAGGATTGCCCCGGCGTCTGCAGAGAGCGCTTGCGCCAGTTCATCCAGCGTCTCGACCTCGACCTGCACCGGCACGCCCGCACCAAGTTCCTGCACGGCGCGCACCGTCGGCGCAATCCCACCACCCGCTGCGATGTGGTTCTCCTTGATCAGGATCCCGTCATACAGTCCTCGGCGATGGTTCTCGCCACCACCGATGCGCACCGCATACTTTTGCGCCAGACGCAGTCCGGGCAGGGTCTTTCTGGTGTCGAGAATCCGCGCCCTTGTGCCCTTGACGATCTCCACCAAGGCGTGCGTCGCCGTGGCCACGCCCGACAGCAGTTGAATGAAATTGAGCGCCGTGCGCTCCGCAGTCAGAATGCCGCGCGCCGGCCCGCCGATCTGGCACACCGCCTGCCCTTCGCGCATCCATTCGCCTTCACCAACGAACCATTCGATCGTGATGCCCGGCTCGCACTGCCGCAGGGTTTCTTCAAACCACGGCCTGCCGCACAGCACCGCAGCTTCGCGCACCGTGAGAACCGCCTTGGCCGAGGCGGCGGGGTCGACGAGCTGGGACGTCCAGTCGATATTGCCAACATCTTCCGCGAGCGCTTCGCAGACATTGCGCGTCATCGCCGCGTGGGTTGCTACATCCATTTGATAGGTCCGTATATTGAGCGGAAAAAATGTATGAGATCGACGACGGCCGCGCTGAAGCGCCGTCGCCAACCCATTGAATATGTGAAAGAGGGAAACCTGCCAACAACCGATGCGAGCCGCACGCATCAAGTACTTTTTTTTACTCCTCGCCGCGCGAGGCGATCAGACTGCCCATTTCCCGCGTGGACGGTATCCGCAGCGCCGGGTCATCCGTCTCGGCTTCGTCGCGCGCCATGTTTTCGATGATCGTCAGGAGCACCTTGCGCGCAAGGTTGATCTCCGTGGTCTTCAGGCCCTTGACGCTGATCTCGTTGACTTCTTCAGCCAGTGGAACGAGCTTGTTTTTCAGGGCACGGCCGCGCGCCGTGAGATACACGTGCGTGTTCTTGCGATTGCCCGGGGCATAGCGACGTTCGACGTATCCGAGTTTCTCCATCGCGGACACTGCGCTGAAAGTGGTCGGTGTGGTGGTGCCGGCCTCATCGCTGAGTTCTTTCTGCGTCAGCCCGTCGGTAACCCACAGGATGCGCAGAAACGCCCAGTGGCCAAACGAGACCTCATGTTGCGCCAGACGCCTTTGCAGCCCTCGCACCATCGCGCGACCCGCATCCTTGACCAAGTGCGCAAGACGATCATCCGGCACGGCCTCGCGCCAGTGCCGCAGAATGGGATCCTCTCGGGAAGCCTTTGCTTTGCCGGAAGAGGGTGTTGCAACCATGCTTTCCTCGCCGTGACGGTAACCAAAACGGCTGACATCATAGCGCGTTCGCCGGTGCGTGTGCCGCTTGGCAGCAGCGCACCGATGCGTTACGAACTTAGAAGGTATGACGCATACCGGCCGTCACACCCGCTTGATCCGTGCCCCGCACCAGGTCTACGTCGGACCGCGAAAGCCGAAGTTGGCCGTTGAACGGTTGCGACGTAGGACCTTCCACATACGCGTCTGTGCGCTTGGATAACGCGTAGTCGACCAGCAGCGGAATCAGATCTTGAAGCTTTCCAGGCTGGCTGGGTGGAACAACTCAGCCGGCTGAAGACGGCGGCTCGACAGCCCTTCGGCGTGGTGCTGAGCGAGGAAGCGGTCGATCACGTGCTCATTGTTGGCGAATCCGTACGACCAGAAATCGTGGCCCATCAAGCGTCGCGCGTTGCGCAGTTGGTCTTCAATGAACGGAAGCGTCACCTTGGTCGCCGACGTGTCGCTCAAACGGGCTAGTGCCACTTCCTTCGAATGCTCGAAGGCTTTCACGATGGCGCCAGGCAGCCACGGATGCTGCTCGGCCAGTGTCTTTCGGATGCCGAGCGTGTGCATGATCGGGAACAGCTTGTGGCGCTCGTACCATTCCGCGGCGCTCTTTTGCGGGTCGTCGAAAAGGTACTTGACCTGCGGGTGCCCACGGTCGAAACACGACGGTGCACGCGGCCCGATCACGCCGTCGATCTCGCCCTCGGCCAGCAGATTCGAGATCGTCTTCCCTTCCGGGGCGTTTTCAAGCATGACGCCTTCCGGCAGCTTCAGCGAGATCTTCTCCACACGCGTCGGGTCTTCGTAACCGCCGCGCACCCACAGTATGTCCGACGCCTTCACGCCATACTCTTCTTCGAGGAACATGCGAACCCACACGTTGGCCGTGAGTTGGTATTCGGGCACGCCGATCCGCTTGCCTTTCAGGTCTTCCGGCCGGTTGATGCCGCGATCGGCACGCACGTAGATCGAGCTGTGCCGGAACGCTCGCGACGGGAACACCGGCACGGCGATGTACGGCGAGGTGCCGGCGGCCGTCTTGACCGAATAGCTGCTGAGCGAAAGCTCGCAAATGTCGTAGTCTGCGTGGCGGAAGGCACGGAAGAAGATTTCTTCCGGGTCCTGCAACATGAACACGGGATCCACGCCGTCGATCTGGACGTCGCCGTCGATCAGCGGACGCATCCGGTCATAGTTGCCCACGACGATGGAAAGTTGAAGCTTGCTCATTGATGTTCCTTTCTAACAATCGAAATCGATCCATTGCGTGCGTTCTCACGCATCGGATTGCGGCGCCTGTTGCTCACGTGGCACGCCGAAGAGGACCGCAATCCCACCAGTGAAGACCAGCACGGCAACCAGCAAGATGCCCGCCGAGAAACTGCCCGTCACGGTCTTCACCCAGCCGAGCACGATCGGGGCGAAGAAGGCGCCGACCTGGCCGAGACTGCTGATGACGCCGATCCCGCCCGCGGCCGCCTCGCCCTTGAGGTAGTTCGGCGGAATGGTCCAGATGATGGCAGCGGCGGCGAAATAGCTCACCGAAACGAGGCTCAGGCACACGATCGCAGCGGCCGGGTTGTGGGTCAGCACGGTCAACAGCGTTGCGCCCGCGGCACCCGCCGTTGTAGAGAGAAAGAAGTGCCAGCGACGCTCAAGCCGCATATCGGAGCTGCGAGCAATCAGCAGCATGGCAACGGCGCCAACGATGTAAGGCAATGCCGACAGGAAGCCGATCTCCAGCATGTTGGAGATGCCCGTCTGCTTGATGATGGTTGGCGTCCAATAGTTCAGGATCGTGCCGCAAATGGGTACCGTGGCCCAGCCTGCTGCAATCACATAGACGCGCGGGTCGCGCAGCGCAACCATCAGGCGGCTCGGCGCGCTGTCCGGTTTCTGGCGATGTTCTTCCTCCAGGGCGGCCACGACAATGCGCTTTTGTGCGGCAGTCAGCCACGCCGCATCCTGCGGTTTGTCGACCAGGTAGAACCAGGCAAACACACCTGCAAGCACAGCCGGCAGGCCCTCAAGGAACAGCAGCCACTGCCAGTTGCGGAAGCCCCAGACATCCGTGAAATTCTGGAGAATCAGGCCCGAGAGCGGGCCGCCGATGATGCCGGCCGCGGCAATCGCCAGCAGGAATCGCGACGTGATACGGGCGCGACGCTTCGCCGGATACCAGAACGAGAGATAGAGGATGATCCCCGGCCAGAAGCCCGCCTCGGCCGCACCGAGCAGCGTCCGGGCGAGGTAGAACTGCCAGGGCGCGTTCATGAACGCCATGGCGGTGGAAATGGTGCCCCACAACAGCATGATCCGCGTCACGGTCTTGCGTGCGCCGATGCGCCTGAGCAGCAACGTGCTCGGCACTTCGAGCAAGATGTAGCCGATGAAGAACAGGCTCACGCCGAGCCCGTAGGCGGCATCGCTCAGTCCCAGGTCCTGCTTCAACTGCAACTGCGCGAAGCTGATATTGACGCGATCGAGATAGTTCAGCACCCAGCAGAGGAACAGAAAGCTCATCAGCCTGAGTGTGATCTTGCGATAGGTCGCCTCGACGGCTACGGAATCGGAGCTCAGATGCGGGGGCGCATCCACGTAGCTCAACGTGGAATCTCTCATTTCGTTGTCTCTTGGGGGCGTTTTGTCGACTCGATCGGTCTGACCTCCGCACTGGGCGGTGGCGGCCTCTCGTTGTCAAACATTTAATTAGACGTCTAGTTATCAGACTACGAGGCCTTGGTGTCTGTGACAAGTGAGGGTTTATACCGAGCCCAGAGTTTTACGCGCCGATTACATCTCTTGCATAATTAGATCTCTAGTCATAAGATACAGGCCACCCATCAAGTGAAGCAAATCAGGTCGACAAGTAGAGGGAGACAGACATGACTACCCAGGAAAGCAGTTTTCTGCCGCTGAAGATCGCGGAGAAGGAAAAGATTGCACGCGACATCTGGCGCTTTGAGCTGACCGACCCACAGGGCGCGCCTCTTCCGCCGTTCGAAGCCGGATCGAATTTGACCGTCGTGGTGCCCAATGGCATGCGCCGCAGCTATTCCCTCTGCAACGATTCGCAGGAAAGTCATCGTTATGTCATCGCGGTCAAGCGCGACAGCAACGGTCGCGGCGGATCCATGAGCCTGATCGACAACACGTCCGCAGGGGATCTGATTGACGTGTCCCTGCCGCGAAACGAATTCCCGCTCGACGAGCGCGCGAAGTCGTTCATTCTTGTCGCGGGTGGCATTGGCATCACGCCGATGCTGTCGATGGCACGCCAATTGAAGGCGGAAGGCTTGCGGGATTTCAAGCTGTACTACCTGGCCCGCGACCCCGAGGGTACGGCGTTCCTAGACGAACTCAGCAGCGACGAGTGGCGCTCGACAGTGAAGATTCACCACGATTTCGGCGACCCCGCCAAATCATTCGACTTCTGGACCCTGTTCGAGCGGCCGAAGGCAGCACACATCTACTGCTGCGGCCCGCAGATGCTGATGGACACGGTGCGCGACATGACGGGTCACTGGCCGTCTGGCACGGTTCACTTTGAGAGCTTCGGCGCAAACAACGCGAACGCACAGGTGAACACGCCGTTTATGGTCCAACTCAAGCGCACCGGCACATCCCTGGAGATCCCGGCTGATCGTTCGATCCTTGACGTGCTGCGCGCCGCGAACTTGCACGTTACGAGCTCATGCGAAAGCGGCACCTGCGGATCCTGCCGGACCGGGCTGTGCTCGGGTGAGGCGGATCATCGGGATCTGGTGCTGCGGGACGATGAGAAAGAAGCGCAGATCATGGTTTGTGTGTCGCGCGCTAAATCCGCCGAACTGGTACTGGACCTCTGAGCCCACATCCATGGCAGCGCCTCTGCTCGGCTGTTGCCGACCAGGTACTGAGCCAACGGCCTTTGCGCAGCCAGTAAAATGGGAGCACGTCGCAGATGTATTCATGGATACATCCGCGACGTGCGAAGCCGCGGCCACGTCAGCGCCGCGGTTCCTGAATCGCATCCCCGGTGCGACATGAGACCTTGAACATGAACGACCAGATGTCCTCCCGTACCCCGTCAACCCGGGATGCCAGTGCGCCGACACCGGCTAGCGACAGCAGTCTCGCCTGGTCCGATGCGCGTCTGCTCGGGTTCACGCCCATGGACAATGTGCATAAGGAGTTCTACACGCTTGCACTGAAACTTGTGACCTGCTCGGAGGCAAGCGCCGCGGAAGCGATCGAACAATTCGAGCAGCACGCGATCAGCCATTTCGGGCAGGAAGACGAATGGATGCGCTCCACCAACTTCCCTCCGCGGGACTGCCACGTCGACGAGCATGCGGCAGTGCTGAAGTCGATCGATGAAGTCAAGCAAGCCGTCGCACAGGGGACGGCGGGCGCCGAACTGGTTCGAAACATCGGAATGGCCCTCTTTGACTGGTTCCCAGGTCATGCCGACTACCTGGATTCGGCGCTGGCAGCCTGGATGACCAAACAGAACATGGGTGGAAAGCCCATCGTGTTGCGCCGGAAATTTGACTGAATAGCTCGTCCACCCACGTCGGGACTTGGAGGGCAATACACTACATCTACATAACGCCACTCTCGTAGACCGTACTAAAAGTGTCACCGCTGCGAAAGAAATGGTGTCAACTCGCGCCTAGGCGGTAGCCCGAAGTTCCTGTGATCGCCGCCGGGTAGGACCTTGCGCGCCGCGAAAGCATCCCGCTGCGCTGTTCAGGCTGCGAGCGCATCGAGGTCGCTTTCAACTCCTGCCGCAACCGCCATTGCACGACGTGCCAGACCAGTGCCGCCCACCGCTGGCTCGAGGCGCGACAGGCCGACCTGCTGCCCGTCGAGTACTACCACGTGGTGTTCAAGCTACCTGCACCGCGCGGCGCGATCGCCTGGTACAACAAGACGGTGATCTACGGGCTGCTGTTCGACATCGCCGCCGAAACACTGCATACCATCGCCGCGGATCCAAGGCACCTGGGTGCCCAGATTGGCGCCACGCTCGTGCTGCACACCTGGGGCTCGGCGCTGACGCATCATCCGCATGTGCACGGCATCATCCCAGGCGGGGGCCTGTCGCCCGATGGTGAGCGGTGGATCGCGTGTCGGCCCGGCTTCTTCCTGCCCGTGCGCGTCCTGTCGAGTCTGTTCCGGCGCCGCTTCCTCGAAGCGCTCGAATCCGCTCACCGGCGTGGCCAGTTGCAGTTCTTCGGCGAATACACGGAGCTTGCCAATGCGGCTACCTTTGCACGGTGGCTTGCGCCGCTGCACACCTGCGAGTGGGTCGTCTACGCCAAGCGTCCCTTTGCCGGACCGGACGCCGTACTCGAATACCTCTCACGCTACACGCACCGCGTGGCCCAACCAGCGCCTGGTCGCCTTCGATGAACGCGGTGTCACCTTCCGCTGAACGGTTCGAGGGCGATGCCAGCGTTCAGTTATCTACCCAGCGTTTCAGCCTGTATGGCACGCACGCCTTGGAAGCCTGGGCGAGCGGGTTGCCTGCCGGCGACCGTCTTGTCATTGCTGACCCGGGAGAAAACAGGACGAGGAGGGCGCGATCCGCGCCTGCGATTTGTGGGACGGGCACGGTTGGAAGGCATGCTGATGATCGGCACGCTACTCTGCGTGGCGCTTCTCCTCAGCCAGATGCCGCCCCGGCATCTGAGCCGAATGCCAAGCCATACGACGCATGTCCATGGAATGGCGCACTAATACTACAGCCGTAGATCATAAAGGGAATGGCCGCAACCGCGACTTTGATAGTGGCACCGACGTCACTACCTGCGCGGCAGAAGCCGAAATCGCGCCAACCGTGAGGTGTCCGTGGCCGCCGGCCTGCAGTGCTTCCAGTTCGCTCATGAACTTGCCGAGTTTCGCCAGTGCGGTAGACGCGTAGCGCAGCGCGAACTCGCCCAGTTCAGTCTGGCGCATATCCCTTGACAGGCGATCGAACAACCTGGCCTGCAGGGTGTTTTCGATATCCCCCAGGATCTTTGTGGCCGCCGGCTGGGTGATGTGGTTTCGGCGGTCCCGTTGCCATCATTCAAATTAGGTATGGCGACCACGGAGAAGGCACGGCGGTCTCGCAGAGCCTGAAGGCGATATTGGAAAGAGTGTGGTTTGGGGGACGAGTGCCTTGGGATGTCAGGAGTGCCTTGATCCGCGTTCCGAATTCGGCGAAGAGCGGACGGCGCAAGTTAGAATGAAGCAGCGCGGCTCCCTTTGATCTTGGGAGTACACGAGTCGTGCCGGTCAGCGCCGCGGGTGACGCGCAAAAGGTCAGGGAGCTGCCCTGGCGGTTGGTGACGAGGTGCCGAGTTTGCCCGGTCCGTAGGGGGGGCCACTTGCGGCTCCCTCCCGGGCCTAGCCACGCTGGCCGCATCCACGCTGGCACGACTGAAAGCAAGCTGGCCGGCGCCGTGTAAGTCGGCAGGCAACACCTGGTACAGGCGATACCAGACGCTGACGCCTGCTAGTCGCGCAGCCTGCGCCAGCAGATCATGCTGCTGCTAAAGCCCAGCTCTTGCGGGAGCTGTTCCCATGGGATGCCGGGCTGCCGTTGAGGACCAGTTCGTCGTCCAACCGCCGCCTTTTGGCGAGGGCTACCTTCAAGCTGCATGGCTGCCCTGGCCAAGTGGTGCAGCAACTGCACCACTTGGCCGCGGCGCCAAACAACCATCTTCGACGCGTCGGCTATTCGGGCTTGACTCCCGCCTTCGTCAGCACCTCGCGTGTGTACTTGAAGTCGGCGTCGATCTTCTTCGCGAAGGTTGCCGGCGCCTCCCAAGTCGGCTGCATCCCCAACGACTCTAAGCGCTGCTTAACATCGGGGAGTTCCGCAACCTTGCGCAGGGCGTTGCTCAGGCGGGCGAGCTCCTCCGGGGGCAATCCCTTCGGTGCCCAGAAGCCATAGACATTCGTCGTCACGAAGCTCGGCAACCCAACCTCAGTGCTGGTCGGGACGTCCTTCAGCGGACCATCGAGCCGCGCCTGTGACGTCGTCACGACTGGCTTGAGCTTGCCGGAACTCGCGTTGTGGGATGCCAGCAGCGGCGTCACGAAGACGAAGTTCACCGAGCCGCCCATCACGTCGAGCAGAGCCTGACCGGTGCCGTTATAGGGCACGAGCGTGCCGCGCACCTTAGCCGCATCCATGAAGACTTCCGCGGCAATATGACCGGAGGCCCCGCGGCCCGGATGGCCAAACGTGTATTTGTCGGGCGTCGCCTTCATAGCTGCGATGATGTCGCTCACCCGACATGATTTTACGAGCGCCGTGCTCGCCATCATGACCATCGGCGTCCGCACGACGGGGCTGATCGGCACGAAATCGGCGATCGGGTCGTAAGGCATGTTCTTCGTGACGAGCGGGGCGAGGTAGTGGATGCCGGAACTGAAGAGCAGCGTTGTGCCGTCCGGCTTGGCCCGCAGCACGCGATTCGTTCCGATACGGCCGTTGCCGCCGGAGACGTTCTCGACGATCCAGTTCTCGTTGAGTACCGCGCCCAGCCTCTCCGAGAAGATGCGTGCGAGGGTGTCTTGGTCACCCCCGGGGCCGTATGGCACGATCACGCGGACCAAGCGGTCGGCGGCGTGGGAAAGGGTCGGCAGGGTACAGATAAGCGCAAGCGCTAGCACTAGGAAGCGACGATGGATAGGCATGGTTGGGGGCGCATAATGGCATATTCGAACGCACTCAGGAGGCGCGATCGAGGTGGATGGAAACGACACCGAGGGACTCTGCAATACTTAAGCGATCAATGTTGTTAGCACTACCGACACACCGGGACCAGCGCACCCGACGACCGAGTCCGCCTCCCGTTCCAAGTATCAAAATGCGTGACGAAGACCCAGTACGACACCCAACTGGTTCGCGCCCGCGATTACCGATCCGTCGTAGCCGTTTGCACTCAATGCTGAGCCTCCTTTATTAAGGGTATAGGAGGCGTTGACATACGCATCCGTCCGCTTCGAGAAGCGGTAGTCGGCAGACAACACTACGGACATTGGATCCTTGGAAGAGGTGCGGTCGTTCGTCTTGTACACCGCTCCGGTCAGCGTGACCGCCTGGCCGACACTCCAGTTAGCACCCGCCCAGAAAAGATCTGTCCGTGTCATCGTAGTCAACAGTTGGCTGACCAATCTACGGTACCCAAGGTACGCAGTGATGGGGCCAATGACTCCAGCCATTGAGGCTACATATCTGCGCTCAGTTTTCCCTGCGTTGGCGACAGATGTGCCATTCAGTTGATCGTACACGCCGCCGATACGGAACCACCCCATGTCGTACGTAGCTCCCGCGCTCATCTCACGACCCACGCGACTGTTCCCGGGCACCTCTGACCCATTTACAATCGTCGAGTCGACACCGAAGCTGTAGAGAGCCTCAGCCGCAAAGCCGCCGAACTTTCCTGTGTATTTGACCGCATTGTCCGTACGGCCGGTCAGCCAGGTGTCGTGAGAGTACGCAGAATACTTGGGGGCCAAGGTCATCGGGTCGAGGCCGATGATCAAATCGTAGAGCAGATTGTTCTGACGACCCATGGTAACTTGACCGTAAGGAGAGTCGAGCCCGACATACGCCCGCCGGCCGAACAACCGCCCTCCTTGTGAAGCGGCCCCCGAATCCAGTGACATTCCCCCTTCGAGTACGAATACCCCCTTTAAGCCACCGCCAAGATCTTCTACCCCCCTCAGGCCCCAGCGACTGCCTGCAATGTTTCCAGATGTCATCCTCAATACATCTGAGCTCTGCTTGGATGGGCTAGGAATGTGGTTCAGGTATTCGATACCAGCATCCGCAACACCATAAAGCGTCACGGAAGACTGGGCGTGAACGCTCATACTTAGCGCCGTCGTTATTCCTACAACTGCCAATTTTCTCTTCATGTCTCCCCTACAATCTTTATTTTCTAGATGAAGACTACTTTCGTGGCGCAGTCTTCTTACTTAATCACAGCGATGTAAAAATCATCCAGCCATAAACAGCCTGCGCGTGGATATGACACCGGCGTTTTTCTACATCTCGAATAATAAAGATTTCAAATATTTTTCCTGAATACAACGGGCTTTCCGCCCATCGTCAGTTTCGTCATCCATGCGGCAAGCGCCGAATCCATGTAGTCTGCGTGTCCGGGAAACCATTGGAACAGGCGCACCCCGATGTCCTGAGCGAGCGCGCAACCGGCCCGCCCATCTTCGATCGCACTCTTAACCTCGCGAACCGATTTCAGCACGCCATCGTGCTCTTTGATGTGACACTCACGCGGGGGAAAGTTTGTCGCGCGCATCCACTCCTCTTCCTGCTCGAAGTGGCTGACGGCGTGCTTCTCGAATTCCTCGATCGCGGCCAGCGCACTCGTGTCGGTGCAGGTCACGAGCCGTAGCGCGACATCATAGAATTCCATGTGCGTCTCATCCATCGGCGTGAAGCCCAGCAGCCGTGCATCAGACCATACAAGGCTGTTGTCCTGCACCGGAGCATCGATATCGTTCATTTTTTAAATTGCACGCCGCCCAGCATCGTGAGCAAGCGCAGTGGGTCCATCCTGAAGGGCAGCATCTAGCCTGGTTGCTGCTCCCGTTGAATACACGCGCGGTGCACGCTTCAGATCATGATGAACGGACATGGTGTCGTCTCCGTTGTGTTGTTTTGCCAATGACAAAGCGGCGCTGCGCTCGGCCGAACCAATTTGCAGTACCGCCCGCAAGTAGCTACTCGGTTAATCTGTAGCCATCAGCCCCGAGCGCGTTGCACCTTACGGCGCAGGTAATCGAAGTTGATGGTGAACTGTTCCGGCCGCGTCACCTGGTCATGCAGCCGCTGCACATCTTCGTCCGAGAACACCTCGCCCTCACCGCCTGCCGCTTCCGTCAGAAGCTGGATATGGCATGCCTCATCGAGCGCGAGCGCGAGAATCACCGCTTCCTCGATCGTGCCTCCGGCAACCGCTACACCGTGGTTGCGCATCAGAACCGCTTTCGAATTGCCGAGAGCCTGAGCGACACCGCGACCCATATCCTGAGTGCGGATCAGGTTCACCGTGTCGGTGTAGTACGGCACGCCATCCGCGAAGGTGCAGGCAGGCTGACTGATCATCTTCAGCGATTTCCCCGTCGCAGACAGCGCAACAGCGTGAATGGGGTGAGTGTGGATCACGCTCGTGATATCAGGCCGCGCCTTGTAGATTTCCGAGTGAATGAACACCTCGCTGTGACGGCGACCACCGCCTCCGATCTTCTCGCCGTCAATGTTGCACACGACGATATTCTCGGGCGTGATCTCATCGAAACCGTAGCTGTGCGGCTTCATGATGAATTTCGACGGATCGCCCGGCATGCGCACCGACACGTGACCGCGCGTGAAGTCTCCCTGACCGTTCGTTTCGAGGATGAGACCCGCGTCGATGAGTTTCTGTTGTGCTTCTTCGAGAGTCATAAATTCCATGTTTAATTGATGAACTGAATATCTTCTCAACTGAGCATCAGGGGGCAGTATTGACCCCGCGAGGGACGTGCTGATCAATGAAGCTTGGTCTTGATGTTGCACAAACCACGGATCACGGCTTTCGAAATGTGCGTGAGCTAGGCCGATTCAGATCGGGGTTTTCGCCCGTTTCGCCTCCTTCCTGGCACCTTTGCGCACTCCGATCGGACTGCTCCCCTGCAGCGCCAACAATGACTTTGTTGCCAGCACCTAAAGGCTAAAAAACTGCACAGCGCTCTTGGCCACGCCCTTGCAGCGAACCCTGAGATGACCGAACAGATTCTTGACGACGTGGAACGCGAATGCTCGATCCGGGGCCGAATCTGCACCCTGGCACGCTCGGTGATCAGCAAGTCCTTGATGGCGCGCCCGGCCGAAACCGGGCGCAAGTTGTCGTTACTTAATATACGAAGGTCGATTCACCTTGCCTTTCGCCCTTCTTTTCGCCCTCGAACACCTTCGCGACGTCCAGTGCGATGGGCGAATACTTCGCATGCGTGCGAAGCATGAAGCTGGAGAACCCGTCACTGTTGTGGTGCTTGTCCTTCTCGTTGGGCAGCACGATGCATTCGTTCTTCGCTGCATCACGCACGATGCCCTTCGGGTCCTTCCCGTCCTGTACGTTGCGAATTTCACGACGCAGCATCTTGCGGTACATCGCGATGCCGATGTCGGTAGAACCAAGGTTCTCGGCCGTGCGATCGGCAATCGTGCCTTGCGTGATCCACGCCATGATGTCCTGGCCGTCAACGTTGTCCACGATGAATTCGCCGTCCGCATCCTTGTACGGCACGTTGTACGTGTACACCTTGTCGTACAGGTGCTCGGGCACCTCTGCGTCCTTCGGTGGAAGATATGCGTTGTACCAGAGGTGCAGCGTGTTCTCGTCATCAACCGGCACGCGAATCTGGAATGAGTAGTAGCGCGTGGCCTCACAGCCATTGCCGACCGCCAGCATGTTCGGGAACACGATGGGGTGCCCGACCTGCCAGTCATCCGACTGTTCCGAGTGCCCTTCGAGCAGACGGTGCTTGGTCATGCCGTATTCGAATTCCTTGAAATCGATCTTCTCGTGGTGCGTGCTGATTGCGACCTTGATGCCTTCCTGTTCTTTCAGGAATTCATAATGGTGACCGTGCAGCCACTCGGTGTGAATCGGGTCGAGCGAATTCTCCATGATTTGCAGCCAGTTGATCGGCAACACCACACGGCCCATCATGCGAATCGCGCCTTCAGCGACGAAGCCATCGAATCTCGGCAGCAGCGGCTTCAGTTCGGGCGGCCCCATGTACGCGAACAGTAAGCCCCCCAGTTCCTCCACCGGGTACGAGTCCGTTCCAACCGACTTGCGGAACTCCGGATTGTCCTTCTCGTTGGGCTGGTTCAGGCACTCGCCTGCGCCGTTGTATTCCCAGCCGTGGTACGGGCAGCGAATGCCGTTCTCAGTCGGAATACCGTGGAAAAACGATGCCCGGCGGTGCGGGCATTGCTCCGCGATGAGACCGAGCTTGCCCTGGCGGTCACGGAACAGCACAAGATCTTCGCCCAGCAGGCGCACGCGCTTCGTCCACTTGCCGTCCAGCTCCGACAATGCACCGATCGGCTGCCAGTAACGGCGCATCAGTTCGCCCATCGGCGTGCCGCGCCCTACGCGCGTCAGTTCTACGTTCTGCTCTGCGGTCAACATACGGGTTCCCTCAATGTGTTGCGATGAAAAGGCTCGTTCTCAACTGAACTTCGCACTCATCTTACACTTAGGTACCTAAGCAGCAATGCTCGTAAACACCTACCAGATGAATTCTGTAAAAATGTGCTTAAAACAAGGATATATCGCCTTCTTCGAAGGAAATGGACCGGTTGCGAGTCGTAGGGGATCGCCCATGATTGACAATATTGACTTAGTTGCCTAAGGTTACGCCATTCGCACCCGGAGAATTCATGAACACAATCTCAAACCCTACAGGGCGTGTGCGCCTTGGTATGGTCGGATTCGGCATAGCGGCACGGGCGTTCCTGCCTGCCCTCGCGCAGCGCCCGGAATTCGAACTGGTCGCTATCGTTGATCCTGTCGAGCAAATTCGCACAGAAGCGGCTGCGGAATTCGGCATCGCGACCTACGCCAGGATCGAAGAAATGCTGATGCATTCCGGTCTTGATGCCGTGTACGTTGGCTCGCCTACGCAGTTGCACCGAGAGCACGTGGAGCTAGCTTGTGCAGCAGGCAAGCACGTGCTGGTTGAGAAACCGATGGCGGTCAGTCTGAGTGACGCGCGGTTGATGGTGGAAGCCGCAACGAAAGCAGGTGTTGTGCTGCTGGTCGGTCACTCGCACAGCTACGATGAACCGGTCCACATGATGCACAGCCTGATCGCGAGCGGTGACTTGGGTCAGGTGCGCATGGTGAACACCTGGTGCTACAGCGACTGGATCTATCGCCCGCGCCGCCCGGATGAACTGAATGACAAGGAAGGCGGTGGCGTGACGATCCGCCAAGGCGCGCACCAGTTCGACATCATTCGGCTGCTGTGCGGCGGTGAAGCGCGTACCGTGCGCGCGAAGACGTTCGATTTTGACGCGCAACGCAGCGCGACCGGCGCGCACATCGTGTTCATCGAATTTGCAAATGGTGCTGCTGCAACGGCTGTCTACAACGGCTACGGCCGCTTCTCCAGCACCGAACTGGTCAGCGGCGTTGGCGAATGGGGCTTCAATGCACCTATTGCTGCGCGCGCTCGTATAGCCCCCGAAGATGAGTTGCGTGCCAAGCAGGCCCGTGCGAAACACGCCATTCCCGGCCGCGCTCCCTACCAGCCACACTTTGGCCTCACGCTCGTGAGTTGCGAGCACGGGGAAATTCGCCAGTCCCCGGAGGGACTGCTCGTCTATACGGATGAGGGTATGTCTTCGCTCAAGCTGCGCACGGAGACATCACCGCGTGAACGCGTGATGGCCGAATTTTATGACGCGATCACCGGACGCCGCCCCGCGCTGCATGACGGTCAATGGGGACTTGCAAACCTCGAAATCTGCCTGTCTGCACTGCACTCATCGCGAAATGGCTGCGAGATCTCGCTGGAGCACCAGTGCGCGCCGAAGGCCATCTAGCCCAATCTCAGGAGACGCCGGAAAGACCGGATTGAACAATCATGAATAAAACACTGACGCTCGCCGTAGCCGGCAAAATTCCGCTTGCGGACGGCATTTACCAGTTCGAACTCCGCTCACCAGATCGCGAGCTGCTGCCCGCATTCACTGCCGGCGCGCACGTGCTGATCGAAACGCCGCGCGGCATTGCGCGCCGTTATTCCCTGTGCAATGCGCCATCCGAGCGTGATCGTTATGTTGTGGCTGTCAAGCTCGACCCGAACAGCCGAGGCGGTTCTATCAGCATGATCAATGACGTGAAGGTCGGGATGCGCCTGAGTGTATCGGTACCGGAGAATTATTTCGCGCTCACCGATGACGCGTCCGATTACCTGCTGATCGCGGGCGGCATCGGCATCACACCTATGCGCGCAATGATGGCCGAGCTTGAGGCGCGCGGCGCACGCTACCGGCTCGTGTACTGCACGCGTTCGCCTGAAACGACTGCCTTTCTCAAAGAGCTTACCGAGCTGCCATCGCACCGCGTCCAGATTCACCACGATCACGGCAACCCTGAACAGTCACTTGATTTCGCCAAGCTGCTTGCAACGCGCGAAGGCGATACGCATCTCTACTGCTGCGGCCCTCGCCCGCTCATGCAGGCCGTGCGTGATGGCGCATCGGGCTGGCCGTCGTCGGCGGTCCACTTCGAGGATTTCGGCACGAGCACGTCTACAGGCGATGAATCCGGTAGCTTTACCGTCACACTCAAACGCAGCGGTAAGTGCGTGAATATCGCGCCTGGGCAAAGCATTCTGGCAGCGTTGCGCGAGTCTGGCGTTGAAACGCCCAGCTCTTGCGAAGCAGGAACCTGCGGAGCCTGCCGGACGGTGCTCTGCGCTGGCGAAGCTGATCACCGCGATTTCGTGCTTGATGACGACGAACAAGACAGCGCCATCATGATTTGCGTGTCCCGCGCGAAGTCAGATGAACTGGTACTTGACCTTTAAAGGGAGACAGTGTGAGCAAATTGCAGCTTTCGGTCGCGGTCGGCCCCTACGACCGTATGCGCCCTCTCGTAGACGGCGAAGTGCAGATTGAAGGCGTCGATCCGACGTTCATGTTACAGGAACCGGAAGAAATCTTTTTCCGGGCATTCCGTCACGCAGACTACGACATCTGTGAATTGTCGCTCAGCAGCTACTCGGTCAAGACCGCGAACGGGACTTCACCCTATATCGCAGTGCCGGTCTTTCCCTCGCGCGCGTTCCGTCACACGTCCGTGTACGTCAACGCAAACGCCAATATCAACAAGCCGGAAGACCTGAAGGGCAAGCGCGTTGGCGTGCCCGAATATCAACTGACCGCGAATGTCTGGGTGCGTCTGTTCCTCGAAGAGGAATACGGCGTGAAGGCTTCGGATATTCACTGGATTCGCGGCGGCTACGAAGACCCCACGCGCGTTGAGAAGATCACACTGAACCTGCCTGCGGATGTGAAGCTGGAGAACGCGCCCGAAGGCAAGACGATCTCCGGCATGCTCGAAGCGGGTGAAATCGATGCGCTGATCGGCCCGCGTGCACCGTCGTGTTTCGATCACGGCTCGCCGAATGTGAAGTACCTGTTCGATGATCCGCAGGCGAGCGCCGCTGACTGGTACCGTCGCACGAAGCTGTTCCCGATCATGCACACGCTTGGCATTCGTCGCACGCTGGTTGAACAGCACCCGTGGCTTCCGATGTCGGTGATGAAGGCATTTGAGAAATCGAAAGCGCTCGCATTGCACCGTCTGACCGACACGTCGGCCACCAAGGTCACGCTGCCGTTTATCGAGAACCAGCTTCGCGCTGCGCGCCAGTTGATGGGCGATGACTTCTGGTCGTACGGTTTTGCCGCGAACGAGAACACCGTGAACCGCTTCCTGAAGCGACACCACGAGGAAGGTCTGTCGATCCGCGCGCTTGATGCGAAGGACCTGTTCCACCCGGCGAGTCTCGAAAGCTTCGGCATTTAAATCGTTGTACGTTTCAAAAAAAGAGAAGAACGCCGGAAATTTCCCGGCGTTTTTTTACTACACCTACGCTGGTCTGCAGAACTGTTATCCGGTTGTGCAAACAATTCTTGGCGCGTCAGAATTTCTGAATAACCAGGACCCAAGATTCCCATGGCTCACGTACCCCAGATCAAAATCCCCGCCACCTATATCCGTGGCGGCACCAGCAAGGGCGTGTTCTTCCGCCTGCAAGACCTGCCCGAAACCGCGCAGGTTCCCGGCCATGCCCGTGACGCGCTGCTGATGCGCGTGATTGGCAGCCCCGACCCGTACGGCAAGCAGATCGACGGCATGGGCGGCGCGACCTCCAGCACCAGCAAGACCGTGATCGTGTCCAAGAGCACGCGCCCGGACCACGATGTCGACTACCTGTTCGGCCAGGTCTCCATCGACCAGCTCTTTGTCGACTGGAGCGGCAACTGCGGCAACCTGTCCGCTGCGGTCGGCCCCTTCGCCATCAGCGCCGGCCTGGTCGAACCCGGCCGCATCCCGCGTAACGGTGTCGCCATCGTGCGCATCTGGCAGGCCAATATCGGCAAGATCATCATCGGCCACGTGCCCATCACCAACGGCGAAGTCCAGGAGACCGGTGGCTTCGAGCTCGATGGCGTGCCCTTCCCGGCCGCCGAAGTGCAGCTCGAATTCATGGACCCAGCCGCCGAGGAAGAAGGCGCGGGCGGCGCGATGTTCCCGACCGGCAACATGGTCGACAATCTTGAAGTGCCGGGCGTCGGCACGCTCAAGGCGACCATGATCAACGTCGGCATCCCGACCATCTTCGTCAACGCGGAGAGCATCGGCTATACCGGCACCGAGCTGCAGGACGCCATCAACGGCGACCCCAAGGCACTGGCGATGTTCGAGACCATCCGCACCTATGGCGCGCTGCGCATGGGGCTGATCAAGGACGTGGACGAGGCCGCCAAGCGCCAGCACACGCCCAAGGTCGCCTTCGTGGCCAAGCCCGTCGACTACGTTGCATCCAGTGGCAAGAAGTTGGCCGCCGCCGACGTCGACCTGCTGGTGCGCGCGCTCTCCATGGGCAAGCTGCACCACGCCATGCCGGGCACGGCAGCCGTTGCCACCGGCACTGCCGCGGCCATCCCCGGCACGCTGGTCAACCTGGTGGCCGGCGGCGGCGAGCGCAACGCGGTGCGTTTCGGGCATCCGTCCGGCACGCTGCGCGTGGGGGCCGAGGCCCGGCAGGTCAATGGTGAATGGGTGGTCAAGAAGGTCATCATGAGCCGCAGCGCGCGCCTGCTGATGGAAGGCTGGGTGCGCGTGCCGGGCGACGCGTTCTGACCGTAGCGCCCCGCGAGGCCGCTCATTACCACCTAGATGCCTTCCTCAAAGCGCCCTGATGCCGGTGCTGATCGCCATCGTCGACTACGCCAACCCGCTACGAGATCAAGAGCGGCCCTCGCCTATGACAGCGCCTGGAGCCGTCTGCGCCCCGCCGCGGTCGCGGGCTCGAAGCCCAGTTCGACCCGCGCGCACCAAGGTGGGCTGAGTCACTGCTGCTGCCTACATAAGGACCTGGCAACACCTCGCACCCCGAGGCCGGTGGCCGCTGTAGCGCGAGTACGCCGGGGTAGAGTCGCTTACCGGTCAATCCGCATTGTGTGGCTACCGTTCGGAGTATGTTGTTGCCTCCGGAGCACTAGCTCCGCGCCGCACTTTTTCGTACCCGTTTGGTCGTCGGGGTCTCTTCGTGTCCGGCACTCTTATCTGATCCTAGTTCTTCCGCGCGCGCGAGGTTTTCAATAATGGCGACAAGCGTCTTGCGAACGAGGGTGACGTCATTCGCCGGAATGTTGGTCACCGCGATTTCGTTAACTTCCTCGGCGGCTGGCACCAGGACGGCGCGCAGCGCGGCGCCCTTCGGCGTGAGGAACACTCGGACCTGCTTGCGGCTGTCCGGCATCTTCTGGCGCGTGACATTGACATAGCCGAGCTTTTCCATCGACTGTAGCGCCGCGAAGGTGGTCGGCTCCATGACGCCGGCCTGTGCGCTCAACTGTCGCTGCGTGATTCCGTCGGTTTGCCAGAGGATGCGCAAGAACGTCCAATGACCGTACATGACGTCGTGTTCCTTCAAACGAATCTGTAACGCCTTCGACAAGCCTCGATACGCCTCCTTGACTAGGTGTGCTATGCGTTCATCAGTTTGCTTGCGCGGTGTGGATTTCGCCGTGCCCATTTCGACTTTGGCTGGTTCCTGTTTTGTCATGTGTGCCTCTACCAATCGGAGATTGCGAAAGCAGTGATTATCGCAAAACGGCTGCAGGTCGGATTCACCCCACCCAAGTAGTAGTGGTGACTTATTCACACGAAATCTTCATGTACGGCTCGTGAAAAGTGCGTAGTTGTACCTAGATTGGTGGATGACTTCGATAATCGCAGCCGTATGAACGTAACTTAGGTTGGTAAGTATAGGCAGGAATGAAGTGAGTGAACCTTGGCGCTCGTTAGGAGGGCCGTGGGCGGCGGTCTCGCGGCCGGATCTCGGTTGAAAAGCCGCTTAGATATCACCAACGGAAGGCTTGGACAGGGTGGGCTCGATCTAGGGCGCCAGGCGTACGACGGGCTGCCCCGCCAGTCGAACGGCACGGTGATGTCTGGTCGCCATTACGATCCGCATTGCTCGCCGAGGCCGAGAGAGTGGCACATTTATTAGCACGAATGTCGCGCAATCGAGAGTGAGGAAGCATGTCCGACAGCACTACCCAGCCCAATCCAACGCTTACTCTACGTGTCGCGGCAATCCGTTACGCGGCCAGTGAGACTAACGTGTATGAGCTTCGCCGCCCTGATAACTCAACACTGCCTGCGGCTGAACCGGGCGCACATATTGACGTTCATCTGGCCGGCGGCATTGTGCGGCAATATTCGCTCGTCACGGCGGGTCCCGATCTTTCTGTCTACACGATCGCGATCAAGCGCGAACGCACAAGCCGTGGCGGATCGAGCTTCATGCACGACAGGCTGCGCGTAGGTCAGTTGTTGGAAATTGGCACGCCGCGCAACAACTTTCCGTTAAATGAGCGCGCACCGCACACGGTGCTGATCGCTGGCGGCATCGGGGTGACGGCAATATGGGCAATGGCACAGCGCCTCAAAAAGCTTGGTCGCGAGTTTGAGATGCACTATGCGTGTAGAACTCGTGCAGATGCCGCGTTCCTTGAGGAAATTGAGCATCTGGAGCAGGCGCGCATTCACGTTGATCAGCATTGCGTAGGTCGACCCCTCGATATCGGCGCAATCGTTTCCAATGCACCCAAGAACGCGCATTTCTACTGCTGCGGGCCGCTGCCTATGCTCAATGCTTTCGAGGCTGCAACCGCAGCGGTACCGGCTGATCAGGTGCACGTAGAATGTTTCGCACCGAAACAGTTGGCCGCGCTCGATGGCGGTTACATCGTGCAACTGAATAAGACCGGGCAGGAATTCGCTGTTCCGCAAGGAAAGGCCATTCTTCAGGTGCTGCGCGAAGCCGGTGTAAGCGCGCCATATTCGTGCGAGGAGGGCATTTGCGGAGCATGCCAGGTCAACGTGTTATTCGGAGTCCCTGATCACCGCGACAGCGCGTTGAGCGCGAGCGAGCGCGAATCCGGAAAAACGATGCTCATCTGCTGCTCCGGTTCGAAAAGCGAGCGGATTGTGATTGACTTCTAGACCTACCTCACAATTGGAGGAGATATGATTTCACTTGTGACGAGACAACGCTGCGCAATCTGATTGACGCTGACCGCATTCTTGAAGCGAACGATTCTTGCCGCGCGTCAGATCGCCCATATCGATCCGTTTACCGGGCCAGCCGGATCGCAAATCAAATGACCGCCGGTCGAGGAAGGTGCTCAAACCACGCGCTGGCTGCTGCTGCGCAACCGGGAGAATCTGAGTCCCCCCAGGCCATGCATCTGGACGAGGTGTTGCAAGCAAATCACCCGTTGAGGACGGCCTACAGCCTGCGGGACCACCTCTAGAAGCTGGCTGTGGTTCTACCACCGGCCCGGCTGGGCTCAGAATGCTTGGGAGAGTTGGTGTGAACAGGTTTGCCAAAGCCGCCTTCCCGCTCTCCAACTGTTCGCCTAACCCTAATGAGCTGCCGGCACGCCATCAGGTGCCCGCATCCCTCGCAACCAACATAACCATCAAGGTCATCAAGCGCCGCGCCTGCACATGCGTGTGAGACTCAGCGCCGCGGCAGCCCCAGCGAAGATCGCGCCAGTCGTCAGCGCGACAGGCCCAGCATGATCCGGAGCAACCATCAGAATAAGCGCAGTCAGCAGCGCGCCAAGTGTCTGCCCGAGGGTGCGCGACGTGCCGATCATACCGCTTGCATTACCCGTGCGGCCCGTCGGCGCGGCTGCGAGAATTGCCCGATTGTTCGGCGTCTGAAAGAGTCCGAAGCCTACGCCACACACGGCCATCCGCCAGCCGATATCGAACGATGTGGGGTGCGCGGGCATCAATGCAAGCAACGCCAAGCCGAGCGCGAGAATCGCAAGTCCGACACCCCCGAGCAAACCCGCCTCGTAGCGATTCGACAGCGTGCCAGCCAAAGGTGCCACGATAACAATGGCGAGCGGCCACGGTGTCATGAGCGCGCCGGTTGCCATCGCACTGCGCCCGAGTGCGTCCTGTAGCATAAAGGGCAGAGACACGAACGCAAGCATCTGCGCGCTAAATGAGCAAATGGAAGTGAGGACGGCCAAAAGAAATGCGGGCTTAAGCAGCAGGTCGACAGGAAGCAGGGGGTGTGAGCGCCCCCGCTCGCGACGCACAAGCAGCCATGCGCAAAATGCGGACGCTACCAACTGGAGCACGGCGCTTGCGCTGATGCCGTTGCTATGACCTAGTCGATCCACACCTAGCACGAGCAGGCCGAACGTTGCCGCATTCAGCAGCGCACTGCCGTAGTCGTAGGGCGCTTTAGAGATAGGCAGGCGGGGCAGCGCCATTAAGCTGACGAGGAATGCGATAATTCCAAGCGGCACGTTGATTGCGAACAGCCACGGCCACGGCGCAACAGAGAGAATCGCTGCAGCAATCGTCGGACCGGCAGCGGTAGAAATCGAAACAATCGAGGCGCTGATGCCTACACCCTGGCCGAGCAGCCGCGACGGATAAATCGTCTTGATGAGCGCGGTATTCACACTGGTGATGCCGGCCGCACCAAACCCTTGAAAGACGCGCGCGACAATGATCTCATCAAGTGAGCGCGACATTGCGCACATCAGCGATGAGCACGTAAAGATCGCGAGACCCCACGTATAGATGCGCGCATAGCCTACACGGTCACCGAGTGACGACAGCGGCAGCAGCGCCATGAGGACCGAAAGTTGGTAAGCGTTGACGATCCACACCGAATCCGAAGGGCTGGTGTGCAGCGCTTTCGTGATAGTTGGCAATGCTACATTTGCAGTCACGCTGCCAAGCATGCCAAGTGCAGTAGCGAGCGAGATTGCAATTATGCCAAGGTAAAGCCGGTTTCCGGTCAATCCGTCCTGATGTGTCGTGGCCTGATGCATAACGTTCTACAGAGTACGGTCATTGCCTTGCGCATCGTTCTGCGCCGATGCCCCGGCGCGCGCGAGGTTTTCGTTGATCGCGAGCAGCGTTTCACGCGTGATCGCAACATTCGTCGCCGGAATGCCAATGAGCGCGATATCGTTGACTTCCTCAGCAGCCGGAATCAGCAACGCGCGCAAAGATGCGCCTTTCGGCGTGAGGAACACCCGGACCTGCTTGCGGTTGTCCGGCATTTTTTGTCGCGTGACGTAGCCCAACTTCTCCATCGACTGCACTGCCGAGAAAGTCGTAGGCTCCCTGACGCCTGCCCGAGCGCTCAGTTGCCGCTGCGTGATGCCATCCGTCTGCCACAGGATGCGCAGGAACGTCCACTGACCGTACATCACATCGTGCGCCCGCAGGCGCGCTTGCAGCGCACTCGATAACCCACGATATGCATTCTTGACCAGATGTGCGATGCGTTCGTCACTATCCATGTGCACCGCTGCAGTCTGACCGCGCACAGATCTCGTCGTGCTCATAATGTTAGGTATCTAATTGCAAAATACATGTGGTTATCTATATAAAACACCGATAGCGCAAGCTATCCGCGCTGAAACACGCGGATTTTGCGGCGCTTTACCGTTTTTTCGCTGATACGGCGTCCCTTGAAATTTTAACTTAGGTGCCTAACAATATCAAGAAAAAGCGACTCGTTTGATTGGCGCTCTGCTTGAGCAGGCCAAAAAGGCTGGAGCATGCACCACGGCCTGTGCCTGCTCGGCGGCAACACCAGTGAAGTCGCGGACAACGGCTCGGTGGGCGGCTGCTACAACGGGCGGGCCGATGATTGCCAAGGGCACCATGTAGGTGAATCGCAAGTACGGGCCACTGCCGGCAGAAGCCGAAATTGCGTGCGCTGCCGCTGGTCCGTGACCGAGCCTCACCACCCGCCCGCGCTAGCCGCAGAGCGTGGCTCGCGCAAGGCAGCCGCGGCGAAATTGTCAACGAGCGCGGTCGGTTAGTGTTCGAGGTGGGATTTTCCCGCGCAATGCAGAAGGTGCTGGGAGGTTGCCCGCTGGAGTCCAATGGATTCGGGAATGCTGTATGTCTCAAATCCGCAGCCATTTGAAGGCATTGGTTGGCCATCTTCGCAAAATGACTGCTTGCTGGCCAACTCGGGACGATACCGCCGCCCGGCGTGGGCCCAGAAGGCTTGGGAGCATTGGTGCGCCCAGGCAAGGGAAAGCCAGATTCCGGCCCTGGAGTTGTTCGCGCAGCGCTTGCAGACCTATTGGCACGGCATCATCGCTCGATGCCGGCATCCGCTGAACACAAGCGTCGTTGAGGGCATCAACAACACCATCAAGGTCATCAAGCGCCGGGCCTACGGCTACCGTGACGAGGAGTACTTCTTCCTAAAGATCAGGGCAGCCTTCCCCGGAATTCCTCGTTGAACCAAAATAGAGCCCGCGTTGCCGGGGTGGAAACACGGGCGGTAGCGGGCTGGCATCACAGGCGCAGCCTTGCCCCCGATAATACCCACACATTTTCTGCGGCCATCCCCTCCTGAGTAGGGCATGAGAATAGAAGATCCTGCCATCAACTAGTAATGTGCGGTTAGCCCAACTCGACTGCCGAAGCGACCGTGGAGGCGGATGACCGCTTGACTCGGATATCCGCCATCGAGTTGTGGAAGCCACGAACGGCGCAGAAGGGTCGGCAAGCGCCGGTGCGCGACCGGCAGGCGCATCAACGGAGGAGGGATGCGACTTTGTCAGGTGTGACGTATGAAGCACGGTAAAGTACTCTGTCACCACTCGACGTTTAAAATCGGAGCCTGCCGGACGGTTAGTTCCCTAGTCGTCAAATGCGGTTCGGCCGTTTCCAGAGCGCAGAACAGACTGGATAGCGGTGGCGAAGGCTGGCGGGAAAAGCTTGTCGCCATAGTCATTCTCGATGCTGCCATCTTCTCCGATGCGCAGTCCCTGTTGAGCCAGTCGAGAACGATCAATGCCCTTGCTGAGCGCTGCTTTCAGCCGGAGATCCAGCACTTCTTCGGCCACGATGGACGCCGGGAGCGATGACGGCGCTTCTGCCACGGGCGATGACAGAAGCGAGGCTCCGACGCGCAGTGTCTTGAATGCGGCGTGTAGGTTGTCGTTGACCACCTTTAACCGCTTTGCTTCATCGAGCGCAACTCGGATGACTGCCCGAATGCTTGGGTCGGTTACCAAGTCCAACGCCTGATCGACGTTGGATTTGGTCTTGGCGACATACCGAGTCGCGCCGCTGAGGGCGTTGGCATACGCAGAAATGATTTCCCGGTAGTGAGAACCCTGAGTATTCCGGAGGCTTTGAGTCTTTGGCCCGCCAATCCTTTCCAAGCGGCGGCCGACCTCTGCGAGGGAATAGTCTCGGCACCCTTCAACTTGGATGGCGTTTAGAACCTCCCACACCTTGTCTAGGTTCTCCATCTTGGATTGCTTAGTCGCCGCACTACGGTATGTAAGGTAAAGCCGCCGGGCGTCTTTGAGAACGTCGGGAGCCGTAGTGGCTTGTTGCCTGGTCATGTCTGCTCCAGAATGTAATGGGCGCACTCTAAGGCCTTGGGTAGAAGTTGCTCCAACTGGGTGACAAAGGCCTTGTCTAGCCCCACTGCCTGCAAGGTCGTGCGTCCGTCCACCAACGCATGTACTGCGTTAGCCTCCAGCCTGGCGTAAAGAAACTGGGACATTGCGTTCGCCGATTGCAGGGCCTGTTCGTCATCGAGCAGCGAGAACCGCGGCGCATAGCCCGAATTGCGAAGCATCCGGTCAAATAGGCGTGCGCGTTCAAGGTTCGGCTGCTGCCAGCTTATGTTGAGCCCGTCGAACAGTGTCGCGCTCATACATATACGGTTAAGCTGCTCAAATTCGTGCCCCTCGGACAGCACGGCCTCCACCTGCCCGGTGCCGCCTGCGGCGACTAGCGCTAGTCCGTCGCCTTTGGTCTTGCCGGCAATCCGAATGCATTGCTCTGTGAGCGCGTAGGCGGCTTGCAAGCTCAGTGCAATGCCATCCACCTCGGCAGTGGACGATTCGAAAGCCGTTTCGGCAATCTCTAGATCCCGCTGCCGATGAAAGGGCATACCTTGTCCCAAGGATGCGGCATGGGCGTCCGCTAGGGCGTCGAAGCGTTCCTGAGCTTTCTCGAACGCGTAGGAGGCTTTCTTCAGTCGATAGGAGAGGTCGTTGACATGTGCCTCTAGTCCGAAAAGGAACGCTGGACCGGTGATAAAAAACCTGCAGCGAGAGCAGTTGGTGGCGCCACCGGGTACGGCGTGGTATCGAGTGACACCGGTCGCCGGGTCTGTTATCGCGAGCCCCTCATGGCAGCGCTTGGCGGAGACAGCGCAGATACCGTGGTCCATCACTAACATTCCTACCCCTGTCCCACTGACTGCTGCGTCTAGGGCCGTAGGGTGTCCGACTGCCACCGCCTGCTCCAGTTCTTGTCGACTGGCTCGCTTGATGAATCCTGCCATTTCTACTTGGGATTTGCGTTGCCGCTCTAGCAGAGCCTCATCCATTCTTAAGCTCAGCGTCTCCGCACTGATCTTAGTGTAGTAGAGGGTCATCAGTACCGTGGCGTGGCCGACAATCTTCATCAGGTATTCCGGAGGAATGCCTTCTTCGTACATGGCAGTGATAATCGACACCCTTAGGCTATGGAGATCGAACGTGGCGGATATCGGCTGCCCGTTAGGGTCTCGGGTCAGGACTAGCTTAATTGGATCGCCATTGCTCAAGGTCTCACCTGCTTGGTTCAGCCGTCGTTCCATCTCGTCCATGAGCTTTAGCCACAGATTTCGTATCCGCACGTCGGTTACCGGTAGGTCAGGGCGCGTCTTGTTGGCTGGGTCCCGAAAGAGGAAGAAGTTCGCTCCCATCCTCGCCAAGTCGTCAGCGTGCTTAACTTTCTTGAGCTCGACGATATCGGACCATGCGGTAGGCGCGCGGAGCGGGTTGTACTTCTCTTGCCAGTTCCGTAGCGTTAGCAACAATTGCAAGGCGTCTTTCTTCTCCCAAGGCATGACATAGCCCTTGACGACGCTTTCGATATCGGCAGTCTTGTTGGTATTGAAATAGAACACAGCCCCGTCGCCGCCATCCTTGCGCTTGTAGCGACGAAAGACACCGCGATCGACGAGCTTACTGTTAGTCGTCGGCCGATGGGTTCCCGAGTTCATCTCCCATTGACCGTTACCCTCGTAACGGAGGGTATCTCCTTCGCCACTGTCGAGCATGCGGACTTGATATGTCCGAGCCGGCAGTAGCAGCTTGATCAGTATTGCGTAAGCTCGGACAGGACTCCACACAGTCTCGAAGCTCCCTGTCTCTGGGTTTAGCCAGCGGAAGACATCCTTGATCCGTCCCGCCTCTCTTGCCCAGGCGAAGTCGTTTTCAGTCAGGATGTGAGCTGCCAGGCTAATGAGCCTCGTTGGCATGGCTTCGCGATGAGTTTCACCAATGTTCACGTTTCTGTAGCTTGGCTTAGGCAGGGGATTGCCGAAGCCGGGCATCAGAATGGGTAATTCATTGTCATCCGATTGGGCGCAAACCTTGAAGAGCACTTCGTTCAGGAACTCATGGAGAACCGACATGGTTTGCCGACCCTTATTTCCAGAGGCGTCAAACAAGGCAGTCGGACGCCGACGGATATCGAAGTACTCCACTGGGTTGCGTGGCAACTCAGGATGTTCCAGATAATGCTGCAAAAAGCTATTCAGGGAAGATTTGCGTTTGCGGAAGTTTGCAGGGGTGTTCTCCAAGTGAGCGATGGCCAACTGCGCCCATTCGCTCATAGCTGCGTCCTTCGCTACAAGCCACGCGAAATTGTCATCTCGTGCTAAGTGACCCATCTTGGCCTTGAAGAAGCCAAAATCTTCCGGCGTCCAGCCGATGGCATGGTCATGGTGGTCCTCGCGCAGAACACTGAGAACAGCCTGAATTCCCGTCGACCTCATTTTGCTCAGGCGGGAGCGATCTTCGGTCAGATAGAAGGTGCTAGGTGTAATGTCGCCGATTTCAGCTATCCCGGCTCGGGCAAGAATGTGGTCCACGATGAAGCGAAAATTCGCCGCGTCATCCGTGCCGCCGCGGTTAAGATATGCGCCGATCCGCGACAAGTAGCACAGTGGCTGCTCCGCGAATCCGGGACTACTCAGCTTTAAGGACGGGTTTAGGAAGGGACGTTGCTGCTTTACAGGCCAGGCGACGGCACCACAGGACCAAAGCTGCAACAGAAGCGGCACCAAGAAGCGTTGGTAACCGCCCACGGCAGTGGTATCACGCTTTGATTCGAACTCGGTGATCAGAATAGTCTGCAGTGCTTCCGCGATTTCCTCGCGGCGGCGGCAATTGGCCAAGACGCGCACGGCTTTGCGCAGTCCAGGCGTCGGCCTCGTTTCGGGACGCGCCCCATCGACACTGGCCGACCACGCTTCCGCTATCTCAGCTACCCTCTCGCATGCTACGTCCGGTGAGACGAGATACTGGTCCGGAGCATTATTGACATAGATGGTGCGCCCGGTTAGCTCGCTCACAATGGCGGTGTATCGATCGAGCTGGCAAACAAGGTTCATGCGGTTTCCGTAAAGTGAGGCAGAGAGGTGATAGACAGGTTTCCGATCGCAGCTGCCACGCCAGAGACTCCTCTTTGCCGATAGACGTCCTGGCTTCGTGCATTCACATGGTGCATCGCCACTTGACCTTCCTTGTCACCCAGTCCAAGGTCGTTCAGCCATTGGCCATATCGGTGGCGTAGCCCATGGGTGGTGGTGCCCGCCCACTTGCCTGGCGTCAACCCAATACGGCGCACTGCCGCTTGAAAGGAGTCAGCGAAGCCCTCAACACCGAGAGGCTGACCATCTTTTGTTAGAAAGGCCCAAGGAACTTGCGGGACCACGGGCCTGACATGTTGGATGTACAGGCGCCATAAAGTTAAGAAGAGGCGGCCAGCGTTTTTGTCAATCCAAAAAACTTGGAAGGCTCTGCGCTCTCGATGCGTCAAAAGGCTTCCTTTCCATCCGGCATGCCGACGACCTGTTTCGCGAGTGAGGGGCTTTCGACCACCGCAGAAACGCTGCAAGAAGTCTGCGCGGGTTGTCCTGCGGCGCACACCGGTCATCGGGTCGGTGTATTCAGCTAAGCCGTCGTTGGGTTCGTGCACTAGCACCAATGCCAGTTCGGCGTCGTCAGGATCCACGAGAACGTCTTCCACCCATAGGTGAAGTGGCTCAGAAGCCCGACAGCCGCCGTACGCGCAGAGTAGGGTTATGAGAATGTCGCGTAACTTGTATTTCATCCAGAGGCGAGGATCCTGTTCATTACCAGGATTGGCAAAGCCGCGCCAAAGTAAATGTTCGAGGTGCTCTGCGGGAAAGGCCTTAACTTCCTGGAGCACCGAATTCCGGTCTCTCGGAAGCCGCAGTTTCCGGCTGGTATGGACGTCTGCCTCGGCACCCGACCGCCCTTTGGTGTGAGCCAAGAGTGAGCCCAGCCTTTGCTTATTCCATCTTCTCCAGAAGATCAGCTGCTCTGCTGGCGAAGCTTGATGGTGAATCGGATTCAGCAGGGTGGTGCCGAGGCGGCTGTTAAGCCAGTCGCTAAAGTGGAGTAGGGCACGAGTCAGCCGCCCCATATTCTGGTGACTGGTGGGCCGCCAATAAAGGCCATAGAGGTCCTCTCCCGCCCTGTATGTTCCGAATCTCAGGTCGTGCGCGAATGCGTTGAACAGCAGGCTGCGCTTTGTAGCGTCGCTGAATTCGATGGCGCGCACCGACAGCCATTCGATAAACCGGCCTGTAGCCTGCGCGTAGGTGCGCTCCGCTGACAGCGATAAGCACTTTTCTCTAAAGAACTCCAACAACTGCTCGAGAGGATCGGCGCCTACGACTAAAAGTATGGTTGGGGTGTCGGCACGGATCTTGTCTCGCACTAGCACTGTATCGGTGTAGATCCTCACTCTGCTATGAGAGTCCATCGCAGTTGTGGCAGGGCAGCGTCTGCGGCAACCGAATACTCAAGATCGTAGTGGCGTTGCTCCCCGGCAAAGAACCGCGTCAGTAAATGACAAGCATCCGATGTGCCGTCAGAAAGCACAGTCAGTGCTGACAGACGCTCTAAGGTGTTGCGCAATTTGATATTTGGAAGAACCTAAGGGGCGGCGAGTATATCGGGTTGAGTAGGCATACTCAACGTTTGGCCGCATCACGACTAGATGAGTATGCTTTTCGCCGGGTATTGAAGGTGACCTCGGTCTAGCCCCGACCGTGCAAAGTCCGCTAGTTCGGCGCGGTCCTTGGATGGGAGGCGCGAATCAGGGTGAAACGCGTCCGCCCGCTGCAGCGATCGGGCGGCGCGAATACGCGAAGGCGTGAGATGTTCCGCCGACCAGATAGCCGCACGGCTTAGGGGCGAATGCATGACGGCGAACTCGGTAAAGCAGAGCTCCGTAGCGCCCTGCGCCAGGCGGGCGTTTGCGACGATAGGAGCCGTGCCCTGGTAGTAGCTTCGCGCGCAGGCTGGGTCTTGGGCGTACCCCGGGATTGCCAGCACGCACAGCAGGGCGGCGAGCAGGTGCGATTTCATCGTAATCTGGTCCTCTTTGGCGGCTCGTACACAGTGCAAGGAGAGATCCCCTGGCCAATGCGTGCAGGAATGAAGTTGGCAAGTTGAGATGCGTCATCGACCCAGCCGGCCAATCCTCCGTTCTGCGCCACGTTCTGAAGGAATGCCCATTGATCGTCGGTGGGCTCCTTTCCCGGGCGCTTCACTTCCACAGCGAAGAATCGACCATCTTTCAGTTGTCCGACGATGTCTGAGACGCCAGGGATAGAGAACCGGACAAAGCGCTTCTGATCCCCTTCGCCGTACACAGCCACGCCTGTGTTCATGCGCATGACCCAAGCAACGCTGGGATGCTGCTCGAGCAGCTCCATGCATGCCAGCAGTACTTTGGTTTCGCGCGGCGACGGCGGATCGGTCGGCTTCGCTCTCGCCGCCCGCTTCGTGGGCTTCTCCTGGGGAACCACCGGCGTGCTGGTCTTCTGAGCACGACCGAGCAGCGCCTCGTACTCCTTCTCGCTGAGCCGTTTTCCCATTGCTAGCCGAACATGTCGCCAAGTTTTTCCAGTGCTTCGAGCGCTACGGGGTCGATGCTCTGGGGGCTCGCCGGCGCCGGATGCGCGGCTGGGACGGTTCCAGGGTTTGCGGCAACGGCAATGGCAGGGGGCACGATCGTGGCAGGCGTTTCCGCTTCCTCCATACCCTGCGCGAGAAGTGGTTGGATGGGCTCGACCACTGTTTCGCGCAAGGGTGGTGGTTGCTCCGCCGGCGCCTCTGCTACCGGAGACGGGGTAGCAGGACGGGCAGCCGGCCGGGCTGAAATTGCGCGGGGCTTCAGCACCCTGGCAGAGCGTCCCTTGGCGCCTCGGCGCACCTGCTTGTCGTGCGGTGCGGATTCGATGAGACCCCCGGGACCAGCCAGTGCCTCCTCAATGGCGTCATCCAATGTTCCTGCATCCCGGTGCTTGATGAACCACTGATACAGGACGCCCCGGATGAGAGGGGTTTCGGTCCGGTATGGCATTTCTGCGAGGAACTCCAGAGCCCCGGGGCAGGTTGCCTCCGCGATCACCAGGTTGATGCGCCGCTCCGGTTCGTCTGGGTCGAACACCCGGATGAGCTTAGGCATCTACGGTTTCCTGTTGGCTCTGCCGCTTCATCGCTTGGCGCAGCGCCACGCCCATGCCGTAACGGCCGAAGCCATTGGCTACTGACATGCGGGGGTTGTCAAGGAGAATGCAGTGCGACCACTTCTTCTTGATTTCCTCATAGAGCAGCGGGGCGCCACCGCCGGCCAGGATCACGCCGTGCAACTTCCGCACGTCCATGGACAGCAAGGAGTCGGCCTTGGCGTTGATCTTCTGGGCAACGTGCGAGACCGCCTTTGCAACTTCTTCGGAGATGTCGATTTCTTGACCAAACTGCAAAATCGATTTGGTCCGGATCGCGGTTTCGCACTCGATGAGATTCGAGTGAATCCCGCGGCCATCGAGAATGCGTACCAGATGCTCCGCGGCGAAATTCAGCCCTTCGCATGTGCCGGCGCCGCGTTCAACGTACTGCCCTTCGAGCATCAGCAGAAAGTCGGTCGTGAAGTGGCCGACTTCGATGACAGCCCAACTCTTCGTCCGCCCGGATGCGTCAGTGATATGACTCCGGATCGGGAGCCCCTTTTCGTCGAGGTAGAAGTCGCAATACGCGCCCATCGGTTGGGGCAGGACCCGCATCTCGGCCTTAACGACACGTTCCGTGACCTCTTTGAGCCGAGCTTGCTGGGAAGAGAACAAGTTCGCTGGGGTACCGATCACCAGAAGCGGCTTGTCGAGGCCCGGAACCCCCATGGCTTCAAAGCGCTTCATGGTCGAGGCGACCAACACCTGGTACTCGGGGGTGTTGATCCAGTCGTTCGACAGGCCGGCATTGGCGCCGGGGCTGCCCTGCAACCGAGCAGTGTCGCCCGTGAAGAACTGCTTTCCCTCGATTTCGACGGTTTCGATGGCGGCTCGTCGAGCGGTCGTCTCGTCGGAGATCCCGATGGCGGGCGAGACGATGGAGGGGAAGGTGAGGGGGTAGGACTCGCCTTGGGCAAAGGCGACGGCCTTGACGGCGCTACGGCCCACGTCGAGGCCAATGATGGTTTGGGTCAGCATGAAATTCTCACAGTGCAGAGTCGAAAAGGCCCCGCAACCGGGGCCGGCCACCGATGCGCAATCCGCTGTGCGCAATGTGTACTGCTCATTGTTCACTGCAGATACCGCACCTGTTACGCGTCCGCATTTTAGAATACATAACACGTATTGACAAGACGACTGTAGCGAACGGAGAATTGCCCCCCCGGGGTTGTTTACGCAATGTGATAAGCAACCCCCAAAGGACGCTTAATACATGGTGCGTAACCAACCCCCCGAGATCGACGATTTTGCAGTTGCCCTGACCGCGGCCCGAAAGGCGGTCGAGGAGACGGAAAACCTTATCCGAATCATTGATTCAACCCTCGAACGTATTGATTCCCTGATGTACGTGATGCAGCCGTTTCAGTCCGGCCGAATTGGCATAAAGCGGGTGTTCAGTAACGGGAGATTGCGCTGGCAAGTGCGAATCTTTCGGCAGCTCCGTAGCCGCAAGTGGGTCTCCTCGTTTGCGAGCCACAAGGGGTTGCGGCGCCGCGTGAAGCGTTCCCGGGAGTGGGAGGCAAACTACAAGTTCCTGCAGTTGCTCTGCGATCGAGTCACCCTGCTGTTTGAGTTGCGGTCGCAAGCGGTGGACCGGCTCTGGCGTTTCTCGCATGGATCGACCCGTTCCACCAGGGCCCGAGAGGCTGCGATAAGCGACACGGTCGCCCTAGTGGACGGGCTGCTGGAGCGGATCGAGGCACGGTTCGAAGGCGATATGGAACTTGAGGACGAATAGGCTAAGCGGGATCAATGCCGACCAAGGCCCTGGTGCAGAGACTGTGCCGGGGCTTTTTCTTTATGGGTAGCGAGTGTCTCGGCCGGGCCGGATATTGGGCGAAGATTGGATTGAGGCGGACGTAGAGGAGATAGCTGCCAGGCGGAGGTCCTGTGGGGAGTCGGGATTTCTGCCACGCGGGGTATTGGGCGGAGGGAGTCCTGGGCTCTGTGCGATGGGAGACGGGACTGGCTCTGGCGGGATCTCGGGTTTGGCCTGTTCTGCGGCTTTGCGTAGTGCGCTGTTCTGCGGGCGGGTGGATGGGCTGGTTGTCTCACTCTGCCGACCGGTGGTCGTTCTCTCGCCTGCGCGGGTGTCCGCCTTGTTCCCTTGTTCTCTCTCTGTCCGATTGGGCGGCCGGTGGTCCTGTGCTTGTTGCGGTGGGGCGGGGAGGTAGCCGGCGATGGCTTGGTGCGGAGTGAGCTTGGGCGCGGAGTGAGAACTTCGGTTGGCGGTGGCTTGGGTTTGGTGTCCCTCGGCGGCCCGTGGTCCGCCGGAGGCTTTGGTGTCGCCGGCGCATCAGCGCGGGCCCCGTGAGGGGCTATGGTTCTGCCGACGGGATAACTATTTGTCCTGCCGGGGCTCGTTCTGGTGGTGTGCGGGCTGGGCTTGTGCGCCCTCCTGCGTCGGGGTTGTTGCGCCGCCGTGAGCATAACCATTTGTCCTCTTCCTTCCTTGTGTCGCCGCGGGATCTCGCTCCCTGTTCTTCCTGAGAGCCGGGTGCGCTGCTGCTGTCCTGCTGCCGGGGCGGGATTGGGCTGCTCCTTCTTGCCCGGTCATCTCTCACCGGAACTGTGGATGGGATCGAATGGATCTAATGGATGAAGGGGAGGGGCGGCCGGTGTCGTTCTGCCGATGGCGTGTCGGGGAGCCGGGTGGATCTGTCGGCGGGGCGGAGGTCTTGGGCTGGGGTGGTTGTTCTGCTGGCGTGGGAATGGTGCTGGTGGTGGATGGTTGTGGCGCTGGGTGGCTGGTTCTGTCGGCGGGGGATCGGGTGGAGCGGCGTTGTGCTGGCGGGAGACTGATGGTGTTGGTTCTGAGAGTGGCGGCGGTGCGGTGGTGGTGTCAGGCGGAGTGAGAAGTTTCGCTGGCGATGGTGCGAGAGAAGTCGGGTATGAGCTCGGATCGAGTGGGGCTGGTGTATCGGCAGGCGATGGCGTGGGTGAAGTCGGGTATGGGCGGGGCGGGGGCGGGAGATTGGCTGGCGATGGCGTGTTGCGGTGTGGTTGTTGGGCAGGCGGTTGTTTTGGCCGTGTGGGGGAGGGCTGGCGTACCTGGTGCCGTAGCCGCCGGCGCCGTGGGGGCGACGCCCGGCGAAGCCGGGCTGGGGTGTTGCCCCGGGGTAAATGTTTGGCCGGAGGGCTTCTCTTGGGCGCTCCCCTGTGGGTAAATGGTTGCCCCTGCTACCGGGTTCTATGACCGGCGTCGGTGAGTAAATGCTTGGCCGTTGCTGTTTCGCTGGTCTGGGTGCGGTGTATGTTGGTGTTGCTCTACCCATGCGTAACACGTATGCATAATTTGCTTGATTGATCTAAGTACTGTGCGTATGATGGGTATAAATGGTTGGCCACATATGAAGGGGTATGAGATGCGTACGAAGGTGAAGGTTGGTCTGATGATTGGAGGTGTCGTGCTGGTAGCAGCGGCGATCGTGCTGGCGCCCGTGCTGCGCGACCTGCCTTGGCTGAAGTGGACCCTGTACGTGTGCGCTGCACTGATGCTGTCCCCGCTGTTCATGGGCGGTCTCGTGGACGTGCCCGCCACCACCCCGGAAGATCCGACCTTCGAAAAGAATCGCATCGGCGATGCAAGGCAGGACGTCTGGGGGTTCAACGGCCAAGACAGCAACAACGACTAAGCGCGGCGAAACTGGAAAGGATGAAAGGGGTCGAGATGAGCAAGGCTACGCACGAACAACTTACCGCGATCAACAGCGCCGTCCGTCGCCTGGTGGTCCAGGCCTGCCCGGGTGCCGGCAAGACGTTCACCCTGAGGGAGTACGCCCTGGTGCGTCCCTCGGAGCGCATCCTGTACCTCACCTACACGAAGTCTCTCCAGACTGAAGCCGAGGGCAAGTTCCCCCAGAACGTCGAATGCCGCACCACTCACTCCCTTGCGTGGTCGTTCGGCCGTCGCTTCAAGGACGCCGGTAAGCTGGGCGACCTGCGCCCGAGCGACTTCGCCCGCGCCTTCGGCATCGAGATCGGCTTTGCCAGTATCCTGGTGACGACTGTCACGAGCTTTCTGTTCTCCGCGGATACCGACTTCGAGCCGCACCATGTGCCGGACACGATCGCCGAGGCAGATGTCGCTGAGACCCTGAAGTGGGGCCGGCTCGCTTGGGAGGCCATGCAGGATCTCGGCCGCAAGAACGTTCCCATGCCCCATGACGGCTATCTCAAGCTGTTCCAGCTTTCGAAGCCGGACCTGTCGCGTCGCTACGATCGCATCCTGTTCGACGAAGGCCAGGACGCCAACCCGGTCACGACCTCGATCGTTCTTGCCCAGAATTGCCCTGTGGTGATCGTCGGCGACCGGTATCAGGCGATCTTTGCCTTCCGGGGTGCCGTCAATGCCATGGACATGATCCAACCGGATGAAACGGTCTACCTCACCCAGAGCCATCGCTTCGGCCCTGGCATTGCCCGGCTGGCCACGATGCTCCTCTCCGCGTTCCGCGGCGAAGAGCGACCTGTGTACAGTGCCTTCCCGGATCGGCCGACTGGCTACACGGTCGACGTTTCCAAGCCGTACGCGGTCATCGGCCGCACGAACGCCAAGCTGTTCGACAAGGCTGTCGCCATGCTGGGCAACAAGCGTCTGCACTTTGTCGGTGGGCTCAGTAATTACCCATTTGACAAGTTGGTGGACGTTTGGAACCTGATGAGCGGCCAGCCGGCCGCCGTCAAGGACCAGTTGCTCAAGACCTTTGGTTCGCTGGAGAAGCTCGAGGAGTACGCGACGGGCGTTGACGACAAGGAGATTCTCTCCCTGATCGGTGTGGTGAAGGAGTACCGCAGCGCGATCCCGTCGCTGGTCGAGAGGATCAAGGCGGAAGCAGTGGAACAAGCAGAGCACGCTGACGTTCTGCTCTCGACGGCCCATCGTGCGAAGGGTCTCGAATTCAGCCAGGTACTGCTGCTCGACGACTTTGAAGACTTCGTCACGGCCAATGGCGAGCTGCTGACTCTGGATACGCCCGAACTGGTCCAGGAACTGCACCTGCTGTTCGTGGCACTCACCCGAGCCGAGGACGTTATCGAGCTCAACGCCCAGATGCAGGACATCATCGCGATCCTAGGGGATCGCGTGCCTGAAGCTCAGCCAACCCCGGGCGAGAGGAGCACCGAACAAGTGGGGGAGCAGCTTGGCCAGATTCCGGGTTTTGATTACGTGCCGGTTGTGTATACGTGTGATGTAGCGGAAAATGTCACACGTGAACAAAAGGCACCGGTGGTCGCGCTGGCGCAAGTGCCGGTTGGTGCTGGCACTGACATTGAGAAATCGGTGGAGCTGGCGATCCTCCGGCAAGGCCTCCTCCACGTTCCGCGGCTGGCGCAAGAGGTTGGCGTGAGCCGCGAGGTGATGGCGGATGTCATCGTCGAGATGATCCGGAAGGGCCTGCTGGCCGAGTCGCTCTTCCTGGGTAGCCCGGAAGTAGTCAGCCGGCTGCGGGTGGCTGCGTGATGGTTTCCCAGGAGGGATGGCTGGTTGCGGCACCCGCGTGGCGTCGCCATAGCCGTCGGTGGCTCCTGAAGGTGGAACATCTCATGTCGTTGGATTGGTCAAGTTTCGGAGAATTGGGACGATGAAGAACAAGGTCCGAGCACTCACCGAGCAGCAGGCGAAAGAAGTCTGGGCGATTCTCGTGCGCTGCTGCGGCGCACGAGATGTCGTCACGACGGCCGCAATCTTTGCGCGGCTCATGTCCGGTTGCACAGTCCCCATCCGATGGACGTTCGATAGCGCCAATGGCAGCGCGGTGTTCTGCGCTCCGGAGATGCGTGTCATCCCACGGGTGTCCATTCCGACCGGCACCTGGGTGGCGATGCTCCTGCGGGCGAACGAAGAGCTCTCTTTCATCGTGCCCGCCGGCGCCGAGATCGACTGCCGCTCGCTGGCGGAGCTCGCTTCGTGTGACCGGACCCAGGCCGCGGCGTCACTGGACGCACAGGGGGCAGGGGCTCAAGCCACTGCGCGCGTCGCAATCTGATTTTGACGTTTGGTCAAGAAACCAAGAATCATGAGCTCCATTGAACTTCATACTCGCTGCGGCCTAAAGTGCGTTCGTCTCGGCGGCGGCTGGTACTTCAATCCGAAGGTCAGCACGCAGGGCTTCTGCTACGTCGGCGATTCGACGGCACCCGATACCGAGATCGGCCCCGGCAGTCGCTACTACGGTCCCGACGTATGGGAGTCCAAAGACGGACCCATGTACGGGCGTGAACTACTCAAGGTTCGCCCGGTGCACTGGGATGCATGGTTTGCCGGTCACCTCAACGAAGCATATGGCGGCGATCGCCAGTACGACCGCATGAAGGCGTGGCCTGCGAAACTCGAGCTCACCGATGCCGGGCGCGACAAGGGGCTCCACGAACTGGATGGCCTGGTGGTGGGCAGCGAGGAAGAGTTCGTTGCTCGCCTGAAGTTCTTCGCCCAGGTGCCTGCCGTGGCAGTGCGCAAATCGGGTGTCACCGAACAGAAGGGCGCTTTCCCGCGACCGAATCCAGTCGTGGCAGTCACGTCCGCTGCGTGGCTCGGCGCCCAGCTCTGACGATGGCACATCTGGATTCGACGTTTGGTCAAGTCGGAACGGGTTTGGGGGGATTCGATGGAAAGGCTTGATCACGAGCCATCGAGCCGCACGGCGCGGAAGGCGCAACGGCTGCTGTCATTGGGTTTGCCAAGCGACGAGACAGCAGGGCGCCGAGGTGAATCCCGGAGCGCGGCCTGGCCTGTCGAGCCGGACCCCGCCGCGATCGACCTCGCAAAGGGGATTCTCGGTGCCCGATTCGAGGCGGACCACAAAGACCTGAATGCCATGCAGCGGGCCGCGCGAGATGCAGGGCTCGCGTTCGAGCTCACGCTCTTCGGCCCGGATGCAGCGGATGCGAGGTGCGTTGTCACGGAGGTGGCGGCATGGAACCTGCGCATAGCGCCGGCGGCGCGAATCCATCGACGGATTGGCGCCTTGTCGCGGAAGGTGAGCAGATCGGTCGCCGCATCGGTTGCTCGTGTAGACCCGACCACCCTGGGCGGCCGTGGGGCAGCCGGCCGTCAGCGCGATCACAGCCGCGCTGCAGAAGGCCGCGCCATCCTGCGCGGCCAGATCGCCCGGCTTGAGGCCGAACTCACTCGGCGAGCAACTGGATCGTCAGCAGACAACCAGCAATGATCGCCCGTACCCAATTCTGCGAGATCAACGGAGAACGAAGCATGCCGCACACCACGACCGAACGCCCACGCATCGACGCCCTGTATTTCCGTGAGCGCATGGACCGCGTGCTGGCCGGCATCCACCGTTACACGCCGGCGGAGCTCGCCCGCGAGCTGGCCCGCATGGCCATGGTCGCCGCTCCGGACATTGCCGTGAGGGAGATCGAAGAGCGCCGCGCGTCGATCGGTAGCGCCGCAGCGGACGCTCCGCCGACAGAAGCTTGCAGCGAGGACGGCGTGGCCACGACCGAGGCCGCGTGTGCCGATCCGAACGGCACCGCGCTGCGCAAAGCTGTTCTAACGGGTTTGGTCAAGCTGGGCCACAAAATCGACGATGACCGCGTCACCATCTACCGGGCAAAGGAGGATTCGGGCAACGCGCTTCACCAGGTCACCGAGGCGATCGTGAGTGCGGTGAGCGCCGTTCTCGCTCGCACGGATCTGGTATGCCGGCCGGCGTCCTACGCAAGCCTGTTTGAAATGGGCTTCGGCAATGCGGAGATCGTGGCGCTCTCCCGAGACGGGGAAAAGCAGGGCGCCGTACAGGCCGCGGCAGCCGTGGAGGCCGGACGATGAACCACAATCTTTCGCCGAAGCCAGTGCCGGCGATTGCCGTTCTGCGATGGGCACGACAGGCCGGGGACCTGATTCGTCGCGGCTTCATCGCCTGGGTGGCGCTGATGGCTGTGTTCTGCATCGCCGCCAGCCTGGTCCGGACATCCGTCGTGCTGGCCACCGTGTTGTCTTCGATGGCGTTCCTCTTTGGCATTCGCGTCGCTGCACTTGTTGACGACACATCGGAACGCACGATCGGTGAGATGGTGGGCGTGGTAATGGGCGGGTTTGGCGTGACACTGCGCTACGCGGGAGTTGTCGTACTCACGGTGGCCGTACTGAACGCGCTGCCGGCGCTGCTGCTCGGCAACATCACGGCCGCCTTGCGTCCATTCCACAACCCGGGCCTGCAGTCGATCTGGAGCGCCACCGACACGTTCACCGCGATCAACGAAATGTTCGTTCTGCCGATCGCAGGAATGCTGATGTTCCTGTGCTGCTTCATCATGCCGCTGGTGGCGTCGACCTTCCAGTACCACCTGATCAGCTTCTTTGGCGTCAACTGGCGTCAGGCCTACCGAACCGGTCGAGCGGGGCTGCCGCGCATGAACATCGGCGCCATCTTTGGCTTCTACCTGGTTGCCTTTGGACTTCTCGCCCTGACGGTCGCGTTCGCGCCGATCGCGGCGCCGGTAGTCTTCGCTTTCCTTTCCGCCTTCTCGTACGTCGCGTTCCGAGAGATCTATCTCGGAATCGGCACGAATCGGAAGGTCGCCCTGGCCGAGTTGCGTGCCGTGGCTTCCTTTACCTAACAAACAGGAGATCCTCATGCATGCAGGACAAGTCAGTATGTCCAACGGAGTCACCATCGACGTGGTGCAACAGGAAACCGGTGCCGTTTTGCTCGAGTTCGGACGAGCAGGGAACTACACGGGTTTGCTGATGGCGGGCAATACTCGTGACGAGGTCCTCGCCAAGCTGGGTGAGCTCACTGCCTTGGTCGCCGCTCTGCCGCAGACGGCGCAGGCGGAAGAGCCCGCTCTGGCCGGTGCCTGACGGCGGCCGGTCAACCACCAGAATCCAGAAGAGACCGCGCAAGGGAGCGGGCCATGGCCAAAGACGATTTCATCCGCATCAAGTACACCCGCGAAGTCGACGGGCGCAAGAAGCGCAGCTCGGTTTCCGTGGACCCAGACCTCTTCGAGATCTTTGCGAAGATCCGCGGCACTGTTCCGGCAGCTCGCGCAGTGCTGCGCGAATGGGCGGTTGCGGTCGACGCGGACCGCCAGTGGCAGGATGGCCTGGGTGTCGATGGCGGCATCGGCCTTTCTCGCATGGTGCAGAGGCGGATGTTCTCCGAGATCAACACGTTCGTCGACAAGGGCATGGTGGTAATTCAGAAGGAAGATGCGGATCTGCATCCGAATGCCCCTCGGCCGAGCAGGAGCAGTGCCCGCCGGCGGAGCGCCTCAGCCTGAGTGAATCTTCTCGGCTTGACAACATTTACCGCTCGCGTATTATACATACGTGTTATTATTCGATTGTCCTGGAGCATGACGATGAGTGCAGAGACGGGACGCCCGAAGCCTCCCCAGTTCGCTACCAAGGAGGCTGAGCTTCGCCACAGGGAATATGCCTGCCTCGCCAGGATCGAGAGCCTGCAACGCAAGCTTACTGAAGGGAGTGTCATTCCGGTACCGGAACTGCGCTCGTATCTGGCTACTGTGAAACTGGAGTTGAACAAGGTGCGTGCGAGCATGGCAGAAGAGGGGATCGCGGCCCTGTGACGCGCGATCTAATTAGCGCAGCAAACCATGAAAAAGTACGCTCCGGAGTTCTATCGCCGAAATTCAGTTGTACTGCTCGCGTTTGCGGTCATCGTGGCAAGCGTTGTAATGACCCTCGGCACTGCGCATCCACACTTTCATCCTGACGTGACATGAGCCTACAAGAACTAGCAAGCAAACCGGCCGGGCCGGACCAAATTGCACGAGCGCGAGAGCTTTGCGATAGGTCACTAGCGTTGACTGCCCGGTTGTCTGCGTTTATGCGGACGAACCCGACACGAGGGCAGATGCTCGACTTTCTCGAAGAGTTGAACAAGTCGGCAAAACAAACGGCGTACGAGGAAGGCATCAAGCGCATCTGTGAGGCGGTCGGCATCCTGGAGCCGTCTCCACAAGACAGGCTCATGGCCATGCAAGTAGGCATGCTTCGCGAGCAGAACGAGTTACTGCATCACATTGCAACCGGCGTTGGCGCGATTCCGAAAGACAAGCCACTTAGCTTCACCGGTGCGGTAGGCGCGGCGATTGTTGGCACCCTGCTCACACGTTGAGCCGTGCTCCGTCTGGCCTGCTCGTAATCAATCAAGTTGCTGTACCCATCTAAAGACATCATGGATTTGCTCTATCAAGTTTGGCCCCTCGCTTGCATAGCAGTGATCCAAGTGATCTTCGAAGTCTGCCTTCTCGGTGGGGAAAGAGCGTTTAAGTTCCTTGCATTGAAACTCGGCACTTTCAAAGCGCAGATGGTTGGGTTGGCGATTGCAGCAGCGTTGGCATTCCCGTGGCTACATCTGGTGCTCGCGTCGCCAGCCGAATGGCCGCAGCTGATCCCTGCTTGGTACGACGGAAGGGCGTGGTTTCTCCTGGCTGTCGGTCTAACGGCTATGTTCTACTTGGCCATGCGATTTCGAGCGTGGACTTTACTGATCCTTGCTGCGATTGCGATCAACCTCACCGCGCTGGTGACATGCTTGGTACTGATGCTCTCGAGCGCGATGCAGCCACAGTTTCGATCTGAAGTTCTTGGACTAGCCGCCCTCGTGTTGCCATTTATCGCCGACGCCAGAATTTGGTCGAGGACGTCCGGGACTTGCGATATTGAGCGCGACATTCTGATGGTCCTGCCGATGTTCGGAATTCTCCTCTCCTACTTGATGGTGCTCGGCAGCCGCTGAAATGCATGCTGCTAAACAAGCGAAAAGACGGAAGAGCAAGTCGCTGCAAGGTTGCGGTGCGTGACCCGCGTGAGGCAAACCAACAACGACTGTAGTCCAAGTACACACAATCGACACGTAAGTAATCGCGCAATGGCAACGCACATCGACAACGAAACTGCTGACCTCATCAATACTGTCGTGGACTTCGCGGCACAGTCGCGCAAGCAGTATGCGGACAGCAAGGAATGGACGACGACCGAGTCGCATGGATGTGAAACCATCCGTGTTCCTGTGGCCCTGCTGAACCGCATTCGCGACCTCGGCATCGCCATTCAAAGCGCAACCTCTCACGCCTAACCATCTGAGTGGAAGAAGATGACCAGCGAGATCAACATTTTTGGCGACCCGCCGACGCAGTCGGAGATTGACGGGAACCTCCGTGCAGACAGGAGGAGCCTTACGACCGGAGAGAAGATTGCACTTGGCCCAGGCGTACTAGGCCTTGAGGTTCTGGTCGGTGCGGCCGTCGACGCATTCAATGGTGAGTCCAACCGCATCACCGGGAAGAGCTCTCCGTGGGAAGCCGCTCCGGGCGCCATTGACTGGGACTGGTCCAAGTCGATCTTTGCCGAAAGCTACGCAAACAAAGTGCGTGCCATGAAGCGCGATCTGGTGCGATGTGAAGTGACAGCATTGACGCGCCAGTTCAACCTGGAGCAAAAGGCGATCTCTGCTGTGAAGGAAGCCGGGGCGGTCGCGGGAAGCATTGCTGATACGATTCTATCCAGCGTCGTCGGCAAGAAGTGATCACCAGGGGCGGCGCTTAGGCTGAGGGTCTCACCGGAGGGTGCTCAAGCATGGTCAATATCCTGGTTGCCGCTCTGGCAGCCTTTGGCGTTTCGGGCTGCATCGAACTTCCTGATTTCGGGGCGGAATCCGCCGCACGCGAGGTGGCACAGGCCTATATCAGCGATGTGACCGGCACCGACCCGGTCGCAATCAAGCAAAGTGTCCGGATAGCCGGTAGCAAGGCCTACGTTAGCGCCGAGCACGGCGACGGATTCAAAAGATGCGAGTTGGTTCTCAGACGGACCATCCAAGACAACAAGACGGGCTGGCGGGTCGAGCATGCGACTTGCGGCTACGCAACCTGAAATGCCAAAGAGAGAAATAGACATTCAAGACGTGCTCAGGGAGCAATTTGAGTCCGGCGAAGCGGTCCTGGTACTGCAGGCGGAAATGCCTGATGCGGCCCTCTTGTTGGCGATCAGAACAGCCCTTTCGTATGGCGCCGCATTCAAGGTGGTGCCGGGGCAGCAGCTGCGACAGTTGAACTGAGTGTCGGTGATCGCCGGGGCTCACATACCAGGAGAGCAGTGAGAATGATGGAAATGGCACATCGCGAAGCGGCACCTCACCGTCCGATCAGTTTCGAGCTCGCTCAGCAACCCATGAAGCCGGCATCGTGATGACCGAGATCGAAAAGCGTGCGTGCGAGGCCTTGCACCAGGCATTCTGCCGGCTCCGCCACTTCTCCACGCGAGACCTGAACGAGTTGGGCCGAGAGCACTTGTTCATGGTCGCCGATGCGGCGCACAACATTCCGGATGCGTTGGCGGGGAACGCGTGCCATCGAGCGAATCTGGAGCGAGACGTTTTGGCGCTCGAGGCCATGCTTGTGGAACCATACGATATCGCTATCGGCAGGTACCTTGTTCGAGAGGAATCACGGGTGTCGTTCTTCGAGAGCCTTCGGTCCGCCATTGGATTCTGACAAGCCACACAGTCCGATAAACTACCGAAGTCCGCTAACTGATTCCCCTTTCAGCGTATGCATACGTGTAATGTAGCGAAGAATGGTCAACAGGCGGCGCCGGTGCAGGGTCCAGTGGATCTGGATGCGACCAGGCGCGATGCCGTCAATCTCCCGCCCGAGTGGCAAAGCACGGTGATGGCCCTGGCGGAAGAACTGGCTGGGGCACGAGCCTTGGTCGAGAACTCCGCCAAGGATGCCGCTGACGCCGCCGCGTTTCGTCGAATCAACACGCCGGAAGTGGCGCACTTTGTGCACGCGTCGTACAACGAGGCAATGCACCAGCGGGTGCGTTGGGGGCCAGCGCACGACATGGCCAAGTCCAACGAGGACTGGTATGCGCTCCTCGGATACCTCGCCGGCAAGGCGCAACAGCCTGACATCCCGCTCGATAAGCGCCTCCACCATGTCATCGCGACGTCCGGGGCCTGCTTTAACTGGCACGGGGTCCTGACGGGCAGCTGGTCGGACCGTGAAGCCGCCGATGCCCTCGAGCGAGCGCGGACCCAACCCCGAGGCCCCATCCAACACTCCCTGAAATGTGACAGTGAAGTCTTCAACGCCGTTGCGGACGGGCGGAAGACGCATGAGATCCGGTTCGACGACCGCGATTACAGGCTAGGTGACGTACTGCTCCTCAAGGAGACCGTCTACTCCGCTGCGGAAATGCAGACCGGAGCACCGGTGCTCTTCACAGGGCAGGAGATCTGGCGAGTCGTCTCGCACGTGCTGACGGGATACGGCCTTTTCCCGGGCTGGGTTTGCCTCTCGCTTGAGTCACCGAACACAAAGCGGGCCGCACTGGGCCCGGACACCGCAGCGAATTCACCGGAGGCTTGAAGATGACCACCATTCAGGAAGATGTCCCACAGAAACTTCTCGCGTTCGAGGTCCACGACGGTGACGATGGCTGGGCGATTCGCTTTGCGAGCACCAATGTCGTTGCTCGGCGGGAGGGCGCCGCAGAAATGGGTACGGACTTCGAGTCGGTGGAGCACTGCAAGCGTTCACCGAAGTTCGACCAGTACGCTCCGGGCCCGGTGCCGGCTTCTGCCCTGATCGAGAACGGCTGGACCATCCAATGCAGCCACTGCGAGCGCGAGGTGAGCCAGCACATGTTCGATGCACTGGCCGACGAGGACCTCGATCCCGATGACTTCGAGATTGTCACGGAGGGACAACGCGCCTACTGCTCGCGAACGTGTCAGGGGGAGCACCGGGCGTGGTTCCGCGGCCGTGCCGCCGCAGAATCAGCACTGATCGAGCTCGTGCTAGCGAAATACCCCCAGGCAACGATCAAGCGGGTCCACATCTGCGGTTCCACGCTGGAACCCACCGAGCCTGGCGGTGGAATGCGTTGTCTTGCGGAGTTTCTCTTCCCCGGTGCGAAGTACGGAGGCGCAACCTTCGTGTTTGGCGACAGGAGCGTCTATGTCGCTCGCGGTGATGTCGACGCTTTCAATGGCCTCTATGGCAAGTCCACTGCGACACAGGGCGAGGAGGTATCAGCATGACACAAGCACATATGGCGCGTACCAACGGATCGTCGGCGGCGATCGCAGCCATCGCATATGCTGTCACCGCCGAAGAAGGGATCACGTTCTTGCGCTGCTGGCAGCAGGGTGAGTTCGAGACCATTCGGGTCGATTGGCCAAACGCCCCGGAAGCCGTGTTCCTGGGGGTCGAACCGCCCGAACTGGCGCAGCTTTCTGGACGTGACGACGCCCCTCAGGAGCGGTCGACGTTCGCCGAACAGGTGATACGGATTCTGGAGTCGAGTGCATCAGCTTGGGATGATATGCGTGCCGATGAGCCGGACGAGAACGCCCGCGGTCGCATGCGTGCGCGTTCTGACGAGAACCGGGGGAACGTTGAGCGCATCAAGAAGTTGCTTGCAGACGCCAACATGGCGGTACCGCATGGCGGATGTCCAGCGCCAGTAGATGCCACGGAAGCGAAAGAGCGAGATCATTTGGGATGCCCGCACTGCGGGACGGGTGTGTATGCCGCCGGCCTGACACGAGCGGCGGACATCGCAGAAGGCACCTGCTCCCAAAGTCGCAACCACCTCTTTCGAAGCGCGGCAAAGATCATCGCCGCGAAGATCCGCGCCGAGTCCCCAGAGCCGGCGCCACGCGGAGGGGATGCCATGCTCCAGGCCTTCAAGGCATCAGGCCTCAAGCCGACGGCGGGTAATCGCAGGGCCTTCCGGGCTGGGTTTGTCTCCGCAGCTCCGCCGCCGGTCGTTTGGGATGGGCAACCGGTCGAGACAATTCTCTACTGGGCAAAGGCGTACTCCGGAAGCGGGTTTGGTGGCGGGCACGGCATGATCGTCAGGCTCCTTAACGAATACGCCGAGCTATCCGAGCTTGTCGCCGCATTCGGTGCCTCGATTCGTCTTGCACCATTCCAATGGCGCGTTCAGCCCTGGATGCTCGAGTGCTTCGGCGCGAAGATCGCCGCGGATCGCGCAGAGCGCAACCATCGCTTCTATGAAGAGGCAACCGAGCTCGTACAAGCCAACGGCATGACATGCAGCGAAGCCCATCAGCTGGTCGACTACACGTTCGGCCGCCCGCCCGGTGAACTGAAACAGGAGATCGGGGGTGTGATGGTGACTCTCGCTGCTCTGTGCCTCGCAAGCGGCGCGGACATGCACCTGGCAGGCGAAACTGAACTCGCCAGGATCTGGACCATCGTCGAGAAGATTCGCGCGAAGCAGGCTGCAAAGCCGAAGCACTCGCCGCTTCCAGAGTACGTCCCGGCCGCGGTCTCGATGGATCGCCCCCTACGCGATCGCATTTTACAGATCGCAATGGAAGCCGACGCAGCAGCGAACCTGGGAGGCAACCAGCACATGGCCACCACTCTCGCAGACATCAGCGAGCGCCTTTTGCACATAGTTGCGCCGATCGATGTCACGCCGCAGCAGCTCCCAGCCTGATCTGCAGGATTCGAAATGACCCAAGGACCGAAATGACTGACACCAAAGACGCCACTGCCGCGCAGACGGCTGAGAATGCTCAGATCGCGCCGGTGGTGGCGCGCATTGACGCGGCGCCCGCCGTACCAGCGCCAACGGAGGCCGAGATTGCGCAGGCATGGGCAACCTACAGCCAGCAGCAACGGATCGGAAAGCCGATGGTCGCTGCATTCGTGCTGGACATGCTGGCGAAGTACGCCGCGACCGCCGCATCAGCGGGCGGGCCCGCCGGCGATACGTACCTGTGCAAAGCGTGGGGCGAAACCGATCTACCTGCGGCGGCTATCGTCGTCGGTATGGATGGTGTGCGCGATTTCCTGGTCTCGGAATGGCTCGGGTCTGCGGATGACACTCATGACGATGGCACGAATTCGCTGGAGGACGCTCTGCAAGACATGCAAGAGCAGTGGTTGCGGGAAGGCGAAGCATGGGAATGGTCGATCGCATTCGAGCTCGGCGGCGTCAGCGTACAGAAAGTCGGCTGCGCCTCACCGGCACCCGCAGCGCAGGCGGGTTGCACTTTGATGCCGTGGCGCTGTTTCCACTGCGACGAAAAGTTTGACGACCACGCTGCAGCTGCAGAGCACTTCGGCACGTCGATGGCGCAGGAGCCCGCCTGCCAAATCGACATCACCACGTATCGCGAAATGGAGTCCCTCGTGCGCCAGCACGTCGAGGAAGATACCGACCTGCATCGCGAGATCGCGCGCCTGCAGTGCGAGCATGCTACGGCGCTGATCCGTGAGGAAGAAAAGGGTTATGCGCGCGGCCTGCAACAGGCTGCGCAAGCGACGCTGACGGATAACGATCTGATCGAAATCGGCCGCACGCACAGCATTCATCCGGACAGCGCATTGCCGTTTGCGCGTGAAATCGCCACTCGCCAACAACAGGGCAGCGAGGCGGGCGTAGCCGCGCCTGTGTGCATAGGTGAATTTGTGTGCGGGGAAGTGCAGTTCGGCGTAGACGGGCCTGAATGCGGGGACTACGAAATCATCTACACAAATGGCTTGCTGGATCAAGTCAACGAGGGCCACCAGGGCAAATCGTTCGGCATCTACATCGATCGCGCCGCCTTGGTTGCGGAGAACACGGCCGCAACCGAGGGAGGCGAGCGTGGCTAAGTTCTCTGTTGGGCAGGTTTGGCGCGGCAAACGTCCGGCCCATTCAAACGGTTTCGTTAATGACCGCGTGATTACGTACGTCAGCCCGGTTGGGCGAATCCAGTACGACGGACCTACCGTCAACTTAGGGCGAAGGTTGCCAATAGTGGAAGCGGAAGTGTTCGAGAAATGGGCAGGAAGAGAGGTCGGCAACGAGCTCCCGGAAGGCGAGTGGCAACGCTGGTGCGATTACAAGCCGGAGAAGCGCGGCACGGCGGAAATCGCCGCAGAGGATAAGGGAGGTGGCAATGCGTGACATGAACCAATGGCCGGATGCAGCACTACACCTTCCGGAACCGATGGATGATCCCGTAGGAGAAACGCACCACATGCCGGGGTCATCGGAATATACGATCGCCTATCTTGATGCCAAGAAAGCTCCGCCCGGAACGAAACTCTACATCCACCAGCGGGGCAGCGTGCAGCAGGAGGAATCGGTGCTCGGTGATGGTGCGCCTCCAGCACCAAATGACCGCGTTTTGGAGCTGGAAAGCGTGCTGCGCAGTGTGGCCGGGCAGTTCGAACGCTTTGGCGATCGATTGCCGGTTGCTTTCGATTCGCGAGTAATCCACTACGTGCGCGATGCGCTGGCCGGCGCTGTGCCAGAGGCCGGAGCGGGCAATGATACGACGCCGGATCTCAGGAAGGCATTGATTGACGCCATTGTCGAACATACAGATTCGTCGGAAAGCTGGGCGGAGGGCATCATTCAGCAGGCGATGCTGGCAGCTCCTTTCGCGGCGCCCACGGCACGATTGCCCATGAATGAGCCTACTGCGCAGGCGGGAGAACTCGGGCTCAAGCGCACCTTCAAACGGTACGACGCGCACGGGAAGGAAGATCCGCACGGCGTGTTTGTCTACTTTCTCGACATGCTCGAAGCAGTCAGCATCGCAACGGCACTCCCCCACGAACCAGATGTCGCGCTCCTGGCCAGCATGGCAACATGTCTGAATCACGGCTTTGGCATACTCCCCGCAGATGCGCAGCGCACCATGCTTTACGACATGCGCAAGCTCTACAACGAGGTGGCGGGCAAAGGCTACTACCGCCCTGAAAGCCGGGAGGCTTACACCCGTTGGCTATCCAGGGAGATCGACGGCGGAGAGCGCGTGTCGGGCGGCATGGCGGATCTATTCTCACGGCAAGCAATTGCGCCGGAGCCGATCTACCAACTGCGCATGGCAGACGGATCATGGATCGACCAGGCCGAGCAGAGCTACCGAAACAACATTCAGTATGCGGCCAACATAGTGCGAATTGTCTATGAGGCCCCTGCAAGCGCCGAGCACGTGGGTGGCCTCGCTAGTCATCCGGTCGTTGCCAAGCTGATCGAAGTTGCCCGATGTGCTTACCTCGCAATGGACGACTCGGAAGAGCAAGTGGTCGCCCAACGGCGTTGTCACGTTGTGGATGCAGGATCTTTCGATTCCCTCTCCAATGCGCTTGATGCTCTTGACGAACTGCCAGACGACCAACCCGGCCATGCCATGGGCCCCGCTCAAAAGGCAGAGTGGGCGCTGCGCGGGGCGGCGACAGGTGTTCATCAACCCAGCGCTGCGCTGCCGCTAGCGCCCGATATGGAGGCGCCTGCTTCAGGCGCTGCGCCAGTTGAAGTCAAGGTGACGCCGGCCATGCGCGGCTGGCTTGAGCACATCGGGCGTGGGGGCGAGATCCGGCGCTCTGCCCAGTTCTTCACGGGCCCATACTCGACTCCCGGTCGCGGCGGCTTGACCTACGTGATGGTCGGAAAGCTCGAGGATGCGGGTCTGATTGAATGGGAGCCGGACGCGCCATTGGGGACTATTCAGCACGTTCGTGCTCGCCTGACCGATGCTGGTCGCGCCGTCATTGAAACAAAGAATGCGCGGGGTCGAAATGGCTGACAACAGCGCCGGACATGCCGAAGCAGCAGGAGACTCGAAGGAGAGGAAGTTTCGAGAGTTACTGCAGCTACACCGCAGCGCGGTACATCAGGGAGACACCGATCTGTCGGATGCCTTTGAGATCCGCTTACGAGAGTACTGTGAGCAGCTGGCTACCGGCCCGCACGACTCAGCCCCTCTTTCTGAACCCGTGATTCTTGACTTCGCCGCGATGCACGGTCTCATTTCCCCGCGCCGGCAGCAGAGGGAATGGTCAAGGAAGTTCAATCAGAAGCTGTTGGGGTTTGTGCGGAGCGTGCTTGCCGACTCTGAGCGCCGAGAAGCTGCGGCGCCGCATCGTAGCCACCTGGCCGCCGCTGAAACGGCAAGAGACCCTGACCACGCCGACAACGCCGAAGACCTGGGCGAGGAGCTGCAGCACGCTTGTGCCGCAAGGCAGAGACAGGCGGGTGAGCACAGGGGGAATGGTCTGGTGGCCATAGTCGGTGAAATCGAACTGGTTCGCTCCGATTCAGACACTCGCCTTAGTACCGGTGCGCATAGATCCCTGTCTTTCGCGCTCAACACCGCTCGGGCCATTGCCGGCGAGGCCGCTTCCCGCGATAGCGGAGATGGAGGCTGTCATGTCCACGTTTGAGAGCTTCGATTGCCCGGAATGCGGAGGCAAGGAAACAGTCAAGATCATGCCGACTGCCGGCGGGCGCGGTACCGGCGAAGCTACCTCCTACGCGGCGAATTGCGCTGCATGCAACCGCACGGTGGCGGAGGAACTGCCATCGAACTCGGATGGCAAACGGGCAACCGCCACGCGCGAACTCAAGCGCATCCTTGCCAGGTGGCCAGAAGAAAAGGCAGGCCGGCCGGGCGTGATGAGGACGCCGCCAGTTGTATCCATGCCGTCGGGTGCTGACGATCGCCAACGCGCCCAGGAGAGCGCGACGATCACCCTTGCGGACAATACCTTCAAAGAACGTGACTTGCTGGAGCGCGCGATGCGCAATCTGCGGGCGATCGCTCCGCGTCGAGGCGAAATACGCTGGGTGTTGGTGCATCAGCTTTTCAGCACCGGTAGCACAGTGTCAGCAGCGATCTGCCGCGAGTTTGGGTACGACCCCGACGAGAAGGTTAAGCCATGAGCAAGGGTAGCAAGATCGAGTGGACGGACCATACATTCAATTTTTGATATGTAACCATCTGTCTGCTGCGTATTGCATGGGGCCTCGATATAATGCGACAGGTGTGTCGGGGGATAGTTTTCTCTTTCAATCGTAGGTCGGAGCCTGTGGAGCTTGTGGGCTAGGCTGGAG
>Ga0310345_10000170_pt1 | contig 127559 bp, 123 predicted proteins | sample HC15DNA20500_MG_FD_204667 | JGI IMG/M metagenome (GOLD analysis project Ga0310345, IMG submission 204667) | Marine microbial communities from station ALOHA, North Pacific Subtropical Gyre - HC15-DNA-20-500_MG | ecosystem: Environmental > Aquatic > Marine > Oceanic | place: Pacific Ocean... | reverse complement strand
GCGAGGTGCCGCCCGTCTTCTCGCCCGCCGCGCGGGAGGTGGCCATCGCCGCCTCGGCCTGTTCGCGCCGCCGCTTGCCCTTGCCGCGCGGCTCGCCCCGCCATTCGCGGTAGGCGACGGTGATCGTTTCCTCGTCCATCATCGCGGCCTGGATGCGGGGCCAGGGGCAGGCGTAGATGCAGATCTGTTCGCGCATGAAGCCGCCGAAGACGAAGGTCGTCATCGTGAGGATGAAGATCGTCGTGTAGGCGACCGGGTGCGCGTCGAGCGTGAACAGATCGACGAAGAGCGTCGGCGCGTCGGTGAAATAGAACACCCAGGCCCCGCCCGTCGCCACGGCGATCAGCAGCCAGACCACCCATTTCGTCAGACGCAGCCGCGCCTTCCGCGCGTCCCACTTCTGCCGGTGCAGCCGGATGCGGGCGTTGCGGTCGCCCTCGATCCAGCGTTCGACCAGCATGAAGAGGTCGGTCCAGACGGTCTGCGGGCAGGTGTAGCCGCACCAGACGCGGCCAAGCGCCGAGGTGAACAGGAACAGCCCCAGCCCTGCCATCACCAGCAGCCCCGCGACGAAATAGAATTCGTGGGGCCAGATCTCGATCCAGAAGAAAAAGAACCGCCGCCCCGCCATGTCCACCAGAACCGCCTGATCCGGCAGTTCCGGTCCCCGGTCCCAGCGAATCCAGGGGGTGAGGTAGTAGATCCCGAGGGTCACCAGCATGATGACCCACTTGAGGTTGCGGAACTTGCCGTTGACCCGGCGCGGAAAGATCGGTTCACGTGCCGCGTAGAGGCCGGGTTCTTGATCGGTGGAGGCCAAGGGAGACTCGCTTCGAGAGGGGTTGGTCCGCGTGTTCTGTCAGGGACAGGTGGGCAAATCCTTGACCTCGATCAAATGGGACATCTCTCGAACATCTATTCCGGGCACCCGCCGCCCCGGGACGCCTCCGGTGCCTCAGGCCGTTGCCGCCTCCCGAGCTTGCACGAGGATCCAGCGGTATAGCAGCCGCGCGTCGGGCCGCATCGGGCCGGGCCGGGTGACGATGAAATAGCCCTTCTTGCGCCGGTCCTCGAACAGCAGCCGCAACCGGCCCGCTGCCACGTCGGCCTCCACGAAGGCGCCGGCGGTGACGGCGATGCCCTGCCCTTCGCGCGCCGCCTCGATCATCAGGTTACCGGGAAGCGAGGTCAGCCCCTTGGCCCGGTCCAGCATCGCGCCGTAGCGTTCGAGATATTCGCTTGCCTCGTTGGTGCCGACCTCCTGCATCCAGTGGAACCGCGTCAGGTCGCCCGGGCTTTCGAAGCGTTCGTCCCCGACGAGCGAGGGCGAGGCGACGATCACGATGGGCGTGCGCACCAGCAGTTCGGCCTCCAGCCCCGGCCATTCGCCGGAGCCATAGCGCACGGCTATGTCGAAGCCGCCCGGCCGCATCGACCGGATCTCGGGCGCGGGGTCGATCATCAGCGAGATGCCGGGGTGCTTCTGCCGGAACGCGGCGAGGCGCGGCATCAGCCAGTTGGCCGCGAAGGCCGGCGTGGTGGTGATCTGCACCGGCCGTTCGGCATCCGCGCCGGTCAGCTCCGAGATCACGCGATACATCCGCTCGAACCCGCCCAGCACTGCCTCGGACATCATCTGCCCGGCCTCGGTCAAATCGCCGCGGGCGCCGGCCCGGTGCAGGAGGGTCTGGCCGATATGCTGTTCCAGCGCCCGGATCTGCTGACTGATCGCGGCATGGCTGACGTTCAGCCGCGCGCCCGCTGCGCTCATCGAGCCGGTTTCGCAATAGGCCGCGAAGGCGCGAAGCGCCGAAAGCGGCGGCATGGTCATCCAGTCCATTGTAAGCCTGCCTTACACCGTGTTGCGATTACTGATTAGCAAGTTGCGCCGGAAAAGGCCATGTATGAGCGTATCCGCAGCCCAGAGGAAAGGAGGCCCCGATGCTTTCCCCCTTCTACGAATACTTCATAACCGCCACCCGCGTCCGCCCGATGCAGTTCCGCGACATGCCGCCCCGGACCAAAGCCGACAAGGGCCGCTGGCGCGCAAGCCCGCATTGGCGGGACCTGCCCGAAGAGTTCTGAAACATCCCTTCCCGGCCGCCCCCGCCCCGTGGGGCGGCCCCACTCGAGCCGCCCGCAGGGGTCACTCTGCGCGGCGGCTCACTTGTTTGTCGGGGGGCGGCAATCTAAATCCATTGCATGTTCGATCGACTGCCCTTCAGAAAGCCCCCGCCCACCGTCGCCGTGATCCGGCTGCAGGGGGTCATATCCTCCGGCCCGCGCGGGCCGATCAGCGACCAGACCGTCGCACCGCTGATCGAAAAGGCATTCCGCAAGGGCAAGCCCAAGGCGGTGGCGCTGGTCATCAACTCGCCCGGCGGCTCGCCGGTGCAAAGCTCCCTGATCGCCGCCCGTGTGCGCCGGCTGTCGGAGGAGAAGGGCATTCCCGTCGTCGCCTTCGTCGAGGACGTCGCGGCCTCGGGCGGCTACTGGCTGGCCTGCGCGGCGGACGAGATCATCGCCGACGAAAGCTCCATCGTCGGCTCCATCGGGGTCATCGCCGCCAGTTTCGGCGCGCATGTCTTCCTCGCCCGGCAGGGGGTGGAGCGGCGGGTGCACACCGCCGGGCAGTCAAAGTCCATGCTGGACCCGTTCCGCCCCGAGAACCCGCGCGATGTGGCCAAGCTCGAGGCGCTTCTGGGCGACATCCACGCCGCCTTCATCGACCACGTGAAATCCCGGCGCGGCGAGAAGCTGAACCCCGACGAGCCGCTCTTCGAGGGCGACGTCTGGCTCGCCCGCCGCGCACGGGAGCTCGGGCTGATCGACGGGATCGGCCACCTCGCCCCGATGATGAAGGAGCGCTATGGCGACAAGGTGCGCTTCCGCGTCTACGGCCCGAAGCGCGGGCTGCTGCAGCGGATCGGCGCCTCTGTCTTCAGCGACACGGTCGCCGCGATCGAGGAACGGGCCGCCTACGCCCGCTTCGGGCTGTGATCGCATGATCGTCAAGATCGTCTTCCTCTTCCTGATCGCCATGGGCGTGCTCGCCATGTTCGGCAAGCTGCGCCTGCCCGGAATGCACCGGCTGGGGCTGGACAAGTCGAAATGCCGGCATTGCGGCCGCCACCGCATCGGCAAGAGCCCCTGCCCCTGCGGTCGGGGCTGAGCGATGCTGGTTCAAGCCTTTCTTCTCGCCCTTGTCGGGTTGGGCCTTCTGGTGGTGGCGGGCGACCTGCTGGTCCGGGGCGCGGTCAACCTGTCGCTGCGGATCGGCATTCCGGCGCTGATCGTGTCGCTCACCATCGTGGCCTTTGGCACCTCGGCGCCCGAGTTGCTGGTCTCCGTCGACGCGGTGCTGTCGGGGGCGCCGGGCCTCGCGCTCGGCAACGTCGTGGGTTCGAACATCGCGAACATCCTGCTGGTTCTGGGGATGCCCGCGATCATCTCGGGCCTGCACACGTCCCGGGTCGACACCCGCCGCAGCTATCTGACCATGATGGGCGGCACGCTGCTTTTCATCGGCCTGGCACAGTTCGGCGCCTACGGGCGCGTGGCAGGCGTGATCCTGCTGGGCGCGCTCGCCCTGACGCTCTACGACCAGTTCCGGGACGCGCGGGCGCACCGGGCAGAGACCAAGGCGGCCCGGGACGACGCCACGCTCGAAGGCGCGAACCCGCACATGCGGATGTGGAAGATCATGGCCTTCCTGATCGCCGGGATCGCCGGCCTGCCCATCGGCGCGCGGCTGCTGGTCGAGAACGCCACCGTCATCGCCACCGCCTTCGGCGTGTCGGATGCGGTGATCGGCCTGACGCTGGTGGCGATCGGCACATCGGCCCCGGAACTCGCCACCACCGTCGCCGCCGCCTTTCGCCGTCAGGCGGACGTGGCGCTCGGCAACGTCATCGGGTCGAACATCTTCAACCTGCTGGGGATCATCGGGATCACGGCGCTGATCGCGCCGGTTCCGGTGGATGACCAGATCGCCCGGTTCGACCTGTGGGTCATGCTTGGCACCTCGGCGCTCCTCGCGCCCTTCATCCTGCGGCGGCACGACATCGGGCGGCTCTGGGGCGTCGTCTTGACCGGCGGCTATGCGATCTACCTGTGGCTTGTCCTGATCTGAACGGAGAATTGCGATGACCTGCGCCCTCGTCACCGGCGCCGGCAAACGCCTTGGCCGCGCGATGGCGCTGGCCCTGGCGGAGGCCGGCCACGACGTCGCCATTCACTACGCCGGCTCTGAAGACGCGGCGGAGGAGACCGCCGCCGCGATCCGCGACAAGGGGCGCCGCGCGGTCATGCTGCAGGCCGACCTGACGGTCGAGGCCGAGATGCAGGCGCTGATCCCTGCCGCGGCCGAGGCACTCGGCGCGCCGCTGACCGTGCTGGTCAACAACGCCTCGATCTTCGATTACGACAACATCCGCACCGCCGATCGCGCCGGCTGGGACCGGCACTTCGAAAGCAACCTGCGCGCCCCCTTCGTGCTGATCCAGAACTTCGCCGCGCAGGCGCCGGAGGCCGAGACGGACGAGGCGGGCGAACCCCGCGCGCGGGCGCTCGCGGTCAACATGATTGACCAGCGGGTGCGCAAGCTGACGCCCGAGTTCATGACCTACACCCTGGCGAAGTCCGCGCTCTGGACCCTGACCCGCACCGCGGCGCAGGGCCTCGCCCCGCATGTGCGCGTCAACGCCATCGGCCCGGGCCCGACCCTGATCGGCGCGCGGCAGAGCGAGCGGCATTTCGCGAAGCAGCGCGAATCGACGGTGCTGGAACGGGGCTCGAATCCCTCCGACATCACCGGCGCGCTGCTCTACTTCCTGAACGCCCCGGCGGTGACCGGACAGCTGCTTTGCACCGATGGCGGGCAGCACCTGGGGTGGCAGACACCCGACGTTCAGGGGGTGGAATGAGGCATGAAAGTGACGTGGCGCAAAGAGTTGTGCACCGGTCACAAGGCCGTTACGTAGCTGTTACCAAAAGCCCAATGTTTTCAGTCCGTTGCCGAGGCTCCAATTTCTTTCTCAATCTTTTCAATGACTTGAATGTGTGCCTAAGTTTTAGGCAAACCGATGAAGTGGACCTAAAACAAGGGAAATTTCCCGGACGCGAAAACTTGTCTCCAGACTTGTCCACAGGATCGGGGGAAACCTTGAGACTTGTCCCGTTTCGCCCGACGTTGCAGACGACGCCGGGAATCACTTCCGGCCGGACGGACCCCGCGTAAGAGCCCGATGAAGAACGAATCGAAAACCGGATACGAGGTGATCCAGGATTACGTGCGCCGGCTCGAGTCCTCGCCCGGCGTGTACCGGATGCTCGATGCCGACAGCCGGGTGCTTTACGTCGGCAAGGCGCGCAACCTGAAGGCCCGGGTGTCGAATTACGCCCGGCCCTCCGGCCATTCCGGGCGCATCGCCCGGATGATCGCGGACACCGCCTCGATGATGTTCCTGACGACGCGGACCGAGACCGAGGCGCTGCTGCTCGAACAGAACCTGATCAAGCAGCTCAAGCCCAAGTTCAACGTGCTGCTGCGCGACGACAAGTCCTTCCCGAATATCCTCGTCGCCAAGGATCACGCCTTTCCGCAGATCAAGAAGCACCGCGGCGCGAAGAAGGAAAAGGGCGCCTACTACGGCCCCTTCGCCAGCGCGGGGGCGGTGAACCGGACACTGAACCAGCTGCAGAAGGTCTTCCTGCTGCGCAACTGCACCGATGCCATGTTCTCGTCGCGGACCCGGCCCTGCCTGCTCTACCAGATCAAGCGGTGTTCGGCGCCCTGTGTCGGCCATATCTCGGAAGCCGACTACGCCGCCTCGGTCTCGGACGCGGAACGCTTCCTCTCCGGCCGATCGACCAATGTGCAGGAGAAGCTGGCGAAGGAGATGCAGGCAGCCTCGGACGACATGGAATTCGAACGCGCCGCCGCGCTGCGCGACCGGATCCGCGCGCTGACGCAGGTGCAGTCGGTGCAGGGCATCAACCCGCGCGGCACGGCGGAGGCGGATGTCGTCGCGCTCCACATGGAGGGCGGCCAGGCCTGCGTCCAGGTGTTCTTCATCCGCGCGAACCAGAACTGGGGCAACCGCGATTTCTACCCCCGCGCCGGCGCCGACATAGACGAGGCGGAGGTGCTGCAGGCCTTCCTCGGCCAGTTCTACGACGGCAAGGAACCGCCCCGGCAGATCCTGCTGTCGCACCCGATCGAGGACGCCGACCTGATGGCGCAGGCGCTGTCTGAAAAGGCGGGCCGCAAGGTGGAACTGCTGGTTCCCAAGCGCGGCGAGAAGGCCGAGCTGGTCGAGGGCGCCACCCGCAACGCGCGCGAGAGCCTCGGCCGCAGGATGGCGGAAAGCCAGGCCCAGACCAAGCTGCTGCGCGGTCTGGCCGAGGCGTTCGATCTGGACAATGCGCCCGCCCGGGTGGAGGTCTACGACAACTCCCACATCCAGGGCACCAACGCCGTCGGCGCGATGATCGTGGCGGGGCCGGACGGGTACATGAAGAACCAGTACCGCAAGTTCAACATCCGCGGCGACGATCTGACCCCCGGCGACGATTTCGGCATGATGAAGGAGGTCCTGACCCGGCGGCTGAAGCGGCTCCTGAAGGAGGATCCGGACCGTTCGAAGGGGCTCTGGCCCGACCTGATGCTGATCGACGGCGGCGCCGGGCAGGTCTCCGCGGTGCAGGAGATCATGGCCGAGCTGGGGATTTCTGACGTGCCCTTCGTCGGCGTCGCCAAGGGGATCGACCGGGACGCCGGGAAGGAGGAATTCCACCGCCCCGGCGCGCGCCCCTTCGCGCTCAGGATGAACGACCCGGTGCTCTACTTCATCCAGCGCCTGCGGGACGAGGCGCACCGTTTCGCCATTGGCACCCACCGGGCGAAACGGTCCAAGGCAGTGTCGGCCACGCCGCTGGACGAGATCGCGGGCGTCGGCGCGACCCGGAAGCGGGCGCTGCTGGCGCATTTCGGCTCCGCCAAGGCGGTGAGCCGCGCCAACCTCGCCGATCTGAAGGCGGTGGAAGGGATCTCGGACACGCTGGCCGAGACGATCTACGACCACTTCCACGAGAAGGGATAGCTCCGGCCTGCCGCTCGAGCGCAAGCCGGGCGTGGGATACCGCCCGTGCCGCACTTGCTTGGGCCGGCGTCGGCTCACCACACGCCTCACCTCCCCGAGCGAGCCCGGCCAGTGTCGGCCCGGGGGCTGGCGCCTCCTGCTCTTCGAGCCTCTCGATTTATGGCAGCCGTGGTAGCGCACATGCCGACACGGGGCTCAGGCGGCACCAAAGCGCCAGCCCGCCCGGACGGACCGGCGCTGGCCCGGCGCCCTTCAGGCTTGTTCCGCGCCGGGGCACAGATCGTGCCATGCCTCCATAGCGCCAGCTTCAGCCCGCCGTCCGCCGCTCATCCCAAAGCGCCAGCGTGTAGATCAGCGCCCCCGCGACCGCCAGCGCGGCCCCGACGAAACCAGACACCGGGTAGTCGTACCCCATCCGCAGCGCCATCGCCGCCAGGAACGGGCCGAGCGCGTTTGCCGTGTTGAAGGCCGCGTGGTGCATCGCAGCGGCCATCTGCTGCGCCTCGCCCGCCACGTCCATCAACCGCGACTGCAGCACCGTCGACACCCCGCCCAGCATCCCCAGCGAGAAGACGACCGGCATCAGTGTCCAGAGGCTTCCGGCCGCGAAGGGATAGGCCACCAGCACCAGCGCACCGGCGCCGAAGCTGGCATAGACCGTCGCGTTCGCGTTCCGGTCGGCCAGCACGCCCGCGACGAGGGTGAAGACGGTCATGCCCGCGCCCGTCACCATCAGCACCAGCGGCACCGCGCCCTCTCCGGCGCCCGTGGTGTGGATGACGGTCGAGGCGAGGTAGGTGTAGACAGCGAAGAACCCGCCGAAGCCGATCGCCCCCGTCGCCAGCAGCAGCCAGACCTGCCGGTTCTTCAGCGCGGCCAGCTCGCGCAGCGGGTTGGCGCCCGCATCCGGCCGGGTGCGCGGTGCGACCAGCCAGACCGAGATCGCCGTGGCCAGAGCCACCACGCCGACCACTGCGAAGCCCCACCGCCAGCCGACCACCTGCCCCAGCCAACTGGCCGCCGGCACGCCGATCGTGGTGGCCAGCGTCAGCCCCACGAAGACCCGCGCCACCGCCGAGGCACGCCGGTTCCGTGGCACGACGGAGGCGGCGCTCAGCGCCGCGATCCCCAGGTAGGCGCCGTGCGGCACCCCCGACAGGAACCGCAACAGGGTGAAGGTGCCGAAATCCCGCGCCAGCCCGGAGCCCGCGTTGAATACCGCGAAGGCCAGCATCAGCAGCACCAGCATCGCCCGGCGGGACACCTTCGCGCCCAGCACCGACAGCGTCGGCGCGCCGATCACAACGCCGAGCGCATAGGCGCTGATCGCGTCGGCCGCGCGGGCCTCGGATACGGCGAGTTCGGGGGCAAAATAGGGCAGCAGGGCCATCGACGCGAATTCCGTCGTCCCGATGGCAAAGGCGCCGAGCGCCAGCGCCAGAATGACGAGGCCGGCCGGAGCTGGCGCGGCGGCCGCTCCCGGTGCGGGCGCGGTGGCGGAATCGGACATGAGAGGGCCTTGTCTGTTCGAAACGTGCGGCTCCCCCCGCCGCTCTGGCTATCCCTGCGGCCGGGGGAATGCAATTCGGCCCGTCAGTCCCTGAGCCGCCAGCCGGTGCGGAAGATCCACCAGATGATGCCGAGGCAGATCGCGGTGAACCCGCCGATGGCCAGCAGGCTCAGCCCCACGGGCACATCGGATTGTTCGAAGAACGACCAGCGGAAGCCCGAGATCAGGTAGACCACCGGGTTGAACAGCGTGACCTTCTGCCAGATCGGCGGCAGCATCGAGATCGAATAGAATGCCCCGCCGAGGAAGACGAGCGGCGTGACGATCAACATCGGCACCAGTTGAAGCTGTTCGAAGTTCTTCGCCCAGATCCCGATGATGAACCCCATCAGCGCGAAGGAGATGCAGGTCAGCACGAGGAACAGCAGCATCGCCAGCGGATGCGCGATGGTCATGTCGACGAAGAGCGACGCGGTGCCAAGGATCACCAGCCCGATGAACAGCGCCTTGGTCGCCGCAGCGCCCACGTAGCCCACCACCACCTCGAGGAAGTTCACAGGGGCCGAGAGCACCTCGTAGAACGTGCCGATGAACTTCGGGAAGTAGATCGCGAAGGAGGCGTTGGAGATCCCCTGCATCATCACCGACAGCATGATCAGCCCCGGCACGATGAAGGCCGCGTAGCTCACCCCCTCCACCTCCTGGATGCGGGATCCGATGGCGGTGCCGAAGACGACGAAATAGAGCGAGGTCGAGATCACCGGCGAGATGAAGCTTTGCAGGATCGTTCGGAAGAAGCGCATCATCTCGTTGCGGTAGATCGACCAGATCGCGATGGTGTTCATGCCGCGTCCTCCTGCACCAGACCGACGAAGATTTCTTCGAGCGAATCCTGCCGGGTCGAAATGTCCCTGAGCGCCAGCCCCGCCGCCGACAGGTCGGCCAGCAGGCCGGTGATCCCGGTGCGTCCGCTGTGCGTCTCGTAGGTGTAGACCAGTTCGCGCCCGCCGTCCGACAGTTCCAGGTCGTAATTTGACAGAGCCTCGGGCACATGGTCCACCGGTTCGCGCAGTTCGATCGTCAGGCGCTTCTTGCCGAGCCGCCCCATCAGCGTCGCCGTGTCCTCGACCAGCAGGATCTCGCCCTTGCTGATGACCGCGACGCGGTCGGCGATCGCCTCGGCCTCCTCGATGTAGTGGGTGGTGAGGATGATCGTGACGCCGGATTTCTTCAGCTCGGCCACAACGTCCCACATGTCCTTGCGCAACGCCACGTCGACGCCCGCCGTCGGTTCGTCAAGGAACAGGACCCGTGGCTCGTGGCTCAGCGCCTTGGCGATCAGCACCCGGCGCTTCATGCCGCCGGAGAGTTCCTTGGTCGGCTGGTCGCGCTTGTCGAAGAGCGACAGCTTCTTCAGCACCTCGTCCAGATAGGCGTCGTCGCGCCGCTTGCCGAACAGGCCGCGCGTCAGGCGCACGGTGTTGATGACCTTCTCGAAGGGCTCCAGCGCGATCTCCTGCGGCACCAGCCCGATCATGTTCCGCGCGGCGCGGTAGTCGGTCAGGATGTCGTGCCCGCCGACCGAGGCGCTGCCCGAGGTCGGCACGGTGATACCGCAGAGGGTCGAGATCAGCGTCGTCTTGCCCGCGCCGTTGGGGCCGAGCAGCGCGATGATCTCGCCCTCCTCGATGTCGAGCGTCACGCCCTTGAGCGCCTCGAAACCGCCCTCGTAGGTCTTCTTCAGGTCCCGGATCTGCAGGATGGGGGGCATGGTGGGCCTCCGATGTTCGCCATGTGTTCGCGGGGCGGAAAGGTAACCCGTGCGTGAAGAAAGACAAGGCCGCCCGGGGGCGGCCTGTCCTGCACATGCGCACAGTGACGTCGCGGCTGTCTGCGGTCAGCCGCCGGTCATCCGCTTCAGCCAGCCCTTCTTCTCGGCCTCCGGCGCCTCGCCGCCCTCGGGCGGGCCTTCCAGCACCTCCTGGAAGCGGGTGAAGAACTGGTCGGCCATCTTCTTGGCGAAGCCGTCGATGATCCGCGAACCGAGTTGTGCGAGCTTGCCGCCCACCTTCGCCTCGACTTCGTAATGCAGACGGGTGCCCTCGGGGATCTCCTCCAGCCTGACCTTGGCGCCGCCCTTGGCGAAGCCCGCCGCGCCGCCCTTGCCTTCGCCCGACAGCGTCAGCGCCTCGTTCGGGGTGATGTCCGACACGGTGACGGTGCCTTTGAAAGTGGCCTTCACTGGCCCGACCTTCTGGACGACCACCGCCTCGAACCCCTCATCGGGGGTGCCGGTGACCTCCTGCGCGCCGGGGACGCATTCCTGAAGCACCTCCGGCGATAGCAGGGCGGCGAAGACCGTCGCGCGGTCGGCCTTGATCTCGCGCGATTCACTCATCTGCATGGGGCGTCTCCTGTCCACTACGTCGGGCGGAACGCTACTCCAGCCCGGGGCGGAGGTGAATAGGAGGTCAGTCGAAGTCGAAGATTTCCGACAGCAGGCTCTTGCGCTTCTTCCGCTTGTAGTAGTGCCGCCCGTCGTCCCGGTAGCGGGGGTCGTAGCGTGGTTCGTGATGCTGCGCCTGGGGCTGCGCGGGCTGCGGCTGCTGCGGCACCGGACGGCGCGCGGCGGCCTCGTGCTCATGCGCGGAGCGGTCGATGATCTTGTCCAGTTCGCCCCGGTCCAGCCAGACACCCCGGCATTTCGGACAATAGTCGATCTCGACCCCCTGCCGGTCGGTCATCATCAGTTCGGCCCCGTCCACCGGACACTTCATCACGCTCTCCTTCTGTCAGCTTCCAGCTCATGTGGGGCCGCGCCGCGCGTGCCGCAAGGCGTTAACCCTGCGGCACGAAAGGCGCTGACAGGCGTCGGGCAAAAAGCGTATCGAATTGTTCAGGATGTCACGGAGGCAGGCGCACAGCCACCCCGAACGCCACCATCAACAAACGACGGTGTGGGCCGCAATGCGCGGCCCCGGTCGCGCAGGCGGCCCTCTTCGTCCCGACCGAGGAGACCGAGATGCGCCTTCTGATCACCGACACGACGTGGAACACCGCCGCGATGACCACCCTTATGCGGGACCGGGGTTTCCTGCTCTCCGAAGCCGCGAACGGGGATGAGGTTCTGACCCATCTGGCGCAGGGCGACTACGACGCGGTGCTGGTCGACCAGGATCTTCCGGACATGGCCGCCACCTGCCTCATCCGCCGCATCCGCGCCCGGGCCCCGCAGATGCCGGTCTGCCTCTGCACAAGTCAGGTCGCGCCTCGCGACCGGCTGCGCGCCTTGGCCGCCGGGGCGGACGACGTGCTGGTCTGGCCCTACAGCGGCGACGAGGTCGCCGCCCGCATCCGCGCCTTCGCCCGCCGGGCGCGCGGCTTCGCCTCTCCCACGCCCGAGGTCGCGGGGCTGACGGTGGATTTCGACCGCCGCGTTATCAGCTTCGGGGGCGAGCAATTGCGCCTGACCCGGCTGGAATACGAACTGGTGGAAACGCTGGTGCTGGCCCGGGGGCGGGTCGTGCCCCGCGAAACCATCATCACCCGGCTCTACGGCTGGGACGGGGAGCCGGAGTGGAAGATCCTCGACGTCTACATCTGCCGGATCCGGGCCAAGCTGGCCGTGCTCGGCGCACCGCCGGAGCTGATCGCGACGAGCTTCGGACAGGGCTACCGGATCAACCTGATCGCGGAGTACCTCGACACCGCCGCCTGACAGAAACCGCCCCGCCGCACGCTCATCTCTCCTCTCACTCCGCTTGCGACGGGCCCTGCCGGGCCGCCCCTCCTCGGCCCGGCACCCAACCTCCGCCGGCGACATTAACCACCGGTTAACCGCCCCATCGCAGACTCGCGGCCGATGAAGGACCCGCGATGAACCGCCTCCGCCTTTGCCTCGCGCTGATCTGCCTGTTCGCCCCCGCCACTGCGCCGGGCGGCGCATGGCCGCGCGGCGAAGGGCTCGGCTTTGCCTCCGTCACCACCCGGATCACGGATGGCACCCTCCCCGCGGCCCCGCGCGTGAGACATTCTGTTTACCTCGCCTACGGCCTCACCGAGCGCATCGGCCTGACGGTCGAGGTCGACCTGGCCGGTGGCCGCGTGCCCAAGGCGCTCGGCCTCTACACCCTGTCGCTGCTGCCGCGCGACCACCCATGGAAACTGAGCCTCGCGCTCGGCGGCGGCACCCTGAACGGCACGCCCGCGATCTCTCCGCGATTCACGCTTGGGCGCGGGTTCACCGTCTTCGGCACCGCTGGCTGGGCCGAGGCCGCGCTGGCCGGAGAGTTCACCCGCGCCGCCGGCGGGCAGGCCGGCAAGCTCGACCTGACGCTGGGCCTGTCGCCCACGCCGCGGCTGCGGTCCTACGTGCAGGTTTTCGCCTACCAGTCCTTCGCAGGCCCGCGTTTCATCCGGGCGGAGACCTCGCTGGCCTACCGGGTCCACCGGCGGGTGTGGTTCGACGTGGGCGTTTCCACCGGCATCACCCCGGTGCGGGATCACCGCCTGAAACTGGGCGTCTGGACCGCGTTCTGATGGACGCCCGCGCCGCCCCGCCCTAGGGTCCGGCGCATGACAGATCCGATCCGCCCCACCGACGATGACGCCCGCGCGCTGGCGCGAACGCTGCTGTCCTCCGCGACATATGCCGCGCTCGGGGTGCTGGCGCCGGACACCGGGGCGCCGATGGTGACGCGGATCGCTCTGGCCACCGATCCGCAGGGGCAGCCGCTGACGCTGATCTCCGACCTCTCCGCCCATGCCATGGCGCTGAAGGCGAATACCGTCGCCTCCCTCCTCGTGGGTGAGCCGCACGACAGGGGCGATCCTCTGGCCCATCCGCGCCTGACCCTGCAATGCCGCGCCCATTTCACGCGGCACGGCGAGCCCGGGCACACCGCGCTCGCCGCCCATTACCTGACGCTCCGGCCCAAAGCGAAGCTCTATTCCGGGTTCGACGATTTCTTCCACGTCACCTTCGGGATCGACTTTGCCCTGCTCATCGGCGGGTTTGGCCGCGCATGGCGCATGACCGCCGCCGATATCCTCGGCTGAGCGTCAGAGCGGATCGTCCATCCGCACCCGCGCCATCACGGTGCCCTTTACCGCCTCTTCCCAGTTCAGCGAAATCCGGTCCTTGTTCGCCCCGACCCGCAACTTGACGAACGGCATGCCCCAGTGAGCGGTGTTGTTCGCCCGCTCGACCTTCCCACGCGCGACGATCCCCTCGCATTCCTGCGCCCAGCCGCCGAAGGGCAGAACCGGTGCGCACTCGATCGTCCAGGTGGAGGCAGCGCTGGCCTGATCGTGGCGGATCAGCGCGGGGTTCACCGCCCCCGTCTCCACCGCGTTGAACATGTTGTCCGAGAAGGTCACATTCTTGCAGCGGTCATAGTTCAGATCGGCGAAGGAGGTGTCGACGGATTCCACGCGGTCGATCGTGCCGTGGATCACGCGGAAGATGTTCCCGGTCACCGCCATCCCGTTCAGGAAATGCCCGGTGCGGTAGGGTTTGACGACGAGAAAGGTGAACCACGGCGCGACGTCCGAACACAGGAAGACGTTGCCGGTCACCGACAGCCCGGAAAAGGAAAACTCCGAAGAGAACTCCGGCGCCGCATCGTGTTCGTTCCCCCATTCGATGAAGCAGTTGTCGACGTAATTGCCGGTGATCGTCGCCCGCGTGTTCGGATGCGTCAGGATCAGGCCGGGGGTGCGCACGGCGTTGTTCTGATCGTCGCCTTGGAACCAGTGGTTGCCGGTGATGATCGTCCCGGTTCCCGCCAGCACGGCGAAGTGGCGGAACTGCACGATCCGGTTGTCCCGCAGCTTCACGTCGTTCGCGTTGGCGTTCAGCGCGATCGACACGCGCTCGGTGCTTTCCACCCCGCCCTCGTCGGATAGAAACTGGCAGCGGTCGATCAGCATCCCCTGGCAGCCCTCCCCGTGGCTGGTGATGCCCCGGTCCTTCGGCTTGTTGATGACGCAGTCGCGCACGTGGAAGATCAGCCCCGACGGCGGCAGCAGGATGCCCGAGCAGCGCCCGGCCAGCCGAAACTCGATATCCGACATGGAAAACTTGTCGAGGTCGTCGAAGCCGCTGAAATCGAGGCAGTACTTGAACCGGCGGAAGGTGTAGTTCTGCGTCCCCGCGGCGTCGTAGAGCGGGGCCGACAGCGTGATCTCCTGCGCCGCCACGTTTTTCGCCCGGACATAGACCTCGCGCCCCACGCCATTCCCGGTGACGAGCGCTCCGACCGGCACGTTCGCCACGTTCACCACGTTGCTCAGCCTGAGGTGGTCGGCGGGCGAATAGCTGGCTTGGCTGCTGACCACCTCGGTGTCCCAGGCGCTCGACTCGGCGATGTCGAACTGACCGTTGCGGATGTGGCGGCGGGTGGAATAGGCCGTCCGGTTCGCCACCGCCGCCTGCATGTCGATCGGTGCGGTCACGGTGATCCGTCTTCCGCACATGTCGAGGCTTTCGTGCTGGCTGTCGTTCAGGAGCGACTGGAAGGCCTTGCGGAACGCCAGTTCCTCGTTGCCGAAGGCGTCGATGTAGCTGGGCAGATCGAAGTTCTGGGTCAGCGACAGGATCGAGGCCGCGGCCATGGTCACCGTGCCTTCGAACTGCACCCGGCTCTGCATCCTCAGCGATCCGCCGAGGTGATAGTTCCCTTCGGACACCATCACCAGCCGCCCGTCGGCTGCCGCATCCGCCGCCTCGAACGCGGCCAGATCGTCGGTCACCCCGTCGCCCGCCGCGCCGAAGTCGCGCACGTCGACCCAGGGCAGCATGGTGCGGAGAAAGACGTGGGTGACATCCTCGATGACGATGTCGTCGATCCGCACGACCCCGCCGTTCGCACCCGTCAGGTCCAGCCCGAAATGCCCGTAGACCGGGTCGGTCCCCCAGACCATGTCCACGCCTTCTCGCTCGCCCGTCCCCACGATGGCCGAAACCTCGACCACCTTGCCGTATTGCGTGAGCGTGACGGAGGGGCCGGTTTCGACCACCCCGCCGACGTGGTCGTTGGAGGCGTCGCCCGCCCAGCCCGCGATCCGGACCGACGGCAGGTTGCCGCTGACCGCCTTCACCCGCGCGGTGATCCGCAGGTAGCATCCGGGCAGGATCGGCGTTTCGTCCATCGAACGCAGCTTCTGCACGCTCGCACCCTTGAGCAGTTCGAGGCACCCGCCGAAATCCGCATCCGCCGGCACCAGCGCCGCCGCCACGTCGCCCGCGTAGGTGTCCGAACCCGGGGTGCCGTTGCCCTTTGACCAGACGTCGAGCCCCGCCGCGAACGCGGGGGGCATGAAGTGAATTCCGTCGGTGATCACCTTGTTCATCGCTGTCCCTTTCACAGGGGCCCGGTGCCGGGCCCGTCGGGGACAGGGAGCTAGCAGAGCCCGCTTAACGCCCGCTGGCGCCACCGTGCGGCGCGGCGGGCGCGGAGCAACGGCTCAGGCCGCCACGTCCGGCGCGGGGAGGATCTGCACGCCGTTGATCTTCCAGCCGGTTTCCGTCTCGATCATGTCGTAGGCCAGCAGGAAGCGGCGGCCGGACATGTCCTCCACCTCGACGATCTGGCGCGGGCCGCGCGGGCCGGGGCCCAGATCGAGGAAGCGGTACTCCTGCGGCCGGTGCACCATCGGATAGCCGTTCCGGACCATCGCGCCGAAGTTCTGCGGCGTGCCGAACATCCCGCGGATCATCGGGCTGGCATGGTCGAAGGCACCGGCAAAATCGTCGACGCGGAAGTCCGCGAACTGGTCGCTGATGACCGCCTCGATCTCGGCCTGCTGCGCCGCCGCCGGCAGGAGCGAGGCCATCCAGACCGCCAGTGCAAATGCAAATCGTGCCATCGAACCACCTCCGGGTTATATGTCGAGATACGGAACCCGCCGCCGCATGGTTTCATTTGATCAGGATAGGGAGAATGGACCACATGGCCTACCGATTGAAATCCGGGGACAAAAACCTGACCAAGACCCTGCGGCGGGTGGCCCGGGACCAACTCGACAAGGCAATCGCGGCGGTCGGGGACGAAACCGGCGCGACGCTGCCCGCCACGATCCACGACGTCCGCAAGCACACCAAGAAGACCCGCGGACTGCTGCGGCTCGTCCGCCCCGCCCTGCCCGCCTATTCGGCCGAGAACGCCGCCCTGCGCGATGCCGCGATGCGCCTGTCCCCGCTGCGCGACCGGGGCACACTGATCGAAGCCTACGATGCGCTCTTCGACCGTTTCCCCGCGGAGCCCCGGCAACCGTATGCGCCCCTGCGCGCCGCGCTGACACTGGAGCACAAGGCCGTCGTCGCCGATCCCGACACCTTCGAACAGCTCTACGCCTTCCGCGACGACCTGGCCAACGTGCGGGAGCGGACGGACAAGTGGAAGCTGACGGAGGCCGACGGCGAAGCGGTCGCGCTCGGCCTGATCAAGACCTACGAACGCGCGCAGAAGGCGATGGCAAAGGCGCGCAAGAAGCTGACGGCGGAGCGGCTGCACGAATGGCGCAAGCGCGCGAAGTACCACCGCTACCACACCCAGATCCTCGCGCCGGTCTGGCCCGCGATGATGGAGGCCCGCCTCGCCCAGGCCAAGCACCTCGAGGATCTGCTGGGCGAATACCGCGACCTCACGCTGCTGGCGGACGAGGCGCGCGCGCTGGAACGCCCGAGCGACATCTCCGCCCGCGCCGCCTTCACCGGCTTGGCGGAGCGGCGGCAGACTGCCATCCTGGCCCGGGCCTTCCCCCTCTCCGACCGACTTTTCGGCGAACCGGCCGAGGCGCTGGCGGCCCGGTGGCGGCGCTGGTACGGGCTGTGGCAGGGGGAGAGGTAGGGCTCAGTTCATCAGGCAGTTGAAGATGTTCTGCGCCCGGGCCGGACCAGGAAGGTGGGTGTAAGATCCGGGCATCTGCGAGATCATGGACAGAAGCTGCTGCGCCTGCGCCGGATGCTGGATGGCGCCGAGCGCCCTGAGGTTCTTGATCGCAAAGCAATCCGCCAAGGCCTCGTTCCCGCCGACGCTGTGATGTGCGCATTCATGAAGGAACCAAAACTGGCCGACCAGCGGCGGAACGGAATTGAAGAAACCCGGCCCGAGGCGGATGATTGGATAGCCGTTGTTCTGCGCGACCCCGATGAACTGATTCACGCTCGGATCGATGAAGATCGCGACCTGCTGGCCCTGCGAGGTCACGCAATACATCGGTTGCCCGCCGATGTTCACGTAAGCGAGCGGACCCTGCTGGGCCGTGACCGGAAGCGGCGGGAACAGGAGCGCCATGAGCAATATGGCAAGGATGAAACTTCTGTTCATTGGAATGAGGCTCCTCGGCAAAATCGAATTTGCAACTGGAAGCCTATCAGAATTGGCAAACGAGTCACCCTTTTCGGGAAAATTTCATTTGCTGCCCCACTGATTCAGACACCAACTCCGAATGCGCACCCTATTTCTTCAGAAGCCACCTAAACGACCGTTTCATCTCTACCGCGCCATCGGCCTCGAACCATTTCCCGTGGGCCAGGATCACCCGCTTCGGGTTCCAGTCGATCATTCGCTCCACGTCTTCGCGCAGCAGGTCCTCGTTGCCACGGAAGGTCATCCGCATGTCGCGCGGCATCCCGCCGTCCGGCGCGCCCACCCCGCCCATGCGGATCAGCGGCCAGAGCCACCATGCCATCTTGTCCCGCTCGAAATTCTCGATCAGGTCGGTAAGGATCAGCGTTCGGCTGGCCCGGTGGTGAAACACGGCCTCCTGCACGGTTTTCGAGCCGCGCACGATCAGCCAGTCGAAATCCCTGCCCCAGTCCGGCGCGGCGGCCAGCAGGTGACGGTCGAACTCCAGCGGGATCTGGTGCTTCTGGGCCCGCCGCTCCACCCCCGGAGCGATCCAGGCCAGCGCGTCGGGAAAGGCATGTTTCCAGACGGTGAGATAGGCGTAGTGGATCACGCTTGGAGCGACCAGCGCCCGGACCGGCCCGAGCGCAGCAACCTGCGCCGCAAGGCCGTCGGTCAGCCGGATCGGCGAATGCACCCAGATCCCGCCGTCCGACAGCCGCACCACGGTCATCCGGGTCGAGAACGGGACGCCGTAGAACCGGATCGCCGGGCCGTCGGCGATCCAGATGTCGTCCGCCACCGGCTTCAGCGTGTCGAGCGGGTCGTATCCCGTTCCCAATGTCGGACCTCCTGCGGTTTGCACCGCCCAGCCCAACTTACCGTTGCAGTATTGTCAACGCACTCAACCCTGCGCGGAGACGAGTGTGCCGTTCAGGCCAGTTCCCCCGCCAGCGCCCGGTCGATGAGGGCGACTGTTTCATGCACCCCGTAGAGCGCGATGAAGCCGCCGAAGCGCGGCCCTTGGCTCGCGCCCAGCAACACCTCGTACAGCGCCTTGAACCAATCGCGCAGCGGCTCGAACCGGTCGCGGCCGACGGCGAAGACGAGGCTCTGCAGCTCCTCCGCATCCATCGGCCCGCCCCAGTCCTTCAGCGCGTCGCGCAGTTCGACCAGCGCCTCGCGTTCCAGATCGGTGGGGGCGCGGTAAACCTTCTCCGGCTTCACGAAGTCGTTGTAGTAGCGCACCGCGTATCCCGCCGCCGCATCCAGCCCCGGATGGCTCTCGGGCGTGGCGTCGGGCGCATAGCGCCGGATGAATCCCCAAAGCGTCTCCTTGTCCTCGGCGGAGGCCACCGATGCGAGGTTCAGCAGCATCGAAAAGGACACCACCATGTCCGACGCCGGCACGTTGTGGCCGTGGATGTGGAAGACCGGGTTCGCGGCCTTCTGCTCGTCGCTCTGCTCCGGGTAGGCGCGGAGCTGCTGGTGGTATTCGTCCATCGCCCGCGGGATCACGTCGAAATGCATCCGCTTCGCCGTCTTGGGCTTCTGGTACATGAAGTACGACAGGCTCTCGGTCGAGGCATAGGAGAGCCATTCGTCGATCGACAGCCCGTTGCCCTTCGATTTCGAGATCTTCTCGCCCTTGTCGTCGAGGAAAAGCTCGTAGGTGAAGTGGTTCGGTTTCCGCCCGCCCAGGATCTCGCAGATCCGGTCGTAGATCGGCGTGTTGGTGCTATGATCCTTGCCGTACATCTCGAAATCGACGTCCAGTGCGGCCCAGCGGGCACCGAAATCCGGCTTCCACTGCAACTTCACCTGCCCGCCGGTGACCGGCAGGGTCCATTCGCGCCCGGTCTCGTCGTCGAAGGTGATCGTGCCCTCCTTCGCGTCCACGTGCTTCATCGGCACGTAGAGCACGCGCCCCGTTTCCGGGTGGATCGGCAGGAAGCAGGAATAGGTCTGCTGGCGCTCTTCGCGGAGCGATTTCAGCATCACCTGCATGATGTCGTCGTAGCGTTCGCAGGCCCGCAGCAGAACCTCGTCGAACCGGCCGGACTTGTAGAATTCGGTGGCCGAGTAGAACTCGTATTCGAAACCGAAGGTGTCGAGGAACCGGCGCAGCATCGCGTTGTTGTGGTGCCCGAAGCTCTCGAATTCCTCGAACGGGTCGTAGACGCTGGTCAGCGGGCGCTGGAGGTCTTCCTTCAGCCGCTCCTGGTTCGGAACGTTGCCGGGAACCTTGCGCATGCCGTCCATATCGTCGGAAAAGCAGATCAGCCGGGTCGGAATGTCCGAGATGACCTCGAAGGCGCGCCGGATCATCGTGGTCCGCAGAACCTCGCCGAACGTGCCGATATGCGGCAGGCCGGACGGGCCGTAGCCGGTTTCGAACAGCACGTGTCCCTTCTCGGGCGGGGCCTTCTCGTACCGTTTGAGCAGCGCGCGGGCCTCTTCGAAAGGCCATGCCTTCGAATTCATCGCGGCGTCACGCATGTTGGTCATTGCTCAAACTCCTATGAAGCCCGGACTCACCGGGGACAGGGGCGCTACCTATTGCCCGTCTTGAACGGGGTCAATATTCTGCACTGCAACGGACACGACGAGGTTTCCCATGAACGATGCCGATTCCCAGAGCCTGACCGCGCAGGATTGTCTCGTCGCGCTGATGATCTCGGTCTCGCTGTCGGACGAAAACGTGCGCACGATGGAACTGGTCAAGATCGAGAACGCGGTGAACACGCTGCCGATCTTCGGCCATTACGATGTCGACCGGATCAACCCGGTCAGCCAGATGGTGCTGGACCTCTTCGCCGAGGAGGACGGGCTCGACGCGCTCTTCGGACTGATCCGGGAAAACCTGCCGGAACGGCTGTACGAGACCGCCTATGCGCTGGCCTGCGATGTGGCGGCGGCGGACGGCACCCTGCGCGAGGCGGAGCTTCGGTTCCTGGAAGAGGTGCGCTACGAACTGGCGCTGGAGCGGTTGGTGGCCGCGGCCATCGAACGCGGCGCCCGGGCGCGGCACCTGACCGACTGAGCCCGGGCAACTGCCGCCGGAAGAAGCCACTTTTTCGTGAAGCGTCCGGTGCACCGGCAGAATTCGGCACCGGGCGGCCACAGAGCGGCCGCTTTCCGCCGGGTCAGGAATACCGGAATTGCCCGATCCGAGCCCGCGGCGCAAAGTGAGATCACCAATTACCGGTGACTCCCATGAAACGCATTCACTTCCTGATCCTCGCCACCCTCGCGCTCTGCGTCCTGCCCATTCTCGGCACCCTGGCCGACACCCGCACCCCGCGCCACGCGGTGCAGATGCCCACCGAATTTCAGGTTCGCCATTTCTGAGCGCGGCGCGCCTCAGCCGTAGACTTCGGACCAGCGGTCGATCAGATCCTGCTGCAGGATCTTCGCCCGCCCGTTCCACGCCATCATCCCCGGCGGCCGCTCCCGTTCGTGTTCGCCGAGCGCCTCGCGCCGGGGCACGTCGCTGCAGAAGATCGCGAAGACCAGATTGCGCCCGCCGGGCGTGGTGATGTAGCCCGCAAGACCCGAGACGAAGTTCAGCGTGCCCGTTTTCGCCACCACACGCGTCCGGCTGTTCGGCAGCGGGCGGCGCTGGCTGTCGCGCATCGTGATCTTCTTCAGGATCGGCGTCAGCCGGGCCTGGCTCTCCGGGTCCGACAGCACCCGCACCATGCTGCCCGCCATCACCCGGCTGTCGCCGCCGAGGCCGGAGTGATCGACCAGCGCCATCCCGTCGACCCGGAACCGCGCCTTCAGCCAGTCGCTCATCGCGGCGGCGGATTCGACGAGGCTCGCGGTGCCGGGCACGCGCTTGCGGCTCGCCGCCATGCCGACGCATTCGGCGGTGATGTTGGTCGAGTGGTAGAGCATGTCCTCGAGGATGCCGACCAGCGGCCCGCTCTGATGCCGCACCAGCACCTCACCCGCGGGCGGCAGTTCGGCCAGCTTCGCGCCCTTCAGCACGATGCCATGCGCCCGCGCCAGCGTCTCGAACACCTCGCCCGCGTAAAGTTCGGGCTTGCGGACCGGCAGCCAGCGCGCTCCGCCGGTGCCGAGCGCGGAATCCGCCACCGTCCATTCGTCGCGCCCGCCGCGATCCTCGTAGGTGTAGACCGGGCCCGCACGGTCGGCGACGCTCATCCGGGCGACCGTGACGTCGGGGCGGTACTTCCCCGTTCGGGCGTCCATCGTGACGCTGTATTTTCCGCCCTGCCGCTTCCATTCGAAATGCACGCGGTTGAAGTTCAGGTTCAGCCCGGAGACGGCAGGCGAATAGCCCACGTGATCCGGCTGCTCCACGTCGATCGTCGGCACGAAGGGCAGGGTTCCGCCGTAGACGAGGAAATCGCCCGCGACCTCGGTCACGCCGGCCTCCTTCAGGTTCGCGGCCAGCCTTCCCAGCCCGTCGGTGTCGAGCGTCGGGTCACCGGTGCCCGCCAATACCAGATCGCCCTGCAGTCGCCCTTTCTCCACCGGGCCGGTCGCGATCAGCCGGGTCTCGAACCGGTGATCCGGCCCCAGCACCTCGAGCGCGTAGAGCGCCGTCAGCGCCTTGGCGACGCTGGCGGGGGGCAGCTTGACCCGCGTGTCCCGCCCCTCCAGCGACATGCGGCTGTCGGCATCGGCCACCATGTAGCCGACCCGCCCCGTCAGGTTCGCCTTGTCCACCAGGGATGCGCCCGACGGCGCCAGCTTCATCCCCAGCGTCGCGGGGCGGAGCATCGGGCGCAGGGACCGCGCGGGGGCCTGCGCCAGCGCGGGCACGGCCAGGGCCGAGAGCGCGCCGCCCAGCAGGGCCCGGCGCGACAGGGTCGAGCGGGGGCGGGTGCTGTCCGTCATGCCGTCCACGCCCCGCTGCGGCGCAGTTCGGTCGACGACAGCGACACCATCGGCACGTTGACAAAGCACCAGCACGGCGCCGCGCTGCGCCCGAGACGCGCCGCGTCCCGCGCCGGCAGGCGCGCGAAGTCGTAGACCCGGGCGGCCTTAGACATGCGGGCGGAAATCCTCTGTCGGGGGCGGGCCAGAACGCCCACAGGCACGTTATCCATGATCCAGCGCCACTCCTGCCATCTGTCCAACTGACCCAGGTTGTCGGCCCCCATGAGCCAGACGAATCTGACGCCGGGGTAAAGACGCCCGAGCGCTCCGAGCGTCCGGGCTGTATAGCGCGTGCCGATCCGGGCTTCGATATCGGTGACCTTCACATTCGGATGATGCATCACCTCGCGCGCGCGGGCCAGCCGTTGCGCCATCGGCGCGGGTCCGTCCTGCTTGAGAGGATTGCCCGGGCTCACCAGCCACCAGAGCTGATCCAGACGAAATCGTTTCAGCGCCTCCCGGGTGATCATGGCATGACCTGCATGGGCCGGATCAAAAGATCCGCCGAGAAGGCCCACCACCTGACCGGCCCGGGCATGGGGAAAACCGCTACGCATATCAGCGATGTAGCGCATGCGCGGCCCATAGGGAAAGGGCCGCCGCGCAGCCGCCCGCCGCGCCCGGTGCGGATCGGCCGTCTCAACTGCCTTCGGGCGGTCCCGTCACCGCCAGCGGATCGTCCCGCCCCGACAGGAAGGTCCCGAAGACCTCAAGCGACGGAACGTTGTCGCAGAAGACCTTGAGGAAGACGAGGAACGGCACCGCCATCAGCGCTCCGGCCACGCCCCAGAGCCACGCCCAGAACACGACGGCAACGAAGACGACCGCCGCGTTCAGCTTCAGATGCCGCCCGACCAGCCACGGCGTCAGCACCTGCCCCTCCAGCGAGGTCAGCGCAAGGTAGGCCAGAGGCGGCACCAGCGCGTCGCCCACCGTTTCGAAGGTCACCAGCGACACTGCGGCGCAGAGGAAGACCCCGGCGAGGGCCCCGACATAGGGCAGGTAATTCAGCAGGAACGCCGCCGCGCCCCAGAGGTAGGCGTAGGGCATCCCGAGCAGATAGAGCGTGACCCCGATCGCCAGCCCCAGCGTCGCGTTGATCGCGGTGATGGCACCCAGATAGCGCGAGACCTGCTTCTCGATGTCGTTGGAGATGCGCAGCGCCCGCTTCTTGTCGGTCAGCGTCGGCAGCGCCTCGACCAGCTTGCGCTGGTACATGTCCCCGGCCGACAGCAGGAACATCGCGAGGATCAGCGCGATCATCACGGACGAGCCCAGTCCCGCCAAGGACGACAGCGCCGTCGTCACCAGCCCCGGCTCGTCATCCACCACCACGGTCTGCTGGCCCGGCGTGTCGCCGTCGTCGGTCGCGCCCGAGGCGAGCTTTTCCATCTCGGCCGAGGCTTCCTGCACCTGCTGCACATGGGCCATGATGGTCTGCATCTTCTCGCGCAGCTCGAAGCGGATGCGCGGGATCTCTCCCATCATCTCGCCCGCCGGGCCGCTCAGGAAATACAGCCCCACGCCCGCGGAGAGGCCGAAGGACACCACCAGCACGATGGCCGAAACCGCCTCGGGCACGCCCAGCCGCCGCAGGGCGCGCACCACCGGGGAAAGCGTCAGCGCGATCAGCAGGCCCAGCACGATAGGCATGATCACGACCTCGGCCAGCGAGATCGACCAGAAGAACAGCAGGATGAGGATGCCGGCGAGCAGGTATTCGATCCGGCGCAGCACCTGTGTGCGTCCCGATCTGTCCCTGTCCCTCCGGCCCGCGCTGTCGCTGGAATCTGGCTGGCTGCTCGCGTCCATCATCTCGTAACCCTCCCGGTCACGGGCGGTTCCCTCCGGTGTCTCCGAAGAATGCCCGATTGCCCCCGCCCGCCTTGGCCCTTATCTAGCGCGCAACTGAACAAGGAGGATTCCATGGCCGCCTACCAATACGTCTACCACATGTCCGGGGTCTCCAAGACCTATCCGGGTGGCAAGAAGACCTTCGAGAACATCCATCTCAACTTCCTGCCCGGTGTGAAGATCGGCGTGGTCGGCGTGAACGGCGCCGGGAAATCCACGCTGCTCAAGATCATGGCGGGCTGGGACAAGGACTTTCAGGGCGAGGCCTGGCACGCCGAGGGCGCCAAGGTCGGCTACCTCCCGCAGGAACCCGAGCTCGACCCCGCGCTGAACGTGCGCGAGAACGTCATGCTGGGCGTGGCGCCGAAGAAGGCCAAGCTGGACCGGTTCAACGAGTTGGCGATGAACTACTCGGACGAAACCGCCGAGGAGATGGCCCAGCTTCAGGACGAGATCGATTCGAACAACCTCTGGGATCTCGACAGCCAGATCGACATCGCCATGGAGGCGCTGCGCTGCCCGCCGGACGACGCCGACGTGACCACGCTTTCGGGCGGTGAGAAACGCCGCGTCGCGCTTTGCAAGCTGCTGCTTGAAGCGCCCGACATGCTGCTGCTGGACGAACCGACCAACCACCTCGACGCCGAGACGATCGCCTGGCTGCAACAGCACCTGATCGACTACAAGGGCACGATCCTCTGCGTCACGCACGACCGCTACTTCCTCGACGACATCACCGGCTGGATCCTCGAACTCGACCGCGGCCGGGGCATCCCCTACGAAGGCAATTATTCCGCGTGGCTCGAACAGAAAGCCAAGCGGCTGGAGCAGGAGGCGCGCGAGGACAAGGCCAAGCAGAAGACGCTGGCCCGAGAGCTCGAATGGATGCGGCAGGGCGCGAAGGCCCGGCAGGCCAAGCAGAAGGCCCGGATCTCGCGCTATAACGACCTCGCCGACCAGTCCGAGCGCGAGCGCGTCGGCAAGGCGCAGATCGTGATCCCGAACGGCCCCCGCCTCGGCGGCAAGGTGATCGAGGTCGAGAACCTGCGCAAGGCCATGGGCGACAAGCTCCTGATCGAGAACCTCTCCTTCTCGATTCCGCCGGGGGCCATCGTCGGAGTCATCGGCCCGAATGGCGCCGGCAAGACCACCCTGTTCCGGATGCTGACCGGGCAGGAGCAGCCGGACGAGGGCAAGGTGGAGTTCGGCGACACGGTCAAGCTTTCCTACGTCGACCAGTCGCGTGACGACCTGAACCCCAACGACAACGTCTGGGAGGCGATCTCCGACGGGCAGGACATCATCCAGATCGGCGACGCCGAGGTGAACTCCCGCGCCTATTGCGGGGCGTTCAACTTCAAGGGCGGCGACCAGCAGAAGAAGGTCAACCTGCTGTCCGGCGGCGAACGCAACCGGGTCCACATGGCGCGGCTGCTGAAGGACGGCGGCAACGTGCTGCTGCTCGACGAACCGACCAACGACCTGGACGTCGAAACGCTCCGCGCGCTTGAAGACGCCCTGGTCGACTTCGCCGGCTGCGCGGTGGTCATCTCGCACGACCGCTTCTTCCTCGACCGGATCTGCACGCATATGCTCGCCTTCGAGGGCGACGCGCATGTGGAATGGTTCGAAGGCAACTTCGAGGATTACGAAGAGGACAAGAAACGCCGGCTGGGACCGGATGCGCTTGAGCCGAAGCGGGTGAAATACAAGAAGTTCACCCGCTAGGGTGGCTTCAAGGGGCGGTCGGACACGATAGTGCCCGGCCGTCAGCTCCGTCTGAATTCGTGAAGAGCGAGGGCCGCCTGACAAGGTCGGGCGGCTATTCGGTATCTCGATGCTCGCGCGGAAACGTTGACCATCAAGAGACTTGGTCGCACATGGCGCAGGAGCCAAGTCTCGACACCCGCACGGAATCAGGGCGAAGCCGCCGTACGAGCGCCGGCCCGTCCCCTCGGGCTGGCGCTTGGGTGACGCCTGCGCCGACCTCCAAACGAAGATTTGAGTGGCACGACAAAGCGGACCCGGCCGGGCGTTCGGGCGCCATCCTACGGGCCGCCGCGCGCACGGCTGCCGTGGTGCGGGCCGTCGGGGTGATGCCGACACCCCCGCACACGAAAACGCCGCCCCCGCAGGGACGGCGCCTTCGCTCCGGGGGCTCGCCCCGGCGATGTGACGATGCTCAGCCCTCGTCGCGGGGCGCGGCGCCCACGCCGTCGGTCGGGGCGCGGTCCTGCAGCATCGCGACCAGCCGGGCGTTCAGGTCCTCGTCGGTCTGGGCGGCCTGGCCGATGCGGTTGTAGGTCTCGACATCCAGCCCCTCGGTCTCTTCGACCGCGCTGGTCATCTCGGTGCGCGCCTCCTCGGCCAGCGCACGCTTATCGGCGTCGGTCTCCGCCGCCTCGATCTGGGGCAGGTAGGTGGTCTGCAGCTCCTGCAGTTTCACCGTCGCCTCGATGAAGCCTTCCAGCTGCGCGTCGGTGAAATCCGCCGCCTGCATCTCGGGCGCCGTGGTCTCGGGCGCGCCCTGCTGGACGGTGTCGGTGTCAGGCGCGGTGGTGTCCTGCGCAAAGGCGGATACGGGTGCGAGCGCGAGGCCCGCGATGATCGAGCCGCGGAGCAGCTTGGTGGTCAGGGTCGTCATGTCATCCTCCGGATGGCTGGTCTGTCTGTTGGAACGGCCCGCGCGGGGCCGTCGCTGTGAAAGGACGTATGTCCGCCCGTCCACCCCGCAACCGCCGCGCCTGATCCCGGCGGAGGGCTGCCGGATCGCGCCCCGCCCCTGCGCGGCCAACCGCCGCCCGGCGACCCGCTCCCGATTTCGTGTCCATCCTCCCCTTGCCGCGCCCTGCCCCTTCCGGCTTGCCCCGGGCGGGCAGAGATCCATCCTCTCGACCACCAACACCAAGAGGATTCATGCGCCCGCACCCCCGTCTGACCGCCCTGTTCGCCCGCCTCGAGATCGCGACGCTTCTCGCCCTTGTCGTCCTCGCGGGCGCCCTCTGGGCTTTCGTCGCCCTCGCCTCCGAGATCGCGGAGGGCGATCTGCACGCCTTCGACGAGGCGATCCTGATGGCGCTGAGGACGGCCGGCGATCCCTCCGATCCTATCGGCGGGCACGGGGTGGAGATCGCGATGCGCGATCTGACGGCGCTCGGCGGCGTCACGGTGATCACGCTGATCGCAAGCGTGGTGGTGATCTACCTCGCCCTGCAGCGCCACGCCGCCTCCGCCGTTTTCCTCGCGGGCGCGATCATCGGCGGGTCGCTGCTCTCCACCGTCGCGAAGCTCGCCTTCGACCGCCCGCGGCCCGAGCTCGTGCCGCACGGGGTCGAGGTGGTGACCGCATCCTTCCCGTCGGGGCATTCGATGATGGCGGCGGTGACCTACCTGACCCTCGCGGTCATGCTCTCGCGCAACGAACATCAGTTTCGGCTGAAGGTATTCCACTTCGCCGTGGCTGTGCTGATGACCTTCCTCGTCGGGGCGAGCCGCGTCTATCTGGGGGTGCACTGGCCCTCGGACGTGCTGGCGGGCTGGGCGCTTGGCGCGGCCTGGGCGCTTGGCGTGGCGATGGTTGCGCAGACGCTCGGTCGGCGGGGGCGGATCGACCCGGCGGAGGGGGACGACGCCTGACCACGGGCCTGACGGCGGGTGACTGACTAAAACAATCAGAATTTGACTTGGCCGACATAATCGGTCAGGAATTGCCCCGAACCGGAGCCGGCCCGCCCGATTCCGCCTCAGAACCGCGCGGCCCGGGCCGCCGAGACGAAAGGACCCCGCATGATCCGCCGCCTGACCGCCAGCCTCGCCGTCACCACCGCCCTCACGCTGCCCGCCTTCGCGCAGGACCGCGCCGCCGTGCTGGACACCTACGCCGACATCGCCGCGGCCGCCTATGGCGACAGCCTGACGCTGGCGCGCGAGTTGAAGGCGAAGGTCGACGCGCTGATCGCGGATCCCTCGGCCAAGACGCTGACCGCCGCCCGCTCCGCCTGGATCGCTGCCCGCGTGCCCTATCAGCAGACCGAGGCCTATCGCTTCGGCAACCCGATCGTGGACGACTGGGAGGGCAAGGTGAACGCCTGGCCGCTGGACGAGGGGCTGATCGACTATGTCGACGCGACCTATGGCGGGGCGACGGACGAGAACCAGTATGCGGCGCTGAACGTCATCGGCAACCCGGCCTTTACCCTCTCGGGCGAGGAGATCGACGCCTCCGAGATCACGCCCGAACTTCTGTCCGACACGCTGCACGAGGCCGACGAGGTCGAGGCGAACGTGGCCACCGGCTATCACGCCATCGAATTCCTGCTCTGGGGGCAGGACCTGAACGGCACCGACCCCGGCGCGGGCGACCGGCCCTGGACCGACTACGCCAGCGGCGACGACTGCACCAATGGCCATTGCGACCGCCGGGCGGACTACCTGACGGCAGCGACCGATCTGCTGATCTCGGACCTCGAATGGATGGCCGCGCAATGGGCCGAGGGCGGCGCGGCGCGCGACGCCGTCACCTCGGACGAGGCGGCGGGCCTCGCGGCGATGCTGACCGGCATGGGCTCGCTCTCCTACGGCGAACAGGCCGGGGAACGGATGAAGCTGGGCGTGATGCTGAATGATCCGGAGGAAGAGCATGACTGCTTCTCCGACAACACCCACAACAGCCACTTCTACGACGGGCTGGGCATCCGGAACGTCTATTTCGGCGAATACGTCGGCGTGGACGGCACCGTGACCACCGGCCCCTCGCTCTCCGAACTGGTCGCCGCCGCGGACCCGGAGGTGGACGCGGCCCTGCGCGCCGACATCAACGCGACGATGGCGGAACTGGGCCAGCTCAAGGCCGCGGCCGAGGCCGGGTTCTCCTACGACCGGATGCTGGCGCGGGGCGACGCGGGCGGCGAGGCGCTGATCATGGCCGCCGTCGACGCGCTGGTCCAGCAGACCCGGTCGATCGAACGGGCCGTCGTGGCGCTGGAGCTGGACCGGATCGCCATCGAAGGGTCGGACAGCCTCGACAACCCGAACGCCGTCTTCCAGTAACCCCACCCCAACCGTCTGAATTGCCACCGAAACGGAGGCGCGACCGCCGCCTTCGTCTTGTCCCGGGACCCACGACATGATTGTCTGTCACTGTGCCTCGATCACCGACCGTGAGATTCACGCCGCCATCGACTGGATGCGTGCCTCCGACCCGGATACGATCGTCACCCCCGGGAAGGTCTATCGGGCCCTGGGCAAACGGCCCGATTGCGGCGGGTGTCTGCCGAACTTCCTGGACACGATGGAGACAAACGACAGCCTCGCCGTCCCGCGCGAGCTGCGCAATCTCCGCCACAGGAAGAAGGACATGGCCTGATGAAGGGCGACGAGAAGGTTATCGAATATCTGAACGCGGCGCTCAGAAGCGAACTCACCGCCGTGAGCCAGTACTGGCTGCACTACCGGCTCCAGGAAGACTGGGGCTTCGGCAAGATCGCGGACAAGTCGCGCGCCGAAAGCATCGAGGAGATGCATCACGCCGACAAGCTGATCCAGCGGATCATCTTCCTTGAAGGCCACCCCAACCTGCAGAAGCTCGATCCGCTCCGGATCGGGGAAAACCTGAAAGAGACGATGGAGGCCGACCTCGCCGCCGAGCATGACGCCCGCACCCTCTACATCGAGGCGCGCGATCATTGCGAGAAGGTGGGGGATTACGTCTCCAAGAACCTCTTCGAAGAACTGATCGCCGATGAAGAAGGCCACATCGACTACCTCGAGACGCAGCTCGATCTGCACGAAAGCCTTGGTGTTCAGGGCTTCGGACTGCTTCAGGCCAAATCGGCCGATGACGCCGAGTGACCGGCGCCGTCTGACCCGACCCCTGTGGACGACGATGCTGGCCGGTTTTCTGACCGGCCTCATCGCGTCCGGGCCGGCGGCGGAGGGGCTGACCGATCTGGCCGCCGACCCGCACCTGCCCATCGTGCCCCGCACCGCGTCCGAGGCCGCGCGCATCGCGGACGTCACCGCCCCCACCACCGACTTCGCCGCGCCCGAACCGTTCGAGGCGAACACCGCGGGGGCCGCCACAGTGCGCGTGCTGCCCGATTCCAACGCCTTCTCGCTGGCCTCCGCCAACATCTCTTTCGAGCGGGAGCTGGAGTTCAAGGTCGGCAACGGCCTCTTCCGCAAGCTCTGGGTCTCCTCCCCCGCCTCCACGCTGGCCTCCGACGGGCTCGGCCCGCTCTACAACGCGCGGTCCTGCCAGCGCTGCCACCTGAAGGACGGGCGCGGCCATCCGCCCGAGGGGCCAGAGGACGACGCGACGTCCATGTTCCTGCGGATCTCCATTCCCGCCCCCGACGGCGGCGAGATGAGCGAGATCGAGGCGTTCCTGCTCTCTGCAGGCGTCGAGGTGCCGCGCACCCGGCCCGACCCGGTCTATGGCGGGCAGTTGCAGGATTTCGCCACGCCCGGGCAGGTCGCGGAATACCGGCTGGGCGTCGATTGGGAGGAATCCGAGATCGCGCTTTCGGGCGGGGAGACGGCGACCCTGCGCGCGCCGAAGTGGCGCGCGGACGAACTTGGCTATGGCCCGTTGGCCGAGGGCGCGATGCTGTCACCCCGGGTCGCGCCGCAGATGATCGGGTTGGGCCTGCTCGAGGCCGTCCCCGCGGCCGATATCCTCGCCCAGGCCGACCCGGAAGACGCCGACGGCGATGGCATCTCGGGCCGCGCGCAGGCGGTCTGGTCGTTTGAACTGAACCGCCCGATGCTGGGCCGCTTCGGCTGGAAGGCCGGCGCCCCGACGATCCGGGAACAGAGCGCCTCGGCCTTTGCGGGCGACATCGGGCTGTCCACCCCGATCTTCGACACGCCCTTCGGGGACTGCACCGAGGCGCAGGCCGCCTGCCGCACCGGCCCCCACGGCGACAGCGACGCGCGCGGGACCGAGGTGGACGCCGAGGCGCTGGACCTCGTGACCTTCTACAGCCGCAACCTTGCCGTTCCCGCCCGGCGCGACATGGACGCCGCCGAGGTGCTGCGCGGCAAGCGGGTGTTCTACGACACCGGCTGCACCGCCTGCCATACGCCGAAATTCGTCACCCACAGGCTGGAGGACCAGCCGGAACAGAGCTTCCAGCTGATCTGGCCCTACACCGACCTTCTGCTGCACGACATGGGCGAGGGGCTGGCCGACCACCGCCCCGAAGGCCTCGCTTCGGGCCGCGAATGGCGCACCGCGCCGCTCTGGGGGATCGGGCTGACGCCGCAGGTCAACGGCCACAGCTATTACCTCCACGACGGCCGCGCGCGTTCGCTGCTGGAGGCGGTCCTCTGGCACGGCGGAGAGGCGCAAGCCGCCCGCGACCGCGTGATCGAGATGCCGCCCGAGGACCGCGCCGCCCTGCTGACCTTCCTGGAGAGCCTATGATACGCCCCCTCGCCCTGCTCCTCTGCCTCGCCGCGCCCGCCCAGGCGGGGGTCCGCGAGGCGGTCGAGGATCACGCCCTGCCCGCCTTCGCCCGCTTCACCGAAGGGGCCGAGGCCCTCGCTGACGCCGCGCGCGCCGATTGCCGGGCCGAGTCGGTGCGCCCGGCCTTCCACGCCGCCTTCGACGCCTGGCTCGGCGCGGCGCACCTGAATTTCGGCCCGCTGGAGCAGGAGGGGCGCGGCCTTGCCATCGCCTTCTGGCCGGACACAAGGGGCATGGTGCCCGCGGCCCTCGCCCGGCTGATCGCCGACGAGGATGCGGCGGTCGACGATCCGGCGGAATTCGCCGAGGTCTCCGTCGCCGCGCGGGGGCTCTTCGCGCTGGACCACCTGCTCTACGACCCCGACCACGCGGGCTATACCGCCGAAAGCTACACCTGCCGCCTCGTCACCGCCATCGCCGCCGACCTCGCCCGCATGGCGCGTGAGGTGGAGGCCGAGTGGCAGGAGACCGAGGCGCCGCTTCTCCTGAATCCCGGGCAGGCGGGCGACCGGCGCTACCTCTCCGAAAAGGAGGTGCAGCAGCAGTTCTACACGGCCCTCCAGACGGCGCTGGAGTTCGACGCCGACACCCGGATCGCCCGGCCCCTCGGCACCTTCGACCGCCCCCGCCCGACCCGCGCCGAGGCACGCCGCTCCGGCCGGTCGCTGCGCAACGTGGTCCTGTCGCTCGAAGCACTGCGCGATCTGGCCCGGGCGCTAGCAGACCAGCCGATCCCGGCGACCGAGGACGCCTTCGCCACCGCGCTGGAAGAAGCCGCCTCGCTCGACGACCCGGTCTTCGCGGGGGTCGAGTATCCCACCGGACGGCTGAAGGTCGAGATCCTGAAACAGCGGATCGACGCCGTCTCGGCCGCCGTGGAGGGCGAGATCGGCGCCGCGCTCGGCGTCACCCAAGGGTTCAATTCGGCGGACGGAGACTGACAATGACCTCGCGCCGCAGCTTCCTCGCCGGCCTTCTCGCCGCCGCCTCGGCGCCGAGCCTCTCCTGGGCCGATGCCGGCAGCCCCGCCTACCTCGCCGCCGCGAAGGAGCCCTTGGGCGGCTACGCGCTCTTCGGCCTCGCCGCCAGCGGGCAGGATGTCTTCCGCATCCCCCTGCCCGACCGGGGCCACGCCGCCGCCGCCCACCCTCACGCGCCCGAGGCGGTGGCCTTCGCCCGCCGTCCGGGGACCTTCGCGCTGGTGATCGACTGCGTCTCGGGCCGGGTGACACACCGGCTGGACGCGCCGGAGGGGCGGCATCTCTACGGACACGGCGCTTTCATCGCGGCCGGTGACGTGCTCGCCACGCCCGAAAACGCGTGGGAGACGGGCGAAGGCCGGATCGGCCTCTGGTCCCGGCGCGAGGGCTATCGCCGGATCGGAGAGATCGCGTCGGGCGGGATGGGCCCGCACGACATCCTGCGGCTGAAGGGCGACGTTCTGGCGGTGGCCAACGGCGGGATCCGGACGCATCCGGACCGGGGGCGCGAGAAGCTGAACCTCGACACGATGCGGCCGAACCTCGCCTATCTCGATGCCGATCTGGGTGTGCTGGAGGTGGTCGAACTGGACGCCGACCTGCACCGGAACTCGATCCGGCACCTGGCGGAACGCGACGGCACGGTCGCCTTCGCGATGCAGTGGCAGGGCGAACTGCCCGACCCCGCGCCGCTTCTGGGCCTCCACCGGCGCGGCGCGGCGCCCGTGCTCTGCACCGCCGATCTCGCCGAGCAGATGGCGATGGAGGGCTACGCCGGCAGCGTCGCGATCTCGTCCGAGGGGCGGGTCGGGATCACCTCGCCCCGGGGCGCACGGCTGCATGTCTTCGACAGCGACGGCCGCTTCGTCGCCAGCCACCGGCAGCCCGACATCTGCGGGCTCGCGGCAGGCGCGGGCGGGTTCTTCGCGACAGACGGGCTGGGCCATGTCCTGTCGGAACGCGGCGGCGCGCTGGCCCTCGCCGCCACCAGCGCACGGGCCTGGGACAACCACCTGGTCCGGATCGCGGCCTGAAAGCTACTTGGTCAGGATCAGCTTGCCGGCGCGGGTGATGCGCAGGGTGTAGAGCTGATCGTCCAGCACGATCCCCGCCACCAGCCCGCCCCCGGTCAGCACCCGCGCGTCGTGGACCGGCATGTTGGCCTCGGCGGGTTGCGGTTTTGCGGGGTCGTCCTCTCCCGCGGTCATGACGTCCAGCGGAGCGGCTCCGGCTCCTCCCGGTGAGCGAAGCGGAGAAGATGGCTTTCAATGACGTCGCGCACCTGGCGCAGACCGGCCGCGTCCCGGCTGCTGACCTCGATGTCGAGTCCGCCGTCATCAGCGCGCAGCAGGGCGGAGCCGGGCTGAAATTCGGCGCGCCCGGTCCCGGCGTCGTATTCCACCGGAACCCTGTGCGCGAAATGCTTGCACAATTGCTGAAGGTACTGCGACCCCCGTGCCGTGTCCAAACGCGTTCTGGCCGTCAGCATCATTCCACCCGTGTTCCCGATTCTTTTGGTAGGCTATTTCCTTGACCGCACCTTGGCAACGCGTTAACGCCCGGAAAGCAGCCAGCGCCTCCCGCGCCAGCTACCCAGTGCCCGGATCCGGCCCTGCCGCCGCGGCGCGATAGCGGAAGGCCCCGGAGCGGCCTTCGCCCAGACAGACGACCGGCGGGCGCGGCGCCCTTGCAGCCGCGCGGCGCAGACTCTCAGGATTGGAGGCGACAATGCGCGTTTCGGTAAAGTTCAGCTCGGCCATCACGGCGGGCCTTTTCGCCGGGGCCATCGCCCTCGCCACCCCTCTGGCGGCGCAACAGACCGAAGCGCCCGCCGCCCCCAGCGTCGACGCGCCCGTCGCACCGGCCGCGCCGGAGGCGCCGGAGGCGCCCGGGGCAGAGCCGGAAAACAACCCCGCCCCCACCACCGACGCGGAGACGTTGTCGGCGAACCCGAACGCCGCCCCCTCCGCCGTCGCGCCGGAGACGGCCCCGATGGAGACATCTGTCGACCCGGACTCTGCACCGGACGCCCCCGCGCCGCAGGACGCCCTCGCCCGCGCGCTGGAATTCCTGGAAACCGGCGGGCCGGCGATCTGGGCGATCACGGCGCTGTCCGTCATCACCGTCGCCCTGATCCTGTGGAAGATCTGGCGCCTCTCCCTCGCCGGGGCGTGGTCGCGCAAACCCTCCGCCGAAGCGGTCGCGCTCTGGGAACAGGGGCACGCCGCCGCCGCGCTGAAGCGGCTCGAGAACCGGCGCGGCCTGCGCAGCCGGCTGACCCGCACCGCGCTGAAGGCCCGGATGCGCATGGACGACGCCAGCGCGCGGGAGGAGACCGCCCGCGTCGCCCGCCGCCTGCTGGCAGACCAGTCCGCGGGCCTGCGCGCGCTGGAACTGATCGCCACCATCGCCCCGCTGCTGGGCCTGCTGGGCACGGTGCTGGGCATGATCGCCGCGTTCCAGGCGCTGCAGGAGGCCGGCAACCGCGCCGATCCCGCCCTGCTGGCCGGCGGCATCTGGGAAGCGCTGCTGACCACCGCCGCGGGCATGGCCGTGGCGATTCCCGCCTCCGCGGCGCTGACGTGGTTCGAGTCGGTGATCGACGCCGTCCGCGCCGATATGGAGGACCTCGCCGCCCGGATCTTCGTGGCCGACCGGCCCAAGGGCGCGGCCCGGGATCTGGACCTCGCCGCCGAGTGAGCCGATGAACCTCGCGCCCCCGTCCCGGCCCCGCCGCAGGCCAAGCCTCACGCCGATGATCGACGTGGTCTTCCTGCTGCTGGTCTTCTTCATGCTCGCCTCGCGCTTCGGGCTCGACACAGTGCTGCCGGTGCCGCTGGCGGGCGGCGGATCCGGCTACACCGGCGCGCCCCGGCTGGTCGAAGTGTTGCCGGAGGGGCTGAAGCTGAACGGCGTGGCGACCGATCCGGCGGCGCTGACGGGCGCGCTGGCCGAGCTGACGGAGACGCCCGGCGACACCATCGTGCTGCGCGGGGCGGAGGGCACCACGCTGCAGCGGGTCGTGACCGTAGCGACCGCGCTGCGGGCGGCCGGGTTCACCAGCGTGGTGCTGGTCGAATGATGGACTTCGCGCCCCCCCGCAGACGCCCGCGCGGCGAATCCATCGTGCCCATGATCAACGTGGTCTTCCTGTTGCTGGTCTTCTTCCTGATGACCTCGCAACTCGCCCCGCCGGAGCCGATCGAAGTGACCCCGCCCAAGGCCGAGGGCGAGGACGGGACCGCCGTTCAGGTGATCCTTTTCATGGGCGCCGACGGCACGATCGCCTTCCGCGACACGACCGGCGAGGCCGCGCTCGCCGCCTTCGCGGCAGAGGCCGGGGACGCAGCCGACCCGCCGCTCTTCCGCGCCGATGCGGGGGCCGAGGCGAAAGCGGTCGCGCGGGTGCTGCGCGACCTCGCCGGGCGGGGGCTTGAGGACGTGGCGCTGGTGGTGGCCCCGGAATGAAGCGGCTGGCGGAACTCACGGTCTTCGTGGCCCTCGCCGCGGCGCTGCATCTGTCGCTGGCGCTGCGCCTGCCCTCGGACGAGGGCGGCGCGGCGACCGGCGGTCAGGGCGGCGAGAACAGCGCGACCGTGATGCCCGCCTCCGCGCAGATCGCCGCGCTGATCGAGGAATGGGACCGACCGCCCGAAACCGCGCCGGAGGTGGAGCGCCCCGACGCGCCTCCGCCCGATCCCGAGGCGCCCGTCCGGCCCGAGGTTGAGACCGACGCGCCGCCGCCGCGCACCCGCCTCGCCGCCCTGCCCGAGGCGCGGGCCGACATGCCGCAGCTGCCACAGGTCGATCCCGACACGCCGCTTCCACCCGCGCCGAACGCCGCGCTGGAGGTGGCGACCCCGGACATGCCGCCGCCGCCCGAACCGGAGATGAACGCGCCGCCCGCCGCCGCCGACAGCGCAATCCGGCGGCCACAGATCGACAGCCCGCGCCCCGCGCCCACGGACCTTGCCGCGCTGCCGCAAGTGGACGGCGCGCCGCCACCGCCGCCCGCCCCCTCTGCCGCGCCGCGCGAAAGCCTGCGCCCGCGGACCCGGCCCGAACGCCCGCCCGAACCGCAGCAACAGCCGCAGCGGCAGGCGGAGCGGTCGAATTCACGACAGGACAGCGCCCCCCGGCAGGCGCAGCGCGCGGCCGGAAGCGGCGGATCGGCGCAGGCGGGCACGGCGACCCGGTCCGCCCCGCAAGCCATGTCGCGCGGGCAGGAGCAGCAGCTTGTCGCGGCATGGGGCGCGCAGGTCCGGGCCCGGATCGAGAGCCGCAAGCGCCACCCCGGCGGGCGCGGCGGGCAGGTGGTACTTTCGCTGACGGTCACGCCCGCCGGTCAGGTGGCGGGCGCCGGGATCGCGCGGTCGTCGGGGAACCCCCGGCTCGACCGGGCGGCGCTTCAGGCGGTGCGCAGTGCCGGGCGGATGCCGCGCGCGCCGCAGGGGCTGACACAGGGCAGCTACGCTTTCACCCTCCCCATGGCCTTCAACTGAACCGCGCCGCCGGCCGGTCCCGCCACAGCGTCGCGAAGAGCGAGAGCGCCGCCACCGCCAGCAGCGCTGCGAGTGCGTAGAGCGCGGAGGCCGGCAGCGCCGAGGCCCCGACGCCGCCCAGCACCGCGCCGACCCCGACGATGCAGCCCGCCAGTGCGGGCCAGCCCAGCCAGCGCCAGCCCCGGGTCAGCCCAAGCCCGGTCACAGCCGCCAGAAGGCCCCACGGCAGCGTCTCCAGCGCCGCGGCGGAAAGCCCCGCGAAGACCACCGCGATCACCTGCAGGGCGGCAAGCACGATCAGCAGCCGCCCCGCGAAGCCGAGTGTTGCGAAGTTTGACATCTCCGGCCCTTTCTATTCCGCGCAGGGCGTGCCCGCCGCGCCCCAGGTCAGCACGTCGTCGATATGCGCCTGCAGACTGTAGGGCGCGGGGTCGCGCCCGCCGCCCGGGTTCCAGCCCCATTCGACAAAGCCGCCGTGCCCCGCGTCGTCGCGCAGGTGTTCGGCCAGCGCGAGCCAGTCCCGCCCGCCGGTCCGCTCGGGGTCGGCCATCTGCGCGCAGACCTCGGCCGAGGTCTTGCCGAACCACTGGAACTCCACCGGGGCAAGCTGCCACGCCAGCGCCACCTGCGGCGGGGCGTGGGCGCCGTTCCGGGCGGGTGTCTCCTGCGTCCGCTGGACGTGACAGGCGGCGCAGGGGACGAACTCCGCGCCCATCCGGCTCTCGCCCGCGGTGATGTTCATCCCATGCGGCCGCGCCTCGCCATAACTGGGGCCGGACCACATCGGGATGTTGTCCGGCCCGACGTGACAATTGGCGCAGCGAGGGTGGGAGACGACCTCGTACACCCGCTCCCACGCCGCCAGCCCCGCCTCGCGCGGGACGGAGCCGGGTTCGGGTGCGGCCACCACCGCCGTGCCTTCGGCCCGGGCAAGGGGGGCGAGCGCGATCAGGACTGGGACCAGCAGAAGACGGTTCATGGCAGCCTCTCAGACGAACGCGATGTGACGCTGGAAGGGCATTTCGCGGATCCGCTGACCGGTCGCGGCGAAGATCGCGTTGGCGAGCGCGGGCGCGGCGGGCGGCACCGGAGGCTCCCCGATCCCGCGCAGGATCGGGTTCGTCTCAAGCACCCGGACGTTGATCCGGGGGCATTGATACAGCCGCATTCCCTCGGCCGCATGGTAGTTGGTCTGCTCCGCCATGCCGTCGGCATAGGTGATCTCGGAATTCATCGCGTGACCCAGCCCCCAGACCACCCCGCCCTGGATGTGGTTCTCGATGTTCACCGGGTCCACCACCGTGCCGGGGTCGGCCACTGCCCAGACCTCGTCGATCCGCACGCCGGCTTCCGTCATCGTGACCATCACGACCTCGGCAACGGGCACGCCGAAGCTTTCCACCAGCGCGACGCCCAGCCCCTTGTTCTCACCCGGATCGCGGCCCCAGCCCGCCATCTCGGCGGCGGTCTCCAGCACGCGGGCGGCGACGGGATCTTCCAGCAGGCGCAGGCGTTCGGCGACCGGATCGGCGCCCGCGGCATGGATCAGCTCGTCCATGAAGGTTTCAATGAAGAACCCGCCATAGGACGCCCCGACCGAGCGCCACGAGGACACCGGCGCGAGCCCGGGCACGGCATAGGCCCGGACGCGGAAATCCGGCACCCCGCCGTAGGCCGCATTCCAGATTCCCGCGGCCAGTTGCGAATCCGGTCCGCCGATGGCGTACCCCAGCCGCGCAGCCTGCGAGGCCGTCACCGGCGCCGCCGCCACGTCGAGCGACACGGCGGTGACCTTGCCGTCCGCCACCCGCCCCCGGCCCCGCGCCATGGCGATGTGGCGGGGATAGTCCTGCGCGAAATCCTCTTCGCGCGAATAGGTGAGCTTGACCGGCACCCCGCGCCGCTGGTTGGCGATCTCGGCGGCGGTGCGGACGTAGCCCGGTTCCAGCCGGTGCCCGAAAGAACCGCCGGCATGGAGGTTGTGGATCCGCACCTGCGCCTTGTCCTGCCCCGTCACCCCGGCCACCGCGTCTTCGAGGAAGCGCGGGATCTGCGTGGCGGTCCAGACATCCGTTCCGTCCTCGCCGACCTGCACCACCGCGCTCAGCGGCTCCAGCGGCTGGTGCGCGACGTAGGGCGCGCGGTATTCGGCCTCGACCACGGCGCCCTCGCTCAGCGCCGCGTCCACCGCGCCGTCGTCGCGCCAGACGGCGTTCAGCCGGTCCTCGGTGAAGGAGTCGGCGACCGCCTCCCAGTGCTGCGCCTGTTCGGGCGGATAGGGCGCGGGGGCCCAGTCGAATTCGATAGCATCCAGCGCCCGGAAGGCGCGCCATGTGTTGTCGGCCAGCACGGCGACCCCGTCCGTCACCTCGACGATGCCCGCGACCCCGCGCATCCCCTCGGCGGCGCTGGCGTCATAACCGTTGAGCCGCCCGCGCCGGGGGCTGGTGCGGACGGCGGCATGCAGCATCCCCTCGGGCGCAAGGTCGATGCCGTATCTCTGGGTGCCTGTGGATTTCGCGACGATGTCCAGCCGCTGCGTCGGCTTGCCGATATAGCGCCAGAGCGCCGGGTCGCGCAGCGGCGTGCCCTCGACCGGGGCGATCTGCCCCGCGCGGGCGGCGAGGCCGGTGTAGGGAATCGCTGTGCCGTCCGGCAGGATCACCTGCCCGGCCTCAGTGCGCAGCTCGGCCACCGGCACGCCGGTCTCGGCCGAGGCGGCGGCCTTCAGCGTCTCGCGCGCCATCGCGCCGGCCTCGCGCAGCTTGACGAAACTGTCGGGGGTGGAGGTCGACCCGCCGGTCCCCTGCAGCCCCACGACCTTGAGCACCGTCCCGATCGACCGCGTCGCGAACCCGAGCGGCAGGCCGGTGGTAGCGGTGATCCCGGCGGCGACCTCGTCGGCCATCGCGTGGTTGTAATAGGCGGCGGCGGGCGGGCCGAAATCAGTGACGAACTGGCCCGGCTCGAGGTCCATCTCCTCCGCGATCAGCAGGGCCTGCATATGCGTCGCGCCCTGGCCGATGTCGGTGTGCGGCGTGATGAGCGTGATCGTCTCGCCGTCGATCCGGACCCATGGATTGAAGCTCGCCTCGCCCGGACCCAGACCGGCGGCGAGCGGATTGTCGTGCGGGCGGCGGGTGACGTAGACGCCGAAGGCGACGCCGCCTGCGATCGCGGTGGCGCCGACCAGCAGGGCGCGGCGGGTGATCGTGCGGGCGCGTCCCATCTCAGGCCTCCTTCATCGCGGCGCTGGCGGCGCGGATCGCGGCGCGGATGCGGGGATAGGTGCCGCAACGGCAGAGGTTGCCGCTCATCACCCGGTCGATCTCCTCGTCCGTGGGATCGGGGGTCATGTCCAGCAGCCACGCCGCCTGCATGATCTGCCCCGCCTGGCAGTAGCCGCATTGCGCGACCTGGTTGTCGATCCACGCCCGCTGCACCGCGTGCAGGGCATCCGGCGTGCCCAGCCCCTCGATCGTGGTCACCTCCGCGCCCTCGGCGGCAGAGGCGGGCACCTGGCAGGAGCGGACGGCGATTCCCTCCATATGGACCGTGCAGGCCCCGCATTGCGCGATGCCGCAGCCGTACTTGACGCCGGTGAAGCCCAGTTCGTCCCGCAGGAGCCAGAGCAGCGGCATGTCGTCCTCGACATCCACTTCAGTCTCCTGCCCGTTCACCGTCAGCCGCATGACGCGTCCTTTCCTCGTGCCTCGCGCGGCGGAGCCCGACGCGCCTGGGTTCGGGCAGACTACCCGATACGCCAGCCCTTGCCATTGACGGATGGTGCCAATCGCGTGACAAATCGTGCCAGCACGGTGCCCTCCGCTTGCCCCGCCCCGCGCCCGCCGCGCAAGCTGGACGCAAGCGACGACCGGGGAGGTTTCATTGACGACGCAGCCGCCACGCTACAGGATCATGAAGCAGGTCGTCCGCCTTTGCCAGCAGACCGGCCTGAACCCCGACAACGTCTTCCGTCGCGCGGGGCTCGCGCCGCAGGTCAACGCCGACCGCGACCACGGCTTCACAGGGGCGCAGTGCTTCGCGGTCTGGGACGCGGCGATGGAGGAGGCGGGCGATCCGGATTTCGCCGTGCTGCTGGGCCGCGCTTCGGCCCGGGGGCCGTTCCTGCCCTCGGCCTTCGCCTTCTCCTGCTCGCCCAGCGTCGAGGTCGGGCTGCGCCGCATGGCTGAGTTCAAGCCGCTGGTCGGCCCTGTGGCGCTGACCGTCCTTCGCACGCCCGAAGGGCTCGACCTGTCGGTGCGGTCGAGCGTCCCGGCCCTGCCGCTGCCAGTCAGCCTCGCGGTGCACGACGTGGTGCATTTCACCGAACTCATCCGCCTCTCGACGGGAGAGCCGGTCACGCCGCGGGTCGTCCGGATGCCGCAGGCCCGGGACGGTGCGGCGCGGCTGGCGGCGCATCTGGACGCGCCGGTGGAGGCCGCGCCGGACCTGCATGTCGTCTTCACCGCCGAGGACGCCGCGCGCCCGCTCTTCACCGAGAACGCGGAGCTCTGGCGCAGCTTCGAACGCGACCTGCGCCGCCAACTCGCCACCCTGGACCGAAGCCAGCCGATGACCGAACGGGTGCGGCAGGTGCTGCTGGAACTGCTCCCCGCCGGGTCGGCCCGGGCCGAAGATGTCAGCCGCCGCCTGAACCTGTCGAAACGCAGCCTCTACCGCCGGCTCAGCGAAGAGGGCGCGACCTTCCAGCAGGTGCTGGATCAGACCCGCCACACGCTCGCCCTGCACTACCTGAAGGACGAGGCCCTGCAACTGAGCGAGATCTCCTTCCTGCTGGGCTTCGGCGACCCGCGGTCCTTCTATCGCGCCTTCCGGGGCTGGACCGGCCGCACGCCCACCGAGGCGCGGCTGGCCCCGGGCCTCTGAAATACCGCGGGCGCGCGCATCGCGGCACCTTGCGCGCTCGTGGCGTCCCGCGTAAACCGCCCGGCAATTCGAACTCCGGGAAAGCGTTACATGCCCGTTCTGGTGATGAAATTCGGCGGCACCTCGGTCGCCAATATCGACCGCATCCGGCGGGCGGCCAAGCGCGTCGGCGTCGAGGTGGCAAAGGGCTACGACGTGATCGTCATCGTCTCGGCCATGGCGGGCAAGACCAACGAACTGGTCGGCTGGGTGGGCGAGATCTCACCGCTCTACGACGCGCGGGAATACGATGCCGTCGTGTCGTCGGGCGAGAACGTCACCGCCGGGCTGATGGCGCTGGTGCTGCAGGAAATGGACGTGCCGGCGCGCTCGTGGCAGGGCTGGCAGGTGCCGGTGATGACCACGAACGCACATTCCTCGGCCCGGATCGAGGAGATCCCGACCGACAACATCATGGCGAAGTTCGACGAGGGGATGCGCGTGGCCGTGGTGGCCGGGTTTCAGGGCGTGTCGCCCGAAGGCCGGATCACCACGCTGGGCCGTGGCGGATCAGACACCACCGCCGTCGCCTTCGCCGCCGCCTTCGATGCGGAACGCTGCGACATCTACACCGACGTGGACGGGGTCTACACCACCGACCCCCGGATCAGTTCCAACGCTCGCAAGCTGGACCGGATCGCCTTCGAGGAGATGCTGGAGCTCGCCTCGCTCGGCGCCAAGGTGCTGCAGACCCGGTCGGTCGAGCTGGCGATGCGCTACAACGTGAAACTTCGGGTTCTGTCGAGCTTCGAGGAAATGGACGACAACGCCGGCACACTGGTCTGTGCCGAGGAGGACATCATGGAATCCAAAGTGGTCAACGGTATCGCCTATTCCCGCGACGAGGCCAAGATGACGCTGATCTCGGTCGCCGACCGCCCCGGCATCGCCGCCGCGATCTTCGGGCCGCTGGCCGACGCGGGCGTGAACGTCGACATGATCATCCAGAACATCGCCGAGGAGGGCCGGACGGACATGACCTTCTCTTGCCCCGTCGATCAGGTGCTGCGGGCCGAAAAGGCGCTGAACGCGGCCAAGGACAGCGGCGCGATCAACTTCCACGACCTCGTGGCGGACAAGAACGTCGCCAAGGTCTCGGCCGTGGGAATCGGGATGCGCTCGCAATCCGGCGTGGCCGCGAAGATGTTCAAGACGCTCTCGGACGAGGGGATCAACATCAAGGTCATCGCGACCTCCGAGATCAAGATCTCGGTGCTGATCGACCGGAAGTACATGGAACTGGCCGTTCAGGCGCTGCACGACGCGTTCGAGCTGGAGAAGGCGTAGGCCCCGCGGACCGACAGAGCGCCGGGCCACCGGCGCCCCGCCATCACACCAGAGTGTCGCAGCTCAGCCGGATCGCGCGGATGTTCTCGCCATAGGGCGCGGGCGTCTCCACCGATCCGCCGCTGAACACCGCCGACCCCGCGACGAGCACGTCCGCCCCGGCCTCTCGCACCAGCGGCGCGGTTTCGGGCGTCACGCCGCCGTCGATCTCGATATGCACCGGCCGGTCGCCGATCATCGTCCGCAGCTGCCGCACCTTCGCGGTCATGTCGATGAAGCTCTGCCCGCCGAAGCCCGGGTTCACCGTCATCACGCAGACCAGATCGCAGATGTCCAGCACATGGGCCACGGCCTCCGCCGGGGTGCCGGGGTTCAGCGCCACGCCGGCCTTCATCCCGTTGCCCCGGATCGCCTGCAGGGTCCGGTGGATGTGCGGCCCGGCCTCCACATGCGCGGTCAGCAGGTCGGCGCCCGCGTCAGCATAGGCCTCGATGTAGGGATCCACCGGCGCGATCATCAGGTGCACGTCCATGAAGGTCGTCACGTGGCGGCGGAACGCCTTCACGGCGGGCGGGCCGAAGGTCAGGTTCGGCACGAAATGGCCGTCCATCACGTCGACATGGATCCAGTCGGCGCCCTGATCCTCCACCGCCCGGATCTCGCGTCCGAAATCGGCGAAATCGGCGGAAAGGATCGAAGGCGCGATCTTGAGCGAACGGTCGAAGGTCATGGGCGCGGGTCCTCGTGTCTGCCTGGCGCTGCATATGGCAAGACCGGACGGCAGTGCCAAGCCCGTATCACTCAGCCGTGCAGCTCCGCGATCCGCTCGACCTCGTCCCGGCAGCCGAAGACGAAGGGCTGCTTGCCGTGCAGCTCGTCCGCCGCCAGCGAAAGGATCGGAGTCTTGCCGTCCGTCGCCAGCCCCCCGGCCTGTTCGATCAGCATCGCCATCGGCGCGACCTCGTACACCATGCGAAGCCGCCCTTTCGCGTAAGCGGGCCGCGCGTCGCCGGTGTAGAGGAACGTGCCGCCCCGCGTCAGAATGCGGTGCGTTTCCGCAACGAGGGAGGCGACCCAGCGGAAGGAATAATCCTTGCCGCGCGGCCCCTGCTTGCCGGCCTCGCATTCCTCGACGAAGCTCTTCACCCAGGCGGGCCAGTGCCGGCGGTAGCCCGCGTTGATCGAATATTCCTTGGCCGCCGCCGGAATCGCGGCCGCCGGGTCCGCCAGTTCGAAGACCTTGGTCGCCGGGTCCATCACGAACATCAGCGTGCCCGCGCCGAAGGTCACGGCCAGCCCGGTCTGCGGCCCGTAGATGATGTAGCCCGCCGCGATCTGTTCGGAGGCGGGGCGCAGGAAGCTCTCCTCGCCCCCCTCCTTCGCCTCGAAGATCGAGAAGATCGTGCCGATGGAGACGTTCACGTCGATGTTCGACGACCCGTCGAGCGGGTCGATCGCCAGCGCGAAATCGCCATCGCCCAGCGTCAGCACCCCCTCCTGCTCCTCGCTGGCGTAGAACTTCACCCCCGCCGGTCCGAGCGCCTTTTCGAACGCCTCGTCCGCCAGCACGTCGAGCGCCTTTTGCTGGTCTCCGCCGGTGTTCTCGCCCACGCCTTCGGCCAGGCTCTGGCCAAGCGGCCCGCGCGCGATGGTCCGCGCCACCTCGACACCGGTGGCGCAAAGCGCCTCGATCACCGGGTAGAGCCGTTCAGGTATGTGATCCGGGGCGATGGCGGGCATGGGCGTCTCCAATATCAATCGGCCCACGTTATTCCACAAAGCCACCCGGCACGCCAACGGCTTTCGCCCGGGCACCGCCGCCCTCTTCATCTGGCCCGCAAACTCCGGGGGAGTCGCGGCCCCGCCGCGACGGGGGCAGCGCCCCCTCGACCTGACCACCCGCGCCCGCGCCGGGCCGCGCACGGCGTCACCGCCAGTCGAAGAACCCCTCGCCCGCCCGCTCCAGCAGGCCGCGTGCCATGGCCTCGCCCAGCTTAGCGCCATCCCCGACGGGTGCGCTGGCGTCATCCTCCAGCGCCTCGGACCCGTCGGGGCGCAGGATCTGCCCGCGCAGCCGCAGGTCCCCCCCCGACACCGTTGCCAGCCCGGCGATCGGCGTCTCGCAGGATCCGTCCAGCGTGGCGAGGAAGGCCCGTTCCGCCGCCAGCAGCTCCGCCGTGGCGGCGTCGTGGATCGCCTCCAGCATCTCCGCGACGCGCAGGTCGTCGGCCCGCCGTTCCACCCCGATGGCGCCCTGCGCGATGGCGGGCAGCATCTCTTCCGGGTCCAGCACCCGGGCGGGCACGTCGCTGCGCCCCAGCCGGTTCAGCCCGGCCTGCGCGAGGAAGGTGCAATGCGCCACCTCCTCGGTCAGCTTGCGCAGCCGGGTCTGCACGTTGCCGCGGAACTGCACGATTTCCACATCCGGGCGGCGCAGCTTCATCTGCGCGCCCCGGCGGAGCGAGGAGGTCCCGACCTTCGCGCCCTCGGGGATCCCCTCGATCCCGCCTTCGTGGAACGACACGAAGGCATCGCGCACGTCCTCGCGCGGCAGGTAGCAGTCCAGCACCAGTCCACCGGGCTGCAGCACCGGCATGTCCTTCATCGAGTGGACGGCGATGTCGATCCCGCCCTCCAGCATCGCCTGTTCGATCTCGCGGGTGAACAGGCCCTTGCCGCCGATCTCCTTCAACGCGCGGTCCTGCACCCGGTCGCCGGTGGTCTGGATGACGCGGATGTCGAAGGCCTCTTCGGGCAGGTCGAAGGCTGTCATCAGCCGGTCGCGCGTCTCCTGCGCCTGCGCGAGCGCGAGCGGAGAGCCACGGGTGCCGATACGGAGCGGGGCGGAGGGGGTGGGCCGTGCAAGTGTCATGGGGCGCAGGCTTAATCGCGGCGCATTGTCCTGACAAGTCGGGCGCGACTTGACATCGCGGGGCGCGGCGGCGAGCAGTGGCCCGACGAAGGAGCATGACATGAGCGACAAGACCATCCTGCGGGCGCTGGCCGGGGAACGCCTGCCAACACCGCCGATCTGGATGATGCGGCAGGCGGGCCGCTACCTGCCGGAATACCGCGCCACCCGCGAAAAGGCCGGGGACTTCCTGTCGCTCTGTTACAACCCCGAACTGGCGGCCGAGGTCACGCTGCAGCCGATCCGGCGCTACGGCTTCGACGGCGCGATCCTGTTCGCCGACATCCTGCTGGTGCCGCAGGCGCTTGGCGCTGACCTGTGGTTCGTCGCCGGCGAGGGGCCGCGCCTGTCGACCGTGACGACGCAGGAGGATTTCGACCGGCTGGGCCCGGCGGACGAGGTGCACGAGACCCTGTCGCCGATCTACGAGACGGTGCGCATCCTGTCCCGCGAACTGCCCGCCGAAACCACATTGATCGGCTTTGCCGGCGCCCCGTGGACGGTCGCCACCTACATGATCGCCGGGCGCGGCACGCCGGATCAGGGCCCGGCCCACGCGCTGAAGGCCGAGAACCGCCCGCTGTTCGAGGCGCTGCTGGACAGGATCACGGCGGCCACGATCGAATACCTCTCCGCGCAGGTCGAAGCCGGGGCGGAATGCGTCAAGCTCTTCGATTCCTGGGCCGGGTCGCTGAACGGCCCCGATTTCGAGGCCTACGCCCTCGCCCCCGCCAAGCGGATCATCGCCGAGCTGAAGGCGCGCCACCCCGGCCTGCCGGTCATCGCCTTCCCACGCGGCGCGGGCGCGCAGTACATCGGCTTCGCTCAGGCCACGGGCGCCGATTGTGTCGCGGTGGACGACAGCGTCAGCGCGGCATGGGCGGCGGAGCACATCCAGCCCCACGCCTGCGTGCAGGGCAACCTCGCCTCGCGCCACATGGTCACCGGGGGCGACGCCCTCGTGCGGGAAACGCGCGAGATCGTGCAGGCGCTCTCGGGCGGACCGCACATCTTCAACCTCGGCCACGGGATCACGCCGGATGCGGATCCGGCCAACGTGCAGCTGATGATCGACACCGTCCGGGGCGCCTGACCGCCGGCGCCCTGCGCGCGGACCTGCCGCGTCAGCCGACGTCCGTCTTGCCCCGCCGGTCCATCCGCAGCGCGGCATAGAGGACATGGGTCCGCCAGCGCCCGCCGATCTGCAGATAGCTCTGCGCGACGCCCTCGTACTTGAACCCGCAGCTTTCCAGCAGCGCGCGCGAGGGCGCGTTCTCGGGCAGGCAGGCGGCTTCGATCCGGCTCAGGTCCAGCCGGTGGAAGGCGTGATGCACAAGCGCCGCGATCGCCTCGCGCATATAGCCCTGCCGGGCATGGCGCTCGCCGATCCAGTAGCCAAGCGTGCCCGCCTGCGCCGGACCGCGCCGGATGTTGTCCAGCGTGATCGCGCCCAGCAATTCCTCGCTCTCGCGCCGGATCAGGAAGAGCGGCAGTGCCGTGCCGCCGGAGACGGAGCGCTGCGCCCAATAGACACGGTTGGTGAAGGCCTTGCGGCTCAGGTGGTCGGTGGCCCAGGTGGGTTCCCACGGGACGAGGAAGGCCTGGCTTTCGCGCCGCAGGTCGGACCAGCCGCGCCAGTCGCCGTGGACGGGCGGGCGCAGCGTCATGCGCTCGGTCTCGATCCGAACCCGCCGACGCCCACGCAGCATCAGGCGGCGCGCCTGTCCTGCAGGGCCTCCAGCCCCGGTGCGTCCCCCGCCGGCCCGTAGAGCGCCAGCGCCATCGGCGCCTCGACCGCCATTTTCTCGGCGAAGGCGCGGATGTCCGCCACCGTCACCGCGTCAATCTTCTGCACCACTTCGTCAAGCTCGGGCACCCGCCCCCAGATCTGAAGCATCCGGGCCTGCCGCTCGGCGCGGGAGGACGGACCCTCCAGCCCCATCAGCATCCCCGCCTTCATCTGGGCGCGGGCGCGGGCGACCTCTTCCTCGCTCATGTCCTCGGCGGCGCGCTTCATCTCGTCCATCGTGATCTCGGCCAGCCCCTTGAGCTGGTCGCCCGAGGTGCCCGCGTAGATGGTCATCATTCCGGTGTCCGAATAGGCCCCGGCCTGCGAGAAGATCGTGTAGCAAAGGCCGCGCTTTTCCCGGATTTCCTGAAACAGGCGCGAGGACATGCCGCCGCCGAGCGCGGTGGCATAGATCTGGGCGATGTAGGCGTCGGGCGAGCAGTAATCCGGGCTTTCGAAGGCCAGCGCGAAATGCGCCTGCTCCAGCGGCTTGATCTGTCGCACCTCGCCGCCACGGAACCGGGCGGGGCTGAACACGTCCTGCCCCTGCGGGGCCATGTCGCCGAACAGCGCCTCGGCCAGCCGGACGATGGCGTCGTGATCGACCGCCCCGGTGGCCGACAGGATCATCTGCTCGGGGCCGTAATGCTGGCCGACAAATTCCGCCAGATCGGCGCGGGAGAAGGCCTTTACCCGCTCGGCGGGGCCCAGGATGCTGCGCCCCAGCGGCTGGTCGGGATAGGCCTGTTCCTGCAGCCAGTCGAAGATCACGTCGTCGGGGGTGTCGAGCGCCTGCCCGATCTCGCTGAGGATCACGCCGCGCTCCACCTCGATCTCCGACTCCTCGAAGGTCGGGTTGCGCAGGATGTCCGCGATCACGTCCATCGCAAGGCCCACGTCGTCCTTCAGGACGCGCGCGTAATAGGCCGTCACCTCGCGCGAGGTGTAGGCGTTGATGTAGCCGCCGACATCCTCGATCTCCTCGGCGATGCGCAGGGCCGAGCGGGTGCGCGTGCCCTTGAATGCCATGTGTTCGAGGAAATGCGCGATGCCGTTCTGCGCCTCGGTCTCGTTCCGGCCGCCGGCCGAAACCCAGATGCCCACGGCCGCCGATTGCAGGCCGGGCATCTCCTCGGTCACGATGCGGAAGCCGTTGGAAAGCGTGTGATACTGCGTCGTCAAGTGGTGCGCCGTTCTCGGATCAGGGATTGCAGGGCGGCGAGGTCGTTCTTCGCCTCGGTCACCCGTTCCGGCCGGTCATACAGCGAAGCCATGAAAGGGGGAAGCCCCGGGCGCGTGCCGGTTGCCTTCTCGACCGCGTCGGGGAACTTGGCCGGGTGCGCCGTGGCCAGCGTGATCATCGGCACCTCGGGCGCGCGCAGCTCGTCCGCGACCTTCACGCCGATTGCGGAATGCGGGCACAGCACCTCTCCGGTCACCTCGGCGACGTGGTTGATCGTGGCGATGGTCTCGTCCTCCGTCGCCATGCCGCTGTCGTAGGTGTCGCGCAGCGTCTCCAGCGCGCCCTGGCTGACCTTGAAACCGCCGGATTTCAGTTCGTCCATCAGTTGCGCCACCGCCGCGCCGTCGCGGTCGTAGGCGTCGAACAGTGCGCGTTCGAAATTCGATGACACCTGGATGTCCATCGAGGGGCTGATCGAGGGGATCACCTTGTCGGTGCGGTATTCGCCGGTCGTCAGGCAGCGGTGCAGGATGTCGTTCTGGTTGGTCGCGATCACCAGCCGGTCGATCGGCAGCCCCATCCGCTTGGCGATGGTGCCGGCGAAGATGTCGCCGAAATTGCCCGTCGGCACGGTGAAGCTGACCGGCCGGTGCGGCGCGCCCAGCGATACGGCGGCGGTGAAGTAATAGACCACCTGCGCCAGCACCCGCGCCCAGTTGATCGAGTTCACGCCCGCAAGCCCGACCTCGTCGCGGAAGGCATGGTCGTTGAACATGTCCTTCAGCCGCGCCTGGCAATCGTCAAAATGCCCGTCGAGCGCGATGGCATGGACGTTCTCGGCATCCGGCGTCGTCATCTGGCGGCGCTGCACCTCGGACACCCGGCCGTGGGGGTAGAGGATGAAGACGTCCACGTTGTCGAGCCCCGCGAAGGCCTCGATCGCGGCCGAGCCGGTGTCGCCGGAGGTGGCACCGACGATCGTCACCCGCTTGCCGGAGCGCGCCAGCGAGGCCTGGAACAGCTGGCCGATCAGCTGCATGGCGAAGTCCTTGAACGCCAGCGTCGGCCCGTGGAACAGCTCCAGCAGGAAGTGGTTGCTTTCGATCTGCTTCAGGGGCGCGCGAGCGATATGTTCGAACCCCTCGTAGGCGCGGCCGATGATCGAACGGAATTCCTTGTCATCGAAGGCCTCGCCGATGAACGGCTTCATCACCCGGAAGGCCACGTCCTCGTAGCTGAGCCCCGAGAGCGCGGCGATGTCCTCCGGCGTCATCGTCGGGATCTCGTCGGGGACATAGAGCCCGCCGTCCCGGGCGAGGCCCGTCAGCATCGCGTCCTCGAAGCTCAGGGCGGGCGCCTGCCCGCGGGTCGAGATGTATTTCACTGCAGACCTCTTTCCGGTTTGCGCATGCGATAGACCAGAATACCGGTCATCGCCAGCCAGATCGCCGCCAGCGAGAACCACGTGATCGCATAGCCGAGGTGATCGTTGGGAATGCCGGTGGTGTCCACCGGCCATGGCGTCACGCCGGGCAGGTCCCCGCCCGCGCGACGCACCACGAGGAGCGGCTCGGTCCCGAGCGCCAGCGCCAGCACGGGCACGTCGCGGGCGAACCAGAGGTCGCTGCCGGGCTCCGGCTCGGGCGTGAAACTGTCGCTCTCGTCGGGCCAGTGGAGGTTGCCGGAGACCGACAGGTCCAGCCCGCCCACGTCGGGGATCTCGGTCCCCTGCGGCAGGAAGCCGAGGTCGAGGAGGATGCGTCGCGCCCCCGTCTCGAAGGGCACGATCAGGCGGTGCCCGGCGCCCGCGTTCTTGCGGCTGGTGAGGACGCGGATCAGGCTGTCCCCCGTCCGCCCTTCGACCGTGACCGGCAGGTATTGGTCGGCCTCCGGGTCGGGCGCGGGGGGGAGCGGGACCGGATCGGCCGCGATGCGGGTATCGATCTCGGACAGGACGGCCTGTTTCCACGCCAGGCGCTGGACCTGCCAGACCCCGAGAGAGATCAGCACGGCCGCCCCCCCGAGGCCGATCACGAGGATCATGAAGAGTTTGCGGAACATGCCGCCTCCGTCAAAGGGAAAGGGCGCGGGATCAAGCCCCCGCGCCCCGTAGGTTCAGGCCGTCCGGCGGGCGTCAGCCCGCCGCCGGTCAGCTGCCCCAGATGTAGATCACCGCGAAGAGGAACAGCCACACCACGTCCACGAAGTGCCAGTACCAGGCCGCCATCTCGAACCCTGCATGGTTCTCGGGGGTGAAGTGCCCCGCGTAGACCCGCATCAGGCAGACGAAAAGGAAGATCGTCCCGATCACGACGTGCGCGCCATGGAAGCCCGTCGCCATGAAGAAGGTCGCGCCGTAGATGTTGCCCGAGAACCCGAAGGCCGCGTGGGTGTATTCGTAGATCTGGAAGAAGGTGAAGAGTACCCCGAGCACGATCGACAGGATCAGGCCCCACTTCAGGTCCTCGCGGTTGTTCTCGTGAACCAGCGCATGGTGCGCCCAGGTGCAGGCCGCGCCCGAGCAGAGCAGGATCAGCGTGTTGATCAGCGGCAGGTGCCAGGGGTCGAAGGTCTCGATCCCCGCGGGCGGCCAGACGCCGTCCACCGCCGGGCTCTCCGGGCCCATCGGGTAGAGCGCGTGCTTGAAGAAGGTCCAGAACCAGGCCGAGAAGAACATCACCTCCGACATGATGAAAAGGATGAAGCCGTACTTCAGGCCGATCCGCACCACGGGCGTGTGGTCGCCGGCCTTGTTCTCGGCGATGGTCTCGCTCCACCAGGCGAACATGACGTAGGCGGTCAGGGCGAAGCCGATCAGGAAGACCCACGGGCCGCTGTCGTGGAACCACAGGACGGCCCCGAACAGCATGATGAAGGCGGCGACCGAACCGAGGAACGGTTGGATCGACGGGGTCAGAATGTGGTAGTCGTGGTTCTTTTCGTGCGCCATCTCGGTCCCTCGTTGGAGCCTCTCAGTTCAGCCCGGTTTCGCCCGCTGCGGTCGTCTCCGCCGGTGCGGTGGCGACGTCCTGTTCCTCGGGCAGCTCGGTTTCGTAGAATGTATAGGACAGGGTGATGCGTTTGATATACTTCGCATCGCGGTCGTCGACCATTGCGGGATCGACGTAGAAGGTCACCGGCATCTCCACCCGCTCGCCCGGCTGTAGCACCTGCTGGGTGAAGCAGAAGCAGTCGATCTTGGTGAAGAAGTAGCCGGCGTCATAGGGTGCCACGTTGTAGCTGGCCGACCCCGCAACCGGCCGGTTCGTCGGGTTGTACGCCTCGTAGAAGGCGATCCCGGTCTCCCCGATTTTCAGCTCGACCTCACGCTGCATGGGCTTGAACTCCCAAGGCAGGCCGGGGTCGGTGTTGGCGTCGAACCGGATCTTGATCGTGCGGTCCAGCACCGTGTCGCTGCCCGCCTCGGCCACGTTTGTCACGCCGCCGAAGCCGGTCACCCGGCAGAACCAGTCGTAGAACGGGACCGAGGCCCAAGCCAGCGCGCCCATCGTCACCACGGTGCCGACGGTCATCAGAAGCGTCTTGGTCGTGCCCTTCATTCCGACGCCTCCTGCCCGGCGACCGGGACCTCGGAGAAGTCGATATTGGAGACCTTCACCACGGTCAGCCCGAAGATCAGCGCGACGAAGGCCGCGAGGACGAGGCCGACTCCGCGGTTCAGGCTGCGCTTGCGGGTGTGAACCTCGTGTTCGTCACGGAAAAACATCACCATCCTCCCAGACCCCACGGCTTGAGCGCGGCCTCCGCGAGGATCGCGCCGAAGTGCAGGAACAGATAGAGCAGCGAAAGAGCGAAGAACCGCTTCTCAACACCGTACGTGTCGGCCTCGGCCGTGGTCTCGTCGCGGCGCAGGATGTCCCACGCGCCCTTGATGAACAGGGCGTTCAGGATCACGGCAACCGTCAGGTAGACCAGCCCGCCGATCGGTGTGAAGCCGATGGCCAGCGCCACGGGGGCGAGCAGCAGCGTGTAGACGAAGACATGGCGGCGGGTGGATTTGCGGCCGTGGGTCACGGTCAGCATCGGCACGCCGGCCTTTTCGTAGTCCGAGTTCATGAACAGCGCCAGCGCCCAGAAGTGCGGCGGGGTCCACATGAAGGTCAGCGCGAACATCAGGACGGATTCGACGGAGACGCCGCCCGTCGCCACCGCCCAGCCGATCATCGGGGGGAAGGCGCCGGCGGCGCCGCCGATGACGATGTTCTGCGGTGTCCAGCGCTTCAGCCACATGGTGTAGATGACGGCGTAGAAGAAGATGGTGAACGCCAGCAGCGCGGCCGCCAGCCAGTTTGCCGCCAGCCCCAGCATCACGACCGAGAAGCCCGACAGCGCAAGGCCGAGCGCCAGCGCGTCGCCGGGGGTGACCCGGCCCGTCGGGATCGGCCGCCTGGACGTCCGCTTCATCACCGCATCGATGTCCGCGTCGTACCACATGTTCAGCGCGCCCGAGGCACCGCCGCCGAGCGCGATGAACAGGATCGCGCAGAAGGCGACGAACGGATGGACATGGCCCGGCGCGGCGATCAGGCCGACCGCCGCGGTGAAGACCACCAGCGACATGACGCGCGGCTTCAGCAGCGCGACGAAATCGCCGAACTGGGCGTCGCCGTCCTGTACCTGCGTGTTGATGCTTGCGTCGGTCATGTCAGGGGCCTTGCTGGCTCATGGGCCTTGATGGCGCGCGCCGGTCGGGGCCGGCGCCGCGCGGGATCAGTTGGTCAGGGCGACCTCTTCGACCTGAACGTACTCGCCGGCCTCCTGCACGGCGGCGAGCCATGCGTCGTAGGTGTCTTCGCTGACCACCTTCACGGTGATCGGCATGTAGGCGTGGTCCTTGCCGCACAGTTCGGAGCATTGGCCGAAGTAGGTGCCTTCCTGCTCGGCCTCGAACCACAGCTGGGCGATCCGGCCCGGCACGCCGTCCTGCTTCACGCCGAACGCCGGAATGGTCCAGGAGTGGATCACGTCGCCCGCTGTCACGTCCATCACGACCACACGGCCGACGGGGATCACGACCGGCTTGTCGACCGCCAGCAGGAACTCGTCTTCGGTATAGCCGGCATCCTGCAGCTTCTCGACGATGGCCGGCGACTTGACGTAGGCGGTGGCGCCCTGTGCCTCGTCCTCGGCCGTCAGCGTGGCAGGCTGGCCGATCATGTAGCTGTCGAAGGCGACGTCTTCGGCGTCGGTGTATTCATAGGACCAGTACCACTGGTTGCCGGTCACCTTGATGTTCACCTCGCCCTCCGGGATCTCCTGCTGGTCGAACAGCACGGGAAGGGAGAAGGCGCCGATGAAGACGAGGATCAGGATCGGCACGATGGTCCAGGCCACCTCCACCGGGGTGTTGTGCGTGAACTTCGCCGGCACCGGGTTCGCGCGGCGGTTGTAGCGCAGGATGATGATCGCCAGCAGCACGCAGACGAACAGCACGATCGCCGTGATGATGATGAGGATCATGTGATCCAGCCAGTGGATGTCGCGCGCAAGCTTCGTCGCCGCGACCTGGAAGCCGGTTCCGCCTTCGATTGGCTTGCCGACGGCGCCGTCCTGCGCGGCCACGGGCGCCGCGGTTGCGGCCAGAAGGGCGAAGAGGCTGAGTATACGTCGCATTATGCACCCTGATGGTTGAGTGTTCCGCCACGGACCGGGCCGCACAGACCCTCCCCGCGTTGTTTGTCGCCGCTTAAAACCATATTCTTCCCAACACCACAATAATCGCGCTTGCGGCAATCGGACGCTTTTTTGATCCAGATCAACCGTGCGCGCCCCCTCAGACAGAGGTCAGAGCCATGTCCGACAACCTTTTCCGCCCCTTCGAGACCTATCTGGACGAGGCCGCGGCCCTTGCCCTGCTGCGCGAGGCCGTGGCGGGCGCCGACGACGGGGAGCTGTTTCTGGAGCGTCGTCGCTCCGAGGTGCTGGTCTATGATGACGGAAGGGTGAAGACCGCGAGCTACGACGCCTCCGAAGGATTCGGCCTGCGCGCGGTGCGCGGAGAGGTCGCCGGCTATGCCCATGCGACCGAGATCAGCGAATCCGCGCTGAAGCGCGCGGTGGAAACCGCCCGCCTCGCCGTCGGCGACGGCGGCGGCACGATGGCCGCCCCGCCCCGCGCGACGAACCGCAAGCTCTATGCCGAGATCGATCCGATCGCCGGCGCGGCCTTCCCGGTGAAGGTCGAGACCCTGCGCGAGATCGACGCCTTCGCCCGCGATCTCGACCCCCGGGTGGTCCAGGTGACGGCGACGATCATGGCCTCATGTCAGGAGGTCGAGATCCTGCGCCCCGAAGGCACTCTGGTCCGCGACCTGCGGCCGATGACCCGGGTCAACGTCTCGGTCATCGTGGAACAGAACGGACGGCGCGAATCCGGCACCGCCGGGGGCGGCGGGCGCGTCGGGCTCGACGGGCTGATCGACCCCGCCGACTGGCAGGCTAAGGCGCGCGAGGCGCTGCGCATCGCTTTGGTGAACCTTGACGCCGAACCGGCACCTGCGGGTGTGATGGACGTGGTGCTGGGCCCCGGCTGGCCCGGCATCCTGCTGCACGAGGCGGTCGGTCACGGGCTGGAGGGCGATTTCAACCGCAAGAAATCCTCCGCCTTCGCCGGGCTCATGGGCCAGCGCGTCGCCGCCCCCGGGGTCACGGTGCTGGACGACGGCACGATCCCGGACCGGCGCGGGTCGATCACCGTGGACGACGAAGGCACGCCCTCGGCGAAGAACGTGCTGATCGAGGACGGCATCCTCACCGGCTTCATGCAGGACCGGCAGAACGCCCGGCTGATGGGGGTGGAGCCGACAGGCAACGGGCGGCGGGAGAGCTACGCCCATCCCCCGATGCCGCGGATGACCAACACCTACATGCTGGGCGGCGACGCGACCCGAAAGGAGATTGTGGGCGAGCTGAAGGACGGGCTCTACGCCGTCGGCTTCGGCGGCGGGCAGGTCGACATCACCAACGGCAAGTTCGTCTTCTCCTGCACCGAGGCCTACCGGGTGAAGAACGGCGTGGTCGGCGCGCCGGTGAAGGGCGCCACGCTGATCGGCGACGGCGCGACGGCGCTGCAGCAGATCCGCGCGCTCGGCAACGACATGGCGCTGGACCCGGGCATGGGCAATTGCGGCAAGGCGGGGCAGTGGGTGCCGGTCGGCGTGGGCCAGCCCACAGTTCTGATCGGCGGTCTTCGGGTCGGGGGATCGGCGACGGGATGAGTCCGCCGATCCCCCGCTTGCCGGCACGGCCGCAGGAGCAGCACAGGCCGGATCGGGCAGGATCATCTGACGGCAGATCACCTGTCGGGATCGGGATGCGGGGCGGGCAAGTCCCTGGTGGCTAACGCCGTTGCACCGCCCCGCGCCAAAACCGATACCTATGCAAAAGGTCTTGTTTACAGCGTCTTCGTCACTCTATGGCACCGAGGTTCATCACCCCGCCCCCTTCTGTCAAAGGTTCCGACAGGTGCCTTTCAAACGGAAAGTCGGTGAAGTTGACGCAGCGTCCCGCGGTAAGGCGGAAACCGTTGTCGGAGTGATATTTGACCGGCGGGTCTGATCGCGGCTCCCTGCGAGACCACGGATTCCTTTCAAAATGAAAATCCACTGTCACTCCGGCTCGCGTGACCATACGTCAATCGGGGGGCCGAAGTCTTCCGAATCGTCGCAATAGGAGCGAATCAGCCTGTCCATCGCCCGCCGGGAAATCACCCGGTGCGACGGGTCGAAGCCGAGCGAGGCCACCATCTTCCAGTGCCCGTACATCAGGCAGACGAAGAGCCACGAGAGTTCCTCCGCCGCCTTTTGGTCGAGCGCGGGGTACTGCACCCCGAATTCGTGCGACAGGACCTGCCCGATCAGCCGGTACTGCCCCGACAGCCGTTCCCGGACCGCAGGCGAACCGGCCGAAAGCGACATCATCGCGTCGTAGACCCGGTCGTCGCGCGGCTTCAGCGTGCCGTCGAGCATGTCGAAGTAGAAATCGAGGAAGGCATCCACCCGCGCCGGCCCCTGCTGGCTTCCGGCGGTGGCGATCAGCACGTCGCGATAGATCCCTGCCATCATGTCGCAGAGATCGAGCATCAGCGCCTCGGGCTCAGGATAGTGGTAACGGACCAGCTGCCGGGTAAGCCCCGCGCGCTCGGCGACCGCGTCGTAGGACAGGTGCGGCAGGCCCCGCGCCTGCAGCGCAGCGAACGCGCCCTGCACGATCTGCTGTCGGCGATCCTGTCCCGATGTGCTGGCCATCTGCCCCGGTCCGTCCTGCTACCCGGCGCCCAGCATGGAACAGCCGGGGGCGGTGCGGCAAGCGTTCCGAACGGGCGGACGGCCGGAAAGGGCGTCGTTAACCATCTCATTCATGCTTGGTTAACCGCGCGCCGCTAGAAGTGATTCTGCAAGCAGGCGGAGCCACGATGGTCGAGGATACTCATCCTTCCACTCACCCCCCACTCCCACCCACCACGGAAGATGGTCGGCTGTCGTGGCTTCGTCTCTTGCGCTCGCGGCGCGTCGGCATCGCGACATTCTACAGATTGCTCACGGAACACGGCTCGGCCACCGCCGCCCTTGCCGCCCTGCCGAAAATCGCGGCGGCGGCAGGGGTGGAGGATTACAGACCCTGCCCCGAACGGGTCGCCGCCGCCGAACTGCATGCGGCCCGCGACTGCGGCGCGCGAATGATCGCCGTCGGGCAGGTGGACTACCCGCCCGAGCTTCTCGATCTCGACGACCCGCCGCCGATCATCTGGGCGCGTGGCGAGACGGCCGCGCTCGCACCGCCGCGCATCGCCATCGTGGGTGCGCGCAACGCCTCCTCCCTCGGCACGCGCATGGCCCGCGCACTGGCCGAGGATCTGGCGAAGGAAGGCTATGTCATCGTCTCCGGCCTCGCCCGTGGCATCGACGCCGCCGCCCATGCCGCGACGCTCGACACCGGCACGATCGCGGTCATGGCGGGCGGGGTCGACATGCTCTATCCGGCCGAGAACGCTGCGCTGGCCGAGGATATCCCGCGCCGGGGCCTGCGGCTGTCGGAACAGCCCATGGGCCTGCAGCCGCAGGCCCGCCATTTCCCGCGCCGCAACCGGCTGGTTTCGGGCCTCGCCCGCGCCGTCGTGGTGGTGGAGGCTGCGGGGCGGTCGGGATCCCTCATCACCGCGCGTACCGCACTCGACCAGGGGCGGGAGGTGCTGGCGGTACCCGGCCATCCAATGGACGGGCGCAGCGCGGGCTGCAACATGCTGATCCGCGACGGCGCGCATCTGGTGCGCAGCGCCGCCGACGTGATCGAAGCGCTGCCGCCCGTCGATCGCCCCGGCGAGCAGAGCGAACTGCCGCTCGCCCCGCCACCACCCGCCGCCCCGCCGGCGCGCCGCAGCCTCCGCGAGACGGCGGAGCTTCACTCCGCCATTCTGTCCCGCCTGTCCCCGTCGCCCGTGGCGGAAGACCAGCTGATCCGCGACCTCGGCGGCGCCCCGCGCGAGGTGGCCCCGGTGCTGGTGGAACTGGAACTCTCCGGTCAGGTCGAACGGCAGGCGGGCGGCCTGCTGGCCCTCACGGTCCCGGCAAACCGGCGCGCGTAAGTCGCCGCGCCCGGGTCTGCTGACGCCCGTCGAAGTTGAAATGGGTCTGGACACGCGCCCGCCGTCCCGGTGCCTTGGCTTTCACCACCGCCCCTTCAATCCGCCCGCCCCGCGGCGGGTTGCATTGACAAGCTCGCATCAAACCCCACATGGTCCGCCGCCAACGCGCACTTCCCGCAAGAAAGGACGCAGAATGCCCGTCGTCGTGGTGGAATCCCCGGCCAAAGCCAAGACAATCAACAAATATCTCGGCCCGGATTACACCGTGCTGGCCTCCTACGGCCACGTTCGCGACCTGCCGCCGAAGGACGGATCCGTCGATCCGGACCATGAATTCGACATGAAATGGGAGATCGCGGCAGACAGTCGCAAGCATGTGAAAGCGATCGCCGACGCGCTCAAGGACGACAACGCCCTGATCCTCGCCACCGACCCCGACCGCGAGGGCGAGGCGATCTCGTGGCACCTGGAAGAGGCGCTGCGGAACCGCAAGGCGATCCGGAAGGACACGCCGGTGTCGCGGGTGGTCTTCAACGCGATCACCAAGAATGCCGTGACCGAGGCGATGAAGAACCCGCGCCAGGTCGACGCCCCGTTGGTGGAGGCGTATCTCGCCCGCCGCGCGCTCGACTACCTCGTGGGCTTCAACCTCAGCCCGGTGCTCTGGCGCAAGCTGCCCGGCGCGAAATCCGCCGGCCGGGTGCAGTCGGTCTGCCTGCGGCTCATCGTGGAGCGCGAGATGGAGATCGAGGCCTTCCGCCCCCGCGAATACTGGTCGGTGAAGGCGATCCTCTCCACCCCGCGCGGACAGGAATACGAGGCGCGGCTGACGGTTCTGGCGGGCAAGAAGCTCGACCGGTACGACATCGAGAACGCGACCCAGGCCGAGATGGCCGTGCAGGCCGTCACTTCGCGCGATCTCACAGTAAAGTCGGTCGAGGCGAAACCGACCTCGCGCAACCCCTCGCCGCCCTTCATGACCTCGACCCTCCAGCAGGAGGCGTCGCGCAAGTTCGGCATGGGCGCCCGCCAGACCATGAGCGCGGCGCAACGGCTCTACGAGGCCGGGCACATCACCTACATGCGGACCGACGGCATCGACATGGCGCCCGAGGCGGTGCAGGCCGCCCGCGCCGCGATCAAGGACCGCTACGGCGACAAGTACGTCCCCGACAGCCCCCGCACCTACAAGAACAAGGCGAAGAATGCGCAGGAAGCGCACGAATGCATCCGCCCGACCGAGATGGACAAGGATGTCGAGGCATTGCGCATCCAGGATGCGGACCAGCGCAAGCTCTACGACCTGATCTGGAAACGGACGCTGGCCTGCCAGATGGCGGGCGCCCGGCTTGAGCGGACGACGGTGGACGTGGGCAGCGCCGACGGACAGGTGGAGTTGAGGGCGACCGGGCAGGTCGTGCTCTTCGACGGCTTCATGAAGGTCTACGAGGAAGGCCGCGACGACGTGGTCGTGGATGACGACGACAAGCGCCTGCCGCAGATCACCGAGGGCGAGGCGGCGAAGAAGGGCACGATCACGCCCGACCAGCACTTCACCCAGCCCCCGCCGCGCTACACCGAGGCGACGCTGGTCAAGAAAATGGAAGAGCTCGGAATCGGGCGCCCCTCCACCTATGCCTCGATCGTCACGACGATCCAGGACCGGGGCTATGTCCGCAAGGACAAGAACCGCCTGATCGCCGAGGACAAGGGCCGGCTGGTGACCGCCTTCCTCGAGAACTACTTCCGCCGCTACGTCGAATACGACTTCACCGCCGGGCTGGAGGAGGAGCTGGACGACGTCTCGGCCGGGGACCGCGATTACAAGGACGTGCTGGGCCGCTTCTGGCGCGATTTCTCGGCGGCCATCGCCGAGACGTCGGAGTTGCGGATCACCGACGTGCTCGAAAAGATCAACGAGGTGCTGGAACCGCACCTCTTCCCGCCGACGGAGGACGGATCGGACCCGCGCGCCTGCCCGAATTGCGGCAACGGGCGGCTGTCGATGCGCACCGCGCGCTCGGGCGGGGCCTTCATCGGCTGCTCGAACTACCCCGAATGCCGCTACACCCGCCCCTTCGGCCCGCCGGGCGCGGAGGAGGACGGCAGCGCGATCCCGCCCGAAGGCAAGCTTCTGGGCGAGGACGAGGGTGACGAGATCCGCATCTTCAAGGGCCGCTTCGGCCCCTACGTCCAGCGCGGTCCGGTGACGGAAGAGAACAAGAAGCCCCCGCGCCAGTCGGTGCCGAAGGAATGGCCGCCCGAGGACGTGACGCTGGAACAGGCGGTGCGGCTTCTGGTCCTGCCCCGGCTGATCGGCCAGCACCCCGAGGACGGGGTGAACGTCTGGGCCAACATCGGCCGCTACGGCCCCTACATCAAGCACGCCGAAAGCACCTCGGACCGGGGCGGCACCAACGCCAACCTCGAAGGGCTGGAGGATGTCTGGACCGTCGGCATGAACCGGGCCGTCCAACTTCTGGCCGAGAAGGTGGCGAGCCGGGGCGGACGCGGCAAAGCCGCCACGCCGATCCGCGAACTGGGCGAACACCCCGATGCGGGCGGCGCGGTGGCGATCTACGACGGCAAATACGGGCCCTATGTGAAGTGGGAGAAGCTGAACGCCACGATCCCCGACACGGTCAAGCCCGAGGACGTGACGATGGAGCAGGCCGTCGAGCTGCTCGCCGAACGCGCGGCCAAGTCGGGCAAGAAGGCGCCCGCCAAGAAGAAGGCTGCGGCGAAGAAGGCCCCGGCCAAGAAGACCGCCGCGAAAAAGACGACGGCGAAGAAATCGACCGCCAAGAAGGCGGGATGAACGATAGGGGCGGGCCTGCACGCCCGCCCTTGCGCGATACGCATAAGAGATTACGAATACGTGATTGGCCTCCCCCGGGGCAATTCATCAATTTGCGCCGCACAGGCAGAAAACCACCCGGAGGCCCCGCGCATGACCCGTTTCCCCCGCCGCCACTTCCTTGCCGCCACCGGCGCCGCGCTTTTCACCCCCGCGATTCTGCGTGCCGCGGAAACGCCCGAGATCCGGCCCGAGGCGGACGGCGTCCGGCGCAACACCTCCTCCTTCCGGCGGCAGGACTGGCGCGAGCATTTCGACAGCCTGGGCAAGGCGGCGATCGTCGCCGACACCACGTCGCGCGCGCTGCACTTCTGGTCCGGCGATGGCGCGGACTACCGCATCTACCCCACCTCCGTCCCGATGACGGACGAGCTGACCAAGCGCGGCTACACCGAGGTCGTGCGCAAGAAGGTCGGGCCCGACTGGACGCCCACACCATCAATGATCGAACGCAACCCCGAGCTGAAGTACATGCCTCCGGGTCCGGACAACCCGCTCGGCACCCATGCGATGTACCTGTCGTGGCCCGCCTACCTGATCCACGGCACCCACGACACGCGCAAGATCGGGCGGCGGTCGTCGGACGGCTGCATCGGGCTCTACAACTTCGCGATCGAGGAGCTTTTCGCCCTCACCCCGATCGGCGCGCAGGTCCGTTTCATCTGACGAAATTCCGCGCTGCGGCATTTCGTTGACTCTTGCCGGGCACCCCGGCAAGAGGGTGGGAAATCTCACAGGAGGGAGGTTCCCCATGAAGAAAGTCTACGGCTCCGCGGCCGAGGCGCTGGACGGGCTGCTGTTCGACGGCATGCTGATCGCCGCCGGCGGTTTCGGCCTCTGCGGCATTCCGGAACTGCTGATCGCGGCGATCCGCGACGCGGGCACGAAGGATCTGACGGTCGCGTCAAACAACGCCGGCGTCGACGATTTCGGGCTGGGCGTGCTGCTGCAGACCAAGCAGGTCAAGAAGATGATGTCCTCCTACGTGGGCGAGAACAAGGAGTTCATGCGTCAGTACCTCGGTGGCGAGCTCGAGCTGGAGTTCAATCCCCAGGGCACGCTGGCCGAGCGGATGCGCGCCGGCGGCTCGGGGATCCCCGGCTTCTACACCAAGACCGGCGTCGGCACCCAGATCGCCGAGGGCAAGGAGGTGAAGACCTTCGATGGTGAGGATTACATCCTCGAACGCGGCATTTTCGCGGACCTGTCGATCGTCAAGGCGTGGAAGGCCGACGAGACGGGCAACCTCGTCTTCCGCAAGACCGCGCGCAACTTCAACCCGCCCGCCGCCATGTGCGGCAAGGTCTGCGTGGTCGAGGTCGAGGAAATCGTGCCGACCGGCTCGCTCGATCCCGATCACATCCACCTGCCCGGCGTTTACGTGCACCGCCTGATCCAGGGCGAGCACGAGAAACGCATCGAACAGCGCACCGTCCGCACGAAGGAGTCCGCATAATGCCCTGGGACCGCAACCAGATGGCCGCCCGCGCGGCGGAGGAACTCGAAGACGGCATGTACGTGAACCTCGGGATCGGCATCCCGACGCTGGTCGCCAATTACGTGGGCGACAAGGACATCACGCTGCAATCGGAGAACGGCATGCTCGGCATGGGCCCCTTCCCCTTCGAGGGCGAGGAGGACCCGGATCTCATCAACGCCGGCAAGCAGACCATCACCGAGCTCAAGCGCACGGCCTATTTCGACAGCGCCATGTCCTTCGGCATGATCCGCGGCGGCAAGATCGCGGCGGCGATCCTTGGCGCGATGGAGGTGTCCGAGGACGGCGATCTGGCTAACTGGATGATCCCGGGCAAGCTGGTCAAGGGCATGGGCGGCGCGATGGACCTCGTCGCCGGCGTGCAGAAGGTCGTCGTGGTGATGGATCACCAGAACAAGGCCGGGGAGTCCAAGCTGCTCAAGGAATGCACCCTGCCGCTCACCGGCAAGGCCGTGGTGAACCGTATCATCACCAACCTCGGCGTGCTGGACGTCGTGGACGGCGGGCTGCGCATCGTCGAATGCGCCGAAGGCGTCACCGAGCAGGAAATCCGGGACGCCACCGAGGCGACCATCGTCGGCTGATCCGGCCGGGACCGGGGCCTGTCCGCTCCGCGCAGGCCCCTGGTTCCTGTGGTCGGAAATACTCCCGCCGGAGGCCCATGGCCGGCCCGGGCTCGATGCCCGGTCCGGCCATCCCCCGCGCGACGGGCTTCGCCCGGCGCAACTCAGCTCGGAAACGAGAACACGCAGCCGTCGGAAATCAGTTCGGGCCGGGTCATGCAGAGGCTCCGCGCCACCTCGAAGGCGGCCAGCACCTTGGGCACGTAATCCCGCGTCTCCGCGTAAGGGGGCACGCCGCCGTTCGGCACGATGGAATTCTCCCCGGCGTTGTAGCCCGCCAGCACGAGGATCGGGTCGCCCGCGAACTTCTCCATCAGGAAGTCGAGGAAGGCGACCCCGCCCTTGATGTTCTGCGCCGCGTTCTTGCTGTCGCTCACCCCGAAGCGCGCGGCCGTCGCGGGCATCAGCTGCATCAGCCCCTCGGCGCCGGCGCTCGACACCGCGTCGGCCCGGCCCGCGCTTTCCACCGCGATCACCGCCAGCACCAACGCGGGCGACACCCGCGTTCCGGCGGTGGTCAGCAGGATCTCCTTGGAGTGCGCCTGCGCTATTCCCATCATCGTGTCGAGCCGCGGCGCCCGCACGCCCTGCCCCGCCGGCTGCGACAGCAGGTGCGCGATCGCGGGCGCCAGCCGCCCCGGCCCCGTGTCGGTCAGGGCCGGAGAGACACCTTCCCAGAACCACGCGTACCGCCCCAGCGGAGCGGAGCCGGGCGCAGGGCTGGCCGCCGCCACCTCGGGCTCGGCCTTGGGTCTGGGCTTCACCGGCTTCGGCCCGTCGCCCGGCTTGATCTGCACCGTGATGCGCTTGTTCGTCCCGGCCGCCGGGGGCTTGACCCGCTTGAAGGTGAAATCCCCGTCGGACGCCCAGGCCACACCCTGGCCCGTCACGGCCAATGCCAGCCCGAGAGCCAGCCCCATGCGTGCGAGTCTTCCCATTATCCGATCGCCTGCTGTTGTTCACTGCCCGCTGCCGCGGCCGGTTTTCCGGTCATGCGCGGTGTCCCGGAGTATCCCAGATCGCGGATCATCGCGCCAGAATCAGCTGTGTGGCCCACTTTTCCCTTGCATTTCGGCCACAGAACTGCGGCCAAAACCGCTTCCGGCTTCGTAAACCAGAAATTTTAATTTCGCGTATTCAATGGGTTAAGAATCCTCCGCCACGAAATTCCGGGACTCACGAATTTTGAACGAAACCCGCCAAAATCCTGCCCCAATCCCCCGGCTATATATGTCCCGTGCCGCGAAGGTGGTGTCCGAGAGTTGAGAGAGAGACGGGCATCGTGAAGCTGGAACGGAACAACGCAACCACGTATCCTTTGGAGGGACTACCATGATCAAGTTCATCAAGAATTTCCGTAAAGACGAAGCTGGCGCCGTGACCGTTGACTGGGTCGTTCTGACCGCAGCCGTCGTGGGCCTCTCGGCCGCAGCCTACACCGCCATCGAAGGCGGCGCGACGACGCTGACCGGCAACGTCCAGACCTACATGGGCAACCAGGACCCGAGCAAGTAAGCCGGTCCATCGGCTGGAACTCGCAAGCCGCGTCCAATCGCTTGGGCGCGGCTTTCTTCCATCCGGAGGACGGACCGCCCCGGCGATCCGCGCGGGTTCCCGGCATTCGCACCGGGCTCCGCACCCAAGGGCGGGTGCGGCCCGTAGCAAGAAAGACGGGCCCATGCAGAACCTGGCAACTTTCCTGCGCAAGGACGACGGCGCCGTTACGGTGGACTGGGTCGTTCTCTGCGCACTGGTCGTCGCCCTGACCGTCCTCATCACCACAATGATGTCCGAGGGTGCCACGGGGCTGGCCAGCGGGACCACCGCGCACATGTCCGGCATGCTCAAGTAGCCTGCCGTCATCACCGGTCGAAATGTCCTGCGCCGCCCGCGTCATCGTGGGCGGCGATGACATTCAAGAACCGGGAATTGTCCCTTCTTTGGACACAATTCGCCGCCAAGATCGAATTTGGGTAATGGGGCGTCGGCAGAAGGCCGGGCCCGGACAACAATGAGAACATGAGGTAGAGACATGCGCTCGCTTTTCGGACTGGTCCTCGTCGTCGGCATCGGCCTCGCGGGTTTCGCCGTCTACATGGTCAACGGCTACATGAAGGCCTATGAACAACAGCTGGCGATGGAACGCGCCCAGCGTCCCGAAGCGGTGCCGACCGTTGAGGTCTACGTCGCCACCCGCGCCCTGCGCTACGGCGAAACGCTCGACCGCGAGGACGTCCGCAAGGTGGACTGGCCGGAGAACGCGGTGCCCGAGGGCTCCTTCGTCGAAGAGGCCGCGCTTTTCCCCGAGAACAAGCCGCTCCGCTACGTCCTTCGCTCGATGGAGAAGGACGAGGCGATCATGGGCCTCAAGGTCACCGAACCCGGCGAAGACGCGGGCCTGACCAACCGGCTGGACCGCGGGATGCGCGCCTTCGCCATCCGCGTCGACGTCTCGTCCGGCGTCTCCGGCTTCCTGCGTCCCAGCGACCGGGTGGATGTCTACTGGACCGGCCGCGTCAACACCGGCAACGGCGAGTCGAGCGAGGTCACCAAGCTGATCGAGCCGGGCGTGAAGCTGATCGCCGTCGACCAGACCTCCTCCGCGGATGAAGCACAGGCGATCATCGCCCGCACCGTCACCGTCGCGGTCAACCCGCAGCAGGTCGCCAACCTCGCACAGGCACAATCCACCGGCCGCCTCTCGCTGTCGCTGGTCGGCGCGGAGGATGACACCGTGGCCGAGGCGATCGAGGTCGACCAGAACGCCCTGCTCGGGATCGAGGCGCCCAAGCCGAAGGAAGTGATCCGGCAGCAGGAAGAGGAAGTCTGCGCCATTCGGACCCGCCGCGGCTCGGAAGTGGTGATGATCCCGATCCCCTGCACCGACTGAACGGGCTGAAAGCTATCCTCCCGACAGGGGGCGGTCCGCCGGGCCGCCCCCTTGCCGTTTGCGCCGGGGTTTCGATCTGTTGCCACTTGTCCACATAAAGAAATCCCCGGAAACCATTGTTCATTGCAAAAAAACAGGACTTGCCGCAGGATGCCGCAAAAGGCGGGCACCCGAAGACCCGCAACCGAGGCGTGATCGGAGAGGCAGGTCACATGAAAAATGACGGATTTCTGAAGGCGGCCCTGCTGGGTCTGTCGCTGATTGCAGTTCATGCGCCGGCGCAGGCAGTGGCCGAACAATTGCGGATCGTCGAACGCGGCACCTCCTCCCGGGTCAACGTGGCGATGAACCGCGCGGTGGTGGTGGAAAGCGACACGCCCTTCGCGGAGCTTTCCATCGCCAACCCGCAGATCGCTGACATCTCGTCGCTGAGCGACCGGTCGATCTATGTCCTTGGCAAGGCCCCGGGCATCACGACGCTGACCCTTCTGGATCAGAACGGCCAGCTCATCACCAACGTCGACGTGGTGGTGGCGGCGGATATCACCGAGTTCAAGGAACGGCTGGGCCAGATCCTGCCGGGCGAACGGATCGAGGTCCGGACCGCCAACGACGGGATCGTCCTGTCCGGCACCGTCTCCTCCTCGCAGAAGCTTCAGCGGGCGCTCGACCTTGCGGAGCGCTATGCGCCCGAACGGGTGTCGAACCTGATGTCCGTCGGCGGCGTCCAGCAGGTGATGCTGAAGGTCCGCTTCGCCGAGATGGAGCGGTCGGTGTCCAAGTCGCTCTCCTCCTCGCTGGGTTTCGGCGGGGCGATGTTCGGCGGCGATCTGGGTGTTCAGGGCGGCAACGGCCGCGCTTCGAATGCGCCGGGCCAGCAGAACCAGCTTGGCGGCTCGCTGCCCGCCAGCAACGAGAACACCGGCGCGCTTCTCTTCGGCTTCGACGTGGGCGCGGTGCAGGTCAGTGCGCTGCTCGAGGCGCTGGAATCCAAGGGCGTTGTCCGGACGCTGGCGGAACCGAACCTCACCGCCCTTTCCGGGCAGGAGGCCAAGTTCCTTGCCGGCGGCGAATACCCGGTGCCGATCGCGCAGGACGGCGGCACGGTGACGGTGGAATTCAAGCCGTTCGGCGTCGAGATGAACTTCATCCCCCGCGTGGTGGAGGACGACATCATCAACCTCGAACTCTCGGCCGCGGTCTCCTCGATCGATCCGAACAACGGGTTCACGCTGGACAGCTTCACCATCGACGCCTTCACCAAGCGCAGCACCGAAACCACGGTGGAACTGCGCGACGGTCAGAGCTTTGCGATCGCCGGACTGCTGCAGGACGATTTCCGCGACAACAACAGCCAGGTGCCGTGGCTGGGCGACATCCCCGTGCTGGGTGCCCTGTTCCGCAGCGCCGAATACCAGCGGTCGCAGACCGAACTGGTCATCATCATCACAGCTCACCTCGTCCAGCCGACCCGGGGCGAGGCGCTCGCGCTGCCGACGGATCGCGTCAAGCCCCCGTCGGAGAAAGATCTTTTCCTGTTCGGCAATGTCGCGAAGGATCGTGGAGGCCGCACGGTCAAGGGGGCCGCGGGCGAAGTCGCCCGGCAGGACTTCAGCGGTTCCTATGGCTACGTGATGGAGTGAGACGATGACCTTTCCTGGCTACAAAGGACTTCTCACCGCGACCTCGATGCTGGCGCTCGCCGGTTGCGCCAGCGACGGCTACACGCCGTGGACGCAGGAGGCGGGGGCGGTCGTCGACGGGGGCGGCTTCGGCAACGCCACGATGAACAACACGCTGATCCAGAACGGCGACAAGCGCTACGTGATCGGGCTGAACGACCGGTTCTCGGAACAGGTGCAGGACACCGTCACATTTGCCTTCGACAGTGCCGTTCTGGGGCCCCAGGCGCAGGCCGCGGTCCGCCAGCAGGCCCACTTCATCCGGCAATTCCCCGAGGTGACCTTCCGCGTCTTCGGCCACACCGATGCCGTCGGAAGCCAGGCCTACAACAAGCAGCTCGGCCTGCGCCGGGCCCATGCGGTCGTCAACTACCTCGTGGCGCATGGCGTGTCCCGCTCGCGGCTCGAGGCGGTTGTTTCCTTCGGAGAAACACAGCCGCTGATCGTGACCCAGGGCCGGGAGCGCCGCAACCGCCGCACCGTGACCGAGGTTTCGGGGTTCGTGGACTCTGCACCGCTGGTTCTGGATGGCAAATACGCCCAGATTATCTACCGGGAATACGTGCAATCCGCGGTCCCGGAGACGGGGCTGACCGGCGTGCAGCAGGAAGCGGCGGGTATCGGCGCATCAGAGTGACCGGGCGGGAAACAACCCCTTTCAGAACCGGCCAGTGTTCAGAATTACCCAACAAATTTGTGAATTCGGCCCAATTTCCGCCCAACTTGACTGACATGTTCCAAGAGGAAACGCCATGCCCTCCACCCGGGCATGCGGATCGGAAAAGGGACGCGACCGCAGAGAGCGGATGTGCGGTCGCGGGTCCCCGGTTCGCCGGGCGTGCTTGAGAAGGTATTGAGGCATGACATCGAATGCAGAAATGCACCAGCAGGAGGCCAGCCCGCTGATCGCTTGCACGATCCGGCGCGAACCGGACGGCTTCGACCTGCTGATCGAGGACATGGAGGAAGCCCTGGGTGAACAATGGGGCGATCTCGGGTTTTCCGAGGCTCTGATGTTCTTCAACCAACCCGAAGCGAATACGCTCGAATTCATTTCCATGGCGATCGACGCCGAGGACGAAAAGAACCTCGCCCTGCTGGGAGAGGTCATCGCACAGGCCCGCGCTCACGGGATCAAGGTGATCCTGATCGCGGAAGACGTCTCGCCCTCCGCGCTCCACCAGCTTCTGCGGCAGGGGGCGGACGAATTCGTGCCCTACCCGCTCCCCGAGGGCGAGCTGGCCGCCGCCATCGACCGCATCCAGGCGCCCGAGCCGGAACCCGCACTGGCCGAGGCGACGCCCGGCAAGAAACGCGCCAAAGGCGACCGCAACGGTGCCGTGCTTGTGACCCACGGCCTCGCCGGCGGCGTGGGCGCGACGACCATGGCGGTCAACCTCGCTTGGGAACTCGCCACCGTCGCCAAGAAGGGCGAAGAGAACCCCAAGGTCTGCATCCTCGACTTCGACCTGCAGTTCGGCACCGTCGCAACCTATCTCGACCTGCCGCGCCGCGAGGCGGTCTATGAGCTGCTGTCGGACACCGAGGTGCTGGACGACGACGCCTTCATGCAGGCTCTGCTCAGCTTCGACGACCGGCTGCAGGTGCTGACCTCGCCGGGCGAGATGCTGCCTCTGGATTTCGTCAACGCCGAGGACATCACCCGGCTGATCGAGATGGCCCGGTCGCATTTCGACTTCGTCGTGGTGGACATGCCCAAGACGCTGGTGAACTGGACCGAAACGGTGCTGAACGCCGCGCAGGTCTATTTCGCCGTGATGGAGTTGGACATGCGGTCGGCCCAGAACTGCCAGCGCCTCAAGCGCGCGCTGCAGGCCGAGGAGCTTCCGGTCGAAAAACTGCGCTTCGCGCTGAACCGCGCGCCGACCGGGTTCGACCTGAACGGCAAGCAGCGGGTGAAGCGCCTTGGCGAAAGCCTCGGCATCTCGATCGAGCTTCAGTTGCCGGACGGCGGCAAGCCGATCGCACAGGCCGGCGACCATGGCGTGCCGCTGGCCAAGACCGCGGGGAAGAATCCCCTGCGCAAGGAATTCGCGAAACTGGCCCGGTCGATCTTCGAGGTCGGGGCCGAAGCCGAAGCGGAAACCGCGGACTAAACACGCGGCCCAAGAAGGGTAGAGTCGATGTTTTCGAAGTACAGCAAGAAGCCCGGCCAGCCGGACAAACCCAAGCTTGTCCCGGCCAGCAGCGCCGGCCGCGACGCCGCGCCCCGCGCGACGGTGACCCCGGCGGAACAGGCCGCGCCGAAGGCGATGCGCAAACCGATGCCCGCGGGCAAGGTCGCCGCCGTTCCGGGCGCCGCCGACAAGAACCGCAAGCGCAAGGAACGGCTTGGCGAGATCAAGCTGGAACTGCACCGCGCGCTGCTGGACAACCTGAACCTCGCCGCGCTGGACACCGCTTCCGAACAGGACCTGCGGATGGAAATCAACTCCATCGCGACCGAGGTGCTGCAGGAGAAGAGCATCGTCCTCAACCGCGAGGAACGGAGCCTTCTGAACCAGGAGCTCTACGACGAGGTGAAGGGCCTCGGCCCGCTCGAGAGCCTGCTGAAGGACGACACGATCGCCGATATTCTGGTGAACGGCCCGCAGCAGATCTTCATCGAACGGAACGGCAAGCTGGAACTCAGCGACGTCACCTTCAAGGACGAACGCCACCTTCTGCGGATCATCGACAAGATCGTCTCGGCCGTCGGCCGGCGGGTCGATGAATCCAACCCCTATGTCGACGCCCGTCTGGCCGACGGGTCGCGTTTCAACGCCATGGTGCCGCCGATCGCGGTCGACGGATCGCTCGTCTCCATCCGTAAGTTCAAGAAGGACAAGCTGGGCATCGACGAACTGGTGAAGTTCGGCGCCTTCTCGGAAGAGATGGCCGCCTATCTTCAGGCCGCCGTCGCCTGCCGCCTGAACGTCATCGTCTCGGGCGGGACGGGTTCCGGCAAGACGACGACGCTCAACGCGCTGTCGTCCTTCATCGACAACTCCGAACGAATCCTGACCATCGAAGACACGGCCGAACTTCAGCTGCAGCAGACGCATGTGGGCCGGATGGAAAGTCGCCCCGCCAACGTCGAGGGCAAGGGCGCCGTGACCCAGCGGGACTGTCTGCGCAACGCGCTGCGGATGCGTCCCGACCGCATCATCGTGGGTGAGACCCGCGGCGAGGAGGTCATCGACATGCTGCAGGCCATGAACACCGGCCACGACGGTTCGATGACCACGATCCACGCCAACTCGGCCCGGGACGGTGTCAGCCGTCTGGAAAACATGGTTGCCATGGCCGGGATCGAGATGCCGCTCAAGGCCGTCCGCTCCCAGATCGCCAGCGCCGTGCATCTCATCGTCCAGGCCTCGCGCCTGCAGGACGGCTCGCGCCGCATGGTCTCGATCACCGAGGTGACGGGCATGGAAGGCGAGGTGATCTCGATGCAGGAAGTCTTCCGCTTCCAGCGCGTCGGCCTTGCCTCGGACGGCAAGATCATCGGCCATTTCACCGCGACCGGCGTCCGGTCCAATTTCTCCGAACGGTTCAAGCAGTGGGGCTACGATCTTCCGGCCTCGATCTTCGAACCGGTCGCAGCGGAGTAGGCATCATGGCAATTTCCGCCGCCCCCATCATTTATGGCCTGATCTTCGTGGGCGTGCTGGTCCTCGTCGAAGGGCTCTACCTCGTCATCTTCGGCAAATCCATCAGCCTAAACAGCCGCGTGAACCGTAGGCTGGAGATGATGGAAAAGGGCGCCGGCCGCGAAGAGGTGCTGGAAAAACTCCGCAAGGAGATGCAGCAGCACATGGCGTCGCGGCAGATCCCGCTATACGCCATCCTCGCCAACAAGGCCCAGAAGGCGGCGATCGCCTTCACCCCGCAGCAGCTGATCATGATCATGGCGCTGCTGTCGGGCGTGGCGTTCGTCGCGATGTCGGTGATGACCAGCACCTCGCTGCCGATCCGCATCGCGGTCTCGGTCGCGATCGGCATCGGCTCGGTCTACACTTGGGTCAACATGAAGGCCAAGAAGCGTTCCGCGATGATCGAGGAGCAGCTGCCCGACGCGGTCGAGCTCATGGTGCGGTCGCTGCGCGTCGGCCACCCCTTCTCCTCCGCCATCGCGATCGTCGCGAAAGAGGTGCAGGATCCGCTGGCCTCGGAATTCGGCATCATCTCGGACGAAGCCGCCTATGGACGCGACATGGGCGAGGCGCTCAAGGAAATGGCCGAGCGGTTGGACATGCAGGATCTTCGCTTCCTCGCGGTCGCCGTGACCATCCAGCAGCAGTCGGGTGGCAACCTCGCCGAGGTGCTGGACGGTCTGGCCAAGGTGATCCGCTCGCGCTTCCGGCTGTTCCGCCGGGTGAAGGCGATCACCGCCGAGGCGCAGTGGTCCGGCAAGTTCCTGTCGGCCTTCCCGATCCTTGCGCTGATCGTCATCAACATCCTCGATCCGCACTATTACGACGAAGTGCTGGATCACCCCCTTTTCATCCACGCCTGCCTGATCGTGGCCGCCTTTCTTGCGGCGAACCTCTACGTCATGCGGATGCTCGTGAACATCAAGGTCTGAGGTCAGCGACATGGAAGCGATCAACCAGCTCCTCACCGAACAATTCGGCCCCCTCGGTCCGCTCTACGCGGTCGGCGGTCTGGGCGTCCTGCTGATCCTGCTGACCCTCCCGGTCGTGCTGAAGAAGCAGGTCGACCCGATCGAGAAGCTCAAGCAGCAGAACGCCCCCGAGGACAAGAAGAAGGGCAAGAAGGACCGCCTGCGCGTCGGCGCCAAGAGCCACAAGCTTGAGAAATACTCCAACTTCCTCGAACCGCAGAACGAGGAGGAGTATTCCGCCGTCAAGATGAAGCTGCTGCAGGCGGGCTACCGGTCCCGCGACGCGGTGCGCTTCTATCACTTCGCGCAATTTGCCCTCGGCATCCTCGGGATCATCCTGGGCGTCGCCTACTTTATGCTGTTCATGGCCGGGAACGAGCCCACGACGCAGCAGACCCTGCTCTACATCCTCGGCCCCGGCGGCGTCGGCTACATGTTCCCGAAATACTGGGTCACCAAACGCCAGCAGCAGCGGCAGGAGGAGATCCAGGACGGCTTCCCCGACAGTCTCGACATGCTGCTCGTCTGCGTCGAGGCGGGCCAGTCCATGGACCAGGCGATCCTGCGCGTGTCCAAGGAAATCCGCACCTCCTACCCTGCCCTCGCCGACGAGTTCGAGATCGTCTCGAACGAGGTCAAGGCGGGCAAGGACAAGGCGACCGTGCTGAACGACATGGCCGAGCGCTGCGGCGTGATGGACATCTCCTCCTTCGTGACCGTGCTGATCCAGTCGGCCACCTTCGGCACCTCGATCGCAGAAGCGCTACGGGTCTATGCCGGCGAGATGCGTGACAAGCGCGTGATGCGGGCCGAGGAGAAGGCAAACAAGTTGCCGACCAAGATGACCCTTGCCACTATGATGCTGACCGTGCCGCCGCTGCTGATCATTCTGGTCGGCCCCTCGGTGCACGGAATCACGCAAATGGGGCAGATCGGCCCCAACTAAGAGGCAGGGGCACATATGGCGACACGCGTTCTCGCCATCGTCATGACATTCGGATTGGCCGCCTGTTCCTCGGGCGGCTTTTCCCCGTCTGAGGATCAGGTCTACGCGCCCGGCGTGAAGCCGCGGGCGCAGGCCGTGGACGGGCTGGTCGTCGGCCACCGCCTGATGGCCGCGGGCGAACACGAACTGGCGCTGCAGGCGTTTTCCCGCGCCGCGGGCGAACAGGGCATGACGGAAGAGGTGCTTTCGGCCCTCGGCACCGCGAACCTCGGGCTCGGCCGTCTGGGCCAGGCCGAACGCCAGCTGCGCGAGGCGATCGAGACCGACGAGGCGGTCCCCGAAACGTGGAACAACCTTGGCATCGTTCTGCTGGAGCAGGGCGAGACCTCGGAAGCGGTCCAGATGTTCAAGCGGGCCTATGCGCTGGACAATGGCGAAAGTGACGCAATCCGGGACAATCTGCGCCTCGCCATCGAAAAACTTGAAAATTCGGCCTATCCTGAAGATAACGAAGACCAAGAATACAAACTGGTACGGCGGGGCAGCAGCGAATACCTCATCCGTCAGATACCGTGAAGACAGAGGCAGAGCAGCAAAAGGACGCAGAAAATGCGCCACCCCTTTTTCGTGACCACGTGCCTCGCGGCCGCCGTGACCCTTTCGGCCTGCGACAAGAAACCGGCCTCCGAGGTCAACCGCGCCTTTCAGGACGTGAATGTCGTCGACGAATCCAACCTGAACGACATCATGCTGACCGTGGCCGATCCGAATGAGGCGGTGGCCCATTTCAAGCGCACCGCCGCAGACAACCCCGACCGGATCGACGTGCAGCGCGGGCTGGCGCAAAGCCTGATCCGCGCCAAGCGCCCGGCCGAGGCGGTGCCGGTCTGGGCCAGGATCGCCGCCCACAAGGACGCGACGCACGAGGACCGGGTGGAGTACGCCGACGCGCTGATCCGTGACGGCAAGTGGGACGAGGCGGACAAGGTGCTCGACTCCATCCCACCGACGCACGAGACCTACAAGCGCTACCGGCTGGAGGCGATGATCGCCGACAGCAACAAGGAATGGACCAAGGCCGACAGCTTCTACGAGATCGCGGCCGGGCTGACCACGACGCCCGCGGGCGTATTGAACAACTGGGGCTATTCCAAGCTGACCCGCGGCGATTTCGCCGGAGCCGAGAAGCTGTTCGGCGAGGCGCTGAAGCAGGAAAGCACCCTCTTCACCGCCAAGAACAACCTCGTCCTCGCGCGGGGCGCACAGCGCAACTACAGCCTCCCGGTGATCCCGATGACGCAGGTGGAGCGCGCGCAGCTTCTCCAGACGCTGGGGCTGACGGCGGTGAAGCAGGGCGACGTCGAAACCGGCAAGGGCCTGCTGCGCGACGCCATCGCGACCCATCCGCAGCACTTCGAAGAGGCGGTGCGGGCGCTCAGCGCCCTCGAAGCCTGACCGCCCGGCCCGCATGGACATCAGCAGCCTCTCCGCGCTGATCCTCGCGATTCCGGCGATCCCGCTGTCGCTCTACACATGCTGGAGCGATCTGCGGGGGATGCGGATTCCCAACGGCACGGTGCTGATGCTGGCGGGGGCCTTCGTGCTGCTCGGGCCCTTCGTCCTGCCTTTCGACATCTATCTCTGGCGGCTGCTGCAACTGGCCGTGGTGCTGGTGCTGGGCATCCTGTTCAACGCCGCGGGCGTGATGGGCGCGGGCGACGCGAAATTCATCGCCGCCGCCGCTCCCTACATCGCCTTGGGCGACGTGAGGTTCCTGGCCGCGCTCTTCACCGCCACCGTGCTGGCCGCCTTCGTCACCCACCGTCTGGCCAAGCACACGCCCCTCCGCCGGCTGGCGCCCGAGTGGGAAAGCTGGACCCGCCGCCGCGACTTTCCGATGGGGCTGGCGCTTGGTGGGACCTTGTCGCTTTACCTCTTGCTCGGCATCGCGTTCGGCGGGTGACCCTATGTCAGACGACGTGGCATGAGCAAATTCCACAAAAATGCCGCTTCCCCGCCCCGCTGCGCCTGCTTGGATGTGGTTTCTGACACAATAGGCAGCAGAACGGCTGCGCCGGCGGACGATGCTCCGCCGGTCCACAAAGGCAGAAGAACTGAACGACACGAGCAGAAGACAGGCCAGAAATGAACATGCAGGTCCAGACTGGTGTCACACCGCCGCCGCTGCCACGCTCCCTCGACGAGATGCAGCTGCCCATGGTGATGATGCGGGACATCCTGCTGAAGACCATCTTCCGCAAGAACGTCGACCGTGTCAGCACCATCGCGCAGGCGGTGTCCCTGCCCGCCCCGGTCACTCAGGAACTTGTGGACATCGCGCGCGAGCAGCTTCTGCTCGAGGCGACCGGCACGCTCAAGGCGACCGGGTCGAACGAGATGTCCTATCAACTGACCGACAACGGCCGCGCCCGCGCGATCGACGCGCTGCAGCAGTCGGAATACTACGGGGCGATGCCCGTCCCGCTCGAGGTCTATCACGAGCAGATTAAGCGCCAGTCGATCCGCAACATCCAGATCACCCGGGACCACCTGACCCAGTCGATGGGCCATCTCGTGCTGCCAGACGACCTGATTTCCACCCTCGGGCCGGCCGTCTCCTCGGGGCGTTCGATCCTGATGTACGGGCCGCCGGGGAACGGGAAATCCTCGATCTCAAACGGCATCCGCGATGCGCTCGGCGACAAGATCTACGTGCCCAAGGCCGTCGAATACGCGGGTCAGGTCATCACCGTATACGACCCGATCGTGCATTCCGCCGCCGAGGAGCAGATCGACGACCCGACCGCCCTGCGCCGCGCCGGAAACCGGTTCGACCACCGCTACGTGCTGTGCGAGCGGCCAACGGTCATCACCGGGGGCGAGTTGTCGCTCGACATGCTGAACCTCGTCTACAACCCGGTCGCGCGGACTTATCAGGCGCCGCTGCAGATGAAGGCCACCGGGGGCGTGTTCATCGTCGACGACCTCGGCCGTCAGGCGGAGCCGCCGCAAGCGCTCATCAACCGCTGGATCGTGCCGCTGGAAGAGGGCAAGGACATCCTCGCCCTGCAGTCCGGAGAGAAGTTCGAAGTGCCGTTCGACACGCTGGTGATCTTCTCGACCAACTTCCACCCGAACGAGATTTTCGACCAGGCCGCGCTGCGCCGGATCTTCTTCAAGATCAAGATCGATGGGCCCACGCAGGAAAACTTCCTGAAGATCTTCGCGATGGTGGCCCGCAAGAGGAAGATGCCGCTGAACGAACCCGCGCTGGTCCACCTGCTGAAGCGCAAGTATCCGACGATCGACAACAACTTCGCCAATTACCAGCCGGTGTTCCTGATCGACCAGATGATCTCGATCTGCGAGTTCGAAGGCATCCCCTACCAGATGTCGCCGGAGTTGATCGATCGCGCCTGGGCCAACATGTTCGTCCGCGACGAGCATATCGTGAAGTAGCCCGGCGGCTTCAACCGACCTCCAGAAGCTCTAAAGCGCCCCCTCTCCGCCCAAACCCCGATCCGCTTTCGTCGGATTGGATCGGGCCCGGCCCCGCTCCCAAGGGCGGGCGCGATCCGGCGATGGCGACCCCACGCTCACGCGGTTCATGCTTTGGCGGTCCTGCGGGTCCACGCCGCCCTCGGCGCGGGGCGCTATCCCGTCGGGACCAAGGGGGTTGACCGGGGCGGTCGGGCGAGCGGCCGCCAGGGTCACTCCGCCGGCGTCGGGTTCCCCCGCCCCGGCAATGTGTTGCCAAGTGGCAATTCCTCGAGCCGCATGGAGATAAGGCAGGCGAACCCGGCCAGCACCGCCGCGACAAGGTAGATCGGCGTGATCGCGTCGGAGAAGCCCTGCACCACCTCCTGCCGCAGCACCGGGTCCAGCTGCATCACCCGCTCGTAGGTGATCGCCCCGTCGCCCAGCCCCGGCAGCAGCGGCCGGACATGCGATGTGAGGCCCATGGCGAAGATCCCGCCGAAGAGCGACGTGCCGATCGCCCCGCCGGTCAGGCGGAACATGTTCACCGACGCCGTGCCGATGCCGAGGTTCTCGACCGGCACCGCCGACTGAATCGCCGCGATCGAAACGCTCATCGTGGGGCCGATCCCGATCCCAACCATGAAGAGGCTCAGCAGCAGCCGCCAGTGCGGCGTCTCCGGCCCGATGGTCCAGAGCACAAGCATCGCGACGGTGAGAAAGGCGGTGGAGGCCGTCGGCATCCACTTGTAGCGCCCGGTCTGCGACATGAACCGCCCGGCGAGGATCGAGGTCCCGATCAGCCCGCCCATCATCGCGACAAGGAACAGGCCCGACGTCGCCGGGTCCAGCCCCTTCACCACCTGCAGGAAGGTCGGGACGAAGGCGATGGTGCCGAACATGGTCATCCCGACGAGGAAGTTCATCGTGTTCGCCACCTGGAAGTTGCGGATGGAGAAGAGGCTCGGCGGCATGATCGGTTCGGGCGCCGTGCGCTCCACCAGCACGAAGACGGCCAGCACGGCAGGCGCCAGCAGCATCAGGCTGACCACCGGCAGGGAGGTCCACGGCAGGATCGCCCCGCCCAGGTTCGCGACCAGCACCGCGCAGGACAGCAGGGTGGCCAGCAGGAAGGCGCCGAAGAAATCGATCTTGTGCTTGCCCGAGGGCGGCGCCTTTTCCATCGCCAGCGTGATGACGGTGAAGGCGATCAGCCCGATGGGGAAGTTGAGCCAGAAGATCCAGCTCCAGCTTGTCGTGGTGACGATGTAGCCGCCGACCAGCGGGCCGATGATCGTCGAGAGTCCGAAGACCGACGACAGCCAGCCCTGCGCCTTGCCGCGCTGGCGCGGCGGCAGCACGTCGGCGACCGAGGCCATGGAAACCACGATCAGCGACCCGCCGCCATAGCCCTGCACCAGCCGCCCCGCGACAAGCATCGGCATGTTGAGCGCGAGCGCGCAGATGGCAGACCCCAGCAGGAAGATTCCTATCGCCGCCTGCAGCACGATCTTGCGCCCATACATATCCCCCAGCCGGCCCGAGATCGGCGCGCCGATGGTCGAGGCGAGCAGGAAGGCGGTGACGACCCAGGTGATGTATTCCAACCCGCCCAGATCGCTGACGATGGTCGGCAGCGCGGAGGCCACCACCGTGTTGCCCATCGAGGCGAGGAACAGGGTGGACGCCACCGCGATCAGGATGACACGCAGCCGGCGTGACTCGATCTGGGGTGGTTCGCTGGGCGGGGCGACGTCGGACGCCATGGAGGAACAGTCCTGTCTCTGACCGGCCCTGCGTTGCTTGGAATCCGCAGGGGCGGTGGTAATCTCCGGATCGGGTTCTGTATCTGCTTTTCGCAATTGCATGTCAATGACATGTAATTAGCAGAAACCCGATGCCAAGGGATCCTGACGGGATTTGTGGCGCAGTTGAGACGGAGGACATGAAGATAGGCTCCCGCGACGATGTGATGAAGACGAATCTGGCCCGCGCCGGGATCGCGCCCGAGGTGACGGACCGCGCCCTGACGCTGGACGCGGTGGTCCAGCAATGGCGCCGCCGCGTGCAGAAGCGCGAATTGGGGCGGATGGCGCTGCGCGAACTGGACCTGCCGCTGGACCTGCCCAAGCTCGACGTACTGATCGCAATCTGGGCGCCGTCGAACGAATTCGGTCGGGACGAAGCGGAGACGATGGTCTCGACCATCTCGACCCGGCTGGGCATCGACCCCTCGCGCGCCTCGCGTCTGGTGTCGGACCTGATCGGTCAGGGCTTCGTGAAACGCGCGGTGTCGCAGCAGGACGCGCGCCGCACGGTGGTGGAGCTGACCGACGAGGGGCAGGCGATCGTCGATGCGGTGCGGACGATCAAGTTCCTGATCCTAGGCGAATTCCTCTCGGGCTGGAGTGCGGAGGAGATCGAGACCTTCATCCCGATGCTCGAACGCTATTCGCACTGGGCCGATCAGGCCGAAACCATGAACGCCGGCGCCGCCGCCCGCCCCGAGATCGAGGCGTTGGCGGCCAAGCTCAAGGCGAAGTTGGGCTGACCACCCGCCACCCTTTGCAACAGCCCCCCTCGCCCGCCGGGAAAGGGAAAGGGTGAGAGGGCGCCCCCGCCGTCCCCTTGCCCCGCCCGCCGGATGCTCTAAGAACGGAGCATGAACACCCTTCCGGCGCCCTTCACCGACTGGTTCGCCACGCGCGGCTGGCAGATCCACCCGCACCAGCAGGCAATGCTGGAGCGGGCCGCCGATCCCGCGCTGCTGCTCATCGCGCCCACCGGGGGCGGCAAGACGCTGGCCGGTTTCTTGCCCACCCTGGCCGAGTTGGCGGACGGGCGGCACGACGGCCTGCACACGCTCTACGTCTCGCCGCTCAAGGCGCTGGCGGCCGACATCCGGCGCAATCTGACCATGCCGGTCGAGGAGATGGGCCTGCCGATCCGGATCGAGGATCGGACCGGCGACACCTCCTACACCACCAAGCGGCGGCAGCGCGCCGATCCGCCGCATATCCTGCTGACCACGCCCGAAAGCCTCGCACTGCTGATCTCCTACCCCGACGCGCCGCGCATTTTCCGCGGGCTGCAACGGGTGGTGGTGGACGAGATCCACGCGCTGGCCGACAGCAAGCGCGGGGACCAGCTGTTCCTCGCCCTCGCCCGGCTGCAGACGCTCTGCCCGGGGCTGCGCCGGGTCGGCCTCTCGGCCACGGTCGAGGATCCGCAGGCCATCGCGCGCCTCCTTGCCCGCCATCCTGACCCGTGCGAGATCCTGCACGCCGATCCCGGCCCCGATCCCGATATCGCCATGCTGGAAACCGAGGAGCGCCCGCCCTGGTCCGGCGGGGGCGGCAGCTACGCAATCCCGGCGGTGCTGGACGAGATCCGCAGGCACAAGACCACGCTGGTCTTCCACAACACCCGCGCGCAGGCCGAGATCTTCTTCCACAACCTCTGGATGGCCAACACCGAAGGCCTGCCGATCGGCATCCACCACGGCTCGCTCGACCGCGAACAGCGCGAGCGGGTCGAGAAGGCGATGACCCAGGGCCGTCTCAGGGCGGTGGTCTGCACTGGATCGCTCGATCTGGGGATCGACTGGGGAGACGTCGATCTGGTGATCCAGGTCGGCGCGCCGAAGAACGTCAAGCGGCTGGTGCAGCGGATCGGTCGGGCCAACCACCGCTACAACGCGCCGTCCAAGGCGCTGCTGGTGCCCGCGAACCGGTTCGAGGTGGTGGAATGCGTGGCCGCGCTGGAGGCGGTGAAGGACCGCGACCTCGATGGCGATCCGCGCGGGCCGGGGCCGCGCGACGTGCTGTGCCAGCACATCCTCGTCACCGCCTGCGCGGGGCCCTTCGACGCCGACGCGCTCTATGACGAGGTCATCACCGCCGGGGCCTATGCCGACCTGGCCCGGGCCGAGTTCGACGACTGCCTCGATTTCGTCGCCACCGGGGGCTACGCGCTCAGGGCCTACGACCAGTGGAAACGGCTGCAGCAGGGGCCTGACGGGCGATGGCACCTGCGCGACCCGCGCTCGACCACGCTGATCCGGATGAACATCGGGACGATCTTCGACTACGACAAGCTGAAGGTGCGGCTGAAGCACGGGCGGGGCCGCGCCCTTGGCGAGATCGAGGAAGGCTTCGCCGCCTCCCTCACCCCCGGCGACACCTTCCTGATCGGCGGCCGCATCCTGCGCTACGAGGGGCTGAACGAACTGACCGTCGAGGTCACCCGCAACGCCGCGCGCAAGCCCAAGATCGCCGTCTTCGCGGGGACCAAGTTCGCCACCTCCACCCAGCTCAGCCACCGCATCCTGCGGCTCTTCGGGCAGGAGAGCTGGCCCAACCTGCCCCGCCACACCGCCGAATGGCTGCACCTGCAGCGCGAAGTCTCGCGCCTGCCCGAACCCGGGCGGCTGCTGCTGGAAAGCTTCCCGCACGACGGGCGCCAGAACCTCGTGATCTACGGGCTGGCGGGGCGGAACGCGCAGCAGACGCTGGGGCTGATCCTGACCAAGCGGATGGAGGAGCTGGGCCTCGACCCGCTGGGGTTCGTGTCGACCGATTACGCCACGCTGATCTGGGGGCTCGAGCGGCTGACCGACCCGGTGCCGCTGTTCGACCCCGCTGCCCTGCGGCAGGGGCTCGACCGCTGGCTGACCGACAACGCGCTGATGAAACGCACCTTCCGGGTGTCGGCCCAGATCGCCGGGCTCATCATGCGCAACCAGCCCCGCGCGGCGAAGAAGTCCGGACGGCAAGCGGCGTTTTCCTCCGACATCCTCTACGACACGCTGCAGAAATACGACCCCGACCACCTGCTGCTCCGGATCACCCGGGCCGAGGCGATGCGCGGGCTGGTCGATTTCGGCCGGGTGGAAGAAATGCTGGCCCGCACCGCCGGGCGGATCGACCATGTCGCGGCCGACCGGATCACCCCGCTGGCGGCGCCGCTTTTCCTCGAACACGGGCGGGTGCCGATCGAGGGGATGGGACAGGAACGCCTGCTGGCGGAAGAGACGGAGCGGCTGATGCAGGAGGCCGGTCTGACGCCGCTGCAGTAGCCTTCTCGGAGCCTACGGAAAAAGCCCCGCAAACACGCGTTTGGAATGGACAAACGATCTGACGCCAACTAGCGTCGGCGGCATGGCTCAGGACAATCCCCTCCTCGGCATACTCTTGATGATCGGTTTCTGCGTCGTCGCCCCGATGGGCGATGCCGTGGCGAAACTGCTCGGAGAAAGCCAGCCCCTCGGGCAGATGCTCATCATCCGTTTCGCGGTGCAGTTCGTGCTGCTCCTGCCCCTCGTGGCGCTGACGGGGCGGATTTGGCGGCTGTCTGGGCGGCTGCTGTGGCTGGCGGCGCTGCGGACCGGGCTGCATATCATCGGCATCGGGATGATGTTCACCGCCCTGCGCTACCTGCCGCTGGCGGATGCGGTGGCGATCGCCTTCGTCATGCCGTTCATCCTGCTGATCCTCGGCCGCTACATCCTGGGCGAGGAGGTCGGGATGCGCCGCCTTGCCGCCTGCGTCGTGGGCTTCATCGGCACGCTGATGGTGATCCAGCCCAGTTTCGTGGAGGTCGGGCTGCCCGCGCTGCTGCCGCTCGGGGTGGCGGTGAATTTCGCGGTCTTCATCATGGTCACCCGCCAGCTTGCCCCGCACACCGACCCGATCGGGCTGCAGATGGCTTCGGGCGCGATGGCGACGGTGGCGCTGGTGCCGGTGGTTCTGCTGATGCAGCCGCTGAACCTGGAGATATCGGATTTCGCGCCGATCGACGGGGACGACGCCTTCCTGCTTTTCGCGATCGGGGCGCTCGGGACGCTGGGGCACCTGCTGATGACATGGTCGCTGCGCTACGCGCCCTCGGCGACGCTGGCGCCGATCCAGTATATCGAGATCCCGGTCGCGGCGGTCATCGGCTTCCTGATCTTCGACGACTGGCCCGACGGGCTGGCCGCCGTGGGGATCGTCATCACCGTGGCGGCGGGGCTCTATATCGTCCTGCGCGAGCGGGCCATCGCGCGGGCGCGGCCGCAAGAGCACGCGCCGCTTCCGCCAATTCCGCCCGAGGCATGATCGCCAGCAGCAGCGGCGCGGTGACGCTCAGCCGCACCGGGCCGGTCACGACGTTCGAGGTGCCGACCCGCGTTTCCGGCGACAGGACCAGCCCGTCGATCGGCCATTCCAGCCCCTCCGACCGCCCCTCCACATGCCCCAGCGGATAAAGCGAGAGCCAGCCGCCGGGCGCGGGCTCCAGCGCGATCTCCGGCGGGCAGAGGAACACCACCTCGGCCTCGCCCGCCAGCAGGCAGCGCCGGTCAGCGTGGCGCAGCAGGACGGTGTAGGCCGCCAGCGCGTGATCCGCCCGGGTGCCGGAAAAGCCCGCGCCCACCACCAGCGGCGCCTCGATATGGCGCAGCGCCTTGTCGAAATCCGTCGTCTCCTGCTCGGTCACCCTGTGCAGCCGCGCCTCGGGGATCCGCGCCATCGCCTCGGGCGGGAGGGAATCCATGTCCCCGATCACCGCCTCGGGCAGCAGATCCCGCGTCAGCGCGTGCAGCGCGCCGCCGTCCGCGCCGACCACCGGACCGCAAAGCGCCAGCACCTCGTCGAGTAACGCGACGGAAACCGCCGCCCCGCCAAGAAGCGCGACCGGCTCCGTGCTCGTCAGTGGTAACAATGCCCGTGACTCCCTTGGCTCCGCGTGGACAGGAACCATACAATCGTCACAAAATGACACCCAATGCACCATAGATTCGGGCAGGTTCTGTCGCATCGTCCAATCTGTCGAGGTCCACGAGCAGTGTCGGACCAAACAAGGTACGAACAAAAAGCGAGCAAGACTGTGGTAGATTCCAACAAGATCCTGACCGTTTCCTATGGGACGTTCTCCTGCACGCTCGAAGGCTTCGATGATGCGTTCGAGACGATGAAAGCCATCGCTGAGTATTTCCGCGATCTGGCCGCCGACGACCGGTTCTTCGGCGCCGAACCGCCGACCCCGGACGCCGAGATGCTGGCCCGGATCGCGGAACGCGGCTCCTCCCGCCGGGTCGAGGCGCGCGCCTCGGACGAGGGCATCGTCCTGCGCTCGGGCGACACGCCGGCCTTGGCGGCTGCGACCGCCGCGCCGGCCGAAGCGCCCGCGCCGACCCCCGCCCCCGCGCCGACCCCCGCCCCCGCGCCGGTTGCCGCTTCGGAGCCCGAGGTCGCAGAGGATGAAGCGCCCGCGACGGAGCAGGAATCCCCCGCCGCCGCCCCGCAGGCCCCGATGAACGAGGCGGCCGTCGAGGCCGAGAGTTTCGAGGACGACGCGGAAGATGTGGACGCCTTCGCGGCCATGCAGCGCCCCGCCGCCACCGTGGCCGAGGACCAAGACAGCATCGTCGCCAAGCTGCGCCGCATCCGCTCCGTCGTGTCCCGCAACGAAGCCGCCGCCACGGGCGAGTACGTCGAGGACCAGGACACGTTCGAACTGCGCGCCGACCGCGGCGCCGGCACGGACATGGCCTACGAGACCGACCTGACGCCCGGCGCGGCAGAAGAAACGACGTTCGTGCAGGACGAGGCGGAGGATCTCGAAGCGGAGCTCGCACCGGAAGAGGCCGAGGCGATCCCCGTGGAAGAAGACGGGGCCGAGGATGCGGTCGCGGCCTTCGACGAAGCGTGGGACGAAGAGGAAACGGCCGAGGCCGAAGAGACCGCCTTCGACGATGAAGAGGATTTCGAGGCGGACACGCTCGCGGAAGAGTCTTTCGAAGACGAAGCACTCGAGCATGACGCCCTGAACGACGATGCCCTCGAGGACGACGAGGAACTCTTCGGCTACGATGCCGACGACACGGCCGAGTATGACGAAAACGACTTCGCCGAACGCGACGCACCCGCCGTCGCGGATGAGGCCGGGGAAGACGCCCCCGCCGCCGCGGCCCGCCCGGCACCCGAGGATGCCGCCGACAGCTGGCCCCGCGTGGTCAAGGTGAAGCGCCGCGATTTCGAAGCTGCCATGCAGACCGCCGACCAGGCCCCGGCGCCGGTGTCGCAGCTGAGCCCCGAGGAAGAGGCCGAGCTTCAGAGCGAACTGGCCGAACTCGAAGCCGAGATCGAGGCCACCGCCGCCGGCGGCCATGCGGAAGACGCCTTCGAAGAGGAAGACGACGCCGTCGAGACCTACGAGGAGGTGTCCGAAGACGACGCCGCCTACGACGAGGAATTCGAGGTAGACGACGACCTCTACGAAGACGCCGAGGACACGGACGCGCCGGTCGCCGTGGACGAGACCTTCGAGGACGAATACGCCACGGAGGAATACGCCGAGGAGGGCACCTTCGACTCCGACGAGACCGAGGACGCCGCCGCATACGCCGTGGATGAGGACGAGGACGACGAGGCCGAGTGGGACCGCGCACTGAACGACGCGCCCGAAGAGGTCGCCGAGGACGAGGCCGCCGAGGACGAGGCCGCCTACGACGCCCCCGAGGCCGCCGCGGCCGCCGAAGAGGATGAGGATGACACCGTTGCCGCCGCCCCCGTGGCCACGCCGGCCGGACGGGCGAAGTTCGACGCCTCCGCCTCCCCGAACGACATGGACCGGATCCTCGCCGAAACCAACAACCAGCTTCACGAGACCGAGGGCACCCGCCGCCGCAGCGCGATCCAGCACCTGCGGGCCGCCGTCGCCGCCACCAAGGCGGAACAGAAGGCCGGTTCCGACCTCGGCGCCGCAAAGAGCGAGGATCACACCAACGCCTACCGCGAGGATCTGGCCCAGGTCGTGCGGCCGCGCCGTCCCCGTGCCACCGGCACCCCGACCCGCCGGGCCGAGGACAAGCCCGCGCCGCTGCGCCTCGTCGCCGAACAGCGCGTGGACATCGCTGCCGATCAGCGTGAACCGGTCCGCCCGCGCCGCGTCTCCATCGCCGACCTGATCCGTCAGGAGGCCGAGGAGGAGGACATGGACACCGCCGCAGGCGCCGCCCCCGCCGCGAAGGGCGAAGGCTTTCCCGCCTTCCTCGAAGACAGCGGCGCGGCCGATCTGGGCGAAGTGCTGGAAGCCGCGGCCTCCTACCTCGCATTCGTCGAAGGTCGCGAGCAGTTCTCCCGCCCGCAGTTGATGAGCCGGGTGCGCGAGGTCGATCCCGACGGTTACAGCCGCGAGGACGCGCTGCGCGCCTTCGGCTCGCTCCTGCGGGAAGGCAAGATCCGCAAGGTCAAGGGCGGGCGCTTCTCGGCCTCCGACCGGATCGGCTTCCGCCCGGACCAGCGCGCCGTCGGCTGACGCGCCTTCAGCGCCAAACAAAAGGCCCGGACATGGCGTCCGGGCCTTCGCCGTTTCCGCTTCGGCGTCAGTCGAACCGCGGCGCGCGTTTCTCCATGTTGGCGGCGATCACCTCCTTCTGGTGGGCGCCGCCGATCAGGTTTGCCTGCTCGCGGCTTTCCTCCAGCAGCACCGCCTTCTCGTCCGCGCCCGTCTCGGCGAAATCAATCAGCCGCTTCGCCGCCCGGATGGCCGAGGGTGACTTGCCCGCGATCAGCCCCGCAATCTCCATCGCGCGGGCCACCGGATCCTCGGCCAGTTCCGTCACCAGCCCCCATGCCAGCCCCTGCTCCGCCGTGACCGGCTCGGCCGTGTAGGTCAGCAGGCGCAGCACGTCGGACCGCACGTTGTGCCGGAACACCGGCATCCCGCCCATGTCGGGCACGAGGCCCCACTTCATCTCCATGATCGACAGCGTCGTGCCCGGCGCGGCGATCCGGATGTCCGCCCCGAAGGCCAGTTGCAGCCCCGCGCCATAGGCCACGCCATGCACCGCCGCGATCACCGGCACCGGCACCTCGCGCCAGACCGTCGCCACCCGCTGCGAGATGTTCGACAGCCCGTGCGTGCGCTCCATCATCCGGCGCATCGGATCCTCGCGCGCCATCGTCCCGAAAGAGGCCATGTCGAGCCCGGCGCAGAAGGCCCGTCCGTCGCCCGACAGCACCACGGCGCGGATGTCGTCGCGGCCGATCAGGCCCTCGCCCGCCGCGACCAGTGCCTCCTTCATCTCCGGATCCACCGCGTTCATCTTGTCGCCCCGGGTCAGGGTCACCCTTGCGATATGGTCATCGACCTGCACGGAAACGCGCGCCATCCTGCTTCTCCTCGTTCTCCTGTTTCGCTCCGCCCGGACTGCATCCGATCGCAGGGGCCGCGTCCACCCCGTCCATGCGCTTTTCACTTGCCGAGCGCCCCTGCGCCGCCGTATCCCGCCGCCATGACCGGACCACGCATCACCCCCCTCGTCGCCGGACTGCCGGCCACCGTACCCTTCACCGGGCCGGAGGAGCTGGAACGCCGCCGCGGCGCCCCCTTCGCCGCCCGCCTGGGCGCGAACGAGAACGTCTTCGGCGCCTCGCCCCGCGCGGTGGCGGCGATGCGGGAGGCCATTTCGGGGATCTGGCAATACGGCGACCCGGCCAGCCACGACCTGCGCGCCGCGCTGGCCGCGCATCTCGGCACCACGCCGGAGCATATCGTGGTGGGCGAAGGCATCGACGGCCTGCTGGGCTACCTCGCCCGGATGCTGGTCGCGCCGGGGGACGTGGTGGTGACCTCGGCCGGGGCCTATCCGACCTTCAACTACCACGTGACCGGCTACGGCGGCCGGCTCGAGATGGTGCCCTACCGCGACGATGCGGAGGATCTGCCCGCTCTGATCGCCCGCGCGGCCGAAACCGGCGCAAAGCTCATCTACTTCGCCAACCCCGACAACCCGATGGGGTCCTACCTGCCGGGGGCCGAAATCGCACGCGCGCTCGACGCGCTGCCCGGGGACACGCTGCTGGTGCTCGACGAGGCCTACGGCGAATTCGCCCCCGAAGACGCGGCCCTTCCGCTGCCGTGGGACGACCCCCGGGTGATCCGGATGCGCACCTTCTCCAAGGCCTACGGCATGGCCGGGGCGCGCGTCGGCTACGCCATCGGCGCGCCCGCGCTGATCGCGGTGTTCGAACGGATCCGCAACCATTTCGGCATGAACCGCGCTGCGCAGGCGGGCGCTCTGGCCGCACTGCAGGACGGCGACTGGCTGGAGGCGACCAGGGCGAAGGTCACAGCCGCACGCGACGAGATCGCGCGCATCGCCCGGGTAAGCGGGCTCGCCCCCCTGCCCTCCGCCACGAACTTCGTCACCATCGACTGCGGTGGCGACGGCGATCGTGCACGCGCCATGGTCGCGGCGCTCGGCGCGCGGGGCGTCTTCGTGCGGATGCCCTTCATGGCGCCCGAGGACCGCTGCATCCGCATCTCCTGCGGCACCCCCTCAGACCTCGCCACGCTGGAACAGGCCCTGCCCGAGGCGCTGGCCCAGGTTCTGACCGCAGAAAAAGCATCCGTCGCCTGAGCCTGGCGTCCCGCCGGCCCCGCGCCTCTCTTTCCTCTGGTCCATGTATCCTCGGGGGTCCGGGGGCAGACAGCCCCCGGGTCTCTCCGCCCGCGCCGCGCGGCGGGCCGTGACGCCGCCCCGCCGCGTGCTATCTTTGCCTCAGCCACAGAGGCCGAAGCCCATGGACGACGATTCCAGACCTGCCGCTCCGAACTACACCACCGCCGTCCTCTGGATGGCGCTGATGAACCTGCTGTGGATCCTTTGCGTGATCTGGGTGGTCTTCGGCCTGCCCGCCGTGATGGCGGCGGGCTGGCTGCTCGACCGGATGATCCAGCGGCTGCGCGTCCGGACCTAGCCCTTGGACACGACCTCCGCCGCCGCCGACAGGGCGCCCGCGCCGAAGGGAATCTCGAGCGCGCGCATCCCCGCCTCGATCACGCCCAGCAGGCCCAGCACCATGTGCGCGTTGACATGGCCCATGTGGCCGATCCGGAAGTACCCGTCGCCCTTGGGATCGCCGCGTTCCGCCATGCCCAGCCCGATGCCGAGTACGACGCCGGCGTTCGCCTCGGTCCAGGCGCGCAGGCGCTGGCCGTTGCCGCCGCCCAGCCCGAGCGCGGTGACCGCGTGGCTGCGCACGGCCCGGTCGGCCACGTTCAGCGTCATCGGCCCGCCCTCGCCCCAGATTTCGCAGGCGGTCCAGATCGCCTCGGCCAGTCGCGCGTGGCGGGCCCAGATCGCCTCCATCCCCTCGGCGTGGATCATGTCGAGCGACTTGCGCAGCCCGTAGACGTGATGCGTGGCCGAGGTGCCGCCGAAGAACTGGTAGGGCCAGTCCGGCGCGGCCCGTTCCGTCCAGTTCCAGTAGCGCGAGACGCCGGGGTTCTGCGACGCCACCGCCTTGGCCCGGTCGTTGAAGAATATGAAGGACAGGCCCGGCGGCACCATCAGGCCCTTCTGGCTGGCGGTGACGGCGATATCGACGCCCCATGCGTCCATCTCGAACCGGTCGCAGCCCATCGAGGCGATGCAATCGGCCATCAGCAGCGCCGGGTGACCGACCGCGTCCAGCACGGCGCGCAGCGCCGCCGGGTCGTTGCGGATCGAGGTCGAGGTGTCGACGTGGCTGAACAGAACCGCGCGGATCTTCTCGTCCCGGTCGGCGCGCAGGACCTCTTCGACCCGGGCGGGGTCGATCGGGCTCTTCAGGCCGAAATCCACCTTCTCGACCACCGCGCCCAGCCCCTCGGCCATCTCGGCCCAGCCGTGGCCGAAGCGCCCGGTGACCACCACCAGCACCTTGTCGCCGGGCCGCAGGATGTTGTGCAGCGCCGCCTCCCACGCCCCGTGCCCGTTCGCGATGTACATCGCCGCGTGATGGTCGGTCCGGGCGACCTTCTTCAGGTCGGGCAGGATCGAATGCATGATATCGGCGATCTCGCCCTCGTAGATGTTCGGCGAGGGGATATGCATGGCCTGCAGAACCGGATCGGGCATGACCGAGGGTCCGGGAATGGCAAGGTAGGGGCGGCCAGCGGCGAGCGGCATGGGCGGACTCCGGGGTAAGAAACTCAACCCGCGCAGCATTAGCGGATGCCGCGGGAGGGTCAATCGCCGCCGGGCCGCGGGACGGGTGCGCCGGGGCACAGCCGGGGCCCTGCTTCTTGCATCGGGGCGGCACGGCCCCTAAGCACCCCCTGACACCGCAGCCGAAGGACCGCCCCATGCGTGCCACGCCGAGCGCCCAAGCCTCCAGTTCCGACCTGATCGGCTGGCTCTGGCGCGGCTACCTGCGCCCGCACCGGGGCGTGCTGTTCGTGGCCTTCGTGCTGATGGCAATGGAGGGCGCGGCCATGGGCGCGCTGTCCTACATGATGAAGCCGATGTTCGATCAGGTGTTCATCGCGGGCGACACCGGCGCGCTGGCGTGGGTCGGCGCGGTGATCTTCGGCATCTTCGTGGTGCGCGGCGTGGCGGGAACCCTGCAGAAGGTGCTGCTGGCCCGCGCCGGCCACCGGGCGGCGGCCGGGTTGCGCGGCGACCTGCTGCGGCACCTGATGGGCCTCGACGGCGCGTTCCACCAGTCGCATCCGCCGGGGTTCCTGATCCAGCGGGTGCAGTCCGACGTCAACGCGATCACCGAGATCCTGACCAAGATCATGACCACGATGGGCCGCGACCTGATCGCGCTGGTGGTCCTGCTGGGCGTGGCGATCTCGGTCGATCCGCTCTGGACGCTGATCGCCTGCGTCGGCGCGCCGGCGCTGGTGCTGCCCTCGTTCGTCGTGCAGCGCTTCACCCGGGCCCGCGCGCGGGAGGCGCGGGATCTCGGCGCGCGGCTGGCGACCCGCCTGGACGAGGTGTTCCACGGCATCGTTCCGGTCAAGCTGAACCGGCTGGAGCGATACCAGTCCCGCCACTACGACACCCTGTCGGACGAGCTGGTCCGGGCGGAGGTGCGCGCCACGCTGGGATCCGAGCTGATGTCGGGCATGGTCGATATCATGGCGGGCGTCGGGTTCCTGGGCGTGTTGATCTACGGCGGGGGAGAGATCATCGCGGGCGAGAAGACCGTGGGGCAGTTCATGGCTTTCTTCACGGCCATCGGCCTCGCCTTCGACCCGCTGCGCCGGCTGGGCGCGATGACCGGCGCATGGCAGATCGCCGCCGCCGCGATCGAGCGGATCCGTGATCTGCTGAACACCGAGGCGACCGTTTTTTCGCCCGCGCGCCCCCTCCCGGCACCGCAGGGCACGCCCGAGGTGGTACTGCGCGACGTCCATCTCTTCTACGGCGACACGGCGGTGCTGAACGGGCTGACGCTGACCGCGCGGGCGGGGCAGACCACGGCGCTGGTCGGGGCCTCGGGCGCGGGGAAATCCACCGTCTTCAACCTGCTGACCCGGCTGATCGACCCGGCCTCGGGCGAAGTGCTGCTGGACGGCACGCCGGTTTCGGCGATGGACCTCGCCGAATTGCGGTCGCATTTCTCGACCGTCACGCAGGACGCGGCGCTCTTCGACGAGACCCTGCGCGAAAACATCCTGCTGGGCCGGACCAACGTGTCCGAGGACAGGCTGCGGGAGGTGCTGGACGCGGCGCACGTCTCGGAATTCCTGCCGCAGCTTTCGGCGGGGCTGGACAGCCGGGTCGGCCCGCGCGGCTCTGCCCTGTCGGGCGGGCAGCGGCAGCGGGTGGCAATCGCCCGGGCGCTGCTGCGCGACACGCCGGTCCTGCTGCTGGACGAGGCGACCTCGGCGCTGGACGCGCAGTCCGAGAAGCTGGTGCAGGCGGCGCTGGACCGGCTGGCGCAGGGCCGCACCACACTGGTGATCGCGCATCGGCTTTCGACGGTGCGCAATGCCGACCGGATCGTGGTGATGGACCGGGGCCGCGCCGTGGACAGCGGCACGCACGATGAGTTGCTGGCGCGGGGCGGGCTTTATGCCCGGCTGCATGCACTCCAGTTCAGCGACGGCGATACGACCGTGCCAGAGCCTCCGGATCCGCGCCGAGCAGATAGCGTGTGAGCACCGCGAGGTTCCGTGTCCCGCGCCGGACCCAGCCGCCGGCCTCGTAGCGGTCGGGCGAGGTGACCGCAACCGCGTCGAGCGGATGCAGCCGCCCCTTCAACGCACGCACCAGCGCGACGTCCTCCAGCAGAGGCTGGTCCGGGTAGCCCCCGACCTGATCGTAAAGCCGCCGGGGCAGGATCAGCCCCTGGTCGCCGAACGGCAGTCCGGCATAGCGCGACCGCGCGTTGGCCCAGCCCGCAACGGTGCGTGCCCGCCAGCCGCCGCGCGCGAAGCTCAGGCGGAAATATCCCGCCTCGCCCGTCACCAGATGCGCCAGCGCCACCTCGGCCCAGCCGGGGGAGAGCTGCGTGTCCGCGTGCAGGATCAGCAGCCATTCGCCCTCGGACGCGGCGATCCCGCGCCGCAGCTGCCCCCCGCGCGAGGCCGCGCCCTGAACCCAGACCGCGCCAAGCTCTGCCGCGACGGTGCGGGTGCGGTCGGTGGAGCCGCCGTCCGACACGACGACCTCGCGGATCAGGCCGGCCTCCAGCCCCTCGAACAGGGCGGCGGCGCAGCCCGGCAGCGACTCTCCCGCGTTGAGGGTCGGAATGATGACGGATAAAGGTGCCCGCATGTCCCCCCCTGTCGCCGGGAAATCGGGTGGCTATATTGAGGGACGACCCGAAAGAAACAAGAGCATCCCATGTCCCGCACGATACTACGACTGACCGGCCGCGACACCCGCGACTTCCTGCAGGGCCTCGTGACGAACGACGTCGGCAGGCTGGACCGGGACGGAATCGTCTATGCCGCCCTGCTGACACCGCAGGGCAAGTATATCGCGGATTTCTTCCTCGTCACGGAGGGAGAGGCGGTCTTGCTGGACGTGGCCAGCGATCTGGCGCCGATGCTGGGACAACGACTGAGCATGTACAAGCTGCGCGCCGACGTGCGGATCGAAGAGACGGAGCTGCAGGTGAAACGCGGCACCGGCACCCCGCCCGCGGGCGCCGTGGCCGACCCGCGCCACCCGGCGCTCGGCTGGCGGCTCTACGGGGCCGAGGGCGGCGACGACGGCACCGATTTCGACGCGCTACGGGTGAAGCACCTGATCCCGGAAACCGGGGCGGAGCTGACGCCCGACACCTTCATCCTCGAAACCGGGTTCGACCGGATCAACGGCGTGGATTTCCGCAAGGGCTGCTATGTCGGGCAGGAGGTCACCGCCCGGATGCGCCACAAGACCGAACTGCGCAAGGGCCTCGCCCGGGTCGCCGTGGCGGGCGACGCCGCGCCGGGGGCCGAGATCACGGCCGACGGAAAACCGGCGGGCGTGCTGCACACGCGGGCGGGCGACGAGGCGATCGCCTATCTCCGCTACGACCGCGCGAGCGGGCAGATGCAGGCCGGGGACGCCACCCTCACCCGGGTCCAATGAGCCTGCGGGCGCAGGTCGAGGCCGCCCTCGGGGCCGAGGTCACCGGAAACGCCGCGATCCATGGCGGCGACCCGTCGTCGGTGGTCGCGCTTGACCTGGCCGACGGCCGCCGGGTGGTCGCCAAGCGAGGGCCGGTGGTGGAGGCGGAGGCGCGGATGCTGCGCGCCCTGTCGCTCGCCGGCGTTCCGGTGCCCGAGGTGCTGCACGCGGAGGGCGGGCTGCTGCTGCTGGAGCGTCTGGAGGAGACCGCGCCTTCGCCCGAGGGCTGGGCGCGTCTCGGCACCGTGCTGCGGGCAATGCACGACAATGCCGCCGCCGCCCCCGGCTGGCCGGAGCCCTATGCCTTCGGGCGGGTCGGCATCCCGAACGATCCCGCCCCGGACTGGCCGACCTTCTGGGCCGAACAGCGCCTGATGTCGGCCCCCTCCGCGCTGCCCGCCGACCTCGGCCGCCGGATCGGCGCGCTGGCGGCCCGGCTGCCCGACCTCCTGCCCGCCGCGCCGCCCTTTGCGCTGCTGCACGGCGACCTCTGGCCCGGCAACCTGCTCTTCGGGCCGGGAGGAAGTGTCCACCTGATCGACCCGGCCTGCTACCACGGCCACGCGGAGGTGGACCTTGCCATGCTTCACCTCTTCGGACAGCCCGATGCGGACTTCGCGGCAAGCTACGGGCCCCTCGACCCGGGCTGGGAAGAGCGGCGCCACGTCTATTCCCTGTGGCCAGCGATCGTGCATCTGCGGCTTTTCGGGGCGTCCTACGGCGGGATGGTGGACCGCCATCTCTCCGCCCTCGGATTCTGAGGCCACCGCGCAACACTCGCACCGGCGAGATCCCGCGAAAGCCGCCGGTGGCGCCAGCGGTTCTCCGCCGTACGGGAGACACGAAAAGGCCGGACCCGAGGGCCCGGCCTTGCGCATCGCGCATAACGTGGCGTCAGGCCCGTTCGGAATATTCCATAGTTTCGGTGTTCACGATGATGTCCTCGCCCTCGCCCACGAAGGGGGGGACCATCACCCGGACGCCGTTGTCGAGCATCGCCGGCTTGAACGAATTCGCCGCCGTCTGACCCTTCACGACCGGCTCGGTCTCGACGATCTTGCAGGTCACCTTCTGCGGCAGCGTGGCGTTCAGCGCCTCCTCGTTGTGGAACTCAACCACGATGGTCATGCCGTCCTGCAGGAAGGGGCGCCGTTCGCCCAGGATCTCGGCCGGAAGCTCGATCTGTTCGTAGGTCTCGGCGTCCATGAAGACGAGCATACCGTCGTTTTCATAGAGAAATTGCTGATCCTTCTGCTCGAGCCGGACGCGTTCGACCTTGTCCGCCGAGCGGAAACGTTCGTTCAGCTTGGAGCCGGTGCGCAGGTTCCGCATCTCGACCTGGGCGAAGGCGCCGCCCTTGCCCGGCTTGACGTGGTCGACCTTTACCGCGGCCCAGAGACCGCCGTCGTGCTCCAGCACGTTTCCGGGCCGGATCTCGTTTCCGTTAATCTTGGGCATACCTTGCACTCCGGCACTGGCTTGATCGGATTCTCGGCGGACCTATATAACCCGTTCGTGGCCGAGGCAACACGACCGTGCCCGGATCGCGCGCCGCCCCTAGATATGCGCAAAGCGCATGACAGGCATGTTTTAGCGACCTATCCGAATCGTCATGATTTCGCCATAAGTCGCCCCGAGCCTGAAACGCAAGAGCAATAAAAAGGACTGACGATGAAAGACTTCGTGGACGGCACGGCATTCAACAACGAACAGGGCAACCGGGCGCGCAAGCTCTTTGCCGCTGTCGTTCTCGCCGCGCTCGACGACGCCATTGCGGATGACAAGAAATACGGCAACGGTCCTGAGCAGATTGCCCGCTGGGCACGCTCGCGTGACGGCCGTGAAGTGCTCAGCTGTGCCGGGATCGACCCGAACGAACGGGTTGTCGCCGGTCTTATGGAATTCGTGTCGAAAGGTGTCCGTACCTCCGTCGCGCTGTCGCGTGAGGAGAGCGAGCGCCGCCATGCCGCAGAGCAGGCGCAGGCCGCCTGACAAACCGCAGATTTGCTGCCATGAAAGACGCGCCCCCCAGCGGGGCGCGTCTTTCTCTTTGAGGGCCGGAATGGCGACACGGGCGATCATGATCCAGGGGGCAGGCTCCAACGTGGGCAAGTCCATGCTGGTGGCGGGGCTGGCCCGGGCCTTTGCGGACCGCGGTTTGAACGTCCGGCCGTTCAAACCGCAGAACATGTCGAACAATGCGGCCGTCACGATGGACGGCGGCGAGATCGGGCGCGCTCAGGCGCTGCAGGCGCGGGCCGCCCGCGTGGCGCCGGTGGTGGACATGAACCCCGTGCTGCTGAAGCCCGAGACGGAGACCGGCGCGCAGATCATCGTGCAGGGCCGCCGCCTGTCCAGCGTGACGGCAGGCGATTACGGCAAGGTCCGGCCCAGCCTGCTGCCCGCGGTGCTGGAGAGCTTCCGTCGCCTCGCGCGTGACGCCGACCTCGTGATCGTCGAGGGCGCGGGCAGCCCGGCCGAGGTCAACCTGCGCGCCAACGACATCGCCAACATGGGCTTTGCCGAAGCCGCCGGGGTGCCGGTGATCCTGGTGGGCGACATCGACCGCGGCGGGGTCATCGCGCAGATCGTCGGGACCAGGGCGGTGCTGGCGGCGGCGGACGCGGCACTGATCCGGGGCTTCGCGATCAACAAGTTCCGCGGCGACGTGCGGCTCTTCGACGGCGGCCTCGCCGCGATCCGGGAGCACACCGGCTGGCCCTCCCTCGGCGTGGTGCCGTGGTTCCGCGACGCGTGGCGCCTGCCGGCGGAAGACGTGATGGACGTGGCCTCCCGCCCCGGCGGGGCCTACCGCATCGCCGTGCCGCGCCTGGCGCGCATTGCCAACTTCGATGACCTGGACCCGCTGGCGGCCGAACCGGGCGTGAGTGTGGATATCGTCGAGTCAGGCCGCCCCCTGCCGGGCAACGCCGACCTCGTCCTGATCCCCGGCTCCAAGTCCACCATCGCCGATCTCGCCGACTTCCGGGCGCAGGGCTGGGACATCGACCTGCAGGCGCATGTCCGGCGCGGAGGACGGGTGCTGGGCCTCTGCGGCGGCTACCAGATGCTGGGGCGGGAGGTCGCGGATCCGGAGGGAATCGAGGGCCCGCCTGCCCGTGTGGCCGGTCTGGGGCTGCTGGACGTGACGACCACGATGCACGCCGCCAAGCGCCTCGCGCTGACCGAGGCGCATCACATGGTAAGCGGAGAGCCACTGAGCGGCTACGAGATCCACCTGGGCCGGACCGAGGGCCCGGACTGCGCCCGCCCGTGGCTGCAGGTGGACGGCCGGGCCGAGGGCGCGAGCTCGGCCGATGGCCGGGTGCAGGGGTGCTATCTGCACGGGCTCTTCGCGGCCGACGGATTCCGCGCCGCGTGGCTGCGCGAGGCCGGGACCGAGTCGTCGCTCGCCTACGATGCCGGGGTCGAAGAGACGCTCGACCGGCTCGCCGCGCATCTGGCGGCGCATCTCGATCTGGATATGCTCTTGTCGCTGGCGGGCGAGGTCCGGACGGTCCCCGCCTGAGCCGTCAAAGAAGGTCGTGCGCGGTCAGGGCACGCTGGATTTCCCGGCGCACCAGCTTGCGGACGTTGCGGGTGATCCGCTCGCCAAGCGCGCCCTGAAGCTCCTGCCGGACGATCTCGGAGACCATGTCGCGCAGGATCTCCTCGTCGATCATCATCGCCTGGCCGGAGTCCTCGGGGTCGCCGGGTTCGGCCCAAAGGTCGCCCTCGATCTCCGTGTCCGTATCCTTGGAGTTGGCTGCCGGCACGTCGGAGGCCTGATGATCCTCCCACGACAGCGCATCCTCCTCCGGCTCGGCCGCTGCCGCCCGGATCGGTTCGTTGAGAGAGCTGATGCCGCGCGAGCGCAGGAAGGACGGGATCGGCGCGAGCGCCTCCACTTCTTCCTCCGGGGCGATCAGGTCGTCGTGATCGTCCTCCGCCGACTCGTCCGCCGCCTCGAACGCCGCGTCCTCGAAAAGCCCCTCTGCGGTGTCGTCCTCCGCCGGCGCATCGTCGGGCGCGGCATAGGCCGAGATGTCGAGCGGGCTGCCGGCGTTGGCGCCTTCATCTTCGAATTCGCCGCCCAGCGTCCGGCTTGCCGAGATCGTGGCGGCGCGCCGGGCGCTGCCGTGGTGCTGGAAAAGCGGCTCTTCGACCGGCTCCTCCTCCGCCTCGGCGCTCTCCGCTTCCTCGGGCTGGGTGTCGCGCAGCAACTCCCGGCTGAAGGCGTCCATGTCGAAGTCGGCGCCCGTCTCCGCCGCGCCGGCGTAATCCGATTCGACGCCCGCGGAATCGGTGGTCGCCTCGTCCTCCGGCACCCTCTGGGCGGGGGTGAGAATCAGCATCTCCGGCTTGCCGGCCTGCGGCGCCGGTGCCTTGCGGGGCCGGGTCTGGGCCCGAACCTCTTCGGACACGAGCTTTCTGATAGAGGACAGGACGTCCTCGATCTGCGTGTTGGTCACAGGATCGGACATGTTCGGAACACCACTCTCGCCTCGCCCAAGAATACCCCGCGGGCGGGCCATTCTCAACTGATTGAGCGCGTTTTTACTGTTTCCCGATCTTGCGCAGCACCTTGTCCAGGCGCTGCCCCCGCGCGCTGAGCCCGGCAGGCGCGTCCTTGACGAGGTTGTAATAGGCAGCAGGGTCGTACAATTGCACCGGCAGGGCCAGCTTTTCGGCCGTGAGCTGCCCGGTCGCTGCGAGAAGCTGGTAGGCGCTGACGTATTCGTCGATCCGGGCCGAAATGAGGTCCACCCGCGCCTGCAGCAGTTCCTGTTCGGCGTTCAGCACGTCCAGCGTGGTCCGCGCCCCGAGCGCGGTTTCCTCGCGCACGCCCTCGAAGGCCACCTGCGCCGCGCGCACCTGCTGGTTGCCCGCATCGCGCCCGGCCCGGGCGACCAGAACGTCGGAATAGGCCGCGCCCGCGTTCTCCTGCACATCCTCGACCACCACATGCAGGTTCGACCGCGACGCGTCGCGCTGCTGCATCGCCTGCCGCTGAAGCGAGCTGAGCCGCCCGCCCGCGTAGATCGTCTGGGAGGCGCCGACGCCGACGCTCAGCCCCTTGGAATAGCCCGAATCGTTCAGGTTCTCGGTGATGCCGTAGGAGGTGTTGAGGTTGATCGTCGGTCGCAGCGCGAGGTCCGCCGCCGTCACGTTCAGTTCGGCCACCGTCACGTCCTTCTGCGCCGCCAGCACGCTGGGATGGCTGATGGCCGCGTCGCGCATCGCCGCCTCCACCGAAGCCGGCAGGCGCGGCAGGTTCTGCGGGTACTGCAGGTTGCCGGGTTCGTTGCCGACGGCCGCGACGTACTCCAGCCGCGCGCGGTTCAGGTTGCCTTGCGCCGCGGCCAGCGCGCTTTGCGTGGCGGCCAGCCGCGCCTCGGCCAGCGAAACGTCGGTGCGCGTCACTTCGCCCACCTCGAACCGGTCCTGTGCGGCCTGAAGCTCCTGCTGGATAAGCCGCAGGTTGCTTTGCCGGACAGCGACGAATTCGCTCGCGCGCTGGACCTCGAAGAAGGCGATGGCGGCGCGCAGGAGGATCTGCTGTTCCACCGCGATCAACGAGAAACGGGTGCTGAGCACCGATTCCTTCGCGATGTCCACGCCGATCCGGGTGGCGCCGAAATCGTAGAGCAGCAGGCTGGCCGAAAGTTCGACGGAGGCGGTCGCGGGTCTGGACGTCACCTGCGTGAAGGCGCTGGTCGCCCCCGCGCTGTCGCTGAAACGCTGGTTCACGTTCGCGGACCATTGGACAACCGGGCGTAGCCGGGCCAGCGCCTGCGCCACGGTCTCGTCCGCCGCACGCAGCAGCGCCCGGTTCTGCTTGAGCAGGCCGGAGGTGTTGTAGGCCGAGGTCAGCGCCGCACCCAGCGTTTCGGCCGATGCCAACGGCGCTGACAGCGCCAGCCCCAGAGTGAGCGCCGCGCCGGCCAGTCCCGATTTGATCCGATTCATTCGTCCCTGCCCTTGTTGCCGCTCTTTTATGTTGTTTTCAGAAGATGAACGCCCGCTGTTTCCCGAACCCCGGCATAACCGGAGCCGAGGCGTTGAAGGCAAAGCGCCAGCTCATCTTGCCATCGATCTTGTATCCGATCCGCACCACGCCCAGCACACCCTCCATGAAGAGGCAGGCAATGCGCCCGCCGTCCTTCAACTGTTCGATGATCGCCGCGGGCACCTCTTCCACGCCGCCCTCGATCACGATGGCGTCATAGGGTCCGTGTTCGGCAGCGCCCTCGTTCGGGGGGCCCTCGTGCAGGACCACGTTGTCGGCGTTGATCTGGCCCAGGCTTTCCTGTGCGCCGTTCAGCCGCTCTGCCGTGTCGACCGCGATCACCGCCTCGGCCATCTGTGCGATGACGGCGGCGGAGTAGCCCTGCGCGCAGGCGACATCCATCACCAGTTCGTCGCCGCGGATGTTCAGCGTGTCCAGCATCTTGGCCAGCGTGCGCGGTTCAAGCATGACCCGCCCTCCGCCGAGATCGATGTTCTCGCCCAGGTAGGCGGCTTCCCTCAGTTCCGCCGGCACGAAGATCTCGCGCGGGACGGCGAGCATCGCGTCGATGATGGGAAACTTGGTCACGTCCGACGGGCGGACCTGAGTATCGACCATCGTCGACCGGCGTGCTGCGTAATCTGCCATCACCCAAACTCGTTTGTTCAGTTCCGCGTCGCTTGTGCCATAGAAGCCGGGAGGCGGCAACGGTCGCAAGCCGCAAATGCTCGGGCTGTGCCACGTTCGCACAGGTCGGACGACAATTGCTGATCGGGCCCGGGAATCGCCCGACGTTAGCGAAATCTTGGCGAATCTGATGCAGAGATCCGGCGTGGGTAGCAAGTTTGGGGGATCCGTCATGGGCGCGCGTGCACCCGTCTGTCTCATCGTGGACGACGAACAGGTCGACTGCATGATGATGCGCCGCATTCTGACGACGCAGCACCCGCCTCCGGTCGTGCGGACCGCGTCCACGCTGGCCGAAGCGCGGCGCCACCTGGCGGACGAACCGGTGTCGCTGCTCTTCCTCGACAACATGCTGCCGGACGGGGTCGGCGCGGATTTCCTGTCGGAGCTCTCCGACCGGGCGGAATGGCGGCAGGTCCCGGTCGTGATGGTCAGCGACTGGCCCTCGCCCTTCATGTACGCCAAGGCGCGGGCAGCGAATGTCCTCGCCATCTGGTCGAAGGAAGATTTCACCGCCGAACGGGTGCGCCGCCTCGTCCGGAACCACGCACGGCTGCACTGATGGGGCGGGTCAGAACGTGTTGAACGACATCCCGACAAACACCTCCTCTGCGTCGAACTTGTACCCGGCGCGGAGGGACAGCGCGGTGCCTTCGATCGGCTTGACGATCGCCAGCGCGGTTTCGCGGTAGCCGTCGTCATCCCCCTGATGGGTCAGCTCGAAGGCCAGGCCGGGATCGCGCAGGCCGAGCGAGGCGAGGCCGAAATAGGCGCGGTCGATGGTCGAAACCTCCCCCAGCAGGAAGATGTTGCCGAACTCCGTCGGCCGGTAGTGCTCGGCCACGACGCGCAGGCCCGCCTTCCATGTCTCCAGCCGCTCGTACTGCAGCGCCGGCCCGACGCGCAGGGTCACCGGCATCTGCGGATCGCCCAGCGGGACGGCGTATGACAGCGTGAAGTTCAGGTCCGACCCGTCCTCGTAATCGCTGTAGACGGTGCCGAAGCTGAACCGGCCGCGTTGCGCGCTGAGAACGCCGGTGAAGGTGTCCGGGGACAGGTCGAACTGCGCGAACTCACCGTCGGCGGCGGCGTTACCCGCTCCTCCGGCGGCAACGATCGCGGCGATCGCGATGGTCTGAAAGGGGCGCAAGAGCCGCATGGGAACCTCGTTCATCTTGAATCCGCGTCGTGGAAGGAGAAGCGCCGCGCGATGTCCGAGATCATGGAGGAGAAGCGCACGGAGACAATGCCCGGTGTGTTGTCGGTGGCGTGAAGGCGCAGCATGAGGGCGGTCCGCTGCGCCTCGTCCGGCAGAAGGCGCAGGCGCGCGCCGTCCTCGGTTGCCGAATAGACGATCGCGCGGACCGGCCCGACCTCCTCCAGCGCCACGGCGCCTTCGGTGCCGATCTCGTAGCTCTGGCCGCGCAGCCGGGCGCTGTCCATCGTCAGGCTCACCAGCCACACGCGCCGCGACTCGTCCGCGGTGTCGAAGGTGACCCGCTCGGGGAGGTCCGCCACATGCCGCTCCTGCCGGGGCAGTTCCACGCAGGCCACGGCGCAGATCGTCAGCACGAAGAGGTTGTAGATCGTCCAGAACAGGATCACCCACTTGCCGTCGCCGGCGTCGTAGTAGGCGAAATCGTCGAAGACGATCCCGATCGTCAGGCCCAGCAAGGTCAGCACGATCAGGGCCAGGAAGACCCCCATCATGTGCCATTGCACGACAAGCCGGCTCCGGTCGCCGCCCTTGGCGGTCACGCTGAACGGGTGCCCGTGCGGGCGGAGGAGGCCCGTGAACGCCGCCCGCGCGATCGGCCAGGCGCCGATCAGCTGGCTCACGTCGTTCAGGATCGGCACCACCGTCCCGCGCGACAGCAGGTTCAGGACCAGCAGGGTCCAGAGGTAATAGGCCCCGAAATAGCTGACCACGTCGGTCAGGCGGGCATCCACCACGGTCACGTTCAGGAACCAGTAAAGCAGCGGATAGACCACCGCCGCCAGCCGGAAGGGAAAGGTCGTCAGCCAGTAGAAGACCGAATCCAGCACGCTCCAGCGGTCGCGCAGGCGCAGGTCGTTGCGCTGGAAGGGCCCAAGGCTGCTGCGCGCGATCTGCATCAGCCCCAGGCACCAGCGCGCCCGCTGGGTGACGTATTCCTTGAGCCCCTCGGGGGCGAGGCCTTCGGTCAGCGCCTCGTTCAGGTAGACCGTGCGCCAGCCCTTGTTCTGCAGGGTGAGCGTCAGCATGAAATCCTCGGTCACGCTTTCCGTGGGAAAGCCCCCGATCGCCATCAGCGCCCGGAACCGGATCAGCGAGGAGGTGCCGCAGCAGAAGGCGATGCCCCAGCCGTCGCGCGACGGCTGCATGTGGTCGAAGAAGAACCGCTGTTCGTCCGGATAGGCGCGGCTGATGTTGAGGTTGTGCTGGATCGGATCCGCGTTGAAGAAGTGCTGAGGCGTCTGCACCAGCCCCACGGTCGGGTCGTGAAACAGCGCCAGCGAGCGCGAGATGAAGCCCCGGTGCGGCACGAAATCGGCGTCGAGCACGGCGACGAAATCCGGCGGCTCCGCCCGGTCGGCCAGCTGCCGAAGCGCGTGATTGATGTTGCCAGCCTTGGCGTCGCGGTTGTCGGGCCGCCGCATGTAACCGACACCCTGCGCCGCGCAGAACTGCTGCAGCCAGTCCCGCCGGCCGTCGTCCAGCACGATGATCTCCTTCCGCGGGTGGCGCAGGGCCTTGGCCCCGATGATCGTGCGCTCGAGAACCTCGAGCTCTTCGTTGTAGGTGGCGATCAGCAGGGCGACATGCGGCTCGCGGTGGCTGGGCCACCAGCCGTAGTTGATCGAGGCCTCCTCGGACCGGTCGCGGTAGCGCATCATGATGACGAAGGCGCTGAACGAACCGATCATCGTGAGGAGTTCGAGCCCGAAGAGCGACCAGCTTGCCGCCCAGTCGAGGGTGAGGCCGAGCGGCGCGATGGTCTCCGTTCCACGCCACCAGATGTAGCGCAGCGCCAGCACCATCGCGACAGCGAAAAGCGCGCTGCGCTGCCAGGGCCGGGTCCGGTTCACGAGGCCTGGCAGGACCAGGGCCGCGCCGAGGATCGGCAGCAGGTGCAACACGCTGGACCAGAATTCGCCGAGGTGGATCAGGGGCACGGTGTCAGTTCCAGAGCCGCCGCAGGAGGTTCAGCGGCCGCTCGTCGAAGAAGACGCGACCGGTGCGGCCGATCATGCAGCCGTCCTTCACCCCGGTGCGCAGGTCCGGCAGGATCAGCGAGACGTCGTAGCGTTCGAGGTGCTTCTGCCCCGGCGCCACGGCCAATTCGCGATAGACCGTCGCCGCACCGGACCCGGCCAGCCGCGACACGGTGGCCGGGAGCGTCCCCGAGGCGCCGGTGAAGCGGAAGGTCGCCGTGTCCCCGGGTTGCAGCGTATTGTAGACGTTTTCGGTGACCGAGAGAGTCACTATCACCTCGTCGCAATTCGCGATACGCAGGAACGGGTCGCCGCGCTGCAGGTCCGTGCCGTCCGCCGCCAGCCTCTCCCACCAGATGCCGTTCACCGGAGAGGACACGGTGGCCGCTGCGAGCGCGTTGACGCGGGTCCGTTCCCGGTCGATCCGGTTCTCGTAGGCGCTCACCCGGGCCTGAGCGGCCTTGAGATCGGCCTCCACCGCCGCCAGGCCGAAGCGGGCGTCCAGATGGCGCAGGTCGTGGTTCCAGACCGGGTTCGCACTGTCGTCGAGGAAGACATCGGCCTTCGCCGCCTCGCGCTGCACCGCGCGCGGCGACTGCGCGGCATCCGCTCCGCCGTCGTCCTCCGCCGGCAGGGCCGCGTCGTCCGGCTCCGCACCGATCTTGTCGTCCTCGAACAAGCCGGCGCCATCCGACGCGCGGCGCTCTCCTCCCGCCGACAATTCCTGCCGCCGCGCGGAACGGTAGTCCTCGCTGCGGGTCCCGAGGTCGGCCGCCTTCTCCTCCAGCTGCTCGTGCAGGGTGCGCAGCCGGTTGGCCTCGGCGAGGGCGAGATCCCGTTCAAGCAGCAGGTCGTTCAGCCGGACACGGTCGGCCCGGGGGTCGCGGATTTCGGCCACCGGCTCCCCGCTGCGCACCGCGGCGCCGGGCGCCAGCGCCGTGAGGTCGAGCTCTCCCGCGATCGGCGTCCGCAGCGTGACGACCGGCGCATTGACCACCGCATCACCGCTGGCCCCGGCCATCTGTTCCGCGACGATGATGTAGAGCGCGCCGAGGATGACGACCGTCCCGATGACTAGGCGCAGATACCGCACGTTCCTGTTCTCCCTCGCTTGGTTAACACTTTGTTGCGGATTAGTATTTCATCCGCTTTTTGACAATCTTGAGGCAAACGCGCCTTGCGACGGCGGGCGGCGGAACTCCGCCTTCTCCGGCAGTCGCGCCGAGGTTCACGCCGGCTGGCATGCTCCGCCTTCGCGGCGTGCGACCTGTGTCATCAGCCCGAGCGTCGCCGGGTAGTAAGGCTCCGGCCCCGCCAGGTCCGGCGGCGGAGCACAGGTCACCAGCGCGCGAAGGGCGTGGTACCCGGCCAGGTCGCTGTCCTCCAGCACCTTCCCGTCGCGGGTGGCCACGGTCGGCACCCGTCCGCCCGAGGCCTGATAGAACGCCGCGCTCTGCGCCACCGCCGGATGCGACGCCGCCCCCGACCAGACCAGGAACAGCGGCACGCGCAACGCGTCGTAGCCATGCAAGGCTGAATGCCGGGCCGGGGCGCGGAAGCCGTCGGCGGTGACCACGGACCAGTCGGGAGCGAGACCCGGATCGCTCAACTCGGCCAGCACGGTCTCGCCGTGATCCGCGGCCCGGATCAGCTCCGCGCGGTCATGGGCGATGCCCAGCTCCCGCAGCGCCCGTGGCATGATGTAGGACGGGTTGAACAGAACCCCCTCCACGCCTCGCGCACTCTCCGCCGACGGCGTCAGCAGCGGCTCGTCCCGGGTCCGCGGGTCCGTGGCGAGGCACCGTTCGGCCAGCGCGGCGGCGATCGGCCCGGCGCGGCCGGCGAATTCCGTCCAGCCCGACTGCGCCTCCGCCCGCCACAGTGCCCAGGCCCGGAAGAGATCACCGTCGGTGGCGTTCTCCAGGCTGCTCACCCCGTGCTCCGGCCGCCAGCGCCACGCCATCAACCCGTCGGGCCGGATCGCCAGCACCCGGGCCGCCCACGCCTCCATCCGACGAAACGCTTCGCGGTCGCCATGCGCCTGCGCCAGCAGCATGCCGTAGCCCTGCCCCTCGGAATGGCTGGCGCCGCCCTGAAGCCGGTCCACCACGCGCCCGTCCGGGCGGAGGAACGCCGCGGTCCACGCCGCCCACTCCGCCTGCGGGGCCGCCCTCACTTCGCCGCACCACCCCGCACCGAGGACGCAGGCGCCGGCCTGCAGAAGAACCTTGCGGCGTCCTATGGGCTGATTTCGGCTCATCGGTGCCTTCGGCAAGTTTCGGCCATCTTTGATCCCTACACTTCACAATACCTATGCGGGAGATGCAGGTTGACCACCACCGTCAAGCGAAGAGGACCCGATCCGACAGTGACACGACAGGACCGAAACGACACCACACACCGCTATCTTGCCCCGCCGCGGCTGGGCACGGCCTTCATCAGCGCGACCCTCATCTTCGGCATCATCGCCGCATTGGTCGTCATCGGCCCGATCGCCCGCTATGGCCGGGCGTTCCAGGCCGAGGTGCAGTCGGAAAATGCCCTGCGGGGGGCGGAAGCCCTCGAAGTGGCGATCTCGCGTGCGATCGAACGGGAGTGGGATTCGCTGGAAGCGGTCGCGGCGGGCGCCTCCCGCGGCGACCTTGATGAGATGCGGCGGTTCGCCAACGCGGTCCTGAATGCCGGCGGGCGGATCGCCTGGGCCGGGTTCGCCGACGGCAGCGGGATCATCCGGGCCGGCGCCCGCGGCGCGCGCGAGGGCGAGGACGTGGGCGAGCGGCGCTGGTTCCGCGAGGGGCTTGCCGGCGGGTCGATCGGCAATGTCTATCGGCCGACCGGTCCCCGCCCCGGCGCCCCCGAGACCGAAACGCTGATCAACCTCTCCACCCCGGTGCGTGCCCCGAACGGCGAGACGCTGGGCGTCTTCGCCTACAGCCTGCGGATGCAATGGCTCGCCGACTACCTCGACTCGACCGCCGAGGAACTGGACCTGGATGCCTTCATCCTGAACCGCGACGGAGAGATCGTGGCCGAACGCCGCGCCGCGCCCGATGGCGACCTTCCGGCGGACGCCTTCACCTCCCTGCAACTCAACCGCACCCACGCCACGGTCGTCGAGAACCCGCGCGGCCCGGACGAGGTTCTGGCCGTCGTCCCCGACATCGGCACCGAGGCGATGCCGTCCCTGAACTGGTCCCTGCTGGTCCGCCTGCCCGCCATCAGCCCCAGCAACGCCTCCCACTCGCTGACCACGACCATTCTGACAAGCCTGGCCCTGCTCTTCACGCTGCTGGCGGTCTTCACGATGATCTTCAACCGGCACTTCCTCTCGCCCTTCTCGAAGCTGGCGGCGATCTCCGGCGCCATCGCCGATGGACAGGAGATCTATCCCGAGGAATTCCGCTCGACCCGCGAAAGCGCCGCGCTCTCCCGGGCGCTGAGCCGCATCCAGACGAAACTGCCGTAGAACGATCAGCGCACCCCGCCCGAGCCGGAGCAGCCGCCGCACGATCGAGACGACCGCAGGCCCATGTACGTGGTCAAACGGTATGCCGTGCCTATCGAGGCCGGACGCGGAGAAGCCTCTTGCAGGAGGCGGAGGAGACGTCTATGGAAACCACGGCTCTGGCGAGTTGGCGGAGTGGTTACGCAGCGGATTGCAAATCCGTGTACACCGGTTCGATTCCGGTACTCGCCTCCACCTTATTTTACTGGGCTTTTCGGCATTTCTGGCCCTCCTCGGAGGGGTCGGAAATTGCCCGGTTTACAGATTGGTTTACAGCCCCACCTGTTTCAGCCCCCTCACCGACACGAATAAGGGCCGCGAGGATTTCTCCTCGCGACCCTTGGTCTTTCGTCAGTGGTGGCGCGCGCTTAGCCCGTCCTGCGCAGGACCGAGAACTCGCGGAGCGCCGCGATGCGTTCATGGTTCGACCGTGGTCCGATCTGGACGCAGGCCACACACATGCTGTCCGGTGTCTCGCGGCCTCTCGTGGTGAGGTAGCCGAGAACCTCGAGGGCCTCGTCCACCAGTAGCTTGGCCAGAAGGAAGCCATCGAGGTCTACCCCGAGGATCTCCACGCTCGGCCTCACGATGGTGCGACCGGACTGGTCGACGTAGACCTCGCCGACGACCGGCCAGCCACGAGACTTGGGAAAGACCAGATCACACCAGGCGGCCGCCAGAGTCAGGTCGGCCCGCACCTCGTTCAGCGCGATCATGACCCACCTCGCTTCGCGGCCTTGGTGGTCGCCTTGCGCTCCGCCTTCGCAGCCTTCTTCTTGGCCTTCATCAGCTTGCGATGCACTTCATCGGTGACCTCGGGCACCTGGGCCGCATAGCGCTCGATCACATTCGCGGCATGCCGCAGGCCCCAGCCCATGCAGACCGCGATCTCGTTCAGGCTGCAGCCCGCCCGCAGAAGCGCCGTCGCCGCCGTGCCGGGCAGGTCGTAGGTCCGAAGCTCGTCGCGAATGCGCACCGGCAGCTCACCCGCCGCCACCTTCGCATTGTGCCGATCCTTGAGGGTGCGGATCACCTGCGAGGCCCGCACGGAGGTGAGCTGATGGCCGGTGAGCGAGGTCACCAGAAGGTCCTGACCCTCCGGAATCGTGTCGATCAGCTCCGCCAGCGCAGCCGTCACCGGGATGCTGACGGGGTTGTTCGTCTTCTGCCGGCGGAAGAACAGGCGGCGGCCCTCGGGCGTGCTTTGCACATGCCTCCGCCGGAGCAGAACGACATCCTGCGGCGCCAGGCCACCCTCGGAAAACGCGATGACGATGCGCCTCTCGTCAGGGGTGGCCTGCTCCAGAAGCATCTGGATTTCGACCGGCAGCCAGACCTTGTCGGACCGGTCGGACTTGTAGAGCTTCTCCTGCCCCTTGTGGAAGTGCACCTTGATGGCCGCGTCGCGGTTGACGCACCAGTTGAGGAAGGTCGTCACCACGGTGCCGGCATAGTCATAGCGCTTGTCCGAATGGCCCCACTTGCCGGACCGCCACTTGCGGATCTCGCCCAGAGACTCCGATTCCTCGAAGAGCGAAATCGGATCCTCCCCGAACTCGTCCTCGAATGCGTTGAGGAAGAGCTGGTAGTCCTTCTGGGTCCGGGGCTTGAGCTTCCGGAACTCCCGCGAGTCGCGATAGCGCTCCAGCACCGAAGCGGTCGAGTTCTCGACCACCTTCGGCTTCACCCTCAGCCCGCGCAGAGCGGCATCATAGGCAGTGACGTAGCGGGGATCCGACTCGTCGAATTCCTGGTCCGAATCCCAGAAACACGTGCCGCTGCCGCGGAAGACGTAATGATATTTCCGCGTTGTGCCATCAGCGAGCTTCTTGGTGACGCGGTGCACGCCGACGATGCGGGTCTTGTTCTCATTTCTTGCCATTACGCATCCTCCGTTGCTCGGTCTTGCTCAGGTGTTTGTCCATGTTCGCCGCGCCGCTTGCGCCGGAGGCCGGCGGCAGCATGCCCTGCGCGACGTTGAGCCGGTGCCGCACGAGGAGCGGATCGTAGATGTCGTGGCGGCCGGGCACGGGCGTGATGCCGAGCATCTTCAGCGAGTGACGGAAGGCGGAGGTGACGCCGGAGTAGCGCACCGCTTCTGCGAGCTCCGCGCCCGTCATCAGGGGCGGCAGGCCGGGGTTGAAAGAAAGGGTGTCGAGCATTGCTTCATCCTTTTTGCGTTGCTTGTACGCAGGAGGTGCGAGCGGCCTGGGCCATCCGGTCGTAACTTTGACCAGGGTTCATTATCTCCGGTCCGGCGCGCCGGCCGTGAGCAGCAGAAGGACTGCCGGCGCGCCGTCATGCAGTTGATTTCACTGCATGTTTCGGGGATCAGAGGGCTTGGCGCAGGGCCTCGATGGCGGCCTCTGCGGCGAGCCGGTCCTGGATGGCCTCGAGAAGAAAATTGAGCTCGAGGATGACGGCGAGGGCGTTCGAGAGGGCGTCGGCCTCCTCGGTCGTCCGAGGCTCCTGCCAGCAGGCGGGAGAGACGTTGCCCTCGCCGCCTTCGAACCTGTCGACCATGACGGTGCCTTCGGTGATCCGCTCCACCAGCCGCCTTTCGAGGCTGGCGATATGATCGAGCACCGGGACGTCGAAGATCTCGCGCGAATCCAGCATCCGCAGCAGCCGCTCCGGCCCCGTCCGCTCCTACGGCGCGAGCCTGTGCAACACGTCCTCGCGGATGGCGGTGGCGGCGATGCGGGCCAGGGCGAGCGCCTCGACGGCGAGGTCTTCGACGGTGGAAGAGGTCTCGGGGTCGCTCATCGGGCACCTCCCGCCACGGCGCGGCCCTGCAGGAGGGCGCGATTGTGCCGGGCCGCCGCCTGCCCCTCGGCCTGCCAGCGGCGGCGTTCTTCGCGGCGCGCCCTGCGGTGGTCGGCGGCAATGTCCGCCTCGGCTTGCATCCGGGCACGCAGGGCTTGCAGCCGCTCCATCAGCGCGTCGTCGAGGCGGCCGATGCGGGGGTCGCCATGCGTCTCGGCCTCGAAGCCCGGGTGATCGAGGCTGACGAGCAGGGTCCGGTTGAGCGTGAAGCGCGAGGGCCGGTTGAGGCCCGCGGCGGCGATGCTGGCAGGCTGCCGGATGATCACTTCGCGGCCGCGGTTCGACTTGCCATAGGCGGAGCTGCCGTAGGCGAGCTTGGCGAAACGGCCCTCGCCGAGCCGGGGCGTGTCGAGGACGAGGCAGGGCCGCATCTTAGGCGCCTCGCCTTCGGGAAGGTCTTCTTCGGTGGTGGGGAAGCGGAAGAGGACCACATCGCCGAGCGCGAGATCCTGCTGCCAGTCGTGGGGTTGTAGGTCGAACATGAAAGCTCCTGTCGTGAAGTGAAACGACGGCAGCTTGTCTTTCGGAGGCCCCAAGACCCCTTGCCGCTGCGCGTCACGAGGCGCGTGCGGCGGCAAAGGGGTTAGGGGCCGGTATTGCCCCAGGGAAGATCTCCTCGGCCATTGCGATCTCTTCCGGTGTCGGAGACAGGTCAGGCAGGGTGTCGGGCGGTCTTCGGCCGGGGTCGGGCCCGGTCGGGGCCGGTTGCGTGGGAGGCTGGCAGCGGTTTCGGGCTGCTTCGGGGGATGTGTGGAGGGGCTGGCGCCATGCTGAGAGGGCAGGCCGGGGCCTGCGGCGTGGCAAGCCCCCCTGTAGCGGCGGCAGACCTGTCTCACGCGGGGTGCGCATGGCCGGGCGCGCCGGTTCGGCGGTTTTCGCGGCGGGGGCCGGTGGGCGGCCCCGGCGATACCAGGTCGCGCGGGAGTAGCCGTGGGCTTCCCATGGCTTCTCACGGGAGATGGCGTGGGCCGCGAGGTACTCTTTGCGCGTTGCCATACCCTTCGCGCGGCGGCGGCTGGCCTCCCTCTCCAGCCGCCGCCGGCCCCTCTCCAACTCGGAATGGAGCTGTTTGAGGCGCAGGTGGCGGGCGAGGTCGTCGGAGACGCCCAGCATCTCGGCCATTCGCGCGCCCGAATAGAAGTACCGATCCTGCTCGCCTTTCTGACGCCGCTCCGCCGCGCGGATCACGGTGGAGACCTCGGTGGGGGACAGGCCGGCGCAGTGGCGCGCGGCACCCTCGACCTCGGCGGCGAGATCGAGGTTCCCGTGCTGGTGCGTTAGGCAGGTGGCGAGGAGGTGAAGCCAGCTATTGCGTAGCCCCTCCGGCACCTGCCCGCTCCAGTGCCGCGCGAGCGCCATCAGGTCAGCTCGCACCTGCGCGAAACGGGCGGCGGGGGCGAGGCCACGCGGGCCGCCAACCGGCTTGGCCTGCCGCTCGGCCTTCCGAGCCTTCCACTGACCAAGCTCCGCCCGGGTCGGCCGGCCGGCGGCGGTGTAAATCGCGTCAGCGAGCGCGTCGAAATCGTGGCGCCGCAGGGTGCCGTCGATGACGGTGACAGTGCGGCCGCATTTCCTATTCACCGTCTCGGGGAGGCGGAAGATGCGAGCCGCATCGCCACAGGAGCGGTCGGCGCCGAAGGTCGAAAACAGGTCGATCAGGCAGCGCTGCGCCGCCCGCCAGCGCGGCTCGGTGGCGGCGGGCAGCTCGTGGATGAGCCAGAGCACGGCAAGGCCCCGGCCGGTGTCGGTGACGATGGAGGGCAGCGGCAGGCCGAGGCCCTTCGCCGCCGTCTTCACCGCAAGCGCCACCTGCCCCGGCGCGGCCCCGCGCCATTGCGGCATGGTCCGATAGTCGAGATCCAACGACAGCAGGTTGAGCGCCGCCAGCCTCACGCCGGAGCGCGTGCCACGGAAGCGATGCAGGGTGACGTAAGCCTGGCGGTCCAGCCAGTTGAGCGCCGCGAAGGGCAGCGCATCGGGGCGGTATGTGCGCGCGCAACACCTGTCGTCCCCGAGCAGCATCAACGTCGCCGAGCCCTGTGCGCCAAGCGGGTGCAGCAGGCGCAGGTAGTCCTCGGCCGGCATGTGCGCGGCGGCGGGGCGGCTTTGGCCCGCGAAGGAGGAATGCTGCGAGAGATCCATGGGCAGGACCTACGTCCGGCCGGCTCTTCCCAAAAATTGACGTTAAGTCATGTTTCCGGTCATTATCGGGCCACCCCGGGCGCATCCAGATCCTGTTCAGGCAGCCGATCCCGGCCGCCACGCATCACAGGAAAGGACCCCGATGCATGTTCTCCCCATCGGCCTGCCGGCACTTCTGCCGGGCATGGTCGCCCTCGAAGCGGCGAAGCTGAAGCTCCAGCTCAACGCCGCCGTCCCGGGCCCGCTGCGCGAAGCGATGAGCCGGTTCGATGTGACCTGCCACGCCCGCCTGCAGTTCGACGCGCGCGGCAGGTTCAAGGCACTGACCACCAGCCTCGCGCGGTCCTCGCCCGAGGATTTCGAGGTCCACTTTCCGTGGGAGACCTTCGGACTGCTGCGCTACCCGCTCGAGGAGCAGGTCGTCGGGGCCTACCTGAGCTGCGCCGTCGAGCGCCGGCTGAGCTGGGGGCGCGAGCTGGCGCATCTGGGTGACGAGGCGCTCGAGGCCCTCCGCCTGCGCTGCCACTCGCGCATCGGCTCCGACCGGCTGTCCACCTCTCATCTGCAAGAGGCTTTCCTCGGCCGGCTCGCCGACGCCGAGGTCGCGGAGCGCCAGCGCGACAGCTCGAAACACCGCAGGCTCCAAGCCATCGAACAGGCCAAGCCCCTGCGCGAGCTTCTTGAAGCAGAGCGCGACGATGCCAAGCGCGAGGGCGCGCGGCATCCCGATATCAACGGCTGCAACCTTTACGGCGTGGCGGCGAAAGCGCCAGAGGAGACCCGGAAGATCTACGCCTACCGGGCCTATCATGCCGAACGGCGTGAGGGCTTTCCGCTGTTCAACCTCTGGGGCGAGCCTTGGCCGAAACGCGGGCGGCGCAAGCGGGCGGCTGCGGATAGCCAAGAGGTCGCGAAGACCCAGTGACCGGGTGGTGGGTGCCTCGCGCGCCCGGCCTCGACGCGCGGCGCACGTGGGGTCGGGTCCCGATGCAAGAAAATGCCGCCAGTATTTTCCGCGCGATCCCGGAAGTTCCCAATTCTTCCTCAGGCGGCCGATCCCCGGCCGCCGCGTTTCACAAGAAGGAAGACATCCATGGATGACGCACTCGACATGCTCCGCCGCGCAAAGGCGGACAAAGCCGCGCACGAGGCCGCCCTGGCCGAGATCACCTCCGGGACCGGAGGCGGCGACACCGGCGCCTGCCGGCGGATTCTGAAAGGCGCCGAGGTGGACAACGTGATCGGCCCGCTCTCGACGAGCGAGACCATCGCGGTCGCGCTCGCCTTCGGCCGGCTCGACCTGCTGCCGGGCGACTACGACAACTTCCGCGATGCCTGGCAGCGGCTGGACACCCGGCAGCGCCGCCTCGTCGACACGGTCGCCCGCGCGCCTTGGCGGCGGGGCTGACCGAACCGGCGCCGCGAGAATTCAGCCGCCGCGCAGGCGGTAGCGCCAACCCCGGCGCGACATCCACGCCAAACGAAAGGCATTCGACATGGTAAAGAAAGTTCTCGATCTGCAATACGGCATCGGCCGGTCGTTCCTGACCGGCCATGTCACCATGCTGGGCCGCGATACTTACCGCGCGTTCCTGGTGGACAACTTCAAGGTGGTCGCGCGCCGCGACCTCGACCGGGCGCAATACGAGAGGCTCGGGCGGGAGTTGAGCGACCACGCCGAAGGCAACCCCGAGTACGACTTCAACTCGATCTGGCTGTTCGAGGATTTCGTGCTCTTCGGCGAGTTTCCCGATGACCGCCGTAAGCGCATGCAAAGAGAGCGGGAACTTGACGAGGCGCATCGTCGGTTCGACGACTGAGCGGCTTCCCGGGTTGGAATCACGCCATCGCGCTCTCACCCGCCGCCCCTCACCCTCTGCCTCTGGCGCGGCGGCCGGGCGCGTTTCTTGGCCCTCTCGCTCATCACGAATTTCGGCGGCTGCTCCGTTTCTTGGGTGGCCGCCGGTCCCGTTTCAGGGTCGAGGATCCAGTCGCTTTCGGGGTCGATCTCGGCCTTTAGCCGGCCCTTGGCCCAGGCGATCGCGGCCTGCTGCGGGTCGAACGCGTCGAGATGGGGCGCAGCCTCGATGGCCTCTGCCCGGGCGGCGGTGGTTTCGGCGGTGTCGATTTTCGCCTCGGCCTCTCTGGCTTCCGCACGGCGCGCCCCCTCGGTTTCGGCGGCGATCTGTTGCGACTTTTCCAGCCGCGCTTTTTCACGTTCGGCGTCCCGCAGGATCAGCCAGCTCTGCCACAGCGCTTCGTTCGCGGCGCGGGTCTTCTCGCGGGCCTGACCGAGGATGGTGTCGTCGCGCCTCGTCTCCTGCTCGCGCCGCCGGCCGCGCGCGGCGTTCCTTGGCCCGAGCTTGGGCTGCGGGGTCAGCCCCTCGGGCGCGTCGCCGGCCGCCGCTGCCGCCTCGTAGCCGCGCAGGTCGACGCGGGCCGCCACGCCCGCCTTTTCCAAGTGGCGATTAACGCGCCGTTGCCATTCCTCGCGCATCTGCCTGACACATTCGGGGCCGGTTTTCACGTCGTCGAGGTCCCGGATTTTCTTGCCGAAGCTCTGGGTTGCCTCGTCCCAGACCCGGGTCGGGCAAAGGATGTGCACGTGTTGATTGATGGGGTTCCCCCGCTCGTCGCTTCGCGGTTTGGCCTGCTTTTTCCGCCCTTCGGTCTGCGGAATCATGTCGGCGACGACCTCGTCATCGACGCCATGGGCAAGCGGGTGGTGGATCGCCGACATGGCCGAAATTCCGTAGCGATCGTGCATCCAGAGGCAGAACCCGCGCACTAGAACACGCTGCGTCTCGAGCGGTAGCTCGTGCGGCAGCGACACCAAAATCTCGCGGGCGAGCCGGGCGCGGGGGTGTTTCTCCGCCGCGCTGGCGAGGTTCCAGATCCGCTCCGGGTCGTGGGGCATCTTGATGGATTCGACCGAGACGACATCGCGGCGACGGGCGTAGTTCTTCATCCTCCCCGTGCGGTCGCAGCGGTAGCGCCCGCCCGCACAGTAAGCGGCGGCCGCGACGATGGAGGGCGTGTTGGCGCGGTTGCGGATCTTCACTTCCAGGCGGGAGGCTTTGTGTCTCATGCCGAGGAGGTGGCGCCCGCTGCCCGGCCTCGCTCGGGAAAAAGCCCGCCGCAGGCGCGCGGCAACTCCACCGGAGTTGCGTAACCGCGCCCTTCGCCTTTTTCAGGCTCGGTGAGGCGCCTTTCGCCGCCATCGAGCACACAGGAATTTTCCGGGGAGCGGCACGAGCACCGGGGCCACATTTCCCGTTCGGTGACAACGAACCCAATGGAGATGACCATGACACCCACCGAGAAACAGATCGCCGCACTTGAGGCGAAGATCGCGCGGGAACGCGAGAAACTGGCCGATGCGAAGGCCAAGGCGGCGGCCCAGAGCCGCAAGCGCGACACCCGTTGCAAGATTCTGTTCGGCTACGCTTTCCTCGACTGGCTGACCACCTTGCCGAAGCCCGAGAGGCACCGCATCCTAAAGCTCGTTCATGCTCGCCTGAAGGAAAGGGAGCGCATAGCGTTCCCCTTTGCTGAAATACTCAATGACGTCGATGCGGTCGCGGCGGCGCATATCTCAGCGAACGAGGACGCCGCCGAGACGGCGCAATTGCCGTTTCCCTCAGAAGACTCTTGACCGTTCAGAAGAACCTCGGTGGCCTCGCTGAGGGCGCAAACTCAGCAGGCTTCCAGCACGATCTCCGGCAGCACGACTTCCCAGGAATCGCGCCGAAGCTTGGACCGGTGTTCTTCGCTGCTTTCATGAGCGTGGCGACTGACGATCGCGCCGACCTCAGCAGAAACGACACGCTGTCCATCAGGGACATCCCATCCGCCTTTCAACATGATCAACGTGCGCCCGTGCAAGTCCCGGACTGACCAACGGGTCCCATCTTTCACCAGAGCGAGGCTATCGCCCACGTGTGCCTCTGCGATCGCTGCGAGGCAGCGATCCCCACTGCGCAAACGACCAGACCAATCAATGAACACCTGGCTCATGTCGGGCATCAGATATGTTCGATCCGGTGGCAGATCGCGCGCTTCGGGCAGCGTGGCGTGCCTGCGCAAGATGTTGTCGCCGTTTGCTGGAACGAATGCATGTGGACCCTGAGTCATTACCGCAAGGCTGCGCCTGGCTCGCGTCATGGCGACGTAGAACAGCCGGCGCGGCGCATCGAGATCCTCGTTTCGAGATGGCCTTTCCCAACCACCATTCAGGATCACCACGTCGTCGAATTCGAGCCCCTTGGCGCGGTGCGCCGTCATCAGCAACAGCCCCCGCTGCTCACCCCGCGCATCACGCGCCCATTCACCGAACCACTCCACGAGATCGGGAACTGAGACCTGCCCGGTGCCGATCTCTTGGGCCAGCGCGGCGATGCCTTCTGCGATAAGGTCGGTCCACCGATTGCGCTGCATGTCGTTCACGACATCCAGCAGGTCTGTCACGCCCAGAACGCGAGTTCGGTCGCGGCTAATACAGTCGATGAATTGCCGCATCTCGCGCAGGCGCCAGAGGCTCGGCAGACTCTCATTGGCCATCTCGACCGGGATCCCCTGCGCCTCGGCAAAGGCGCGCACCGGGGCAAGTTGTCTCCAGTTTCGAGCGATGATGGCCGTGCGAGACCAGTTCCAGCCAGGCTGCAATTCCGCCAGGCGCTGCAACTCACTCACCGCTGCGACGGCCTGCATCCGATCCCCTGGCGGGCATTGAAGAAGCTGCACCCGACCATGCCCAACAGGGTCACAGGCTTCCATCACGCCGCCCGGCGGGTCCTTGCGGCGCTTACGGTCGATGGTGATGTCGTGGCCCAGCTTCATCCTTTCACCGGCCCCGGCGATCACTGTGTTGGAGGCCTCGATGATGTGACGGGTGGAGCGATAATTCTCGATGAGAAATTCAGGCTTCGCCCGGTAATCCTGCTCGAACTGTCGGATGAATTTGATGGACGCCCCGGCGAAGGCGTAGATGTTCTGATCGTCATCACCCACCGCGAAAAGACTGAGCTTCATGTCCTCGTCATCGATCGTCCGCCCTGCAACGGCGGCGATCAGGGCGTATTCCTCAGCGCCGATGTCTTGGTATTCGTCTACGAGGATCCAACGATACCCTTGGATCAGTGTCTCGCGCTGCGCCTCGGCTTCGGCTTTGCTTAGGCCTTCGCCGTTCAACTGGCGCACCGCCTCCATGACAATACCGTCGAAGTCCCGGCTCTCTGCTTGCGACCCCGCAAAGCTGGCGCCCACAAGCCGCATGGCCATTGCATGACAGGTCGACACTGTCACACCGAATGCCTCGTCCCCCACCAGATGCCGAAGACGCGCTCGGATTTCCACCGCAGCGTGGCGGTTGTAGCTCAGGACAAGGATGCTGCGCGGGTCTTCGCGCCGGACGCGGATCAGGTAGGCGATCCGGTGAACCAACACGCGGGTCTTGCCAGAGCCCGGGCCGGCAAGGACCAGAACATTGGTGGCGTCCCGATCATCGGCGACGATTTTCTGCTGGACGGGATTGCCGAGGGCCTCGACGACGTTCTGCCACGACTTCCCCGTCGTCTGCCGCTTCACTTCGGTCGTCTTGCCCTTCATCCAGCGGCCCATGAAGCCTTCCTGGTCGAGGGCGAAATAATCCTCCGTCAAACGGATGGCATCCTCCATCGAGGACAACCCTGTTTCCGCGTAGGCCGCCATTACATGGGTCTGCACCGTCTGTTCGTCATAGTGCTCCTGCAATGGCGCGAAATCCTTGACCAGGAACTGCGTCTTACCGGGCGCAAGCTGAACCGTCATCGCGGGCCGAAACACGGTGAGGCCCTTACCAAGTGCCACCACTTCCTGCTCGTGCAGCCATAGAAGCGCGCGGTCCATCAGCCGAGTCATTTCTTTGACCTGACCACGGAGGAAAGCATCGCCCGTCAAGGTTGCCAGCATGTCGCCCAAAGTGGTCTCAACCTGCTGATCCTTGCCCCGCTGACCTTTTTCGAGCCGCCCCAACAGATGCTCCACCAGCGTTTCACCGGCTTGCCGGCGCAGCGCGGCCGACTGCTCCAATACCGACCAAGACCGTTGCAGAGCTACGAACAGCGTGTCGCGAGAGGCCTTTCTCAGGCGCACATTGCCCTTGCCACCGTCGAGGTCGCGGCCGTCGCGCGCCATGCCGCGCAGCAATTTCTCGACCACGTCGGGGCGGACGTGGCTATGACCCTGGTCGCGCAGCTTCTGGCTGGCCAATTGCAGGTTGAAAGGTGTGCTGACCGCATCTTCCGCGTCAGGTGCTTCTTCCCTCATGACCGCGATCAGGTCTGTTTCCAGCCGTGTGGCCTGTCTCAGCCGCTTGCGGGAATCGTCCGTCACTCCGGAATGCACGAAGACCGTGACCGCTGTGTCATTCCGCGCGATCCCGAGGGTTTCAAGGTCAGCGAGAGCCTTGGTCAGCTGACCGCCCGTCAGTCCGCTCACGCCGGTCAACTCGTCAGTGGAAATGCCTTCGTCAGGGGGCGCATTCATCAGGTGGCGGACAATGTCCATCAACTGCGTCCGGCGCATCCCGGTGATCTGCGCTTTCTCCATCCGCGACCCCGCCTCGTCGATGCTGCGCACCCGCAGCGACGACGGAAAGACCTGCACGCGGTTTTCCTCGCGAGACAGGAGCTTGGCCTCCTCCAGCCATGAAATCGCGGTCTTGACCCGCGTGTCATCCGTCGCGCTTTCACGCTGGAATTCGCGGTCGTGTTCCTGCCGGACGATCTCGCCAGGGGTGGCGACAACGGTGCCCGTGCTGCGCGTCCGGGCATCCATGCGCCGAACAGCCTTCAGGATGGCTCCGATCTCGCGCCGGTCGAGCCGCGAACGCGCAGTGAGTTGAAACTGCCGCTCCACGTCGTCCGGCGCGTAGAGCAGCACGCAATTGGCATGAGCACGGTCCCGCCCAGCGCGGCCGGCCTCCTGTAGGTAATTTTCGAGCGAGCCAGGGATGTCGCCGTGCACCACCAGCCGGATATCGGGCTTGTCGATGCCCATGCCGAAGGCGTTGGTAGCGGCGATCACCCGCAACTCGCCCACCCGGAACCGTTCCTGGATGGTCTTCTTCTCATCGGGTGTCAGGCCGGCATGGTATCGCTCCGCGGACAGGCCCTGTTGCTGCAGGAACTGCGCGACTTCCTCTGTCGCCTTGCGCGTCGCGCAATAGACCACGGCGCCGGAGGCCCCCTCGGCCGGAAGACGCTGTTCGACGACATCCAGGATGTCGGCCAGCTTCGTCCGCTTGCCGGTCGATCGCACCTCGAAACTCAGGTTCGTGCGCGAGGCCCCGCCGTCCAGCAGCAACAGTTCGGTTCCAAGCCTCTGATGGAAATGGTCGCCAATATCGCGCACCACCTCCGGCTTGGCAGTGGCAGTCAGGCAGATAACCGGGGCCAGGTCTTCATCGCCCGCTGTTTCACGAATGAAACGCGAGATGTAGCGATAGTCGGGCCGGAAATCGTGCCCCCATTTCGATACGCAGTGCGCCTCGTCCAGAACCCAGAGGCCTATTTCGCGTTGCTTGAGAACGGAGCGCACAGAGACACTCCGCAACTGCTCGGGCGAGATCAGAAGCATCGCGGCCTCGCCCATGCGGACCTTGTCGAGCGCATCCTGACGCTCGGGCAGTGACAGCATCCCGTTCACGGTGACCGCCGAGGAAATGCCTGTCCGTTCCATCCCCGCCACCTGGTCTGCCATCAGCGCGACCAGCGGCGAGATCACGACCGACAGCGCACCGGTCCGATCGAACTTTGCCAGGGCCGGAATCTGGTAGCAGACGGACTTGCCCGTCCCGGTGGGGAGGATGCCTAACAAACTGTTGCCGCGCATGCCCTCGTCGACGATGCGCTCCTGCAGTGGGCGGCCATCGGCATCGGTGGGCGTGGGCCGGAAACCATCGAAGCCGAACCAGCGTGAGAGCGCCTTTACGGGATCGCTCTTCTCGCGGCACCATGGGCAGTCCGCAGCATCGCAGGCCGTGTCGCGTAGGCGTTTCACCATACGCGCGGCATCCGGAAACTGCATCCTGACCCAGGGGGGCATCACGGAATCGCCACCGGCGACCGAGATCCATGCCAACGCATAGGCCAATGGCCACCCCGTCTGCGGCGCGCCCAACCGATCCAGCATGTGCAGCACCGCTGTGCGGCAAGCCTCACCCTCCAGCAATCGCGACAGCGCCTGTCGGGCCTGATCGGCAGAGGGCACGCCCGCACCACGGACATGCCCGAAAACGGCTCCGAAACCCTGATCCTGTTCGCCACGCGTCGTCAGGTAATGATAGGCGGCGACGGTATCCGGCGCCTTCGCGTTCGATGCGCGGAAGGCTCCGAGTTGATTCTCCAGCACGTCGAACACAAGCCGCGCGTCTGCCTCTGGATCGTTGACATGGCCCGACAGAAGCCGCCCGTCATGGTAGTGCTTGACGAGGTGGTGATACGGGTTGCGCGGGAAGGCCAACGGATTGAGCCAGAGGGTATCGATTGGCGCTTCGGCAAGCTGCGCCAGCCTCGGCCGCATGGCCGCCAGATGCGGCAGGTCATGGCGCAGGATGTTATGTCCGATGAGGTGCCGCGTTTCGCCGAGGTCTTCCTCCAACCGATCCAGCGCGACCGCCATGTCGCCTTTCTGGCATCGCAAAGCAGGCGTGTCGTCACAGCGTACAGCTGCCAAGTCGAACACGCGTGCCGTTTTTGGATCGACCTCAAGATCGACAGACAGGCATCGCGCCAGGAATGGATCAGGTTGGTTGACGGCCTGTAGCAGGGGGCACCGGTGGAGCTATTTATATCAACAACTTATCTGAAACGCTTGGCCTGGCGTGGTCAAGCATGACGCAGTACTCCTCGCGAATATTCCAAACCATCCGTCGATAACTTGCGCGAGCCCGACAACCTTCCAGAACCGCAACGAAAGGCCGAGGCAAACAGAGCTGCCAAAAAAATAGATGACCGGATTTTACGACTCGAACGCCGAGAAATTCTTGCAAGACACTCAAAACCTCGACATGTCGTCCCTTCGCGATCGATTTCTCGCCGCAGTTCCGAAAGCTTGCACCGGCAGCGCTCGCATCCTCGACGCTGGAACAGGGTCCGGTCGCGACGCGCGCTCATTTCGGCTCGCAGGATACCAGACTGAGGCCTTTGACGCCTCACCTGCTATGGTGCGGGCGGCAACCGCTTTCGCCGAGGTCCCCGTCCGGCAGATGCGCTTTGAAGATTTCGAATGGGAACACCCTTTCGAGGGCATCTGGGCCTGCGCTTCTCTTCTACACGTCGCGCGCGGCGACTTGTCGGAAGTCATGCGAAGGCTGGCAGACCATCTGGTCTCTGCGGGTGCTCTGTATGCCTCGTTCAAGATTGGAGACGGCGAGCGGCAAGAGGCGGCGCGACATTTCACTGACATGACCGAGGGAACCTTTGCGGCGCTCCTGGACGAATGCCCGTCGCTCCGGCAGGTTGAAATTTGGCGGACTGAAGACCGCCGTCCGGATAGAAAAGACGACCTTTGGCTCAATGCCTTGATGAGAAAAGCCTGACGAGTGCCCTCCGAGATTACCCTACCTGAGCCAAAACCATCCTGCCCGTGCTGCGCGCCATCCATCGAGAAGATTGTCGAGTGCGATGCGCAAACCATCCTGGTCCGAGATGGAATGGGCATTATTCTCGCCCCACGCCGCCATGTGACCCGTTGGCGCGACCTTTCGGAGCCCGAACAAGCCGCTCTTGTTGCGCGCATCACCCCGACCCAAGCTCTCTTGGAGGGAGACGGCGGCCTGGCCCCAGTCAAGCTTATTGAAACCGCAGAACACTTCCATATCCGGTTGGATGTTCCCATCACCGCCTCCAGCCCCATTCCTGGCGCGCCACATGACCGCCCTTTGATCTCCGGCGGCGAGGATGCGCTGCACGCTCACCTGCGCCCCCTGATCGACCAGGCGCAATCTGTCGACCTGGCGGTATCCTTCCTAATGACCTCGGGCGCGCGCTTGGTCCTGCCTCATCTGCGCGACCTGTTGGAGCGCGGCGGGCGGCTCCGGTTGCTCACGGGCGACTACCTCGACGTGACCGAGCCGACGGCTCTGCGCCTGATGGAGGATCTGGACCACGACCGCCGGCTCCACGTTTTCCAAGCTGCCCGCATCCCGTTTCACCCCAAGGCATGGATGTTTTCCTTTGCCGATGGCGCCGGGGCGATGATCGTCGGCTCGTCGAACCTTTCACGTTCGGCATTGACCGACGGTGTCGAATGGAACCTCCGCCACTTTGATCGGTCCGACGCTGCGCCACTGATCGCTGCCCGAGAAGCTTTCGAAGACCTGTTGGTCCGGCCGGAGGTGACAGAACTTTCTGGCGAATGGATCGACAGCTACGAGGCCCGCCGGATCACCCCCTTGCCGATCCACTCCGGTGTTCCGGAAGAGTTGCCCGAGGATGCGCCCAAGCCCCACGATATCCAGAGCGAAGCGCTGAACGCCCTGGCGGCCACGCGCGCCAAAGGGTATCGCGCCGGGCTGGTCGTGCTGGCAACCGGCCTCGGCAAGACCTTCCTTGCCGCGTTCGACAGCCAGCCGGCCACACGCATTCTCTTCGTTGCCCATCGCGAAGAGATCCTGACCCAGGCGATGGAGGCTTTCCGCGCAGTAAGACCCAAGGCCCGGCTGGGCCGGTTCGGCGGGGGCGAAAAGGATTTCGACGCGGATGTCCTTTTTGCCTCGATCCAAACGCTGTCCCGCAATCAGCACCTGCAACGCTTCGCTCCAGACGCCTTCGACTACATCGTTGTCGACGAATTTCACCACGCCGCCGCAGCGACCTACCGCAGGATCATCGACCATTTCACGCCGAAATTCCTGCTGGGCTTGACCGCAACACCAGACCGCAGCGATGGCGGCGACCTTCTGGGCCTCTGCGAGGAAAACCTCGTCTACGAATGTGACCTGTGGTCCGGCATCGACCGCGAGCTTCTTGCCCCGTTCAAATACTTCGGTGTGCCCGACCCTGTGGAGTATGCGCAGATCCCCTGGCGCAGCGGCAAGTTCGACGAGGCCGCGCTGACCTTGGCCGTCGCTACGCAGGCGCGCGCGGAAAACGCGCTCGATCAACTGGCCCGGCGCGGCGGCAAGAAGGCCATCGGCTTCTGCGTCTCCCGCCGCCACGCCGATTTCATGGCCGAGTTCTCGCAGGCGATGGGATTGCGCGCTGTCGCCGTCCATTCCGGCGAAACGTCATCCCCGCGCACCAGCGCCCTCAAATCCCTCGAAGACGGAGACCTCGACATTGTCTACGCCGTGGACATGTTCAACGAGGGAGTGGACGTGCCGTCGATCGACACCGTGCTGCTGCTGCGCCCGACGGAAAGCCCTGTGATCTGGCTCCAGCAACTCGGCCGCGGCCTGCGCCGCTCGATCGACAAGACCCACCTCGCCGTAATCGACTACATCGGCAACCACCGGATCTTCCTCACCAAGGCGCGCACCCTTCTACAGATCGGCGCAGGCGAAGGTGCCCTGCGACTGGCACTCGAGAAGGTCGAGCGCCATGAGATCATTTTCCCCGTAGGCTGCGAGGTCACCTATGATCTCGAAGCCCTCGACATCCTGAAATCCTTGATCCGCCAGCCCCGCGACGGCGAGGAGCTGACAGCCTTTTACCGCGATTTCCGGGATCGGCATGGCGTTCGTCCAACCGCGTCGGAGGTCCAGCATGCGGGTTTCAACCCAGGCCGCACGGGGCACGCCGGATGGCTTGGGTTCGTGAACGACATGGGCGACCTCACCGGCAGTGACCTTGCCGCCTGGACGGCACACAAGGGTCTGCTCGACGAGATCGAGACAACCCGCATGACGCGCAGCTACAAGATGTTGGCGTTGCGCGGCATGATCGAGGCTGGAGCCTTCCCGGGTCGCATCCCTGTCAGGGCTCTTGCCGAACGTGTCGCTCGCCTTGCGAAGCGAAACCCGGAAATACAGGCAGATATCAGCGTCGACCCGGACGACCTCGAGGCCGTTCAGGCCATGCTCACGAAGTACCCGTTGAAGCTCCTGGGCGAGACCGGATGGTTCCGATCCGGCCCAGGCGCATTCGAGACCACCCTTGGCGACAACGGCGACACCGCCCTTGCCAATCTCGCCTCGGAACTCGTCGACTGGCGGTTACTTCGTTACTTGCAAGCCCGCAGCGTGACATACGATCAGAAGGAAACAAGCCTTCTTGCCGAGGCCGCCGAGGCCCCAGGCAGGTCTCTCTCTCCCCCTGCGACCGCCCCCCGGATCTGGGAAGAATATCCTCGCGACCGCATCCCGCCGCTCTTTGGCGCAGTGTTCAACACAGGCTCTTGGAATTCCGGCATCGTCGTCATTCCGGATACCAAGGCCATGGTGCTGCTTGTGACCATGGACAAGACAAGCATGTCCGTGGGCGACCACTACGCCGACGAGTTCGTAAGCCCCACCCGTTTCGTCTGGCAGACCCAAACCAGCACACGGAGGAACAGCGCCCGCGGCCGGATCATCTCTGGGGAAGAACTGGGCTGGACCGTGCACCTCTTCGTCCGCAAATCGAAGCTCCGCGACGGCCGCGCCGCGCCTTTCCGATATGCTGGGCCAGTCCAATTTGCCGGATGGGAAGGCGAGGCGCCAATCACCGTGCAATTCGACCTGGCGGAGCCATTACCCGAGGGCTTGCGCACACTGTTTGGGATGGGGTGAGACAACCTACGAAGCCGCTGCGTGAAGGACGGTCCGGCACTCTGCGCTGAGGGACAAGCGAGAGGTCAGACGAGCCGGGCGGATTCCGGAAGTTCGCCGCAAGCGCGAAGGCACCAAGCATGATCTGTTGCACCGGACATTCAGCCCGGCTTTCCAGATCGGCGTCAGGATGGTCGGTGCGGAGGACGGGAAGCAGATGTTGGAGGCATGGCGCCACGGCCGAAGAGCCCGGATATCGCGAAGATATTTTGGCAGGGGTTCTTGATGCGGCGGCTCGAAGCTCGACGTCTCCTGCCCGGAGCAAAAAACTCGGGTCGTCCCGCGGGCGAAGTGTTATGGCATATGAATTCTTGAAGCGATTTCCGAGACCTCACTGACCGAGCTGGACAAGCCCACTCTTGCGATCTTTAGATAAAGCGTATTGATTCATTGAATCAGCGCGGCGAACATCGCACGGAGCGGAGCTACACCATGGACGTTCAGATGTTAGTTTGGATTGACGATGCACTTGAATAGAATAGTTGTTCGCAACTTTCGCCGCCTGGCGGACGTTAAAATTGACCTTGATCGGGATATCTCGATCTTTGTTGGTGCGAACAATAGTGGCAAGACATCTGTCGGCCATGCCTTGAACTTCTTTGTCAACGCTACCCGCGATCGCGTCAGCTTCCACGATATCAGCGCGTGCCGATGGAGCGATATCGATGCATTTCAGGCTGGGGATGACAATGCAGCACTACCGGTGTTGTCGCTCGATCTGTGGTTTGCCGTAGAGCAGGCCGACCTTCATCGTGTACTCGATCTGCTTCCCCGTCTCGAATGGGAGGGATCGCAGGTCGGCGTGCGCATCGCTTTCGCGCCGCGCAACGCGAATGAAACGCTGGTGCATTTTAATGAGCGACACCAACAGGCGCAAGAAGCTGTAGCGGGGATAGAAACGCCCGAAGGTCAGCAGCCCTATATCGCCCCGCCGCGGTCGCTACGCGAATTCCTCGAAGGGGAGTTGGGGAAAGAGTACGAATTCAAATACTACGTTCTTGATGAAGCGCAGTTTAACGATGATCTGGAGCCTAACGACGGCTACGAGCCGCAGGAATTGCTTCGCGAACAGGGGCGGACCGGGAAGGAGATCATTGGCTCTCTGATCAAAGTCGATTTTCTTCATGCACAGCGTCACCTTTCGGATAGTGAGGGCGGGAGCCGTGCCGAGGAGCTTTCCAGACACCTGAGCCGCTATTACCAGCGCAACCTGCAGCGTCACGAGGAAGACCAGAATGCAATAAAAGCGCTGGCGGACTCAGAGGCGCTGCTAAACGAGCACCTGCGTCAGGTCTTCGCCGATACGCTGGAGCGCCTTGCGAAATTGGGATATCCAGGGCTGACCAACCCGCGCCTGATGATCAAGTCGGCGCTCAATCCCGCCGCGGTGATGAACAGCCAGGACGGCGCACACGTCCACTATGCGCTGAACGATGATGGGTTGACGCTCCCCGACAAGTACAACGGCCTTGGCTTCAAGAACCTGATCTACATGGTGGTCGAGCTGCTCGATCTTCACGCGCAATGGGTTGCTACGGAAGAACGTCGTCCACCGCTGCATCTGGTGTTTGTCGAAGAGCCGGAAGCGCATCTCCATGCGCAGCTGCAGCAGGTATTCGTCAACAAGGTCCGGGAAATCCTCGCCGCAGAGGACGACGCGCCGAACGGATTTCACACGCAACTCGCCCTGACGACGCACTCCCCGCACATCTTGTATGAACGGGGCTTCCAGCCGATCCGCTACTTCCGGCGTGCGGGCAACGGCACGCAGCAAGCTTCGACGGTTCTGAACTTGTCGGCGTTCTACCGGACGACCGGCAACCCGAGCCGGGACTTTCTTGAAAGATACTTGAAGCTTACACACTGCGACCTGTTCTTCGCTGATGCCGCGGTGCTCGTGGAAGGCAATCGAGCTTCCGAAGGTTCTGGGCTATGGCGGCGAGGAGGAACTCGTCCTTCGCTCCATTCGGACCGCGCAATCGGAGCCTGGTCAGCCCGAGAATGCGCTTGAGATGGGCGAACAGCATCTCAACCTT